>ERZ791785.7-NODE-7-length-421034-cov-38.767188_pt1 | contig 421034 bp, 386 predicted proteins | sample MGYA00509947_ERZ791785 | MGnify/ENA primary metagenome ERZ791785 (study PRJEB30046, sample SAMN00791982) | human gut metagenome | study: EMG produced TPA metagenomics assembly of the A metagenome-wide association study of gut microbiota in type 2... | reverse complement strand
CGGGGCTGCTGCTTCGGTTTTGTAGGCCGGGTAAGGCGCCAGCCGCCACCCGGCATAAAGCGGCTCCGTGCCCGGCGGCGCTGCGCTTGCCGGGGCTGCTGCTTCGGTTTTGTAGGCCGGGTAAGGCGCCAGCCGCCACCCGGCAACAACATGCCAGCAATGTGAGGCCGCTTTCGCGGCTTTTTTAGCCGTTGACTCCCTTACTGCCAGCTTTTCGCCTGCGCCGGAGAATCCACCATCACCCCGTCGGCGCCCAGTTCTATCGCCGTGCGGTAGTCTTCCGCACTGTTGATGCCGAAGAAGATAATGTGCGCTTTATCCTGCGAGCGGAAGCAATCCATTGCCTCTTTATCCCAGGTGAGCGTCGCCGGTGAGATCCCTTCGCCAAGGGTGAATTTCTCCACCACCTCGACTTTGCGCTTCAGCTCCAGGCCATACCACTGCTCACCATCGCGTTGACTCGCTGGCTGGCACTGATGGCTGAGCGAAATATTGGCAAGCCTGGTGCGGGTTTCACTGCGAGTGACAAAGCGAGGGATGGCTGGCGGCAGGGCGGCGATATAGCGGTCTTCGGTGGAATAGACCCGCACGCGATCGAGGCTATCGGTGGTTTTTAACACTTCAAGCAGGCGCTGGCCCATCACGGTGGGATCGGCATCCGGAGATTTGATATCGATATAGAAAAAAGTGTGTGGCCATTGCTGTAAAACGCTTTGCAAGGTCGGAATGGTGGCCTGCTTACCGCGCCACGGGTGGCTGTCATCCCCCCATTTCCAGCCGGCGTCGACTTTCGCCAGCTCGGCGGCGGTCAAACTGGAAACTTTGCCCTCGCTATTGGTCAATGCGGAAAGATCGCTTGACCGGTAGAGCACCGGTACGCCGTCGCGGCTTAACTGCACCGTGACCCAGATGGCTTCGGCGTTATTCTCCAGCGCCCGCTTAATGGCCGGCAGGGTATTTTCCGGCGCATCGCCGGTGCCGCCGCGGTGGGCTATCAGCTGTGGAGCGGCCCAGGCGCCGGCGGTGGCCAGCAGGCAAAGCGCGGTAAGTATTTTCTTCATGATTACATCTTCCTGATTTATCTTTTAACTCAATGAAAATAAACATAATTTATTGCAGTTTTATGTTTTAACCGCTTTTTTAGCCGATGAAATAAAAAAAGCATAAAATTCGCATCTGATTTTGCTATGCTGTATGGGTATACAGTGTTGAGTCTGACGATGCGTAAAATTATCCATGTCGATATGGACTGTTTCTTTGCGGCGGTGGAGATGCGCGACAACCCAGCGTTGCGCGATATTCCCCTCGCGATAGGCGGCAGTCGGGTACAACGTGGCGTGATTAGTACCGCGAACTATCCTGCGCGTAAGTTTGGCGTGCGCAGCGCCATGCCGACGGCGACGGCGCTCAAGCTGTGCCCGCATCTCACGCTGCTTCCCGGCCGCTTCGATGCCTACAAAGAAGCCTCGAACCATATCCGCGAAATTTTCTCCCGCTATACCTCGCGCATTGAGCCGCTGTCGCTGGATGAAGCCTATCTTGACGTCAGCGACAGCGAGCATTGTCACGGGTCAGCCACCCTGATAGCCCAGGAGATCCGCCAGACCATCGAACGGGAGCTGCGCCTCACCGCCTCGGCGGGGGTGGCGCCGGTGAAGTTTCTCGCTAAAATCGCTTCAGATATGAATAAACCCAACGGCCAGTTCGTTATCGCCCCCCATCAGGTGGCAGAGTTTGTGCGGGCGCTGCCGCTGGCGAAAATACCCGGCGTCGGGAAGGTATCGGCAGCGAAGCTGGAAAATATGGGCCTGCGAACCTGTGGCGATGTGCAAAACAGCGATCTGGCCATGCTGCTTAAGCGCTTCGGTAAATTCGGGCGTATTCTGTGGGAGCGCAGCCACGGGATTGATGAGCGGGAAATTCATAACGATCGGCAGCGTAAATCGGTGGGCGTGGAGCGCACCTTAGCGGAAGATATCCATGAATGGCCGGAGTGCGAAGCGATTATCGAAAACCTCTATCCCGAGCTGGAGAGGCGACTGGCGAAGGTCAAACCTGATCTGCTGATCGCCCGCCAGGGCATTAAACTGAAATTCAATGATTTCCAGCTGACCACCCAGGAGCACGTCTGGCCGCGGCTGAACAAAGAGGATCTGATCGCCACCGCGCACAAAGCCTGGGATGAGCGCCGCGGCGGACGGGGCGTGCGCCTGGTTGGGCTCCACGTGACGTTGCTCGATCCGCAGCTGGAAAGGCAGCTTTTATTAGGGATTTAGCCATGCATATTCGTGCTTACCGCGACAGCGATTTGCCACTGCTCTGCCAGATCTTTCTGCGCGCGGTGCGGGAAACCGCCAGTCGGGACTATACCCCGGGGCAGATCGCGGCCTGGGCGCAGGTGGATGAGACGCGCTGGCGACAAAAGCTGGCCGACTCAATCGGCCTGGTGGCCGTGGTCAACAGCCAGCCGGTTGGCTTTATCACCGCCATCGGGACGCATATCGATTTGCTGTTCGTCTCGCCGGATCGTGCCCGCCAGGGTATCGGCGGCGCGCTTATCGAGGCGCTCTGCGCTCAGTATCCAGCGCAAATCCTGACGGTGGACGCCAGCATTACCGCAAAGCCCTGTTTTACGGCCCATGGTTTTAAGGTGGTGGCTGAGCAGCGGGTGGCGGCGCGCGGGGAGTGGTTTATTAATTACCGGATGGAAAAACGCGTGGCGCTAAGGTGATGCGGGGTAAAACCGGCGGCGGGCCGCCGCCGGTTGTGGGGCTTATTTAGCCGGAATGGCTTTCAGCAGCTCGGTTAGCAGCGTCCAGTACTGACCGACGCTCTCGATATGGACCTGCTCATCCGGGGAGTGCGGACCGGTAATGGTTGGCCCGATGGAGACCATGTCCATCTCCGGATACGGTTTTTTGAACAGACCGCATTCCAGACCGGCGTGAATGATCTGGATGTTCGGCGTCTTGTTGAACAGACGCTGGTAAGTCTCGCGCACCAGGTGCATCACCGGCGAATTGGCGTCCGGTTGCCAGCCAGGGTAGGCGCCTTTGGCTTCGGTTTTCGCCCCCGCCAGCTTACCCAGAGAATCCAGCATGCTGACCACGTAGTCTTTGCCGCTGTCGATCAGCGAGCGGATCAGGCAGTGGATCTGTACGTTGTCATCGGTCATGGTGACGACGCCGACGTTCAGCGAAGTTTCCACGACGCCTTTCGCCACGTCAGAGTTGCGGATAACCCCGTTCGGCGTGGCGTTCAGCAGACGGATGAAAGTGTCGCGGGAAGCCTGACTCAGCGCCGCTTTGTCGTTATCGACCGCTTCCGCGAGCACCACCAGGTTCTTCTCTTTGGCCTCCAGTTCGTTTTTCAGCAGCGCCTGGTAAGTATTCACCAGCGCTTTCAGCGCATCGGCTTTATCCGCGGCGACGGCGACAGTAGCGTAAGCTTCACGCGGGATGGCGTTGCGCAACGTGCCGCCGTTGAAATCGACCAGACGCAGATCCAGCTCATCGGCGTGGCCGGCGAGGAAGCGCGACAGCAGCTTGTTGGCGTTACCCAGACCAAGGTGAATATCACCGCCGGAGTGGCCGCCTTTCAGCCCTTTTAAGGTGACTTTAAAGCTCTGGAACCCGGCGGGAATCGCTTCGCGGGTCAGCGCCAGGTTAGAGGTGAAATCGATCCCGCCGGCGCAACCCATGTAGATTTCGCCTTCTTCTTCGGAGTCGGTGTTGATCAGGATATCGGCCTGTAGCCAGTTGGCCTGCAGACCGAACGCGCCGTCCATACCGGCTTCTTCGGTCATGGTCAGCAGCACTTCCAGCGGGCCGTGAGCGACGCTATCGTCGGCCAGTACCGCCAGTGCGGACGCCATTCCGATACCGTTGTCCGCGCCCAGCGTGGTGCCGCGCGCTTTCACCCATTCGCCGTCAATGTACGGCTGGATCGGATCTTTAACGAAGTCGTGGACGGTGTCGTTATTTTTCTGCGGCACCATATCGAGGTGCGCCTGCAGCGCTACCGGCTTACGGTTTTCCATACCGGCAGTCGCGCCTTTACGAATCAGAATGTTGCCAACCTGGTCGCGTTCCGCATGTAAGCCTTTTTCTTTTGCCCAACCCATAATGTGCTCGGCGAGCTGTTCTTCGTGATAGGACGGGTGCGGGATGGAGCAAATTTTGGCAAAAATATCCCAAAGCGGCTGCGGGGATAGTTGAGACAGTTCAGACACGGTAAGTCTCCTTACAGACTCCTGCATACAGCGGTTGCAGGACGAGGGTTAGCGTTAAAATACACAACAAGCCCGGGCTTGCGCGATGGGGTTGAGAATACCACTTTCCACCGCCGCAGGTAGTGTAAACAACGCAAAAAGCGTTGCGCAAACCGCTTAGCACTGGTTTTTAGTGCGTCAGATCTCTATAATCTCGCGCAACCATTTTCCCCCTCGAACATTATTTAAGCCGTATTACACAGGCTGGGACACTTCACATGAGCGAAAAATACGTCGTCACCTGGGACATGTTGCAGATTCACGCCCGCAAACTGGCCAGCCGTCTGCTGCCGGTTGAGCAATGGAAAGGCATTATTGCCGTTAGCCGCGGCGGACTGGTACCGGGAGCCTTACTGGCGCGTGAACTGGGCATTCGTCATGTTGATACCGTATGCATCTCCAGCTACGACCATGATAACCAGCGCGAGCTGAAAGTGCTGAAACGTGCGGAAGGCGATGGCGAAGGCTTTATCGTCATCGACGATCTGGTGGATACCGGCGGTACCGCCGTGGCGATCCGCGAAATGTATCCCAAAGCGCACTTTGTCACCATTTTCGCCAAGCCGGCAGGCCGCCCGCTGGTGGACGATTACGTTGTGGATATTCCGCAGGATACCTGGATTGAACAGCCGTGGGATATGGGCGTGGTGTTTGTACCGCCTATCGCAGGTCGTTAATTCTTCAGGACAGTGCTATTTACCACGCCCGGCTTGCCGGGCGTGGTTTTTTTTATCCTTTAGCAGGTTACAATATCCGGAGTGGCACTACGACGGAGACTGCACATGTCACAGGCTAACCTCAGCGAAACGCTGTTTAAACCTCGCTTCAAACATCCCGAAACTTCTACGCTGGTGCGTCGGTTTTCTGCCGGAAAACCCCTGGCGATGCAGTCGGCGCTGAGCGGCAATCACGTCGATCACTGGTACCGTCTGATCAACCGTTTGATGTGGATCTGGCGCGGCGTAACTCCGCAGGAGATCCTCGATGTGCAAGCGCGCATTGTGATGAGCGAGGCCGAACGAACCGATCCTGAGCTGTTCGATACCGTCATCGGCTATCGCGGCGGCAACTGGATCTTCGAGTGGGCGAAAGAAGCCATGCAGTGGCAGCAAAAGGCCGGGCAGGAAGCCGATCCTTTGCTGAGCGGCCGCCACTGGCTGCATGCCTCGAACCTGTATAGCATTGCCGCTTATCCGCATATTAAAGGCGATGAGCTGGCGGAACAGGCGCAGGCTTTAGCCAACCGGGCGTATGAAGAAGCCGCCCAGCGGCTGCCGGGCTCGCTGCGCGAGCTGGAGTTCACCATCCCTGGCGGCTCGCCGATAACCGGCTTTTTGCATATGCCGAAAGGCGAGGGGCCGTTTCCGACGGTGCTGATGTGCGGGGGGCTGGACTCGCTGCAGACCGATTATTACAACCTGTATGAGAACTACTTCTCACCGCTCGGCATTGCCATGCTGACCATTGATATGCCCTCCATCGGCTTCTCGTCAAAATGGACGCTAAATCAGGACACCAGCCTGCTGCATCAGCACGCGCTGCGCCATCTGGAAAATGTGCCGTGGATTGACCATACCCGGGTCGCCGCTTTCGGCTTCCGCTTTGGCGCCAATATCGCGGTGCGTCTGGGCTATCTGGAGCCGCAGCGGCTGAAGGCTGTAGCCTGTCTGGGCCCGGTCGTTCATGGTCTGCTGGTGGATCCCCTGCATCAGGGGCGCGTGCCGGAGATGTATCTTGACGTGCTGGCTTCGCGGCTGGGCATGCATGACGCGTCCGATGAAGCGCTACGCGTGGAGCTCAACCGCTATTCGTTAAAAACCCAGGGACTGCTGGGGCGCCGTTGCCCGACGCCGATGCTCTCCGGCTTCTGGAAGGACGATCCGTTCAGCCCCGAAGAGGAGTCGCGGTTAATCACCTCGTCATCTGCCGATGGCAAACTGCTGGAGATCCCGTTTAACCCGGTGTATCGCAATTTTGATCACGCATTGCGACAGATCGCCCGCTGGATCAATCATAGATTTGGTTAATTTATTGCTAAATTCTATTGGTTTGGTAAAACAGTTGCATCACTAAAGGAGATCGCAATGACGTTACCGAGTGGACACCTGAAAAGTAAGTTGATCAAGAAATTCACGGCGCTGGGGCCTTACATTCGCGAAGAGCAGTGCCATGACAACCGTTTCTTTTTCGATTGCCTGGCAGTTTGCGTCAATGTTAAGCCCGCACCGGAGAAGCGTGAATTCTGGGGCTGGTGGATGGAAATGGAAGCACAAGAGTCACGTTTCACCTATAGCTACCAGTTTGGCCTGTTCAATAAGGAAGGATCATGGCAGGCGGTCGACATTGGCGACCCGGAAGTGAGCGAGAGACTGGAAAAAACGCTGCGCGAGTTTCACGAGCGCGCAGCAGCGCTGCTGACCACCTTTAATCTGAAGCTGGAACCGGCCGACGATTTCAGCGAGCCGGTTCGCCTGCGGGCCTGATTGATCTACGGATACGCTTTCTCCACGCCCGTGCGGCGTGGAGGAGCGTGACGCCATACCCGTAATTTCAACCCCACCATCTGACTCACCCTGCCTGCGGCGACAGCTTGCCAGCCATCGCCTGCTGAATAATCGGGATCGGAGTCAGTAAGTGCTCACGCATCAGCGCGCTGGCCTGTTCGGCGTCGCGCGCCAGAATAGCGTCCACCAGGGTCTGATGCTGGACATGCTTATCTTCCAGCATCTCCACCGACAGCACGGTAGTGCGCAGCCAGATGAAGCGGTAGCGCGCCGCCAGATCGAACAGCCGTTCGCGCATCTGCAGCAGATACTGGGAGCCGCAGCCGGCGACGATGGCGGTGTGAAACGCCTGATGGCGCTGATCCCATTCATCCAGTAAGCGCTCACTCGCCTCGCACGACTCCAGTTTGTTGAGCAGGTGGGCGCGGGCCAGCAGCTCGGCTTCCCACTCGTCGCCGCCGCGTTCAATGGCGAGACGCACCAGCATGGCCTCCATGTTGGCGCGCGCGTCGAAGATATCGAGAAGCTCCTGTTCCGACATGGGCGCCACCCGATAGCCTTTCTGATTGACCACCGTTACCAGCCGCTCGGCCACCAGTTGCGAAAGCGCCTCGCGCAGCGGACCGACCCCCAGGCCATAGCGTGACGTCAGCAGGCTCATCCGCAGCTTCTCATCGGGGTGGTAAACCCCGCGGATGATGTCGTTTTTTAACCAACGGTACCCGTCAATGGCCGTCGCCTGGGGAATGGCGGTCATGTTCTTACTCCTGAATACTCTTCCCGGCGGGCGCCGGGAACAGAGTTAACGCGTATTTTGCAGCGGTAGTTTTTGCCACAATACCAGCTTTTTCCAGCGTGACATAATCGGTACCGTACAAATAATTCCCAGTGCTAACAGGCCGGTAGAGATCACCTCCAGCTGCTGCGCCGGACGAAACAGCATCACCACCAGCACGAAGGTGATAAAGGCGATCACCAGCCAGGTCAGGTACGGATAGAGCCACATTCTGAGACGGATCTCGCCGCCTTGCGCCTGAAGGATTTTGCGCATCCGCAGTTGTGAAACGGCGATCACCAGATAGACCAGCAGGGCGATGGCGCCAGAGCTGTCGATGAGAAATTTAAACACCTTGGCGGGGGCATAGTAGTTCACCACTACGGTGAGGAACGCCGCGCCGGTGGAGAGCAGCACCGCCACGTATGGCGTTTTGCTGCGGTTGGTCCGGCCCATAATGGCCGGCGCATCGCCGCGACGGCTCAGGGAGTAGAGCATCCGCGAGGCGGTATACAGCGCCGAGTTCAGACAGCTGGTGACCGACAGGAGGATCACGCCGTCCATAATCAGCTTGGCATAGGGAATATGCAGCAGCTCGAGCACCGAGCGGTAGGAGCCGATGCTCTTCAGCCCCGGCATATTCCATGGGATGAGGGCGACGACGATAAAGATCGAGCACAGATAAAAAATAGAGATACGCCAGATCACCGAGTTGGTGGCGCGCACGATATGTTTATCCGGGGTATCCGATTCGGCGGCGGCAATGGTGACGATCTCCGCGCCCATAAACGAGAACATGGTGATCAGCATCGCGCTCAGCACCGCGCCGAAGCCGTTAGGCATAAAGCCGCCGTGATCCCACAGCCGCGAAATGCCGCTCACTTCGGCATAGGGATAAAAGCCGGTAATGGCGACCGCGCCCAGTACGATAAACGCCAGAATAGCGATCACTTTGCACAGCGCCAGCCAGAACTCGAATTCGCCGTAGTTCTTGACGCTCAGCAGGTTACTGCCGGTGAGGGCGAGAGTGATGACCAGGGAGAACAACCACACCGGGACGCCCGGCACCCACGAATGCAGAATAATCGCCGCGATATTGGCTTCCAGCGGAATAACCAGGACCCAGAACCACCAGTACAGCCAGCCGATGGTATACCCCGCCCAGCGGCCGATGGCTTTATCGGCGTAGGTGGAAAAGGAGCCGGTATCCGGCGTGGCGACCGCCATTTCGGCCAGCATACGCATAATCATCACCACCAGCAGCCCGGCAAACAGATAGGCCAGCAGCACCGCCGGGCCTGCCTCGGCAATGGCGACGCTGGATCCGACAAATAAACTCGCGCCGATCACCCCGGCGATAGATAACATCGTGACGTGGCGCGACTTCAGCCCCGCCCCTAAATCCTGTGATTGCGACAGTTGCCCCATCATTTACCCTCTCGAAGTGTGTCACCTGGGAGAGCGCCCCGACGTTCCCGCGCCGGGGCACGCGTATTATTGTTGTTTTGCAGGTCTCGTCTTCATTCCCTTACGAACGTACTTCGCTTCCGCATGTGTTCTGTTCTATGCCTGTTTCGCCTCGCTAAAGCAGTCGGCGATGATCTTGAGCCCCTCCTCGATCTGCGCCTCTTCGATGGTCAGCGGCACCAGGATGCGCAGCACGTTGTAGTACGGCCCGCAGGAGAGCAGGATCAGGCCTTTGTCGCGGGCGCGGGCGACGATATCCGCCGTCAGCCTGGCGTTCGGCCTGCTGCGGTCGCCCTCTTCAAACAGCTCAATGGCGATCATCGCCCCCAGACCGCGCACGTCGCCGATCTCCGGATGATCTTCAGCGATCGCCAGCAGGCCCTGGCGCAGGGTGTCGCCGAGCTGGTTGGCTTTTTCCAGCAGATTCTCCTGCTCGAAAATCTGTAATACCGCCAGGGCGGCGGCGCAGGCGATGGGGTTGCCGGCGTAGGTGCCGCCCAGTCCGCCGGGGGCGATGGCGTCCATCACCTCCGCGCGGCCGGTGACGCCCGCCAGCGGGAAACCGCCGGCGATGGATTTGGCGAAGGTGGTGATATCCGCCGCGACGCCCATCTGCTCCATGGCGAACAGGGTACCGGTGCGGCCCGCGCCGCTCTGGACCTCATCGGCGATAAGCATAATGCCGTGCTCGTCGCACAGGGCGCGCAGGCGCTGCATAAAGGCCGGGGAGGCGGCATAGAACCCGCCTTCACCCTGCACTGGCTCAATAATGATGGCGGCGATATCTTCCGGCGCGGCATCGTTTTTGAAGATGCGATGGATGCTGGCGATCGCCTCGTCATCACTGACGCCGTGCAGCGCGCACGGGTAGAGGGCGCGATAGACATGGCCCGGCATTAAGCCCATACCGGCGGAGTAAGGATTCACTTTGCCGGTCAGCGACAGGGGGTAATGGGTGCGGCCGTGATAGGCGCCGGTGAAGGCGATAGCGCCGCTGCGCCCGGTTGCCGCGCGGGCGATCTTCACCGCGTTCTCCACCGCTTCCGACCCGGTGGTGACCAGCAGGGTTTTCTTGGCGAAATCACCGGGCACCTTTTGATTCATCTTTTCGCACAGCGCCAGATAAGGCTCATAGGCCAGCACCTGGAAGCAGGTATGCGACAGCTTTTTCAGCTGGTCTTCGACGGCGGCGACAACCTGCGGATGCAGGTGGCCGGTATTGAGCACCGCGATACCGCCGGCAAAATCGAGATATTCCCGGCCTTCCACGTCCCACACCCGGCAGTTCTCCGCGCGTTCGGCGAAGATAGGGTGGATCTGGCCGACGCCGCGCGGGACCGCGTCGCTGCGACGCGCCATCATTGCTTTATTGCTGTTCATCCGTCGCTCCTGTTAAAGGCCAATGCACATATATTTGATTTCTAAGTAATCTTCGATGCCGTACTTCGAACCTTCGCGGCCGAGGCCGGAGGCCTTGACGCCGCCGAACGGCGCGACTTCGGTGGAGATAATGCCGGTATTGATGCCGATTATGCCGTACTCCAGCGCTTCGCCGACGCGGAAGACGCGGCTCAGATCGCGGGCGTAGAAATAGGCGGCGAGACCGAACTCGGTATCGTTGGCCTGGGCAATGACGTCGGCTTCATCTTTAAAGCGGAACAGCGGGGCCAGCGGGCCGAAGGTCTCCTCTTTCGCCACTTTGGCGCTGTCGGGAACGTTGACCAGGATGGTCGGCTGGAAGAAGTTGCCGCCCAGGGCGTGCGGTTTGCCGCCGGTGACCACCTTCGCGCCTTTGGCGATGGCATCGGCAATGTGTTCTTCAACTTTGGCCACGGCTTTCTCGTCGATCAGCGGGCCGGTGGTGACGCCGTCCTGCAGGCCGTCGCCAATGCGCAGTTTTTCCACCGCCTGCTGCAGCTTCTCGGCGAAACGGTCATACACCCCGTCCTGGACGTACAGGCGGTTGGCGCAGACGCAGGTCTGCCCGGCGTTGCGGAACTTCGACGCCAGCGCCCCCTCGACGGCTTTATCGAGGTCGGCATCGTCAAAGACGATAAACGGCGCGTTGCCGCCCAGCTCCAGGGAGACTTTTTTGATGTCTTTCGCGCACTGCTCCATCAGCTGGCGGCCAATCTCGGTAGAGCCGGTAAAGGAGAGCTTGCGCACCAGCGGGTTGCTGGTCAGTTCGCCGCCGACCGCGCCGGCGGAGCCGGTGACCACGTTGAACACTCCGGCGGGGATCCCGGCGCGATTCGCCAGTTCGGCCAGCGCCAGCGCGGAAAACGGCGTCTGGCTGGCCGGTTTCAGGACCATGGTGCAGCCGGCGGCCAGCGCCGGGCCCGCTTTGCGGGTGATCATCGCCGCCGGGAAGTTCCACGGGGTGATGGCGGCGGTAACGCCGATGGGCTGCTTAATCACCAGCAGGCGCTTGTCGGCCTGGTGGCCCGGAATGGTGTCGCCGTAGATGCGCTTACCTTCTTCGGCGAACCACTCAATAAAGGAGGCGGCGTAGCTGATTTCGCCTTTGGCTTCCGCCAGCGGTTTTCCCTGCTCGAGGGTCATCAGGCGAGCGAGATCGTCCTGGTTCTCCATCATAAGATCGAACCAGCGGCGCAGAATGTTCGCCCGCTCTTTGGCGGTCAGGGCGCGCCAGGCGGGTAGGGCGCGATTGGCGGCTTCAATCGCTTCGCGGGTTTCATCGGCGCCCATTTTCGGCACGCTGCCGAGCTGCTCGCCGTTGGCCGGGTTGGTGACCGCAATCACGTCGCCGGTGGGCGCATCGCGCCACTGGCCATCGATCAGCGCCTGCTGGCGAAACAGTGTCATATCGTTGAGTTGCATAATTGCTTCCTGTCTTCAGGGGGGGTTAACGGGTAAAAGCGGCGTGTAGTGTCTCCACGCTACGTGCCGCACGCAGCGTGCGTCCGGGATTGCTCTGGCTGGCCAGCAGGCTCTGCACCTTGCTGACGATATGCGCGCCGATCGGGATAGCGGAGGTGGCCGCTGGCGATGGCGCATTGCAGGTATGTATCGAACGCGCGGTGGTAACGAAGAGAAAATCGTCGATCAGCTTGCCCTGCGGCGACACGGCCTGCGCCCGCACGCCGGCCGGCCACGGGCGTAAATCGCTCAGCGTCAGGCTCGGGCAGTATTTTTGCACCAGCCGCAGATAGCCGCTTCTGCACAGCGAATTCTTCATTTCGCCCAGTCCGGAGCGCAGGTTGTTTTGCAGTACCCGGCGGATGCCGGGCGAGGTGAGGATCTCCAGGGTATCGGCCAGCGAGATATCGCGCTTGCGGTAGCCTTCGCGCTTCAGAGCCAGTACGGCGTTGGGGCCGACGGTGACGCTGCCGTCGATCATGCGGGTCAGATGGACGCCGAGGAACGGCATCGCCGGATCGGGGATCGGATAGATCAAATGGTTGACGATCTGATTGTGCTGCGGCGCCAGCTGGAAATACTCGCCGCGGAACGGACAAATGATAAACCCGGGATCGACGCCGAGCATTTTCACCAGCCGATCGGCCATCAAGCCCGAACAGGCGATCAGCGTCGAGGCCTCATACTCGGCGCCCTGGCGGGTGCGGATCACCACGCCGCAGGCATGTTCTTTCAGGGCGCTGACTTCGGCGTTGTAGACGATCGTTCCGCCTTTCGCTTCGAAGTTCTTCGCCATTGCCGCCGCCACTTCGCGGTAGCTGACGATGCCGCTGGAAGGGACGAAGATCCCGCCGAGCCCGGTAATGTTCGGTTCGCGCTCGCGTAGCTCCCCGGCGCTTAGCCACTCGCGCTGCAGGCCGTTGGCGGCGGTGCGATCCCACAGGGCGCGCATCCGCTCCATCTCCAGCGGTGAGGTGGCGACCAGCATTTTGCCGCAGACGTCATAGCGGATGCCGTTCTGCTCGCAAAAGGCCTTGGTGGCGCGGTTGCCGGCGAGGCAAAACTGCGCCTTGAGGCTGCCGGGCGTGTAATACACCCCGGCGTGGATCACGCCGCTGTTGTGGCCAGTCTGATGGCAGGCCGGGCCGGCCTCTTTTTCCAGCAGCGCAATGCGGGCGTCCGGGTAAATCTCAATTAACTGCATGGCGGTCGACATGCCGATGATGCCGCCGCCGATAATCACGAAATCATACATCCGCTCAATTCCTTCGCCTGAAAACCCTTATTGATGAGTCTGGTAATGATTCGTGGAATACGCAAAGTAGCCGCGCTGGCGCATCAGCTCGCGGCGCAGGTCCGGGTGCGGCGTAAAGCGGTCGCGGCCGTGCAGCCAGAACAGGTTGTTAATGAGCAGAAATTTGCCCACCGGCACCGGTATGGAAAGGATGTTTTTGCTGGTCTCCAGCGCGTCGGAGAGGCGGCTCAGCCAGGTGCCTTCTTCGAAATCTTTCGGCTGGACGAACTGGTCGATATAGCGCATTACCGGGCGGCCCAGCGAATCGACGTCGAACACCGGGTGGAAAACATCCTTGCTGACGTTTTTGCTCGGCGGCGCGGCCCAGCGCATTGGGCGGCGAGCCAGCGGGTCGCGGAAAAATTCGTCGAGATGCTCCCAGTCGTCGAGATGCAGCAGCAGGGAATTGCCGCCCTGCATGTTCTGCTCGTCGATCTTCATCATTAATACGTAGTCGGTTTGCTCTTCGACGTAGGTGCCGTCGTTGTGCAGCTCCATCACCCGGTGCGGTTGGCGCAGGTAGCTGTCTGAGTTATCGACATTTTTCACCACGAAGCGGGCGTAATACTGACCGCTCATGGCGTCGAAGTTGGAACGACCAATCAGGTGGGCGACGGCGGTGGCCAGCTTGACCATCTCCTCGGCCTGGCTGACGTGATCGATCCCTTCGCCGTTGATAAGCAGCGCGCCTTCCGCGCGATCGAGCAATGTTTTGATCAGCAACGGCTGCAGCTGATTTCCACACAGATCGTCGAGGATCTTGCCGACCTGGAAGCGTAAGAAAGATTTGTACTCCAGCGCCTGCACCGGCCACTGCGCGACCTGCTGCAGGAACTGCGTGGTCGTTTCGGCGGAAAAGGTGAGCTCCAGCAGGCGCGGCGACTGGGCGGAAGGGGTGAAAGAAAAGCCAGGGTATTGCTGGGCTACCGGCGCGGGTGTCGGTTTTACTGCGGTCAGGGCGTTCATCAGGATCGTTCCTCGCTGTAAGGTCAGGGTGATGTTCATTTCGTAGCCATAAATTAAAAATATCTACATTTTTATAAAATGCGTACGAAATGGCCTTTTTGTTTCCATTTTGTGATCTGACAACAATTATTTAACAATACGGGAGGGGGATAAGGTGGTGGTGAAAGTTGCGGAACAGAGCGGGTGGCGGATAGCGCAAAATGGGGATAAGGCCGAGGGAAATCGTAATACCGGTCACAGTTTTTAATCTGCACAATATCCTTACCAGATGAAGGTGTTAATATTCAGCCGGTAAATACCTTTCAATGCTCACTGAGGCTTCGATGCTGGAGAATGTCATTATCAGATAATCAGTTTCCCGACCTGCCCAGGCCGGACTGATTATCGCTGCGCTTAAACCTTACGCACACACCTGCGGGTGTAGGCATGTTTTCGCACATGATAATGAACAGGTTTCAGTATGAATTTATCCCGTCAGGAACAACGGACCTTACACGTTCTCGCCAAAGGTGGCCGTATTGCGCACGTCCGCGATACCTCCGGCCGCATTACCGCCGTTGAATGCTACACCCGCGAAGGGCTGTTGCTGAGCGACTGCACCCTTGCGGTCTTCAAAAAGCTCAAAACTAAAAAGCTGATTAAGTCGGTGAACGGCCAGCCGTACCGGATCAACACCACTGGTTTGAATAACGTTCGCGCGCAAGCGGACAACCGCTGAAATAGCGACCCGGGCAGGGTCGCTGCCCGGGCGTATGGCTCTCAAGGAGAAAACCTCATGATCGATATCCCTCGCATTTTTACCATCAGTGAAAGCGAGCACCGTATCCATAACCCTTTTACCCCGGAAAAGTACGCCACGCTGGGACGGGCGCTGCGAATGGCGCCGGGCACCACCATTCTCGACCTCGGCAGCGGCTCCGGCGAGATGCTCTGTAGCTGGGCGCGCGATCATCAGATCGTCGGCACCGGCGTAGACATGAGCCTGCTGTTCAGTCAGCAGGCGGCCGCCCGGGCAGAGGAGCTCGGGGTAAGCGACCGGGTAACCTTTGTGCACCAGGATGCCAGCGGATATGTCGCCAGCCAGCCGTGCGATGTTGCCGCCTGCGTGGGGGCCACGTGGATCGGCGGCGGGATGGCAGGCACAATCGAGCTGCTGAAGCAGAGCCTTACGCCAGGCGGCATGTTGCTTATCGGCGAGCCATGGTGGCGCAAACGTCCGGCCACGGCAGAAGAGGCGATTGCCTGCGGCGCGCAGTCACCCGATGACTTCCTGACGCTACCGGCGCTGGTCGCCCACTTTGGCGAACTGGGCTATGACGTGGTGGAGATGGTGCTGGCCGACCAGGAGGGCTGGGATCGTTATGAAGCGGCGAAATGGCTGACAATGCGCCGCTGGCTGGAGGCCAATCCGCACGATGACTTCGCTCCGGAGGTTCGCCAGCAGTTGACCACTGCGCCGCTACACCACGTCACCTGGACCCGGGAATATCTCGGCTGGGGCGTGTTTGTCCTGATGGCGCGTTAACCGGTATGTCGGTAGCGTCAGGAGGCGCTACCGACCACCTTCAGACCTTCAGTTCGTCGTAGCTGACCATGACGTGCTGGCGAAAGGCGGGCCGTGCGGTTAGCCGTGCATAATACGCCGCAAGATGGGGGAGGGGACGACGGGTGATATCGATGGCAAAGTAGCGGTACAGCACATGACCAAACTGGATGTCGGCCAGGGTGAACGTATCGCCCACCAGATAGCGACTGCCGGCGAGACGTGCCTCGGCAATCGCCAGCTTTTGCTCCAGGGCCATCACCGCCGCGGCGATGGCCTGCGGATCCCGCTCGGCGGCAGGCGTGCGCACCACGCGCCAGAACACCGGCGCCGTAAAGCCGAGGGCAATATTCTGTTTTGACCACTCGGCCCAGCGATCAACCTCAGTGCGGGCCAGCAGATCGCCCGGCCAGAAGGCGTCATCGGCGTAGCGACTGGCTAAATAGCGAAGGATAGCGCCCGTTTCCCACAGCGGCGGATTATCGCCATCCTGCAGCACTGGCACCGTGCGATTGGGATTGAGCTGATAAAACGCCTCGCTGTCGGTACCACCATAGCGATGCCCCACGTCGAACCGGAGATAGTCCAGCCCAAGCTCGCCAACACACCACATCAGCGCCTGCACGTTAGAGGAGGTTTTTCGGCCCCAGATGGTCAGCATTGAGATCTCCAGAGAACAGGGAAAGAAGGAGCATAGCAGGTTGGGTTGAAAACGTGAGGGGGAAAAGACGGGTGGTATAGCGGTGTATATGGTGTGGGGACGCATGTTATCCCCTTGCGATAACGCGAATTCATCCCTACAAAGGTATAATGACCATCAATATGGCGCTTGTATAAAATAATGCAGCAATTATCTTTGAATGAGAATAAGGCGAGGGAGTGGAAACGTTAGTTATTCTGGCCGTAGTCGTATGGGTACTTTTCAAACTGGTACAAAAGGTTACGAGCAAACTCTATCCTCCAGACTCGGTGAAGGTACAGGAGAAGCCCGACACAACGCCAGCGACGGATGCCTGGGGAAATTACCCTAAAGCTGAAGGGCATGTCGTTTTATTCGAGCAGTACCGGCATGAGCAGGCGCTGCGGCAGCAAGCTGCTAAAGAGGCTGATACGTTCTACCGCTCAAGGGAGTGGCGGCGTTTACGTTACCAGGCCTTCCAGCGCTACGGCAATAAATGTTGCGTATGCGGGCGCGGCGCCAGTGACGGGATGGTGATGCACGTTGATCATATTAAACCGCGTTCTCTTTACCCGCATTTAGCCCTCGATATTGCCAATCTGCAAATCATGTGCAACGAGTGCAACGTCAGTAAGGGCAACAGAGATGAGGTTGCGTGGCAATAATAAGGACAGGTTAGCGGCTATGTGCAATTCCCCTGGTATTAAAATGTTCGTAACGAACAAATAAGCAAGTCTTGACGGAATGAATCCGCAATGACGCTTTTATTTCGTTACAGCAGCTCATTGGTGAATTCCTTCATCACCGCATTTGTCGGTAGCGCCATTTGCCTTGCGTTAGTCCTGCTCATTTTCAATAAAGTGAGATGACTGCCAGTGGCTGGAGATCAATGATGCGGGATACTTACCTAACGACGGGCTGTTACCTTATCGAACGTTCAAGGAAAATACAGGAGGGATAACGGGCAACTTACTCCGTATCACGACGCTATCGCCTCCCTTATTTTTTATTGATGCAACGGTTGGTCGCAGGCCGCGAGGATTGATTCATGCATCGCTTCGGAAAGTGTCGGATGCGCAAAGATCATCGACAGGAGACTTTCGTCTGTGGCCTCCAGGTGACGGGCGATGCCAAAGCCCTGGATCTGTTCCGTGACCTGTGCGCCAACCATATGCGCGCCCAGCAACTCGCCGGTTTCAGCATCGAAAATCGTCTTCACAAAACCCTCTGTCTCGCCGCTGGCCAGCGCCTTACCATTGCTCTGATAAGAGAACTTACCGATCCTGACGGGCCGTCCCCTGGCCAGGGCCGTCGATTCCGTCAGGCCCAGACTGGCAACCTGGGGCCGGGCATAAGTGCAACCAGGCACATAGTCGCGATCGAGAGGGTGGGCGCCTTCGACACCGGCCAGTGTCTCAACGCAGATCACGCCTTCGTGGCTGGCCTTGTGCGCCAGGCACGGCGGGCCGGCTACATCGCCGATGGCATAAAGCCCGAATACGTTAGTGCGACAAGCCGCGTCCGTCTTGATAAAACCGCGGTCTAACTCGACGCCCAGTGCTTCCAGCCCCAGATCTTCAATATTCGGCTGTACGCCAACCGCCAGCAGCACACGTTCGACATCCTGAGAATATTCGCCGCCGGTGTTGTTTAGTGTGCAGCGCACCCCGGTATCGGTGAGCTGTACTTGCGTCACCAGGGTCTGGGTATGGATCTGAATACCGCGTTTTTCGAATGACTTACGCACTGCTGCAGACACCTCGGCATCTTCCACTGGCAAAATCTGCGACGCTAGCTCGACCAGCGTCACTTTACAGCCCAGATCGTTATAGAGGCTGGCGAACTCGACGCCAATCGCCCCTGAACCGATGATTAAGAGCGACTTGGGTAAAAGCTTAGGCCGCAGCGCCTCGAAATAGGTCCAGATATGTTCGCCATCTGGCGCTATGCCTGGCAATGCGCGTGGTCGGGCGCCGGTTGCCAGGATCACGTGATCGGCCCGGTAATCGCGCGCCTCCCCTCGGGCATCCTCGACCGTGATTTGCCCCTTGCCGCGCAGCCGCGCGGTGCCATCAATCACCCTCACGCCATTTTTCTTCAACAGGTACGCAACCCCAGCGGTGAGCTGTTGCGATACGGTACGGCTAAACTGCACCAGTTTCTGCAGATCGACGTTCACCTCGCCCACGCTGATGCCCAGCTGACTGGCATGGGTGATAGTGTGCGCAACCTCAGCGCCATGCAGCAGCGCCTTGGTTGGAATGCATCCCCAGTTCAGGCAGATGCCGCCCAGATGTTGTTTTTCCACTAATACGGTACGAAGCCCTAGCTGGCCGGCACGGATGGCGGCAACGTATCCCCCAGGCCCCCCGCCGATGATCAGCACATCGTATTTATCGTGCATAGCTCGTCTCCTGGATAAACATCAAGGTCGGGGTTTCAATCAGTCGCTTGAGTTCCCGGAGAAAAGCCGCACCTGCCGCGCCATCGATGACCCGGTGATCGCAGGATAGCGATACCGTCATTTGCTGGCGCGCGACGATTTGCCCGTCGCGTACTACCGCCCGGACCTCGCCGGCGCCAATGGCGAGGATTGCGCTTTGCGGTGGATTGATGATGGCGTCAAACTGCCGGACGCCGAGCATCCCCAGATTTGACAGGCTAAAGGTCCCGCCCTGGAACTCTTCCGGCTTCAGCGTGCCCGCTTTGGCTCTGGTCACCAGCGAGTGAATTTCGTTCGATATGTCGCTGATCGATTTCCGGTTCGCCGAGCGAACAATAGGGGTAATTAGCCCGGCAGGCAGCGCAACGGCCACCGAAATGTCGGCATCCGTAAAGCGGCGGATACTTTGTGCCGCTTCATCAAACTGGATGTTGACGTCTGGCACGGCCACCAGCGCCAGGGCACAGGCCTTCACCAGCAGGTCGTTAACCGAAATCTTGACACCGGGTACTTCGCGGTTAATTTCCTGACGAAACGCTAACAGTCGTTCCAGATCGAGATCGACACTCAAACGGAAATGGGGAGACTGTTGCTTGGAGGTTTGCAGGCGAGAAGCGATAGCCCGCCGCATACCGGACATGGGGATGCTCTCAAAGGGTGCCGGGGCACTCTCCTGCACAGGGCTGGTCTGCGGGGGCCCGTCGAGCAACAACGACGCAGCCAGCACATCATCGCGACTCACCCGACCGCGTGAACCGCTGCTTCGGCAGTCATGCAAGTTGATACCCAGTTTGCCGGCCAGACGGCGCGCCAGCGGGGTGGCCGATACCTGGCTATCATCGGCATGCGAGCGGGGCGCTTTGCTGGGACGAACGGGGGGCGTCGGAGAGGCCAGGCGACCGCCGGCGGCAACGATCGCGCTTTCCAGATCAGAAACAGAGATACGTTCCCCGCGCCCGCTGCCGCGGACCTTTTTCAGGTCGACACCCCAGCGGGCAGACAGTCGTAACGCATGGGGCGTGGCATTAACCTGAGTCACATCGGTCACGCCTTGCAGACTGACGGGGATGACGGTCTGCCCAACAGGGGGCTCCGGACTGTTGGATGGCGGCGAAACAACGGAAGGTGGCTTAGCGCCTGCCTGTGCCGCTACGTCCGGCGCGGCAGCCTCCGGGCCAGGTGCTGCGGGTTTCACTGTCGCCAGACTGGCAGCAAATTCGTCCAGTTCAGCATCGCTGACCGAAGCGTCAGCCGCCAGAGCCAGCACGGCGCCAACCTGAAGCGTCTCACCCTCTCGGGCGATTATCCGGCGTAATGTACCGGCAAAAGGTGCCTCCAGCACATTGACGATTTTACTGGTTTCAATCTCACAGATTTCCTGCCCTCTGGTGAAATCGTCACCCTCCTGGATTGCCCATCGAGCGAGCAAGCCTTCCTCCATGGAAAGCCCCCACTTTGGCATTTCAAGCGTCTTGATTTCGCTCATAGGTTAATCCTCCAGCACTTGACGGACGGCGGCTTCGATACGTTCAACGCCAGGGATCCAGAGTTTTTCGAGAGCAGGGGAGAACGGGACCGGCGTGTGTGGCGGCGTCACCAGCAGAACGGGCGCTTTGAGGAAATGGAATGCCTGGGACGCAATCAGCGCCGCGACATCATGAGCAAAACCGAAGCGTGCAGCGGACTCGTCGACTATCACGACCCGCCCCGTGGAAGCCACCGATTCCAGAATACCTTCCTCATCCAGCGGCGAAATGGTTCGCGGGTCGACCACCTCGACCGAGATCCCCTCTCTGGCCAGTTTGTCCGCCACCTGGTTTGCTTTATGTACCATTGCCGACAACGCAATGATGGTGACGTCCTCTCCTTCGCGCGTGTAGTTGGCTACACCTAGCGGGATGGTATAGATCTCGTCCGGTACCTCGCCCTTGAGGTCGTACAGCATTTTATGCTCGCAGAATACCACCGGGTCGTCGTCGCGAATGGACTGGATTAACAGACCCTTGACGTCATAAGGCGTCGAGGGCACCACCACCTTCAGTCCAGGCGTGGTGGCAAAGATATTATAGGGTGACTGTGAATGCTGGGCTGCGGCAGAAAACCCCGCGCCGATCATCCCTCGCATCACCAGCGGAGCTCTGGCTTTGCCACCAAACATGTAGCGGAACTTAGCCGCCTGGTTATACAGTGCATCGTGGCTCACACCAAAAAAATCCATGAACATCAATTCCGCGACTGGCCGCAGCCCCGTCGCTGCGGCGCCGGCCGCCATACCGATAATGGCCGACTCGGTAATGGGCGTGTCGATCACCCGATCGGAGCCGAACTGCGTCCACAGCCCTTTAGTGACACCCAGCACACCGCCAAAGGCTTCAATCTTCGCCTCTTCGGGCGCATTTCCGCCATGACCGCCACGCAAGTCTTCACCGATGAGTACCACGCGTTCATCGCGCTCCATTTCCTGAGCCAGGGCTTCCTTGACCGCTTCACGATAGGTTTTTATTGTCATGGTTATCACCCTCAGTATGAGACGTACACGTCTGTCAGCAGGTCTTCCGGAGCCGGGTAGGCAGCGGCGCGGGCCTTCAATACGGCATCGTTGACCAGGGCTTCTACTTCCTCGTCAATCGCCGCCAGTTCTTCCTGGGTGATATGTTGCTTGACCTTAGCGGTGAAAATCTTCAGCGGATCATGTTGTTCACGCAGGCGTTGCACTTCACCTTCCGCACGATATAGCGCGGGATCGCCCTCAAAATGACCATGCCAGCGGAAGGCTTTGGCCTCAATGACGCTTGGACCACCGCCTTCTCGCGCACGCTTGACCGCCTCTGAGGTTGCCTCATAAACGGCAAAGAAATCGGTGCCATCGACGGTCACTGCCGGCAGGCCGAAGCCAGCGGCGCGCCGGGCGATATCACGCCCACCCACGGCGTAGTCATGGCCGGTCCCTTCGCCGTAACCGTTATTCTCGAAAATAAAGACGGCTGGAAGCTGGAGCACGACGGCCATATTGATGGCTTCAAAGACCAGGCCCTGATTAGAACCCCCATCGCCCGTAAAAGAGACACCGACGTTGCCGGTTTTTAGCGTCTTTGCCGTTAGCGCGGCGCCGATGGCCAGTGGAGGGGCTCCCCCAACGATAGCGTTCGCCCCCAGCATTCCTTTCGACAGATCGGCAATGTGCATCGACCCGCCCTTACCGCGACATAACCCGCTGTCCTTACCGAATATTTCGGCCATCATGCCGTGAATGTCACAACCTTTAGCAATACAGTGGCCATGTCCACGGTGTGTTGAACCAATGAAATCTGCGCTCGTTAAATTTTCGCAGACCCCCACCGCGATGGCCTCCTCACCGGTATAAAGGTGAATGAAGCCCGGAATATCACCGCTGGTATTTTCCTGATGCAACCGCTCTTCAAAGGTCCTGATCTCCCGCATCTTGCGGTAAGCCTGCAATAACGCCTGTTTGCTGAGCATCGTTTAATTCTCCTCAATATAGGTCACCCAGGCGGGGCCAACAGACAGGGCGAATAACCCTGGCCACACCCATGCAATGAATCTACGAGCGGTTAAAGAGAGTGCGAAGCCACCTTCATGGGGGGGGGAGGTGGGGGTTTTCATGCTTGAGGTCAAACTTTCTAAATTTTGTGTAGCCATAAAGTTTGCCTGCCCCATGTCATCCCGGTGGCTGGCGTACAATTGAAAAAAAAACAAAACGAGTAGACACCCCGGATGAAGCCATTGGATTTAGAAGGTCGCCAATCACCCTCACTGGTCTCCGGGCCATTGCGGCTGACGCGAGGCTTGCCGTTAATCCTGACCAAATTCGTCCCGCCTCGCTCCTCGATACAATTGCTGGAGCGCCCCCGGCTTCTTCAGCTTCTTAATCCCGTTCAGCAGTGCCGGCTGGGCGTCGTCTGCGCCGGCGCTGGATTTGGCAAAACCACGCTGTTGGCGCAATGGCATCAGCAGATGGTCGCCCAGGGGGAACGTATCGCCTGGCTGAGCCTCGATGAGGATGATGATGACGTATGGCAGTTTATTCCTTATCTGCTGCAAGCATTGCGTCCACTCTATGCTGACTGGGACGCCGATTTCTGGCGTGACATGGAAGAACAGAAGCTCTCCAGCTCCGAGCAACTGCTGGCCGGGCTCATTAACCAGCTACACTATTGCCCGCATGACGTATACCTGATCATCGACGACTTCCACGTGATTAACGATCGTGGGGTCTATGAAGCCGTGGGGTATTTAATCAAGCATGCGCCTGCCGCCTTGCATCTGATCATTGGCAGCCGTTTCCACCCGAATCTTGCGCTGAGCCAGCTGCAGGCCCAGGACCAACTGGTGGAAATCTATGATCGAGACCTGCAATTCACGCTCGAAGAAACAAAACACTATTTTAGCCGCACGGTTGCGCTACCCCTCAGCAACCACCATGCACAGCGGCTACAGTCCGTGACAGAGGGCTGGATTGCAGGGATGAAGATCGCTTCATTGTCCGCAGAATTACAGCATGATCCCGAGCATCTGTTGCGCAATATGCATGGAGGAACACGGTCCATTGCCCGCTATCTGAAAGAGGTGGTACTGGATCCGCTGCCGGAAGAGGTTCTCGATTTCCTGGTAAAAACGTCCTTCCTCAGTCGGTTAAATGCCGAATTATGCAACGCAGTGACAGGACGAGATGATAGTAAAGCGATGCTGACATGGATTGAGCGACACAACCTTTTTTTGTCAGCCCTTGACGAACAAGGCTACTGGTTCCGCTACCATCCTCTGTTGCAGGAAAATCTTCGGACCATGCTGCAGCAGAACAACGATATTGATCGCAAACAGCTACATGAATTAGCCAGTCATTGGTTCGTCGAACAGAAGCTGTGGTCTGAAGCGGTACGCCATGCGCTCAGCGCAGGCAAGCCGGTGCATAGCCCCGTACAGGACGGCGCAAGCGCTCAGTCACTGGCGGAAGAAGGGGATATCGATACCCTGATTTCATGGATGCATCATTTACCGCCCAGTACCGATCCTTCGCGCATTGACCTGCAAATTAATCTGGCCTGGGCACTGGCGCATTATTTCCACTTTGATGAGTCGAGGCAGCTGCTTGATAACCTCGATCAGATGGTACTTCATCATCGTGAGGATTTAACCCGCAGCACCTGGTGTAAATTGCGGGTTGTGCGGGCAATTTGCGAAGCCTTTGCGGAAAACATCCCGGAGAGTCTGGCTATTGTTCAGCCGTTGCTGGCCGAAGTGCCCTGCGGCGACACCTGGGTTGATGGTCTGATATGCAATATTCTCAGCTATTGCCATGTTGTTAACCAGCGCTATCACGATGCGCTGGAGGTTCAACAGCATATGCCCTCTCCGGAAAGTCCTTTAGATAATCTGTTTGTCTCGGTTTATCGCGCTTTTATCATTGCCCAGTGCCATCTTTGTCAGGGCGATCTGGGGAAAGCCGGGTGGTACGCAGAGAAAACGTTGCGCCAGGCTGAATGTTATACCGGTACCCAGTCGACCAGTGGCGCGACGCTGGCGCCGCTGCTGGCGGAGATAGCCTATGAATGTCAGAGTGGCGACTCGCCCGAGCATCTGTTAGCCGACCGGCTCGAATTCATCGACCGATTCAGTCCACCCGATGCGCTGAGTCGTTGCTATACCTATCTCGCGCGTCAGGCCCTGGATGGCAATATGCCGTATGAGGCCGAGCGATTGCTGGAGCATGCGCAGCGTCTTGCCGTGTCTCGCGGCTGGCAACGGCTCCAGGCCATGATGTTAGCCGAGCAGGTGAGGGTGCGGCTGCAGCGCGGCAATGTCACAGGCGCAGAGCAACTGCAGCGACAACTTGAACAAATGGCCGCCAGCTTCAGAATGGATGCCGAACATCCCTGTCAACGCGCTATCGCTCTGTCTGCATCCCTTAGCCACTGTCGCCTTCTTCTCGCCAGAGGCCAGGCGCCGCAAGCCTGTATTCTCCTGGCTGATATGGTCCCTGATCAGGAAAACCGGGGGGACAGGTTAACCGCAGCGCGTCTGCGTACGCTCTGGTCATTGGCCTTGTGGAACAGTGGCAAAACTGCCGCTGCGCGCACGACATTTCAGCCAGTCGTGCAGCTGGCTGAACAACAGCATCTCAAAGGCCTCTTTCTTGAAGCTGGCGATACCTTGCAACCTTTGCTTGCCGGTATGAATGAAACCTCTTCGGCTTGTACTGAGGAAGGGATAGTCCATGAACCCTGGGCCGGCAAGCGCGCGCCTGCAGATGGAACACCGTTTAATAGTGGAAGCCCCGATATTCATGGGGAACTCAGCGAGCGAGAATTTCAGATATTACAACTGATCGCTGAAGGTCAGATGAATAAAGAAATTGCTCGCTCCCTCGCTATTTCTGCCGAGACGGTCAAATGGCACATCAAAAACATCTACGCGAAGCTTAAAGTGAATAGCCGCACTCAAGCGATGAGCCGGGCGCTGGAGATGAAATTACTGGATTAACGGTTTGAAGAGGGAGGGCTGGATATAAAATATTATTAAGACGAGCCACTTTCTTAACGGGGCTATGAGCCACGGATAATCCCGGCGTTTTTGAGCCTATGATCTTCAAAACATATTTCGTGATAACGACGTTCACTGCTCCCTCAAAACAGCCTTACCGTATGAGATTTTCAGTTTTACAGTTGATTCCTTTACTTCAGGCGATAACCCAGATAGCAAGGGATTCGTTCATTACCAGTTTGACCCTCATATTTTCTTATCCCACCACCTGAACTTCCTATGAAATATCGCCCACCAGCTCTGCTATAACTGCATCACCGCTGATTGCGCAATCGGGTACATCATTTCCTATTTCTGCGGAACCCGAAAATTATGGATATTGCCAGCATTGAAAAATTGATCGCTCTGGTTGAAGCCTCCGGCATTGGCGAACTGGAAATTGCCGAAGGGGCAAGCTCCGTGCGTATCAGCCGCGCCATCTCCAGCCCCACGGCGGTTGGGTCGTCCGCCGTATCCGCGGCCGTCGTCCAGCCGCAGTTGGATATTCCGATTCAGGCCGCACAGGCCAGGGCTATCGCATCTGACCCTGCGACGGAGCACATCATGTCATCCCCGATGGTAGGAACCTTTTATCTCTCTCCGGGACCCGGTGCGGCGCCATTTGTGGCTGTGGGTCAGCAGGTTAATATTGGCGATACCCTGTGCATCGTCGAAGCGATGAAGATGATGAATCAAATCTCGGCAGAGAACAGCGGGATCGTTAAAGCGATTCTGGCTACTGATGGTCAACCGGTTGAATTCGACCAGCCGCTGATAGTGATTGAATAGGGGATCTCATGCTGGACAAAATCGTGATTGCCAATCGTGGCGAAATCGCGCTGCGTATTCTGCGCGCCTGCCGGGAGCTTAACATCCGCTCGGTAGCCGTTCACTCTACTGCCGACCGCGAGTTAAAACACGTGCTGCTGGCCGATGAAAGCGTCTGTATTGGTCCTCCGTCATCCGCCAAAAGCTATCTCAATATTCCGGCGGTAATTTCGGCAGCTGAAGTGACGGGCGCGGCGGCCATTCATCCCGGTTACGGTTTTCTCGCAGAAAATGCGGATTTTGCCGAACAGGTGGAACGCTCAGGATTTGTGTTTATCGGCCCGAAAGCGGAAACCATTCGCATGATGGGGGATAAGGTCTCGGCTATTCAGGCAATGAAGCAAGCTGGAGTACCGTGCGTACCGGGTTCCGATGGCCCGCTGGACGATAACCATGAGAAGAATCGCCGGCTGGCAGCCGGGATCGGTTACCCGATTATCGTCAAAGCCTCCGGAGGCGGCGGTGGGCGCGGGATGCGGGTTGTTCGCGAAGAGAAAGAGCTGGCGCAGGCCATTGACATGACGCGCGCCGAGGCAAAGGCAGCGTTCAACAATGATATGGTCTACATGGAAAAGTATCTGGAGAATCCACGCCATATCGAAATCCAGATTCTGGCCGATGGGCAAGGGCAGGCGATATATCTTGCCGAACGCGATTGCTCAATGCAGCGTCGCCACCAGAAGGTGGTGGAGGAGGCCCCTGCGCCGGGGATCACCGCGGAAATCCGCCAGGCTATCGGCGAGCGCTGTGCCAAAGCCTGTCTGGACATCGGCTATCGCGGTGCCGGTACCTTTGAATTTCTCTATCAGCAGGGTGAGTTTTATTTTATCGAAATGAATACCCGCATTCAGGTGGAGCATCCGGTGACGGAAATGATCACCGGCATTGACCTGATTAAAGAGCAGTTGAGGATTGCCTCCGGATTGCCTCTCTCCATCAGCCAGCAGCAGGTGAGCCTACGCGGTCATGCAATTGAATGCCGTATTAACGCCGAAGACCCACATACCTTCATGCCCAGCCCCGGCAAAATTACCCGTTTTCATGCGCCAGGTGGCTTCGGCGTACGCTGGGAATCTCATATCTACGCAGGTTACTGCGTCCCACCGTACTACGACTCAATGATTGGCAAATTGATCGTCATCGGCGACAGCCGGAATGAGGCCATTGCGAGAATGGAACATGCCCTGAGCGAACTGGTGATCGATGGCATCAAAACCAACGCTGAACTACAGCGGCGGATCATGGCGGATGACCATTTTCGCGCTGGCGGCTGCAACATCCATTATCTGGAAAAGAAACTGGAGCTCAATCGCTGAACTTAGCCCCAAAGCCGCCTCCGGGCGGCTTTCTTCATTTATCGCTATCAATATCACTACAGGAAAACCGGAGGTAAGTTGTGTCTGCACTCTCTTATGTGACGGGTGAGAGCCATTGTGCCTGGGCTATATATCTCTCCCAGGTGGAACGCGTTCTGCCGCTGCCCGGCGATCTCAATCGCTGGGCCAATACTCTGCGCCACCCGGAAAGGGCGCTGATTGTCGATGTTCCTCTGGAAATGGATGACGGGACGATTCGCCATTTTGAAGGCTTTCGGGTTCAGCATAATCTCTCTCGCGGACCCGGCAAAGGGGGCGTGCGCTATCACCCCGACGTCAGCCTGCAGGAGGTGATGGCGCTGGCGGCGTGGATGACCGTGAAATGCGCGGCGCTCAATCTGCCGTTCGGCGGGGCGAAAGGCGGTGTGCGCGTCGACCCGTCGACGCTATCCGACAGAGAGCTGGAGCGTTTGACCCGGCGCTACACTTGTGAAATCAGCAGAGTAATCGGCCCTCGGCAGGATATTCCGGCGCCGGACGTCGGCACTAACGCCCAGGTCATGGCCTGGATGATGGATACCTGGTCACGCAACGCCGGAACAGCCGCGACCGGCGTGGTGACGGGGAAACCGGTCCATCTCGGCGGATCGCTGGGGCGGGTACAGGCGACCGGGCGCGGCGTGTTTATCACCGGCTGTCACATTGCGGAAAAAATGGGACTCCCCGTGGCGCAAAGCCGGGTTGCGGTGCAGGGTTTTGGCAATGTGGGTAGCGTCAGCGCCGGGCTGTTTCATGCTGCTGGCGCGCGGGTGGTGGCTGTACAGGATCATCGTGCGACGTTGTATCAGCATAACGGGCTCGATATCCCGGCACTGCAGGCGTGGCAACAGGAGCACGGCACAATAGCTGGTTTCCCCGGTGCCGATAACGTGACGGAAGAGGCTTTCTGGCGTCTCGAGTACGAGATACTGATTCCGGCAGCCCTGGAGGGGCAAATTAGCGCGGAACTCGCGGCTGGGCTGCGCTGCCGCCTCATTCTGGAGGGTGCCAATGGTCCTACGCTGCCGGAGGCTGACGACGTGCTGGCTGAGCGGGGGATCGTGCTGGTTCCAGACGTTATTGCCAACGCCGGCGGGGTAACGGTCAGCTATTTCGAGTGGGTGCAGGATCTCTCCAGCCTTTTCTGGAGCGAAGAGGAGATCGACGCTCGGCTGGATACCATTATGCGCCACGCTATCGAAAGCGTCTGGCAAAAAGCGCAGGCGCTGGCAATCCCCCTGCGTACCGCCGCCTGGGCCCTGGCCTGCGAACGGATCCTACAGGCAAGTAAAGACCGCGGGCTGTATTCCTGAGGCGTGGCGATGAAAAGCCCTGCGTTGTCGGCGCGGGGCCATAGGTAGAGTCAGAAAGCGTCAGGAAGAGGCGCGCGCGATATGCGCCCGCCGTTGCCGCTGGTCACACCACAGGGTGAATATCCCCGCCAGCGCTACGATCCCTGCGCCGATCAGCGTTGAAGAACCGGGCAGGCTGTTTAAGAACAGATAACCGATGACCATCGACCAGACCAGCGTGGTGTAGTCAAACGGCGCCAGTAGCGAAGCGTCGGTAAACCGCAGGCTCAGCGTGACCAGAATCTGTGCCATGCCGCCGAAGAAGCCGCAGCCCACCAGCAACAGCAACTGACCCGGCGTAGGACGTACCCAGCCGAACAGGCTGGTTGCCAGACCAATCAGGGTGGTCATCAGCGAGAAGTAAAAGACGATGGCGCCAGGTTTTTCAATGCCGTTGAGAAAACGGATCTGAATGTTGGAGGTGGCGGTGCAAAGAGCGGCAAGCAGGGCGAACGCGACGCCGAGAGCCATCCCGGGCTGCAGATGGCCGCCAGCGAACAGAGAACTGCTGGCGGTTAAACTGGCGGAGAGCATAAACAGGATGCCGGAAAAACCGACGATAACCCCCAGCCAACGGGAAAAACGTACCCGCTCTTTCAGCAGCAGGGCTGCCATGATGACGGTGAAGAGCGGAGCAGCGTAGCTCAGGGCGGTGGCGTCGGCGAGAGAAATCGATACCAGCGCCAGATAGTTGAAGTACATCCCACCGGTACCAGAAAAGCCGCGAATCAGATGGCCGAAAATATTTTTGGTCTTGATACTGGCCAGCACGTTGCCCTGAATTTTTAACCAGATAAGCAGGGGAAACATAGCAATAAAAGAGCGAAAGAAGATCACCTCGCCGGTGGGAATCGCCCCCTGCAATCCTTTGACGCAGGCCAGCATTAATGTAGCGCATAGCGCGGAGAGTATTTTTAGATAAATCCCAAGTCGGGCATTCATGTGACTACCTTTGGTTAACGGTCGCGGAGGGACGCGGCGTGGGTGTCGCGCATGGCGTAACAGTAGAGGGCGCTCGGGGCAGGCAGATAAGATAATTTTGTTCTGTGAGGATAACTTTTGCTTATCTCCCGGCGCCGGCGCCGTCATATAAATCACCTATCTCGCAACAGCGTTTCCCTCTTACCCATCACCGAAACAATGTCGATATAGTCGCGATAAGTGGTTAGCCATACCGGCGAAACGGGAAACCTTTTACCGGGTGTCGGTACTCTTTTATCCAGACCGAGGAAAACAATAATGAAACTGAAGCGAAATGCGGGTTTAGCGCTGGTTCTGACGCTGGTAGCAGTGTCCGGGGCCGCGCGCGCCGACATGCTGGCGGATATTCATGCGCGCGGTGAGCTGAAGTGCGCGGTCTATTCCGATGTGCCGCCATTTTCTGCCCCGGATCCAAAAACCCGCCAGTTGGTCGGGATGGACGTTGAACTCTGTCATGCGCTGGCAAAACAGATGGGAGTCAAGGCGCAGCTGGTTCCTACTTCCGTGGAAGCGCGTATTGCTATTATCGCCACCGGGCGAGCCGACGTGCTGATCGCCAACCTTGCCTATACCAAAACACGTGGCCGCCAGATTCAGTTCAGTGACCCTTACTACGTCGCGAAAGAGATGCTGTTGGTAAAAGAGGCGAATGCCGATAAAACCCTTGCCGATTTTAAAGGCAAGCGTATCAGCGCCACCAAGGGCACTACCTCTGAACAATCCATCGTGCTGAAGGGCGGCAAACCGGTTACCTTCCAGGACGCGGCGTCGGCGTTCCTTGCCCTTGAACAGAATAAGGTGCTGGGTTTCGTCACCAACACTATGACCGGTATCAAAATGATCGGTCAGGCAAAAAAGGACGGCATTAATCTGGCGATGATTAAAGAGCCGATGGCGCTAGAGCCTATAGGCGTGGGGATGAAGCAGGGCGAACCGCAACTGCTGGCCAGCGTCAATGAAAGCCTGAAGGTGATGGATGACGACGGGACGATCGACAAGATCTGGAATACCTGGATTGGACCGAATACCGAATACAAAATGGTCCGCGAAGAACGGGTACAACCGTTGTCCAGCCTTACGTTCGAACCGCTGGAATAAGTATGACGCCGACATCGAAAACGTTGTTACCCGAGCGCCGCGTTGAAATTCATGCCAGCGCTCCGGCGCGGATTTCCATGATGGGCAGCCGGGCCTGGCTTATCGAAGCGCCGGGTGCCTTTGACCTTCCGGCACAGCGCCGTATCTGGTCTATGGCGCAGAACCTGCAACAGTGGCCGGCGGTGGAATCCCTGATCCCCGGCGTGACCAATTTACTGGTATTGCTCCATGACACGCCGGAGGAACCGACGGCAGTGGAGCGCCGGTTACACGAGTACTGGCTGTCCGCGCAGGCGCTCAACCTCGAAGGGCGGCAGATTGATATCCCGGTGTGCTACGGTGGCGAACACGCCACCGATCTCGAGGCGGTATGTCGGCATACTGGTTTTTCCGCCCGGGAAGTTATTCGTCGGCATTCGCTGGGGGTCTATACCGTGGTCGCGCTTGGCAGTGCGCCGGGGTTTGGCTATCTCCATGGTCTGGATCCGCGTCTGGCGACGCCGCGTAAAAAGGTGCCTTCGCTGAATATGCTCAAAGGGACGGTCACTATTGGCGGGCCACAGGCGGGGGTGTCGGTGTTGACCGGACCGAACGGCTGGAATGCAATCGGCTACGCGGAAATTGAGGTATTCAACCCCCACTCCGCCATTCCTGCATTGATGGCGCCAGGCGATATCATCCGTTTTCTGCCTGAGAGAGTCGAACTGTGATTGAGATTGAACAAAGCGGATCGCTAAATACGATTCAGGATTTAGGCCGTCCGGCGTGGCGTCATCTTGGCGTCTCAGTGAGCGGGGTGATGGATCCGCTGGCACTGCGCGCCGGTAACGCCCTGCTGGGAAACGAGGAGAATGCGGCGGCCATCGAAGTTCAGATGTTTCCCTTTCGCGTGCGTTTCCTGGCGGACACCTGGCTCGCGCTCACCGGCGCCGATTGCCGGGCAAGGCTCGACGGCGATGAACTACCGGCCTGGTGGGGCTGCGCGGTACGTAAAGGACAGGTGCTTGAGTTGCGTTTTCCCCGTCGCGGCGCACGCGGCTACTTATGCGTGGCAGGGGGCATTGATGTCCCTCTGGTTCTGGGCTCGCGCAGTACCGCTCTGCGTGGCGGTTTCGGCGGACTCGAGGGGCGGCAACTACAGCGCGGCGACGTGCTGTCCTGTGGTCCCTGGCAGGGGGCGCCACTCCCGGATTCCGGGATTGGCATTGAGCCGCCGGAAGTGGCCTTAAACGCCTTTTTCCCGCGCAACGCACAGGGCGATGTCCAGATCCGAGCTATCCCCGCTGGCGAGTATCCGTTGTTTGCCGCTGATGCATCGCGGTTCTGGAGCCAGGCGTGGAAAATTTCGCAGCACAGCAACCGAACCGGCTATCGCCTGGCGGGAGAGCCTATCCTGCCAGCCGAAACGGTTGAAATGCGCTCCTATGGCCTGATACCGGGCATCGTACAGGTTCCGCCGGCCGGCGAACCGATTATCCAGTTAAGCGATGCCAACACCGCGGGAGGCTATCCCAAAATTGCCTGCGTGATTGAAGAAGATCTCTGGCGTCTGGGCCAGCTCCAGGCGGGGCAGTCAATTCAACTGGTACAGGCCGATACGTCTACCGCCATCGCCGTGCGGCAGGAAATTGAACGTTGGCTGCAGCGTTTGCGCGTCAGCATAGCGCCGCTGGTCAAGGTCGTTGGTTTATAAGGAACTCAGCATGAAAATTGATGTGAACTCTGATATGGGAGAAGGTTTTGGCGTCTATCAGCTATGTGATGATTCAGCGCTAATGGATAAGGTCTCTTCTGCCAACATCGCCTGCGGTTTTCACGCAGGGGATCCGGCGATCATGACGCGGATGGTACGCCTGGCGAAAGTGCGCGGCGTGGGGATTGGGGCCCACCCCGGTCTGCCGGATCGCCAGGGCTTCGGGCGCAAAGAGATGGCGTTCTCTGCCGATGAGATCTGCCAGCAGGTGGTATATCAGCTTGGCGCGCTCTCTGCCATTGCCCGCGCCGAGGGTACCCGGGTAGTTCACCTGAGTTTTCACGCGGCAATGGGCAATATGATTAACCGTGACGATGCGCTGGCGCTGCAGGTGATGCAGGCCGTCGCCCGGATCGATTCGCAACTGATTATCTTCTGCCAGCCGGATACTATCATTGAACGGGCGGCACAGGCTGCCGGATTGCCGGTGCTGACGCTGTTTCTCGCTGACCGGGCCTACGACGATCGTGGACAACTTGTCCCGCGCGGTATTGCCGGTTCGCTAATCAAAGAGGAAGCGGCGGTGCGCGCCAGAGTACGTCAGTTTCTCCAGCAGGGAACGGTGACCACTTTTAGCGGCAATACGCTGTCGATACGTGCGCGTTCGATCCTGGTCCATAGCGATACCCCGGGCTCGCTGGCGCTGGCGACGCTGGTTCGTAGTGAGATTGAAGCCTGCGGTGCGACGGTAGCATCCGCGGCGGAGGTGCTGGCGCAGTAAAGCCTTTTCCCGTCACGAGGGGGGCAAATCGCGCCCCTGACCACTACCTGTTCTCCCTTTACGTTATGCGCTCTCGGACCCACGGTCAGTCAAAACCCATTGGCCATCCCGCCAGGTATGAATCCATCCCGGCGCCCCTCTGGAACGATAAAAAAATGCCTGCCGGGTCAGACGCCAGGCAGGCATTTCACTCTGCTTAGCGCGCACAATTTGCGCGCTACAGCTTAACGGCAACCCGCGCAGAAGGCCGCGAGGCGATCGCAACCGGTTTGCAGGCGTTCCATACTGGTGGCGTAAGAAAGGCGGAAGTAGGGGCTCATGCCGTAGGCTGCCCCCTGTACCGTCACCACGTGCTGCTCCTCAATCAGCGCCATCACAAAATCGGCGTCGCTGGCGATAAAATGGCCGCTGGCGCTGGTTTTTCCGATAAACGCCTCGATGTTGACGAACAGATAGAAGGCCCCCTGCGGCTTATGGCATCGCAGACCGGGAATTCCGGCAAGACGCTCAAGCACGTAATCGCGGCGCTGGCGATAGATTTCCGCCCGTTCTGCCAGCAGACCCTGCGGGCCATCCAGTGCGGCGACGGACCCCGCTTGTGCCAGGGTCGTCACGCCGCCGCTGTTTTGCGTATTGACGTTGCTCATCGCCTTAATCAGCGTCAATGGGCCACCGCAAAAACCCAGCCGCCAGCCGGTCATTGAATAGGCTTTCGAGACGCCGTTCACTGTCAATACGCGATCGTACAGCCGGGGCTCCACCTGTGCCAGGGTCCAGAATTTCACGCCGTCATACAACAGATGCTCATAAATATCGTCGGTCATGATCCAGATATGCGGATGACGCAACAGCGTCTCACCGAGTGCCAGGAGTTCGGCATGGGTGGCGACCGATCCAGTCGGATTGCTGGGATAATTCAGCAGCAGCCATTTGGTCTTCGGCGTGATCGCTGCTTCGACGTCCTGCGGCAGTGGTTTAAAACCGTACTCTTCATGACAGGGTACTGGCACCGGTGTGCCGCCAGCGAATTTAACGATGTCGGCGTAGCTAATCCAGGATGGCATGGGGATGAGTACCTCATCGCCGGGGTTAATGGTCGCCATCATAGCGTTGAAGATAATCTGTCGGGCGCCACCAGCGGTCAGGATCTGGCTGATATCGTAGCGTAGCTCATTGTCGCGCAGGAACTTGCGCTGGATGGCCGCACGCAACGCTGGCGTGCCGTCCGTCGGCGGGTAGCGGGTATCCCCGGCGCATGCTGCGGCATAGGCGGCATCGATCACGTGAGGAGGAGTGGGAAAGTCCGGTTCGCCGGTAGACAGACCAACGACATCGATTCCCTGCGCGGCGAGATCGCGTGCTTTTTGCGTCATGGCGACGGAGGCGGAGACGGTAACATTTTTGAGACGATCGGCTATATCAGGCATGAGGCTGCGGTTCCTGGTTCTAAGGTCAGCAAACCCACACGCGGCGCAGAATAATCCACCGTGTGCGGCGAAGGAGGTTAATACACATCAGCCAGCATAGAGGGGGGCGAAGGTGGCAAGCTAATAGCGCTTTGTTGTGGGGACATAACGCAATGCGATGACCGAAGGAAATCGTTCTCCTGGCATTCCGTTGACAAACAGGTATATGCCGCTGCACTCCGACGGTGCAAAGGCAACGGCGTTGAAGCGTGGGATGCCTGAAAATGGCGGCGCTATTGGCTGCCTGTGGTGCTCTTAGGCTATGGCACCGATCTTGCTTGCCATCAGAGATACGTATTGATGTGGGACTGCTACTATGAATCTTCGCCGCCTGAAATATTTCATTAAAATCGTCGACGTCGGGAGCCTGACGCAGGCCGCTGACATTCTGCATATCGCTCAGCCGGCGCTCAGCCAGCAGCTGGCGACTCTGGAAGGCGAAGTCGATCAGCAGCTATTAATTCGTACCAAACGAGGGGTCACGCCAACCAACGCCGGAAAAATTCTCTATACCCACGCTCAGGCGATTCTGCGCCAATGCGAGCAGGCGCAAAGCGCCATCGACGGTGCAGGCCAGGCCCTGAGCGGTCAGGTTTCTGTCGGGCTGGCGCCGGGCACAGCTGCCCAACTGCTGGCGATCCCGCTGCTGACAGAAGTCCAGCGCCAGCATCCCGGGATTGTGCTCTATTTCAATGAAAATTTTGGCACCACTCTCAGCGAATTGATTATGAGCGGTCGGATGGATATGGCGGTTATCTACGGTGACCGTGATATTCATGGATTGCGTTTTCTACCGCTGATGAAAGAAGAACTTTTTTTCGTCTGTCCGCACGCGCTGGGGGAGTCCCGGCGCGAAATCTCCCTGGCGGAGGTCGCCCGCTACGATCTGTTTCTACCGCGGATTTATAACATTATGCGTAAAGCCGCGGACGACGCCTTTACCCTGGCCGGACTGAGCTACCGGGTGAAGTGCGAGATTGAATCTTTGACCACGCTTAACGCCGCGCTGGCGGCGGATCTCGGCGGCACCATCATGCCGGAGTCCGCGGCGCGCACCATGCTCCAGCCCGCCAATGCCTGGATGGCGAGAATTGTCGAACCCAATGTACTCACTTCGCTCTCGTTCTGTATGTCCGATCATCTGCCGCTTTCACAGCCCGCAGAGGCGGTGAAGGGGATTTTGCTCTCCCTGATGGCGCAGCGGACTGAGGACAACCGGCCGCTAACCCTGGTGGGATAATAAGTCCCCCTTATTGCCTCAAAGCGAAACCCTCTTATCAACCCTTCCGATCCCCGCGCTAGAGTCACTACTCTGGCGCGCGGCACAGCCGTGCTCTGACCCTTGCGCGATGGAATCATGATGGAAAAAGAACTGATAGCTTTTGAGGACGTGCGCCAGCTGGCGCAGAAGATGCATAACGCCGGACTGCGGGAGCTTGAGTGGCGCGGCGCGGACTGGTCGGTTCGCCTGCGCTACCCCAGTGGCAAAACGATGGCCGAACCGCCGCCTCTGCCGCCGCTGGCGGCCGAAATCCGCCCGCTATCGGTGTGTTCCCCGATGCCGGGACGCCTGTTGCTGAGCCACCCCAGCCATGGGGAGGCGTTCGTCAGCGAGGGGCAGCACATTGCTCCAAACGATATCCTCGCGCTGGTGCAGGTCGGGCCGCTCTATTTGCCGGTGCGCAGCCCGGTGGCCGGGACGCTCAAAAACCTTGTGGCGCCGGCGGGCAGCCGGCTGGAGTACGGCAGCGAGATCGCGCTGCTGCTGCCCACGGATGCCGCTTCCGCGAAGTTATAAGGACCCCTTATCGGGCCAAACTATTTATGTCTTATCCCCGTTGGACATAACTGCATACAGTCAGAAAAACAACGTCAAAGGCAGATCGGTCTGCCGCAACAGGAGAGGCTCATATGCCATTTTCAGATTATAAAGTGGCCCTGGTGACCGGCGCTTCCGCTGGGATGGGGGAAGCGATTGTCGAACGCCTTTGTCAGGAAGGCATTGAGGTCCATGCGGTCGCGCGTCGCCATGAACAGCTTGCCGCCCTGGCGGACAGAACTGGCTGCATTCCCCACGCCGTCGACGTCGGCGATCTATCGGTGCTGACCGCACTGTGCCAGGGTCTGCAGGTCGATATCCTAGTGAATAACGCCGGCGTTTCTCATCCGGGATCGATTCTCGATGCCGAGGCCGACTGGGTCAACACCCAGGTGGATGTCAACCTGCGTGCCGTGCTGCACCTGTGTCGTCTGTTGGTACCGGGAATGGTGGCGCGCGACTGCGGTCACGTCATTAATATTACCTCCATCGCTGCGATTTATAACTTCAATGGCAATTCCATCTATCACGCCACCAAAGCAGGAGTGCACGCGCTGTCGCGTCAGCTGCGCGTCGATTGCTATGGCAAGCGGGTACGAATTACCGAAATTTGCCCCGGGCGGGTGGCGACGGAGATATTCGGTAACGTATCCGGCGATCACGAAGACGCCCGCCGTCGCTTTATCGATGGTTTCGAGCTGCCGGAAGCAAAAGATATCGCCGACTGCGTGGCCTTTGCGCTCGCCGCGCCGGTGGCAGTCAACATCGGCAATATTGAGATCACGCCGACGCTGCAGGTACCCGGTGGGCTATCCACGATGCGTCCTGGTGACCGTGAGTCCTGAATGACGGCAAACGAGGAGGATATATGGCACTCGACTTCAGTAACGTGATGACTGGCCACTACGGCCAGATGATTATTGATGGCACCGTCGTCACTCTGGAACTGGCGTTGGGTGCATGGCTGCTGGCCATGTTTATTGCGCTGGTGCTGGTGATGATCCGTCTGAGCAACAAGCGCTTCGCGCAGCTTTTGGTCGCGGCGTATGTATCCTATCACCGCAATGTACCGACGCTTATTCAGCTGATGATGTGGTATTTCGCGATTCCGACGCTGCTGCCTGAGTCGTTGCAGATGTGGGTCAACGAGATGAATGCGGAGTTTCTGTTCTCGCTGGTCGCGCTGGGATTGTGCCAGGCGGCCTATTTCTCTGAAGACATCCGCAGCGGTCTGCGTGCCATCCCCGAAGGCCAGAATGAAGCGGCGAGGGCGCTGGGAATGGGATATTTGCGCGCCATGTGGCTGGTGATTCTGCCACAAGGGATCCGTAATGCGTTGCCATCGGTGATTAACCACACCGTGCTGCTGTTTAAAAATACCAGCCTTGCAATGGTCATTGGCGTCACCGAGTTGACTTACGTAACGCGCGATATTGAAAACCAGACCTTCCGTACCTTCGAAGCTTATATGGTGGCGACGGTAGGCTACCTGGCCTTCTCTTTGTTGCTGATGGGGATGGGGGCGCTGCTGGCCCGTCGCTTTCAGCGCGCGTATGCGAGGTAATATATATGTTTGATTTTTTCACGATTCTGCATGATAACGGCCTGTTGTTGCTGATGGGGCAATATCCTGATGGTCCGCTTGGCGGTGTGCTGTGTACCTTGCTGGTGTCGCTGCTGGCAGTGCTGTTCGCCTTCCCGGTCGGCGTGCTGTTGTGCCTCGCTCGCCTCTCTCCGTGGCGCTGGCTGAGCTGGCCGGTCACCTGCTGGATCTATCTGCTACGCGGTATTCCTCTGATGATGGTGGTGTTCTGGACCTATTTCTGCGTGCCGTTGCTGATTGGCCACAATATTAGCGGCTTCAGCACGATGCTGTGTACGCTGGTTATCTACGAGAGCACCTACATCGCTGAAATTGTGCGCGGCGGGATCCAGGCGCTGCCTTCAGGGCAATATGAAGCCTCCCGTGCGCTGGGAATGGGGCATGTGCGGGCTCTGCGCCTGGTGATTCTACCGCAGGCGTTGTACAACGCGCTGCCAAGTCTGGTCAGTCAACTGGTGTCGATTATCAAAGATAGTACCCTCGGCTACGTTATTAACGTTCCGGAGCTGACCTATGCGGCCAACCAGGTCAGTAATCAGCTGCTGACAAAACCGTTCCAGGTCTTTGCCATCGTAGCGCTGAGCTACTACATCATTAATTTTAGCCTGACGTGGCTGGCCAATCGCCTGGAGCTGCGTATTGCCAGCAGGAGGCAACGTGCACAGTCCGCTATGGGAAAGCCGGTCATGCCGCTGGTTCTCGACCCATCACCATCACAAACTCAATAAGGAGCAACCATGCGACCGATGATTCTGTTCAATCAGGTGAATAAATGGTACGGGGAATATCAGGCCCTGACCGACGTCAGCGCCGAAATAAAAAGCGGTGAAGTGGTGGTGGTGTGCGGTCCTTCCGGATCCGGCAAATCGACGTTAATCCGGACGGTCAACCGTCTTGAGCCCATCGAAAAGGGACAGATCCTGTTTGACGGCGTCGATATTCATGGCTCGAGCACCAGGCTGAACCAACTGCGTACGAGAATCGGCTTTGTCTTCCAGAGTTTCAATCTGTTTCCGCACGTTTCGGTGCTGGAAAATATCATGATGTCGCCAGTGAAAGTTCTCGGCGAGAAGCGTTCGGAAGCCCGACGTCATGCCGGGGAACTGCTGGAAAGGGTGGGACTATCGCACAAGGCCGACGTTTATCCGGCACAGCTTTCCGGCGGCCAGCAGCAGCGGGTGGCTATCGCCCGGGCGCTGGCGATGAAGCCGCCTGTCATGCTGTTTGACGAACCGACATCTGCACTCGACCCGGAGATGGTCGGCGAGGTGCTGAGCGTGATGCGCGGGCTGGCGCAGGAAGGGATGACCATGATGTGCGTGACTCATGAAATGAACTTTGCGCGTGACGTAGCCGATACGATCTGGTTTATGGATCAGGGACAAATACTGGAAAAGGCTGATCCGGATAAATTCTTCACCGCGCCACAACATCCGCGCGCGCGACGTTTCCTCAATGATCTACTGCTCCATTAGGCGTAAATTCACTAATCAAAGAACAGGTAGGAACTTTTCAGCCTTATAACGCCTGATGAATTTCATCGGGCGCTTTGTATTGTCGTGGCTGTTGTATTGTACATTTCTACTCTACCGACTTTCTTGCCTGTACTAGAGAACATCGGTAGGCATCCATTTTCGAGGTGCCGCAGATACAGATTCTCGACGGTCGTTCCGAAAGCATTCATCCGGGCTCAGGCATTCAAATGGATAAGGATCATTTACCGTTGCTGGAAGACCAAAATCCGGTACGACGAAGCGAGATACTTTCTGGCACTGGAAGAGTGAAAATCTCCCTTACTAATGCCGTAAAAAGCTTGTCGAATGTCTCAGGGCGTGAAGCGGACGTTACTAACATCTATATGCATCAATCTGTGGGGAGCAGGTCAAGGCGACTACATCAGTGTTCAGAAGGATCACACCTTATCAGGGTGCTCGTGTACCTTTCAGAGCGTGAGCGAAGCGCTGGCAGAGCCTGCATGTCGTGTGCAGGTACGTTTACCACTATTCACCTGTTTACGTGGCTCATACGGCCACACATTGGGCTTAAATGCGTGTGATCAATCTGTTTCGGGAGGATTTAGAGACGTTGGCAGCGTCATCAGCTTCGAGTTGATAGCGGTTCGTGTGGACTGTTCACGCTTTGTACCTGTTCGAGCTTTACAACTACAGGCCGCTACGTGCTAACATCCCTGAGTAGCCACTGTTAACCATAGCGGCAACTGTTGGTCATACAATCCCTTAAAAGAAGATCGTAACTTGAGAGAGAGCTACTATTTAACTTATTGTTTTTAATGGGTTTTGTTGTGTGAGTGCCGATAATAGGAGTCGAACCTACGACCTTCGCATTACGAATGCGCTGCTCTACCAACTGAGCTATATCGGCCCTGCAAGAGGTGTTCACGAGCGTGAATCACGAGGCAAAAGGTTAGAACTTAGCGGGCGATGCGTCAATAGCCAGTGGAATCAACTGCCTATTTTTGCATCGCCCGTTCTCATTTACGCACGAATGGTATCGTCGCCGAAACCAATCCACTTATAGGTGGTTAACGCTTCCAGCCCCATCGGGCCGCGGGCGTGCAGCTTCTGGGTGCTGACCGCCACTTCCGCGCCGAGGCCGAACTGGCCGCCGTCGGTGAAGCGCGTGGAGGCGTTCACATATACCGCGGAAGAGTCCACTTCATTGATAAAGCGGTTGGCGTTACGCAGGGTGCGGGTCAGGATGGCGTCGGAGTGCTGGGTGCCATGTTCGCGGATATGGGCGATAGCCTCATCCATATCAGCCACCACTTTGACGTTCAGATCCAGCGACAGATACTCGTCGTCATACTGCTCCGCTTTCACCGGCTCGACCTTCGCAGGGCCGTTTTGCAGCGCGGGGAGGGCGGAAGGGGCGGCGTGCAGGGTGACGCCGCTCTCGGCCATCTGCTTGCTTAACGCCGGCAGGAAGGTGTCGGCGATGTTGCGGTGCACCAGCAGCGTTTCCACGGTATTGCAGGTGCTCGGCCGCTGGGTCTTGGCGTTGACGATGATCTTCAGCGCGGGGGCGATCTCGGCGGTTTCATCCACGAAAATATGGCACACGCCAATCCCGCCGGTGATCACCGGGATCGTTGACTGCTCACGGCATAGCTTGTGCAGGCCCGCGCCGCCGCGAGGGATCAGCATATCGATGTATTTATCCATCTTCAGCATTTCGCCCACCAGCGCGCGATCCGGGCTCTCGATAGCCTGTACTGCGGCGGCCGGCAGACCGCACTCCTGCAGCGCCTGCTGGATCACCTTCACCGTGGCGGCGTTGGTGCGCCAGGTCTCTTTCCCGCCGCGCAGGATCGCCGCGTTGCCGGTTTTCAGACACAGGGAGGCGACGTCGACCGTCACGTTAGGACGCGCTTCATAAATCACGCCAATCACCCCCAGCGGGACGCGGCGACGTTCAATACGCAGACCGCTGTCCAGCAGCCCGCCGTCGATCACCTGGCCGACCGGATCGGCCAGATTGCACACCTGGCGCACATCGCTGGCGATGCCGCTCAGACGCGCCGGGGTCAGCGCGAGGCGATCGAGCATCGCTTCACTCAGGCCATTGGCGCGAGCTTCGGCTAAATCTTCCGCGTTGGCGCGCAGAATATCGTCGGTCTGCGCTTCCAGATAATCGGCGATCTTTTCCAGTACCTGATTCTTTTCCCGGCTGGAGAGTAACGCCAGCTGCCAGGAGGCCGCTTTGGCGGCAATGCCCATTTGTTCCAGCATTTTCAGCTCCTTAACGGATGATCATATCATCGCGGTGGACGGCCACCGGGCCGTATTCATAGCCCAGAATGGCATCGATTTGCTGCGAGTGCTGGCCGGCGATAAGGCGCAGCGCATCGCTGTTGTAGCGGCTGACGCCGTGAGCGATGTCGCGTCCTTCGCTATTGCGGATGCGGATCACTTCGCCGCGGGAGAAGTTGCCGCTGACGATTTTGATGCCTTTTGGCAATAGCGAGCTGCCTCTTTCGAGGATCGCCTGGGTCGCGCCCGCATCGACGGTGATTTCCCCCGCCGGCGGCGCGCCGAAGATCCAGCGCTTACGGTTCTCCAGCGGAGACTCCTGGGCGTGGAAGCAGGTACCTACCGGCAGGCCTGCCATCGCATGGCCGATGACGTCCGGACGGTTCCCGGCGGCGATGATGGTATCAATCCCCGCCCGGCAGGCGACGTCCGCGGCCTGCAGCTTGGTGCCCATGCCGCCGGTGCCAAGTCCGGAGACGCTATCGCCGGCGATGGCGCGCAGCGCGTCGTCGATGCCGTAAACGTCTTTAATCAGCTCCGCCTGCGGGTTGCTGCGCGGGTCGGCGGTGAACAGGCCTGGCTGGTCGGTTAACAGCAGCAGCTTATCCGCCCCGGCGAGGATCGCGGCCAGCGCGGAGAGATTGTCGTTATCGCCCACTTTGATTTCCGCGGTGGCGACGGCGTCGTTTTCGTTAATGACCGGGACGATGCTGTTATCCAGCAGCGCGCGCAGAGTGTCGCGGGCGTTGAGGAACCGTTCTCTGTCTTCCATGTCGGCGCGGGTCAGCAGCATCTGGCCAACGTGAATGCCATAGATAGAAAACAGCTGTTCCCACAGCTGGATCAGACGGCTTTGTCCCACCGCCGCCAGCAGCTGCTTGGAGGCGATGGTGGCGGGCAGTTCCGGGTAACCAAGGTGCTCGCGCCCGGCGGCAATGGCCCCGGAGGTCACGATGACAATACGGTGTCCCATGGCGTGCAACTGTGCGCACTGGCGCACAAGCTCGACGATATGGGCGCGGTTCAGGCGACGGGACCCGCCTGTTAAAACACTGGTGCCCAGTTTTACCACCAGCGTCTGGCTTTCACTCATGATTCTCTGCCGTTCAAAAGGAATATCGATATCGAGCTGATGTTGTAGCAGGAGTCGGCCCGCTTGCCAACACCCGGGGCGGCGGGCGCGCCATTTTATTGCGCGGGATCGGGCATTCTGGAGAGGGAATGTGACAAAAATATGTCAGATACATTTAAATACCCTTTTTTATAAAAAGTTCCATCTTGTCATAAATATTTAATATCCCGGCGTTAAAAAACCTCCAGTTTTTGATGGGCGAGCGCCCGCAATTGAATAGCGCGTATAAATAAATCACCAGGACTGAATAATGAAAAAGAGTACTCTGGCATTAATGATGATGGGCTTTGTGGCTTCAACAGCGACGCAGGCAGCGGAAGTTTATAATAAGAACGCGAACAAGCTGGATGTGTACGGCAAGATCAAAGCCATGCACTATTTCAGCGACTATGACAGCAAGGATGGCGATCAGACCTACGTGCGTTTCGGTATTAAAGGCGAAACGCAGATTAACGACGACCTGACCGGCTATGGCCGTTGGGAATCTGAATTCTCCGGTAACAAAACCGAGAGCGACTCCAGTCAGAAAACCCGTCTGGCGTTCGCTGGCGTGAAGCTGAAGAACTACGGCTCCTTCGATTACGGTCGTAACCTTGGCGCCCTGTACGACGTGGAAGCCTGGACCGATATGTTCCCGGAATTCGGCGGCGATTCCTCTGCCCAGACCGATAACTTTATGACCAAGCGCGCCAGCGGCCTGGCGACCTACCGCAACACCGACTTCTTCGGTCTGGTGGATGGCCTGGATCTGACCCTGCAGTACCAGGGTAAAAACGAAGGCCGTGAAGCGAAGAAACAGAACGGCGACGGCGTCGGCACCTCGTTAAGCTATGATTTCGGCGGCAGCGACTTCGCCGTCAGCGCAGCCTACACCAGCTCCGACCGTACCAACGATCAGAACCTGCTGGCCCGCGGCCAGGGTTCGAAAGCGGAAGCCTGGGCGACCGGCCTGAAATATGACGCCAACAATATCTACCTGGCGACCATGTACTCTGAAACCCGCAAGATGACCCCGATCAGCGGCGGCTTTGCCAACAAAGCGCAGAACTTTGAAGCGGTGGCGCAGTATCAGTTCGACTTCGGTCTGCGTCCGTCCCTCGGCTATGTGCTGTCGAAAGGGAAGGATATCGAAGGGGTGGGGAGTGAAGATCTGGTTAACTACATCGACGTGGGCCTGACCTATTACTTCAACAAAAACATGAACGCCTTCGTGGATTACAAAATCAACCAGCTGAAAAGCGATAACAAACTCGGCATCAACGATGACGACATCGTCGCGCTGGGTATGACCTACCAGTTCTGATTAACCGCAGAACTACCCGCCGCAGCCCTGGCTGCGGCTTTTTTTTAGCGGCGATTCTTCGCCAGATGCAGGGTGTCGCTGTTCATGGTGATCTGCGCGTTATACTCCTTCGGCAGACGACGCGCCTGATAGAACGCTGATTCCCAGTAAGGGTTGTCCAGCGAAGAGCGCATCACGCCCTGGCTGCTCGAGGCGTGAAGGAAATTATGATCGGTATCGTAAAAGCCAACGTGCATCCCGGCCCGGGTGCGGAAGAACACCAGATCGCCGGGACGTAAATCCCGCTTATTGACCCGCACACCCATGTGCAGCAGCTCGCGGGTGGTGATCCGCTCCATCGGCAGGTTAAAGCGATCCTTCAGCGTGCGCCAGACGAAACCCGAGCAGTCGACGCCGCTTTGTTCAGTACCGCCCCATTCATAGGGGGTTCCCTGCCAGGTGTGCATCTGATCATGCAGGGCCGCCACCACCGGGATCAGATCGTCCGATCCGCCGTCAATGGTCATATCCGCATGAGATTTTGTGTTCTTTGCCTGTTTCGGTGAGGAGGAGCATCCTGCCAACAACAAAAAAGGAATTAAAAAGAGAGCATGCGTCAGTTTTGGCTTCATATCGTTATTTTCGAAGTAGCAAGCAGACTGCTTTGTTTTATAGCCGATTAAAAACCACGGCTGAATAAGCCGAGGCCGCCTTTACGTTTATTTACGATTAAAAATAAACAACCTCGGGATGGATCAGCCATAAAGGGCAGTTGTCACTCCGCAACGGTCTGTGCCAGGATGCTGACAGGAACATTTCACGAGGCATTCCATGACGCATTACGCCATCTCTGGCGAGACTTTGCCCGGCGCCGCTTTCGACGCGGGGTGGATGACGTCTGCGCCTCATCATCGCTTCGCCACGCTCTGCCCACCGCCTCCCCCTCCAGACCGGGTAGTTTTCGGCGCTTAACGCCGTCTTTAGCAGGCGCTTACCTGCCGGTATGACGCTTGATACCTTGTGTTTGACGTTCTGGAGCATGCTATGCACGTTCGCTATTCTCTGCTCGCCTCGCAGGCGACAACGGCCCTTTTTGTGCTGCTGTGGGGCAGCGCGGCCATCTTCACCCGCTGGGGACTGGATAACGCCTCGCCGATGGCGCTGCTGGTCTTTCGTTTTCTGGTTGCCCTGGTCGCGCTGACGCCGCTGGCTATCGTCCGTCGGCGCTGGCTGCCCGCGCCGGGCACCCGCCTGCAGACAGCTGTCACCGGTCTGATGCTGATTGGCGACTATTCGGTCTGTTACTTCGAGGCGATGGCCAACGGCGTGACGCCGGGACTTATCGCCACCATCATGGGGATCCAGCCCATCCTTACGCTTTGCGTGGTGGAGCGCCGCCTGCAGGGGCGGCGGCTGTCAGGACTGCTGCTTGCCCTGGCGGGGCTGGTGCTATTGGTGTGGCGCAGCCTGGCGGCCTCACCGATGGCGACGGTGGGGATCCTGTTTGCGCTGGCGGCGCTGCTGCTGATGACCTTTGGCGCGCTGTGGCAAAAGCGCAGCCGTCAGGCGCCGGCGGATGTCCTGCCGCTGCAGTATGCCGTTAGTCTGGGGCTGTGCCTGCTGATTGCCCCGGTCAGCGGCTTCCGGTTTACCGTTAACGCCGGGTTGATTATTCCGGTGCTGTTTCTCGGGCTGCTGATTTCGGTGGTCGCCCAGCTACTGCTGTACCGTCTGCTGAGCGCGGGAAATATCGTCAATGTCACCAGCCTCTTTTATCTGGTGCCAGCGATCACGGCGCTGCTGGATTATCTGCTGCTGGGCAACCGGCTGCCGGCGGCGGCGATGATCGGTATGATGGCGATCGTCGGCGGGATCGTGCTGGTGTTCCGCACCGCGAAGGTCCGCGCCGGCTGATGGCGAGCCGGGCGCTGCGGCGTCCGGTTCATTTTCCTGTCATCTTTTTTACGCATGCTCCCGGCAGCTTATTTTGACCAGTAAGGGAAAGTACCATGGGCAACACGCTGACGATTTTTGATCTCGATAACACCCTGATACAGGGCGATAGCAGTACGGTCTGGAGCCAGTTTATGGTTCGCGAAGGGCTGGCGACGCAGAAGGGGTATCTTGCCCGCGAGGCGCGGCTAATGGCGGATTATGACCGGGGAGAGATGAATATCGCCGATTATGTGGCCCTGATCCAGGCGCCGCTGGCCGGAATACCGAAGTCGGACGTTGACGCGCTGGTGGCCCGCTGCGTGCGCGAGGCGATCCTGCCCCGGGTCTATCCGCAGGCGTGGGAGCTCATTCGTCGTCTGCGGGCCGAGGGAGAGCAGATGCTGATTATCTCCGCCTCGGTTAGCCTGCTGGTGCAGGCGGTGGCCGCCGCGCTGGAGATCGATCAGGCGCTGGGTATTGACGTGGCGATGGTCGACGGCGGCTACAGCGGTGAAATCACCGGGATCCCCAGCTATCAGCAGGGGAAGGTGGCGCGTCTGGCGCAGTGGCGCGAGGCGCATCCGCAGTATGACGGCGAGGTGACGTTCTATACCGATTCCATTAACGATCTGCCGCTGTGCCTGCATGCGGATCGCGTGCGGCTGGTCAATCCCTGTCCGCAGCTGCAGGCGGCCGGTGCCGGATACGGCTGGCCGGTGCTGAGCTGGCGGCTGGAATAGCGGAGCGGATAAATTTTTCTACAGGCCTGTGGGTTCAGTCGTCCCAGTCCGGATAAGCCCTGTAGGCCGGGTAAGGCGCCAGCCGCCACCCGGCATAAACGCAGCTCCGTGCCTGATGCTATCGCCCGGTGGCGCTGCGCTTACCGGGCCTACGAGGTGTGATCGTGTGAGGGGCCCCGGTAGGCCGGGTAAGGCGTAGCCACCACCCGGCAATAAAGCGGCTCCGTGCCTGATGGCATCTCCTGGTGGCGCTGCGCTTACCGGGCCTACGATGTGTCAGCCTGTGAGAGGGCCCTGTAGGCCGGGTAAGGCGCAGCCGCCACCCGGCATAAACGCAGCTCCGTGCCTGATGCCATCGCCCGGCGGCGCCGTTGCTTGCCGGGCCTACAGACAGTCGGAGCCGGACGAGTAGGCCGGGTAAGGCGTCGCCGCCACCCGGCATAAACGCAGCTCCGTGCCTGATGCCATCGCCCGGCGGCGCCGTTGCTTGCCGGGCCTACAGACAGTCGGAGCCGGACGAGTAGGCCGGGTAAGGCGTCGCCGCCACCCGGCATAAACGCAGCTCCGTGCCTGATGCCATCGCCCGGCGGCGCCGTTGCTTGCCGGGCCTACAGACAGTCGGAGCCGGACGAGTAGGCCGGGTAAGGCGTCGCCGCCACCCGGCATAAACGCAGCTCCGTGCCTGATGCCATCGCCCGGCGGCGCCGTTGCTTGCCGGGCCTGGAGACAGTCGGAGCCGGACAAGTAGGCCGGGTAAGGCGCAGCCGCCACCCGGCATAAAAGCAGCTCCGTGCCTGATGCCATCGACCGGCGGCGCAGTTGCTTGCCGGGCCTACAGACAGTCAGAGACGGACGAGTAGGCCGGGTAAGGCGTAGCCGCCATCCGGCGCAAATGTGCGCTAGCGTCCGCCCTGATACAGCGGCACCGCGGCGCCGCCGATATAACGACGGCGCAGCCAGGCGGAAAGGGTGTCCATGATCATCACCACCGCCACCAGCAGCAGGGTGATAAACATCACCACATCCCAGTTCCACAGACGCATATTCTCGGCATAGATAAGCCCGATACCGCCGGCGCCGACGAAGCCCAGCACCGCCGCGGAGCGGGTGTTGGATTCAATCTGATACAGGCTAAGCGCGAGGAAGGTCGGGAACGACTGGGTAAAAATGCCAAAGCGATGCTTTTGCAGGCCATTCGCGCCCACGGCGGTCAGCCCGCGCCCGGGAGATCGGTCCACGGCTTCGTGTCCTTCCGCGTACAGCCTTCCCAGCAGGCCGGTGTCCTGCATGATGATCGCCAGCACCCCTGCCAGCGGCCCGAGGCCGACCGCACGCACGAAAATCAGCCCCCAGATAGCCATGTCGATCCCGCGCAGCACATCAAACAGGCGGCGCATCAGCAGGGCGAGGGTCCCCAGCACCACGCCGCGCATGATGTTGCGGGCGGCGAAGAAGGAGAGCAGCAGCGCCAGCACCGTGGCGGTCAGCGTCCCGGCGAAGACGATGGCCAGGGTGACGCCGATTTGCGTAAAGTAATAGCCGAACGGCCAGTTCCAGAAGTCGTGCCAGACGAACATCCGCGCCAGGTAGCGGCCAATCTGCTGCAGGCCGGTGGTCAGCTGCTCGCCGCTGATGCCAAACTGCAGAAAAAACCAGACGTAATAGAGCACGCAGGCTAGCGCCACCAGCCCGACGTAGCGCAGGTAGCGCCCCTGGACCTGATAGAGCTGCTTATGCTGCCGCCGGCTGGCGGCGATATCCGGTTGCATGTGCCAGACGCTCATTTTTTCCCCTCCAGTACCCACAGGCGCAGACGACCGGACAGCATGTCCAGCGCCGACACCACCAGAATGATCAGCAGCAGGGTGATGCTCACCTGATCGTAGCGGTCGAGCTTGATGTTGGTCATCAGCTCCTGGCCGATGCCGCCCGCGCCCACCAGCCCGAGAATGGTCGACGAGCGGAAGTTGATTTCAAGCCGCATAAAGCCATAGGAGAGAAACAGCGGTTTCACTTGCGGCCAGAGGGCGAAGCGAATTTTCTGCAGCGGGGACGCGCCGCAGGCCGCCAGGCCGCGTACCGGTTTGTTTTGCGCGCTTTCCACCGCCTCGTAGAACAGTTTGGTCAGGCTGCCGACGGTATGCAGCATCAGCGCCAGAAAGCCCGGGATCGCGCCGATGCCGAACGCCATCACAAAGATCACCGCCCACGCCAGCTCGGGCATGGTGCGCAAAAACGCCACCAGCACGCGAATGGCAAAGCGCACCGGCGCCGGGGACCAGGCGTTATTGGCGGCAAGAAACGCGAAAACCGTGGCGATGGCGACCGCCACCAGGGTCGAGGCCAGCGCCAGCTGCAGGGTTTCCCAGATCAGCGGCAGCTGGATCGGCAGGCGATAGCCCCACCAGGCCAGCGACCCTTTGGTCTGCACATCGGCGAACAGGTTGCCGGCGCTCAGGGGCGGAATGGTCTCTGCCATATAGTCAAAGAAATGGGGCAGCGAGTGCCAGATAGTCAGCAGATTAAATTCCGCGGCGCTGCCGGCGGCAAAATAGAGCGCCAGCAGCAGCAGCGACCAGCAGACGGCATCGCGCTTTTGCCGCGAGCGTACCTGCTGGTAATAGCGTTCAAATTCGGTGTGGGTCGTCTTCATGCGTCGGGGATCTTCAACGTAGCGCCGCCGCTTACCCTGGGGCAAGCAGGCGGCGTTGAGGCAGGATTAACGCGCGCTCACCAGCTCGCGTTTCATATCAATAATCTGCTGGAAGTCAGCCACGCTGCCCGGGCCGATGTGCTGAGTACCGCCCATCGCTTTGATAAAGCAGGCGTGATCCTCGATGTCCAGCTTTTTCACTGCCGCCACGACCTTCGCCTTAAAGTCCGCCGGCAGCGCATTGCTCACCAGGATCGGGCCGTTCGGGATCAGCGGCGATTGCCAGATAATGCGGATCTGCTTCATCAGATCCGGATGATCCATGCGAATCAGGCGGTTGAACGCGCCGGTAGTGTAGCCGGTGTTGTAATCGCCAACCATCGAGGCCCACGTGACCGCGCCCGCGAACTGGCCATTCAGCACGCCGAGGATGTCCTGCTCATGGCCGCCGGAGAAGGTGACGCTGGAGAAGGTGTTGTTGTATTTGTTGTCGGCGTTACCGCCAAATTTTTCTTTAAACGCATGGTTAGGGATCAGATACCCGGAAGTGGAATCCGGATCGGCGAAGCCGAAGGCTTTGCCTTTTAAATCGTCCAGCGTTTTGTAGGGGGAGTCGGCTTTGACGATCACCACCGAGTGATAGCCGCGAGACTGATCTTTGTCGTCCACGGCGATGCCGACGATATCCACCGCTTTCGGATTATTGAGATAAACCGAGGCGTAGGAGGAGGGGGACATGCTCAGCACCACGTCGACTTTGCCCCCCAGCAGGCCCTGGATCACCCCGGAATAGTCGGAAGAGTTGCGCAGTTTGGTATCCACGTTCAGCTCTTTATCGAGGAAGGCCTTCACGCACTGGTTATCGCCGATTTGCTGGGTGGCGTTCTGGCCGCCGAGAATGCCCAGATTGAGCTCTTTCGGCTGCGCCGCCGCTGCCTGCCATGCCATCATTATGCCCGCGACCATTGCGGATAAACGAACTGCGCCAGTCATATATTTTTTCATTATGTTGCCCGTGTGAGTGAAATTAATGCAATTGGCTAACTTCATCGCCGTACAGCCGCTGCAGCACATCCTGCGTCAGCCGGGAGGGGTGATCGTCAAAAATAAGCTGGCCGCTGGCGACGCCGATAACCCGGGTGCAGTAGGCCCTGACCAGCTCCACCGAATGCAGGTTTACCATCACGCTGATACCCTGCTCGCTAATCTCGCGCAGCACATCCATGATGCGCTGAGTGTTTTTCGGATCCAGCGAGGCGACAGGCTCGTCGGCCAGCAGGATCCCGGGGTTTTGCATCAGCGCCCGGCAGATCGCCACCCGCTGCATCTGCCCGCCGGAGAGGTTCTCCGCCCGCTGCAGCGCGTGCGGCAGCATGTTCATCCACTCAAGCAGCGCAATGGCGCGCGCCCGGTCGGCTGCGGGAAAGATTTTAAACAGCGATTTCAGGGTTGAAGTCTGGCTGAGGCGGCCCAGCAGGACGTTGGTGAGCACGTCGAGGCGCGGCACCAGGCAGAAGTCCTGAAAAATCATTCCGCAGTGGCTACGCCAGGCATTGAGCGCGCGGCCTTTCAGCTGTGAGACATCGTGCGGGGTACCGACTTCCGGGTAGCTAAGAATTTCTCCGCCGCTGGCGCTGTGGGTGCCGTTGAGGACATGCAGGAGCGTCGATTTACCGGCGCCGGAGCGGCCAATGACCCCGACCATTTCCCCGGCGTGCAGATCAAAGCTGATGCCGTCCAGCACTTTGTGCTGGGCTTGATAAGCTTTACTCAGATTACGCACGCTTAAGACCTTCCGCTGCCGGCCGGCAGCGAGATCGGTGAACGGCTGGAAATCAGTTTCGGCCACCGCGGCAAGAGAGCTGTTCATAAGAGTGTCCAGGTTCGTCATTAACTGGCCACTATTAATAGGTCTTTATATGAAATTTCGATGACGGTATTGCGAACAAAGCGTGAACTGGCGTGAAAGAGCGACGGCCAGCGGCTCAACGCGTGCGGCTTGCCGGCGGCTGGCGAAGCGCCGAAAAGCCGCTATGCTTTGGAGGACGCGGGGACAGACCGGTTCGTAGGCGTAGACAGCCTTCGGCAATCTTCGCTTAATCTTGATGAAGAAGACTGTTTAATCGAATAGATAATGCGTCTGCCTTTGTTTAGCATTCAACATCCCGCATGTATTAACATATACATAACTATTTTGTGCGGCAGGTTAATCTATTCATGAGTCTTATGTGTTGGTGAATCATCCTGGTTTTTGTTTATTTGTAGATTTATATCCTTTCTTTTGTGCTAAATCCGGTTTATTTGATAAGTCATTCAAGAGTTCCATTAAGAATATTCCTAACATAATAGGGCGAAGATCCTGGATAATATAAAGCGCAGATAAGAATTGACGGTTATATTACCAATAACCTTATGAAAATAAATGTCTTTTTCTGGCGCTCAAAAATTTGATATTTTCAGTTTTTGTAAATATTGACCTGGGCGCGAAATTCATTGCCTTTCCGCATGTTGACACTCCATAGGAAAAAACTTAAATTCAACGCCAAGCAGAAAATAATTATAGTTTAATCCCCCGCTTATCCAATATTGATAAGTAATGCGTGTCTTATTTAATGGCGATTTATTAAAGGAAACGAATACGCCAGTAAACTTTATAGGCCTGGCAAGCAGTGACGTTGTAAAAATGATTACTTCAAGGACTATGAGGTTAAAAACTATATGGAATATAAAAGCTGTTCCGATAAGTATATTTGGTCTGCCGATGACTCCTATTTCTATAAAGGACTGTCCGAACTGATTGTAGACATCGACGAATTAATTTATCTCTCACTGGAGAAAATCAGAAAAGATTTTGTGTTTATCAATCTCAATACGGCTTCATTAAACGAATTTATCAGGCGCGACAGCGAATGGCTATCCGCGGTAAAGGGGAAACAGGTCGTATTGATTGCGGCCAGGAAATCAGAGGCCTTAGCGAACTACTGGTATTACAATAGCGATATTCGCGGCGTGGTATATGTTGGTCTGAGTCGCGATATTCGAAAAGAACTGGCCTATGTAATTAATGGCAGGTTTCTCCGCAAAGATATTAAGAAAGATAAAATTACAGATCGGGAAATGAAAATTATCCGCATGACCGCCCAGGGCATGCAGCCGAAATCGATCGCCAGAATTGAAAATTGTAGCGTGAAGACAGTGTATACCCATCGGCGTAATGCTGAGGCCAAACTGTATTCCAAAATATATAAGTTAGTTCAGTAACACCCAGGCAATTCTGTTTTTTAAATGGTTCACCGGGACATCATGTCCTTAATTCAACTCAGGATGAAAAAGCGATGAAAAAAAAGGTTCTGGCAATAGCTCTGGTAACGGCGTTTACCGGTATGGGCGTGGCGCAGGCTGCTGACGTAACGGCTCAGGCTGTAGCGACCTGGTCTGCGACCGCTAAAAAAGACACCACCAGCAAGCTGGTTGTGACCCCGCTCGGCAGCCTGGCGTTCCAGTACGCCGAAGGCATTAAAGGCTTTAACTCGCAGAAAGGTCTGTTTGACGTGGCGATTGAGGGGGACACAACGGCGACCGCCTTTAAGCTGACCTCGCGTCTTATCACCAACACCTTAACCCAGCTGGATACCTCCGGCTCCACGCTGAGCGTGGGCGTGGATTATAACGGCGCCGCGGTGGAAAAAACTGGCGATACCGTGATGATCGATACCGCCAACAATATTATGGGCGGCAACCTCAGCGCGCTGGCTAATGGCTACAACGCCAGCGGCCGTACCACAGCGCAGGATGGTTTCACTTTCTCCATCATCAGCGGCACCACCAACGGCACCACCGCCGTGACCGATTACAGCACTCTGCCGGAAGGGATCTGGAGCGGCGACGTCAGCGTACAGTTCGACGCCACCTGGACCAGCTGATCCTTCTGATGCACCAGCAGGGGGATCTCCCCCTGCTTTTTTCACGGACGGAATTGTTATGAAAAAGCACCTTCTGGCCCTCGGGCTGCTGCTTGCCGGGGTGTCGCCGGCGCAGGCGTTGGATGTCGGCGATATTTCATCCTTTATGAACAGCGGCAGCAGCACGCTGAGCAAAACGATCAAGAACAGCACAGACAGCGGTCGATTGATCAATATCCATCTCGAACGGCTCTCTTCCCCGCTGGACGGCGGGCAGGTTATCCCGATGGACAAACCGGATGAGGTATTGCTCACTCCCGCCAGCCTGCTGCTACCCGCCCAGGCCAGCGATGTGATCCGCTTCTTCTACAAAGGCCCGGCGGATGACAAAGAGCGCTACTACCGCATTGTCTGGTTCGATCAGGCGCTCAGCGATGCCCAACGCGATAACGCCAACCGCAGCGCGGTGGCCACTGCTTCCGCCCGCATCGGCACCATCCTGGTGGTGGCGCCCCGGCAGGTGAACTATCGCTTTCAGTACGCCAACGGCTCTCTGACCAACACCGGGAATGCGACGCTGCGGATCCTCGCCTACGGCCCCTGCCTGAAGGCCGCCGATGGTAAGGAATGTAAAGAGAATTACTACCTGATGCCGGGTAAATCGCGCCGTTTTACGCGCGTGGACACGGCGGATAAAAAAGGACGGGTGGCGCTTTGGCAGGGTGAGCAGTTTGTTCCCGTGAAATAGACAGCTGTGCAGATGGATAACGACGATGCCTCAACGATGGATTACCCCAGGACTGAAAACACGGCTTGCCTTCGGCATGATCTTTTTGTTCGTTCAGCCCGACGTCAGCGCTGCTGCCGCAGGCGCGCAGCAGATTGGCGGGGTGATTATTCCGCAGGCCTTCAGCCAGGCGCTGCAGGACGGCATGAGCGTCCCGCTCTATATTCATCTCGCCGGCAGCCAGAGCACCCGGGACGATCAGCGGATCGGCAGCGCCTTTATCTGGCTGGACGGCGGCCAGCTGCGCGTCCGGCAGATCCAGCTGGAGGAGAGCGAAGGTAACGCCAGCGTCAGCGAACAGACCCGCCAGCAGCTGATTGGCCTGGCCAACGCCCCGTTCAGCGAGGCGCTCACCATTCCCCTGACCGACAACGCACAGCTGGATCTCAGCCTGCGCCAGCTGCTGTTGCAGCTGGTGGTCAAGCGCGAGGCGCTGGGCACCGTCCTGCGCTCGCGCAGCGAAGATATCGGTCAGTCCAGCGTGAACACCCTCAGCAGCAACCTGAGCTATAACCTCGGCGTCTATAACAACCAGATGCGTAACGGCGGGAGCAACACCTCCAGCTACCTGTCGCTGAACAACGTCACGGCGCTGCGGGAGCATCACGTGGTGCTCGACGGCTCGCTGTACGGAATCGGCAGCGGTCAGCAGGACAGTGAATTATATAAGGCCATGTATGAGCGCGATTTCGCCGGCCACCGCTTTGCCGGCGGGATGCTTGACACCTGGAACCTGCAGTCCCTGGGACCGATGACCGCTATTTCGGCCGGTAAGATTTACGGCCTTTCCTGGGGGAACCAGGCCAGCTCCACCGTCTTCGACAACAGCCAGTCGGCCACGCCGGTGATCGCCTTTCTGCCGGCGGCGGGCGAGGTGCATCTCACCCGTGACGGTCGGTTGCTGAGCGTCCAGAACTTCGCCATGGGCAACCATGAAGTGGATACCCGCGGCCTGCCGTACGGTATTTACGACGTGGAAGTGGAGGTGATCGTCAATGGTCGGGTGGTCAGCAAACGCACCCAGCGGGTCAATAAGCTGTTCAGCCGGGGACGCGGCGCCGGCGCGCCGCTGGCGTGGCAGGTATGGGGCGGCAGTTTTCATATGGATCGCTGGTCAGAGAGCGGGAAAAAGACCCGGCCGGCGAAAGAGAGCTGGCTGGCAGGCCTTTCGGCCTCCGGGTCGCTCAGCACCCTGAGCTGGGCGGCTACGGGCTATGGCTACGACAACCAGGCGGTGGGGGAAACCCGCCTGACGCTACCGCTGGGCGAGTCGATCAACGTTAATCTGCAAAACATGCTGGCCAGCGATAGCTCGTGGAGCAGCGTCGGCAGCATCAGCGCCACGTTGCCCGGGGGATTCAGTTCAGTGTGGGTTAACCAGGAGAGAACCCGCATTGGCGATCAATTGCGGCGCAGCGATGCCGACAACCGGGCGATCGGCGGCACCCTCAACCTGAACGCGCTGTGGTCGAAGCTGGGGACGTTCAGCGTCAGCTACAACGATGACCGTCGCTACAACAGCCATTACTACACCGCGGATTACTATCAGACGGTCTACAGCGGCGCCTTTGGCTCGCTCGGCCTGCGGGCGGGGATCCAGCGCTATAACAATGGCGACAGCAGCGCCAACACCGGGAAATATATCGCCCTCGATCTGTCGCTGCCGCTGGGCAACTGGTTCAGCGCCGGGATGACCCATCAGAACGGCTACACCATGGCTAACCTCTCAGCGCGCAAGCAGTTTGATGAAGGCACTATTCGCACCATCGGCGCCAATCTGTCGCGGGCCATCTCCGGCGATACCGGGGATGACAAAACCCTCAGCGGCGGCGCGTATGCCCAGTTCGACGCCCGCTACGCCAGCGGCACGCTGAACGTCAACAGCGCGGCGGACGGCTACGTCAACACCAACCTCACCGCCAGCGGCAGCGTCGGCTGGCAGGGCAAAAATATCGCCGCCAGCGGACGAACCGACGGCAACGCCGGGGTGATCTTCAACACCGGGCTGGAGGACGATGGTCAGATTAGCGCCAGGGTTAACGGGCGGATCTTCCCGCTCAGCGGCAAGCGTAACTACCTGCCGCTCTCTCCCTATGGTCGCTATGAGGTGGAGCTGCAGAACAGCAAAAACTCGCTCGACAGCTACGACATCGTCAGCGGGCGCAAGAGTCATCTGACCCTTTATCCGGGCAACGTCGCGGTGATTGAGCCAGAGGTGAAGCAGATGGTCACCGTCTCCGGCCGTATTCGTGCAGAAGACGGCACGCTGTTGGCGAATGCGCGGATTAACAACCATATCGGCCGTACCCGCACCGATGAAAACGGCGAGTTTGTCATGGACGTGGATAAGAAATACCCCACTATCGATTTCAGCTACGGCGGCAATAAAACCTGCGAAGTGGCGCTGGAGCTCAGCCAGGCGCGCGGCGCCGTCTGGGTCGGGGATGTGGTCTGCAGCGGCCTCTCGTCGTGGGCGGCGGTGCAGCAGTCAGGAGAAGAGAATGAAAGTTAATGCACTGATGGCGCTGGCGATCCTCGCGCTGCTCTGGCCGGCAGCCGCGCTCAGGGCGGCGGTGACCAAGACCACCTGGTCGGATGCGCCGGCGCGCGAGTTTGTGTTTGTGGAAAACAACTCCGACGACAACTTTTTCGTCACCCCCGGCGGGGCGCTGGATCCGCGTATGACCGGCGCTAACCGCTGGACCGGCTTAAAATACACCGGCTCCGGGACCATCTATCAGCAGAGTCTCGGCTATATCGATAACGGCTACAACACCGGGCTCAATGCCAACTGGAAGTTTGATATGTGGCTGGAAAACTCACCGGTTTCACACCCCTTAACCGGCCTGCGCTGCATCAACTGGTACGCCGGCTGCGATATGGCTACCAGCCTGATCCTGCCGCAGACCACCGACGCCAGCGGGTTTTACGGCGCGACGGTGACCAGCGGCGGTGCGAAGTGGATGCACGGCATGATGTCGGACGCCTTCTATCAATATCTGCAGCAGATGCCGGTCGGCGGCAGCTTTACGATGACCATTAATGCCTGTCAGACCTCGGTGAACTACGATGCCAGCAGCGGCGCGCGCTGTAAGGATCAGGCCTCCGGTAACTGGTATGTGCGCAACGTCACCCACACCAAAGCCGCGAACTTGCGGTTGATTAATACCCACTCGCTGGCGGAGGTGTTTATCAACAGCGATGGCGTGCCGACCCTCGGGGAAGGGAACGCCGACTGCCGGACGCAGACCATCGGCAGCCGCTCAGGATTAAGCTGTAAGATGGTCAACTATACCTTGCAGACCAACGGCTTAAGCAACACCTCGATCCATATTTTCCCGGCGATCGCCAACTCGTCGTTGGCCTCGGCCGTCGGGGCGTACGATATGCAGTTCAGCCTCAACGGCAGCTCCTGGAAGCCGGTGAGCAATACCGCTTATTACTACACTTTCAACGAGATGAAGAGCTCAGACTCGATCTATGTTTTCTTCTCCAGCAACTTCTTTAAGCAGATGGTGAACCTCGGGATCAGCGATATCAACACCAAGGATCTGTTCAACTTTCGCTTTCAGAACACCACCTCGCCGGAGTCAGGCTGGTATGAGTTTTCCACCTCCAACACGCTGATTATCAAGCCCCGTGATTTCAGCATCAGCATTATCTCCGACGAATATACCTCGGCGCCGTCGCGCGAGGGGTATGTCGGCAGCGGCGAACCGGCGCTCGATTTCGGCTACATCGTCACCACCAGCGGTAAAACGGCCGCCGATGAAGTGCTGATCAAGGTGACCGGACCGGCGCAGGTGATTGGCGGGCGTTCCTACTGTCTCTTCAGCTCCGATGACGGTACGGCGAAAGTGCCGTTCCCGGCGACGCTCTCTTTTATCACCCGCAGCGGCACGACGCAGACCTACGATGCCGGGTGCGATGACAGCTGGCGGGATATGACCGATGCGCTGTGGCTGACCACGCCGTGGACCGATATCTCCGGCGAAGTGGGGCAGATGGATAAGACCACGGTGAAATTTTCGATTCCGATGGATAACGCCATTTCGCTGCGGACGGTAGACGATAACGGCTGGTTTGGCGAAGTCAGCGCTTCAGGAGAGATTCATGTCCAGGCGACGTGGCGCAACATTAACTAAGGCCCTGCTGACGGTGGGCTGCCTGCTGGCAGCGCCGCTGGCGCAGGCGATCTCGGTCGGCAACCTGACCTTTTCCCTGCCGGCTGAAGCGGATTTCGCCAGCAAACGGGTGGTCAACAATAATAAAAGCGCGCGGCTGTACCGCATCGCCGTCAGCGCCATCGATCGCCCGGGCGGCAGCGAAGTCCGCTCCCGGCCGGTGGATGGCGAACTGCTGTTCGCCCCCCGCCAGCTGGTGCTGCAGGCAGGTGAGAGCGAGTATTTTAAATTTTACTATCATGGGCCGCGGGATAACCGCGAGCGCTACTATCGGGTCTCGTTTCGCGAAATCCCCACCCGCAACCTGACGAGGCGCAGCCCGACCGGCGGCGAGGTCAGCATGGAGCCGGTGGTGGTGATGGATACCATTCTGGTGGTGCGCCCGCGCGAAGTGCAGTTTAAATGGTCTTTCGATAAGGTGGCCGGGACGGTGAGCAACACCGGCAATACCTGGTTTAAGCTGCTGATTAAGCCCGGATGCGATTCGACCGAAGAGGAGGGGGACGCCTGGTATCTGCGTCCCGGGGACGTGGTTCGCCAGCCGGCGCTGCGCCAGCCGGGGAACCACTATCTGGTCTATAACGACAAATTTATTAAGATCAGCGATACCTGTCCGCTGAAGCCCCGTCCCGCGGAGTGAGCCTTATCTGGTGGCCGCGCGGCGGGTAAAGCGCCGGCTGGCCAGCAGGCTCAGACCGCAGCACAGCAGGTAGTACACCGCGCCGGTGAAGACGAAGATCGCCAGGGGATAGATCTGCACCCGGTTGTTGACCTGGCCGGCCACGGTGGTCAGCTCCGGGACGTTGACGATAAACGCCAGCGAAGTGTCCTTCAGCAGGCCGATAAAGATCCCCACCAGCGACGGCTGAACGTTGCGCAGCGCCTGCGGGAGCAGCACCAGGCGCAGCGTTTGCCCGGGAGCGAACCCCTGGGTCAGCGCCGCCTCATACTGTCCTTTCGGCAGCGACTGCAGCCCGGCCAGCACCGAGTGCATCACCGAGGCGGCGGTAAACCACGCCAGCGCCAGGGTCACGGTCACCGCGCCGGGCAGATCGCCGCCGGTCAGCATCGGCAGCAGATACCACAGCCAGAAGATGACAAATATCAGCGGGATGCCGCGGATAATTTCCGCCCACAGAAACAGCAGACGCCGCACCAGCCCGCCGTAGCGCCAGGCCAGGCCCGCCAGCGCAATGCCTCCCGGCAGCGCCAGCAGGGTGGCGCCGATGGCCATCAGCAGGGTCAGCGCCACGCCGCCGGGCTGGCCCTCCGCCAGTCGGCCCCACAGCAGGTAATCGAGGTTATCGGCGATCACCGCCAGATTAGCGTTCATGTCGGGCGCTCCGTTGCAGTTTTCTTCCCGGGCCGAGACGCGTGAGCGCCACGCCCATCGCCACCCCCAGCGCCAGGTACAGCGCGGTTCCGACGGCAAACGCCTCCAGGGCGTGCGCGTTATAGCTCTCAATCTGCCGCACCTGATAGGTCAGTTCCGCAAAGCCGATGCCGCTGGCCAGCGATGAGAGTTTCATCAGGTTAAGATACTGGCCGACAATCGGCTGCCAGGCGTTGGCCAGCCCCTGCGGCAGGAGGATAAAGCGCAGCTCCTGCCACGGCGTAAAGCCCTGCGACAGCGCGGCTTCCCGCTGCCCGGGGCTGACGGCGCGCAGTCCGGAGGCGATCTCTTCCACCAGAAAGGCGGAGGTAAAGACCCCCAGCCCCCACATTGAGCAGAGGAACTCCGGCGTCAGCCACCAGACGTTGCCCGGCAGAATGGACCAGGCGTGTTCGTCGTTCACCACCTCCTTCACCGCCAGCGGCAGCAGGTTCCAGGCGGCAAAGTACCAGAACAGCAGCTGGACCAGCAGCGGAGTGTTGCGAAACAACGAGACCCACGCGGCCACCAGTCCGCGCCCCGCGCGTCCGCCGCCGAGGCGCAGGGCCAGCAGCAGGACCGCCAGCAGGGTGGCGAGCAGGATCCCGGCGACGCTGACCCAGACGGTGGTGAGAAAACCAGAGATAATCCATTGCAACGGCTGCCCGCTCAGGACGCCGTGCCAGTCAAGCATCGGCGTCACTCGAGGCTCTCCTGGTGCAGCGGATCCAGCACCTTCTGCAGAAAACGCCGCGCGCGGGCATGCTGCGGATGGGCGAAAAACTCAGCCGGCGGGGCGACTTCGAGGATGTCGCCGCCGTCGATAAACACCACCCGGTCGGCAATTTCGCGGGCAAACTGCATCTCGTGGGTCACCACCAGCATGGTGATCCCGCTGTGGGCGAGGGTTTTCATCACCTGCAGCACTTCGCCGATCATCTCCGGGTCGAGCGCCGAGGTGGGCTCATCGAACAGGATAATCTGCGGTGAGGAGGCCAGGGCGCGGGCGATGGCCACCCGCTGCTGCTGGCCGCCGGAGAGCTGCGCCGGCATCTGCTGCGCTTTTTCTTCCAGTCCGACCTGGCGCAGCAGCGCCAGCGCCCGCGCCTGAGCCGCGCTTTTTTCCCAGCCATGAACGCGCTCCAGCGCCAGAGTGATGTTCTCCTGCGCCGTCAGGTGGGCATAAAGGTTGAACTGCTGGAAGACAAAGCCGACGCGGCTGCGCAGCTGGCGCAAGGCGTTGCCGCTCAGCCGGCTGGTGGGTTTGCCGTCGATCAGGATCTCGCCGCCGCTTAAGGATTCGAGCTGGTTGATCAAGCGGATCAGCGTCGATTTTCCCGATCCGGAAGGGCCGAGGATCGCCACCACTTCGCCGGGCTCGACCTGCAGGTTGATCGCGTTAAGTACCTGATGATCGCCGTAGCGCTTGGCCACATCACGGAACGTAATGCTGGCGCGCTGCAGACGTGAAAAATCCGCGGCCGGAGCCGCGGAGTGGGAGAGTAAACCCGAGAACATATTATTTCGCTTCTATGGTAAAGGCGCGCGGCTGCGGCGTTTTGGTGGCAGGGCCAAACCAGACATCGTAAATTTTCGCGGCTTCGCCGGTTTTCTCCAGCTTCACCAGCTCATCGTTGACGGCCTTCAGCAGGGCCGGTTCGCCTTTCTTCACGCCCACGCCAATCTCTTCTTTGCTGAGCAGGTCGGGCAGAATTTTAAACTTGGCTTTATCCGGCGCTTCCGCCAGCAGACCGGCGAGGATGGTGCTGTCCTGGGTGATGGCCTGGACGTTGCCGTTGCGCAGGGCGGTCAGGGCCAGCGGAATATCGTCATAGGAGAGGACGCGAGCCTGCGGGAAACGCTGGTGCAGGGCCTGTTCGCCGGTGGTGCCTTTCACCGCGCCGATGCGCGCTTTGCTGTACTCATCGAGCTTATCCGGAGAGCCGGCCGGCACGAGGAACTGCTGGCCGGTGACGAAATACGGCGTTGAGAAATCAATAACCTGGGCCCGCTCCGGGGTGATGGTAATGTCGGCGACGATCAGGTCGGCTTTGCCGGACTGCAGCAGCGGAATACGGTTGGCTGGGTTGGTGGCCACCAGCTCGAGTTTGACGCCGAGCGCTTTCGCCAGCGCCTGGGCAAAGTCGACGTCGTAGCCGACGATATGGTGGGTTTTGGCGTCCACGGAGCCGAACGGCGGGTTGGCGTCGAAGGTGGCGACTTTTACGACGCCAGCGGCTTTGATGTCAGCCAGCTGGTCCGCCTGTGCCTGCGAGGCGAGCAGCAGCATACCCAGCGCCAGTGCGATTTTTGTGGTTTTATTGCGCATAGTTTTTCCCCTGAATCCCTGTTTTGTTTTGTGGACATCACGCTCCCACAAATTGCCCGTCGGCGGCAAAGAAGAAAAAATTCTTATCTATAACCAAAAAGAACTTAACAAACCTATGGGTATTCTTTATGCGCCGCTGGCTTTTACCAGGACGGCAACGACTGCCGGGCGGTCCCCTCTCCCTCAGGGAGAGGGCCAGGGAGAGGGTGATAGGACCGGGGGTAATATGCGCCAGCCAGGATTGCAAATTCGGAATTAATATTTCCCGCGCCCGGCCAACTGTGGTTGAAATAGACCCAGGCGATTCGCTTCCCGACAGAGGAGAAAACGAAAGTGGCATTGTGGCAACGGTTAACGGGCTGGCTGGCTTTTTTGTCCAACGGTGAAGCCGGACAGCAGGATACCCAGCGCGTCATGGAGGCGATCCTGCCGGTAGCCAGCCTCTACGGCGTGGACATTGGCAACGTGGAAACCCGGTGGTTCCGTCATGATAAGACATACTGAGCGACGCAGGACGCGAGAAGCCTACTGGAACGAGGTGTGCTTTGTGTAGCAAGAGACTGCCTGAGGTTGCGGCCTCGCAGGAGGCGCCGCCGCAGCCCAGGCAGTTTTGACCATGCCTATCCCCCCAGATACATCCGCTTAATTTCCGGATTAGTCAGCATCTCCCGCGCCGCGCCTGACAAGGTGATCCGGCCATTCTCCAGGACATACGCCCGATCGGCGATCGCCAGCGCGGCCGTCGCATTCTGCTCCACCAGCAGCACCGTCATATTCTCTTCGCGCAGTTGCTTAATGATGCCGAACAGCTCGCCGACAATTTTCGGCGCCAGCCCGAGGCTCGGTTCATCCAGCATCAATAACACCGGCTCGCTCATCAGCGCCCGGGCGATGGCCAGCATCTGCTGCTCGCCGCCGCTCATGGTGCCCGCCATCTGATGGCGCCGCTCCTTGAGCCGCGGAAAGAGGGCGTACATGCGATCGCGCAGGCGGGCGTAGCCGGCGAGATTATTGTAAGCGCCCATGCGCAGGTTCTCTTCGATGGTCAGGTTGGTAAAGACGCGCCGTCCCTCCGGCACCAGCGCCAGCCCGCGACGCACGATCTGGTGGGTCTGGCTGCGTGAGATATCGTCGTTGAGGAAGCTGACGCGCCCACTGGAGCGCACCAGGTTGACGATCCCGTTCAGGGTGGAGGTTTTACCGGCGCCATTGCTGCCGATCAGGGTGACGATTTCCCGGTCATAGACGTCGATATCGACGCCCTTCAGACCCTGGATCACGCCGTAAAAGACCTTCAGTTCCCGGGCGTTAAGCATAATTGGCTTCTCCCAGATAAGCGGAAATGACGTCCGGATGCTGGATCGCCTCGGCCATCAGGCCGCTGAACAACGGCTTACCGTACTCCAGAACCATCACCCGCTCGCACAGGCGGTTGACGAAGGGCATATCGTGCTCGATTAACAGGACGCTTAGCTGATAGTCATGGCGCATGCGGAAGATCAGCTCCGCCAGATCCTCGGTCTCCTTCGGGTTCATCCCGGCGGCCGGCTCATCGAGCAGGAGCAGCTTCGGCGCGGTGGCCAGCGCGCGGGCGATCTCCACTTTGCGCTGGTTGCCATAGCTTAGGTTTGTGGCCTGCATATGGGCGAAGTGGGCGATGCCGATATCCTCCAGGATGGCCATCGCTTTGGCTTTCGCCGCCCGCTCGGCCGGAAAGTAGCGACCAATATGCAGGGCCGCCTCCAGCAGCGAATAGCGGCTGGCGCGGTCGAGTCCGACCATCACGTTCTCCAGCACCGTCATGGAGTTAAACAGGCGGATATTCTGGAAGGTGCGGGCGATCCCGGCGTTCACCACCTGGTTGGGCTTCAGCCCCTTCAGCGACGTGCCCGCCAGGGTGACGCTGCCGCTGGTGGGTTTATAGTTGGCGGTAATGACGTTAAACAGGGTTGTTTTGCCCGCGCCGTTAGGGCCGATAAGGCCAAAGATCTCCGCCTCGTCAACATGGAAGCTGACGTTGTCGATGGCCCGCAGGCCGCCGAACTGCATGGTGACGTCCTGCACCTGCAGGATAACGTTATTTTCCGCCATAGCCGCCGCTCCTTCTTCCGGTCTGCCAAATCTCTTTTTTCCCCAGCAGCCCCTCGCGGGCGAAGAGCATGATGATCAGCAACAGCAGGGAGAAGACCACCATTCGCAGGCCCGGGTACGCGCCGAGATCGTGACCGAAGAACTGCAGCGGCTGATCGAGGAAGCGCAGCCACTCGCCGCTGCCGACCACCAGCACGGTGCCGAGCAGGGCGCCGGTGGTGCTGCCGAGCCCGCCGAGGACGATAATAATCAGCAGCTGGAAGGTGAGCATAAAGTCGAACAGCCCCGGGGAAATGGTGGTCAGCAGGGAAGCCAGCAGACCGCCGCCGATCCCTTCGAAGAAGGCGCTGGTGGCGAAGGCGCAGGTTTTAATGCGGAAGGTGTTGACCCCCATGGCGATCGCCGCATCTTCATCGTCGCGAATAGCTTTCATCATCCGGCCATACTTCGACCACACCAGCTGGAGGATCATGCCGGTGGCCAGCAGGGCGAACAGCCCGCACCAGAACAGGAGATGCGGCTGCTGCGGAATATCGTTCAGCCCGATGGCGCCGTTGGTGATTTGCGGGTTGTTAATGGCGAGGATCTTGATGATAAACCCAAAGCCGAGGGTGACAATGGCCAGGTAGTCGCCACGTACCCGGAAGACCGGCACGGCGAGGCACACCGCCAGCGCCGCCGCGCACAGGCCGCTTATCAGCAGGGCAGGGAGGAAGCCCGCGTGCAGGCTGAGGATCCACGGGCTGGGGGCGGCCATTTCAAACATGTCTACCTTGCTGTCGCTGGAGAGGATCAGCAGGGCGGTCACGTAGGCGCCCACCGCCACGAAGCCGTTCGGCTCCAGCGACAGCTGGCCGGTCACGCCGTTGATCAGGTTGTAGCTGACCGCGAGGATCATAAAGATAAAAATGGTGCTGATGACACGAACAATGTAGTCATTGAAAACCACGTTGATTCCGGCCAGCAGCGCGATACAGATGACAATAATGACCAGGTTGCGCAGCTGCGCCCCGGCGGTCGTCGTCGCGTTGAGCATCAGAAACGGCTCCTTTCCAGACGTTCGTCGCCCATAATGCCGACCGGGCGGAACAAGAGGACCAGAATCAAGAACAGGAAGGCGAAAGCGTCTTTATAGCCGCCCAGTTCGGGGAAGATCGCCACGGCGACCACTTCGGTAAAACCGAGGATAAAGCCGCCCAGCACCGCGCCGGTGACGCTGCCGATCCCGCCCAGCACGGCGGCGGCGAAGGCCTTCAGGCCGATAAGCACGCCCATCAGGGGATCGATCGTCGGGTAGCTGATGGAGTAGAACACGCCGCCGAGCGCCGCGAGACTACTGCCGAGGGCGAAGACCAGGGAGATGATCCGGTTGGCGTCAATGCCCATCAGGCGCACGGTGTTGACGTCAAAGGCCACCGCGCGGATCGCCATCCCATAGCGGGTGCGGTACAGCAGCCAGAGGATCGCCAGCAGCAGCAGGACGGTGATCAGCGGCACAATCCACGCCACGTTGGTAATGATGACGCTGCCGAAGGCCCGGGTCTGGTTGAAAAAGTCAGGGGCGGAGAAGAAGCGCGAGCTGCCGCCAAACAGTACGTTAAACAGGTTTTCGAGAAAGAAGCTGACGCCGATGGCGGTGATCAGCATGGAGATTTTCGAGGCCTGACGCAGCGGACGATAGGCGACCCGGTCAATCAGCATACCAAACAGGCCGCACAGCCCGAGGGTCAGGAAAACGGCTACCCCGAAGGGTAGCCCAACCGAAGAAAATAAAAACAGCGTACTAAACGCGCCGACCATCATCACGTCCGCATGGGCGAAGTTGATCAGCCGCAGCACGCCATAAACCATCGTATAACCGATGGCAATCAGGGCGTACATGCCCCCAAGACTCATTCCATTGACCACTTGCTGGAGAAAAATGGCGCCGTCCATTTTGTAGCCTCGTCACAACTTAAGGGTTAACCACGGTACGAAACGCCAGCTTGCCATCTTTCACTTCGTTGATGACCGCGCTGCGAATGGCGTCGCCGTTCTGTAACGTCAGCGTGCCGGTCACCCCCTGGAAATCTTTGGTGGCGCGGATTTTTTCATTCACGCAGACCCGATCGTGGGGATCGCTGCACTGGTTCATGGCGTTGACGATGACGTTATAGGCGTCCGCCGCCATTGCGCCCCAGGTATGGGTCGGCTGCTGGTATTTGGCTTCCCAGGCTTTGATGAAGGTTTCCCCCGCCGGGGTCTGCTCTTTGGCGTTCGGCGAGTAGTAATCGGTGGTCATATAGCCGTTGACCGCGTCTTTACCGACATCGAAGAAGACCTGATCCGCGGCCAGACCATCGCCGCCCACCACCGGTTTGTTGAGCCCCAGCTGTTTAGACTGCACGGCAATCAGCGCCCCTTCGGTGTAGTAGATCGGCATGTAAATCATGTCGACATTCTTCGCCTTGACGCTCGCCAGCTGGGCTTTAAAGTCCTTGCTGCCGCCCGGGGCCTGGACCTCGATGGGAATGGTGCCGCCGTTTTTCAGGAACTGGGTGCGGAACGCTTTCGCCAGGCCGACGGAGTAGTCGTTGCTGCTGTCAAACACGATGGCGGCGGTTTTGGCTTTCAGATCGCGGGAGGCCAGATTGGCCCCGACCACCCCCTGGAAGCTGTCCGAGAAGCAGACCCGGCTGACGTAGGGATGGTTGCGGGTGACGCGGTCGTTGGTGGCGGTGGAGGAGACCAGCGGCGTTTTGCTGTCGTCGGCGATTTTGGTCATCGCCAGGGTGTTGGAGGAGGTGACTTCCCCGATCACGGCATCCACTTTATCGCTGGAGACCAGGCGCTGCATGGCGTTGGCCGCTTCGACTTTGTCGCTTTTATCATCGATAACGATAAGCTTGATGGTATCGCCATTTTTTAACGTTGGGGTGATGGCCTGAATAATGTCCAGCCCTTTCTGCGACGGCTGGCCATAGCCGCTGAGGGCGCCGCTCAGGGGTAATACCACCCCGATTTTAATTTCCGCTGCCTGCGCGCTGCTGGCGCCGACCAGCGCGGCAACCAGCGTGGCCATTAAAGACGCTTTCCCGGAAAACGATTTCATTGGTATTTCTCCGTCGGTCGATTATTTATCTTTAACCATCAATGACTGCATAACATTGAGGAATAATGCGCCAGCGTATCCGGCGAATTATTGGCTGTTATGTTGAATAGATAACGAGATATATACCCTAAATAATTCGAGTCGCATGAAGGCGGCAAGTAAGCGAGTCGCCAGACGCTTACAGAAGTAAGTGACTGGGGGAGAGAACGCAGCCAACGCACATGCAACTTGAAGTATGACGAGTATTTTTAATGCGCTGATTTACCTTACAACGTCCGTTTCGTTTTTACTCATGCAATATTCTTATTACCTGCAGGGAAGGGCATAAGGCTGGCGACAACACGGTTTTTGGTACGGTGAAAGCATTTTGCCGGGTGGCGACTGGCGCCTTACCCGGCCTGAAAAATACGCCATATAAACCGCTGGCACGGCTTCCGTAGACCCGTACCAGCGAAGCGCCGCCGGGCAATTTCAGCACGCGGCGGAATATAAAGTCAGGTGCACAAGATAATATTAAAAATCTATTCTGCTGCTCGCGTGACTTATTATTTTAAAGGGGGCAACGGTTTTATTTTACCATGCAGCGCCGGATTATCGCTTTCATCTTTCAGACCCACCCCGGTAAGCCGGCGCAAAAAAGCCTGCTCCAGCAGCCAGGCCAGTTTAAAGGCGGCGGCGTCATGGCTTAATCCCTCCGGCCGAATATTGGAGATACAGTTGCGCTCAGACTCCAGGCGCTGACGATGAGGCTGCCAGGTGAGGTAGACGCCGAGGCTGTCCGGCGAGGAGAGACCCGGTCGTTCGCCAATCAGGATCGCCACCGCGCGGGCTTTCAGGGTTTCGCCAATATCATCCCCCAGCGCCACCCGCGACTGATGCGCCAGCACCACCGGCGCCAGGCCGATACCCAGCGTCCGCAGATAGGGCAGCAGGGCGCGGATCAACGGCACCGCCTGGCGCTCTACCGCCCAGGAAGAGAGGCCGTCGCCGATCACCAGCAGCAGGTCGGCGGGGCGGACGCCGCTGGCGGCGAGGTCGGCGCGACTCTCATCGGCGAGCTGCCGCCCGAGATCCGGGCGCCGCAGATAGGTATGACGGTCCGGCGCGGCGCTGTGCACCGTCAGGGCGTCGAGGCCGAGCGCCGCCAGCGGCGCCACCAATTGTTGACTGGCGAACGGCTGATGAATGGCATCCCGCGCTCTGGCATGGGCCAGACCAAAGTTGAGGACTTCGCGGGTCGGCAGACTGGCGCCGCTGCGCCCCAGGGCGATCCGCGCATCGGTAAATTCACGCAGCGGGTTCCAGGCATCGGGACGGTTCATACGGAGGCTCCTTGCGGCAGGACGGACAGCAGCGGATGGCGGGCGTCGGTGAGCCGCAGCGCGCCGTGCGGATCGATAATCTGCATCTTCGCCAGCCAGTCGGCGAACTCCGGGGCATGCTTTAAGCCCAGCAGACGACGGGCGTACAGCGCGTCATGGAACGAGGTGCTCTGGTAATTGAGCATGATATCGTCCGCTCCGGGCACGCCGATCAGGAAGGTGAGCCCGGCGGCGCACAGCAAGGTCAGCAGGGTGTCCATATCATCCTGATCCGCTTCCGCGTGGTTGGTATAGCAGACGTCGCAGCCGATCGGCAGGCCCATCAGCTTGCCGCAGAAATGATCCTCCAGCCCGGCGCGAATAATCTGCTTGCCGTCGTAGAGATACTCCGGACCGATAAAACCGACCACGGTATTGACCAGTAGCGGTTCAAAGTGGCGGGCGACGGCGTAGGCCCGCGCCTCACAGGTTTGCTGATCGACGCCGTGGTGGGCGTTGGCCGACAGGCAGCTTCCCTGGCCGGTCTCAAAATACATCACATTGTTGCCGAGGGTACCGCGCCTGAGGCTCAGGGCCGCCTCGCGGGCCTCCTGCAGCATGGCAAGATTGATGCCGAAGCCGCTGTTGGCCGCTTCGGTACCGGCCACCGACTGGAACACCAGATCCACCGGCGCGCCGCGCTCAATCAGCTGCAGCGTATTGGTCACATGGGTCAGAATGCAGGACTGGGTTGGGATGGCGAAGCGCTGAATAATATCGTCCAGCATGACGTTCAGCTGCGCCAGCACCGGTAAGCTGTCGCTGGCCGGGTTGATGCCGATCACCGCGTCCCCGGCGCCGTACAGCAGCCCGTCGAGCATACTGGCGGCGATGCCTTTCAGGTCGTCGGTAGGATGGTTGGGCTGCAGGCGTACGCTGAGGTGGCCGGGCAGGCCGATGGTGTTGCGAAAGCGCGTCACCACCTGGCATTTGCTGGCGGCAAGGATCAGATCCTGATTGCGCATCAGCTTACTGACCGCCGCCGCCATCTCCGGGGTGATGGCGCGGGCGACCCGCTGCAGCGTGGCGGTATCGGTAGCATCATCCAGCAGCCAGTCGCGAAAATCGCCGACCGTCAGGTGACGCAGGGCGGCAAAGCCCTGCGCATCATGGGTGTCGAGGATCAGGCGAGTCACTTCGTCCTGCTCGTAAGGGATAAGCGGGTTGTCGAGAATGTCGGTCAGCGGCACCTCGGCGAGGGCCATTTTCGCCGCCATCCGCTCTTCGGCTGAGGTGGCGATAATCCCTGCGAGGGCGTCGCCGGAGCGGGCTGGCGACGCTTTCGCCATCAACGTTTTCAGACTATCAAAGCGCCATACCTGGCCCGATAGCGTGGTTTTATACATGCCGCCTCCTCAGGAGACCGTGCGCAGTTGAGGATCCACTGGCGCCCGTTCACGGGCCGCTGCGGTTTTGCGGAACCACAGGTAGCCGCCGAGCATCATCGCCGCGAAAATCAGCGCCAGCAGCAGGTTATACCAAACCATCGCCACCAGGCAGAGCACCGCCATGCCGAGGGCAAAGGCCGGCGCCAGCGGGTAGAGCGGCGCGCGGAACGGACGGATCAGCTTCGGCTCGCTACGGCGCAGTTTGAACAGCGCCGCCATGGAAGTGATATACATAACAATAGCCCCAAATACCGACATGGTGACGATGCAGGCGGTTAGCGGCATGCCGCTGATGGTGATCAGCGAGTCGGAGAAGATCGCGGCGATCCCGACCACGCCCCCGGCAAGGATCGCCAGATGCGGGGTGCGGGTGCGGCGGTTGAGGGAGGCCAGCCCGGCGGGCAGATAGCCGGCGCGGGCGAGGGAGTAGATCTGCCGCGAGTAGCCCATAATGATGCCGTGGAAGGAGGCGACGAGGCCAAACAGCCCCAGCCACACCAGCATATGCAGCCAGCCGCTGCCGTTGCCCACGACCGTCTTCATCGCCTGGGGCAGCGGATCGTTAATATTGGACAGCGCGCGCCAGTCGCCGACGCCGCCGGCGAAGACCATCACGCCGATCGCCAGCACCGTCAGCGTCAGAATGCCGCCGCCCAGGGCGCGGGGAATGGTGCGCTGCGGATCTTTGGCCTCTTCGGCCGCCATGGAGGCCCCCTCAATGGCGAGGAAGAACCAGATGGCGAACGGAATGGCGGCGAACATCCCCGGCAGCGCCAGGCCGCTGAAGCTTTCCGCGCCCGCCCAGCCGTTAGTGGTGAAGTGGCTCCAGGAGAAGCCGGGGGCGACCACGCCCATGAACACCAGCAGCTCGAAGATGGCCAGCAGGGTGACGATCAGCTCGAAGGTGGCGGCGATGCCGACGCCGAGAATATTGAGCGTCATAAAGATCACGTAGGCGCCGCAGGCGACCCATTTCGGATCCAGCGCCGGAAACTGCACGTTGAGGTAGGCCCCGATGGCCATGGCGATGGCCGGCGGGGCGAAGACGAATTCAATCAGGGTGGCAAAACCAGCGATAAAGCCGCCGGTGGGCCCGAAGGCGCGGTAGGCGTAGGCGAAAGGGCCGCCAGCGTGCGGGATGGCGGTGGTCAGCTCGGTAAAGCTGAAAATAAAGGCGCAGTACATGGCGGCGACCGCCAGGGCGACGACCATAAACCCCATCGTGCCCGCCTGCGACCAGCCGTAGCTCCAGCCGAAGTACTCCCCGGATATCACCAGTCCGACGGCGATCCCCCATAAACGAAAACTGCCGAGCGTTCTTTTTAAGGTGGTGGTGTGCTCTGTCATACGTATTGCCTCGCCAGATAGAAAGGTGCTGAACGACAGGCTGCAAAGAGAGTGCCAGAACGTTGTCTGCCGCGATAAGGCGTCAGTCCGTGGCGCGCCCGCTGGCGCTGCGCAAAAATGGAGCAGGCTGCACGCTGTCGGCGCGCACCCTGGTGCAGCGGCTTTGCTTTTTCAGCGGCGGCACGGTATAACACTTCTTCTTTTGGATGTTTAGATGTCTATACGTTTATACGCATCATGACCCGGGCAAGCGGGCTGGCGTGAGAAAATAAAATGCAAAGCACAACACAACAACAAGGTGGGCAGCTGAAGCGCACCATGAAAACGCGCCATCTGATCATGCTGTCGCTCGGCGGCGTGATTGGCACCGGCTTATTCTTTAATACCGGCTATATCATCTCCACCACCGGCGCGGCCGGGACGCTGCTGGCGTATCTGATTGGCGCCCTGGTGGTCTGGCTGGTGATGCAGTGCCTTGGCGAACTGTCGGTGGCGATGCCAGAGACCGGCGCCTTCCACGTTTACGCGGCGCGCTATCTTGGCCCGGCGACGGGCTATACCGTGGCGTGGCTCTACTGGCTAACGTGGACGGTGGCGCTGGGGTCGAGCTTCACCGCGGCGGGATTCTGCATGCAGTACTGGTTCCCGCAGGTGCCGGTCTGGATCTGGTGCGTGGTGTTCTGCGCAGTGATCTTCGGCCTTAACATCATTTCGACGCGCTTCTTCGCCGAAGGCGAGTTCTGGTTCTCGCTGGTGAAAGTGATCACCATCGTCGCGTTTATTATTCTCGGCGGCGCGGCCATTTTCGGCATCATTCCGATGCAGGATGGCTCCCCGGCGCCGGGCCTGCGCAATATCACCGCCGAAGGCTGGTTCCCGCACGGCGGCCTGCCGATCCTGATGACCATGGTGGCGGTGAACTTCGCCTTCTCCGGGACGGAGCTTATCGGCATTGCCGCCGGAGAGACGGAAAACCCGCATAAGGTTATTCCGGTTGCCATCCGCACCACCATCGCCCGGCTGATTATTTTCTTTATCGGCACCGTGTTTGTGCTGGCGGCGCTGATCCCGATGCAGCAGGCGGGAGTGGAGAAAAGCCCCTTCGTGCTGGTGTTTGAGAAGGTGGGCATCCCTTATGCGGCGGACATGTTCAACTTCGTGATCCTGACGGCGATCCTGTCGGCGGCTAACTCCGGCCTGTACGCTTCCGGGCGGATGCTCTGGTCGCTATCGAACGAGAAGACGCTGCCGGCCTGCTTTGCCAAAGTCAATAAACGGGGCGTGCCGATGACCGCCCTGTCGGTGAGTATGCTGGGCGGCGTGCTGGCGCTGTTCTCCAGCGTGGTGGCGCCAGATACGGTGTTTGTCGCGCTGTCGGCGATCTCCGGTTTTGCGGTGGTGGCGGTGTGGTTGAGCATCTGCGCCTCGCACTTTATGTTCCGCCGCCGCCATCTGCAGCAGGGTAAGGCGCTGAGCGATCTGCAGTATCGCGCTCCCTGGTATCCGGTGGTGCCCGTTCTGGGCTTTGTGCTGTGCCTGGTGGCCTGCGTGGGCCTCGCTTTTGACCCGAGCCAGAGAATTGCGCTGTGGTGCGGGATCCCCTTTGTGGCCCTGTGCTATGGTGCCTGGTATCTTACTCGTTCACGGAATATGACTCAGGAGCCCCAACATGTCGCAGACTAATCCGTTTACCGCCCTGCTTGCCGCCCAGCCTTTCGTGCTGCTGGACGGCGCCATGGCCACCGAGCTGGAGGCCCGCGGCTGCGATCTGGCCGACAGCCTGTGGTCGGCGAAAGTGCTGCTGGAGAACCCGCAGCTGATCCGCGATGTGCATCTCGACTACTTTCGCGCCGGGGCGCAGGTGGCGATCACCGCCAGCTATCAGGCCACTCCGGCGGGCTTTGCCGCGCGCGGGCTGGATGAGGCGCAGTCCCGGGCGCTAATCGGCAAAAGCGTCGAGCTGGCGCGCAAAGCGCGCGAGGCGTACCTCGCCGAGAACCCGCAGGCCGGTACGCTGCTGGTGGCCGGTTCGGTGGGGCCGTATGGCGCGTTTCTCGCCGACGGCTCGGAGTATCGCGGCGATTATCAGCGCAGCGCGGCAGAGTTCCAGGCCTTCCACCGCCCGCGCGTCGAAGCGCTGCTGGATGCCGGCGCCGACCTGCTGGCCTGTGAAACCCTGCCGTCATTCGCTGAGATCCAGGCCCTGGCGGCCCTGCTGCAGGAGTATCCCCGCGCCCGCGCCTGGTACTCCTTCACGCTGCGCGACGCCGAACATCTCAGCGACGGTACGCCGCTGCGCGAGGTGATGGCCGCCCTGGCGGATAACCCGCAGGTGGTGGCGGTGGGGATCAACTGTATCGCGCTAGAAAATACGCCCGCGGCGCTGGCGCATTTGCACAGCCTGACGGCCCTGCCGCTGGTGGTCTATCCTAACTCCGGCGAACATTATGATGCGGTGAGCAAGACCTGGCACCATCATGGCGAAGCCTGCGCCAGCCTGGCGGATTATCTGCCGCAGTGGCTGGCGGCCGGGGCGAAGCTGATCGGCGGCTGCTGCCGCACCACGCCGAAGGACATCGCCGCGCTTAACGCGAAGCGCTAAGTTTTTGCCGGGTGGCGCTGCGCTTACCCGGCCTACATATTGCGCGAACCGGATGCTGGGTAAGGCGTAGCCGCCGCCCGGCGCCAACCATCTGCCACTAACTCACCGCACAAAACCAACTATCCTTTCCCGCTTTTGTTCTAAAAACGATTCGCTATTAGCCAGAATTTTTAATTACTTCATCTCCATCCTGATGCCGGAAATACTGCACCTATAACAACTCAGGGGAAGCAGACATTATGGCATTCACATCGCGAATTACTCTTCTGGCGGCGCTGGCTGTCGCCGCCTTCCAGGCGCAGGCGGTCAACGTTACCGTGGCGTATCAAACCTCCGCAGAGCCGGCGAAAGTCGCCCAGGCGGACAACACCTTCGCCAAAACCAGCGGGGCGACCGTCGACTGGCGGAAATTTGACAGCGGCGCCAGCGTGGTGCGCGCTCTGGCCTCCGGCGATGTGCAGATCGGTAATATCGGCTCCAGCCCGCTGGCGGTGGCCGCCAGCCAGCAGGTGCCGATTGAAGTGTTCCTGCTTGCCTCAAAGCTCGGCAACTCCGAAGCGCTGGTGGTGAAGAAAAGCATTACCAAACCGGAAGATCTGATCGGCAAGCGCATCGCCGTGCCGTTTATCTCCACCACCCACTACAGCCTGCTGTCGGCGCTCAAACACTGGGGCATCAAGCCGGGCCAGGTACAGATTATTAACCTGCAGCCGCCGGCGATTATCGCCGCCTGGCAGCGCGGGGATATCGATGGCGCTTACGTCTGGGCGCCAGCGGTTAACGAACTGGAAAAAGAGGGCAAGGTGCTGACCGATTCTTCTCAGGTTGGGGAGTGGGGCGCGCCGACCCTTGACGTCTGGGTGGTCCGTAAGGACTTCGCCGAGCAGCATCCGGAGATCGTCAAAGCGTTTGCTAAAAGCGCCATCGACGCCCAGCAGCCCTACATCGCCAACCCGGAGGCATGGCTAAAACAGCCGGACAACATCAGCAAGCTGGCGCGCCTGAGCGGTGTGCCGGAAGCCGATGTCCCCGGGCTGGTGAAGGGCAATACCTATCTCACCGCCGCTGAGCAGGCGCAGGCGCTGAACGGGCCGGTCAATCAGGCCATCGTCGATACCGCGCGCTTCCTGAAAGAGCAGGGCAAAGTGCCTGCGGCGGGAACCGATTATCGTCAGTACGTTACTGACCGCTTTGTGAAGTAAAGGAGGCGGCGATGCTGCAAATCTCGCATCTTTCCGCCAACTACGGCGGTAAACCGGCGCTGGCGGATATCAACCTGACGCTGGAGAGTGGGGAGCTGTTGGTGGTGCTGGGGCCTTCGGGCTGCGGTAAAACTACCCTGCTGAACCTGATTGCCGGATTCGTGCCCTATCAGCACGGCAGCATCACCCTCGAAGGTCAGCGGGTGACCGGGCCGGGCGCAGAGCGCGGGGTGGTCTTCCAGAATGAAGGTCTGCTGCCGTGGCGCAATGTGCAGGATAACGTGGCGCTGGGCCTCCAGCTGGCGGGCGTGGATAAAGCGCAGCGCCGGCAAGCGGCGGCGCAGATGCTGAAGAAGGTGGGGCTCGAAGGGGCGGAAAAGCGCTTTATCTGGCAACTGTCCGGCGGTCAACGCCAGCGGGTGGGCATCGCCCGGGCGCTGGCGGCGAATCCGCAGCTGTTGCTGCTGGACGAGCCCTTCGGCGCGCTTGACGCCTTTACCCGCGAGCAGATGCAGACGCTGCTGCTGAAACTGTGGCATGAGACCGGCAAACAGGTGCTGCTGATCACCCATGATATTGAAGAGGCCATCTTCATGGCGACCGAGCTGGTGCTGCTGTCGCCGGGGCCGGGACGAGTGGTGGAGAGGCTGCCGCTTGATTTCAGCCGTCGCTTTGTCGCGGGCGAATCCTGCCGCAGCATCAAATCCGACCCGCGCTTTATTGAACAGCGGGAATACATTCTGAGCCGGGTGTTTGATCAACGGGAGGCTTTCTCATGAGCGTGGTACTGAACGACAAACCGCGTCAGTCGACGCTGAAGTGGCGCTGGCCGCTCTCCCGCCAGCTCACCCTCAGCGTGGCGACCCTGGCGGTATTGCTGGCCGTCTGGTGGGCGGTCGCGGCGCTGCAGCTGATTAGCCCGCTGTTTCTGCCGCCGCCGGGCCAGGTGCTGCAGAAGCTTATCACCATCGCCGGGCCACAGGGCTTTATGGATGCGACGCTCTGGCAGCACCTGGCGGCGAGCCTGACGCGGATCGTTATCGCCCTGCTGGCGGCAGTGCTTATTGGCGTACCGGTGGGGATCGCCATGGGGCTCAACTCGACGGTGCGCGGGATCCTCGACCCGCTGATCGAACTCTATCGTCCGGTACCGCCGCTGGCCTACTTACCGCTGATGGTGATCTGGTTTGGCATCGGTGAAACCTCGAAGATCCTGCTGATCTACCTGGCGATTTTCGCGCCGGTAGCCATGTCGGCGCTGGCAGGGGTAAAAAGCGCGCAGCAGGTGCGGATTCGCGCCGCCCGTTCGCTGGGCGCCAGCCGGGCGCAGGTGCTGTGGCTGGTGATCCTGCCCGGCGCGCTGCCGGAGATCCTCACCGGGCTGCGCATTGGTCTCGGGGTGGGCTGGTCAACGCTGGTGGCCGCTGAGCTGATCGCCGCCACCCGCGGATTAGGATTTATGGTGCAATCTGCCGGCGAGTTTCTCGCTACCGATGTGGTGCTGGCGGGGATCGCGGTGATTGCTATTATCGCCTTTTTACTGGAACTGGGTCTGCGCGCGCTGCAGCGGCGCCTGACGCCCTGGCATGGAGAAGTACAATGAGTGAACGTCTGAGCATTACCCCGCTGGGGCCCTATATTGGCGCGCAGGTGAGCGGGGCGGATTTAACCCGTCCGCTGAGCGACAACCAGTTTGAGCAGCTGTATCACGCGGTGCTGCGTCATCAGGTGGTATTCCTGCGCGAGCAAAATATCACCCCGGCGCAACAGCGCGACCTGGCGCTGCGGTTTGGCGACCTGCATATCCATCCGGTCTACCCTCACGCCCCTGGCGTGGAGGAGATTATCGTCCTCGATACCCACAACGATAATCCGCCGGATAATGACAACTGGCATACCGATGTCACCTTTATCGACACGCCGCCCGCCGGCGCCATTCTGGCGGCGAAAGAGCTGCCGACGACCGGCGGGGACACCCTGTGGACCAGCGGCATCGCCGCCTGGGAAGCGCTGTCAGAACCTTTCCGGCAGCTGCTGAGCGGCCTGCATGCCGAACACGATTTCCGCAAATCGTTCCAGGAGTATAAGTACAACAAGACCGAAGCTGAGCATCGGCGCTGGCAGGAAGCGGTGGCGAAGCATCCGCCGCTGCGGCATCCGGTAGTACGTACCCACCCGGTGACCGGCAAGCAGGCGTTGTTCGTTAATGAAGGCTTTACCACGCGAATTGTCGAGGTGAGTGAGAAAGAGAGCGCAGCGCTGCTGAACTTCCTGTTTGCTCATGTCACTAAACCGGAGTTTCAGGTGCGCTGGCGCTGGCAGCCGAACGATGTCGCTATCTGGGATAACCGGGTGACGCAGCATTACGCCAACGCCGACTATCTGCCGCAGCGGCGGATCATGCACCGGGCGACGATCCTCGGCGATAAGCCGTATTACCGGGCGGGGTAAGGCTTGTAGCCGGTTAAGGTATCAGCCGCGAGCCGCGGAGAACATTGCCCGCTGCTTCCCGGAGACGGCGCCTGACGCGCCTTTTCCGGGCTACCGAACCGTCGGAAACGGTGAACCATAGCCCGGCTAAGGCGCAACGCGCCGCAAGCCGGGAAAAAGCGTTTATGCCGATTTTTGCGCACCCAGATGCGCGCCAATATAGCGCTGGTAGCGATTGGCCTTCAGGTAGGTGAGATCCACCAGCACCAGACCATCCACGCAGTTGTTGAAATCCGGGTCGCTGCCGAAATCGATAAACTGCACGCCGCCCGGCTCGCACACTTCCGAGTACTGCTTATACAGCGGGGGGATCGCGCAGCCGAGGTTGCCGAGCAGGGACTTCAGCCGGGCCAGGTCGTCGTTGTAATCCTCCCCGCCAAACTGCGCCAGCACGTCGGGCAGCGACGCCGGATAAGGGCGACGCGACTCCGCCAGCGGATGCGTCGCCGGGAACCACAGCCGGTAGAATGCCACCAGCAGATCGCGGGCGGCGGGCGGCAATCCGCCAGAAATCGACACCGGACCAAACAGATAGCGATAGTGCGGATAGCGCGCCAGATAAGCGCCGATGCCGGACCACAGGTAGTCCAGCCCGCGACGCCCCCAGTAGCGCGGCTGGATAAAGCTGCGCCCCAGCTCAATGCCGTGCTGCAGGACATCGTCCATCCGCCCGTCGTAATGGAACAGACTGTAACTGTAGATCCCCTCCAGGCCGCGCTTTGCCAGCTGGATGGTCGTCGGCATAAAGCGGTAAGCGCCGACGATCTCGAGGTCTTCTTCATCCCACAGGATCAGATGCAGATAGTCGTCGTCATACCCGTCGATATCCCGCCGTTTGCCGCTGCCTTCCCCGACCGCGCGGAAGGCGATTTCCCGCAGACGTCCCAGCTCGCGCAGCAGCGGCGCGTCCTCCTGGCCGTTGCGCTGCCAGAGGTAAATCGCTTTGCCATCGGCGGTGCGGCCCAGGCATTCGGCCTTGTGCAGTTCGCGTTTGAGCAGCGCCCGGTCTTCCGGACGGGCGATAGCGCTTTCGGTTTTAAACCGCCCCGGCAGCCCTTTGCGCAGCTGTTCAAGGTGCTGATAGCAGCGGCCGGTAAGCTCGCGAGCGCTGGACTGCGCATCGAACCAGCTCGACCAGGGGATCTGCTGGCCGATGCGCACCGGCAGGCTGCTGTTGCGCCGGCGAAACATCTGCTGCATCAGCAGGAGCAGCGGCAGGTTGTCTGATATCAGCGTGCTGGCGTAAAACAGGGCGCTGTTGCGGGCGTTAATCCACGCCGGCAGCAGCGGGGCGCGATATTTTGCCGCCAGCTTAATAAAGCCGGAGTGCCATTTTTTATCGCGGATGCCGCGACGGGTGAGGCGGGAGACTTCCCCCGCCGGGAAGAAGATCAGCACCCCGCCGGCCTGCAGCTGCTGGTCCATCTGCTGCAGCGCCGCTTTAGCGGTGCGGCCATGAATATTATCTACCGGAATAAACAGCGAGCTCAGGGGCTCAAGGTGGGTGAGCATGCGGTTGGTGACCACTTTGACATCGCGGCGCACGCGGGATACCGCATACAGGAGCGCCAGGCCGTCGAGGGTGCCGGTGGGGTGGTTGGCGATAATGACCAGCGGGCCATATTCGGGGATTTGTTCGAGATCGTGCGCCGGGATGGCGCAGCGGATATTGAGGTATTCCAGCACCTGTTCGACCGTATCAAGCCCCTTCAGGTGGCGGTGACGGTCGGCAAATTGTTGAAACTCTTCCTCATAAAATAGCTTTTTTAACAGTTTCTTTTGCCAGGGGGCGGGCCTCGCCTGAGGCCACAGGTCATCGAGTACGTTGTCGAGACTAAACATAGTGGCTCCTCCTCCGTCCTGCCCAGACAGTAGAAGGTGGAGATGTCGTTCAGATTACAGTTGGGTGAAGTTTCGGTCGCAGCGGGGGAGACGACGAATAGGGAGCCGTTTTTGTGCCGGGTGGCGGCTGCGCCTGACCCGGCCTACATGCGGGATGGGACTGCGGGCCCCGGTAAGCGCAGCGCCACCGGGGAGGGGCGGGTTTAACGGAGGATCTTTTTCTCGGCCAGATCGAGGGCGAAATAGCTGAAGATCAGGTCGGCGCCTGCGCGTTTGATAGCGCCGAGGCTTTCCAGAACCACTTTCTCTTCATCGATAGCGCCCGCCTGGGCAGCGAATTTGATCATCGCGTACTCCCCGCTGACCTGATAGGCGCCGAGCGGCAGATCGCTGCGTTCGCGGATATCGCGCAGAATATCCAGGTAGGCGCCAGCCGGTTTCACCATCAGGCAGTCGGCGCCCTGGGCTTCATCGAGCAGCGACTCGCGAATGGCCTCCCGGCGATTCATCGGGCTCATCTGATAGGTTTTCCGATCGCCCTTCAGCGCGGTACCGGCCGCTTCGCGGAACGGACCGTAGAAGGAAGAAGCGAACTTGGTCGAGTAGGACATGATCGCCGTATTGGTGAAGCCGGCGGCGTCCAGCGAGCGGCGAATCGCCTGCACCTGACCGTCCATCGCGGCGGAAGGAGCGATGAAATCCGCCCCCGCGGCGGCGGCGACAACGGCCTGTTTGCCGAGGTTTTCCAGGGTCGCGTCGTTATCCACCCCGTGGTCGCACAGCACGCCGCAGTGGCCGTGGGAGGTATATTCGCAGAAGCAGGTATCGGACATGACGATCATCTCCGGCACCGTGGACTTACAAATCCGCGACATACGCGCCACCAGACCATTTTCATTCCAGGTATCGCTGCCGGTGGCATCGGTGTGATGAGAAATACCAAAGGTCATCACCGAGCGGATCCCGGCGTTGGCGATGCGTTCGATCTCGCGCGCCAGATATTTTTCCGGAATGCGCATCACGCCGGGCATGGCCTCTATCGCTTTGTAATCATCAATTTCTTCTTCAACAAAGATCGGCAACACCAGGTCGTTCAAACTCAGTGTTGTCTCTTCAAACAGGGCGCGCAGCGCAGCGGATTGACGCAGACGGCGGGGGCGAGTGATTAAATCTGTCATGGTTTGCCTGATTTTGTGAAATGAAAGACGATAGTGTAACTGAAATGGCAGCGGGATGTTTCGCCAAAACGATCGTTATGGCGCATCGGCGAAACCTTCCCCGGGATTACTGGCTGGCCGTCTGCATGTTGGGCTGTGCGCCGCTCAGCTCGCTGACCAGGTCGTTGATGCCATCGCTCATATTGTTGAAGCGGGTTAACGGCGAGCGGGTTACCACCACAAAGGCGCCAACGTTAGCCTGCGGATTCATCGCCATATAGGTGATAAACCCGCCGCCGCCGCCGGTTTTCTGAATAATCCCCGGATGGCCGTTCTTCGGCTTCATATACACCCAGCCGAGGCCCAGCGCGTCTGCGCGGCCCGGCACGTCCATACCAATCACCCGGGTCAGCTGGTTACGCTGATAAATCAGCGTCTGCATCCGGTCGGCCTGCTGGCTGCGGGTATAGAAATCGGATGACAGGAACTGCTGCATCCAGCGCATCATATCCCCCGGCGTCGAGTAGACTCCGCCGCTGCCGATCGCCGCCAGGGTGTTGTTGCATGGGCTGGCGCCTTTTTCCGGGATCATCAGCCGCTGGCACTGATCCGGTGACGGGGTAAAGGTGGTGTCCTTCATCCCCAGCGGCCGGGTGATCTGCTCTTCAAACAGCTGCGGATACGGTTTTCCGGCGGCGGTGGAGAGCGCGTCCGCCAGTAAATCGAAGGCCAGGTTGGAGTAGGCCGCCTGCGAGCCCGGCGCGGTCTTCAGGGTCGCGGTAGAGAGCCAGTTCCAGCGCTGCTGGCGGGTCGGCCAGACAAACACCGGACGATGAGCGGCGCCGCCAGGCTGCTCGCGCGGCAGGGCGCTGGTATGGGTCGCGAGGTTAACCAGGGTGATTGGTTTTCCCTGCCAGTCAGGCACCCGGGCGCCCGGCGGGGCGTATTTGCTCAGCGGATCGTTGAGTTTCACCACCCCCTGGTCGAGCAGCTTCACCAGCATCTCGCTGGTCATCAGTTTGCTGAGGGAGGCGATACGGATCACCGAGTCGAGCTGCGGGTGCTGATTATTCCCCGGGCGGGTTTCGCCAAAGCTGCGAAAAACACGCTGATTACCATCGATAACCACCAGCGCCATGCCGGTGGCGCCGCTGCCGTAGTAGATATGATTGGCGTAACGATCGACCACATCCGAGGCGAAAACCGGGTCAACGGTAGGCTGTGCGGCCTGCACCGAGGTCCACGACGCCGCGCACAGCGCAGCAAAAATGAGCAAACTACGTTTCAACGGAGATCATCCATTAAATAAATAAAAAAGAAGAGGGTATTTATACTACGAAGTGGCGCAGAACAAAGCGGGATTCACAACATTCCTGCAGGAAAAAGGTAACGGTGCGTAAAAAAGACTTTTTTACGCTTTCGGATACCGGCTTTTTTCGCCGGCGCGTATGATGACCGTTTGGCTGAAGGTTCGTGGGAGAGAACAATGACGGCTCAACGGGTAGTGATGGTCGTGGATATGCAAAACGGCGTGTTCGCCACGCCGCGTCTGGCGCGCGAGCGCTGCGTCGCGCAAATTAATCGTCTGGTGCGCGCGGCGGACAAGGTTATTTTCATTCAGCATGATGAAGCCGGCGGCCTCGAAGCCGGCAGCGAAGGCTTCGCCCTGCTTCCTGAGCTGGAGCAGCCGGCTGGCGCGCTGTATGTCACCAAAACCGCCTGCGATGCCTTCTATCACACCTCGCTGGCGCAGGTGCTGGACGAACACGACATTCAGCAGTTCGTCATCTGCGGCTGCGCCACCGACTACTGCCTCGATACCACCGTTAAAAATGGCGCCAGCCGCGGGTACGGTATTGTTATTGCGGAAGATGCCCACACCACCGCCGACCGCCCCGCCGCGCAGGCCGCGACGCTTATCGCCCACTACAATGAGGTGTGGCGTACGCTGACCATTCCTGGCAATCCTTTACAGGTGAAACCCACAGAAACAATTCTGCATGCATGGCAGCAGAACTAAGCTGTTGATATCCGGTCTTATCATTCGTCTGTCCCGCGAGGGCTCATCCACGCGGCGGCCGACGTATGCGTCGTACACAGCAATAGCAGAACGATAAGAAGTTAGCAGGAGACAATGATGTTTAAATCTTTTTTCCCCAAACCGGGGCCGTTTTTTATTTCTGCCTTTATCTGGTCGCTGCTGGCCGTGATCTTTTGGCAGGCGGGCGGCGGCGACTGGCTGCTGCGGGTCACCGGGGCATCGCAAAATGTGGCGATCAGCGCGGCGCGCTTCTGGTCGCTCAACTATCTGGTGTTCTACGCTTACTATCTGTTTTGCGTCGGCGTGTTCGCGCTGTTCTGGTTTGTCTACTGCCCGCACCGCTGGCAGTACTGGTCGATTCTCGGCACCTCGCTCATCATCTTCGTCACCTGGTTTCTGGTGGAAGTCGGGGTGGCGATCAACGCCTGGTATGCGCCGTTCTACGACCTGATCCAGAGCGCGCTGGCCACCCCGCATAAGGTCAGCATCAACCAGTTTTATCAGGAAATCGGCGTCTTTCTCGGCATCGCGATCATCGCGGTGATTATTGGCGTGATGAACAACTTCTTCGTCAGCCACTACGTCTTCCGCTGGCGCACGGCGATGAACGAGCACTATATGGCCCACTGGCAGCATCTGCGCCATATCGAAGGCGCCGCGCAGCGTGTGCAGGAAGATACCATGCGTTTTGCTTCCACCCTCGAAGATATGGGCGTGAGCTTTATCAACGCGGTGATGACCCTGATCGCCTTCCTGCCGGTGCTGGTGACGCTCTCCGAACATGTTCCCAACCTGCCTATCGTCGGCCATCTGCCGTATGGCCTGGTGATTGCCGCTATCGTCTGGTCGCTGATGGGTACCGGCCTGCTGGCGGTGGTGGGGATTAAGCTGCCGGGCCTGGAGTTTAAAAACCAGCGCGTGGAAGCGGCCTATCGTAAAGAGCTGGTTTACGGCGAGGACGATGAAACTCGCGCCACGCCGCCGACAGTGCGCGAGCTATTCCGCGCGGTGCGTCGCAACTATTTCCGTCTCTATTTCCACTATATGTATTTCAATATCGCCCGCATCCTCTATCTGCAGGTGGATAACGTTTTCGGCCTTTTCCTGCTGTTTCCGTCGATCGTTGCCGGTACGATTACCCTCGGGCTGATGACGCAAATTACCAACGTCTTCGGCCAGGTGCGCGGCTCGTTCCAGTACCTGATCAGCTCGTGGACAACGCTGGTGGAACTGATGTCCATCTACAAACGTCTGCGCAGTTTTGAACGCGAGCTGGACGGCAAACCGCTGCAGGAAGCGATCCCGACATTACGTTAATCAAGACAAGGAAGCATAATGGCCGCACGTTTATCGCGCATTATTCCCGTTTCATTGACGCTGCTGGCGGCCATGGCGCTGAGCGCCTGTACCAGCCAGCAGGCTCCGGCGCTGAAAGAGGGCGAGAAGCCTGTTGACGTGGCGTCGGTAGTGCGGCAGAAAATGCCGGCCAGCGTCAAGGATCGGGAGGCCTGGGCGCAAGCCATCGCCACCGCGTTTGACAGCCAGAAGCTGGCGCCGACGGAAGAAAACGTCTGCTCGGTGCTGGCGGTCGCGCAGCAAGAGTCTAACTATCAGTCCGATCCGGTGGTGCCGGGGCTGAATAAAATCGCCTGGCAGGAAATTGACCGCCGGGCGGAAAAAATGCACATTCCGCCGTTTCTGGTCCATACCGCGCTGAAGATCACCTCGCCAAACGGTAAAAGCTATAGCGACCGTCTGGACAATGTGAAGACGGAAAAGCAGTTGAGCGCCATTTTTGATGACTTTATCGGGATGGTGCCGATGGGGCAGAAGCTGTTCGGTTCCCTTAACCCGGTGCACACCGGGGGGCCGATGCAGGTCAGCATTGCTTTTGCCGAGCAGCACACCTCCGGCTACCCGTGGAAAATGAACGGCACGGTGCGCCAGGAGGTCTTCAGTCTGCGCGGTGGCCTGTGGTTTGGCACCTATCATCTGCTGAACTATCCGGCCAGTTATAGTGCGCCATTGTACCGCTTTGCCGACTTCAACGCCGGCTGGTACGCCAGCCGTAACGCCGCCTTCCAGAACGCGGTGGTGAAGGCCAGCGGGGTAAAACTGGCGCTCGACGGCGACCTTATCCGCTACGACAGCGAGGAGCCGGGCAGCACCGAGCTGGCGGTGCGTCGCCTGGCGAGCCAGCTGGGGATGAGCGACAGCGAGATCCATCGTCAGTTGAAAAAGGGCGACAGCCTGGCGTTTGAGAAGACCGATCTCTATCAGCAGGTTTTCCGTCTCGCCGAGAAAAAAGCGGGCAAAACCCTGCCGCGGGAGATGTTGCCAGGGATCCAGCTGGAGAGTCCAAAAATCACCCGAAATCTGACGACGGCGTGGTTTGCGAAACGGGTTGATGAGCGGCGGGCAAACTGTATGGCGCGGCGTTAACGGCGCTGACGCCAGCGCACGATAAGCGCCAGTACCCCGATGAACGTGCAGCCGATCAGGAAAGGGATCAGACCAAAGAGGGTACCCACGGCGAGGCTGATGTCGACTTGCGGACGGCTGGCGTCCTGGGCTTGCATCAGGCGTTCAAATACCCCGGGGGCGTGGATCAGCATGCTGAGCATCTGCGCGCCGGCCCAGCAGCAAATCAACACGAACAGCCCGTAGGCGACATGGCTGCCGGTCAGCGCGCCCCTTTTTTTATTTCCCAAAAGCGATTTTGAAAAACTGAATTCAGCCATAGGCCCTCCCACATCTGCGCTGCTGGTTTTTTCTCCAGCTCTATGTCAGGTATTCTGGCAGTCAGGGGCCATCATCAGTATCAGATTGCTGGTAATTGCCGTCCAGGAATAATCCTGTTTTCGCCGTTGTGTTAACTGCGCCACAGGAGCACAAAAGGGAGAGCGGCGTTGCAATCCAGCAACATTCTCCATATCGCTACAGACCGCCGCGGGCGGCTATGCGAAGATGCGTTTTTTGCTGTTGGAGGCCGCATGAAGCTCACTGATAAAATTCGCCGCGATTGGCACTACTACGCCGTGGCGCTGGGGTTGATTTTTATTCTTAATGGCGTGGTGGGGCTGCTGGGGTTTGAAACACAGGGGTGGCAATCCTACGCCGTCGGTCTGATCACCTGGGTCATTAGCTTCTGGATTGCGGGCTTTGTGATCCGCCGCCGCCCGGCAGAAGAGGCCTGAGGCCGCCGCTGCCAGGCGGGGTAAAACGCGTTTTAGTTCATGGAGGTTTTCAGCGCCCGGTCCGCGGCATGGCGCTCCAGCGCCAGCTCAATCAGGCGGGTGATCAGGCTGGTGTAGTCGAGACCGCTGGCCTGCCACAGCTTCGGATACATGCTGATGTTGGTAAAGCCCGGCAGGGTGTTGATCTCGTTGATCACCACCTCGTTGTCGGCGGTGAGGAACACGTCGACACGAGCCATGCCGCTGCAGCCCAGGGTCTGGTAGGCCTGCACCGCGATAGCGCGAATTTTGTCGTTGATCTCAGGGGCGATAGCGGCCGGGACTACCACCTGCGCGCCCTGATCGTCGATATACTTGGTGTCGTAGGCGTAAAACTCGCTGTTGAGGACGATTTCACCGCAGGTGCTGGCCTGCGGGTGGTCGTTACCCAGCACCGCACACTCAATTTCCCGCCCTTTAATGCCTTGCTCCACCACCACTTTATGGTCAAATTCGAAGGCCAGGGCCACCGCCTGATGGTACTGCTCTTCGTTTTTAACTTTGCTGACGCCAACCGACGATCCCTGGTTAGCCGGCTTAACGAACAGCGGCAGGCCCAGCTTCGCTTCGACATCGGCAAAGCTGAACTGCGCGCGGTTGGCGCGGGTGAGTGTGATAAATGGGGCGACGGCGAGCCCGGCGTCGCGCAGCAGACGTTTGGTCACGTCTTTGTCCATACAGGCTGCAGAGCCCAGCACATCGGAGCCGACGAACGGCAGATTCGCCATGCGCAGCATCCCCTGCAGGGAGCCATCTTCACCCAGCGTGCCGTGGACGATCGGGAAAATCACATCGATGGCCGCCAGCGGTTGGCCGCTTTCGGCGTTAATCAGCTGCTGCGCTTCGCGGCCCGGGATCTGCGCCAGAGTCACCGTGGAAGGGCGCAGGGCAATGCGGGCAGGATCCTGTGCGTTGAGCAGGTAGTTGCCGGCGTCGTTGATATGCCACAGCCCCTGTTTATCAATACCCAACAGAACCACATCGAAGCGCGATTTATCAATCGCTTCCACGATATTCTTCGCTGACTGCAGCGACACTTCATGCTCCGCCGACTTGCCGCCAAAAACGATCCCAACCCTCATCTTTGCCATTTCAACTTCCATCCAGATAACATCAAAGGGCATAACATACCATGTGAAACCGCTGCCTGGCTGCCATAATATTTACCTGATCAATTGACGGGAGTGGGCGTGAGAGGAAAGACGCTGCTGGTGCTGGCCGGGCTGCTCGGCGCGGGCCTGTTGGGATACCGCAATCTGCCGCCGCACCTGAATCCGCTGGCGCCGCTGGCGCTGGACGATCCCCCGGGCTGGCTGACGTCGTTTAAGCTGCGCAGGCTGACGGCAGACCAGTGCGCCTCCCTGCTGGCGGAAGCCAATCGCCGGCGGCTTATCGCCAGCCGGCCGGTGGCCGACAGCGAGGGAAGCTGCCCTCTGCGTAACGTGGTGCGGGTGGCGAATTTTGGCTCGGTGCAGCTGAGCAGTAGTTTTCTCGCCAGCTGCCCGCTGGCGCTGAGCAGTGCGCTGTACATCGAGCAGCAGGCGAAGCCGCTGACCCGGCAGCTGATGGCGAGCGATCTGCGTCAGATCGATCATCTCGGCAGCTTTGCCTGCCGCAATATTTACCATCGTCAACAGGCGCGGCGCAGTGAACACGCCACGGCGGACGCGCTGGACGTCAGCGGTTCCCGTCTGGCGGACGGTAGACGCGTTAGCGTCCTGCAGGGCTGGCGGAGCGAGACTTCGCGCCCCTGGCTGGCGGCGCTGTTGAGCAGCAGTTGCCATTACTTCGGTAACGCGCTGGGGCCAGAGTACAACGCGGCTCACGCCAACCATTTTCATTTCGGCATGCGCGGGCAGGGCTTCTGCTTTTGAGCATAAAGCGCTATGAGCAGCCTAAATGACCAGAAAATGCTTCGTCAGGCTCTCATCCGCAGCCATAAAACACCAAACTCACCGCCAGCGCATCTATGGTAGTACACCAGTGGGATGAAATTGCTAAGCTAGATAATAATTGGCAAATCATTAATGAATACGCGTAGTTATGGAATCCTGGAAGGTTAATCTCATCTCCGTCTGGTTTGGTTGCTTTTTTACCGGCCTGGCGATTAGTCAAATTCTCCCCTTTTTACCCCTCTACGTCTCCCAGCTCGGCGTCACCTCGCATGAAGCGCTATCGATGTGGTCGGGGCTGACCTTCAGCGTCACTTTTCTTGTCTCGGCGATCGTCTCGCCAATGTGGGGAAGCCTGGCGGACCGTAAAGGCCGCAAGCTCATGCTGCTGCGCGCCTCGTTGGGGATGGCGATTGCCATTTTACTGCAGGCTTTCGCCACCAACGTCTGGCAGCTGTTTATCCTGCGGGCGATCATGGGCTTAACCTCCGGTTATATTCCCAACGCCATGGCGCTGGTGGCCTCCCAGGTGCCGCGCGAGCGCAGCGGCTGGGCGCTAAGCACGCTGTCGACGGCGCAAATTAGCGGGGTGATCGGCGGTCCGCTGCTGGGCGGTTTCCTGGCGGACCACGTCGGGCTGCGGATGGTCTTTTTTATTACGGCGATCCTGCTGACCATCAGTTTTCTGGTGACCCTGTTTCTGATTAAAGAGGGCGTTCGCCCGCAGGTCAGCAAAAGCGAGCGTCTCACCGGGAAACAAGTCTTTGCCTCTTTGCCCTATCCGGGGCTAGTGATCAGCCTGTTCTTCACCACCCTGGTGATCCAATTGTGCAACGGCTCAATCGGCCCGATTCTGGCGCTGTTTATTAAGTCGATGGCGCCGGACAGCAACAATATCGCTTTTCTGGCCGGGATGATCGCCGCGGTGCCCGGCGTGTCGGCACTGATTTCTGCGCCACGGTTGGGTAAGCTTGGCGACCGCATCGGCACCTCGCGGATCCTGCTGGCGACGCTCTGCTGCGCGGTGGTGATGTTCTTCGCCATGTCCTTTGTCACCACCCCGCTGCAATTGGGTACGCTGCGTTTTCTGCTCGGCTTTGCCGATGGCGCGATGCTCCCGGCGGTGCAGACCTTATTGCTGAAGTACAGCAGCGACAGCGTCACCGGGCGTATCTTTGGCTATAACCAGTCGTTTATGTATCTGGGCAACGTCGCCGGGCCGCTAATTGGCGCCTCTGTGTCAGCCATGGCCGGCTTCCGCTGGGTGTTTATTGCCACCGCCATTATCGTTTTCATTAACCTCTGGCAACTGGCGTGGATGCTGCGCCAAACCCGCCGGGCTAACGCCTGAACCTCTGCTGACGGTATTTATTGCGATACCGTCAGCATTATTCGCCGTCAGCGGATTTACTATTACTTTTTGTTATCGTCATGGCGTGAACGCTATTCCATTTTATTATTTTCCAGGCAATCTGGTTATAAGCAACCCCGGTCATGATTAAACAATACTATTTATAGTGGTATTTTATTGTGGTAAAACGTTTCGCTGTATATTGGGTGTTGCGATGATTCTTAATTTAAGTAATTCTGAGGTTCGTCATCGCGTATGACATCCCAATCAAAACAGGCCTCGCATAAGGAACTGGTGCTATGAAGAATCTCATTGCTGAGTTACTGGTTAAACTGGCGCAAAAGGAAGAAGAAGCAAAGGAACTGACGGTGCAGGTTGAAGCGCTGGAGATCGTGGTCACCGCATTATTGCGCCATATGGAGCATGATGCCCAGCAGGCATTGATTCAGGATATTGAACAGGCGATTGACCAGGTGACCCCCTGTCCGCCGGTCAACGACCATGATGCGATGCTGTTGCAGCAATATCTAAAGAAGCTGTTGCGGCATCCTCGTAGCTAGTCTTTGTGACACGACAAGGATGCCGTCATTTTTCTGTCATCTCCCTTTTATAAAGTCTCCCTCGTTTTGTTTTTTTAAGTATTTTTTACATGGAGATGACAAAAGTGAAATTAAGCGCCCTGTTTATTGCCCTGATTCCTCTACTGGGCTCGCCGGTTATTCATGCAGAAACTACTGCTGCGCCGGTTCTGGAAAATCGCGCTGCGCAGGGAGATATCACCACTCCTGGCGGCGCGCATCGTTTAACAGGCGATCAAACCGAAGCGCTGCGCGCCTCGTTAATCAATAAGCCAGCTAAAAACGTTATTTTGCTGATTGGCGATGGCATGGGTGATTCGGAAATTACCGCTGCGCGAAACTATGCCGAGGGGGCGGGCGGTTTCTTTAAAGGAATTGATGCTCTGCCGTTAACCGGGCAGTACACGCATTATTCGCTGGATAAAAAAACCGGGAAACCGGACTACGTGACCGACTCGGCGGCCTCCGCCACCGCCTGGACCACCGGCGTGAAGACTTATAACGGCGCGCTGGGCGTCGATATTCATGAGAATGCGCATCAGACCATCCTCGAGCTGGCGAAAGCGGCGGGGCTGGCCACCGGCAACGTTTCCACCGCCGAGCTGCAGGACGCCACCCCCGCGGCGTTGGTAGCGCATGTGACATCGCGTAAATGCTACGGCCCGACGGTTACCAGCGAAAAATGCCCTAGCAATGCGCTGGAAAAAGGGGGCAAAGGCTCCATTACCGAACAGCTGCTGAACGCCCGACCGGATGTCACCCTGGGCGGCGGCGCGAAGACCTTTGCCGAAACGGCGACGGCGGGCGAGTGGCAGGGCAAAACCCTGCGCGAGCAGGCGCAAGCGCGCGGCTACCAGATTGTGACCGACGCGGCTTCTCTTGCCGCCGCGACGGAAGCCAGTCAGGATAAACCGCTGCTGGGACTCTTTGCCGATGGCAATATGCCGGTACGCTGGGAAGGGCCGAAGGCGTCTTATCACGGTAATATCGATAAGCCGCCGGTGACCTGTACGCCAAACCCGAAGCGTGACGCCTCGGTGCCGACGCTGGCGCAAATGACGGAGAAAGCGATTGACCTGCTGAGTCGCAACGAGAAAGGTTTCTTCCTGCAAGTCGAAGGCGCTTCCATCGATAAGCAGGACCATGCGGCCAATCCGTGCGGCCAGATCGGCGAAACGGTTGATCTTGACGAAGCGGTGCAGAAGGCGCTGGAATTCGCGCGAAAAGACGGTAATACCCTGGTGATCGTCACCGCCGACCATGCGCATGCCAGCCAGATCATCCCGGCGGATAGCAAAGCCCCGGGGCTGACCCAGGCTCTGAACACGCACGATGGCGCGGTGATGGTGATGAGCTACGGCAACTCTGAGGAAGAGTCGATGGAGCACACCGGCACCCAACTGCGCATTGCGGCCTACGGTCCGCATGCGGCTAACGTCGTCGGCCTGACCGATCAGACCGACCTGTTCACGACCATGAAAGCTGCCCTGAGTCTCAAATAAGTCGCTGCCGGTGGCGAAATTGCGTCACCGGCTGGTTTTTTTTCTATCTGCGTCCAGACTTACAACGTTCCACTCACAGAAGGATGGTGCGATGAAAATAACTTTATTGATGACCCTACTGTTTGGCTTGATCTTTATCAGCGCGGTTGGCGCGGCAGAAAAAACGCCTACTCCTCAGCAGCAAAGGATGACGGACTGCAATCAGCAAGCGTCAGCCAAAATGCTGAAAGGTGAGGAGCGCAAGACCTTTATGAGCCAGTGTCTGAAAAAAGAGACCACGACCTCGCAGGGAAAGGCGCTCACCCCTCAGCAGCAGAAAATGAGCGACTGCAGCAAAGCGGCCACGGCGAAATCACTGAAGGGTGATGAACGCAGTACCTTCATGAGTAGCTGCCTGAAGAAAGCCTGAAAAAAAGGGAGCGCACGCGCTCCCTTGTTCTTTAACCTATCAGGGCTTGAAGCCCGCCAGCTCAGCTTCAGGAGCGGCTCAATTTCTCTGATTTTTCCATACACTGGGTGATGGCTTCGATTACCGCCGAGCGGAACCCTTTCTCTTCCAGCACGCGCACGGCTTCGATGGTGGTCCCGCCAGGGGAACAGACCATATCTTTCAGCGCCCCTGGGTGTTCTCCGCTCTCCAGCACCATTTTGGCGGAACCCATCACCGCCTGGGCGGCGAATTTATAGGCCTGAGCGCGCGGCATTCCGCCGAGGACGGCGGCATCAGCCATCGCTTCGATAAACATAAAGACATAGGCCGGCGCCGAACCGCTTACCCCCACCACCGGATGGATCATCGGCTCGGCAATTTGCTCCGCCTGGCCAAAGCAACGGAAAATAGTCAGCACTTCGGCAACATCTTCGCTGCTCACCAGGGCGTTAGGCGTGACGGAGGTCATACCGGCGTTAACCAGCGACGGCGTATTCGGCATCGCGCGAATGATTTTGCGATCGTGGCCAAGGGCGCGCGCCAGCTGCTCAAGCGTAACGCCGGCGGCGATAGAGACCACCAGCGACTCTTTATTCAGGCTGGAGGCGATATCGCCCAGCACTTTGGTCATGATCCCTGGTTTAACCGCGCCGAAGACGATATCGGCAATCTGCGCCACTTCCTGGGCGCTGCCGGCGGCGTTGATGCCATACTTGTCGCGCAGAGCTGCAACCTTGTCCGGCGACGGGGTGTAGACCCAGATTTGTCCCGGCTGTACCTGACCGCTGGCGATCAGCCCGCCCAGAATGGCCTTACCCATATTGCCGCAGCCGATAAAGCCAATTTTCTTATCCATCACCATTCCCCTCTGCTTTTTTCGTTACGATCTGATTAGCTTACCATCCTGGCGCTTTCCTGGGGGAGAAAAGCAGGTAACATTGGCGTCACTTATTGCAGGTAACAGGAGCTGGCATGGCCATTTGGGTGGATGCGGACGCGTGTCCGAACGTGATTAAAGAGATTTTGTTCCGCGCGGCAGAGCGGACCCAGACTCCGCTGACGCTGGTGGCGAACCAGCCGCTGCGCGTGCCGCCGTCGCGTTTCATCCGCACCCTGCGGGTTGAGCAGGGTTTTGACGTGGCGGATAATGAAATCGTTCGCCAGTGCGCGGCGGGAGATTTAGTGATCACCGCCGACATCCCGCTGGCGGCGGAGGTGCTGGCGAAGGGCGGGGCGGCGCTGAATCCGCGCGGGGAACGTTACAGCGAGGCGACGATCCGCGAGCGGCTGACGATGCGGGATTTTATGGAGACATTACGGGCCAGCGGCGTTCAGACCGGCGGCCCGGATAGTTTATCGCAGCGCGATCGGCAACAGTTTGCCGCCGAGCTGGAGAAGTGGTTGCTGGCGGTTAAGCGTCGCCAGGGTTAAACCCAGCTATCGTCATCGCTGCCAAAATCATCGTCGCCAAAGCCGGCGTCGAAGTCGTCGTTCCAGGTATTGTCGGCAAGGAACTGATCGTCTCCCTGGCGGAACGGATCGTCACCTGCGGTGGTGTCCTGCGCGATGCTGTCCTGCGCGGAGGCGGCATCAGGCTGCGGCTTCTCTTCGATGATATTGACGATCTCCTGCGGGTGCGAGCCGCTGAACATATTGGTCAGCATATTGCCCAGCACCACGCCGCCTGCCACGCCAGCGGCCGTTTGCAGCGCGCCCGCAATAAAGCCGCCGCCGCGTGCGGCAGCCTGCGGGGCATAGTTCTGCTGCGGTGGTGGCGTATACTGCGGCTGGGCGCTGGCCTGCGGGCGACCATATTGCTCCGCGCCCGGGATAGGGTCAGAACCGCGTGACGAGCCGCCACCGCCAAACAGGCCGGAGAGGAAGCCGCCGCTGCTGGGCTTTGCCGCCTGCAGTTGGCTGACCTGACTCTCCAGCGCCTGGATGCGATCGTTAAGCTGTTTAATCGCGGCTTCCTGGATAAGAATGGTTTGCGCCATATAGTAGGGGGCCGCCGGCTGCGCGCTCACGTGTTGGGCAATCCGCTCCTCGGCGCTGGCATCGCGCGATGCGCTGTGCGCCTCAGCCTCTTTCAGCCGGGAAAACAGTCCATCAATAAGGCGTTGTTCTTCAGATTGCATGTTACATTCCTCTGTCACACTGTCGAATAGGCATCAGGGTGCTTCTGAAACATGATGTTGTAAATATGTTGCTTCGTAAAGCTATGCATAAATGTGTTACCGTTTACGCCAGCGGTGGATAAAAAATAACGCCAAGCGGAAAGTAAAGCTGGTTAAACACTAAATGCAATGATAAGTTTACATTAATAGCCCCTCTTCTCACCGTGGTAATGGGGTGTAAAGAAGTTGTGTAATTTTTTCTTTACGTATGCATTGCGGGACAGACAGCGATAATACGTGCTTTCGTTTTCATTTTTTTGCGACAGACGGAACCAGGGGGTCTTCGGTTATGACACAGCCTATCTTTCTTATTGGGCCACGCGGCTGCGGTAAAACCACCGTCGGCCATGCGCTAGCGCGAGCGCGGCATTTTCAGTTCTCCGATACCGATCATCGGCTACAGGCCCATGAGCAGCGGACGGTGGCTGAGATCGTGCAGGCGGAAGGGTGGGCGCGTTTTCGCGAACTGGAGACCCTGTCGCTGAAGGCCGTGACCCTGCCGAATACGGTAATCGCCACCGGCGGCGGCATTGTGCTGGCGGAAGGTAACCGTCAGTTTATGCGGGAGAATGGCGTGGTGATTTATCTGCAGGCCTCGGTGTCGGCGCTGATTGACCGTCTGGAAGCCTACCCGAAAGCCGAACAGCGGCCGACGCTGACCGGAAAACCGGTGCGCGAGGAAGTGGGCGAGGTGCTGGCGCAGCGCGAAGCGTTATACCGGGACGCTGCCCACCATATTGTGGATGCCACGGCCTCGCCGGATCGGGTGGTGGAGCAGATTATGTCCATGCTATGCAGCGCGACGGCAACCCCGGTAAGTTAAGAATTTACTTACATTAAGGCGGCGAGGGGCGCCTATACTTAATAGTTCTGCTACCAGAAGAAGGAAGAACTATGCCAAACAGGCCCCCATATCCGAGAGAAGCGCGCGTGGTTGCGGTAGAGAAAGGTCCTCAGGGTCAGACGGTGACCTGGTATCAGCTCCGTGCGGATTATCCTGAGCCTGATTCGCTTATCAGCGAACATCCTACCGAGCAGGAAGCCGTGGATGCCAAACGGCGTTATGAAGATCCTGACAAGTCGTAACCCCCTGAGCCCGAATTGCCCGCCATGCTGGCAATATCGGGCGTATCTCACATTTTTTATTTATCAGTCGTACTAATGAATATCTAACACACGGATTTTTCAGGCACGGCGCCGCCGCCCGGCAATCTTTACATTCAACCGCGGCGTGGAGCTGCTACGCTTCTCGACGGTTGATTTTTACTCACCAGGGGGGCGGATGCTGTGTGTGGAAAGCCTGTGTTGAAGCAGTGGTTGTGAAAAGGTACATGATATGAGTAGTGCAACGATGGCAATTTTGACCATCGGCGTTGTGCCGCTGGCGGGAGTATTGCCGCTCCTGACCGAACATATCAGGGAAGAACAGATCGCCCACATCAGCCTGCTGGGCGAGATGACGCCTGACGAGGTAATGGCCGAGTACGCCGTAGGTGACGGCGAGAAAGGACTCCTGACCTTGCTCAGTAATAACCAGTTGGTGATGGTGTCGCGACAGAAAATTGAACGCGATGTCCGCAGCGCGATCGCGATGCTGGATCGACAACATTATGATGTGATCCTGCTGCTCAGTTCCGAACAGCTGACCGGTTTTACCACCCACCACGCGATCCTCCTCGAGCCGCAGCGGATCATCCCGCCGCTGGTGGCATCGATCGTCGATGGGCACCAGGTAGGGGTGATCGTGCCGGTGGAAGAGATCATGCCCATGCAGCGGCAAAAGTGGCTCTCGCTGGAAAAGTCGCCATACTACGCGCTGGCCAATCCGTTTACCGGCAGCGACAGCGAGCTATTAACCGCCGGCAAAACGCTGCTGGAGCAGGGCGCCGACGTGCTGGTCCTCGACTGTCTCGGTTACTATCAGCATCATCGCGATGTGTTACAAAAAGCCCTCGATGTTCCGGTTTTGCTGTCGAATGTGCTGGTTTCCCGACTGGCGGCAGAACTATTGGTCTAATGTGTTAATTTCGCGTGACAGGGGCAAGGAGCGCCCCCTATATTGAGCCTTTAACCGACGATCAGAAGGGCTTGTTTATGCTTCAAAGCAATGAATACTTTGACGGAAAAGTGAAATCCATTGGCTTCACCAGCAGCAGTACCGGTCGCGCCAGCGTTGGCGTGATGGCGGAAGGGGAATACACCTTTGGTACGGCGCAGCCGGAAGAGATGACGGTAGTCAGCGGGGCGCTGAATGTCCTGCTGCCGGGTGAGACTGAGTGGAAAGTTTACGCTGCCGGCGAAGTTTTCAATGTGCCAGGCAACAGCGAATTTCATCTGCAGGTGGCTGAGCCAACCTCTTATCTGTGCCGCTATCTGTAAGCCAGCGTGACGCCCGGCGTCTGCCGCCGGGTTGTTTTTTCCTTCCTGCCCGGCAGGAAGGAAAGCGGCGCTTAGCGCTGCGCTTCGCCGCCGAGCCCTTCCACCAGGCTTTGGATCAGGGCAGCCAGCTCGCCGGTCATTAAGATAAAGTCGGCGTCAAAGCGCTGGGCGAAATCTTCCCGATCGATATCTTCGTTTTGGTCGCGCAGTTCATCGCAGAACTTGAGGCGCTTAATTGACGCGTCGTCGCAGATCACAAACTGAATACGCTGCTGCCAGTCCAGCGCCAGCTTGGTGACGACCTTCCCGGCCTCAATGTGTACAGCGATTTCGTCGCTAACCAGATCCTGCTTCTTGGCGCGGATCACGCCGCCATCTTCCAGCATCGCTTTCAGCTCGGCTTCGTCCAGCAGCTGGAAGCCCTGCGCCACGGTGCCGGAGCGGACCCACTCGGTCAGCGTTAGCTCAATCGGATTCTCCAGGGTCAGCGGCACCACCGGCAGCGAGCCGAGGGTTTTACGCAGCAGGGCCAGAGTATCTTCCGCTTTCTTCGCGCTGGCGCAGTCGACCATGATCAGGCCGTTGACGGTGTCGATCCACATCATTGTCTGGCTGAAGCGGCTGAAGGCGCGCGGCAGTAGCGAGTGCAGCACTTCATCTTTCAGGGAATCTTTCTCGGTCTTCTTCAGCTTGCGCCCCTGATCGGCTTCCAGCTTCTGGATCTTTGCCTCCAGCGCCTGCTTAATCACCGGCGACGGCAGGATCTTCTCTTCTTTACGCGCGCAGATAATCATCTGGCCGTTTGCCGTATGCGTCAGCGCGTCGCTGTGCGATCCCATCGGCGACACCCAACCGGTTTTCGCCATATCCTGGCTGCCACAAGGGGTAAATGTCAGCTCGGCCAGCTGTTTTTCCATCTCCTCGGCGCGCAATTCGATATCGCGGCTGAGACGGTAAACCATTAAATTTTTGAACCACAGCATGATAATTTCCACGGCTTTGTCGTTAAATCAGGCGGGCATGATAGCGAATTGTCGCTATGCTTGCATTGTTAATCGGGGTGAGGAGCTGAGCGTGCGTATTGGTATTGATTTAGGTGGAACAAAAACCGAAGTGATAGCCCTGAGCGATCAGGGAGAGCAGCTGTTTCGCCACCGGTTACCCACGCCGCGGGAGGACTACCGGCAAACCATCGAGACCATCGCCACTCTGGTGGCGATGGCCGAGCAGGCGACCGGACAGCAGGGTACCGTGGGGATGGGCATTCCTGGCTCAATTTCGCCTTATACCGGGGTGGTGAAAAACGCCAACTCGACCTGGCTCAACGGCCAGCCCTTTGATAAGGACCTCAGCCTGCGCCTTGAGCGGGAAGTCCGGCTGGCTAACGATGCCAACTGTCTGGCGGTGTCGGAAGCGGTGGACGGCGCGGCGGCGGGGGCGCAAACGGTATTCGCGGTGATTATCGGCACCGGCTGCGGCGCCGGGGTGGCGCTCAACGGGCGGGCGCATATCGGCGGCAATGGTAACGCTGACGAATGGGGACATAACCCATTGCCGTGGATGAACGACGATGAGCTGCGCTACCGTGCGGAAGTCCCTTGCTACTGCGGCAAACAGGGGTGTATCGAAACCTTTATCTCCGGCACCGGTTTCGCCACCGACTATCAACGGCTGAGCGGCAAAGGGTTAACCGGCAGCGAGATTATGCGCCTGGTGGGAGAAGGTGACGAAAAGGCTGAACTGGCGCTGAGCCGCTATGAACAGCGGCTGGCGAAATCGCTGGCCCACGTAGTGAATATCCTCGACCCGGACGTTATCGTGCTGGGCGGCGGGATGAGCAACGTCGAACGGCTGTATCAGACGGTGCCGGACCTGGTGAAGCAGTGGGTCTTCGGCGGCGAGTGTGAAACGCCGATCCGCAAAGCGATGCACGGCGACTCCAGCGGGGTACGCGGCGCGGCCTGGCTGTGGCCGCTCCAGGGGACCTGAACCGCTTCCCCGCCCCCTAACCCTCTCCCTCGGGAGAGGGTTAGGGGGCGGGGACATCGCCATAATTCAGACCTCACTCCACCGCAAACGCTTTGTCCAGCCGGCTATAGCCCAGGCCGTTAATCTTCTTCACTTTGATCTGCACCGGAATGCGGTCTTTCATCGCCTCCACGTGGCTGATCACCCCGATAATCTTACCGCTGGCGTTAAGGGCATCCAGGGCGTCCAAGGCCGTGTCCAGCGTTTCGCTGTCGAGGGTGCCGAAGCCTTCATCAAGAAACAGGGAGTCAATCCGCGTCTTATGGCTCACCAGGTCTGACAGCGCCAGGGCCAGCGCCAGGCTGACGAGGAAACTTTCGCCGCCGGAGAGGGTGCGGGTGTCGCGCACGGCGTCGGCCTGCCAGGTATCGACAACCTCCAGCTCCAGCGCCTCGCTGGCCTTGCGCTGTAGCAGATAGCGGCCATGCAGGCGGTTGAGCTGCTGGTTTGCCAGCCAGACCAGATTATCCAGCGTCAGCCCCTGGGCGAATTTGCGGAACCGGTCGCCGGTGCTGGAGCCGATCAGCGAATTGAGATAGCCCCAGTCGTCCGCCAGCTGCGCCGCCTCTGCAATCTGCTGCCCCAGCGCCTGCTGCTGTTGACGGCTCTCTGCGTCCTGCCTGAGCTGCTGGCGGATCTCACCCTGGCGGGTAGTGTTATCCCGCAGCCGCTGGGCCAGGGCGTGCAGCTGGGTTTGCAGGGTGGGGACGTCAGCGTCCACCCCTTGCGGACGCAGCGCCAGGTGCGCCTCATGTTGCCGGGTCGCCTGCTCGCAGAGCGCGGCCGCCTGCTGAAGCTGCTGCTCCAGCGTCTGTTTTAACTGCGTCAGCCGCTGGGCGGTCTCGTCATCCAGCAGCGCGGCGAGGAACGCCTCCCGATCGCTAAAGCGGCTGGCGGCCAGGGCGGAGGTGAATTGCGCCTGCGACTGGTCCAGACGCGCCTTTTCCTGGGTTTCCTGCTGCTGCTGGGCGACAAGCTGGCTGTGCAGCGACAGGCATTCCTCGTGGATTTCGCGCCAGTTGTCCGGGATGGCCGACTCAGCTTCAACCTCTGTCTCGTCGCTGGTCGGCAGCGTCTCCAGCAGTGGCCGCAGAGCAGCGATTTGCTGCTGAATGGCATCATGTCGGGTCTGTTGCGCCTGCCACTGGGCAAATTCGCTTTCGCGAGCGTGCAGCCAGGCGGCTTCTGTCCCTTCTGCCGGCAGGCTCAGGGCCAGGGCCTGCAGGGCGCTCTCCAGTCCCTGGCGCGTGGCCGCCAGCTGCTGCTCGGCCTGGCGCTCCAGCGCCTGCTGATCGTTAAGCTGACTCTGCAACATCAGGCGCTGGCTGAGCTGATAGAGCTGCTGCTCGTAGCGCTCCTGCTCCTGCATCCAGTCGTTTATCTCTTGCGCAATATCCCGCGTGATGTGCAGAGAGGCGCAGGTCTCCTGCCACGCTTTAGTAAGCGCTTGCTCTTCCTCTGCGAGCCGCCCGGCCGCTTCGGTGTCACGCTGGAGCTGTTGCGTCAGGGCCTTGACCTGCCCGAGGATCAGCAGGCCTTCTTCTTTCAGCGCGGCGACCTCCTTTTCCAGCGCATCGCGGCGGCGCTGATTATCCGTGAGCGTCAACGAGGCGTATTGTTCAATCGCCGGGTGTTCACAGGCGCCGCACAGCGGACAGGGCTTACCCGCCTCGAGCCGGTCGCGGTAGCTTTCCAGGTCTTTAATCGTTTCTTCCCGCTGGCAGAGCGCCTTCAGGTCGAGATAGTGCTGGTTTTTGTCTTTATATTGTTCCCGGCGCAGCGTCAGGGTGGCGTTAAGTTTTACCTGCTCCGCCTGCGCCTGCTGGACGCTGTCGGCGTTCTGGCGCAGACGCTTGCGCAGCAGCTGATGCTGCTCATGCAGGGAGATCAGGCGCTGGCGCAGCGGCCGCGATTGGGTTTGCTGTTCTATCGCTGCGGCAACGTCATCCGCGCTCAGGGTGAGAGGGCTGGCTGGCAGCGTGGCCAGCTTCTGGCGTAGCGCGGCCAGGCGGGTGCTCTGAGCCGTTAGCTGTTGTTTATCCCGCGTCAGTTGCGAGAATTGCGCTCGCCAGCCGGCGATCTCCTGACCCCATAAGCGGAAACGCTCATGGGCGGCCAGCCACTGCGCCAGATCGGCCAGTTCAGCCTGACGCTGCTGCTGAGCGCGCAAGGCGCCCTGGCGGATGCGCGCGCGCAGCGCCGTGCTGGCAAGTAAGCGAGCATTTACTTCACTGATCCGCTGCCGGGTTTGCGCCAGGCCTGCCGTCTGCTCCTGCTGGCGCTCCCACAGGGGACGCAGTTGGGCGGCGGGCTGGGCCAGCTCAAGCTTCGCCAGCGCCGGGGCGGCGTCCGCCAGCGCCTGGCGGGCCTGCTGCTGCCGGGTGGCGGCCTGCTGCTGTTGCTGCGCCAGCTCGTCGCGGCGGGTCAACCACTGGAGCTGCTGCTGCTGGCTCTGCTGCTGGGCCAGCAGGGCTTTTTCTTCGTCAGTAAGTACCTGCAAACTTTCCTGCAGCGCCTGCTGCTGGGCCTCCGTCAACAGGACGATGCCCGCCGCCTGGGCTTCGAACTTCTCCAGCGCATGGCGAGCGGCTTTGTGCTGTTCGTAGACCATGGCAGAAATCTGGCCGTAGATTTCCGTGCCGGTCAGCTCCTCCAGCAGCTCCGCGCGATCGCTCGGCTTCGCGTTCAGGAAGGCGGCAAATTGCCCCTGGGAAAGCAGCATCGAGCGGGTGAAGCGGCCATAGTCGAGGCCGGTAAGCGTCGCGGTTTGCTCCAGCTTGTCCGAGACTTTATCGGCGAGGATTTTGCCGTCAGCGCAGCGCGCCAGCTCGACGCGGGGCGCCTGCAGATTGCCATCCGGCTGGTTACGGGCCCGGTTCTGGCTCCAGAAAGCGCGGTAGGCGATGCCTTTTACTTCAAACTCGACTTCCGCCAGACACTCGGCGGTATCGCGGGTCATCAGGTCGTTTTGCGACTGGGAGACTTTATTCAGGCGCGGCGTCTCATGATAGAGCGCCAGGCAAATGGCATCGAGCAGCGTGGTTTTCCCGGCCCCGGTGGCGCCGGTAATGGCGAACAGGCCATTGCTGGCGAACGGCTCGGCGGTAAAGTCTATCTTCCATTCCCCTTTCAGGGAGTTGAGGTTTTTCAGACGCAGACTGAGGATTTTCATGCGTTTTCGTCCTCCGCGGTGAGCGTATGCACCGTATGGGCGAACAGCTCATGCAGCCGGGCGCGCTTCATCTCGTCAATTTCGGTCAGCGCCAGCCGGCGCTCGAATACCTCCTCCACCTTCAGTTCACTGAGCGTCTCCCGCTGGGCGTTGAGCAGTATTTTCTCGCGCTGCTCGCGGCTGCGGCGCACCAGCAGCACTTCCACCGGCAGATCCTCCGTCAGCGCCTGAATATGCCGCTGAATATCGTGCAGATAGTCCTCGGTGGTGATTTCGATATCCAGCCACACCGGCGGGTCCTGCTCGACGCCGCGCCACTGCTCCAGCTGGGCGGTGATGGCGGCCAGATCGCCTTTGATTACCGCCAGAGGCTGGGTCACGGGCACCTCCAGGGTTTCCACGGCGCTAAGTCGCCCCTCGCTAAAGCTCACCAGATGCACCGATTTCGCTTTGCCGGTTTCATCGAAGCTCAGCGGCAGCGGCGAGCCGCTGTAGCGGATATGCTCGCAGCCGCCGACCATCTGCGCCCGGTGAATATGGCCCAGCGCAATGTAGTCGGCAGGGGGGAAGTGTTGCGCCGGAAAGGCATCCAGTGTGCCGATGTAAATGTCGCGGACGGCATCGCTTTTGCTGGCGCCGACGGTGGTCAGATGGCCGCTGGCAATGATGGGCAGCGGCCGATCGCCGCGCAGCGCGCAGGCCTGCTGATACTGCTCCTGATAATAGTCGCTGATGGCGTGCAGCAGCTGCTGCTGTTTTTCCCGACCGGAGTGACCGGCCTGGCTGGTCACCAGCTCGCGCGGGCGTAAAAACGGCACCGGACAGAAGATGGCGCCCGGCGTGCCGTCGCGCAGCGGCAGCTCAATCGGCGCGTAGCCGGCGTTCGCCACCACGGTGGTGTGTAAAAAGGCGAGGATATCGCGGGATTCATTGAGCATCGCCACCGAGTCGTGGTTGCCCGCCAGCACCACCAGGCGACAGCCGGTCTGCTGCAACTGGACGACGAAACGGTTATACAGTTCGCGGGCGTAGCTCGGCGGCGAGCCGGTATCAAAAATATCGCCAGCCACGATAATGGCGTCGACTTCATGCTCCTGCGCGCGGTCCAGTAGCCAGGTAAGAAAAGCGTCGTGTTCGGCCGCGCGGCTTTTGCTGTAAAAATTCTGGCCCAGGTGCCAGTCGGAGGTGTGAAGGAGGCGCATAAATCTTCCCTAGCGAAAAAAGCATGGGCGGCAGTATACCACTTGTTCGTGAGGGGTAAGTCCGCGTCGTGCTTCAAAATACCCGATCATCAGACGGTCATTTTTTTCATAAATCTGTCACAAAAGTGACGCATAATGACGCCGCACTTCTATACTGATGGCTAAAAAACACAGGGTAAATAATGGCGAGAAGAATTCTGGTCGTTGAAGATGAAGCTCCAATCCGCGAAATGGTCTGCTTTGTTCTGGAGCAAAATGGCTTTCAGCCTGTCGAAGCGGAAGATTATGACAGCGCGGTGAATCAACTCAATGAACCCTGGCCTGATTTGATTCTCCTGGACTGGATGCTGCCGGGCGGTTCGGGGCTGCAGTTTATTAAACTGCTCAAGCGCGAGGCGATGACGCGGGATATTCCGGTAGTGATGCTGACCGCGCGTGGAGAAGAAGAGGATCGCGTTCGCGGCCTGGAGACCGGCGCGGATGACTACATCACCAAGCCTTTCTCTCCGAAAGAGCTGGTGGCGAGAATCAAAGCGGTGATGCGCCGTATTTCACCGATGGCGGTGGAAGAGGTGATCGAAATGCAGGGGCTGAGCCTCGACCCTTCATCGCACCGGGTAATGACCGGCGACAGTCCGCTGGATATGGGACCGACGGAATTTAAATTATTGCACTTCTTTATGACCCATCCGGAGCGGGTGTACAGCCGCGAACAGCTGCTGAACCACGTCTGGGGGACCAACGTTTATGTGGAAGACCGCACGGTGGACGTCCATATTCGCCGCCTGCGCAAAGCGCTGGAACACAGTGGCCATGATCGTATGGTGCAAACGGTTCGCGGCACGGGGTATCGTTTCTCCGCCCGTTTCTGAATTTTGACAGGAGTGTGACCCGTGCTGGAACGGCTGTCATGGAAAAGGCTGGCGCTGGAGCTCTTTTTAGCGTGTATTCCGGCCCTGATTCTGGGGGCGTTTGTGGGTCATCTGCCGTGGTTTTTACTGGCGGCAGTGACCGGTTTGCTGATCTGGCATTTCTGGAATTTGATGCGCCTGTCGTGGTGGCTGTGGGTGGACCGGAGCATGACTCCTCCGCCTGGCCGCGGCAGTTGGGAGCCGCTGCTGTATGGTCTGCACCAGATGCAGATGCGTAATAAAAAGCGTCGGCGCGAGCTGGGAAGCCTGATTAAACGCTTTCGCAGCGGGGCGGAATCGCTACCGGATGCGGTCGTCCTGACCACGGAAGAGGGGGCTATTTTCTGGTGTAATGGCCTGGCGCAGCAGATTCTAAACCTGCGCTGGCCGGACGACAGTGGCCAAAACATTCTTAACCTTCTGCGCTATCCTGAGTTCGCCAACTATCTGAAACAGCGCGATTTTTCAAAGCCGCTCAATCTGGTGCTGAATAACGCCCGTCATCTGGAAATTCGCGTGATGCCCTACAGCGACAAGCAGTGGCTGATGGTGGCGCGCGACGTGACGCAGATGCATCAGCTGGAAGGGGCGCGGCGGAACTTTTTCGCCAACGTCAGCCATGAGTTGCGCACCCCACTGACGGTGCTGCAGGGCTATCTGGAGATGATGCAGGAGCAGGTGCTGGAGGGGGCGACCCGAGAAAAAGCCCTGCACACCATGCGGGAGCAAACTCAACGTATGGAAGGCCTGGTGAAGCAGCTGCTGACGCTGTCGCGTATTGAAGCCGCGCCGGCGCTGGCGATGAATGATCGCATCGACGTGCCGATGATGCTGCGGGTGGTGGAGCGCGAGGCGCAAACTCTCAGCCAGGAGAAACAGACGCTGATCTTCACCGTCGATGAGCAGCTCAAGGTGCTGGGTAATGAGGAGCAGCTGCGCAGCGCCATCTCCAACCTGGTCTATAACGCGGTGAACCACACCCCGCCGGGGACCGAAATTCGCGTCAGCTGGCAGCGGACCCCGCAGGGAGCGCTGTTCAGCGTCGAGGATAACGGGCCAGGCATTGCGCCGGAGCATATTCCCCGTCTGACCGAGCGTTTTTATCGGGTGGATAAAGCCCGTTCCCGGCAAACGGGGGGCAGTGGCCTGGGACTGGCGATCGTCAAACACGCGGTTAACCATCATGACAGCCGGCTGGAAATCGACAGCACGGTGGGCAAGGGAACCCGCTTTAGCTTCCTGCTCCCGGAACGATTAATTGCCAAAAATGACGCCTGATCGACGCGCTGTCAGTTTATCTTGCCAATGACCAGCTTCAGCTGGTCATTTTCATTGGCAGTCGTTTTTTCTCGCCTATTTAATGAGCGCGCGCTGCTTTTTTGTTCGCATGATAAGCCACGGGTTTTCTATCAATATGGTAAATGATTCTGGTGTGAAAGACATAACCAGCATAATCATCTGCTTTTGCGATCGTGCCTTGCTTTAAAACGTTATAAGCGTTTAAATTGCGCCTGCGCAGTCGATGACAGACTGCTTTTGCGTGGTAATACCAAAAACAATTCTTTCCCACGCCGCTTCGGGAGCATATCTCGCTGAGTTTACCGGCAATGGCCGCTGTATCGTCCCTGAGAGGGGAGCGCGGTATTTTTCCATTTTTTTACAACACCACATCCACAGGCAGTAATGAATTTATGACCCATCAGTTAAAATCTCGCGACATCATAGCGTTGGGCTTTATGACCTTCGCGTTGTTCGTTGGCGCAGGCAACATTATTTTCCCTCCGATGGTTGGCTTACAGGCGGGCGAGCACGTCTGGACGGCGGCGATCGGCTTCCTGATCACTGCGGTGGGTCTGCCGGTGCTGACGGTGGTGGCGCTGGCGAAAGTCGGCGGCGGCGTTGAAAGCCTGAGCACCCCGATTGGTAAAGTGGCCGGTATCCTGCTGGCGGTGGTGTGCTATCTCGCGGTAGGACCGCTGTTCGCGACGCCGCGTACCGCGACCGTCTCCTTTGAGGTCGGTATTGCGCCGCTGACCGGCGACGGCCCGCTGCCGCTGCTGATCTACAGCGTTATTTACTTCGCGCTGGTGATTCTGGTCTCCCTCTATCCGGGCAAACTGCTGGACACCGTGGGCAATTTCCTTGCGCCGCTGAAAATTATCGCCCTGATTGTGCTGGCGGTCGCCGCCATCATCTGGCCAGCGGGCCCGATCAGCGACGCGCTGGAAGCGTATCGTACGGCGCCATTCTCCAATGGCTTCGTCAACGGCTACCTGACCATGGATACCCTCGGCGCGATGGTATTTGGCATCGTGATTGTTAATGCCGCTCGCTCACGCGGCGTCAGCGAAGCGCGTCTGTTGACCCGTTATACCGTCTGGGCTGGCCTGATGGCGGGCGTCGGCCTGACCCTGCTGTATCTGGCGCTGTTCCGTCTGGGCTCTGACAGCGCTACTCTCGTGGATCAGTCCGCCAACGGCGCGGCGATCCTCCATGCCTACGTGCAGCACACCTTCGGCGGGGCGGGCAGTTTCCTGCTGGCGGCGCTGATCTTCATCGCTTGCCTGGTGACGGCGGTGGGCCTGACCTGCGCCTGCGCTGAGTTCTTTGCCCAGTATCTGCCGTTCTCCTATCGCACGCTGGTCTTTGTTCTCGGCCTGTTCTCCATGGCGGTCTCCAATTTGGGCCTTAGCCATCTGATCCAGGTATCGATTCCGGTGCTGACCGCTATCTATCCGCCGTGTATCGCACTGGTTGTATTAAGCTTTACCCGCAGTTGGTGGCATAATTCGTCCCGCGTTATCGCGCCGGCCATGTTTATCAGCCTGATGTTTGGTATCATTGACGGGATTAAGTCATCAGCATTTGCCGCGATTCTGCCGGACTGGACCGCGCGTCTGCCGCTGGCGGAGCAGGGCCTGGCCTGGCTGATGCCCACCGCCGTGATGACCATTCTCGCGGTGATCTGGGATCGCGCAGCCGGACGTCAGGTGACTTCCAGCGCGCATTAACCGGCGGTGAGGACAAGCGTTTAACCACGGGACTTCGGGTTCCGTGGTTTTTTATTTTTTGTGTTAAACGGCATTGAAAAACCACGATGGAAAGTAGTAACAAGCTTAAGCGCGGGCTAAGCACCCGGCACATTCGCTTTATGGCCCTGGGTTCCGCCATCGGCACCGGGCTTTTTTACGGCTCGGCCGACGCCATTAAAATGGCCGGACCCAGCGTACTGTTGGCCTACATTATCGGCGGCGTCGCGGCATATATCATTATGCGGGCGCTCGGTGAGATGTCGGTGCATAACCCTGCCGCCAGCTCATTCTCCCGCTATGCCCAGGAAAACCTCGGCGGACTGGCGGGCTATATCACCGGCTGGACCTACTGCTTTGAAATCCTGATCGTCGCCATCGCCGACGTTACCGCCTTCGGCATCTACATGGGCGTCTGGTTCCCGACGGTGCCGCACTGGATCTGGGTGCTCAGCGTGGTGCTGATCATCTGCGCCGTCAACCTGATGAGCGTCAAGGTGTTTGGCGAGCTGGAGTTCTGGTTCTCGTTCTTCAAAGTGGCCACCATTATCATCATGATCCTCGCCGGGTTCGGCATCATTATCTGGGGGATCGGCAACGGCGGCCAGCCGACGGGGATTCATAACCTGTGGAGCAACGGCGGCTTCTTCAGCAACGGCTGGCTGGGAATGGTGATGTCGCTGCAGATGGTGATGTTCGCTTACGGCGGCATCGAAATCATCGGCATTACCGCCGGTGAGGCGAAGGACCCGGAGAAATCCATTCCGCGCGCCATCAACTCGGTGCCGATGCGCATTCTGGTGTTCTACGTCGGCACGCTGTTCGTCATTATGTCCATCTACCCGTGGAATCAGGTGGGAACCGACGGCAGCCCCTTCGTCCTGACCTTCCAGCATCTGGGCATTACCTTCGCGGCCAGTATTCTTAACTTCGTGGTCCTGACGGCTTCGCTGTCGGCGATTAACTCCGACGTGTTCGGCGTGGGCCGTATGCTGCACGGCATGGCTGAGCAGGGCAGCGCGCCGAAGGTGTTCGCTAAAACGTCGCGTCGCGGTATTCCGTGGGTGACGGTGATGGTGATGACCATTGCGCTGCTGTTTGCGGTATACCTAAATTACATCATGCCGGAGAACGTTTTCCTGGTGATCGCCTCCCTGGCCACCTTCGCCACGGTGTGGGTGTGGATTATGATCCTGCTGTCACAGATAGCCTTCCGCCGCCGTCTGTCGCCCGAAGAGGTTAAGGCGCTGAAATTCAAAGTCCCTGGCGGGGTGGTGACCACGGTGATCGGCCTGCTGTTCCTGGCCTTTATTATCGCCCTTATCGGCTATCATCCGGACACCCGCATCTCGCTGTACGTCGGTATGGCGTGGATTGCGCTGTTGCTGCTCGGCTGGGTCTTTAAGACCCGCCGTGAGCGCCGCCTGGCGCAGGCTCAGTAATCGACATCGCCCCGGTCAGCATCGCGCGGCCGGGGCGGCTTGCGGTCCCGCGTCCTCCCCCGTTATCCTCCCCCAAAAAGTTCTGAGATGATGAGTTCTGCGCCCGGCGGCTATGGCAAGGTGTGCCCATTCTGCACAATGAGGATTCACGATGTTGAAGGCATGGCACCTTCCGGTTGCACCCTTTATCAAGGTGCAACAGGACCGACTGTTTATTACTCTGTGGTTAAGCGGTGAGTCGCTGCCGCAGCGGATCACGCTGCGCGCGGAAGAGGATAACGAAGAGCTGTCGCTGCCGATGCAGCGGCTCCGCCAGGCGCCACAGCCAGGCGTGGTGGCATGGCGCGGCGAAATCTCTCTCGCCAGCGGTCAGCCGCGCCGCCGCTACAGCTTTAAGCTGCTGTGGGCCGACCATCAGCGCTGGTTTACGCCACAAGGCTTCACCCGATTTCCGCCGGCCAGACTGGAGCAGTTCGCCATTGACCTGCCGGACGCCGGCCCGCAATGGGTGGCCGATCAGGTGTTCTATCAAATTTTCCCCGATCGCTTTGCCCGCAGCGCCGCGCGTGACGCCGACCAGGATGCGGTCTATTACCATCACGCGGCGGGACGGGAGATTGTGCGCAAGGCGTGGGACGACCCGCTTACCGGCGAGGCGGGCGGGTCGACGTTCTACGGCGGGGATCTCGACGGCATCAGTGAAAAACTTCCCTACCTGAAGCAGCTCGGCGTAACCGCTCTGTATCTGAACCCGGTTTTCGCCGCCCCCAGCGTGCATAAATACGATACCGAGGATTATCGGCGCGTCGATCCGCAGTTTGGCGGCGACGCGGCGCTGCTCCGGCTGCGCCACAACACCCAGCGGGCGGGAATGCGCATGATCCTCGACGGCGTGTTCAACCATACCGGCGATTCCCATCCCTGGTTCGACCGTCACCAGCAGGGCAGCGGCGGCGCAGGCCACGATCCGGACTCCCCGTGGCGCGACTGGTTTACCTTCTCAGAGGAGGGGCAGGCGCACAACTGGCTGGGCTATGCCAGTCTGCCGAAGCTCGACTATCGGTCGACCAGCCTGGTCAACGAGATCTATGCCGGTGAAGACAGTATCGTACGCCACTGGCTGAAGGCGCCATGGAGCATGGACGGCTGGCGTCTTGACGTGGTGCATATGCTGGGCGAAGGCGGCGGGGCGCGGAATAACCTGCAGCATATCGCCGGCATTACCCAGGCAGCGAAGCAAGCGCAGCCGGAAGCTTTTGTCTTTGGCGAACATTTTGGCGACGCGCGCCAGTTGCTGCAGGCGGATGCCGAAGACGCGGCGATGAACTATCGCGGCTTCACCTTCCCGATCTGGGGATTCCTCGCCAATACCGATATCTCTTACGATCCGCAGAAAATAGACGCCCAGACCTGTATGGCGTGGATGGATAATTATCGCGCCGGGCTGTCGCATCAGCAGCAGCTGCGGATGTTCAACCAGCTCGACAGCCATGATACGGCGCGTTTTAAATCTCTTCTTGGCAAAGACGTAGCGCGCCTGCCGCTGGCGGTGGTGTGGCTGTTCAGCTGGCCGGGGGTACCGTGCATCTACTATGGCGACGAGGTGGGCGTGGATGGCAATAACGATCCGTTCTGCCGCAAACCGTTCCCGTGGGATCCGGCGCTGCAGGATACCCAGCTGCTGGCGTTGTATCAGCGGATGGCGAAACTGCGTAAGGCCCACCAGGCGCTGCGCTATGGCGGCTGTCAGGTGATTTACGCCGAGGATAACGTGGTGGTGTTTGTCCGCGTCTACAAACAGCAGCGGGTGCTGGTGGCGATTAACCGCGGGGAAGCCTGCGAGGTGGTTATCGAAGATTCCCCGCTGCTGAACGTGGCCGGGTGGACGCTGCAGGAGGGCGCCGGCGCCTTCCAGGACGGGGTGCTGACCCTCCCGGCCATCTCCGCCAACGTCTGGTCCGGCCGTTAATGGTAGAGCTGGCTCAGCAGGTCGCCGCGGAGGAGCGCCTCCCGCCACCAGCGCTGAGCCAGCCCATCATTCCCGCTGCGCCAGGCCATATAGGTAATATCCTTTTCCCGCCAGCAGGCGACGCTTTTCTCCACCAGACTGCCTTTTACCAGCCACGGGCGAGCGATATGGCGCGGCAGAAAGCCGCAGCCCAGCCCGGCGCACAATAGTTCGACTTTACTGGCGAAATCATCGACGCCGATTTGCGGCTTCTCGTCGAGGAGATTGCTGTTGAGCGGATGGCAATAGCGGGCGCTGTCGCGGATCACGATGGCCCGATGCTGGCTGAGCTGTTTATTGGCCAGTGGCTCCTTCGCCTGAGCCAGCGGGTGATGGGGGGCGACGACGAAGATGTTATCCAACGCGCCGAGGGTTTGCCATGACCACTCCGCGGAGGTGGGCGGCTCATTGATGGCGCCGAGGATAATATCCGCCCCATGATGGGTCAGCTCTTCCCACGAACCGGCGAGGGTGTGATGGCTGAAGTTCAGTCGCGTCTGTGGGTTTTGCGCGTAAAACTCGGCGATCAGCGGCAGCAGGGCCGAAAAGGGAAATGAGGCGTCAAGGGCGATGGCTAACTCTCGCTCCCAGCCCGCGCTCAGCTGCTGGGCCTGCTTTTCCAGATCTCTGGCGGCACTTAAAAGCTGTCGCCCCTTCTCCAGCATCAGCCGCCCGGTATCGGTAAATTTTGCCCGATGGCCGGAACGATCCAACAGCACGATGTTCAGATCGCTCTCCAGCTTCTGGATCATATAGCTCAGAGCGGCGGGGGTTTTATACAGCGACTCCGCGGCGGTGGCGAAGGAGCCGTGGCGGTCAAGGGCATCAAGGATCATCAAAACATCAAAGTTTACGCGCATATGAAGCTATCCATTAATTTGTTTTCTCTGTTGTACCTAAGCGCAATAATCAAAGCCAGTGAATAAATCAGAACAGTTTGGCGTAAAAATTTGATTAAAACAGGCGTGAATAAATCCTGGTCGCGGCAAAAAATATAAACGATAAAAAATCCTTAATAACTTGTTAGAAATAACTGGCTATACTCACCATGCTTTATCAGTCAGGATTCACACGACGCATTAATCATCATGTCATCTTTTTAACTAATTGATTAAGAAGGTATTTAATGTCTATTCGTGAACTGCTCGATCCCACTAATTCCGCGCTTATCTTTATTGACCATCAGCCGCAAATGTCCTTTGGCGTGGCGAATATCGATCGCCAGACCCTGAAAAATAACACCGTGGCGCTGGCAAAAGCGGGCAAAATTTTTAATGTACCGGTGATTTATACCTCCGTAGAGACCAAAAGCTTTAGCGGCTATATCTGGCCGGAATTATTGGCCGTGCATCCTGACGTCAAGCCGATTGAACGTACCTCCATGAACTCCTGGGAAGACGATGCGTTTGTGGCAGCGGTGAAAGCGACCGGCCGTAAAAAGCTGGTGATCTCCGCTCTGTGGACCGAAGTCTGCCTGACTTTCCCGGCGTTGATGGCGCTGGAGGCGGGCTACGAGGTCTATGTAGTGACGGATACCTCCGGCGGCACCTCTGTCGACGCCCATGAGCGGTCTATTGACCGGATGGTGCAGGCGGGGGCGGTGCCGGTGACCTGGCAGCAGGTGCTGCTGGAGTACCAGCGCGACTGGTCGCGCAAAGCGACCTACGATGCGGTAATGGACCTGGTGCGCGAACACAGCGGCGCCTACGGGATGGGCGTGGATTACGCTTATACCATGGTGCATGGCGCGCCGGAGCGTAAAGCGTAAATCACTCCATCCTTCAGGCTGCTGCGTTGTTGGCTGCGTTTGTCCGTCCCCAGCTACTGAATTTATTCAAGTTCACGGGGACGTGCCCGCCTGCCCCTTCAACGCAGCATGAAGGATGTTGTGTCAGATCATTTATGGAGAGTGGCAGGAGAAAACCGGCCATTTCCCTGAAGCAAGGAACTCGTCATGGCGCAGCAAAAATCGGTGACCCTGGTTATCAGCCATCTGCTCGATCCGCAACACAGCCAGCGCTACGAAGAGTGGCTCGGTAAAATTATGCCCATTGCGGCAGAATTTCCCGGCCATCTTGGGGCGAATGTGATCCGGCCCGCCGCAGGGCAGAATCTGTGGAGCGTCATAATCCGCTTCGATACCCTGGAGCACCTCTACGCCTGGACGCAGTCGGAAACCCGTCGGCAACTGGTGGCTGAGATTGCGCCGCTGCTGACGGAAGGCGATCGGACTGAGGTGCGGACTGAACCGGCCTTCTGGTTTACCCCGCCGACGGTGAACGTACGCCAGCCGCGGCGCTGGAAACAGTTTCTGATCACCCTGCTGGTGATTTTCCCCAGCACCAACCTGGTGCCTGCGGTGACCGGCATGCTGCTGCCGTCGCTTAAGGGGAGCCTGCTGCTGCACCTCATCAATGATGCCTGTGTGGTTGCGCTGGTGGTCTGGTTCTGGATGCCCATCGTGACCCGCCTGTTTGCTGGCTGGTTGAAGAAAAACTGAGTCAGCCTCCTCAAGGAGTGCGTTATGTCGCAAACTGCCACACTGATTCTGACCCACGGTCAGATTCATACCCTCGATCGTGCGAATCCCCTGGCGGAAGCCGTGGCCATCGCCGACGGAAAAATTGTTGCCACCGGAAGTCACGATCGGATCATGAGCTTTGCCGCCGAGGGGACGCAAATCGTCGATCTCAAAGGGCATACGGTGATCCCGGGCCTCAACGATTCTCACCTGCACCTGATCCGCGGTGGGTTGAACTACAACCTTGAGCTCCGCTGGGAGGGCGTCCCCTCGCTGGCGGATGCCCTGCGAATGCTGAAGGATCAGGCGGATCGCACGCCGTCCCCGCAGTGGGTGCGGGTGGTCGGCGGCTGGAGCGAATTTCAGTTCGCTGAACGGCGGATGCCGACCCTGGAAGAGCTGAACGAGGCGGCGCCTGATACGCCGGTGTTTGTGCTCCATCTCTACGATCGCGCGCTGTTGAACCGTGCGGCGCTGAAAGCCGTGGGATATACCAAAGAGACGCCGGATCCGGCGGGCGGCGAGATCGTCCGCGATAGCCACGGCAACCCGACCGGGATGCTGATCGCCAAACCGAACGCCATGATCCTTTACGCTACGCTGGCCAAGGGGCCGAAGCTGCCGCTGGATCTGCAGGTGAACTCCACCCGTCAATTTATGCGCGAGCTGAACCGACTGGGGCTGACCAGCGCCATCGACGCCGGAGGCGGCTTCCAGAACTATCCGGAAGATTACGAAATTATCGAACAGCTGCACGCGAAAGATCAGATGACCGTGCGCATCGCCTACAACCTGTTTACCCAGCGGCCGAAGCAGGAGCTGGAGGATTTTGAACGCTGGACCGACATGCTGAAGCCGGGGCAGGGGACTGACTTCTATCGCGCCAACGGCGCCGGCGAGATGCTGGTATTTTCGGCGGCGGATTTTGAAGATTTCCTGCAGCCGCGGCCGGATCTGCCGCAAGGCATGGAGGATGAGCTGGAGCGGGTGGTACGCCATCTGGTGGAGCATCGCTGGCCGTTCCGCCTGCATGCCACCTACGATGAGTCCATCAGCCGGATGCTGGACGTGTTTGAGAAGGTGAACCGCGATATCCCGTTTAATGGCCTGCACTGGTTCTTCGATCATGCCGAGACCATTATCGAGCGTAACATTGAGCGGGTGAAGGCGCTGGGGGGCGGTATTGCGGTGCAGCATCGGATGGCCTTCCAGGGCGAATATTTTGTCGATCGCTACGGCAAAGAGGCGGTGAAACATACCCCGCCGGTAGCAAAGATGCTGGCGCTGGACGTGCCGGTGGGGCTGGGCACCGATGCGACCCGCGTCGCCAGCTATAACCCGTGGACCGCGCTGTACTGGCTGGTCTCCGGGCGCACCGTTGGCGGGATGGCGATGTATGACGACGCCAACCGCCTGCCGCGCGATGTCGCGCTGGAGCTGTGGACGGCGGGCAGCGCCTGGTTCTCCAGCGAGCAGGGCAAGAAAGGCCGTCTGGCCGCCGGTCAGCTTGCCGATCTGGTGGTGCTGTCGAAAGACTACTTCAGCGTCGCGGAAGAGGAGATCAAAGGCATTGAGTCGGTGCTGACGGTGGTTGACGGCAAAGTGGTCTATGCCGCCGGTCACTTCTCGCCGCTGGCGCCGCCGCCTATTCCGGTGCTGCCGGAGTGGTCGCCGGTGGTGAAGGTCCCGGGCCATTACCGTTCCGCTCCGCCGGCGACGGCTAAAATCGGCGCCATGGTGCAGATGCACCAGTGCTGCGGTAGCTGTGGCGTCCACGGCCATCAGCATGATATTGCGCGTAAGTCGTCGATTCCGGTCTCTGACGAGCAGGCCTTCTGGGGCGTGCTGGGCTGTTCCTGCTTTGCCTTTTGATACCTGACGCCACCGCCCCGGCAGCGTCGGGGCGGTGGTTTCAGCCGCAGGCCCGGCGTCAATAGCGCTGCTCTGAGCCAAAGAGCGCCATGCGGCGGGCAATCATCTCGCGTACCGGCTGCAGTCCCTGGGCGATGACTTTCCGCGGATCGTTCACATCGTGCCCGGTGTCGGCGGCGAAAATTGCTTTCACCTGTTGGCACCAGGCGTACATATTTTCGGTATTAACGTTAATCTTGGCGGTGCCGCAGGCAATCGCCCGGCGCATATCCTCATCGGCAATTCCGGTGCCGCCATGCAGCACCAGCGGAACCTTCACCTGCTCGGCAATGGCTTTCATCTCGGTAAATCCCAGTCGGGCTTTACCTTTATACAGACCATGGGTGGAGCCCAGCGCGGCGGCGAGGCAATCCACCTGGGTTTCTGTCACCAGGGTGTAGCACTCCTGAGGATCGGCGTAGATGACTTCGGAATTGACAATGCCGTCTTCACTGCCGGCGATGGTCCCCAGTTCGGCCTCCACAGAGATACCTTTGCTGTGGGCCAGCGTCACCAGGTGGCGAGTAATGGCCAGGTTTTCCCTGAACGGCAGATGCGAGCCATCAAACATAATGGAACTGAAGCCGGCGGCGATCGCCGCTTCGCAGGCCTCCCGGGAGGTGCCATGATCCAGATGCAGCGCCACCGGAACATCAATATGCAAATACTCCATGGCGTTAACCACAATGTCATGAATACATTTTAACCCGAGCATATGCTTAACCGTGCCGCCGGACACCCCCAAAATAACCGGTGAGCGGCACTGCTGGGCGGTGCTTAATACGGCGCCGACCCATTCCAGATTATTAATGTTGAACTGACCGACGGCGTAGCCGTCCCGCAGGGCATGCTGAAGCATGTCCTTCATCGACACTAACATATTCACCTCTTGATATTTATTAAATGCAGTTATTCTTCAAAATATTGCGTTAAGTTTCTCTCGTAGCTATTTAACGAGTGGTGGACGACCGCCAGGTCCGGCATCGATTCCCGAACCCCTTTTTTCTCAATAGAAATGGCGGCGGTCAGGCTGGCAAATAAAATAATGTTATCGATATGCCATGAGTAATGGACGCCATAGGTGAAGGCGCCGTGAAATACATCCCCGGCGCCGGTGGTATCAACGGCATTGCACAGCCAGGACGGGACGATCTGCAGCATACCGCTTTTTAAAAAAGCGCAGCCTTTTTCGCCAAGGGTAATAAATGCTTCACCGCGGCAAATTTTATTCAACTCAATCAGGGCCGCTTTAATTTCTGCTTCGGTGCTCAGCGAGCGATAGCTCATATAATCGCGGGCGAAATGTTCGCTCACTACAAAATAGTCAGTCCAGGCCGCCAGTTTAATATTGCTGGCGCGCAGTGACCCGCCGTCCATCACGACCCTGGCGTTGGGCAGTTTCTTAATTAAATATTCACTGATTTCCGCCTCATGGCCGTCAATTAAAATGGTGACCGGCTCCTCGCTGGCAATCAGTCGCTCGGCGAGGTCGTCCAGTTTGAGCTTTTGCTCGTAGGTCAGGGAAGGCGGCGTTTGCATCTTGCGGGTAATAATCGTCCGCGAACCCGTTAAGCGATTGACCAGCACCGAGGCCAGCGGGGTGATCATGTCATCGGAGAAAACCACCTGGCTGGTATCCACCCCCGCCTCGGCAAACTCATCGATAATGCGCTGACCGTAAAGGTCCTGCTGCAGATGACCAATGTAATAAACCTCCTCGCCCCATAATCCCAGCAGCCAGGCCGCATTGGCCGCCGGACCGCCGCCGCTTTCAATAAAATCATGACAAAAGTTTTTGGTATTCTCCTGGGGCCATTCATTGAGAAAGAAAAACTGATCGAAACAAGCAAATCCAATGGACAAAATAGCCATAACCACTCCTGATTATTTGTCAGCGGCGGAAAGCGTGGCCCTCCCGCCGGGAAAAATGACCTCGCTTATTCATTTTTCTGCTTCGCCGTAAGCTCCTCATAGCTGAGCGTGTTGCCCACCACCTGGACGTGACGGAAGCAGAAAGGCGCCAGCAGCGCGACGAGCAGCGCCAGACAAATCAGATAGATAGTGATCTGACCAAACTGGGTGAACGCATTCCCGATAATGATGCCCCATACCGCGAAGTCGAAATCGGCGAAGGTGCTGTTTTCAAACCCGAGGTTGCCGAGCGCCGGCAGCAGCATCGCCGGCAGGAAGGCGAGGAAGATCCCGCCGATAAAGGAGGCGATGATACATCCGCGCTTACCGCCCAGTTTGTCGGCGAAGACGCCGGACGTGCCGCCGCAGAAGAAGTGCGGCACCATGCCGGGAATAATCAGCGCCATGCCCAGCCCGCCGAGCAAGAGCATCCCGACCAGCCCGCCCACAAAGGAGCTGATGAATCCCACTACCACCGCGGTGGGGCTAAAGGTGAAGAACACCGCGCAGTCAACGGCCGGGATGGAGTCCGGGATCAGCTTCTGGCTGATGCCCTGGAACGCCGGCACCAGATCGCCGAGGATCAGCCGCACGCCGTTATAGACAATGGCTACGCCAACGGCGAACTGCAGACCGGTCAGCACCGAGAAGATCAGCATGTTTTGGTCGGTGATGGTGCTCAGGTACGCCGACCCGGCGACAGCGCTGCAGACAAAGTAGATAACAAACATCACGATACCGGTGGTGACCGTGGTATCGCGCAGAAAGCCCCACTTTTCTGAAATTTCGGTATCGGCGAAGGAATTTGCCGGATTGCCGGTCCGGCTGGCGATCCATGCCGAGAGGTAGTAGCCGAGAGAGCCGAAATGGCCCATGGCGATCCCGCCGTCTTCGGTTACCTGCCTGGTGTAACGCTGACCGATGGCCGGGGAGATGGCCGACCATGAGCCCAACAGGAATCCACCGATCAGGATCAACATCCAGCCCTGGAACTCCGCCGCCTGCAGAACGGCGGAGAACAGGCAGGCGAGAAAGAACGAATGATGGCCGGTCAGAAAGATATATTTATACTTGGTACAACGGGCGATAATCAGGTTGAAAATAAAGCCTAACAGCAAAATACTCATGGTTTCCACGCCCAGCATTTTCTGGGCGACGGAGACAATGGCTTCATTGTTCGGAATAACGCCGCGGATATTAAATCCGGCCTCGATAATACCGCCCAGCGGATTGAGATTGGCAACGATAACGCCTGCCCCAGCGCTCAACATCAAATAGCCTAAAATCGGCTTTAATGTGCCGGTAAGCAGTTTATTGCCAGGGGAGCGCAGCGCCACTAAACCAACGAAGGCGATAAGCCCCATTAAAAAGGCGGGTTGACTGAATATTTCCGTTAAGAAACTAAGAATAGCCTGCATGGTCGTTCCCTCTATGCTGATTAAGAGTGAGTCGCAGCAATTTTCATCAGCGCATCGGTAATATCCTCGGCGATCTTCGCTTTATGGACGTAGCTGCGAATGATGGCGACATGACAGTGGGCCGGAAATTGATTTGCCAGTTCTTTGATCGTTACGTAAAGGTCGGCTTTTTCCCCGACGGCGTTAGCAAAATCGACCGAGGCGACGTCCGCTTTGATGCCTAATTCGTCACAGATCTTTTTCACATTATTCGCAGCCATCAATGAGCTGCCAATACCGTTACCACAAACCGTTCTGATAACTAACATAATGACTACTCCATTTGTTTTTGAATGAAATGTAAGACTGAATTAACGTCATTTTCCTGCTGAAGAAAGGTCACAATATCTGACTCGATCAGCGAGGCTATCAGTTGGATCATTTTGATATGACTGTCAGCATCGGCGCCGGCGATCGCGATGACCACGGAAACCGGATCGAACTCATCGTGGCCGAAGGAGATTGGCGTGGCGGTGGTGACAAGTGAGAACCCGGTCTGTAATGCCCCTTTTTCCGGCCGGGCATGCGGCATGGCAATCCCGTCATCTATCACGATGGCGGCGCCAAAATCTTCATATACCGTCAGCATCTCGTTGACATATTCGGCGCTGCAAATCTGGCGCCTGGCAAGTAATGAACCCGCCAGTTCGATGGCCTCTTCCGCACGGGAAATATTCTGCTTAAGGGCGATTAACGACGGGTCAAAAATAATTTCCATCCTCAGCTCCTGAACGTATTCCTGTTCCTGAGTTAAATCATGACCAAATACATTGATGAAAATGATGGATGAGATCACATCCGCGGTTTTAAATATTGATGGGGATCACATCGACGGCAAAGTACCGGCAGAAAAAGATATAAATAATTTATAAGTTTTTCAGGCTGTTATGAAGGCTTTGTATTTTGACGCTGAAATTTGGCAGAGAAAAAGTGAGAGGTAGGGCGAATTTTTTCGCCAGAAGTGTATCGCTGGTCACAAATATCGGCGGGTCATTTTCTTAAATTTTGACGCCGCTAACAAAAAAGGCCCGCCTGAGCGAGCCTTTTATTAAAACGCGTGCCGATTACAGGCTGGAAACGTTTTCGGTCAGGTATTTTGCAACGCCTTCCGGAGAGGCGGCCATACCTTCTTTTCCTTTTTCCCACTGCGCCGGGCAGACTTCGCCGTGCTCTTCGTGGAACTGCAGGGCGTCAACCATACGCAGCATTTCGTCGATGTTACGGCCCAGCGGCAGGTCGTTAACCACCTGGTGGCGTACCACGCCGTTAGCGTCGATCAGGAAAGAGCCGCGCAGTGCTACGCCTTCGTCCGGATGCTCGATACCGTAAGCTTTCTGGATTTCACGTTTGATGTCAGCAACCATCGCGTATTTAACCGGGCCGATACCGCCCTGGTCTACCGGGGTGTTACGCCATGCGTTGTGCACGAACTCGGAGTCGAAGGAAACGCCAACCACTTCCACGCCGCGTTTCTGGAATTCTTCGTAACGTTTGTCGAACGCGATCAGCTCAGACGGGCACACGAAGGTGAAGTCCATCGGCCAGAAGAACAGAACGGTAGGTTTACCGTTGGTGTGCTGTTTGAAATTGAATTTCTCAACGATCTCACCATTACCCAGCACAGCGGCTGCAGTAAAATCCGGCGCTTGACGAGTGACCAGAACCATTTGATTCTCCTGTAATTACTAAGGTTATTTGGAACGCAACGCGGGCAAGTATAGAGCCTGCCCGGCAATAACACAAAGAGGCGCTAACAATCGTTCAGCCAGCTTTTACCTATCAATGACGTGGCTATTACAGCTGTTTGTTTTCTGCCTGGCGCATCATCTGCGGATAAAAGCGCCAGAACTGCGTCTCCAGACGGTCGTAATGGGTATCCAGATCCTGCCAGGAGTCGCGTAGCGCCTCGAGACGTGGACGGCGGCTGGCCATGCCGTTCAGCACGCGCTGAATAAAATCCATTTCCCGATAGCGCTCCAGCCAGCGCTCCGACCACAGATATTGATTGAGATTGACGAAGCGGGGCGGCGAGTCGGGCAGGATGGGGACGATCTGCCGCTCGGCGTAGCGTACGAACTCGTCCAGCGGCAGGTCAGGGGAGAGCTGCGCCCAGTGCTGGGACAGGAAATGATCCCACATAACGTCGAGGGTGATGGGGGCGACGCGGCGGGTCTGCGGGCGAAACCACTCCCGCGCCTCTTTGACTTCCGCCAGGTTGTCAGTCATCACGTCAATCCGCCGATGCATATAGATGCCGTCGATGATCTCCGCCGGATAGTCGCCCTGCGGGTTGCCGCGCACGAAGTCGGCCATCAGGTTGCCGGGCAGCGAACTGTCGGCGAGATGGGCCAGGTGCAGGTGGGCGAGAAAATTCATAAAACGACATCCTTTAAATACGAGCGGGCAGGTGGAAACACCGATGTTGCGCTGAACGCCGCCTCGGTGGCCGAATGGCATGCTGTCTGGCCGCGCGCGGCACCTTTGCCACCGGTAAGGCATTCGGTTGCCGCATGGCGGCATTCGGAATGATTTGGAATATAGATTATGTCATTCATCCGGAGGGGTAAAGGTTGCAGCCAGACCGCCCCGGCACTAGACTACCCGCCTCTTTATTCAGTCTGAGTTACCGTCATGCGCGTTACCGATTTTGCTTTTGAACTACCCGAATCTCTGATCGCCCACTATCCGATGCCTGAGCGCAGTAGCTGTCGCTTGCTCTCCCTGGACGGGCCGACGGGCGCGCTGACGCATGGCACCTTCACCGACATCCTCGATAAGCTCAATCCCGGCGATCTGCTGGTGTTTAACAACACCCGGGTGATCCCGGCGCGTCTGTTCGGCCGCAAGGCCAGCGGCGGCAAGATTGAAGTGCTGGTGGAGCGGATGCTGGATGATAAGCGCATCCTGGCCCATATTCGCGCCTCAAAAGCGCCGAAGCCGGGCGCCGAGCTGCTGCTGGGCGATGACGAGAGCATTAAGGCCACGATGCTGGCGCGTCATGGCGCGCTGTTTGAAGTGGAGTTTAACGACGAGCGCCCGGTGCTGGAGATCCTTAACGGGATCGGCCATATGCCGCTGCCGCCCTATATTGACCGCCCGGACGAAGACGCCGACCGCGAGCTCTATCAAACCGTCTATGGCACCAGGCCGGGCGCGGTAGCCGCCCCGACCGCCGGTTTGCATTTCGACGAACCGCTGCTGGACAAACTGCGCGCCAAAGGCGTTGAGATGGCGTTTGTCACCCTGCATGTGGGCGCGGGCACCTTCCAGCCGGTGCGCGTCGACAGCATTGAAGAGCACACCATGCACTCCGAATATGCCGAAGTGCCGCAGGAGGTGGTCGATGCGGTGCTGGCGGCGAAAGCGCGCGGCAACCGCGTGATCGCGGTGGGCACCACCTCGGTACGTTCGCTGGAGAGCGCGGCGCAGGCGGCGAAAGACGCGCTGATCGCGCCGTTCTTCGACGATACGCAGATTTTCATCTACCCGGGTTATCAGTACCAGGTGATCGATGCGCTGGTGACTAACTTCCATCTCCCTGAATCCACACTGATTATGCTGGTGTCGGCGTTTGCGGGTTATCAGCACACCATGAACGCCTATAAGGTGGCGGTTGAGCAGAAATATCGCTTTTTTAGCTACGGGGATGCGATGTTTATCACGTACAATCCGCAGGCTATTTCTGAGCGTCCCTGAAAAGGCCGGTACGCCGGCTTGTAGACGCCATAACGCATTTTTTAGCTACGGAATCATTCCGTGGCGAGTATGAAAACGTCGGACTGTTTTTCTGACGCAGGAGCAAGCATGAAATTTGAACTGGATACCACCGACGGTCGCGCCCGCCGCGGTCGCCTGGTGTTTGAGCGCGGCGTGGTGGAAACACCGGCCTTTATGCCCGTTGGCACCTACGGCACCGTCAAAGGGATGACGCCGGAAGAGGTGGAAGCCACCGGCGCGCAGATTATTCTCGGCAACACCTTCCACCTGTGGCTGCGCCCGGGTCAGGAGATCATGAAGCTGCACGGCGATCTGCACGATTTTATGCAGTGGAAAGGACCGATCCTGACCGACTCCGGCGGTTTCCAGGTGTTCAGCCTTGGCGATATCCGTAAGATCACCGAGCAGGGCGTCCACTTCCGCAATCCGATCAACGGCGATCCGATTTTCCTCGATCCGGAAAAATCGATGGAGATTCAGTACGATCTCGGCTCTGACATCGTGATGATCTTCGACGAATGTACGCCGTACCCGGCGGACTGGGATTACGCCAAGCGCTCAATGGAGATGTCTCTGCGCTGGGCGAAGCGCAGCCGCGACCGTTTCGATAGCCTTGGCAATAAAAATGCGCTGTTCGGCATTATTCAGGGTAGCGTTTACGAAGATTTACGCGATATCTCGGTGAAAGGTCTGGTAGAGATTGGCTTTGATGGCTACGCTGTCGGCGGTTTGGCGGTTGGTGAGCCGAAGGAAGACATGCACCGTATTCTGGAGCACGTCTGCCCGCAGATCCCGGCCGATAAACCACGATACCTGATGGGCGTCGGGAAGCCGGAAGATCTGGTGGAAGGGGTACGTCGCGGTATCGATATGTTCGACTGCGTCATGCCGACGCGCAACGCGCGTAACGGCCACCTGTTCGTCACCGACGGCGTGGTGAAAATCCGCAACGCGAAGCACAAAAGCGATACCGCGCCGCTGGACGCCGAGTGTGATTGCTATACATGTCGCAATTATTCACGCGCTTACTTGCATCACCTCGACCGTTGCAACGAAATATTGGGCGCGCGTCTCAATACCATTCATAACCTGCGCTACTATCAGCGTTTAATGGCTGGTTTACGCAAGGCTATCGAAGAGGGTAAATTAGAGAGCTTCGTGACCGATTTTTACCAACGTCAGGGGCGCACCGTGCCTCCTTTGAACGTTGATTAATTTTAATAATGAGGGAATTTCAATGAGCTTTTTTATTTCTGATGCGGTAGCGGCAACGGGTGCACCGGCGCAGGGCAGCCCGATGTCTCTGATTCTGATGCTGGTGGTGTTCGGTCTGATTTTTTACTTCATGATCCTGCGTCCACAGCAGAAGCGCACCAAGGAACATAAGAACCTGATGAACTCCATCGCCAAAGGTGATGAAGTGCTGACCAACGGCGGTCTGGTCGGTCGCGTGACCAAAGTAGCGGAAACTGGCTACATTGCTATCGCGCTGAACGATACCACTGAAGTGGTTATCAAACGTGACTTCGTTGCTGCCGTTCTGCCGAAAGGCACCATGAAGGCGCTGTAATCTAACTTTTCCCAAAGGGAACTGCCGTGTTAAACCGTTATCCTTTGTGGAAGTACGTCATGCTGGTCGTCGTCATTGTCGTCGGCCTGATCTATGCGCTTCCCAACCTGTATGGTGAGGATCCGGCTGTTCAAATCACTGGCGCGCGCGGCGTCGCCGCCAGTGAGCAAACGCTGATCCAGGTCCAGAAAACTTTACAAGAAGAAAAAATAACCGCGAAGTCTGTGGCACTGGAAGAGGGCGCTATTCTTGCGCGCTTCGACACCACTGATACCCAGCTGCGCGCGCGCGAAGCGCTGCTTAACGTGCTGGGTGACAAATACGTCGTGGCGCTGAACCTTGCTCCGGCAACCCCACGCTGGCTGGCGGCGCTCTATGCCGAGCCGATGAAGCTGGGTCTTGATCTGCGCGGCGGCGTGCACTTCCTGATGGAAGTCGACATGGACACCGCGTTAGGCAAACTGCAGGAACAGAACATCGATAGCCTGCGCAGCGAGCTGCGCGACAAAGGCATTCCTTACGCGACCGTGCGTAAAGAAGACAACTACGGTCTGAGCATCGTCTTCCGCGACAGCGCGGCGCGCGACCAGGCTATCTCTTATCTCAGCCCTCGCCATCGCGATCTGGTTATTTCCTCTCAGGGTGACAACAGCCTGAAAGCGGTGATGACCGATGAGCGCCTGAAAGAAGCCCGTGAGTACGCGGTTCAGCAGAACATTAATATCCTGCGTAACCGTGTGAACCAGCTGGGCGTCGCCGAGCCGCTGGTTCAGCGTCAGGGCGCTGACCGCATCGTGGTTGAGCTGCCGGGTATCCAGGATACCGCGCGTGCGAAGGAAATCCTTGGCGCCACCGCGACCCTCGAGTTCCGTCTGGTCAATACTAATGTGGACCAGTCCGCCGCCGCCTCTGGCCGCGTGCCGGGCGACTCGGAAGTGAAGCAGACGCGTGAAGGCCAGCCGGTAGTGCTGTACAAGCGGGTGATCCTGACCGGGGACCATATCACCGACTCGACCTCCAGCATGGATGAGTACAACCAGCCGCAGGTTAACATCTCGCTGGACAGCGCGGGCGGTAACATCATGTCTAACTTCACTAAGGACAACATCGGCAAGCCGATGGCGACCCTGTTCGTGGAGTATAAAGACAGCGGTAAGAAAGACGCTAACGGTCGCGCTATCCTGGCGAAAGAGGAAGAGGTGATTAACATCGCCAACATCCAGTCGCGTCTGGGTAACAGCTTCCGTATCACCGGTATCAGCAATCCGAACGAAGCGCGTCAGCTGTCGCTGCTGCTGCGTGCCGGCGCGCTGATTGCGCCGATTCAGATCGTCGAAGAGCGGACTATCGGCCCAACCCTGGGAATGCAGAACATCAAGCAGGGTCTGGAAGCCTGTCTGGCCGGTCTGGTGGTCTCTATCCTGTTCATGATCCTCTTCTATAAGAAGTTCGGCCTGATTGCGACCTCGGCGCTGATTGCCAACCTGATACTGATTGTCGGCATTATGTCCCTGATCCCGGGGGCGACGCTGACCATGCCGGGCATCGCGGGTATCGTGTTAACCCTTGCGGTGGCGGTCGATGCTAACGTTCTGATCAACGAGCGTATCAAAGAAGAGCTGAGCAACGGGCGTACCGTTCAGCAGGCGATTGACGAAGGTTATCGCGGCGCGTTCAGCTCGATCTTCGACGCCAACGTGACGACGCTTATCAAAGTGATCATCCTGTACGCGGTCGGTACCGGTGCCATTAAAGGGTTTGCGATTACCACCGGTATCGGTATCGCGACCTCAATGTTTACCGCTATCGTCGGCACCCGTGCCATCGTGAACCTGCTGTACGGCGGCAAGCGCGTTAAAAAGCTGTCTATCTGAGGAGTGCGTTGTGGCACAGGAATATACTGTTGAACAATTGAACCACGGCCGTAAAGTCTGGGACTTTATGCGCTGGGACTACTGGGCCTTCGGCATTTCAGGTTTTCTGCTGATTGTGTCGATCGCCATCATCGGCGTTCGCGGGTTTAACTGGGGGCTCGATTTCACCGGCGGTACGGTGATTGAAATTACCCTTGAGAAACCGGTCGATCTGGACCAGATGCGCGATTCCCTGCAGAAAGCGGGCTTTGAAGAGCCGCAGGTGCAGAACTTTGGCAGCAGCCGCGACATCATGGTACGTATGCCGCCGGTGCATGACGCCAACGGCAGCCAGGAGCTGGGCAGCAAGGTCGTGACGGTGATTAACGAATCGACCAGCCAGAATGCGGCAGTGAAGCGTATTGAGTTTGTCGGCCCGAGCGTCGGCGCGGACCTCGCGCAAACTGGCGCCCTGGCGCTGATTGCGGCGCTGGTCTGTATCCTGATCTACGTCGGCTTCCGCTTCGAATGGCGTCTGGCCGCCGGGGTGGTTATCGCCCTGGCGCACGACGTGGTGATCACCATGGGCGTGCTGTCGCTGTTCCATATCGAGATCGACCTGACCATCGTGGCCTCGTTGATGTCGGTTATCGGCTACTCGCTGAACGACAGTATCGTGGTATCGGACCGTATCCGTGAAAACTTCCGTAAGATCCGCCGCGGTACGCCGTATGAGATCTTTAACGTGTCGTTGACCCAGACGCTGCACCGTACCTTGATCACCTCTGGTACCACTTTGATGGTGATCCTGATGCTGTTCCTGTTCGGCGGCCCGATTCTGGAAGGCTTCTCGCTGACCATGCTGATCGGTGTTTCCATCGGTACGGCTTCTTCTATCTACGTCGCGTCCGCGCTGGCGTTGAAGCTGGGCATGAAGCGCGAGCATCTGATCCAGCAGAAGGTCGAAAAAGAAGGGGCGGATCAGCCGTCTATTCTGCCGTAATAGAGTTCAGTTGAGATAAAGCAATCCCGGCCCTTGCGGCCGGGATTTTTTTGCCCGCGACAAAACCTGCTGACAGTATGCTGTCAGGAGCCCTCCCATACACTGCCTCTGAACTCACTAACGAGCAGGAGGAAGTATGAACAACGTGATTAACTGGTTTGAAATTCCGGTCGCCGATATGGATCGCGCCGTCGCGTTTTATGAGCCGGTGATGCAAGTGTCGCTGCGTCGCGAAACCATGGACTGCGCCGAGCTGGCGGTGTTCCCGCATCAGGATCCGGCCCCCGGCGGCGCGCTGGCCAAATTTGAAGGTATCGCGCCCTCGGCGCAGGGCGCTATTATTTATCTGCATACTGATCATCTTGCCGCCACGCTGGAGCGCGTTGCCTCGGCGGGTGGGGCCTGTGTCTTCGGCCCGCTGACGCTGCCGAATGATATTGGCACCATCGCCCTGTTTACCGACAGCGAGGGCAACCGCGTCGGCCTGCACCAGCCGGCTTAACCTTAACTTTTGTGAAGTGAGACATGACCCGACGCGCCGACCGTTTATTTCAGATTGTGCAGATCCTGCGCGGCAGGCGGCTCACTACCGCCGCGCTGCTGGCGGAGCGGCTGGGCGTGTCGGAGCGTACCGTCTATCGCGATATTCGCGATCTCTCCCTCTCCGGCGTACCGGTGGAGGGCGAAGCGGGCAGCGGCTACCGGCTGCTGGCGGGCTACGATCTGCCGCCGCTGATGCTGACCACCAAAGAGTCCGAGGCGCTGATCGCTGCGATTCGGCTGCTGAAAACCTGGGGCGGTGAGGCGCTGTCGCAGTCGCTGGAATCCGCCCAGGAGAAGATGCTGGCGATCCTGCCGGAGGCGCGTCGGCGCCAGGCGGAGCAGACCCGCCTGTTTGCCCCTGACCTTGGCGCGCATCGCTATGCTAAAACCCATTTTGACGTTATCCATCAGGCCGTATCCAATCAGCAGGTATTACAGCTTCACTACCAGGATGAATCCGGTCAGGTGACGTGGCGTGAAGTGCTGCCGCTGGGGCTGTTTTTCTGGGGGGAGCGCTGGCTGCTGGTGGCCTGGTGCGAACTGCGCAATGATTACCGCAATTTTCGCCTCGATCGTTGCCTGGAGGTAAGCGCGACCGAACGTCGATTCAGCGAGTGCGCCGACCGCTCGTTAAGCGATTTTCTGCGCAAGGTCCGGTGCGAGGTGCGGGAGAAATAAAAAAGCCCGGGCAGCAGGAGCTGCGGCCCGGGCGCTGTCTTGCTGTATCAGCAATCAGAAGTTGTAGCCGACCACGAAGTAACCACCCCAGCCGGTCGAGCGAACGCTGAACGGACCATCGCCGAAGTTCAGCTTCGCATCATCAGCCCACTGGCCGCCGTTATGGAAGTAACGGGCGACGATAGAGTAGTGCCAGTGCGCGTAGTTCAGCGCCAGGATGTGGCTGGAGGCGATAGAGTTGCTGGTGCGCGCGTGCTTCCCGTTCAGATCGTAGAAGTTGTCATCGCCGAGGTCAGAACCCCAGTCGAAGTTGGTGAAGCCGATGTAGCTCAGCGAACCGCCCCACAGGTCGGTCAGCGGCACAAAGTATTTCACTTTGAAGCGATAGCCGTCCCATTCGTTTTCGTTGGAGGCGCCGTAGTTCTGCCACTGGTACTTGGCGTAGACGTTCAGCGACAGGCTCATTGGCAGGCCGGTATCGATATCGGTACCCAGACCCATATACCAGGTGCTCTGCTCCTGGGAGTCGTTGCGGCCCATATCGTAGATATAGTTGTTGGCGAAATACCATTCTTTGAACGGCCCGAAGCTCAGGTCGGTATTGGTCAGCTTATCGATAGAGAAACGCGGTTCGATCTCCATAAACAGCGGGGAACCTTTGTTCCAGATACCTTTTGCCGTGCTGTTGCCGCCGAAGAATACCGGGGCATCGATATAGCCGTAGAAATCAAACCAGTCTTTTTTGGCGAACGCTTCGTATTCTAGGTAGGTATCGTTACGGATCTGCGGTCCAAAACGGGTGTGGTAGCTGCCCACCACGTTAACACTCTGGTGCCACCAGTCAGACAGATACTGCGGTTTGTCGTTTTCTGCCGCGCCCGCGGCAAAAGTAGTGGAGAGCGCCACAACCGCACCCGCTGCCAGTAATGTTTTTTTCATAGTAATGCCACTGTTTAAATTGAGCCTGAAGGCGTTAAAAGAAGTGCCGAAGCGTTTCTAAATATTTCGTCTTTCTGTGGGGGTCTATTATAGGAATCATTGCTCACAAAAATACGTGTTGTTTCACATAACCAGAACATGCGTAATCGATTGCGTTCACGATTCTATGCATTTCTTGACAAAATGCTACTGAAAATCGCGCTGCAGAACGATTTCTAATGAACTCTTGCGAAAAGTTGTAAGTGGATAAGAAAGACGGGGCAGGAGGTAGCCGGGCGGGGCAGGCCCGGCTGAAGGCTTACTGGGCGGCGGCGGGCTGGATATCGTGTACGCGAATAAAACCGACTTTATCTGGCGTTACATTGAGGCGCAACGGGATATCGACATCGCTGGGGGCGAGGGTGCTGGCCGGCGCGCTAATCAGCTGATCCTGAACATTGACTTCCTGATAGCTGTGGGTGGTGCCGGTGATCTGTCCGGAAGCGACGGTGGCGGTAAAGGCCGGCAGCGGATCGTTGGATTCGCCCTGAATGCGTAAGGTCAGGCGTGACCCATCGCCATCCGGGGTAATACTGCCCACCGACATGCGCAGGGTGCCGATCTGGCTCTCCAGCCGCGCCGGGGTCTTGGCCTCCGGCAGCAGATAGACGCCGCGGGTGGATTTGGCGTTCAGCGCGTTTTGCTGGGTGATTTTGATCGTTTGCTGGTTGAGCTGGGTCATCTCCTGGCTCAGCGTACTCACGCTCTGGTGCATCTGGCGGATTTCGCTTTGCTGGGCGCAGGCGGTCAGGGTGAACAGGCAGCCCGCGATGGCGAGCTTCAGGTAACGTCTTGTCATGGTCAGGATTCCGTTTACAGAGGATGCTTAATGGTAGCCAAACCGGCCTCATCTCCCATAGATCCTTTGTCTCAAAAGCTCTTTCTTTGTAGTCCGGTCACTTCGCGGTAAACTACTCTTCAGTTTAACTACCTGTCAGGACGCGCTATGCATTGCCCTTTCTGTTTCGCCGTGGATACCAAAGTGATCGACTCTCGTCTGGTGGGGGAAGGCTCTTCCGTGCGTCGCCGTCGGCAGTGCCTGGTCTGTAACGAACGCTTTACCACCTTCGAAGTGGCGGAGCTGGTGATGCCGCGGGTGGTGAAGAGTAACGATGTGCGCGAACCCTTCAACGAAGACAAGCTGCGCAGCGGGATGCTGAAAGCGCTGGAGAAACGTCCGGTTAGCGCCGACGACGTGGAAATGGCGGTCAACCATATCAAGACTCATCTGCGCGGCACCGGCGAGCGCGAAGTGGCCAGCAAAATGATCGGCAACCTGGTGATGGAGCAGCTGAAAAAGCTGGATAAAGTCGCCTATATTCGCTTCGCGTCGGTCTATCGCAGCTTCGAAGATATTAAAGAATTCGGCGAAGAGATCGCCCGCTTACAGGACTAAGCCATGCAGGACGAAATGTACATGGCGCGTGCGCTGAAGCTTGCCGCGCGCGGTCGCTTTACTACCCATCCTAACCCTAACGTCGGCTGCGTCATTGTGAAAGACGGCGAGATCGTCGGCGAGGGGTTTCACTATCGCGCCGGCGAGCCGCATGCTGAAGTGCACGCCCTGCGCATGGCTGGCGAAAAGGCGCGCGGCGCCACCGCCTACGTCACTCTTGAGCCCTGCAGCCACCATGGCCGTACGCCGCCATGCTGCGATGCGCTGATTGCCGCCGGCGTCAGCCGCGTGGTCGCCGCGATGCAGGATCCGAACCCGCAGGTGGCGGGGCGCGGTTTGTATCGCCTGCAGCAGTCCGGCATTGAGGTCAGCCATGGGCTGATGATGAACGAAGCGGAAGCGCTGAATAAGGGCTTTCTGAAGCGGATGCGCACCGGTTTTCCCTGGGTGCAGCTGAAGCTGGGCGCCTCGCTGGACGGCCGCACGGCGATGGCCAGCGGCGAAAGCCAGTGGATCACCTCCCCGCAGGCGCGACGCGACGTGCAGCGTCTGCGCGCCCAGAGCCATGCCATCCTGACCAGCAGCGCCACCGTGCTGGCGGACGATCCGGCGCTGACCGTGCGCTGGCAGGAGCTGAGCGCCGATACCCAGGCGCTTTATCCCGAAGAGAATTTGCGCCAGCCGCTGCGCGTCGTCATCGACAGCCAGAACCGCGTCACGCCTGAGCATCGTATTGTGCAGCAGGCGGGGGAAACGCTGTTTGCCCGCCTGCGCGCCGATGAACGGCAGTGGCCGGAAAGCGCCCGCACGCTGCTGGTACCGGAGCATAACGGCCATCTCGATCTGGTGCTGCTGATGATGCTGCTTGGCAAACAGCAGATCAACAGCGTCTGGGTTGAGGCAGGGGCTACGCTTGCCGGGGCGCTGCTGCAGGCGGGCCTGGTCGACGAGCTTATCGTCTATATTGCGCCTAAACTGTTAGGCAATACGGCGCGTGGATTATGCGCGCTGCCGGGGCTTGAAGAGCTGAGCCAGGCCCCCCATTTTAAATTCAATGAGATACGTCAGGTTGGCCCGGATGTCTGCCTGCATTTAACCACTGCGTGAGGCTTTCCTGATTATTAGGAAGCAGCGCTCAGAATAATATGATAAAATCCGCCCCCCTTGCGGGGCACATGAACCCGAAGGAAGAGTATGAACATTATTGAAGCTAACGTTGCTACCCCGGACGCTCGCGTCGCCATCACCATTGCGCGTTTCAACAACTTTATCAATGACAGCCTGCTGGAAGGCGCGATTGACGCCCTGAAACGCATTGGTCAGGTAAAAGATGAAAACATCACCGTCGTTTGGGTTCCAGGCGCGTATGAGCTGCCGCTGGCGGCTGGCGCACTGGCGAAAACCGGTAAATATGACGCGGTGATCGCGCTGGGGACGGTGATTCGCGGCGGTACCGCCCACTTTGAATATGTGGCAGGCGGTGCCAGCAATGGCCTGGCGCATGTCGCTCAGGATAGCGAAATCCCGGTAGCCTTTGGTGTTCTGACCACTGAAAGTATTGAACAAGCCATTGAGCGCGCTGGCACCAAAGCCGGTAACAAAGGTGCAGAAGCTGCGCTGACCGCGCTGGAAATGATTAACGTATTGAAAGCCATCAAGGCCTGATTTTTGTAAGGGGAATTCCGTGAAACCTGCTGCTCGTCGCCGCGCCCGTGAGTGTGCCGTTCAGGCGCTCTACTCCTGGCAGTTGTCCCACAACGACATCGCTGATGTCGAATACCAGTTCCTGGCGGAACAGGACGTAAAAGATGTTGATGTTCTGTATTTCCGCGAACTGCTGTCCGGAGTGGCGACTAACAGCGCGTACCTCGACGGCCTGATGAAGCCCTACCTGTCCCGCCAGCTGGAAGAGCTGGGCCAGGTTGAAAAAGCGGTGCTGCGTATCGCGCTGTTTGAGCTGTCCAAACGTGATGACGTACCGTATAAAGTGGCCATCAATGAAGCTATCGAACTGGCGAAAACCTTCGGCGCTGAAGATAGCCATAAGTTCGTTAACGGCGTGCTGGACAAAGCGGCTCCGGTAATTCGTCCCCACAAGAAGTAAACTGCAGGCCGGGTTTTGCGAGGGTCGCCTCGCAGCCCGGCCTTATTTATTATTTTGCTGAGGCATAACGTATGGCATGCGGCGAATTCTCCCTGATTGCCCGTTATTTTGATCGCGTTAAAAGCGCCCGCCTTGATGTTGAAACCGGCATCGGCGATGACTGCGCGCTCCTGCATATTCCCGAGAAAAAAACGCTGGCAATCAGCACCGACACCCTGGTGGCGGGCAATCACTTCTTACCCGATATCGACCCGGCCGACCTCGCCTATAAAGCGCTGGCGGTGAACCTGAGCGACCTCGCGGCGATGGGCGCGGAACCAGCGTGGCTCACGCTGGCGCTGACCTTGCCGGAGGTGGATGAAGTCTGGCTGGAAGCCTTCAGCGACAGCCTGTTTGTCCAGCTGGACTATTACGATATGCAACTGATTGGCGGCGACACTACCCGTGGCCCGCTCTCCATGACGCTGGGTATCCACGGCTTTGTGCCGCCGGGACGCGCCATGAAACGCGCTGGCGCGAAGCCGGGGGACTGGATCTATGTTACCGGCACTCCGGGAGACAGCGCCGCCGGTCTGGCGGTACTGCAGAATCGTCTAACGGTGGATGAATCGTCTGACGCCGACTACCTGCTGGCCCGTCATCTGCGGCCGATGCCGCGCGTGCTGCAGGGCCAGGCGCTGCGTGACCTGGCGACATCGGCTATCGATCTCTCCGACGGCCTGATCTCCGATCTGGGCCATATTCTCAAAGCCAGCGGCTGCGGCGCACGTATCGATCTCGATGCCATGCCGTACTCCGATGCGATGCTGCGCCAGGTTGATTCTGAGCAGGCGCTGCGCTGGGCGCTCGCCGGCGGGGAAGATTACGAGCTGTGCTTTACCGTACCGGAGCTGAACCGCGGGGCGCTGGACGTGGCTCTTGGCCATCTTGGCGCGCGTTTTACCTGTATCGGACAGATTGCGCCGGAGAGCGAAGGGCTGCAGTTTATCCGCGACGGTAAGCCGGTCGCGCTTGATTTAAAGGGATACGATCACTTTGCGTAGTCGAGACGAGGCGCTTAGCCGCCTGAGTATGCGTAATCCGTGGCATCTGCTGGCGACCGGCTTTGGCAGCGGCTTAAGCCCGGTGGTGCCGGGGACGATGGGCTCGCTGGCGGCGATCCCGTTCTGGTATCTGATGACCTTTCTCCCCTGGCAGCTTTACTCGCTGGTGGTGATGATGAGCATCTGTATCGGCGTCTATCTGTGCCATCGCACGGCCAAAGATATGGGCACCCATGACCACGGCAGCATCGTCTGGGACGAGTTCGTCGGGATGTGGATCACCCTGATGGCGCTGCCGACCCTGGACTGGCAGTGGGTGGCCGCCGGCTTCGTGATTTTCCGTATCTTCGATATGTGGAAGCCGTGGCCGATTCGCTGGTTTGATCGCAATATCCACGGCGGAATGGGGATTATGGTCGACGACATCGTCGCCGGCGTGATCTCCGCCGGCGTGCTGTACGTCATTGGCCATCACTGGCCCATCGGTCTGCTTTAACCGCCTCTCCCCGGCAACGCTACGCTGCCGGGGAAACCACGCCCGTCACTTAAATCCCACCACCGGATGCGGCTGATACGGCGCCTCCAGCTTGTCGATCTGTTCCGCGGAGAGCGTCAAATCCACCGCCTGCAGCAGATCATCGAGCTGTTCCTGACGCGACGGGCCGATAATCGGCGCGGCGACGCCGGGTTTGCTTAACAGCCAGGCGAGAGCGACCTGGGCGCGGCTGGCGTCGAGTTCTTCCGCCACGTCCGCGAGATTCCCGGCGATCTGCGCATCGTTTTCTTCACTGGCGCTGTACAGCGATTTGCCGAACTCATCTGAGACCAGCCGGGCGGTGGTCTCACCCCAGGGGCGGGTTAGCCTGCCGCGCGCCAGCGGACTCCACGGGATCACCGCTACGCCGTTACGTTGGCACAAGGGCAGCATCTCATTCTCTTCTTCCCGGTAAATCAGGTTGTAGTGATCCTGCATGGTAACGAAGCGCGCCCAGCCGTTCTGCTGCTGGAGCGCCAGCGCCTGGGCAAACTGTCGGGCATGCATGGACGAGGCGCCGATATAGCGCGCTTTGCCGGCTTTCACCACCTCGTCCAGCGCTTCGAGCGTCTCTTCAATCGGGGTGGTATAGTCCCAGCGGTGGATCTGCAGCAGGTCGACATAGTCCATCCCGAGACGGCGCAGGCTGTCGTCGATGGAGCGCAGGATCTGCGCCCGGGAAAGTCCTTCCGCCAGATCGCCGACCTGGTGATACACCTTGGTGGCGACAACCACCTCGTCACGGCGGGCAAAGTCGCGCAGGGCGCGGCCAACGATCTCTTCGCTGCTGCCGTCGGAGTAGCTATTTGCGGTATCGAAGAAGTTGATGCCGCCTTCAATGGCGTGCTGGATAAGCGGGCGGCTGCTCTCTTCCGGAAGCGTCCAGGCGTGTCTGCCGCGGTCCGGCTCGCCGAAGGTCATGCAGCCGAGGCAGAGTCGGGAAACACGTAAGGCAGTATCACCGAGGGGGATATAGTGCATAGTGCGCTCCTGCTATTCATCAAGGGTATCCCTTAAGCATAGCAGGAGCGGAAGGGGCAATTATGCCAGCCAGTCGCGGATTTTGGCTTCAATACCGGCGGCATCAAGGCCGAGGTCGGCGCGGATCTCTTCCTGAGTGCCCTGAGGAATAAAATAATCCGGCAGGCCAATATTGAGCACCGGTACCGCCCGGCGGTGGGCCATCAGCACTTCGTTCACGCCGCTGCCGGCGCCGCCCATGATGGCGTTCTCTTCCAGCGTCACCAGCGCGTCGTGCTCGCCGGCCAGCTGGAGGATCAGCGCGGTATCCAGCGGCTTCACAAAGCGCATATCCACCAGGGTGGCGTTGAGTTTGTCCGCTACTGCCGCGGCTTCCGGCAGCAGGGTGCCAAAGTTGAGGATCGCTATTTTCTCGCCCTGACGTTTCACCACCCCTTTGCCGATCGGCAGCGATGCCAGCGGCTCGAGCGTCGCGCCGGTGCCGCTACCGCGCGGATAGCGCACCGCGCAGGGGCCGTCGCTGTAGTGGTAGCCGGTGTACAGCATCTGGCGACATTCATTTTCATCGCTCGGGGTCATTACCACCATATCCGGAATACAGCGCAGGAAGGAGAGATCGAACGCTCCCTGATGCGTCTGGCCGTCTGCGCCGACGATCCCGGCGCGGTCGATAGCAAATAGCACCGGCAGCTTCTGGATAGCCACATCATGGATCACCTGATCGTAGGCTCGCTGCAGGAAGGTGGAGTAGATCGCCACCACCGGCTTGTAGTCGCCAATCGCCAGCCCGGCGGCGAAGGTGACCGCATGCTGCTCGGCAATGGCGACGTCAAAGTACCGATCGGGGAATTTCTTCGAAAACTCCACCATCCCTGAACCTTCGCGCATCGCCGGCGTGATCGCCATCAGCTTGTTGTCTTTGGCCGCCGTTTCACACAGCCAGTCACCGAAGATTTTCGAGTAGGAAGGGAGGCCGCCGCTGCTTTTGGGCAGTACGCCGCTGGTATGGTCGAATTTTGGCACCGCATGGAAGGTGATCGGGTCTTTCTCGGCGGGCTCATAGCCGCGGCCTTTTTTGGTCATAATATGCAGGAACTGCGGGCCTTTCAGGTCGCGCATGTTCTTCAGCGTGCTGACCAGACCGAGCACGTCATGGCCATCCACCGGGCCAATGTAGTTAAAGCCCAGCTCTTCAAACAGCGTGCCCGGCACCACCATCCCTTTGATATGCTCTTCGGTACGCTTAAGCAGCTCTTTAATCGGCGGCACCCCGGAGAAGACCTTTTTGCCCCCTTCGCGCAGGGTGGAGTAGAGCTTACCGGAGAGCAGCTGCGCCAGATGATTGTTCAGCGCGCCGACGTTCTCGGAAATCGACATTTCATTGTCATTCAGCACCACCAGCAGGTCGGGTTTGATATCCCCGGCGTGGTTCATCGCCTCAAACGCCATGCCGGCGGTGATCGCCCCGTCGCCAATGACGCACACCGCGCGCCGCTGCTTATCCTCTTTCGCGGCGGCGATAGCCACCCCGATACCCGCGGAAATGGAAGTGGAGGAGTGACCGACGCTCAGCACGTCATACTCGCTTTCACCGCGCCACGGGAAGGGATGCAGGCCGCCTTTCTGACGAATGGTGCCGATTTTGTCCCGGCGACCGGTCAGAATTTTATGCGGGTAGGCCTGATGGCCGACGTCCCAGATCAGGCGATCGAACGGCGTGTTATACACGTAGTGCAGCGCCACGGTCAGTTCCACCGTGCCGAGGCCAGAGGCAAAGTGACCGCTGGAACGGCTGACGCTGTCCAGTAGATAGCGCCGCAGCTCATCACATAGCTTCGGCAGGCTCTCTTTTGGCAACAGGCGCAACTCCTGGGTGGAATCTACCAGCGCCAGGGTCGGGTATTTGGCAATATCAAAACTCATCAGAGACTCATTTTTTGTTTATTTATCGCGCTGAATAATGTAATTCGCGAGCGCTTCCAGTGCCGAAGTATCCAGAGATTGTGCGGCCAGCTCATCTAACGACCGGCGGGCATCAGCGATCAGGTCGTGCGCTTTCTTCCGGGCTTGCTCAAGACCCAGGAGGGCGGGATAGGTGCTTTTACCCAATTGCTGGTCGGCACCCTGACGTTTGCCAAGGGTCGCAGTATCCCCTACCACGTCGAGAATGTCATCCTGGACCTGGAAGGCAAGACCGATATTTTCCGCATAGCGATCCAGCGCGGGCAGGGCGGCGCGGCCGCGTTCGCCGGCGCTCAGGGCTCCCATCCGGACGGCGGCGCGGATCAGGGCGCCCGTTTTGTGGCGATGGATACGCTCCAGCGCCTGTAAATCAACCTGCTGTCCCTCGGCCTGCAGATCCAGCGCCTGGCCGCCGCACATGCCCGCCACGCCGCTGGCCTGCGCCAGTTCGGAAACCATCGCCAGCCGGTCCCGGTCAGGAACGTCGACCATCGGCGCATCACTCAGTATAGAGAACGCCAGCGTTTGCAGGGCATCTCCCGCAAGAATTGCGTTGGCTTCGCCAAATTTAATATGGCAGGTCGGCAGGCCGCGGCGCAGATCGTCATCATCCATCGCCGGCAAATCATCATGCATCAGGGAGTAGGCATGAATGCATTCGACCGCCGCGGCAGGAGCATCCAGCGTGGTACGGCACACGCCGAACATCTCGCCGGTGGCGTAGACAAGGAAGGGACGCAGGCGTTTACCGCCTAACAATGCGCCATAATGCATCGCTTCCACCAGCGGAGTGTTCTGAAAGGGCTGCGGGGCGATGAAACGGCGCAGCGCTTCGTTTGCCTGTTCCACACAGGCCTGCAATTGTTGCGGGAAATCCATTTATTCAGCGTCCGGCGTAAAAGGCGTGGTCGGGGAATCTTCACTATCCGCCAGCAGGATCTGCACGCGCTGTTCGGCCTTCTGCAGCTGACTTTGCCCCTGGCGCGCCAGCTGTACGCCGCGCTCAAATTCGCTTAGCGCTTCCTCTAACGGCAAATCGCCGCTTTCCAGACGGTTAACGATCTGCTCCAGTTCGCCCAGAGCAGTTTCAAAGCTGGCCGGGGCCTCATTTTTCTTTGGCATAGTGAATGTAGACTCTTGTTATGTCGCGACGGCAATACCGGGTATGGTAACGAAGTCACGCGTGTAAGCAAATAACGCGCAATGGTGATATACTCCGCGCCCAGGATGCAGGCACCGGTGTGCGCTGCTTTACAACTTTTGCTTATAGCCCCGTCGGGCTTGCCAACGAACTATTGTCGCTATGAAGTTTATCATTAAATTGTTCCCGGAAATCACCATCAAAAGCCAATCTGTGCGGTTGCGCTTCATTAAAATCTTAACCGGGAACATTCGTAACGTTCTCAAAAACTATGATGAGACGCTGGCCGTCGTCCGTCATTGGGATCATATCGAAGTTCGCGCGAAAGATGAAAATCAGCGCCCGGCTATTCGCGATGCGCTGACCCGTATCCCCGGCATCCACCATATTCTGGAAGTCGAAGACGTGCCGTTCACCTCGCTGCACGATATTTTCGAGCAGACGCTGCCGCTGTGGCGCGAGGCGCTGGAAGGCAAAACCTTCTGCGTGCGAGTGAAGCGTCGCGGCAAACATGAATTCACCTCAATTGAAGTGGAACGCTACGTCGGCGGCGGTCTGAATCAGCATATTGAAACGGCGCGCGTGAAGCTGACCGACCCGGACGTCACCGTCAATCTCGAGATTGAAAACGATCGCCTGCTGCTGGTGAAAGGCCGCTATGAAGGCATCGGCGGTTTCCCGATCGGCACCCAGGAAGATGTGCTGTCGCTGATCTCCGGCGGCTTTGACTCCGGCGTCTCCAGCTACATGCTGATGCGCCGCGGCTGCCGCGTTCATTACTGCTTCTTTAACCTTGGCGGCGCCGCCCATGAGATTGGCGTCCGCCAGGTTGCGCATTATCTGTGGAACCGCTTCGGCAGCTCACACCGCGTTCGCTTTGTGGCGATTAACTTTGAGCCAGTAGTCGGCGAAATCCTTGAAAAAGTGGACGACGGCCAGATGGGCGTCGTGCTCAAGCGCATGATGGTCCGCGCCGCGTCAAAAGTCGCGGAACGCTATGGCGTGCAGGCGCTGGTCACCGGCGAAGCGCTCGGCCAGGTCTCCAGTCAGACCCTCACTAACCTGCGCCTGATCGATAATGTCTCCGATACTCTGATCCTGCGCCCGCTGATTTCGCACGATAAAGAGCACATCATCGACCTGGCGCGTGAGATCGGCACGGAAGATTTCGCCCGCACCATGCCGGAATATTGCGGCGTGATCTCCAAGAGCCCGACCGTGAAGGCGGTGAAGGCGAAGATTGAAGCGGAAGAAGAACACTTCGATTTCAGCATCCTTGATAAAGTGGTGGAAGAGGCGAGCAATATCGATATCCGCGAGATCGCCCAGCAGACGGAAGAGACGGTGGTGGAAGTGGAAACCGTGACCGGCTTTGGCGCCAATGACGCGATCCTCGACATTCGCTCCATCGACGAGCAGGAAGACAAGCCGCTGAAGGTCGAGGGGGTTGAGGTTGTTTCCCTGCCGTTCTACAAGCTAAGCACCAAATTTGGCGATCTCGATCAGAGCAAAACCTGGCTGCTGTGGTGTGAGCGCGGGGTGATGAGCCGTCTGCAGGCGCTTTATTTGCGCGAGCAGGGCTTCAGCAACGTGAAAGTTTATCGCCCGTAACAGATTGTTATGATGCAAAAGGCCTTCCCTGATGGAAGGCCTTTTTACTATTGGCAGGGGAGTATATTAGCGCAGGGTCAGCGCCAGGTCATTGAGCTGATCGATGACAATATTCCAGCCCTCGAAAAATCCCATCTGCTCGTGCTGCTCGCGGGTTTCATCATCGGCATGCAGCACTGTAGCCGTATAGCGACACCCGCCCTGTTCATCGGCAAAGGTGATGATGGCCGTCATCGCGAAGGGGGAAACGGCGGGGCGATAATCCGCCGTCAGCATCGAGGTCATGACGATTTTTTGTTGCGGGATAACTTCAAGAAAACAGCCGGGGTTATCGCTGCGTTCACCGTCAGACCCGTGCATCACGGTGTGAAAGGCCCCGCCGGCGCGAAAATCAAAGGCCAGAACCTCGGTTTGCCAGGGCTTCGGGCACCACCAGGTTCGGAGTAATGCCGGGTCGGCCCACGCGCGCCACAGGGCTGGGGCGGGCGCGCTGAGCAGGCGGCTGATAACAAGATCGCGAGAATCGGTTGCGCTCCGGGACATGCTGCGACTCCTCAGGAAAAGGGGAGCCAGCCCGCGGCGCGGACCGGCTATCAGGCTTCGTAGTAATTATAGATGCCGGCGGCCATCACCAGCTGTGAGGCGACCTCATACGCTTTCTCGCGCCCCACCAGCAGATCGATCATTTTCAGGGCGAAATCAATCGAAGTCCCCGGACCCTGGCTGGTTAACAGATTCACCCGCGGATCCCAGACCACTCTTTTATCCTGCCACTGCTCGGCGGGGATATGTTCCTTCAGCGCCGGAAAACCGGTCATGTTGCCGATCGGGAACAGATTATGGGGTACCAGCACGGTCGCCGGGGCGGCGCAGATGGCGGCCACAATGCGCCCAGAGAGATGAAACTGGCGGACGGTTTCCACCAGTAGCGGGCTGTCGCGGAAGCACTCTGCGCCCTTGATACCGCCCGGGAGGACGATGATATCGAAATCACCATCGGCCACCTCGACCAGCGGCGCATCCGCCAGCAGTTTGACGCCGCGCGAACAGACGATGGTCAGGCTGCCGTCGCTGGCGACGCTGGCGGTGGTCACCTTTACTCCGCCGCGGACCAGCAGGTCGATAGTGGTGACCGCTTCGGTCTCTTCGCTACCAGGGGCGAGGCAAATCAGTGCCGACGCGCTCATATTCATTCTCCTTACGCTTGATCAATTCAAATAAGCGGGCGTTTTCCGGTACGGCGACGCCGTGGGCGCGGGCGCGGTTGAGCAGAAAACCGGTGATGTAGTCGATCTCTGTATGCCGCTGGGCGCGAACGTCCTGCAGCATGGAAGAGATATTTTCTGCCGTACTTTCAATTACCTGTTCGACATAAAATAGCAGGTTTTCCGCCGAGGTATGAATACCTTCGCGCTCCATCACCGCCGCCACCTCGCGACAAATGGCCGCAACTTCCTGCGTATAGTCGCGCAGATCGCCGTTTTTACACCCTTTGAGCGCGGTCAGAGGGTTAATCACGCAGTTAACCGCCAGCTTGCGCCAGATGGCCGAGTGGATATTGTTATGCCAGGCGACATCCGGCAGCACGCTCTGCAGAACTTCTGCGAGATAGCTGTAGTCCCCCTCGTAGCTTTTTGCCGGTCCGATATGCGTGGTGCCCTGGGCAACGTGGATGATGACATTCCCATCGCGCCGCGCCGCCTGGGTCGTGGAGGCCAGCAGCAACGGCTGTTTCACGCCGCGCAGCTCCTCGACGGTGCCCATGCCGTTATGTACCAGCACAATTGGCGTGGTGTCCGGCAGGATCCCGGCCAGGTGCTTTACCGCATTCGACACCTGCCAGGCCTTTAAGGTGACGATCAGCAGCTCGCTGCTGGCGAGAAAATCGGGGTCGTTGGCCGTCAGCGATTCGTTGAACACTGAGCCATCGGTTTCAATGACGTTGACGCTACAGAATGGCTGCGGTACGCGCAGCCAGCCCTGGACTTCATGTCCCTGTTTGTACAACGCGGTCAGCCATAGTTGTCCCAGCGCACCGCATCCCAGTACGGTTACTTTCATTGTTCCTCCTCATCTGCCGCTATCCCAGGCGCTGATGGCTAAAGTCTATCTCGTCGCTTTTCGCATCGTCGGACATCACGGGGAAAATAGCGCGAGCGTTGCGTAATCAGCTAAGCTTCCGGGATAACAAGTTGAGTTATGCCGCGTTGCAGGTATTATGCAACGCAAAAGAAACGGAAGGAGAGGAAAAGATGCCATCTTTCGATATTGTCTCTGAAGTTGATCTTCAGGAAGCCCGTAACGCGGTGGACAACGCGAGCCGCGAAGTCGAGTCGCGTTTTGATTTTCGTGGCGTTGAAGCCACTTTTGAATTAAACGACGCCAACAAGACCATTAAAGTGCTGAGTGAGTCTGACTTCCAGGTGAACCAGCTGCTGGATATCCTTCGCGCCAAGCTGCTCAAGCGCGGCATTGAAGGCACCTCCCTCGACGTACCGGAAGATATCGTGCACAGCGGTAAAACCTGGTTTGTTGAAGCGAAGCTGAAGCAGGGCATTGAAAGCGCGGTGCAGAAGAAGATCGTTAAACTGATCAAAGACAGCAAGCTGAAAGTGCAGGCCCAGATTCAGGGTGAAGAGATCCGCGTGACCGGTAAGTCCCGCGACGATCTGCAGTCGGTGATGGCGCTGGTGCGCGGTGGCGATCTGGGACAGCCGTTCCAGTTCAAAAACTTCCGCGACTAAGGCGGCGGGCAGACAGCAAAAAGCGGGGAATTCCCCGCTTTTTTACACCCCTTTGATGAGCTGCTCTATCTCGAAGCGGTTGGTGACCTTGCTGTCGATTTTGATATACACCGAACGCTCCTCGGGTACCACCAGCGCCTGATGAACCCCGCTGGCGCTCAGCAGACGCGCCTGCAGCGCGCTGTCGACCACCACGCCGTCCGGCACCTCCACCCGCAGGCTGCTGACGTACGGCGGCTCGCTCATGGTGCTGGCCACCAGCAGCCACAGCATCGCCAGCAGGGCGCCCAGCAGAAACACGGTTTGCGAATCAAAGAAACCATCGACCCAGCCGCCAAGCGCGCCGCCAATCGCCACGCCGAGAAACTGGCTGGTGGAGTAGACGCCCATCGCGGTGCCTTTGTAGCCCGCCGGAGACTCCTTGCTAATTAGCGACGGCAGCAGCGCTTCCAGCAGGTTAAACGCCAGGAAGAAGAGCTGAACGCCCGCCACCAGCTCCCAGAAGTAGCCTCCGGCGCCCCAGAGGACAATTTCCGCAATCAGCAGGATGGCGACGCAGAGCAGGAAGACGCGCTTCATCTTGCGCTTCACTTCGGCGTAGATGATAAACGGCACCACCGAGATGAACGAGATAACCATGGTGACCAGGTAAATCTTCCAGTGCTCGGCGGCCGGGAAGCCGGCGGCCTCCAGTTGTCCGGGCAGGGCGACAAAAGTGGACATCAGCATAATGTGCAGGCACATGATGCCAAAGTTAAGCTTCAGCAGGCGCGGCTCCGCCAGCACCTTGCTAAAGCAGCCCTTCACCATCCCGGATTCGCGGTTAAGGACATGGTTATGGCTGTTGGGCACCACCCACAGGGTGAGCAGGATGCCGACGGTCGCCAGGATGGCGATCATCCAGAACAGCGCGTGCAGACCCAGCTGGTGGGTGACAATCGGCCCCAGCACCATGGCGATGGCGAAGGTGACGCCGAAGCTGACGCCGATAAAGGCCATCGCTTTGGTGCGGTTCTGTTCGCGGGTGAGATCGGACAGCAGGGCCATAACCGCGGCGGCGATGGCGCCGGAGCCCTGCAGGGCGCGGCCAAGAATGATGCCCCAGATGGAGTCGGTGAGCGCGGCGATGACGCTGCCGAGCACGAAGATAAGCAGGCCGCCGACGATCAATGGCTTACGGCCAATACGGTCAGATAACAGTCCGAAGGGGATCTGGAACACCGCCTGCGCCAGGCCGTAGATACCGATCGCCAGGCCAATCAGCGCTTCACTGGCACCCTGCAACGCCATGCCATACGTGGTCAGAACCGGCAGGACCATAAACATGCCAAGCATGCGCAGGGAGAATACTGTCCCCAAACCCCAGGTCGCGCGCAGTTCCCCTGGCGTCATTTTGTTATCGTTCATTACCACCTCAATATAAAAACTGCGCCTAGTGTAGCGGCGGGGGGTAAGAAGCGTAAATAAATGTTTGTTTAACAGATATTACGGGGCTGTTGCGCGATGCGACAAGTTGGTAAAAATCAATAAACCAGTGGAGGGGGACTCCACTGGCGAGGGGGAAAATTAAGGTAAAGTAAAGTCAACCCACTGGCTGCCAGCGTCAGCCGATTTGACGCACTGCTCTACCCAATAGACGCCGTGCAGCCCGGCTTCGACGTCCGGATACCAGAAGTCTTGCAGGAAGGCGCGATCGTCGCGGTCCGTGGCGTCAATCGCCTGCGCATAGCGGCGATAGAGGTTGGCCCAGGCTTCGAACAGCCCTTCCGGATGGCCGCCGCCAATGCGGTCATCCGCTAGCGCGTTCGGCGACAGGTAGGGCATCCCACGTTCCAGAATGCGCGCCGGCTCGCCCTGCACCTCATAGCTGAGCTGGTTAGGATGCTCATCCCACCATTCGATGCTTGCTTTTTCGCCGACGATGCGCACTTTTTGCGAGTGCATGGCGCCGCTGTTGACCGCGCTGGTCCACATCGAGCCAACCGCGCCGTTGTCATATTCCATCAGGACAAAGGCGTTATCTTCCAGCGGCGCGCGGGAGGGAACAAAGCTCTGACGGGAGCACATCAGCCGTTTGATATTGAGCTGCGGCGCCATGGTCTCGGCGACAAACAGCGGATGGGTGGCCAGATCCCCAAGCACATAGCTGGGCCCGGCAAACTTCGGCGTTACTCGCCAGCGGGTGGATTCTGCCTGCAGCTCGACGGCCTGGTTATGGAAGCCGTGGGCGAATTGCATGTTAACGATGCGGATCTCGCCGAGCAGTCCATCGGCAATCATCTGCCGCGCCTGCTGGATCATCTGATAGCCGGCATAGCCGTAGGTGACGCCGACGATTTTGTTCTGTTTTTTGCTCAGATCCACCAGCTCGCGCGCCTCTTCGGCGGTAAAGCAGAGGGGCTTTTCGCAGATAACGTGGAGTCCCGCCTCCAGCGCCGCTTTGGTGATGGCGAAATGGGTATTGTTCGGGGTGGTGACCGAGACGACCTCGATCCCGTCAGGGCGCTGCGCCTCTTCGCGAAACAGGGTCTGGTAGTCGGCGTAGCAGCGCTCCGGCGCGATGCCCAGTTGCTCACCGAACGCGCGCCCGCGCTCGGCATCGACGTCAAGCGCGCCGGCCAGCAGGGTATAAACATTGTCACGCAGCGCCGCACAGCGGTGGCTGTAGCCGATCTGACTGGTTCCCCCGCCGCCGACCATTCCCCAGCGCAGGGAACGGGATAAGGGTTTCAGGCCGTTTAACATGGTGCTCTCCTTTTTGAAATCATTTGCACTCTGAGGCGCTCAATGCCGACGCCTGCGGCAACGCGCATCCGGATAGACTGACTTCAACTTAAGGAAATGTTTGTTCTGTTTCAATTGTGTTGTGGAATTTATTTTCCATATATGCGAGGGGGATCGAATTAGCGATAGTTTCTTTTGCGCTTGGTTGAAAAGGTGAGGGCGGGATATCGCCTGCCGGAGTCGTCCAGATTGTTGCGGGCGTTTTTCGTTTCAACAAAATATGAAATAAATTTTCTTTATTAGCTGCTGAAGGCGGTGCAATCCGCCGATTGCACCGGGGACCAGATGCCGCTATGACGCTCCGCGCACAGACGCGGGGGAAGTTGAAGCGACGGGAGGATGACCGGCCGCAAAGATGCCCTTCGCCGCCAGGCCTGCGACGGTGAGGGCTGCCGGGATGCCGAGGATCAAAAAGACGCTTTCAAAGGGCAGGTTGAGCGCCATCATCTCGGCGCCGGCAAAGGCGCTGAGAATGGCGCCGATGCGCCCGACGCCGTGCATCCAGCTGGAGCCCGTCGCCCGCGCCTGTGTAGGGTAGTAGCGGGCGGAGAGGGCGTTCATGCCGGTATTCGCGCCGTTCAGGCAGGCGCCGCTGATAAACGCCAGCATACAGAGCAAGGCAAAGCTGCCCGCGGCGTAGCCCATCGCCATGGTGAACAGGCCGCCAACGGCGTAGATTATCCCCAGCGCGCGATGGGGGTTGATCCTGTCCATCAGCCAGCCGGCAAACAACGAGCCGAGGGTGCCGCCCGCCTGGTAGATCGCCGTCATGATGGCCGCCTGGCTAACGGTCATTCCTACCGCTTTAACCAGCGTTGGCAGCCAGCTGCCGAGGATATAGACCAGGAACAGCCCCATAAAGTAGACCAGCCATAGCATCAGCGAGCCGAAACCGTACTGGCGGGAGAGGACAATGCGCATCGCGTTGCCGGCCGCTGGCTGCGCCGGCAGGATAAACGTCACATTGTCGCTGATTTGTCCGGGATAGAGACGGTTAAGAATGGCGCGTATGCGCGCCGCGGGCGCTTGTTTGATTACCAGAAAACGAACCGATTCCGGCAGCAGCCAGATGAGCAGGGGGGCAAACAGCAGCGGCAGAATACCGCCGAGCGCCATCAGCGAGTGCCAGCCAAACTGGGGGATCAGCCACGATGCCGAAAATCCTCCCGCCGCCGCGCCGAAGGTGAAGCCGCAAAAGATGACGGTGATAATAAATGAACGCTGGCGTTCCGGGGCGTATTCCGACACCAGCGTCCCGATATTCGGCATCGCGGCGCCCAGCCCGAGGCCAGTCATAAAGCGAAAGAACATCATCTGTTCTACGTTGTGCGAGAAGGCGGTGGCGATGGTCCAGAAACCGAAGAAGAAAACGCTGTTGATGATGATTTTCTTACGTCCCAGCCAGTCGGCGAGCGGGCCGGAGAAAATCGCCCCCAGCGCGAGGCCGATCAGCGCGGCGCTGATCACCAGACCCAGCTGGTGGTTGCTTACCCCCCATTCCAGCTTTAGCGTCGGGGCGATAAAGCCCATGATCGCGATATCAAAACCATCGAGAGCGATGACGCAAAAGCCGAGAAATATAATCAGCTTCTGAAATCGGCTCAGCGGGTTACGATTTATTAACTCTCTGACATCCAGGCGTTGAGTCTGTGTCATAGCGTATTCCTTATGCGCAGGCGCGCAGGTAGGGCTGCGCGGCATCGAACAGTAACTGCGCCCGCTGAAGAGGCGGCAGGGCGCCTTGCTCGCCGTCAAGCGGCACTTCGAGAGAGACCGGCAGCGTCGCCGGCAGGGCCGACATCAGACCATGCAGATCCAGACCGCCTTCCCCCGGCACGTTGCGCGCCGAGCGGGCCTGGCGGATAAGTTCCTGCTCGCTCTCCGGTCTCTGCGCCGCGCCATCGCAGAGTTGCATATAGTTGAGATGATGCGCGGGCAGGCTGGAGAGGGCGGCGAGCGATTCTCCCGCGCGCCAGAAATGGAGAGCGTCCACCAGAATGCCGATGTCTTCCCGCCCGCTGGCGGCGATTAGTGCTTGCGCTGCGGCGATGTTGCGCAACTGGGTCCAGGGCATCGGCTCAAGATTCATGGTCAGCCCAAATGGACGACCGGCCGCGGCGAGGATGGCGAGGTTGTCAGCGCTGCGCTGAAGGTTGTCATCATTGCCGGCGACTAACACCTGTCCGGCGCCAAGACGCGCGGCGGTCTCCATAAAACGCTGCAGCCGATCGTCGAGGGTAAACCCGGGGGTCAGGCGGACGATCTCCACGTCCGACACGCGGATGCCAGTTTCCATCAACGCGGCGAGCGTCGCCCGGACGGCCGGGGTATCGCCCAGCATGTCGTAGTCCGGGTCGGTCGGTGTGGCGGGGAGCAGTCGCAGCCCAACGTGGGTAAAACCGGTTCTGGCCGCAATCCGCACCTGTTCGGGGGGAGGGACATCGAGCAGGGTCAGCGCGGCGAGCGATAGGGTACGCTTGTTCATAAAGGGCTCCGGTACAGTTACAGGTGAAGAGAGTTAGGGCGCATCCATTCGTGGAAATCAAGTTATGTTATTGTTTATATTTGTTTTTTTTGCCAGGTTTTTACCCACCAGATAGCCGAAGGTCATGGCGGGCCCGAGGGTGATCCCTCCGCTGGGGTAATAGCCGCGCATCACGCTCGACATGTCGTTGCCGATGGCGTACAGACCCGGTATCGGCTGCTGCTGTTCATCCAGCACCCGGGCGTGTTCGTCGGTTTGCAATCCGCTGAAGGTGCCCAGCGAGCCGGGCAGAATGCGCACCGCGTAGAACGGCCCTTCGCGCAGCGGTCCGAGCGTCACCTGATGGTCACCCTGGGCGCGGTTATAGGCTGATGCCCCGCGGTGAAAATCGACGTCTTCGCCAGCGCTGGCGAAGTGGTTAAAGCGTTCAACGGTTTCCGCCAGCGCATTGGCGTCGATAGCGCACTGCTTCGCCAGCTCCGCCAGGGTGTTTCCTCGCTGCAGATAGCCGGTACGCAGCCAGGCGGTGGGAGTGAACGGGAACGGTCTGGCGTGGCCCAGGCCGTAGCGACGCAGCGCGCGACGATCGGCCAGCAGCCAGGCCTGCGGCGTGTCGCCCGCGGGTGTGGCCGCCAGCAGGGCGGCGATAAAGTCATGATAAGAGTCGGCCTCGTTAACAAAACGTTTGCCGTTGGGCAGGACGGCGATCACCCCGGGTTTGGCGCGCTCCACCAGATGAGGAAACATTAGCTGCTGGCCGCTGGCCAGAGTGACGCGGGACACCGGCGCCCAGGCCAGCGGGTGGCGCAGGGAAGTGTCGAACTGGCCGCCGACGGATTCGCCAAGCCTGATCCCCTCGCCCTGATTGTCCGGCGGTGCGGCGGAGAAATGGCCGTAACCCTCCGCCGCGTGAGGCACCACCTGCGCCAGCCGCTGGCGATCGTGGGGAAAACCGCCGCAGGCCAGCACCACGGCGCCAGCTTCGACGTGAATCTCCCCGCCGTCGCTGCGCAGCACCGCGCCGGACACGCCCGGCGGACCCTGCAGCAGCCGGACCACCGGGGCATTGAGCTGAAAACGCACGCCGGCGTCGAGGGCGGATCGCAGCAGACGGGCGACCAGCGCATTGCCATTGACCAGATGCTGCCCCCGTCCGGCGCGTAGCCGCTGCCAGCCGTGGCGCAGCAGGCGGCGGGCAGCATACAGCGCGGAGCGCGGCGAGCGGGTGGCATTGAAAAAATGCGCCATATCCGCGCCGCCGGCGATGCCCATCCCGCCCAGGCTAATGGTTTCCAGCGGCGGACGCAGGCGATGGAGCCAGTCGCCGAGCAGGCGGCCATCGTAGGGGTGCGCGGTGACCGACCGCCCTCCGTTCGCCGCACCCGGCGACGGGTGAAAGTCCGGCATGGCGCTGCCCGAGAGAAACTGCACCGCCGTCCGCTGATGGAAAAATTCCACCATCTCCGGCCCGTAACGCAGGAAGGTTTGCAGACGAATATCGGCGGCTTCGCCCCCCATCTCATGCTGCAGATAGGTCAGCGGCGCGTCGGCTGCTTCGTCGATGCCCTCCGCCCGCGCCAGCGGGTTGCGGGGGATCCACAGCCAGCCGCCGGACCAGGCGCTGGTTCCGCCGAGCACTGACGCTTTCTCCGCCACCATGACGCTGGCGCCGTGCATCGCCGCAGTCACCGCGGCAGAGAGCCCCGCGGCGCCGGAGCCGACCACCAGCACATCCACCTTCACAGGCCCGCTCATGTTGGACTCCTTACTGCAGAGGTGAAAAAGCGGTGGGGCGCATCAGCACCGACTCGAGGCGTTCCACGGCGGCCAGTTCGCGATTTTTACGCGAGAAGGTCTGCCAGCGTTCGTCCTGGGCCATCCGCGCGCGGCGCACCAGACGATCGTCCAGGCTTTCATAAGCCCAGATGTGCACTACCTGATTGACCACGCCGATCTCGGTAAAAAAGAAGCCGATTAGCTGGCCGAGATGGTCGGTTTGCACCGCCAGGGCATCGCTTTGGTACAGCGCCAGCCAGTCGGCCATTTTCAGCGGATTGATGGTGTACGTGCGTTTTTCGTAGATCATGATGTTTTCCTGATTAGTGGGTGGAGTGTTGTGCCAGATGGCAGGCGGCGAGATAGCCAAACGTCAGCCCCGGGCCGAGGGTGATGCCGGGGCCCGGATAGGTGCCGGCCATCAGCGAATCCATGTCGTTTCCCACCGCGTACAGCCCCGGGATGGGGTGTCCTTCGGTATTGACGACCTGGGCATCGGCGGTGGTGACCAGGCCCCGTGAGGTCCCCAGATCGCCGGTATAAAGTTTGATGGCATAGAACGGCGCGCTGAGCAGGGGGGCATTACAGGCGTCAGGCTGATGGCCCGGATCGCCCATCGCCCGGTTATAGCTGTTGCCGCCTTTAGCAAATTCCCGATCCACGCCCTGCGCGGCGTCGCGGTTGTAGCGGGCTACCGTCTCGCTCAGGGTTTGGGCATCCAGACCAAGCTGTTGCGCCAGCGCGGCCAGGGTATCGGCTTTGTGCAGATAGCCGGCGGCGACCAGGGCGTCATTATTGACCGGCGCCGGGCGTGCCAGCCCGAGGCCATAACGCTTCATCGCCTGGGCGTCGCAGAGTAAAAAACAGGGGGCATTTTCCGCTGCATCCTGCATTGCGCTGGCGAAATGGTGATAGGAACTGGACTCGTTGACGAAGCGTACCGCCCGCTGATTGACGGCAATCACGCCCGGTTTTGCGCGATCGGTTACCAGATGGGGGAAGCGCTCCTCGCTGCCGTCGGCCCGGGTCAGCACCGATACCGGCGCCCAGAAAAAATTGGATGGCCGATCGGCTCCCTCGCGAGCATTAAGCGCCGCCGCGAGATGCAGCGCGGCGCCATCGTTGGCCGGCGGCGACATGGTGAAGTGTTCGCGGGTATGTGGCCGATAGCGCGCCGCCAGCGCGCCCGCGGCGAAGCCGCCTGCGGCCAGTACCACCCCGCGGCGGGCGTGCAGCGTCTCTCTTTGCCCCTGATACTCAATCTCCACCCCGCGGACCGCGCCTTGCGCTTCGCACAGCGTCAGAACATTGACATTCAGCCGCAGGCTCATGCCTTTACGCAGCGCCGTAGTCGCCATGCGGGCAATCAGCGCATTGCCCATCGCCAGGCGGGTACCGCGAGGGTACTTCACCCGGTCGCGGGCATAGCGCAGCAGCAGCCGGGTGCAATGGGCCAGGGAGCGCAGCGAGCGGCGCATGTCGAGAAAATGTTGAATATCGACGCGGTTGACCATCATCCCGCCAAACAGCAGCATCCCCGGCGGCGGTGAACGCAGGTCGCGAAACGCGTCCCCCAGTTCACGGCCGTCATACTCCACCACCTCCAGCGCACGACCGACGTCGACTGCGCCGGGTTCATCCGGATAGTAATCGGGCGAGAGCGGACGCAGGCTGTACTTTACTGCCCCCTCACGCTCGAGAAAGGCCAGCGCCTCCCGCCCGGCGCTGACAAACGCTTCGGCAAGATCTTCGCGGTACTGGCCCTCGCCGATAATGGTTCGCAGGTAGGTTTTCATCGCCTCGGCGCTACCGCTTTTGCCCTCGGCGCGCGCCTGGTCGGTATCGTGCAGCCACACGGCGCCGCCGGAGATGGCCGAGGTGCCGCCGAACTGGCCGGCTTTCTCCAGCATCAGCACCGACAGCCCTTTACAGCAGGCGGTGACCGCGGCGGCAAAACCGGCCGCGCCGCTGCCGATGACGATCACATCCCAGCTCTTCATGCCGCCGCTCCCTGCGCCTGCGGGATGGCGCCGATAAACTGGCCCATCAGCCTCATCTGCGCCAGCGCCATTTCCGGCCCGGTCTGTACTTTGCAACCACGTGCGGCGGCGAAAGTGAGCAACGGCGTCATCACCGGGGCGGTGACAACGTCGGCCACATGAGTGGTGCTGTCGAGCGTATCCAGCAGCGCCTGCGGTAGAGGCAGCTCATCAAATCCGGCCATGCCGGCCGGTGAGCCATTAACCAGTAGATCGAGGCCGTAAAGGGTGTCTGGCAGCGCGCTCAGTTGCACCGCCGGAAAGGCCTCAGCCAGAAGGTCATGCAGGCGCTGCCGGGTGGCCGGGGTTTGATCGTGCAGGGCCAGCCGACGGATCCCCGCCTCGCACAGTCCCCAGGCGATGGCGCTGCCGACGCCGCCGCAACCGGAGAGCAGCGCCTGCTTACCTGCCGGCTGAAAACCCTGCGCCTCGGCGGCGAGCTGAAAGCCGACGCCGTCCAGCATATCGCCCTGCAGGCGGCCATCCGCCAGCTTGCGGATCACATTGACGGCGTTGAGTCGGCGGGCGCGCGGCGTGAGGTCGTCGACCAGCGCGGCGGCGCGTTGTTTATGCGGTACCGTCACCAGCACGCCGGTCATGTTCTGCCAGCCGCGCAGGGCGTTGAGGTAGGCGGCCACCGCGTCCGGGACGATATCCACCGGGATCATGACGCTGTCCATGTGCTGTTCGGCAAAGTAGCGGTTGAAGTTATCCGGTGATTTCACCTGGGCGATCGGATGACCAATCACGGCGACAACCTGGGTAGTTCCACTGACCATTTCAAACCTCATTTGTTAAATGAATGTTGTGAAAGTATTTCAGTGGAAGCTGGGAGCGACAACGCAGAATTCGGACATGTCGGTTGTTAATCGCACGAACGCTGCGATAATCGCAGGAAATTGATAATGATGTTGCAAAAATGTGAGCGAATATGCAAAACACCATTCATCCACGCGATCTGATCGTCGGTTTACAAAAAGGGCTGGCGCTAATTCAGCTTTTTTCCAAAACCTGCCCAAAGCTCACCGTCGCCCAGACGGCGAAAATGAGCGGCCTGACGCAAAGCGCCGCGCGACGTTTTCTGCTGACGCTCCTGCATGAGCGCTATCTGCAAACCGACGGGCGCTATTACTGGCTTACCCCAAAGACGCTGCGGCTTGGCCAGGCCTATGTCGATTCGGCGCAGTTTCCTCGCATGGTACGGCCGATTGTCGAATACATCGCCAGCCGGACCGAAGAGCACGCCTCGGTGGGGGTGGTGGATGAAGATGAACTGGTCTATATCGCCCGCAGTCGGCATACGCCGTTCAACTCTACGTCGGTGCGGCTTGGGGAGCGGGTGCCCATTTTCTGTACCGCCGGGGGGCGACTGTGGCTGGCTTCGCTGCCGGAAGCAGAGTGTGAGACCGTCCTGCAGCGCATAACCCGGGAACAACGTACCCCCTATACGGTGACCGATATCGCGTCGCTGATGGAGAAAATCGCCCAGGTACGGCGCCAGGGATACGCCACTATTGAGCAGGAGTTTGAGATTGGCATGCTGGTGCTGGCGGTGCCGTTAACCGACAGGGAAGGGACCTGGTGGGGGGCGCTGAGTCTGACCAGTCATCAATCGCGCACTTCGCTGGAAGCGTTATGCCGCGATCACCTCGATCTGCTCTACAGCGCGCAGGCGATGCTGGTGGGTTAAACAGGGCAGCCAGTGGCGCTGCCCTAAGATAGACGTCGCTTAGGCCGACGCTTTGGTCAGAAAGGTGTTCCAGTCGCTGGCCGCGTTATTCACGAAAGTATTCCAGCTGTTGCCGGCGGTGTTAACAAAGCTTCCCCAGTTTTCCTTTCCGGCGGTCACAAAGGTTTCCCAGTTTGACTGTCCGGTCAGGAAGGAACCAAACGCCATCGCGCTGTCGCCGACGAAGGAGGCAAATGCGGTGCCGGAGGTCAGAACAAAAGAGGTGAAGTCGACGCCAGAGTTGGCGACAAAGCTGGCGAAGCCGCTGGCTGCGCCGAACAGATTAAAGCCACCGGAGATATACTCCATTTCGTTCAGTGTTAACTCTTTCATTGCAATTCCTTGTAGTGATTATTTCCCAAAGGGGCAAGAGCCCCGGCGAAAGGTAGCATTGCAGGACCGTGCGGCGCGAGTGATGCCCGATGCGTACTGGCTCAATTTTTCCTCATTTTTTGATATGAAAGATAGCGGGAAAGCGATGGGGGAGGGGAGGGAAGTATGAAATGAGAAAGAATCCGGTAAGGGAACAGAAAAGAAAAGCCCCGTAAAAACGGGGCCTTAGAGCGTACTGGAGTGCGTAATTATCTTACGTAAGCCAGCAGACTATGTGAATCCGGCACCATAAAGTCAACGGACATCATCACGGACAGCGCGGTGATGGCGACGATAGAAAAGACGAACAGCTTACGCGCCCAGACTTTATCATCGGCCACTTTATAGCCACGCAGCGCCATGCCCAGCCACCAGACGCTGACCGCTGCCGCCACGACCAGGTATTTATACCCGGCGTAGCCGCCCAGCGAGAGCATCAGGGTTGCCACGGCAAAGGCGACGATGTACAGCGTAATATGGTTTTTGGCGACCGAAATGCCTTTCACCACCGGCAGCACCGGAATATTCGCCGCCTGATAATCCTTAAAGCGGAAAATCGCGATGGCGTAGGAGTGAGGCATCTGCCACAGGCTAAAGATAGCCAGCAGGATCGCCGCACCGCTGTCGAAATCACCGGTGACCGCGCAGTAGCCAATCACCGGCGGCGCAGCGCCGGAGAGTGAGCCAATCAGCGTGCCGTAGACGGAGTGGCGTTTCATGTACAGGCTGTAGACGCCGACATAAACCACGAACCCCATCACCCCCAGCCAGCAGGCCAGCGGGTTAGCGCCGAACCACAGCAGCATGAAGCCAGCAATACCCAGCAAGGTGGCGTACACCAGCGAAGCTTCTGGCGAGATCAGCCCTTTGACCAGCACCCGGTTTTTCGTCCGTTCCATCTTACGATCGATGTCCCGGTCGATGTAGTTGTTGAATACACAACCCGAGGCGACCACCAGGGATACTCCAAGGAGCGTCCAGACGAACAGCGGATAGTCGATGTGGCCTTTGGAGGCCAGCAGGAAACCGCCGATCACGGAGATCAGGTTGCCAAAAATAATGCCTGGTTTCGTTACTTGCAGGTATTGCTTAAACATACTCGCCGCTCTTAGTGCATCATCATGTTGTAGTTCAGGTTCCACATAATCCAGATGGAGCCGACAACCACGATCGCAATGATGATTACGGTGAAGATAAATGCGGTCAGGTTCCAACCTTCATCGGACTTGCTGTTCATATGCAGGAAGTACACGAGGTGTACCACGATCTGCACCACAGCGGTCACCAGAATGGTGCCAAGGATAACCGCATGCGAGGCGGAGCCACTCATCACCATGGCGAACGGAATGACCGTCAGGATGATGGACAGGATAAATCCTGTCATGTAGCTCTTCACGCTGCCGTGAGAAGCGCCGCTATGATCGGTAGAATGACTCATTACATCGCCCCCATCAGATAGACAACCGAGAACACGCAGATCCACACGACGTCCAGGAAGTGCCAGAACAGGCTCAGGCACAGGATACGCGTGCGGTTAGTGCTGGTCAGGCCACGACGTGAAACCTGGAACATCAGCACCGCCATCCAGATAAGACCGGAGGTCACGTGCAGACCGTGGGTGCCGACCAGCGCGAAGAACGCGGACAGGAAGCCACTACGATCCGGACCAAAGCCTTCCATGATCAGGTGATGGAATTCATAGATTTCCATCCCGATAAATCCGGCGCCAAACAACCAGGTCAACGCCAGCCAGGAAACCACCTGGCTTTTGTTGTTTTTGTACATGGCGATAGCCGCCATGCCGTAGGTGATGGAGCTGAACAGCAGCAGTGCGGTTTCAACCAGAACGAACGGCAGTTCGAAAATATCTTTGCCCGTCGGTCCGCCGGCCGTGCCGTTCACCAGAACGGCATAGGTAGCAAACAGCGTAGCGAAGATAATGCAGTCGCTCATCAGGTAGATCCAGAAACCGAATACCTTCATCGGTCCTGTATCATGGTGCCCGTGTTCATGCGCGTGGGCAGTATGCGCAAGAGTATCAGTTGCCATTTTTCAGCCCTGCTTTGTTAATCTCATCGAAATGCTGTTTTTCCAGTTTTTCGACTTCTGCAACCGGTACGTAGTAATCCACGTCCTCGTCAAAGCTCTTAATAATCCAGGTCGCTACGATGCCGATGAAGCTGGCGATCGCCATCCACCAGATATGCCAGATCATGGCGAAACCAAATACCGTAGCGAAGGCGGCAATCACGATGCCGGCGCCGCTGTTTTTCGGCATATGAATTTCTTCATAGTGAGCAGGCTGTTTGTACGCTTCACCTTTCTCTTTCATTTCCCAGAAGGCATCACGTTCGTGAACCTGAGGAACGATAGCGAAGTTGTAGAACGGCGGTGGAGAAGAGGTTGCCCACTCCAGCGTACGGCCACCCCACGGGTCACCGGTCAGGTCGCGGTTCTGATCGCGGTCGCGAATAGACACGTAGAACTGAATCAGCTGGCACAGAATACCGCAGGCGATCAGCGCCGCACCGCAAGCTGCAATAACCAGCATCGGGTGGAACTGCGGATCGATCTGCTGGCTCAGACGACGGGTCATACCCATGAAGCCCAGCACGTACAGCGGCATAAACGCCACGAAGAAGCCGATGATCCAGAACCAGAAAGCGCGTTTGCCCCAGGTTTCGTTCAGGGTGAAGCCAAAGGCTTTCGGCCACCAGTAGGTCAGACCTGCGAAGCAACCGAACACTACGCCGCCGATGATAACGTTATGGAAGTGCGCAATCAGGAACAGGCTGTTGTGCAGAACGAAGTCCGCGCCCGGTACCGCCAGCAGCACGCCGGTCATCCCACCTACGGAGAAGGTCACGATAAAGCCGATAGTCCACATCATCGCCGAGTTGAAGACGATGCGACCCTGATACATGGTGAACAGCCAGTTGAAGATCTTAACCCCGGTCGGGATCGCGATAATCATGGTAGTAATACCGAAGAAGGCGTTTACGTTCGCGCCAGCGCCCATGGTGAAGAAGTGGTGCAGCCAAACGATGAACGACAGAACGGTAATACAGACGGTTGCCCATACCAGAGAGGTGTAACCGAACAGACGCTTACGCGAGAAGGTCGCGGCGATTTCGGAGAAGACCCCGAACACCGGCAGAACCAGGATGTACACTTCCGGGTGACCCCAGGCCCAAATCAGGTTGATGTACATCATCATGTTGCCACCCATATCGTTGGTAAAGAAATGGGTGCCCAGGTAACGATCCAGGGTCAGCAGCGCGATGGTGACGGTCAGAATTGGGAACGAGGCGATAATCAGGATGTTAGCGCACAGAGATGCCCAGGAGAATACCGGCATCTTGAACATGGTCATGCCCGGGGCGCGCATCTTGATAATGGTCACGAAGAAGTTAATACCGGTCAGGGTAGTACCGATACCGGAGAGCTGCAGCGCCCAAATCCAGTAATCAACCCCTACGCCAGGACTGTACTCAATTCCCGACAGCGGCGGATAGGCCAGCCAACCGGTCTGCGCGAACTCACCAACGCCCAGAGACAGGTTAACCAGAATCACGCCCACAACGGTGAACCAGAAGCTCAGGTTGTTGAGGAACGGGAAGGCTACGTCGCGCGCGCCGAGCTGAAGCGGAACCACCAGGTTCATCAGACCGATAACAAACGGCATCGCCACGAAGAAGATCATGATAACGCCGTGGGCGGTAAAGATCTGATCGTAGTGATGAGGCGGCAGGAAGCCGGCTTCCCCGGCCGAAGCCAGCACCTGCTGGCTACGCATCATGATGGCGTCAGCAAAGCCACGCAGCAGCATGACGATTGCCACGATAACGTACATGATACCGAGACGTTTGTGGTCGACAGAAGTCAGCCACTCGTTCCATAGGTAGGACCACTTACCGAAGTAAGTGATGGCTGCCAGAAGCGCCAGTCCCCCAATGATAATCGCAGCCACCGTTACCACGATAATAGGTTCGTGGTAGGGCACTGCATCCAGTGTAAGTTTTCCGAACATCGTTTTCTTCCTCGGCCCCTTAGTGAGCGGTTTCCGCGTGGCTCATGTCCATGCCTTCCATCCCGTCGTGAGCAGCGTGCTCGCCTTCAGGTTTAGACATGTTCATGCTCTCGTGAGACATGAATTTGTTCACAACATCTTTGAACAGATCCGGTTTCACGTTAGAGAAATATTCCACTTTGTTGTATTCGCTAGGCACAGCCACTTTCTCGAACGCGGCCATGGAGTCCATGGAGTTCGGAGACTGTTTCGCTTTTGCAACCCACTGATCGAAAGTCGCCCGATCCGGGGTGGCAATCGCTTTGAACTTCATACCTGAGAAGCCCGGGCCACTGTAGCTAGCGGAGATACCGTCATAAGTACCAGCTTCGTCAGCAATGAGGTGCAGCTGAGTCTGCATACCGGCCATTGCATAAATCTGGCTACCTAAGCGCGGAATAAAGAACGAGTTCATCACCGAGTTAGAGGTCACTTTGAAGTGTACCGGTACGTTCGCCGGGAAGGCGATTTCGTTAACGGTAGCAATACCCTGTTCCGGATAGATAAAGAACCATTTCCAGTCCATCGATACGACTTCGATGGTGATTGGCTTCTCGTCATGGACAAGCGGTTTGCTTGGCTCCAGTGCGTGAGTGGTTTTCCAGGTCAGAACGGCCAGGAACAGGATGATCAGAATAGGTACCGTCCAGACCACAGCTTCCACTTTGTTGGAGTGTGACCAGTTCGGGCTATACTTCGCATCTTTATTGCTCGCGCGATACTTCCAGGCAAATCCTACTGCCATCAAGACGGCGGGAATAACGACAATCATCATCAGGCCGAAGGCCGTCAGAATCAAAGAGCGTTGCTCCAGTCCAATCTGTCCTTTTGGGTCAAGGAGTGCAGAATCACAACCACTGAGTAATACAGTACCTGCGATTAATGACATCCATCCCAAACTTTTATTGTATTTCCTGAGTCTCATTGAACGACCTCAATTCCACGGGATCTGGTGGCGTTTAAAGTGTATGGGCATTTTACGGTAAGGTTGCATTACTGTAAACATGATTGGATCTCTGTCAGTTCTGTGTTAGCGGCTTCTGCTTGGTTTGTCACATATGTAACGTAGTGTTACTTAATCGCTTGCAAAGCCTGATTTTCGCGGGATTGATAACGAAAGGGATAAGAAAAGGAGTGCTTAGCGGCTAATGGGCATAACTACCCATAAATTAGAACAATTGTTTAACATTTAATTATCAAATAAAAGACATTGTGAAAACGAAAAATAAAATCCCCGGAGCTGAATCGGTTAAATTATTTAAAGAATCGAACGAAAACTGTCAATAATTTCCAGAAATCAAAAACGCACAAAACAACAAATAGCGCGGCGGACAATATAAAAGCGTTAATAAGCCGTTATAATTACGTTTCGTAATTACAACGGCTAATAATGATGCTGGATCCTTAAATCAGGCGGGTTTTACGCAGCGCCAGATAGTCAAGCAGGCCGCCGAACAAAATCCCGCCGACGGCGGTGAGCGCGGCAACCTCCAGCAGGCCGGACAGGAAGGAGAACGACGTATAATCCAGCGCGTTGAGGATCAGCAGCGCCAGCCACACCGCGAGCAGCAGGCAGCCCAGAGTCAGGATCCCCAGCGCCAGCGCATAGGCCTGCGGGAACTCACTACGCGGCATAAAGCTTGCGGTGCGTTGGGTATGCTCAAGCGTTTGCCGGCACAGCAGCAATAGGGCAATCCCCGGCACCGCCGCAACGACAGAGAAGAGATAGAAGGTCGACCAGCCGTGAGCCTCGACAAACCAGCCGGCAATCGGCCCAACGTATACGCGACCGACCGCAGAGAGCGCCGAGAGCAGCGCGAACTGGGTGGCGGAGAACGACTTATTGCATAGCGTCATCAGCAGCGCGACAAATGCCGCCGTCCCCATTCCCCCGCACAGGTTTTCAAAGAATACCGCGGTCGCCATGGAATAGAGGTGCTTATCGGTAATCGACAGCAGCCAGTAGCCGGCGTTAGAGACCCCCTGCAGCAAACCGAAAATGAGCAGTGCCCGAAACAGCGTCAGCCGCTGCATCAGGACGCCTCCGTACAGGGCGCCGAGAATGGTGGCGAACAGGCCTAAGGTTTTGTTCACCATTCCCACTTCGCCAGCGTCAAATCCCACGCCGCGGATCAGGAAGGTGGTGGTCAGGCTCATGGCAAACGCATCGCCAAGCTTATAAAGGACGATGAGCAGCAGAATCAGCCAGGCGTTGTTGCGGCCGAAAAAATCGCGCAGCGGTTCGGCTACCGCCTGCTCGAGCGATCTGGGAACCGGGATAACGTCGCTCGGTTCGGGCGCCAGCAGCGTGGCGATAATGCAGGGCACCAGCAGCGCCGCCATCAGCCAGTACATCCCCTGCCAGCCGAGATAGCGGTCGGCAAGCCACAGGGCCAGTCCACCGGAGACCAGCATCCCCAGGCGATAGCCCAGCACGCTGATCGCGGCGCCGGCGCCACGCTCTTCTGCTGGCAACACGTCGGTTTTCCAGGCGTCGAATACAATATCCTGCGACGCCGAGCAGAAGGCGATCACCACCGCCAGCGCCGCCATCCAGCGTAATTGGGTGACCGGCTCAAGAAAGCCCATCGCCGCGATCGCCAGCAGGAGTAATACCTGGGTGGTCAACAGCCAGCCGCGACGACGCCCAAGAAACGGCGGCGTGTAGCGGTCCATCAGCGGGGACCAGAGGAATTTAAAGACATAGGCCTGGCCGACGAGCGAGAAAAAACCGATCGTTTTCAGATCGATATTTTCCACCGTCATCCAGGCCTGCAGGGTACCGGAGGTGAGAGCCAGCGGCAGACCGGAGGCGAAGCCAAGGATCAGCAAAATGGCTGATTTCGGCTGCTGAAAAATGCGTAAGTAATGACTGGACATAGCATAAAGCACGAACCCGGCGGAGGCCGGGTTCGCGATAGCATTAACGCGCGTTTTGCTTGATGAAATCGTGGATGCTGGTGTCCTGCGCCATATCGGCGATGGTATCGGTCAGGACGCTGTTGACGGCATCAGCGATGTTTTTGTTCGAGGCCTGGAAGGCGCCTTCAACGGAGTAGCTGGCGCGGTAGTTTTTGGTCATTTTCGTGCCGTTTGCCGCGGTGGCGATGATGGCGATATCGGCTTTGGTGGCGATGTTATAGCGCACGTTACCCTGAGAGACGTCAGCATAGAGTTTGTTGACGATGATCTGCAGATCGACCGCGCCGTTTGGGCCAATCATGTAGCCGCGAGACGTCATCTGTTTCTCCAGCACTTCCTGCAGCAGGAAGCGCAGATCGCGGGAGGCGGTGAGAGTGACCAGCTGATTGTCACGCGTCACTTTCGCCAGCGCCTGGTCCGGACGCTGATCGGCGCCGTTGATGCTGACGGTCACGCCCATCAGGCTTGGATCCTGCTGCGGCAGCGTGATTTTCGGCGATACTTCAATGGTGGTCGGCGGCGTGGCGCATCCTGCCAGCATAAACATGGCGACCAACGGGAAAAGAATCTTCTTAAGCATGTTCAGGTCTCAACGCATGGTGTTGTTATAAGGAAAATTACCGCCATCATAGCATTGCCAACGGCAAGGGGAAGTGGCAACGCGTGTAAATCCATCGTGCTGGCGGTTTTCTGAGCGTCCCGCCACGGTTAATGGCTCGTTCCCCGACGGATCTGGCGACCAGAGCCAGTAAACGTGATACTTTTGAATGAAAATATCAGAACAATGCTAATTTTTTGTTGTTTTCTCCTAATGGAAGCGGTAAAAGCGGCTAACATTTAAATGGAGTGGCGGCATCTCAGCGTTGTCGGAGGAGAAAATTCATGATGATACGTGAACAGATCGAAGCAAAACTTAGAGCAGCGTTCGACCCGATGTATCTCGAAGTCGTGGATGAAAGTTATCGTCACAACGTCCCTGCGGGCTCTGAAAGTCATTTTAAAGTGGTGTTAGTGAGCGATCGCTTCACTGGCGAGCGTTTCCTCAATCGCCACCGTATGATCTACGGCACGCTAACCGAGGAGCTGTCGAATACGGTGCATGCCCTGGCGCTGCACACCTACACGATTAAAGAATGGGAAGCATTACAGGATACGGTATTTGCTTCGCCGCCGTGCCGCGGCGCAGGGAGTATCGCTTAGAAATCCCATTTGCAACCGTTGGCGCTTTTCCAGTATGTTGCTTGCAGATTTAGCAAAAACGGCCTACGGGCCGTTTTGTTTTGCCTGGAAAATGCGCAAAGTCAGCGCTTTTGCGGGCAAATTTGAGCGGGAAATGTGAAAAATGCCGCAGCACCAGGCGACAACCGTTCTCGACTCACAAAAGTGATGCCGCTATAATGCCGCGTCTTATATATGAATGTCTTCGGGATGATTCTGACGACAGGGAATGTGTTTCTGATTTGAAGAGGGCATCCCGGTTCTGCGAAGCCACCTACACGCGCTTCCAGAGTTGACCGAGCACTGTGATTTTTTTGAGGTAACAAGATGCAAGTTTCAGTTGAAACCACTCAGGGCCTTGGGCGCCGTGTAACGATTACTATCGCCGCTGACAGCATCGAGAATGCTGTCAAAAGCGAGCTGGTCAACGTAGCGAAAAAAGTTCGCATTGACGGCTTCCGTAAAGGCAAAGTGCCGATGAATATTGTTGCTCAGCGCTATGGCGCTTCCGTTCGCCAGGACGTGCTGGGCGACCTGATGAGCCGTCATTTCGTTGACGCGATCATCAAAGAAAAAATCAATCCGGCCGGCGCGCCGAACTACGTTCCGGGCGAATACAAACTGGGCGAAGACTTCACCTACGCGGTAGAGTTCGAAGTGTATCCGGAAGTTGAACTGCAGGGTCTGGACGCGATCGAAGTTGAAAAACCGGTTGTTGAAGTCACCGACGCTGACGTTGATACCATGCTGGAAACTCTGCGCAAGCAGCAGGCGACCTGGAAAGAAAAAGAAGGCGCGGTTGACGCTGAAGATCGCGTAACCATCGACTTCACCGGTTCTGTTGACGGCGAAGAGTTCGAAGGCGGCAAAGCCTCTGACTTCGTACTGGCGATGGGCCAGGGTCGCATGATCCCGGGCTTCGAAGACGGTATCAAAGGCCACAAAGCGGGTGAAGAGTTCACCATCGACGTGACCTTCCCGGAAGAGTACCACGCAGAAAACCTGAAAGGTAAAGCGGCTAAGTTCGTTATCAACCTGAAGAAAGTCGAAGAGCGTGAACTGCCTGAGCTGACCGAAGAGTTCATCAAACGTTTCGGCGTGGAAGATGGTTCCGTCGCTGGCCTGCGCGCTGAAGTGCGTAAAAATATGGAACGCGAGCTGAAAGGCGCTGTGCGTAACCGCGTGAAGTCTCAGGCTATCGAAGGTCTGGTTAAAGCCAACGAGATCGACGTTCCGGCTGCCCTGATCGACAGCGAAATCGACGTGCTGCGTCGTCAGGCTGCTCAGCGTTTCGGCGGCAACGAGAAACAGGCTCTGGAACTGCCGCGCGAGCTGTTCGAAGAGCAGGCTAAACGTCGCGTCGTTGTTGGTCTGCTGCTGGGCGAAGTGATCCGCACCAACGAGCTGAAAGCTGACGAAGAGCGCGTAAAAGCCCTGATCGAAGAGATGGCTTCTGCGTACGAAGATCCGTCTGAAGTCGTTGAGTTCTACAGCAAGAACAAAGAGCTGATGGACAACATGCGCAACGTGGCGCTGGAAGAGCAGGCTGTTGAAGCCGTGCTGGCGAAAGCCAAAGTGTCTGAAAAAGCCACTTCCTTCAACGAACTGATGAACCAGCAGGCGTAATTTCGCCGCTATCGTTTAAGGTTCGAGCAAAAACCCGTTGCCGAAAGGCGGCGGGTTTTTTTTTAAGATAATGATAGCCACAGGCACGGTGCGAAAACGCATTAACCATGATAGCGTTACAGCAAAAGCTTGTTATGCTTGAAATATGGCAACACCATCCCCATTACCGGGGGAGGCAACTGCATCCGCAATCGCACGCGTATTGAAGAGGCGGTGACGCATTCAGCGGATAGAAACTGTGGCTGATAATCCGTCCGTAAGGTTACAATCAGTGCAGCAGGTATTTTAAAATTACTCCAGGAGACGGAAATGTCATACAGTGGCGAACGAGACAACTTTGCACCCCATATGGCCCTGGTGCCGATGGTCATTGAACAGACCTCACGCGGTGAACGTTCTTTTGATATCTACTCCCGTCTGCTTAAGGAACGCGTCATTTTTCTGACCGGCCAGGTCGAAGACCACATGGCAAACCTGATCGTGGCGCAGATGCTGTTTCTGGAAGCGGAAAACCCGGAAAAAGACATTTACCTGTACATTAACTCTCCGGGCGGGGTAATCACCGCCGGGATGTCGATTTATGACACCATGCAGTTCATCAAGCCGGATGTCAGCACCATCTGTATGGGGCAGGCCGCTTCTATGGGCGCGTTCCTGCTGACCGCCGGGGCGAAAGGCAAGCGCTTCTGCCTGCCGAACTCCCGCGTGATGATCCACCAGCCGCTGGGCGGCTATCAGGGACAGGCGACGGATATTGAGATCCACGCCCGTGAAATCCTGAAGGTGAAAGGACGCATGAATGAGCTGATGGCGCATCATACCGGCCAGTCTCTTGAGCAGATTGAGCGTGACACCGAGCGTGACCGCTTCCTGTCTGCTGCGGAAGCCGTGGAGTACGGGCTGGTCGACTCTATTTTGACCCATCGTAATTGATGCCCAAGGCGCAAGGGTGCCGCTTTACGCTTCATCCTTCTCGCCACGTCTGTGCGAGCGGTTGGCTTTTATTCGGCCGCTTGTCTGGCAGGCTTGCGGCCGGTGGCTTCGCTACCGGCTCGATGTAGCGCGAAGGATTTTGTGTATATACTAATGAAGGGCGGCACAACGCTATATGGCGGCTTGCGCCTGAGAATGGCATTTGCGTCGTCGTGTGCGGCACAAAGAACTTAAAAAGAGGTTTGGACTCATGACAGATAAACGCAAAGATGGATCGGGCAAATTGTTGTATTGCTCTTTTTGCGGCAAAAGCCAGCATGAAGTGCGTAAGCTGATCGCCGGGCCATCCGTGTATATCTGCGACGAATGCGTTGATTTATGTAACGACATCATTCGCGAAGAGATTAAAGAAGTGGCGCCGCACCGCGAGCGCAGCGCGCTGCCGACGCCGCACGAGATTCGCCACCACCTTGATGACTACGTCATCGGTCAGGAACAGGCGAAGAAGGTGTTGGCGGTCGCGGTATACAACCACTACAAGCGTCTGCGCAATGGCGATACCAGCAATGGCGTAGAGCTGGGTAAAAGCAACATCCTGCTGATCGGGCCGACCGGTTCCGGTAAAACGCTGCTGGCGGAAACGCTGGCGCGCCTGCTGGATGTGCCGTTTACCATGGCGGACGCCACCACCCTGACCGAAGCCGGTTATGTGGGTGAGGACGTCGAAAATATCATTCAGAAACTGCTGCAGAAGTGCGATTACGACGTGCAGAAAGCGCAGCGCGGCATCGTTTATATCGACGAAATCGACAAAATTTCGCGTAAATCCGATAACCCGTCGATTACGCGCGACGTCTCAGGCGAAGGCGTGCAGCAGGCGCTGCTGAAGCTTATCGAAGGGACCGTCGCCGCCGTTCCGCCGCAGGGCGGGCGTAAACATCCGCAGCAGGAGTTCCTGCAGGTTGATACCTCCAAGATCCTGTTTATCTGCGGCGGCGCGTTCGCTGGCCTGGACAAAGTGATTTCCCACCGTGTGGAAACCGGCTCCGGCATTGGTTTTGGCGCGACGGTAAAAGCGAAGTCCGACAAAGCGAGCGAAGGGGAACTGCTGGCTCAGGTCGAGCCGGAAGATCTGATCAAGTTTGGTCTGATCCCGGAGTTCATCGGCCGTCTGCCGGTAGTGGCGACCCTGAACGAGCTGAGCGAAGAAGCCCTGATCCAGATCCTGAAAGAGCCGAAAAACGCCCTGACCAAGCAGTATCAGGCGCTGTTTAGCCTTGAAGGCGCAGAGCTCGAATTCCGCGACGAAGCGCTGGACGCTATCGCCAAGAAAGCGATGGCGCGTAAAACCGGCGCCCGTGGCCTGCGCTCAATTGTGGAAGCGGCGCTGCTGGATACCATGTATGACCTGCCTTCGATGGAAGATGTCGAAAAAGTGGTCATTGATGAGTCGGTTATCGCCGGTCAGAGCAAACCGCTGCTGATCTACGGCAAACCGGAAGCTCAGCAGGCATCTGGTGAATAATTAACCATTTCACTCAAGCAGTTAACAAAAAGGGGGGATTTTATCTCCCCTTTTATTTTTCCTGCATTCCCGCCGTTGAATGTGTGGAATACATCCCCATATACTGGATTACATATTAACGACGATGCAGTGGAGTGTGGCGTCGTCGGCTACCTGGCGGACTTTAAACTAAGAGAGAGCTCTATGAATCCTGAGCGTTCTGAACGCATTGAAATCCCCGTATTGCCATTGCGCGATGTGGTGGTTTATCCGCACATGGTCATACCCCTGTTCGTAGGGCGGGAAAAATCTATCCGTTGCCTCGAAGCGGCCATGGACCATGATAAAAAAATCATGCTGGTTGCGCAGAAAGAAGCGTCGACGGATGAGCCGGGTGTAAACGATCTTTTCACCGTTGGAACCGTGGCGTCTATTTTGCAGATGCTGAAGCTGCCGGACGGCACCGTGAAGGTGCTGGTCGAAGGGCTGCAGCGTGCTCGCATTTCTGCGCTGTCTGATAATGGCGAGCATTTCTCGGCGAAAGCGGAGTATCTCGACTCGCCGGCGATTGACGAACGCGAGCAGGAAGTGCTGGTTCGCACCGCTATCAGCCAGTTTGAAGGCTATATCAAGCTGAACAAGAAGATCCCACCGGAAGTGCTGACGTCGCTGAACAGCATCGACGATCCGGCGCGCCTGGCGGATACCATCGCGGCGCACATGCCGCTGAAGCTGGCTGACAAGCAGTCTGTGCTTGAGATGTCCGACGTTAACGAACGTCTGGAATATCTGATGGCGATGATGGAATCGGAAATCGATCTGCTGCAGGTTGAGAAGCGCATTCGCAACCGCGTCAAAAAGCAGATGGAGAAATCCCAGCGCGAGTACTATCTGAACGAGCAAATGAAAGCGATTCAGAAAGAACTCGGCGAGATGGACGACGCCCCGGACGAAAACGAAGCGCTGAAGCGTAAGATCGACGCGGCGAAAATGCCGAAAGAGGCGAAAGAAAAAACCGAAGCGGAACTGCAGAAGCTGAAGATGATGTCGCCGATGTCTGCGGAAGCGACCGTCGTGCGTGGCTACATCGACTGGATGGTGCAGGTGCCGTGGAATGCGCGCAGTAAGGTCAAAAAAGACCTGCGTCAGGCCCAGGAGATCCTCGATACCGATCACTATGGCCTGGAGCGCGTGAAGGATCGCATCCTTGAATATCTCGCGGTGCAGAGCCGGGTGAACAAAATCAAGGGGCCAATCCTTTGTCTGGTGGGACCGCCGGGGGTAGGTAAAACCTCGCTGGGTCAATCCATCGCCAAAGCGACCGGACGGAAATACGTTCGTATGGCGCTTGGCGGCGTGCGCGATGAAGCGGAAATCCGCGGTCATCGTCGGACCTACATTGGCTCGATGCCGGGCAAACTGATCCAGAAAATGGCGAAAGTGGGGGTCAAAAACCCGCTGTTCCTGTTGGACGAGATCGACAAAATGTCTTCCGACATGCGCGGCGACCCGGCTTCCGCGTTGCTTGAGGTGCTGGATCCGGAACAGAACGTGGCCTTTAACGACCACTATCTGGAAGTGGATTACGATCTCAGCGACGTGATGTTCGTGGCGACTTCCAACTCCATGAACATTCCGGCGCCGCTGCTGGACCGTATGGAAGTGATTCGTCTCTCCGGCTATACCGAAGATGAAAAACTGAACATCGCCAAACGTCATCTGCTGCCGAAGCAGATCGAACGTAACGCGCTGAAGAAAGGCGAGTTGACCGTCGACGATAGCGCCATTATCGGCATTATTCGTTACTACACGCGGGAAGCGGGGGTACGTAGCCTGGAGCGTGAAATCTCCAAGCTGTGCCGCAAGGCCGTTAAGCAACTGCTGCTGGATAAATCGCTGAAACACATCGAAATTAACGGTGAGAATCTGCATGATTATCTCGGCGTACAGCGCTTCGACTATGGCCGCGCCGATAGTGAGAACCGCGTCGGTCAGGTGACCGGTCTGGCGTGGACGGAAGTGGGCGGCGATCTGCTGACCATCGAAACCGCCTGCGTGCCGGGCAAAGGCAAACTGACCTACACCGGCTCGCTGGGCGAGGTGATGCAGGAGTCGATTCAGGCTGCGCTGACGGTGGTACGTTCGCGGGCTGACAAGCTGGGCATTAACGCCGACTTCTACGAGAAGCGTGACATTCACGTGCACGTGCCGGAAGGGGCGACGCCTAAGGATGGTCCGAGCGCGGGTATTGCCATGTGCACGGCGCTGGTCTCCTGCCTGACCGGCAACCCGGTACGCGCTGATGTGGCGATGACCGGTGAAATCACTCTGCGTGGTCAGGTGCTGCCGATCGGCGGTCTGAAGGAAAAACTGCTGGCGGCGCATCGCGGCGGCATTAAGACTGTTCTGATTCCTGATGAGAACAAACGCGACCTTGAAGAAATTCCGGATAACGTTATCGCCGATTTGGATATCCATCCGGTGAAACGAATCGAGGAAGTTCTGACACTTGCGCTGCAGAACGAACCGTTCGGCATGCAGGTTGTGACCGCGAAATAGTGATTCTGCGCAAATTGCGCTAATAAAAATAGGGCTGGTAAGTCATTTCGGACTTGCCAGCCTTTTTTTGTGTAGCTAACTTAGATCGCTGGCAGGGGGGTCATCGACAACTGCTGTTGTAAGGGCATGACAGTCCTGATATAACTGCTGCGCGGTCGCACTATGAAGGACTCAGGTGCGATATAAATTATAAAGAGAGGAAGAGAACAGTGAATAAATCTCAACTGATTGACAAAATTGCTGCGGGTGCGGACATTTCTAAAGCTGCAGCTGGACGTGCATTAGATGCTTTAATCGCTTCTGTTACTGAATCTCTGCAGGCTGGGGATGACGTTGCGCTGGTAGGTTTTGGTACCTTTGCTGTTAAAGAACGTGCCGCCCGTACTGGTCGCAACCCGCAAACAGGTAAAGAAATTACTATCGCTGCCGCAAAAGTGCCGGGCTTCCGTGCTGGTAAAGCGCTGAAAGACGCGGTGAACTGATCGGCTTTCCCGTCAGGGAATGTGACGAAGTACAAGGGCGCATCGTGAGATGTGCCTTTTTTATTGCCTTTTCAGACCACTTTATGTGTGTTTATCGCCACTTGTGGGCTGACAATCACCCTGTTTTCTTGTCAAAATACGTCCTCACGCGCGGCGGCCATCACGTGCTATGCTGCGCGAGCTAAAGTCATCTACAGCGGAGCGTTGTTACACCATGATGGACAACCTACGCACGGCCGCCAACAGCGTCGTGCTCAAGATTATTTTCGGTATCATTATCGTCTCGTTCATTTTGACCGGGGTGAGTGGTTACCTGATTGGCGGTGGCAAAAACTATGCCGCAAAAGTGAATGGCCAGGAGATTGGCCGTGGGCAGTTTGAAAACGCCGTCGCCAGCGAACGTAACCGTATGCAGCAGCAGCTTGGCGATCAATTCTCCGAGCTGGCGGCGAACGAAAACTACATGAAAACCATGCGCCAGCAGGTGCTGAACCGCCTGATCGATGAGTCGCTTCTGGATCAGTATGCCCGCGAGCTGGGCCTCAGCATCAGCGATGAGCAGGTGAAGCAGGCGATCTTCCAGACCCAGGCGTTCCAGACGAACGGTAAGTTCGACAACCAGCGTTTCAGCGGTATTGTCGCCCAGATGGGGATGACCACCGATCAGTACGCCCAGGCGCTGCGTAACCAGCTGACCACGCAGCAGCTGATTAACGCCATTGCGGGTACCGACTTCATGCTGCCGGGCGAGTCCGATCAGCTGGCGGCGCTGGTATCTCAACAGCGGGTGGTCCGCGAAGCGACCATCAACGTAAATGCCCTGGCGGCAAAACAGACCGCCAGCGATGAGGAAATCAACGCCTTCTGGCAGCAGAATCAGGCCCGTTTTATGGCGCCGGAGCAGTTCCGCGTCAGCTACATCAAAATGGATGCCGCCAGCATGCAGGAGAGCGCCTCTGACGACGAGATTCAGTCATGGTACGACCAGCACAAGGATCAGTTCACTCAGCCGCAGCGCAACCGCTACAGCGTGATTCAGACCAAAACTGAAGCCGATGCGAAAGCGGTACTGGCCGAGCTGCAAAAAGGAGCGGACTTCGCCACGCTGGCGAAAGAAAAATCGACCGATATTATCTCTGCCCGCAACGGTGGCGATATGGGGTGGATGGAAGATGCCTCTACCGTGCCTGAGTTGAAAGATGCCGGGCTGAAAGAGAAAGGCCAGCTGTCTGGCGTGATCAAATCCTCGGTTGGCTTCCTGGTAGCTCGTCTGGACGACGTCCAGCCGGCGCAGGTGAAGCCGCTGGCTGACGTGCGTAATGACATTGCGGCGAAAGTGAAGCAGGAAAAAGCGTTGGATGCTTACTACGCGCTGCAGCAGAAGGTGAGCGATGCGGCCAGCAACGATAATGAATCGCTGGCGAGCGCAGCGCAGGTCGCCGGGCTGAAGGTCGTAGAAACCGGCTGGTTTGGCCGCGATAACCTGCCGGAGGAGCTGAACTTTAAACCGGTCGCTGACGCTATTTTTAACGGCGGTCTGGTGGGTGAGAACGGCGCGCCGGGCAGCAACTCCGATATCATTACCGTTGACGGCGATCGCGCTTTTGTTCTGCGCATTAGCGAACACAAAGCCGAGGCGGTGAAGCCGCTTGCCGAAGTGAAGGCACAGGTTAGCGATATCGTTAAGCACAATAAAGCGGAACAGCAGGCGAAACTGGAGGCCGACAAGCTGCTGGCGGCGCTGAAAGACGGCAAAGGCGATGAAGCGATGAAGGCGGCTGGCCTGAGCTTTGGCGCGCCGCAGACGCTTTCTCGTACCGGCCAGGATCCGCTGAGCCAGCTGGCATTTACCCTGCCGCTGCCGCAGCAGGGTAAACCGGTCTACGGCGTGGGCAGCAATATGCAAGGCGATGTGGTGCTGGTAGCGCTGGATGAGGTGAAAGCCGGCAGCATGCCGGAAGAGCAGAAGAAGGCCATGGTTCAGGGGATCACCCAGAACAATGCCCAAATCGCTTTCGAAGCGCTGATGAGCAACCTGCGCAAGGCGGCGAAAATTAAGCTCGGCGACAGCATCGACCAGCAGCAGTAATTTCGCGTCGTCTCGCAAAAATGAGCAACACGATGTAATCCTCAAGGGCCGCTTTCGCGGCCCTTTCCATTTCTGTGATTTGCCTTTTGTCGACTATCCGCACTGACGCTATCGTGACCTTGCTGTCTACACACAAGGAGATATCAGCATGAAATATGGAATAAAAGCACTGATGGCCGCGGGCGTTCTGGTTTTTGCGGTAGGGGTACAGGGGGCGCTGGCGGCACCCGCCAGCGGCAAAGCGGCGGTGAATAAAGAAAATGTGCAGGCGTCCTCTTCGGCGAAGGCGGAAGCGGTGCCCGGCGAGTCTGACAACGGGGCGACAAAGGTCAGCATTAACCGCGCCAGCGCCGAACAGCTGGCGCAGGCGTTAAATGGCGTAGGATTGAAAAAAGCCCAGGCTATTGTCAGCTACCGCGAAGAGTACGGGCCGTTCAAAACCCTCGATGATCTGAAGCAGGTCCCGGGAATGGGGAGCGCGTTGGTGGAGCGCAATTTAGCCCATCTGACGCTGTAAATTTTATGCCAGACCTTGCACAGCGGTGATTTTTTGCCAGGATAAAGAGGTTGCATCAAGTGGTGTGACCTCTTACCTCATAAACAACAATAACAGAAAGGCATTAGTGCTATGCAGACACAAATTAAAGTTCGCGGCTATCATCTGGACGTCTACCAGCATGTGAACAACGCTCGCTACCTGGAGTTCCTTGAGGAAGCCCGCTGGGACGGCCTGGAAAATAGCCCCGCGTTTCAGTGGATGATGGAGAAAAACATCGCCTTCGTGGTGGTGAATATCAATATTAACTATCGTCGTCCGGCGGTACTGGGCGATGTGCTGACGGTGAGCAGCAAACTGGAGCAACTCAACGGCAAAAGCGGCATCCTAAGCCAGGTGGTCACCCTCAACCCCAATGGCGAAGTAGTGGCCGATGCGCTGATTACCTTCGTTTGTATCGATTTGAAAACCCAGAAGGCGCTGCCGCTGGAAGGGGAATTGCGTGCGAAACTTGACCAGATGAACCTGCGCTGACAACCGTCGTGCGAGTGGCGGGCCCACGGCAGGTGATGAACCCGTAGCCCCGGTAAGCATCGCGCCACCGGGGAATTTGAGCCAAAGTTCCGGTAAATCGATCCCCGGAGATTATGCCTGCGTCAGTCCGGTTTTTTGCTGCATCACCGCCATTACCCCGACCTTGTCCGCCAGATACTGGTTGAGTCCGTTTGCGCGCAGGTTACAGGCGGCGCACTGGCCGCAGCCATCGCCCTTAATGCCGTTGTAGCAGGTGAGGGTTTCCCGGCGCACCAGATCCAGCTGACCCCAGTAGTCGGCGAGCGCCCAGGTCTCGGCTTTATTCAGCCACATCAGCGGCGTCTCAAAGCGAATGTCTTTCGCCATCCCCAGGCTGACGGCGTGGTGCAGCGCTTTGACAAACTCATCGCGGCAGTCCGGGTAGCCGGAGAAGTCGGTCTCGCACACGCCGGTGATGATGGCTTCGGCTTTTACCTGATAGGCGTAGATTGCCGTCAGGGTTAAAAACAGAATATTACGCCCGGGGACAAAGGTGTTGGGAATGCCCTCGGCATCAGGCTGATAGTCCGGTACCGGAATGTTATCGCGGGTCAGGCTGCTGACTGCCAGTTCGTTGAGCAGAGTGACGTCCAGCACTTTATGCGCGACGGCGCCCAGTTTCAGGGCGAGTTCGCGCGCAACGTCGATTTCCGCGCGGTGGCGTTGGCCATAATCAAAAGTGACGCAATGCACTTCATCATACTGTTGCAGAGCCTGCACCAGACAGGTGGTTGAATCTTGTCCTCCGCTGAAGACAACTACGGCGCGTTTCATGGCAATTCCTGACTAAATGAATAAAGGCGATATGGTAGCGCCAGACGCCCTCCATCACCAGCTCTCTCACGTCGACGAGGCTGGCAGCCAGGCGCTGGCGAAGTCGAACCAGCCCCGGGCGTTGAGGCGCAGACCATTGACCCCCGGTGGCGCGCTGATCCGATAGTTATACTTGAACAGCGGCGTCATGATGGCGTCTTCCATCAGGCTGTTAAATACGTTGCGCAGCGCATCGTTGCGGCTGCGAGCGTCGGGCTGAGACTGCACCGCGTCTAATGTCGCCTGCAGATGAGCATATTGCGCCCCGGTCAGCAAATTAGGCCACAGCATATCGCAGCGCAGCCACTGTTCCAGGGCGTACTCCGGCGCTTCGCCGATCAGACGGTCGCCCATCATCAGGTCGGCCTGACCCAGATGCTGGCAGCCTTCCCAGTTTTTAGCGTCGTGAAACAGGAGCGTCAGCTCGCAGCCCAGCAGAGCCAGACGTTGCCTCAGCTGTTCGGCCATCGCATGTAGCTCGACCGGCAGATGATAGAGCAGGGTGAGCCTGGCCGGCAGCGGTACCGCGTTGTTTGCCGGTCCCTGCGGGATGGACCATCCCGGCAGCACCTCATGGCTTGGCGTAATCAAATCCTCCTCCAGCGGCAGCGTATCCAGTAGCGACGAGTGATGGATTATCGACACCAGCCGCTGGGCCTGCGCTTTGCTAAGCCGAGGGCTGTGGCGCAGGGTCAAATAGCAGAAGCCAAGGCTGATACGGTTGCTGACCTGACGCAGATTATGCAGCTCTTCGCGATCGCCGATGGTGATCTGCACCGGATGGCGGCAGCTGGTGCCGAGATCGCGGTCAAAGAGCTGAGGAGTGATCCAGTACTCCACCGCCTGGATCAGCGGATGCTGCAGGTGGTAGCGGGGATGGTTTTCCAGGCGGACGAGTTCCGGACTAAACCGCTTCAGGCGGAACGGTCCGCAGCCAATGGCCGGATCGTCGGGATGCGCCAGCACGCTGCAGTAGCTGGCGAGGCGGAACGGCAGCCAGTAGTCAGGGCGATGCAGGGTTATTGTTAAACACTGGGCATGGGTGACATCGATACGGCTGATGCTGGCGAAGAGGGTCCGCAAGGCGGGCAGCTCAAGCAGCAGCAGTAACCGCTGTCGCAACTGCGCGGTTTCCACCGTATCGCCATTGTGCCAGCACAGCGTGGAGCGGATATAAAAATGCCAGCGCAGGCCGTCCGGGGAGACCTGCCAGTGGTGCGCCAGATCGCCGATCGGCATATTGTCGCCTTCGTCGAAGCGCGTCAGCCCGGCATAGATTTGTCCGGCCAGATGCTGCTCGGCGCGGCCGGGGAGAAAGCCGGGACGCAGCGGCTCCAGCGGGCGATAGTAAGGAATACGCAGCGTGGGGGTATTGTTTTGCCACTGACCGCCGAGGAAGGGATGGAGCAGGGCTTTCAGCTCCACCGGGGCAAGCTGCGCCAGCTCCAGCGCGGTTTGTTGCTGACCGTTGTTCAGCGCCTGCTCCATCATCTCGTTGCGCAGACTTTCCGGGGTTTTGTGAAATAAGAGCTGTCCGCGTTTGCCGCGCCCGGAGCTGGCCTGCCAGCTTAGCCACCCGGCCTCCTGCGCCTGACGCAGCAGAGTACGGACGTGGCGCTCGCTGCAAAAACAGCGCTCCGCCAGTTCGCCGACGGTGACCTGCTGCGGCGCCCCGGCTGAGGGTTGCCATAGGCGCTGGTATTGATTTAAACGGTGTAAGAGTCGCATGGGGGCCGTCGTCCACCGGGCCGCTGTAAACCCGGAACAATTAATAATATCTATTCACTATTACTTCCGTATATCCCAGGTGATACTGCAACACAAGCGAAGCCCATCACACATCGGGGAATATACCATGGCAAAACTGGCGGCATTTGATATGGACGGCACCCTGCTGATGCCGGACCATCGTCTTGGAGAAAAGACGCTTTCCGCGCTGAAACGGCTGCGTGAGCGCGATATCACCTTGACCTTCGCCACCGGCCGCCATGTGCTGGAGATGCACCATGTGATTGGCGAATTTTCCCTTGATGCATTTCTGATCACCGGCAACGGGACGCGCATCCATTCGCTGGAAGGGGAGGAGCTTTATCGCCAGGATCTCGCTCCCGAGGCGGCGGAAGCGGTGCTGCACGGCAAATGGGATACCCAGGCCAGCATGCACGTCTTTAACGATGGCGGCTGGTTCACCGGCCAGGCAAGGCCTGAATTGTTGCAAGCGCATGTATTCAGCGGCTTTCACTATCAACTGTGCGATCTGAAGCGTATGTCGGCGCAGCATGTCACCAAGATATGTTTCTGCGGCGATCATGACGATTTGCGCCGTCTGCGGATCCAGCTGAATGAGACGCTGGGCGATCGCGCATTTCTCTGCTTCTCGGCAATGGACTGTCTGGAGGTGCTGCCGGTTGGCTGCAATAAAGGCGCGGCGCTGGCGGTGCTCAGCCAGCATTTAGGCTTCACCCTGCAGGAGTGCATGGCCTTCGGCGATGCGATGAACGACCGCGAGATGCTGGGCAGCGTTGGGCGGGGGTTCATCATGGGCAACGCGATGCCGCAGCTGAAAGCCGAGCTGCCGCATCTGCCGGTAATTGGCGACTGCCGGAATCAGGCAGTCTCCCATTTTTTAACTCATTGGCTGGATAATCCTGATCTTCCTTATTCCCCCGAATAGAGAGACCCTTCCAGCAAGCCAGATAGGCTTCTATCTGGCTTTTTTTATCGCCTTTCGACCAGACCGGCGATCTCCGCCTGCCAGGGCGCAATATCGCCGATATTGTTCGCCACCCACTGCGGGTTGTAATAGCTTTCCAGGTAACGCTCGCCGCTGTCGCACAGGAGTGTCACTATCGAGCCGGTGCGACCTTCCTCGCGCATCCGCGCGGCCAGCTGCAATACGCCCCACATATTAGTGCCGGTCGAGGCGCCGACCTTGCGCCCAAGCTGCGTTTCCAGCCACAGGGCGGTGGCTACGCTCGCCGCATCCGGCACGCGCAGCATCTCATCGACAACGTCGGGAATAAACGACGGCTCGACGCGCGGCCGTCCGATGCCTTCAATTTTGCTGCCGACCGGGCTGCGCAGGCTGGCGTCGCGGGTCTGCCAGTAATCGAGGAACACCGAATTCTGCGGATCAACGACCATCAGCTGCGTCTCGTAGCCCTGGCTGCGAATATAGCGGCCAATGGTCGCTGAGGTGCCGCCGGTGCCGGCGCTCATGACGATCCATGACGGCTGCGGGTGCGGCTCATGGCTCATCTGGCGGAAAATACTGTCGGCGATATTGTTGTTGCCGCGCCAGTCGGTGGCCCGCTCGGCGAAGGTAAACTGATCCATATAATGGCCGTTCAGCTCGCGGGCCAGCGTTTCGGAAGCCGCGTAGATTTCGCCGGCGCTCTGCACAAAATGGCAGCGTCCGCCGTAGAACTCGATCTGTTCGATTTTGCGTCTGGCGGTGCAGGAGGGCATCACAGCGATAAACGGCAGCCCCAGCAGGCGGGCGAAATAGGCCTCCGAAACGGCGGTTGACCCTGAGGAGGACTCTATAATTGGCGTGCCTTCTTTGATCCAGCCGTTGCACAAGCCATAGAGAAACAGCGACCGCGCCAGGCGATGCTTCAGGCTGCCGGTGGGGTGGGTGCTTTCATCTTTCAGATACAGGTGGATGCCCGGAAAAGCGGGCAGCGGCAGACGGATCAGGTGCGTGTCGGCGGAACGCTGATAGTCAGCGTTGATTTCGCTAATGGCATGTTTAACCCAGGCGCTATTCATCGTGATTTCCTGTTTGTCATTTTGTGCCTAGCTTAGCGGAAAGCGCAGGAAAAATTGTTGCCATTTAATCTGTGGATTACCATTATGAGAGCAAAATTTTCTCTGAGGATGCCCAATGCTAGATAAAATTGACCGTAAGCTGCTGGCGCTACTGCAGGAAGATTGCACCCTCTCTTTGCAGGCGCTGGCCGATGCCGTTAATCTGACCACCACGCCCTGCTGGAAACGCCTGAAACGGCTCGAAGACGAGGGTATTCTCCGCGGGCGCGTCGCCCTGTTGGACGCGGAAAAGGTGGGGCTGGGGCTGACGGCGTTCGTCCTGATCAAGACCCAGCATCACAGCAGCGACTGGTACTGTCAGTTCGTGAGCGAAGTGACGCAGATGGCGGAAGTGCTCGGCTTCTGGCGGATGGCGGGGGAGTATGACTACCTGCTACGGGTGCAGGTGGCTGATATGAAACGCTATGACGACTTTTATAAACGTTTAGTGAACAGTGTGCCCGGTCTGTCGGATGTCACTTCGAGTTTTGCCATGGAACAGATAAAATATACCACCGCCTTGCCTGTCGAATAACGGTATTGCGCCGTAACCCATTACAAAATCAGGATTTTATTGCTTGCGATTATTTGCTCAACTCAGCTGGTACTTCCGCCGGGAGTGGCGCCGCTATCTTGGCGCAATTGCCCTGCTGGTCATTATTGCCGTCCTGCAGCTTATTCCGCCGAAGGTGGTGGGCATTGTGGTCGACGGCGTGACGCAACAACATTACACCGCGGAGAAGGTGTGGATGTGGATCGGCGCGCTGGTGCTGATCGCGGTGATGGTCTACCTGCTGCGCTATGTCTGGCGCGTGCTGTTGTTCGGTGCTTCTTACCAGTTGGCGGTTGAGCTGCGGGAAGATTTTTACCGGCAACTGAGCCGCCAGCATCCGGCGTTCTATTTGCGCCATCGCACCGGGGATCTTATCGCCCGCGCCACCAATGACGTGGACCGGGTGGTGTTTGCCGCTGGCGAAGGAGTATTAACCCTGGTGGATTCCCTGGTGATGGGCTGTGCGGTATTGATTGTGATGTCGACGCAGATTAGCTGGCAGCTTACTCTGCTGGCGCTGCTGCCGATGCCGCTGATGGCCCTGGCGATCAAACGCAACGGCGATGCGCTTCACGAACGTTTTCGCGTTGCTCAGGCGGCCTTTTCCAGCCTCAACGATCGCACGCAGGAGAGCCTGACCAGCATCCGCATGATTAAGGCGTTTGGGCTGGAGGATCGCCAGTCGGCGCAGTTTGCTGCCGATGCTGCCGATACCGGCGCGAAAAACATGCGCGTGGCACGCATTGACGCCCGCTTCGACCCCACCATCTATATCGCCATCGGGGCCGCTAACCTGCTGGCCATCGGCGGCGGCAGCTGGATGGTGATCCACGGCAGCCTGACCCTGGGCCAGCTGACCAGCTTCGTGATGTATCTTGGCCTGATGATCTGGCCGATGCTGGCGCTGGCGTGGATGTTTAACATCGTGGAGCGCGGTAGCGCGGCCTATGGTCGTATCCGCACGATGCTTGAAGAGGCGCCGGCGGTGGATGACGGGACCGAGGCGGTGCCGGCAGGCCGTGGCGTCCTGCAGGTTGCTATCCGCGATTTCATCTATCCGCAGGCGAGCAAACCTTCGCTGGAGCAGGTAAATTTTACTCTCCAGCCGGGGCAAATGCTGGGCATCTGCGGGCCGACGGGCGCCGGCAAAAGCACCATTCTGGCGCTGCTGCAGCGCCATTTTGACGTCACTCACGGCGAGATCCGCTTTCACGATCTGCCGCTGCCGATTCTGCAGCTCGACAGCTGGCGCGCCCGGTTGGCGGTGGTCAATCAGACGCCATTTTTATTCTCCGATACCGTCGCCAATAATATCGCGCTGGGAAAACCGGACGCGACGCAGGCGCAGATTGAGCGGGTTGCACAACTGGCCAGCGTGCATGACGACATTCTGCGTCTGCCTCAGGGCTACGAGACCGAAGTGGGCGAGCGCGGCGTGATGCTCTCCGGCGGTCAGAAACAGCGCATCTCGATTGCTCGCGCCCTGCTGCTGGAGGCCGAAATTTTGATCCTCGACGATGCCTTATCGGCGGTGGATGGCCGCACCGAGCACCAGATCCTGCATAATCTGCGCCAGTGGGGGGAGGGGCGGACGGTCATTATCAGCGCCCACCGCCTGTCGGCGCTCACCGAGGCCAGTGAAATTTTGGTACTGCAGCATGGGCATATTGCCCAGCGCGGCCGCCACGAGGCGCTGGCCGTGCAGCCCGGCTGGTACCGCGACATGTATCGATATCAGCAGCTGGAGGCCGCGCTCGACGAGGTTCCGCAGACGCAAGAGGAGGCCCTGGATGCGTAGCTTTACCGAACTCTGGCCGACGCTTAAACGCCTGCTGGCCTATGGTTCACCGTGGCGCAAGCCGTTGGCCATCGCGGTGGCGATGATGTGGATTGCGGCGGCGGCGGAAGTGAGCGGCCCGCTGCTTATCAGCTATTTCATCGACAACATGGTGGCGAAACATACGCTGCCGCTGAAGCTGGTGGCCGGTCTGGCGGTAGCCTATATCGGCCTGCAGCTGCTGGCGGCGCTCCTGCACTATAACCAGTCGCTGCTGTTTAACCGCGCCGCGGTCGGCGTCGTCCAGCAGTTGCGCAGCGACGTGATGGATGCCGCCCTGCATCAGCCGCTCAGCGAGTTTGATACCCAGCCGGTTGGGCAGCTTATCTCACGGGTAACCAACGATACGGAAGTCATTCGCGATCTGTACGTGACGGTGGTGGCTACGGTACTGCGCAGCGCCGCGCTGATCGGCGCGATGCTGGTGGCGATGTTTAGCCTCGACTGGCGGATGGCGCTGGTGGCGATCGCGATTTTCCCGGCGGTGCTGATCGTGATGATTATCTATCAGCGCTATAGCACGCCGATCGTGCGGCGGGTGCGCGCCTGGCTTGCCGACATCAACGATGGCTTCAACGAAGTGATCAACGGCATGGGCGTCATCCAGCAGTTCCGCCAGCAGGCGCGCTTTGGCGAACGGATGCGCGAGGCCAGCTATGCCCACTATCTGGCGCGGATGCAGACGCTACGCCTGGACGGTTTTCTGCTGCGCCCGCTGCTGAGCCTTTTTTCCTCGCTGGTGCTGTGCGGGCTGCTGATGCTGTTCGGCTTTAGCGCGGTGGGCACGATCGAGGTTGGGGTCCTGTACGCGTTTATCAGCTATCTTGGACGCCTTAACGAGCCGCTTATCGAGCTGACCACCCAGCAGTCGATGCTGCAGCAGGCGGTGGTCGCCGGCGAGCGCGTTTTCGAGCTGATGGATCGCCCGCGCCAGGCGTGGGGTACGGATGACGCGCCGCTGAGCAGCGGTCGGGTGGAAATTGACCATCTCTCCTTTGCTTACCGGGGGGACCGTCTGGTTCTCCAGGATATCACGCTGGATATTCCCTCCCGCAGCTTCGTGGCGCTGGTCGGACATACCGGCAGCGGAAAAAGTACCCTCGCCAGTCTGATGATGGGCTATTACCCGTTAACCCACGGCGAGATCCGCATCGATGGTCGACCGCTCGCATCCCTCAGCCACAGCGCGTTGCGTCGGGGCATCGCGATGGTGCAACAGGATCCCGTAGTGCTGGCGGATACCTTCTACGCCAACGTCGCGCTGGGCCGGGACATCAGTGAGGCGCAGGTTTGGGAAGCGCTGGAGGCGGTGCAGCTGGCGGCGGTGGCGCGCAGCATGAGCGATGGGCTGTACACCCAACTGGGTGAGCAGGGCAATAATCTCTCCGTCGGGCAGAAGCAGCTGCTGGCGCTGGCGCGCGTGCTGGTGGATACCCCGCAGGTACTGATTCTGGATGAGGCGACGGCAAACATCGACTCCGGTACCGAGCAGGCGATCCAGCAGGCGCTGACGAAGGTCCGCCAGCATACCACCCTCGTGGTTATTGCCCATCGGCTGTCGACCATTGTGGAGGCCGATACCATCCTGGTTCTGCATCGAGGTCAGGCTGTCGAGCGGGGCACCCATCAGCAGCTGCTGGCGGCGAAAGGCCGCTACTGGCAGATGTATCAGCTGCAGCTGGCCGGCGAAGAGCTGGCGGCCAGCGCCAGAGAGGAGTCGCTCAGCGCCTGATGCACCACCAGCAGGCAGGGAACGCTGGGCGGCCTGCCATGGTGCAAAAACGTTACATCAAATGCACCGTTGTGGTGCATTTTTGCGCGCCAGGCGCCGTTGCGCAGGATATTGCCTGACCTGTCCCCTGTTTTTTGCCATCAAAGGGCCGCTTTGCGGCCTTTTTTCATTTCTGGCATAGCCCTTGCTTTATATCCATCGTGTTAGCTGCGGCCATTACCGAATACTGACTGGAGGGGACTTATGAAGCTGGTTACCGTGGTAATCAAACCATTCAAACTGGAAGACGTGCGTGAAGCTTTGTCTTCCATCGGCATTCAGGGCCTGACGGTCACTGAAGTCAAAGGATTTGGCCGTCAGAAAGGTCACGCGGAGCTCTACCGCGGCGCCGAGTATAGCGTCAACTTTCTGCCAAAAGTGAAGATTGATGTGGCGATTGCCGACGATCAGCTGGATGAAGTCATCGATGTCATCAGCAAAGCGGCTTACACCGGAAAAATTGGCGACGGCAAAATTTTCGTCGCTGAATTGCAGCGCGTCATTCGCATCCGTACCGGCGAAGCTGACGAAGCGGCACTGTAATTTCCAGACCACACAGTGATGGGGAACGAAACAATGAAAATGGCAACAATGAAATCGGGTCTGGGGGCATTAGCCCTTCTGCCGGGGCTGGCGATGGCCGCGCCTGCGGTGGCGGACAAAGCCGATAACGCGTTTATGATGATTTGCACCGCGCTGGTTCTGTTTATGACTATCCCGGGGATTGCGCTGTTTTACGGCGGCCTGATCCGCGGTAAGAACGTTCTGTCCATGCTGACTCAGGTGATTGTCACCTTTGGCCTGGTCTGCGTATTGTGGGTGATTTATGGCTATACCCTGGCCTTCGGCACCGGCGGCAGCTTCTTCGGCAGCTTTGACTGGGTGATGCTGAAAAATATTGAGCTGAAAGCGCTGATGGGCACCTTCTATCAGTATATCCACGTGGCCTTCCAGGGCTCGTTCGCCTGCATCACCGTCGGGCTGATTGTCGGGGCGCTGGCGGAACGTATTCGTTTCTCCGCGGTACTGATCTTCGTGGTGGTGTGGATGACACTCTCCTACGTGCCGATTGCGCATATGGTTTGGGGCGGCGGTCTGCTGGCGACCCATGGCGCGCTGGACTTCGCCGGCGGCACCGTTGTGCACATCAACGCCGCGGTCGCCGGGCTGGTGGGCGCCTATATGATGGGCAAACGCGTGGGCTTCGGCAAAGAAGCGTTCAAACCGCATAACCTGCCGATGGTGTTCACTGGCACCGCTATCCTCTACGTGGGCTGGTTCGGCTTCAACGCCGGCTCTGCCAGCGCAGCGAATGAAATTGCGGCCCTGGCGTTCGTTAACACCGTCGTGGCGACCGCTGCGGCTATCCTGGCGTGGACCTTTGGCGAATGGGCTCTGCGCGGCAAACCTTCACTGCTGGGCGCCTGCTCCGGGGCAATTGCCGGTCTGGTTGGCGTTACGCCGGCGTGTGGTTATATCGGTGTCGGCGGGGCGCTGATCGTCGGTATCGCCTCTGGCCTGGCGGGTATCTGGGGCGTGACTGCGCTGAAACGCTGGCTGCGTGTGGATGATCCTTGCGACGTCTTCGGCGTTCACGGCGTCTGCGGCATCGTCGGCTGTATCCTGACTGGTATCTTCGCGGCGACTTCTCTGGGCGGCGTCGGTTATGCGGAAGGCGTCACCATGGGCCATCAGCTGCTGGTGCAACTGGAAAGTATCGCCATCACCGTGGTCTGGTCCGGCGTTGTGGCGTTCATCGGCTACAAAGTGGCGGATATGACCGTCGGGCTGCGCGTGCCGGAAGAGCAGGAGCGCGAAGGGCTGGACGTCAACAGCCATGGCGAAAACGCCTATAACGCCTGATAAAAAAGCCATTCTCTCCTGATAGCGAAAAGCCTCCCGTCCGGGAGGCTTTTTTTATGCGTTGCGGTTGCGCATCACCCCTTCCTGAACCGTTGAGGCAACCAGCGTGCCATCCTGGGTGTAGAATTCGCCGCGAACGAAGCCGCGGGCGCTGGAGGCCGAGGTGCTTTCGACGCTATAAAGCAGCCATTCATTAATATTAAACGGCCGGTGGAACCACATAGAGTGGTCGATGGTGGCGACCTGCATGCCGGGCTCAAGGAAACCAACGCCGTGCGGCTGCAGCGCCACCGGCAGGAAGTTAAAGTCTGAAGCATAGCCCAGCAGATACTGATGAATACGCAGATCGTCAGGGACGGCGCCGTTGGCGCGCAGCCAGACCTGGCGCACCGGTTCGGCGATATGGCCTTTCATTGGGTTATGAAACTCCACCGGACGGATCTCCAGCGGTTTATCGCAGAGGAATTTGTCTTTCACCTGCGGCGGCAGGAGATGCGCCAGCTTGCGAGCGATATCGGTTTCCGAAGGCAGGCCGTCAGGGGAGGGGGCGGCCGGCATTGCTTTCTGATGCTCATAGCCATTCTCTGGCGCCTGGAAGGAGGCGGTCATATAGAAAATCGGCTTCCCGTTCTGGATGGCGGCGACCCGACGGGCGCTGAAGCTGTTGCCGTCGCGCAGCACCTCCACATCGTAAACGATCGGCTTCTGGCTATCGCCGGGGCGAAGAAAGTAGCTGTGAAACGAATGAACCAGACGCTCAACGGGCACGGTCTCTTTTGCCGCATACAGCGCCTGACCCACTACCTGGCCGCCAAAAACCTGACGTAACCCCAGGTCTTCGCTCTGCCCGCGAAACAACCCTTCCTCAATTTTTTCCAGATCTAATAATGCCAGCAGGTTAGAGAGTGCCTGACTCATACTTATCCTCAATTAACAATAGCGGCGCAGCGCGCGTAATGTGGCCAAGTATAACCTGGAATCGCAAGTGGTCCGATGGGTGTAATAATCTGAATAACGACCAGTTAACAGGAACAAATCTGAGATCTGTGCCACACTTATTGACGACACGAAAGTTCCTGCCGGCGAAGCGGCGGAACATCCTCCTGGGTATTAAGGGATGATAAGGAGAACATCATGAAATTTGCCTATATGTTTAGTGCCTTAGCCGTCGCCGCGACGCTGACCGCCTGTGCTAATCACCACTCGAACAATTCTTCGACGCAGGCGGCCGCGCCCGACCCTTACGGTATCGCGACGCTGAGCGTGGCGCAGCAGCAGCCGAGCGTCACGGGGACGATTAATATCCGCCAGAGAATCGCTTTACCGCCGGATGCGGTACTGACGGTGACCCTGTCGGATGCTTCTCTGGCAGATGCGCCAGCCCGCGTATTGTCGCAAAAAGCGGTGCGTACCGAAGGCAAACAGGCGCCATTTAACTTTGCGCTGCCTTACAACCCGGCAGATATTCAACCGAACGCTCGCATTCTGCTAAGCGCGGCGATCACGGTTAACGGCCAGTTGATGTTTATTACCGATACCGTGCAGACGGTAATAAACCAGGGCGGCACTCATGCCGACCTGACGCTGGTTCCGGTCCAGCAGACCGCCGTTCCTGTCGCCCAGTAAGCTCGCTACGCCCCCGGATGGGGGCTTTTTTTTGCCTTCAATAAACCCAGCGATAATGCTGGAGATCGATATGGCCGCTGCCGGAGACCTGCACACCCTCGGCCAGCAGCGCCTGACGCTGCCGCTGTAGATCGGGGCCGGTGAGGGAGATATCGCCATGGCGATTGACCACCCGATGCCATGGCAGGGTGGACCCTTCCGGCAGGCGCTTCAATACGCCGCCCACCTGGCGCGCCGCGCGCGGTGAACCTGCCAGCCGGGCGACCTCGCCGTAGGTCGTGACATACCCTTCCGGTATCGACGCCACGATGTGCCAGACGCGTTGGGGAAATGTGTCGTGCGGAGCCATTTTCTGTCCTGTTACCGGCAAAACGTCAGCATAAGCGCTAAGCCAGGAGCTGTACAGCCGGCCTGGGTCAGGCGGCCTGTTCGACGGTGAACGTCAGAGCGAGGCCGAGGATCTGCATGCCATGGACATTGTCCGAGGCTGAGCTGGCGATGAGACTTTCAAGAAATTTCAACCGCTGCGAAGTGGCGTTGATGATCAGCCTCGCGCGCAGGCCCGGCATGGTTAACGACGAGATAGGGTACACCACCCGACCGCTGATATAGACCGGCAGCTTGCGTAGCTCCACCTGGCGCAGCACGCCGACGGTGGAATAGAGCAGCGCCAGCGGCGTAACCGCCCGCACCGGCGCGGGACTGATGGTCGCGAAGTCGAGCATTTTTTCAGGACGCAGGTAGTTTACGCCCTGAAAGGCGATGGTCATCCCTTCAATAGCAGGTAAAGGCAGAGTGATGGTCTGTGGTGATGAGTCAGTCATTCGATTACCGTCGAGACAATGTACTGGTGATAAAAGAGGACGAAGAGGATAAGTATGGTGGATAACCCGGATGTGTGCTGAGCGCAGGCTCGCAATCTCACAGGCTGACCGTGAGTGGCTGGTTTTATTCGCGTTATTGCGCAATAAACCAGCAGGCGGACGGTGTGAGCTTGCAATTCACCAGGTCAGCAGGGATAATGCGCCAGCGCGTTAGGCAACTAACGCTCTCAATGGGGGCTCTGTTGGTTCTCCCGCAACGCTACTCTGTTTACCAGGTCAGGTCCGGAAGGAAGCAGCCAGAGCAGACGACGTGTGTGCCGGGATGTAGCTGGCAGGGCCCCCACCCATTTCTCCCGCCTGGTGTTTCCCTTATATTTGTCCGGTTTTTATTCCTGCAATAATTAATTTCTGATAAAGATCGCATATTAGTTTTTGTTGTTAAACCCCCCTTCTTTTATTCCATAATATTTACTTGTCATAAATCTGAAATACTACTGAAATATTAATGTCATTTGCATGTCATAAATAAAGCGCATCTTACTGATGGGAATTTGTTGCCAGGCTCATGCTGTAAAATATATCTCTGGATCAGCATGTTAACTTCGTGTATTAATTATGATGATTTTATTGCACGGGAAGCGTAGCTATGACCACAGTGGTTTTGAATGTAAAAATTGACGCAGAGCTAAAAGAAAAGTTGCGTCATTATGCGGAAGTTAATAACGAGAACCTGGGAACGGCAACGGAAAAGCTGCTGCAGCTGGCTTTTCAGCTGGAGGAGTCAGCAGGTGAGGCGGGGGTGACGGAAGAGGACATTGACAGCCAGCATACCGAAGAGGAAGCGACGCCACTTACCCCTAAAGAAATCAAAGCATTAAGAAAACTTCTGAAGAAGAAAAAATGAAACAACAATTCTCTACAGCCAGCAACTATAGCGAAGCTTGCGATATGTTGCGCTCAGGATACGTAAAACACGTCCGCCTGAACTGGAATATCGGTAGTGATGAGTTCTTTCGCATTGCTTCCGACTGGTGTGACACCGGCGCTAAAATCAAAAAAGATGAAGATGGCTTTATTATTTCCCTGAAAGGGTTTCCTATTCCGCGCCAGCATTAATGAAATTGCCTTCTTTCTGTCATTGGGTTGCCATAACCAGAGGGCAGGATAGCCAGGCAATTTTATAAAAACATCTCATATACCTCATGGATGAAGGTCATTTGACGGGCTGAAGTCAGCCCGTCGCTATTTTCTTATATTATTTTTCGCAAACGTGTATTTTCCTTCTGTTCAGCAAGGCTTTGCCACAGCGGTTGTAGCGTGGAGAAGGCCCGGCGCAATGCTTCATCCGGCAGCGTAAACGGCAGACGTAAATAGCGATCGAACGCCCCTTCCAGCCCAAACCGCGTACCGGTGCCGATATGGATCCCCTGGCTTTCCGCACGCGCAGAGAACAGGGTGGCCAGCATGTCAGGAAGTTCCACCCAAAAAGAGAGCCCACCTTCCGGTGGCGAAAACCGCCAGCGGGGAAAATATTCCGCCATCAGCGTTTCGCACATGTCCCGGCGCGCCTTGAGCATATCCCGCCGCGGCGGCAGCAGTGTGGCGGCATTTTCCAGTAGCCAGCTGCAGGCCAGTTGCTCCAGCAGCGGCGTACCCAAATCCAGCGAATCGCGGGCCTGAATAAGCGAGGCGATGGTCCGCGCGCTGGCGCGGATCCAGCCGATACGTAGTCCCCCCCAGAAGCTTTTCCCGGCCGAACCAATGGTGAGCACTGCGGCATCGGGATTGAAGCTGGCCAGCGGCGGGGGCGGCGGCGCGTTATACCAAAGGTCGGCCATGGTCTCGTCGATTACCAGCGTTGTTCGCGTCCTGGCGGCGATGTCCGCAACCCGCTGGCGGGTGGGGGCATCCATACAGCGTCCGGTGGGGTTGTGAAAATCCGGCATCAGCCACGCCAGCCGCGGCGCAGTCTGCGCAATAGTCGCCGCCAGTCCATCGCAGTCCCATCCCTGCTGCGGAAGCGCAACCCCAACGGGGCGGCAGGAGGCGCCCTGAATGGCGCTGATGGCCATCGGATAGGTGGGGGCGTCAATAACCACCCGATCGCCCGGCCCGGTGAACAGGCGCAGGATCAGCGCGAAGGCGCTGAGGGCGCCGTTGACCACCATCACCTCATCGGGCCGCGTCGGCAGACCGCGTTCGCTGTAGCGCCGGGCAATCGCCTCCCGCAGCACCGGCAGCCCCTGCTGGTCATAGCCAGTCTGTGCGAGATAGGGCGGCAGCAGGGTCATAGCGTGCTGGAAGGCCTGATGGACCTCCGGCCCGGCGCTGAGGGCGGCGGTAGATAGATTAAGCGTAGATGAGATGCCGGCAGGCAGAGGAAGATCGGCGGGGCGTTCCGGCAAAACAATGCGTGACCCGCTCCCCTGGCGGCTGTAGAGAAAGCCCTCCTCCCGCAACTGGCCGAGGGCGCTGGCGATGGTGGTCCGGCTGACGTTCAGGGCCGCCGCCAGCTCGCGCTCGCCGGGCAGGCGCGTTTGCAGCGTCAGGCGACCATCAAGGATCAGCAGGCGGAGCGCTTCCGCCAGCTGGCGCCATAGCGGCGTGCGTGAGCTGGTCTCCTGCCAGTTGCCGAGCAGGCGTACCAGCGATTGGGTTCCAAAGCGTCGGGCTGACATAGCGATCCACTTTTCCAAAACTGGCCATTAATTATCAGTCCATTTTTGCTGATGATGAGGGCATTCGCAATGATGTTGAGGAAAAAATATGCTTCGTCGCCTGCTGCAGTTATATATTGGTCTGGTGCTTTACGGCGTGTCCACGGCGCTCTTCGTGCATGCCAATCTCGGCGCCGATCCGTGGGATGTTTTCCATCTCGGGGTGGCTAAACAGCTGGGTATCAGTTTCGGTACGGTGATTATCCTGACCGGCGCGGCGGTACTGCTGCTGTGGATCCCGATCCGGCAAATGCCGGGGCTCGGCACGGTGAGCAATGTCATCGTGCTGGGACTGGCGGCGGACGCCACGCTGGCCGTCCTGCCGCCGCTGGAGTCGATGGTGGCGCGCAGTGCGCTGCTGGTAGGAGCGATTGTGCTGAACGCTATCGCTACCGGAATGTATATTGGCGCGGGCTTTGGCCCCGGGCCGCGCGATGGCCTGATGACCGGTCTGCATGCTCGCACTGGTTGGTCACTGCGCGTTATCCGGACGGCGATCGAGCTTTCCGTACTGCTGATTGGCTGGCTGCTGGGGGGCAAATTTGGCGTCGGAACCGTCATCTACGCGCTGTCGATTGGGCCGCTGATCCAGCTGTGCCTACCGTGGTTCAGCCAGCCCGTCAGCCGCAACGCGGTCAGCCCTCCCCGGGAAATAGTCTCCTGAATTAACCCATCGCCCTCTTCATCATGGAGAGGGCCTTTCATCGCTTACAGGCCGCTCAGGCCATGAAGCATCATGTAGATCCCCACCACAATAATCAGTAAGCCTGAGAACCAGGGCGCCTTGCGCGAGAGGTCGTTAAGCCACGGCCAGCGGCGGGTGGCATGTTTAAGGCTCAGAGCGGCGATGGCCCCGGAAGCCACCAGCGTCAGCGCCAGACCAACGCTAAAGCCCAGCACCAGCGTGGCGCCCAGCGAGAATTTCTTCAGCTGTAAACAGATAAGCAGCACGGTAATGGACGCCGGGCAGGGGATCAGCCCCCCGGTCAGGCCAAACAGTACGATCTGCCCGGTCGTCACCTGGCGGCCATCAAAGCGCCGGTTGATCTCCTGAGCATGGGCCCGCTGATGCGCGTCCTGCCACTCCTCCGCCACCAGCGGCGCGGCGGATGAGGACGCATGGTGATGGTCATGGCGGTGATCATGGTCATGGCGGTGATCATGTTCATGGTCATGGTGGTGATCATGTTCATGGTGGTGCTCATGTTCATGGTGGTGCTCATGGTGCGTGTGGGGCTGCGATTCGCGCCAGGTGCGCCAGAGCATCCAGCAGGCAATCAGCACAATCGCTATCCCTGAGACCAGCTGAAACCAGGGTTCAGAGGTTTGGGCGTTCCAGCCGCGGCCAAACCACAGGCCGGCCATGGCGATCAGCCAGACCACCGCCGTATGCGAAACCGTGGCCGCCAGCCCCAGCAGCACCGCCTGTTTTAAGGTTCCCCGCACCGCCACGATAAAGGCGGCCATCATTGTTTTTGAGTGCCCGGGTTCGAGGCCGTGCAGCGCGCCGAGCAGTATTGCGCTGGGTATAAACAGCCAGGCATTGCCCTGCTGCAGAAGGGAAGTGAAATCGTTCATATCGGGATCCTTGCCAAAAGTGCGATTATCCTACTCCCCCCCAGTAGTAAAATACTACCCCCCAGTAGATAAAGCGGCTAATAAAAAGGATCATGGTATGCTGGCAGGCGTTGCTGACCACGCAGGTCGGTAATCCCGGACAGAATGAAACGGTGGATCGTGCAATGTCACATACAGTTCGACACAAAAAGATGTTACTGACCCGGCTGAAGAAAATTCAGGGGCAGAGTACCGCGTTAGAGAAAATGCTTAATCGCGAGCATGAGTGCGCTGAAATATTACAGCAGCTGGCGGCGATCCGCGGCGCGGTCAACGGCATGATGCTGCAGGTTATTCAGGGGCATCTTACCGACCATGTGGTGAAAGAGCCTGACGAGACGCAGCGCGAAGCGGATCTGGAGACGGTGATGCAGGTGATTAAATCCTATCTGAAGTAGCGCCCCCTGGCGTTCCGCTCAAGCCACCCGCCGCTTAATGCGCATGGAGGTTATGCTCTGCCCACAGAATGAACTGCTCTTTTGGCAGCGCTTTGCTGTACAGCCACCCCTGGGCGTACTGAACGCCATGCTGGCGCAGCCAGTCGCGCTGGCTTTCGGTTTCCACCCCTTCGGCGACGGTGGCCAGATTGAGCGCTTTGGCCATTTCAATAATGTGCGGCGTCAGCGGCCGGTACTCGAGGGTATCGACAAAAGATTTATCGATTTTCAGCGTGTCGACGTCCAGTTTCTGCAGATAGCTCAGGCTGGAGTAGCCGGTGCCAAAGTCATCAATCGAGATCCGATGGCCAGCCTGACGGTAGTGAGCGATCACCGGCATAGTCGTCTCCGGGTCGACAAAACCGCGCTCGGTGATTTCAAGGATGATCTGTTCGGCGGCGATTCCCCAGTGCTGTAGCTGATTGTGCAACAACGTCGGCAGGGTGGGCGAGCGTAAATCATCTACCGACAGGTTGATGGAGATGTGCACTTCCGGCCGCTGCCGCAGCCAGGGGCCGAGATCGGCAAAAATTTTCCTGACGATATCTTCCGTCAGCTGCGTGATGAGCCCGGTCTGCTCGGCCAGGGGAATAAAGATATCCGGCGATAAAAAAGTGCCATCGGGCTGCTGCCAGCGGGCCAGGGCCTCCGCCCCGGCAATTTTCCCGTCCTGCAACGAAATAATCGGCTGATAGTGAACCTGAATCGCTTCGGAATTGAGGGCGTCCAGCATGCTGTTGCGCGGTGAGCGCAGGTGCCTTAGCAGACGCAGCAGCAGCCAGGTGGCGAGCAGGCTGGTGAAAATTCCGGCAGGGAGCCAGAAGAACAGCTGCTGTCGAATGCGCTGCTGCAGCGGCAAGGTTGAAGACCAGGTTACGATGCCAGAGCCCAGCTCGGGAATGCGCTGGATCCGGTAGACTGTGTTATCCAGAGTAAGCATATCCACATGCGGATCTTTAATGCGTTGCCAGACTTTCGCCGGCAGCGGCTGACTGCTGATCACCATTTTCTGGTGGTCCAGGCCAAACAGCATGGTATGGATCTTCTCTTCGCTGGCGGGAACGACATCAATAAAGGAGACGGGGTCGATCATCACCATGTGCTGCCGGCTGCCCATGGCCGTCATCTGATGATCGAGGCCAAGATCGTTAATTGAGGTCAGCCAGGTGCGATAGCCGTCGGGGGCAATGTGGTCCGGCGGGGGGAAGGTGACCGCGACGCTATGGTCTTCCAGGGAGGAGCATTGCGGCACGGAATCACGCAGCCAGAGCACTTCCTGAATGTAGCGATGGGTATAGGCGATGCGGCGGAGCGTAAGCAGATGTTCAGGGCTACAGGAGGCGGCGGTGTGTGCGTCAGCCTCTCGTAACGCTTCCCGGGCCTGGTCGGCAACCTGCAGCGTCCGAACGACGATACGGTTGGAATAATCATCCAGTTCACGATAGAACTGCATTTTGGCCTGCCGCGCCGCCTGCCAGATGCTGAGTGAAATGGGCAGGATGATGGCCAGTATCAGCACTCCTGTAAACAGCGCCATCAGATGCCGGGTCCTCATGCCTGTGTCCTTATCGTTCGCCGGGTGTCATCAGTATATGCGAAAGATAATTCGGGCGCAGCGGGAGAAAACGCGTCGTTTGGGGAAAAAGCCGGCATCACAACAGGCTGCGATGCCGGGAGAGAAGGATGATTCCGATGTAGCAGAATAAAAATGAGGGTGTGAATGCCGGGCAGGGTGTGTTCCGGCATTCAGTCGCAGCATACGCTGCGCAGATGACAGCAATATGTTGGCTAGTGTGCATCCGGCGCCGGGATATCAGCGCTGATGCGCAGGTCGTTCTCATCAAACACCATGCAGAAGCGCTCATCGAAAGCCAGCTTAATTTTCTGCCAGGGGCGGAAATGGACGTCGCCGGGCAGCAGAACCTTGACGTTGTCGAGGCCGTAGCACTGGCCGAACAGATAGGTATTGTTGCCCAGACGCTCCACCACTTCACATTGAAACTCCACCACGGTACCGGTGGTGACTTCCGGGGTGAGGTGCTCCGGCCGGATCCCCAGCGTCACCGCAGCGCCGGGCTTCAGCGGCTGGGTGGCGATATTCAGGGCCAGCTGATGGTCCTGCGCGAGGGTGACCGTTAAGCGTTCCGGCTGCCAGTCGCTGACGATAGCCGGCAGAAAGTTCATCTTCGGCGAGCCGATAAAGCCGGCGACGAATTTGTTGACCGGATTGTAGTACAGCGCCATCGGCGAACCCATTTGTTCGACTTTCCCGTAGTTCATGACCACGATTTTATCGGCCAGCGTCATCGCCTCCACCTGATCGTGCGTGACATACACCATAGTGGTCTTCAGCTCCTGGTGCAGACGGGCAATATGCAGGCGCATATCGACGCGCAGCTCCGCATCAAGGTTAGAGAGCGGCTCATCGAACATAAACACCCGGGGATTACGCACGATCGCCCGGCCAATGGCCACGCGCTGCCGCTGGCCGCCAGAGAGCTGCTTCGGTTTACGATCCAGCAGGTGCGAGAGCTGCAGCGTTTTAGCCACCATTTCCACCTGGCGACGGATCTCCGTTTTCGGCACTTTATTCACCTTCAGCCCGTAGCCCATGTTCTCTGCCACCGTCATGTGCGGATAGAGCGCATAGGACTGGAAGACCATCGCCACGCCGCGGCGGGCGGGCACGACATCATTCATCACCTCATCGCCTATCAGTACTTCTCCTTCGCTGACCTCTTCCAGCCCGGCAATCATGCGCAGTAGCGTCGATTTTCCACAACCGGAAGGGCCGACGAAGACGGCAAACTCGCCATCTTCAATATCGAGATTGACCTGGTGCAGCGTCACCGTGCTGCCGAACCTTTTGGTGACATTCCTCAGTCGTATATTGGACATCCACATTCCCCGGAGTGAGTAGCTGTTATTTGCCGTTGGCTTATCGCTATGTTGAGTGTGATTTGTATTACGTGTAACAAATCGATGTGACGATGTTCAACAGCAGTAAAATCATGCCCTGACTATAACTTCCGCGGATTTTGCGCCATACAGGGACGTTTCATTTCTGCAAGGATGATCACACAACTGGCAGCTTATGGTAGTTTTATCAACGATCAAAGCGTAGCGTATAACAAAAGCGCATCAGAACATGTTTTCCACATAATAAGGCAGTTTGAAAAGATTTATTTTTCTAACTGGCAGACGGAATTCAAATAAAAACCATTAAATTGTTATACCTTCACATGAGGTTGATAATGAAAAAGAACACGCTTGCTGCACTGATCCTTACCACCCTGGCGGCGGGGCAACTCGCCAGCCTGCAGGCGCATGCCGCCGGGCAGCTCAACGTCTGGGAGGACATTAAAAAATCCGCTGGCATCAAAACCGCGGTTAGCGATTTTGAAAAGCAGTACAACGTGAAGGTCAATCTCCAGGAGATGCCCTACGCCCAGCAACTGGAAAAACTGCGCCTCGACGGCCCGGCGGGCATTGGGCCGGACGTGCTGGTGATCCCGAATGACCAGCTCGGCGGCGCCGTGGTTCAGGGACTACTCTCGCCGCTCAGCGTCGATCAGGCGAAACAGGATGCCTTTACGCCAGCCTCCATCAATGCCTTCCGCATGGACAACGCGCTGTATGGGATCCCGAAGGCGGTGGAAACCCTGGTGCTTATCTACAACAAGGACCTGATCGACAAGCCGCTGGACAGCCTGCAGGCCTGGCTGGACTACTCGAAAACCCAGCGCGAGCAGAACAAATACGGCCTGCTCGCCAAGTTTGACCAGATCTATTACAGCTGGGGGGCGATTGGCCCGATGGGCGGCTATATCTTTGCTAAAAACGACAGCGGCGGCTTTAACCCGCAGCAGGTGGGTCTCAATACCCCCGGCGCCGTCGAAGCCGTCACCTTCCTGAAAAAATTCTATGCCGAGAAGGTCTTTCCGGCGGGGATCCTCGGCGATAACGGGCTGAATGCCATCGATTCCCTGTTTACCGAGAAAAAAGCGGCGGCGGTGATCAACGGCCCCTGGGCCTTCCAGCCGTATGAAGCCGCTGGCATTAACTATGGCGTGGCGCCCCTGCCGACCCTGCCGGACGGCAAGCCGATGAGCTCCTTCCTCGGCGTCAAAGGCTATGTAGTATCGACCTGGAGTAAAGACAAAGCGCTGGCGCAACAGTTTATCGAGTTCATCAACCAGCCGCAGTATGTGAAAGCCCGCTATGTCGCCACTGGCGAAATTCCGCCGCTGAAGGCGATGATTGACGATCCGGTGATTAAAAACGACCAAAAGGCCAGCGCCGTCGCCATCCAGTCGGCGCGAGCGGTGGCGATGCCGGGCATTCCCGAGATGGGGGAAGTGTGGGGGCCGGCCAACGCCGCGCTTGAACTGAGCCTCACCGGTAAGCAGGCGCCGCAGGCCGCGCTCGATAACGCGGTGAAACAGATCACGATGCAGATCGAAGCGATGCAGGCCAGCAATCAGTAATTCACCGTCACGTGAAGTCACCGAGCGGGAGGGGGACCTCCCGTTTGTAGAAGGAGTCGAGTGTGAGCATCCATTCCAGCGAAAATTTTAGCGACGCACGCGGGCCCGGGCGCCATGCATGGTGCGGCCTGATGCTGGCAATCGTGCCGGGTTTCGGTCAGTTTTATCATCGCCAGTGGCTGAAAGGGCTGGTCTTCCTGGTGCTGCTGAGCAGCTTTCTGGGTATTTTTTATGATTTCCTGCGTGAGGGGTTGTGGGGGTTATATACCCTGGGTGAAGAGGTACCGCGGGATAACTCTATCTTCCTGTTAGCCGAGGGGATTATCAGCGTGCTGATCGTCGCTTTCGGCGTGCTGATCTATTTTCTCTCGCTGCGGGATGCGTGGCTCAACGGCAAAAAACGCGATGAGGGGATCGCCCTCAACAGCGTGCGTAAGCAGTACCAGATGCTGCTGAGCGACGGCTTTCCGTACCTGATGATCACCCCGGGCTTTATTCTGCTGGTGTTTGTGGTGATCTTTCCGATTCTGTTCGGTTTCGCCATCGCCTTCACTAACTACAACCTGTACCACACCCCGCCGGCGAAGCTGGTGGACTGGGTGGGGCTGAAAAACTTTATTAATATTTTCACCCTCTCCATCTGGCGCTCCACTTTCCTGGATGTGCTGCAGTGGACCGTGGTGTGGACGCTGCTGGCGACCACCCTGCAGTGTACGGTGGGCGTGCTGCTGGCGATTCTGGTGAACCAAAAAGATCTGCGCTTTAAGCCGCTGATCCGCACCATCTTTATTTTGCCGTGGGCGGTGCCGGGGTTTGTCACCATTCTCGTTTTTGCCGGCATGTTCAACGACTCCTTCGGGGTCATCAACAACGCGATCCTGTCCTTTTTTGGCATCAGTCCGAAGGCATGGCTCACCGATCCGTTCTGGACCAAAACGGCGCTGATCATGATGCAGACCTGGCTTGGCTTCCCGTTTGTCTTTGCCATGACCACCGGCGTGTTGCAGGCGATCCCGGACGATCTGTATGAAGCGGCGACGATGGACGGCGCCAGCGCCTTTACCCGTCTGCGCACCATTACCCTGCCGCTGGTGCTGTATGCGATCGCGCCGATCATCATCACCCAGTACACCTTCAACTTTAATAACTTCAATATCATTTACCTGTTCAACAACGGCGGCCCTGCGGTGGCAGGCTCTAACGCCGGCGGGACGGATATTCTGGTGTCGTGGATCTATAAGCTGACGATGTCTTCGTCGCAGTACGCCATCGCGGCGACCATCACGATCCTGCTGTCGATCTTTGTCGTCGGTCTGGCGCTGTGGCAGTTCCGCGCCACCAAATCCTTCAAAAATGACGACATGGCGTAAGGGAAGCAACATGGCTCAATCACCCAGTATTAAACGCGAAAAGTGGATCCGACTCTCTCTCACCTGGCTGGTAGTCATCCTGGTCTCGGTGGTGATTATCTATCCGCTGGTCTGGACGGTCGGGGCGTCGCTGAACGCCGGCAATAGCCTGCTCAGTACCTCTATCATTCCGGAAAACCTGTCGTTCCAGCACTATGCCGATCTGTTCAATGGCAATGTGAATTACCTCACCTGGTACTGGAACTCGATGAAAATCAGCTTCCTGACCATGGTGCTGACCCTGATTAGCGTTAGCTTTACCGCTTACGCCTTCTCCCGCTTCCGCTTTAAAGGGCGGCAGAACGGGCTGATGCTGTTCCTGCTGCTGCAGATGATCCCGCAGTTTTCCGCGCTGATTGCCATCTTTGTGCTGTCGCAACTGCTTGGCCTGATAAACAGCCACCTGGCGCTGGTGCTGATCTACGTCGGGGGGATGATCCCGATGAATACCTGGTTGATGAAAGGGTATCTCGACGCGATCCCTAAAGACCTGGATGAGTCCGCTCGCATGGACGGCGCCAGCAGCTTTCGCATCTTTATCGAGATCATCATGCCGTTGTCGAGGCCCATCCTCGCGGTGGTGGCGCTGTTCTCGTTCACTGGGCCGCTGGGGGATTTCATCCTCTCCAGCACCATCCTGCGCACCCCGGATAAATACACGCTGCCTATCGGTCTGTATAACCTGGTGGCGCAAAAAATGGGTGCCAGCTACACCACATACGCGGCGGGGGCGGTGCTGATCGCCGTACCGGTGGCGATCCTCTACCTGGCGCTACAAAAATACTTCGTCTCCGGCCTGACCTCGGGCAGTACTAAAGGATAAGCACATGAAAAGATTCACACCCGCATGGCTTGCGGTTTGTCTGGCATGCAGTTTCTCCACTTCTTCTCTGGCCGCGGACGCGCTTGCAACCCGCGCGTTTCAGGGCATGCCGGCGGACTTTATCAAAGGCGCGGATATCTCCACGCTGCTGGACGCCGAAAAGCACGGGGCGACGTTCTACGATCAGAATAATCAGCGCAAGGATCCGATCGCCATTCTGAAAGAGAACGGCGTCAACTATGTCCGCCTCCGTCTGTGGGTGGATCCGCAATCGGCGAGCGGCGAGGACTATGGCGGTGGGAACAATGATCTGGCCACCACCCTGGCGCTGGCGAAACGGGCGAAAGCCCAGGGGATGAAGCTGCTGCTTGATTTTCACTACAGCGATTTCTGGACCGATCCCGGCAAGCAGTTCAAGCCGAAAGCCTGGGAAAAGCTGGATTACCCGCAGCTGAAAACGGCGATTCATGACTATACCCGCGATACCATCGCCCGCTTTAAGCAGGCGGGCGTGCTGCCGGATATGGTGCAGATCGGCAACGAAATCAACGGCGGCATCCTGTGGCCGGAAGGGAAAAGCTGGGGGCAGGGCGGCGGAGAGTTCGACCGGCTGGCTGGCCTGCTGAACGCGGCTATCGCTGGCCTGAAGGAGAACCTGCGCCAGGGCGAGCAGGTGAAAATCATGCTGCATCTGGCCGAAGGGACCAAGAACGATACCTTCCGCTGGTGGTTTGATGAGATCGACAAGCGCCATGTACCGTATGACGTGATTGGTCTGTCGATGTACACCTACTGGAATGGCCCGATCAGCGCCCTGAAGGCCAATATGGATGACATCAGCAAACGCTATAACAAAGACGTCATCGTCGTCGAGGCGGCCTATGCCTATACCCTGGCCAACTGCGATAACGCGGAAAATAGTTTCCAGGCAAAAGAGGAAAAGGATGGGGGATATCCCGCCAGCGTACAGGGGCAATATAACTATATTCACGATTTAATGCAGGCGGTGGTTGATGTGCCAGACCAGCGTGGCAAAGGTATTTTCTATTGGGAGCCTACATGGATTGCCGTGCCGGGAAATACCTGGGCCACCCCGGCGGGGATGAAATATATCCACGACGAGTGGAAAGAGGGTAATGCACGTGAAAATCAGGCGCTATTTGATTGCCAGGGAAAAGTATTGCCGTCGGTAAAAGTTTTTAATTAATTTTTTTGTCGTCTTTTTCAGGAAGTTTATTATGAATAAATTTGCACCTTTACATCCGAAGGTTAGTACGCTGCTGCATGGCGCGGATTATAATCCGGAGCAATGGGAGAATGACCCCGATATTATTGATAAAGACATTGCCATGATGCAGCAGGCAAAATGCAATGTGATGTCGGTGGGAATATTTAGCTGGGCGAAACTGGAGCCACGCGAAGGGGTATTTAATTTCGCCTGGCTGGATATTATCCTCGATAAACTGTATGCCGCCGGCATTCATGTCTTTCTGGCCACGCCGAGCGGCGCGCGCCCGGCGTGGATGTCGCAGCGCTATCCGCAGGTTCTGCGGGTGGGGCGCGATCGGGTGCCGGCCCTGCACGGCGGCCGTCACAACCACTGTATGTCGTCACCGGTCTATCGCGAGAAAACCCTGCAAATCAATACCCTGCTGGCAGAACGTTATTCCTCACACCCGGCGGTGCTGGGCTGGCATATTTCCAACGAATATGGCGGTGAATGCCATTGCGATCTCTGCCAGAACCGTTTTCGCGACTGGCTAAAGGCGCGTTACCAGACCCTGGAGAACCTCAACCAGGCCTGGTGGAGCACCTTCTGGAGTCATACCTATACTGACTGGTCGCAGATTGAATCGCCTGCGCCGCAGGGCGAGATGTCGATCCACGGTCTTAATCTTGACTGGCATCGCTTTAACACCGCTCAGGTGACCGATTTCTGCCGCCATGAAATTGCTCCGCTGAAGGCGGCGAATGCCTCCCTGCCGGTGACTACCAACTTTATGGAGTATTTCTACGATTACGACTACTGGCAGCTGGCGGAGGCGCTGGATTTCATCTCCTGGGACAGCTATCCGATGTGGCACCGCGATAAAGACGAAACCGCGCTGGCCTGTTACACCGCGATGTATCATGACATGATGCGCAGCCTGAAGGGCGGCAAACCGTTTGTGCTGATGGAGTCCACCCCGGGCGCCACCAACTGGCAGCCGACCAGCAAACTGAAGAAGCCGGGAATGCATATTCTTTCCTCGCTACAGGCGGTGGCGCATGGCGCCGACTCGGTGCAGTATTTCCAGTGGCGGAAAAGCCGCGGTTCGGTTGAGAAATTTCACGGCGCAGTGGTCGACCACGTCGGACATATTGATACCCGCATTGGCCGCGAAGTCTGCCAGCTCGGCGAGATCCTCAGCAAGCTGCCGGAGGTGAGAGGCTGTCGCACCGAGGCGAAAGTAGCGATTATCTTCGACCAGCAGAACCGCTGGGCGCTGGATGACGCCCAGGGGCCGCGTAATCTTGGGATGGAATATGAGAAGACGGTCAACGAGCACTACCGCCCGTTCTGGGAGCAGGGCATCGCCGTCGATGTGATTGACGCCGATGTCGATTTAACGCCGTATCAGTTAGTGATTGCCCCGATGTTATATATGGTGCGCGAGGGCTTTGCCGGTCGGGCGGAGGCGTTTGTCGCCAACGGCGGCCACCTGGTGACCACCTACTGGACCGGTATCGTCAATGAGTCCGATCTCTGCTATCTCGGCGGCTTCCCGGGCCCGCTGCGCAATCTGCTGGGGATCTGGGCGGAAGAGATCGACTGCCTGAATGACGGCGAGTTTAATCTGGTGCAGGGGCTTGCCGGGAATCAGTGCGGTCTGCAGGGCCCTTATCAGGTGCGCCATCTCTGCGAACTGATCCATATCGAGAGCGCCCAGGCGCTGGCCACCTACCGGGATGATTTTTATGCCGGACGGCCGGCTGTGACGGTGAACGCGTTCGGGAAAGGCAAAGCCTGGCATGTGGCCTCCCGCAACGATTTAGCCTTCCAGCGCGATTTCTTTACCGCCCTGAGCAAGGAGCTGGCCCTGCCGCGGGCGATAGCGACGGAGTTACCACCCGGCGTGGTGGCGACTGCGCGCACCGACGGTGACAACGCATTTATCTTCCTGCAGAACTACAGCGCGCAAAACCATACCCTGACCCTGCCGCAAGGGTATCGGGATTGCCTGACCGACGCGGCGGTATCGGCTCCACTGACCCTGACGGCATGGGATTGCCGTATTCTCCGTCGTCACGCGTAATTTCTTCTTCTCCACGCCTGCTCTGACGAGCAGGCTTTTTTTTATCTTAAACCTGGAGTTTATTATGGTGAGTTTAAAATCCTTCCTGCACTATTTCTCCCCAGCTCGTCCGGCACAGCCATTAAGCGAGGCGGAAAAACAGCAAATCGAGGCGCTGATTCAGGCCTTTGGTGGCGAAGCGAATATTACGCAAGTGGACGCCTGTATTACCCGTCTGCGGGTTAGCGTTCGCCATCTTGCGGCCGTGGACTCCGAAGCATTACAGCAGCAGGGCGCGCTGGGGGTTATTATTCTTGGTCAGCAGGTGCATGCTATTTTCGGTAAGCAGTCCGATGCGCTGCGTCAGCTTCTGGATGAACATTTTGCCGCCCGGAAATAAATAAAACGGGATAACCTGAAAACAGGTTATCCCGAAAATAAGACAAAGACAGCAGTGGCAATAAAGTTTACCGGAAGATAATTAACAGTCTTACAGCAGGAGATAAAAATAACGTATGAGTCTTAGCCGTGCGCAATTACCACCAGGCCTCAACCTGCACGCCGAAATTCCAGGTATTATTCGCCGTCTGGTCTTCAAACGGTTTACCATCTTCGGAATCATTCAAATATGAAGCAAAAATGCGTAATTCCGGACGTGACATAAAGTCTGGCCCGTCCGCCAGGCCCAACGCAATGGTGTATTTCTCACCGGCCTGTTTGTAGCTGGTGCCATTGTTGTAGCTGTCTTTCTGATAGAAACCACCGACTTCGCCAATCAGGCGCACGTAGTCGGTGAACTGGTACTGCCCGCGGGCGACCAGCGACAGCATCCGCGTTTTGTCGGTATAGTCGGTAATGTCATCCGCCGAGCCCCAGGTCAGAACGTGGTTGATAGAAAACTTCTCAGTAATCGGGATCAGGCCGGTGTTAATCACGCGATAACCGGTGGCGTCGTTCACGTAGTTCCACATATCGTACCAGCCGCCGCCCTGGGAGACCATGTTCTGCGCCAGGCCTTTGTTGGCGTACTGCAGCACGGTTTTGTTATAGCCGCCCAGCATATCCTGACTGATTTCACCGGTCAGCATGACGCCGTTGTCAGCATCGTACAGTCCGCCGTAGCTATCCTGTTTTTTGGTGGTGTTTGGCATCGCGTAGTCGATACCGAATTCGGTCCACGAGCCCGCCCATGGCTTCCAGCCCGCGTAGCGTAAATCGATATAGTTGATATTGACGTTGCTGTCGCCATCGACGCGATAGTCAACATCGTTGGCATCGCCGCGGATCCAGGCCAGCGAGACGGCGCCCGGGCCGAGGGTGTAGTTTTCCACCCCGGCTCCGGAGCCGGAAATGTTCCAGTATTTGGTATCGATGATATGCAGATCATGGCGCTGGTAGTAACGTTTACCGCCCCAGATCACCGCATTCGGATCGCCAGGGATCAGCCCCTTTATCTGCAGGTTCAACTGACGTAAGCCGAACTGTGCATCATCGTTCAGCGTGGTTTCATTATCGTTAGAGCCGTCGGAGACCATGCTGACCATACTGTCGAGATAGAAGCTGACGTCATCTTTCTTATAGACCTCAGAGCCCAGCTCCAGCTCGCCGTAGGTATCCGACTCGTTCCCCAAACGGCCCAGCTTATTTTTTTGCCATTCCGCTTCGCTACCGTCGCCGGAGACCCCAACCCCGGCGCGCATATAGCCATGGAAATCGATCGTTGGGATCGCGGCGGTGGCCGCAAACGCGGAAGGAGCGATTAGCGCAGCGGCTAACGCGACTGAAAGGGCGCGCAGTGTAGTGTTCATCTCTATCCTCTTATTGTTTTGTATTACGTTCACATAACTGGTGTCATAAAATGCCTAAATGTAACTTCAGGCAAATGAGATATGATTATTGTGTGATTAACTGCAAATAATCACGGTGGTTTTTGTTGCGATGGGTGAGATGATTCACAATTCGTTGTATTGTGAACGTAATACTTTTATCGCTATTGTTTTGCAGTGAGAGGTGGCGATGAGCGTTTTTTCAAATGGCCCCTGTTACAATCATGGGATAACAACATAAGGAACCGGACCATGAAGTCTAAAAGCGCTACTCTGGAAGACGTCGCACGCCATGCGGGCGTCTCTTACCAGACCGTGTCCAGGGTACTCAACAAATCAGCTAATGTATCCGAAGCGACGCGTCGCAAGGTGGAGAAATCGATAGAGGCCTTACGCTATGTGCCAAACCGGCTGGCGCAGCAGCTGGTGGGGAAGGAGAGCCAGACGGTCGGGCTGGTGACTATTTCTCTGGCCTGGCATGCGCCTTCCCAGGTGGCGGCGGCGGTAAAACGCTATGCCAACCTGGAAGGTTACCAGGTTCTGATTTCGATGATCGATGAGAGCGTCAACCAAAGCATCCAGGATTCCATCAATGAGCTGAAATCTCAGCGGGTGGATAAAGTCATTATCAACGTGCCGCTGGAGACCGAACAGGCGCAGAAAATCGCTGCTGACAACGATGATATCGTCTGCCTGTTTCTCGACGTTGATCCCTACAGTTCCGTGTTTAACGTTTCGTTTAACCCGGCGGACGGCACCCGGGCCAGCGTCAAATATCTCTATGAGATGGGGCATCGGGAGATCGCCCTGCTGGCGGGGCCGGACAGCTCAGTCTCGGCCAAACTCCGGTTAAAAAGCTGGCTGGAGACCCTGGATGGTTACGGTCTGAAGCCGGTGACCGTCCTGCACGGCAACTGGGATGCGCAGAGCGGCTACGCCGGCGCGCTGCAGATGCTGCGCGAAACGCCTAATTTCAGCGCTGTGCTGGTGGGTAATGATCAGATGGCGCTGGGGGTGCTCAGCGCCTTCCATCAGCATCAGGTGGCGGTGCCGGGTGAGAAGTCGGTTATTGGCTATGACGATACCTACGAAAGCTCCTTTTTCTATCCGGCGCTGAGTACCGTGTCGCTCGACCTCGACCTGCAGGGGAAAGAGGCGGTGCGGCGGATCCTCGCCAGCACCAGCGGGGCGCCTCATACCTCATCCATTCTGCCGGCGCGCCTGGTGATACGCCATTCCAGCGGCGCCCGAATCGAGCAGGGAAAAGATCTGCAGGCCATTGCAGAACAGCTCCGCGCCATCGCCCACCGTCTGGCACCCTGACGCCAAAGGCGGGGAAACTCGCCTTATCACCTTACTCTTAAATTGAGCAGGGTTGATCTTTGTCACAGCACGGCGTACCCTTAATGTTATGTTATAACGTAATGAAGAGGTCAGCATGAAAGCCCATATCCATCCTCCCTATCGTACGGTGGTGTTTCACGACACCAGCGCGAATGAGTATTTTAAAGTCGGCTCAACTATCCGCACCGATCGCGTGATTGAACTCGATGGCGAAACTTTTCCGTATGTGACGATCGACGTCTCCTCGAAATCGCATCCGTACTACACGGGCAAACAAAAAACCTTCGCCAATGAAGGCAGTGCAGCCCGATTCCGCCAGCGCTTCGGCGGCTTTATTGATGCGAAAAGGAAAGCATGATGCAGGTCGTCAACTCATTACGTAGCGCTAAACAGCGCCACCCGGATTGCCAGCTGGTTAAACGCAAAGGGCGGCTGTACGTTATCTGTAAGAGCAACCCCCGCTTCAAAGCGGTGCAGGGGCGCAAAAAACGCCGTTAACGGAAACTCTCCAGCGAGCGGCGCTGTTGGCCGTCGGCGGTAAAATTGTCGGCGGCCAGCCATTGGCGCATGGCGTTATCCAGCTCCGGCCATTCGCCGTCTATCACCGAAAACCAGTCCGTGTCCCGGTTGTGTCCTTTACTCACCAGCGCCTGGCGAAAACGTCCTTCGTACTGAAACCCCAGCCGCCTTGCCGCCCGGGCTGATGGGATATTAAGACTGTTGCATTTCCATTCATAGCGACGGTAGCCGAGCGTATCAAAGACATACTGCATCAACAGCCAGTGCGCTTCGGTGGCCATGGCCGTTCGGCTCAGTAACGGTGAAAAATGCACATGCCCCACCTCTACCACACCGTGAGCGATATCGATACGCATTAACGCCAGCGAGCCGACCGCTTTCCCTCGCTGCTGGTCAACGACGGCAAAATGAATCGGGTCTGCAAGCGTGGCGACCTGCTCCACCCAGGCACTGAATTCTGCAAGGTTGCTCTCAGGTTCACGCAGCAGCCACGTCCAGCTGCGGGCGTCTGGCGCCAGCTGGTGAGCGGCGAACAGATCGCTGGCATGAGCAAGAGTCAGCGGTTCGAGTCGACAACGGCTGCCCTGTAATACCTGTCGTGTCGGCCAGGGGCGCGGCTGCCAGTCAGGCAGCGCGACGCCGAGCGCCTGGCCAAACTGATTATATTCGCACATTGCGGTTTCCTTATTGGGGATTTACAGGCAGCGTACGCGCTCGCTGGTTCCATAAAAAGTGCCATTAGAGTATGTTTTTATGGGGCCACGAGGAGGCAATATGAATATACCGGACGAGGGGTTTTTTACGCTGTTGACGCAGGGGATGCGGAACCGCACGGTCGAAACCTTACAGCGCGCCCTTTACCACACCTTACGTGACGCTATCCTGCAGGGAACCCTGACGGCCCGCTGCCGTTTACCCGGATCGCGGGTGATGGCCGAACGGCTACACCTGTCGCGGAATACGGTCAATGCGGCACTGGAACAGCTGGCGCTGGAGGGGTACCTGACACGGAGCCGTCAGGGAACGCAGGTGGCACCACTCGCCTCCTGCCGCCAGGAGGCGGGTCAGATGCCGCCCGTCGTGCTGCCTGAGCGGCTGCAAAGGCTGCCAGCCGCGATGCGCCGCGACTCACCGACGCTGGCATTTACTCCAGGCATGCCGGCGGTAAACTATTTCCCGCTGCCGCTGTGGCGGCGACTGATGGATAACGTGCTACGCGAAGATGGTAGCGCGCTGCTGGGTTATGGCGAAGCCGCGGGCGATCCTTTGCTGCGAGAGGCTATCGCTCGTCATCTGGCGCTCTCCCGGGGCATCCGGTGCGATATCCGGCAGATCGTCATCACCGAAGGCGCGCTGGAAGGAGTCAACTTATGCGCCTCGCTACTGACCAACCCGGGCGACAGCGTGTGGCTGGAAGAACCGGGGTACCTGGGGGCGAGGAGTGGCTTTCAGCGGGCGGGACTGCGGGTCAGAGGAATGGCTGTCGACGATGAAGGGATGTGTATTGCCAACGGCGTCGCGGAGCCGCCCCGGCTCATTTTCACCTCTCCTTCACACCAGTATCCCTGTGGGAGCATCATGAGCGCCGGGCGCCGTCTGGCGCTCGTGGAATATGCCAGCCGGCACGGGGCGTGGATTGTGGAGGATGACTACGACAGCGAGTTTCGCCATAGCGGAGAACCGATCCCGGCGATGCTGGGAATGGTGCCTGATGCCCCGGTGGTCTATCTCGGCACCTTCAGCAAAACGCTGTTTCCGGCGTTGCGTATCGGTTTTATGGTTATGCCGCCCGCGCTGGCGGATGCTGCTCAGGACGCCATTGGCGCGCTGCTGCGCGGGGGACACCGTGCTGAACAGCGGGCGCTGGCCAGCTTTATCGAGAAGGGACACTATGCGCGCCATCTGGCAGCGATGCGCCGCCTGTACCGTAAACGTCAGCAACAGCTGCGCGAGGCGCTGGCGCAAGAGATAACCGTGCCGTGCGACGTTCTCGGCGGGGGAGGGGGGATGCACCTGACGGTGGCGATGGAGGGCGTTAATGACCGGACGCTTGCGCAGCAGGCGCGCCAGTTTCAGCTGGCGCCCGCCGCGTTAAGTCATTTCTATCTCGACCCGCAGCGAGCGCGGAGCGGACTGGTGCTTGGGTATGGCAATACCTCTGCTTCTCGCTATCTCCCGGCGCTGCGGACCCTAAATCGCCTTATTGCGCAGCACCGGCGCGCGTGAGGGTAAAGACATCGTAGAAGGAGAGCTCGCCTTTGGTGGCGACCATCTTTTTGAGCTGCGCCTTCTGCTCGCTATCGACGTCTGGCGACTGCAGGATACGGTCGATCAGCTGCCGGGGGACAAAGCGGGTGTTGTACCATTCCCCGTTGTAGCACACGCGAAAGTCGAGGACATCGATATCCTCGTAGCGATAGCGTGGATAGACGTCAAAGAAGAAAAAGGCGTTGAACAGAATGAACAGCACCACCAGCAACCAGACCGAGTCTACCAGCGTTTCAGAGCGCAGCATGACCACCAGCGTCGCCAGAAACGCGGCATACATGGCAACAAACAGTCCCGGATGGTTGCGGATAAAACTGATGCTAAAACGCGGGCGATTATCGCGTTTTTCCTGGACGTTGAGTTCGTCAATGGTGTGAATCAGCAGGCGTTGTATTTCTGTCATCTTGGTCCTCGAATTCTGCAATGAGCCTGCCGCGCCCGGCGGACCAGGCGCGGCAGGCTCAGCCTGAAGGCTATTTTATGTTGCAATATTCTGCGGAGAAAGTAACAGATCAGTTACAGAAAAGCATAACAGTTACGGATTTGTCGGCGGAAGGCGCTTAATGATCTGCGCCGGGTTACCGCCGACGACGGTACAGGCAGGTACGTCTTTGGTGACTACCGCGCCGGACGCAATGACCGCATTATCGCCAATGGTCACGCCGGGATTGATCACTGCCCGACCCCCAATCCACACATTGTGGCCAATAGTTACCGGCTTGCCGTATTCCTGGCCGCTATTACGCGCATCGGCGTCCAGCGGATGAGTGGCGGTATAAATATGGACGCCTGGCGCCAGCATACAGTTATCGCCAATATGGATAGGGCAGACGTCGAGCATCACGCAGTCAAAATTGGCGTAAAAACCGGCGCCGAGAAAAATATTATAACCATAGTCGCAGCGAAAGCTTGGCTCGATATACGCATCGCCGGCGCGAGCGAACAGTTCGGCCAGAATATGCTGACGTTGTTCCTGGTCATCCGGGGCGGAATGATTATAACGGTGCAACAACTGTCTGGCGCGCAGGCGATCGGCGCGAAGCGTTGGGTCGCCAGATAAATAGAGCTCACCGGCGATCATTTTGCGTTTTTCTTCACTCATGGGTCTTCCTTATACCTGACTGTTGATGGCCGTAGCAGTATAAAAAAGAAACCGGTTACAGGGTTGCTGTTGGCTGAATGATGTGATGTCTATCACAAAGATACCCTATGGCGGCTGACCCGTACCGTCCGGCCAGCAGACCACGTAATACGCGTAAATTAGCGGATAAATTTCCAGACAGAAGTCGGGATTTTATCGTATAGCTTATTCATGGTCAGTTCCGCCAGACGATGGTCGGCAGCTGAGTAAAATACCGCCAGCTCATTATCAGACAGTTCATATTTATTTTTTTCAATGACGCGCTCCAGCGTGTCAATTGTCTGGCAACGACGTAAGCGCATCAAATAGTCTGTTTTAGTTAATGGCTTATCAGACATAATTCCACCTTTTGATTGTAATAATTCTAACACGATAGACTGGCCGGGTTTTCCCGGCTGGCGTTGACAAAGCAACGAAATAGTCGGTTACCGGATTTTTTCCACTTTTGCAAATCCGTAGAGTTAATGCCGTAGTTACTGAACAACGTAAAAGTGTCGTCCAGATATTCGTCAACCTGAGCGATCAGCTTATTATCCTCTGCATACTTAATTTTATAATTAAGAGCGAATGTGGCAATGTGCTCGATCAATTCATTTAACTGGAGATTGACAGCCGACGTCGGGTCGTTGACCCAGCCATGGTTGCTCTCTTCCAGGTTTGCAAGGCAGTCATGATACAGCGTTTCGCAGAGAAAGCGTAGCTGTGCAATATCATGTCTTTTTGGCGAGTATTCGTCCATAACGCATCCCCTTTTGAGTGGTTTAAACGACGACTAGCAAACACCGTTGTGGGATGAACACGACTAACTGACCTGACACTAACTGAGTAATCCTGCTGATTTAACTATAATCCACTCTCCAACAGATTTCATCGTGCTATTACGAAAAATTACAATTATCAGCGAGAAATTATCTTAAAAATAGACGAATTAATTTCGCAGGCGCTGGCCCACAGCCGGAGAAATAGAGAAATCTTATGAATCATTGGTTTAAGGCAGGCAGCTGTCGCGTTCAGAAACCGCCGACCCGTGGATAATGATAGTAGGATTATTCCTGGTAAATGAGTGTTTGCCGATCCCGAGTTGTTGAACAAGCTGCTAAAAATAGCCTGCACCATATCAATATATATTAAATGCAGAACGAAAAATAAACAATGGCAATATGTGCCTTGCCAGCCAGTGATAAAAAAGGGCCGCGGTAGCGGCCCTTTGTTCAGGAGTGAAGATTAATGATGCTCAACCTGATGGCTGTGCTCTATATCTTCCGATTTTTTGCTAAAGCGGCGACGAACCACCACAAAGAACACCGGCACGAAGAAGATCGCCAGGATCGTCGCGGTCACCATCCCGCCCATTACGCCTGTACCGACGGCGTTCTGCGCACCGGAGCCGGCGCCGGAGCTGATAACTAGCGGCATTACCCCGAGGATGAACGCCAGAGATGTCATCAGGATTGGACGTAGACGCATACGTACTGCTTCAAGCGTCGCCTCAATCAGCCCTTTGCCCTCTTTCTCCATCAGGTCTTTGGCGAATTCAACGATCAATATTGCGTTCTTCGCCGACAGGCCGATGGTGGTCAGCAGACCCACCTGGAAGTAAACGTCGTTGGTTAGCCCGCGGAAGGTGGCGGCTAACAGCGCACCGACCACACCCAAGGGGACGACCAGCATAACCGAGAACGGAATCGACCAGCTCTCATACAGCGCCGCCAGACACAGGAAGACGACAATCAGCGAGATGGCATACAGGGCAGGGGCCTGGTTGCCGGACAGTCGCTCCTGATAAGACATCCCGGTCCAGTCGTAGCCGATACCGGAGGGCAGTTTACCCGCCAGCTCTTCCATCAGCGCCATCGCCTCACCGGTACTCTTGCCTGGCGCGGCCTGACCGAGGATTTCCAGTGACGGCAGACCGTTGTAGCGTTCCAGACGCGGCGAACCGTATTCCCAACGCGAGGTCGAGAAAGCAGAGAACGGCACCATCTGACCATCGCTGCCGCGAACATACCACTTGCCGATATCTTCCGGCAGCATACGGTATTTCGCTTCGGACATGATGTACACTTTCTTCACGCGGCCGCGGTCGATAAAGTCGTTGACATAGCTTCCGCCCCAGGCTGCGCCCAGCGTGGTGTTAATGTCGCTGATGGAGACGCCCAGCGCCTGAGCTTTCTCCTGATCGATATCGATTTTAAACTGCGGTGTATCTTCCAGACCGTTAGGGCGCACGCCGGTCAGCACGTCAGGATGCTGCGCCACCATGCCAAACAGTTGGTTACGCGCCTGGGTCAGTTTTTCGTGGCCCAGACCGCCCTGGTCAATCAGCTCGAAGTCAAAGCCGGTCGCGGTACCCAGTTCAACGATAGCCGGCAGGTTAAAGGCGAAGACCATCGCATCTTTAATCTGCGAGAAGTAGCCCATTGCTCTCGCGGTGATCGCTTCAACTTTGTTTTCCTCACCCGGACGCTGGCTCCAGTCTTTCAGCGAAACGAACGCGATACCGGTGTTCTGGCCGCGGCCGGCGAAACCGAAGCCGTTAACCGCAAACACGGATTCCACGTTGTCCTTCTCTTTGGTGAGATAGTAATTCGTCATCTCATCCAGCACTTTCTGCGTACGCTCCTGGGTGGCGCCGGCAGGCAGCTGCGCCATACTCAGGAATACACCCTGGTCCTCGTCCGGCAGGAACGAGCTCGGCAGACGGACGAACAGCCATGCCATACCCACCACGATGATCAGATACAGCACCAGATAACGACCGGTGCTGCGCAGAATGTTGCCTACGCTGTCGGTGTAATGGTGCGTGCTCTTATCAAACATGCGGTTAAACCAGCCGAAGAAGCCGGTGGTCGCGCCATGGCTGCCTTTCTGAATGGGTTTCAGCATCGTGGCGCACAGCGCCGGCGTCAGGATTAACGCCACCAGTACCGACAGCGCCATCGCGGAAACGATAGTGATGGAGAACTGGCGATAGATGGCCCCGGTTGAGCCGCCGAAGAACGCCATCGGGATAAATACCGCCGACAGCACCATAGCGATACCTACCAGCGCGCCCTGAATCTGTCCCATCGATTTACGCGTCGCTTCTTTCGGCGGCAGACCCTCTTCCGCCATCACGCGCTCGACGTTCTCTACCACCACGATGGCGTCATCCACCAACAGGCCGATGGCGAGCACCATCCCGAACATCGTCAGGGTGTTTATCGAGAAGCCAAACGCCGCCAGCACCGCGAAGGTGCCTAACAGGACCACCGGTACCGCGATGGTGGGGATCAGGGTGGCGCGGAAGTTCTGCAGGAACAGATACATGACCAGGAACACCAGGATGATCGCTTCCACCAGTGTTTTAACCACTTCGTGAATAGAAATTTTCACGAACGGGGTGGTGTCATACGGGTAAACGATCTTCATCCCCGACGGGAAAAACGGCTCCATCTTCGCCAGTTCAGCGCGAATAGCGTTGGCGGTATCCAGCGCGTTCGCGCCGGTAGCCAGTTTAATACCCAGACCGGATGCCGGCTGGCCGTTAAACTTCGCCACTACGTCATAGCTTTCGCCGCCCAGCTCAATTTTGGCGACATCACGCAGACGAACCTGGGAACCGTCCTGGTTCACCTTCAGCAGGATGTTGCCAAACTCTTCCGTATTGGTCAGACGCGTCTGCGCGATGATCGAGGCGTTAAGCTGCTGGCCTTTCACCGGCGGCGTACCGCCTAACTGGCCCGCGGCCACCTGGGCGTTCTGCGCTTTCAGGGCGCTGATCACATCCACCGGCGTAAGCTGGAAGTTGTTCAGTTTGTTTGGATCCATCCAGATACGCATCGCATACTGGGAACCGAATAGCTGAACGTCGCCGACGCCGCTGGTACGGCTAATCGGATCCTTCATGTTGGCCGCCACGTAGTCCGAAATATCGTCCTGGTTCATGGTGCCGTTGGTGTTAATGACGCCGACAACCATCAGGAAGCTGCTGGACGCTTTCTCAACGCTAATCCCTTGCTGCTGTACTTCTTGCGGCAGCAGAGGCGTCGCCAGCGCCAGCTTGTTCTGAACCTGAACCTGGGCGATATCCGGATCGGTACCGGATTCGAAGGTCAGCGTAATGGTTGCTGTACCGGTGGAGTCGCCATTTGAGGACATGTACATCAGGTGATCGATACCGTTCATATTCTGTTCGATAACCTGAGTTACGGTGTTCTGCACCGTTTCGGCGTCAGCACCGGGGTACATGGCGGTAATGGAAATTGCTGGCGGCGCAATCGTCGGATATTGCGCCACCGGCAATTTGAGGATCGATAATCCCCCAGCCAGCATGATGATAATGGCGATCACCCATGCAAATATGGGGCGATCGATAAAGAAATTAGGCATGTCTTAACGGCTCCTGTTTAAGTTAAGACTTGGTTTGTTCTGATGGCGCGTTGCCTGCGGCTTGCTGTTTATCATCAGAAGCTACTTCCTGCGCTTTTACCTGCACACCTGGTTTGATTTTTTGCAGGCCGGTGACGATAACGCGATCGCCGGATTTCAGACCGTCAGTGACCAGCCATTTATCGCCGATCGCCTGAGAAGCAGTGACCTGGCGGACTTCGACTTTATCGCCTTCCCCCACTACCATGACGCTGGCGTCGCCGCGCGGCGTACGGGTAACACCCTGTTGCGGTACCAGCAGGGCGTCAGGGTTAATCCCTTCTTCCAGACGGGCACGGACGAACATCCCCGGTAACAGGGTGTGATCCGGGTTCGGGAAAATAGCGCGTAGCGTGATTGAGCCGGTGGTCTGATCGACGGTGACATCCGAGAATTCCAGCGTGCCGGACTGCGGATACTTAAGCCCGTCATTAGTCACCAGCTCCACTTTCGCTTTGCCGTTTTCCTGTTTCAGGCGGCCGTCGGCTAGCTCCTGCTTCAGGCGCAGGAAATCATTGCTCGACTGGGTGACGTCAACATAGATCGGATCCAGCTGCTGAACGGTTGCCAGGGCGGTCGTTTGACCATTCTGTACCAGAGCCCCTTCGGTCACGGCGGATTTACCGATCCGGCCGCTGATCGGCGAGGTGACTTTGGTGTAGGCCAGATTGATGCGCGCGGTTTCAACGGCAGCTTTCGCCGCGACCACGGCCGCATTGCTTTGCTGCGCCGTCGCAACGGCGGTATCGTAGTCTTGTTGACTAATATATTTGGTGCCCAACAGTTTCTGATAACGCTTGACCGTCAGTTGATCCATGTTTGCCGCCGCCTGGGCTTTTGCCAGGTCGCCTTTGGCGCTGTCATAGCTGGCCTGATAGGTGGCTGGATCGATCTGATACAGGGAGACGCCGGCCTGGATATCGCTACCTTCCACGAAGTTACGTTTTAAAATAATGCCACTGACCTGAGGACGGACTTCCGCAATGCGATAGGCGCTGGTGCGGCCTGGCAGTTCGGTGGTTATTTGTAGAGGTGCGGATTTGAGCGTCACAATACCGACTTCCGGCATGTGCTGGGCTCCCTGTTGAGCCGGTTTATCGTCACATCCTGTTAGCGCTAAGCTGCCTGAGAGCATCAGAACGACCGCCAGAGGCGTTAACCCTCTGTTTTTGTTCATATGTAAACCTCGAGTGTCCAATTTCAAAATGTTCAGTGGCTCAAACAACCACAAACCCACTACAGTCTTTCTATTATGGTCATGCTATGGTACATACATTCACAAATGTATGTAAACGTAACCTCTGTAAAGTCATTAACCTATGGCACGAAAAACCAAACAACAGGCACGTGAAACCCGGCAACTGATTCTGGATGTTGCTCTGCGTCTGTTTTCGCAGCAAGGCGTATCATCTACCTCGTTGGCAACAATTGCAAAAGCTGCGGGTGTAACGAGGGGGGCTATCTACTGGCATTTCAAGAATAAATCAGATTTATTCAACGAAATTTGGGAGCTGTCAGACGCCAGTATTAGCGATCTCGAAATTGAGTATCGGGCAAAATTCCCCAACGATCCACTCTCAGTTATCAGGGAGATTCTAGTCTATGTTCTTGAAGCGACAGTGACAGAAGAACGTCGACGATTAATGATGGAGATTATCTATCATAAGTGTGAGTTCGTCGGTGAAATGACCGTGGTGCAGCAGGCCCAGCGGCAGCTCTCCCTGGCGAGTTATGAGCGTATCGAGCAGACCTTGAAAGAGTGCATCGCGGCGAAGCTGCTGCCCGCCAATTTACTCACCCGGCGGGCGGCCGTGTTAATGCGCAGCTACCTTTCCGGGCTGATGGAAAACTGGCTGTTTGCCCCCGATTCGTTCGACCTGCATGCGGAAGCGCGGGACTACGTCGCTATTCTGCTGGAGATGTATCAATTCTGCCCGACGCTACGCGGCCCGGAGAGCTTGTCAGCTTAAAGGTAGCGCGCGGATGGGCGTGAATTTTTAGCGCCGTCCGCCGCTATTCGCCAGCGCTGAGAAGTGCTATTCTGCGCGCTTGCGACGACCCCCGGTATTCTCCGGCATTTGCATTCATTCATATTAACTATGCTGCACACGATCTCCAGGCAACGCGCCACGTTCATCTTTATTATCACGCTGCTCTGTTTTATTGGCCTTTTCAGCCCAGTCCAGGGCCGCGCCGCGGATCTCCCCGATCGGGCAGAGGTGCAGAGCCAGCTCAATACGTTAAACAAGCAAAAAGAACTGACTCCGCAGGACAAACTGGTCCAGCAGGATCTGACTCAGACGCTGGAAACGCTGGATAAAATCGAGCGTATCAAAAGCGAGACGGCACAGCTGCGACAGCAGGTCGAGCAGGCGCCGGCGAAGCTGCGCCAGGCGGTGGAGAGCCTCAATAACCTGAGCGATGTCCCGAACGACGACGCGACGCGCAAAACGCTAAGTACGCTCTCCCTGCGTCAGCTGGAGTCGCGCGTCACCCAGACGCTGGACGATCTGCAGAATGCGCAAAACGATCTGGCGACCTATAACAGCCAGCTGGTTTCCCTGCAAACGCAGCCGGAACGCGTGCAAAATGCGATGTTCAACGCCTCCCAGCAGCTGCAGCAGATCCGCAATCGTCTGAATGGCACCTCGGTGGGCGACGAGACCTTACGCCCGACCCAGCAGGTGCTGTTGCAGGCTCAACAGGCATTGCTCAACGCGCAGATCGAGCAACAGCGCAAGAGCCTCGAAGGCAACACTATCCTGCAGGATACCCTGCAGAAGCAGCGTGACTACGTCACCGCCTGGAGCAACCGGCTGGAGCATCAGCTACAGCTGCTGCAGGAGGCCGTGAACAGCAAACGGCTGACCCTGACCGAGAAAACCGCCCAGGAGGCGGTTACCCCCGACGAAACGGCGCGTATTCAGGCCAACCCGCTGGTCAAGCAGGAGCTGGATATTAACCATCAGCTCAGCGAGAAGCTGATCCAGGCAACAGAGAACGGTAACCAGCTGGTGCAGCGCAATATCCAGGTCAAAAACTGGCTCGACCGCGCGCTGCAGTCTGAACGGGATATTAAAGAGCAAATTTCAGTTCTGCGGGGGAGCCTGCTGCTGTCGCGTATTCTTTACCAACAGCAACAGACATTACCGTCGGCGGATGAGCTGCAGGATATGACCAACCGCATCGCCGACCTGCGGCTTGAACAGTTTGAGGTGAACCAGCAGCGCGACGCGCTGTTCCAGAGCGATGCCTTTGTCGCCAAACTGGAGGAGGGGCACAGCAGCGAAGTGAACGATGAAGTCCACGCCGCGCTACTGGAAGTGATCGACATGCGTCGCGAACTGCTTGATCAGTTCAACAAACAGTTGGGTAACCAGCTGATGATGGCCATCAACCTGCAGATCAACCAGCAGCAGCTGATGAGCGTCTCGAGCAGTCTGAAGGAAATTCTGACCCAGCAAATTTTCTGGGTGAACAGCAATAAACCGATGGACTGGGAGTGGATTAAGGCCTTCCCGGAGGCGCTGAAAGGTCAGTTTAAGGCGATGAAAATCACCGTGAACTGGGAAAAAGCGTGGCCTGCGGTGTTTGTCGCTTTCCTGGCCGGTTTACCGCTGCTGTTGATTGCCGGCCTCATCCGCTGGCGTCTGCAGTGGCTCAAGGATTATCAGGCAAAGCTTGCTTCCCAGGTGGGACAGCTGCGCAACGATACCCAACTGCATACGCCGAAGGCGATCCTGATCGATCTGATCCGCGCCTTACCGGTGGTGCTGTTGATTCTGGCTATCGGTCTGATCTTACTCACCATGCAGTTAAATATTAGCGGACTGCTGTGGGCGTACAGTAAAAAGCTGGCTATGTTCTGGCTGGTGTTTGGCCTGTGCTGGAAAGTGCTGGAAAAGAACGGCGTCGCGGTCAACCACTTTAATATGCCGGCGCAGTTGACCAGCCACTGGCGGCGGCAGATTGTTCGCGTCAGCCTGGCGCTGCTGCCGCTGAATTTCTGGTCGGTGATTTCCGAACTGTCGCCGCTGAACCTGATGGACGACGTGCTGGGGCAGTTGGTGATTTTCTTCAACTTACTGCTGATCGCGGTGCTGGTTTGGCCGATGTGCCGGGAAAGTTGGCGCGATAAAGAGTCGCACAGCCTGCGCCTGCTGACGATCACGGTGTTGTCTATCGTTCCGGTGGCCCTGATGGTGCTGACGGCAACCGGCTACTTCTACACGACGCTGCGTCTGGCGGGACGCTGGATCGAGACCGTGTATCTGGTGATGATCTGGAACCTGCTGTACCAGACCGTGCTGCGCGGCCTGAGCGTGGCGGCGCGGCGTATCGCCTGGCGCCGCGCGCTGGCGCGCCGTCAACATCTGGTGAAGGAAGGGGCGGAAGGCGCCGAGCCGCAGGAAGAGCCAACTATCGCTCTCGAGCAGGTCAACCAGCAGACGCTGCGCATCACCATGTTGGTGATGGTCGCGCTGTTCGCGGTGATGTTCTGGGCGATTTGGTCTGATTTGATCACCGTTTTCGCCTACCTCGACAGCATTACCCTCTGGCACTACAACGGCACCGAGGCGGGGGCCAGCGTGGTGCGCAGCGTGACGATGGGCAGTTTGTTGTTCGCCATTGTGGCGTCAATGGTCGCCTGGGCGCTGATCCGCAACCTGCCGGGTTTGCTGGAGGTGCTGGTGCTGTCGCGGCTCAACATGCGTCAGGGGACCTCCTACGCCATCACCACCATTCTCAACTATGCGATTATCGCTATCGGGGCGATGACGGTATTCGGGGCGCTGGGCGTCTCCTGGGATAAACTGCAATGGCTGGCGGCCGCGCTGTCGGTTGGTTTAGGTTTTGGTCTGCAGGAGATCTTCGGTAACTTTGTCTCCGGCCTTATCATTCTGTTCGAACGTCCGGTGCGCATTGGGGATACGGTCACTATCGGAACCTTCTCGGGGACGGTAAGCAAAATCCGTATTCGCGCCACCACCATCACCGACTTCGATCGCAAAGAGGTGATTATCCCGAACAAGGCGTTCGTTACCGAGCGCTTGATCAACTGGTCGCTCTCGGACACCGTGACCCGGGTGGTGATCCGCCTTGGCGTCGCCTATGGCTCAGACCTGGATAAGGTGAAAGAGGTGCTGCTGAAGGCCGCGCACGATCATCCGAAAGTGATGCAGGAGCCGGCGCCAGCGGTTTTCTTCACCACCTTCGGGGCCAGTACCCTGGATCATGAACTGCGTCTGTATGTTCGAGAACTGCGCGATCGCAGCTACACGGTGGATGAGCTCAACCGCGCCATCGACCGCCTGTGCCGGGAGAATGACATCAACATTGCCTTTAACCAGCTGGAAGTTCATCTGCGCAATGAAAAAGGCGATGAAGTTACCGAAGTGAAACGGGACGGGAAAGGCGACGATCTGGCGCCCACCACCGCGTCCTGAGCGAAGAGGGGCGGCGCAAAGCCGCCCCTGCTGTATCAGGGCGCCAGCGCGGCGAGTTCTTCATCGCTCAGCCCGGTGAGCTCCTGCACGGTTTGACGTTCGAGGCCGCGCGCCAGCATTCTGGCGGCGATGCTGCGGGTAGCTTCCTGCTCACCCTCTTGCTGTCCCTGTTTACGGCCTTTCTCTTCCAGCCATTCGGCAATGGTCATCATCAGCTCCTTATGCCTGGGCGACTGCGCCGCCAGCGTGCGGATCAGCGCCCCCGGATGTTCCGTAGTTCCCGCCTGCAACATATAGCGCAGCAGCGTATTCAGCTGCGCTTCTGTCAGATAGCCTTGCGTCATCAGCGCAATCAGCGGCACCTGCAGCTCGGCCAGATCGCGATGGCGGATATGCTTTTGCAGCAGCTCCAGCATGGCCATCCGCCGATGACGGGCGATCTGATTATCTGGCATTACGGTGAGGTCCACCAGCGGAAAATCATTGCTATAGAGCGCCTTCGCCAGCGCCGGATCGGCGAATAGCTGTTGCCAGTTGCGGGCCCAGGGCCAGGGGTTCACTTTGCCGTGATAAAACAGAATCGGCACCACCAGCGGCAGCGTGTCGTGGCCGGCGTCCAGATGACGCTGCATGGCGGCCTGCGCATAGCGCAGCAGGCGAAACGCCATCAGCTTGTCCGGGGTACTCTGGTGCTCAATCAGCGCGTACACATAGCCCGGTCCATGACGCGTGCGCAGTGAGTAAAGGATATCGGAATAGCTGGCGCGCAGGTCCTCTTCAACAAAGCTACCGGAGACCAGCTGCAGCGAATCCAGTTCGCAGATCGCCAGAAACGGCGCGGGGAGGTACAACTGCAAAAAATCCTTCGCGACCGCCTGATGCATGAGCATCTGGCGAAACACCGCGTCGTGTGGGGTTTGACTGACTTTTTCCATCAATATTGTCTCCAGTGGCGTCATGCGCAGAGGACCAGACTGCCAGCACACTGCCGGAGACAACATCCTACTTCTCTGGGTTTTGCGACCCGCTTTCCGCGTTTTTTAACTTGTTTGCATAATCCCGCCGGACAATTTCCAGCGCGCTCAGCACGGTTTGCGCCGGGATCTGATGCGATTCCAGCAACATGATTAAATCGACGGCCAGTTTGACCTCATCGGATGCATTTTCCAGCGACATCGGGCTCTCCTGTTAGCGCGTCAGCCGCGCCAGTACGTTTTCAATCTTGTCCAGCGCCTGTCGGCAGCGCGCCAACCGGCCGCTGTAGGCTTCAACTTCTTTCCCCAGCCGCTGCTGCTCGTCAAGGCTGGTCGCCTGCGCCAGCTGACGCTGGCGTTGGTCGCGCATCGCCAGCAGGCGGCGCTCATACTCCTGATGCTGCAGGCGACGGCGCTGCCAGCGGCTCAACGTTGGCGACGCGTGGTCCCAACTGCGCAAGGACCAGGTGGCGGTTTCACGGCGCAGCGCGGCGATTTGTGCCGCCAGACGCTCGGCAATCCAGACCACCTGCGGCAGCTGCTGGCGCTCGACGGCCTGGCGGAGCTGGTTAAAGTTGTGTTGGGCTTCCGCCAGATAGGCCTGCATCAGCGTGCTGCGGGTGTGGAAGAGCTGGCGGTCAAAGCGCGGGCTGAGGGTCGCGTGCTCCGCCAGCGGCGCCACCAGCGCGGACAGCTCACTCAGCTGGTCGTTCAGCGTTTGTAAAAGTTGAGCAGTTTTCACCAACCCCCTCCATTTTCCGTCAGCCAACTGTGCTACAGTAGCCTCATCTGTTTGATAACGATTCGCATTATGCCACCTGTTATTTTAACCATTATCGGCTGGCTGGCGGTAGCGCTGGGTACGCTGGGCGTCTTCTTACCGTTGCTGCCGACGACGCCGTTTATTCTGCTCGCCGCCTGGTGCTTTGCCCGCTCATCGCCGCGCTTTCACCAGTGGCTGCTGTATCGCTCCTGGTTTGGCGGCTATCTTCGCCACTGGCAACAGTACCGCGCCATGCCTCGCGGCGCTAAGCCGCGCGCCATTGCGATGATCGTGGTGACTTTTGCTATTTCGCTATGGCTGGTTAAGCTTACGTGGGTGCGCATCATGCTGTTGGTCATTCTGGCCTGTCTGCTGATCTTTATGTGGCGCATTCCGGTGGTTGACGCAAAGCAACAAAAGCACTGATGCGCAATAATGCCTGTTGCAATTGTTGCCGACAGCCAGTAAATTCTGGCGTTTTCGAGCGCGGGCAAGCCTGGTCAAAGGTTAAACAAATGTTTCTTTGGCCCCTTTTGCACGCCCGTGGGTAATACCGTTTCAATCAGGCATACACTTATGACCGCAACTGCACAGCAGCTTGAATATCTGAAGAACAGCATCCAGAGTATCGAGGATTATCCAAAACCTGGCATTCTTTTCCGCGATGTCACCAGCTTACTGGAAGACCCGAAGGCCTACGCGCTTAGCATTGAACTGCTGAGCGAGCGCTACAAAGACGCGGGTATTACCAAAGTGGTAGGGACTGAGGCGCGTGGCTTCCTGTTCGGCGCCCCGGTCGCGCTGGCGCTGGGCGTGGGCTTTGTTCCGGTACGCAAGCCGCGTAAGTTGCCGCGTGAAACTATCGCCGAGACCTATGAGCTGGAGTATGGCACCGATCAGCTGGAGATCCACGTTGACGCCATTAAACCGGGCGATAAAGTGCTGGTGGTTGACGATCTGCTGGCGACCGGCGGCACTATCGACGCCACGGTCAAACTGATCCGCCGCCTCGGTGGCGAAGTGCACGATGCCGCTTTCATTATCAATCTCTTCGATCTGGGCGGCGAACAGCGCCTGGAGAAGCTGGGGATCCACTGCTACAGTCTGGTGCCGTTCCCGGGCCACTAAGCAAATCCCTCCACATAGCCTCGCCGATCGGGCGGGGCTGTGATAGCATGACCCCTTCGTGATTTCACCTTCCAGCGTTTCAGAGCCAGCCCATGAGTTATCAGGTCTTAGCCCGTAAATGGCGCCCACAAACCTTTGCTGACGTCGTCGGCCAGGAACATGTGCTGACCGCACTGGCGAACGGCTTGTCGTTAGGGCGCATTCATCACGCTTATCTTTTTTCCGGTACCCGCGGGGTCGGGAAGACCTCCATCGCCCGTCTGCTGGCGAAAGGGTTAAACTGTGAAACCGGCATCACCGCCACCCCCTGCGGCGTGTGCGATAACTGCCGGGAAATTGAACAGGGGCGCTTTGTCGATCTGATTGAGATTGACGCCGCCTCGCGAACCAAAGTCGAAGATACCCGCGATCTGCTGGACAACGTCCAGTACGCGCCGGCCCGCGGCCGCTTTAAGGTCTATCTCATCGACGAAGTCCATATGCTGTCGCGTCACAGCTTCAACGCGTTGTTAAAAACGCTGGAGGAGCCGCCGGCGCACGTCAAATTCCTGCTGGCGACGACGGATCCGCAGAAGCTGCCGGTAACGATCTTATCCCGCTGCCTGCAGTTCCACCTGAAGGCGCTGGACGTTGAACAGATCCGCCATCAGCTGGAGCATATTCTTGGCGAAGAGCAGATTGCCTTTGAGCCCCGCGCGCTGCAGCTGTTGTCGCGGGCGGCCGATGGCAGCCTGCGCGATGCCTTAAGCCTGACCGATCAGGCGATTGCCAGTGGGGAAGGGCAGCTGACGGCCGCATCGGTGAGCACCATGCTCGGCACCCTTGATGACGATCAGGCGCTGTCGCTGATTGAAGCGCTGGTTGCTGCCGACGGCGAGCGGGTCATGGCGGGCGTCAATGACGCCGCCGCACGCGGCGTCGAGTGGGAGGCGCTGCTGGTCGAGATGCAGAGCCTGCTGCACCGCATCGCCATGGTTCAGCTGTCGCCTTCGGCGCTGGGCGCCGACATGGCCGCGGTCGAAGTGCGGATGCGCGAACTGGCGCGAACCGTACCGCCCGGCGACGTTCAGCTCTACTACCAAACGCTGCTGATTGGCCGCAAAGAGCTGCCTTACGCCCCGGACCGGCGGATGGGCGTCGAAATGACGCTGCTGCGTGCCCTGGCGTTTCATCCGCGTAAGCCGCTGCCGGAGCCGGAGGTGCAGCCGGCACAGGCCGCCGCGCCCGCGCCGCGTCAGCCGGTTGCCCCCGCCGCGCCGCCGCCACAGTCGCCGCAGAGTTTGCCGCCGACCACCAGCCAGGTGCTGGCGGCCCGCAGCCACCTGCAGCGCAGCCAGGGAGCAACCACCCCAAAAAAGAGTGAACCGGCAGCCGCTTCCCGCGCGCGGCCGGTGAATAACGCTGCGCTGGAGCGACTGAGTTCGATTACCGAGCGCGTCCAGGCTCGTCCGGCCGCGGCCGCGCTGGAGCAGGCCCCGGCGAAGAAAGAGGCCTATCGCTGGAAGGCGACGACGGTGGTGGAAGAGACCAAAGTCGAAGTCGCCACGCCCAAAGCGCTGAAAAAGGCGCTGGAGCATGAGAAGACGCCGGAGCTGGCGGCCAAGCTCGCCGAAGAAGCGGTCGAGCGCGACAGCTGGGCGGCGGAAGTGAGCCAGCTGGCGGTACCGAAGCTGGTCGAGCAGGTGGCGCTCAACGCGTGGAAAGAGCAGGAGGGCAGCCGCGTCTGTCTGCATCTGCGTCCCAGCCAGCGCCACCTCAATTCCGCCAGCGCGCAGCAAAAGCTGGCTGAAGCGCTGGGGGTGTTGTACGGTACGCCGGTTGAATTGACCATCGTGGAAGACGATAATCCCGCGATGCGTACGCCGCTGGAGTGGCGGCAGGCTATTTATGAAGAGAAGCTCGCGCAGGCGCGCGAAGCCATTATCGCGGATAATAACATTCAGACCCTGCGTCGTTTCTTCGACGCCGATCTGGATGAAGAGAGTATTCGCCCCATTTGAATGCCAGTCTGACTGGCATTCAGTACCTTTAACGATGACTGACTGAGAGAGAAGCCTATGTTTGGTGGAAAAGGCGGCCTGGGTAACCTGATGAAGCAGGCCCAGCAGATGCAAGAGAAAATGCAGAAGATGCAGGAAGAGATCGCTCAGCTGGAAGTAACCGGCGAATCCGGCGCGGGTCTGGTGAAAGTGACCATTAACGGCGCGCACAACTGCCGCCGTGTGGAGATCGACCCAAGCCTGCTGGAAGACGACAAAGAGATGCTCGAAGATCTGGTGGCTGCCGCGTTCAACGACGCCGCGCGCCGTATCGAAGAGACCCAGAAAGAGAAGATGGCTTCCGTTTCTGCCGGTATGCAACTGCCGCCAGGCTTCAAGATGCCGTTCTGATGCAAACCAGCCCGCTGTTAACTCAGCTTATGGAAGCGCTGCGCTGTCTGCCGGGCGTCGGCCCGAAGTCAGCGCAGCGCATGGCGTTTACCCTGCTGCAGCGCGATCGCAGCGGCGGGATGCGCCTGGCGCAGGCGCTGACGCGTGCGATGTCGGAGATCGGCCACTGCGCCGATTGCCGCACCTTCACCGAGCAGGAGGTGTGCAATATCTGCAGCAACCCGCGTCGCCAGGAAAACGGCCAGATCTGTGTGGTAGAGAGTCCGGCGGACATCTATGCCATTGAGCAGACCGGGCAGTATTCCGGCCGCTACTTCGTGCTGATGGGGCACCTGTCGCCGCTCGACGGCATCGGGCCTGATGACATCGGGCTCGATCGCCTGGAGCAACGGCTGGAGGCGGAGTCGATCACCGAGGTGATCCTCGCCACCAACCCGACCGTTGAGGGCGAGGCGACGGCCAACTACATCGCGGAGCTGTGCGCGCAGTATGGCGTCGACGCCAGCCGAATCGCCCACGGCGTGCCGGTGGGCGGCGAGCTGGAGATGGTCGACGGCACCACGCTGTCCCACTCCCTGACCGGTCGCCACAAGATTACTTTCTGAACAAATGGAGGCGGCCTTCGCCGCCTCCGCTTGAAAAATTTCCCCGCTGTCCCCATCTCCCACTCAACGGTTTTTTACCCATTTAAAATGGCATTGTTGAGGTTGAATCAGATGAAAGGACAAGAAACTCGTGGTTTTCAGTCAGAAGTAAAGCAGCTTCTGCACCTGATGATCCATTCCCTCTATTCCAACAAAGAAATCTTTCTGCGTGAGCTGATTTCCAACGCCTCTGATGCGGCCGATAAGCTGCGTTTCCGCGCGCTGTCGCAGCCGGATTTGTATGAGGGAGACGGCGAGCTGCGCGTGCGGGTTTCGTTTGATAAAGACAACCGCACCCTGACCATCGCCGATAACGGTATCGGTATGAACCGGGAAGAGGTTATCGACCATCTCGGCACCATCGCCAAATCCGGCACCAAAGCGTTCCTCGAATCGATGGGTTCCGACCAGGCGAAGGATAGCCAGCTGATCGGTCAGTTCGGCGTCGGCTTCTATTCGGCCTTCATCGTGGCGGACAAAGTGACCGTGCGTACCCGTGCGGCGGGCGACAAGCCGGAAAACGGCGTGTTCTGGGAATCCGCCGGCGAAGGCGAATATACCGTAGCTGATATCACCAAAGCCGATCGCGGCACCGAAATCACCCTGCATCTGCGCGAAGGCGAAGATGATTTCCTCAACGACTGGCGCGTGCGCTCTATCATCAGCAAGTATTCCGACCATATCGCGCTGCCGGTTGAGATTGAAAAACGGGAAGAGAAAGACGGCGAAACCGTGATTTCGTGGGAAAAAATCAACAAGGCGCAGGCCCTGTGGACCCGCAGCAAATCCGAAGTTAACGACGACGAATACAAAGAGTTTTATAAGCATATCGCTCACGACTACAGCGACCCACTGACCTGGAGCCACAACCGCGTGGAAGGTAAGCAGGAGTACACCAGCCTGCTGTATATCCCGTCGCAGGCGCCGTGGGATATGTGGAACCGCGATCATAAACATGGTCTGAAGCTGTACGTCCAGCGTGTGTTCATCATGGACGACGCCGAGCAGTTTATGCCGAACTACCTGCGCTTCGTGCGCGGCCTGATCGATTCCAACGATCTGCCGCTGAACGTCTCCCGTGAAATCCTGCAGGACAGCAGCGTGACCCGCAACCTGCGCACCGCGCTGACCAAACGCGCGCTGCAGATGCTGGATAAGCTGGCGAAAGACGACGCTGAAAAATACCAAACCTTCTGGAAACAGTTCGGCCTGGTGCTGAAAGAGGGCCCGGCGGAAGATCCGAGCAACCAGGAAGCGATCGCCAAACTGCTGCGTTTCGCAACCACCCATACCGACTCCTCCGCGCAGACCGTATCGCTGGAAGAGTATGTCTCACGCATGAAAGAAGGTCAGGAGAAGATCTACTACATCACAGCCGACAGCTATGCGGCGGCGAAGAGCAGCCCGCACCTCGAGCTGCTGCGTAAGAAAGGGATCGAAGTGCTGCTGCTCTCCGATCGCATCGACGAGTGGATGATGAGCTACCTGACCGAGTTCGACGGCAAAGCGTTCCAGTCTGTCGCTAAAGCCGACGAGTCGCTGGACAAGCTGGCGGATGAAGTAGACGAGTCCACCAAAGAAGCCGAAAAAGCGCTGGAGCCGTTCGTTGAGCGGGTGAAAAACCTGCTTGGCGACCGGGTGAAAGAGGTGCGTCTGACCCATCGTCTGACCGACACCCCGGCGATTGTCACCACCGACGCCGACGAGATGAGCACTCAGATGGCGAAGCTGTTCGCGGCAGCGGGCCAGGCGGCGCCGGAAGTGAAATACATCTTCGAACTGAACCCGGCGCATCAGCTGGTGAAACGCGCGGCCGATACCCAGGACGACGCGCAGTTCGGCGAATGGGTGGAACTGCTGCTGGATCAGGCGCTGCTGGCCGAGCGCGGCACGCTGGAAGATCCGAACCAGTTTATCCGCCGTATGAACCAGCTGCTGGCTTCCTGACGCGAACCTGAACGAGTAGCCCGGCCGAGCGACGCGACGCCGGGAACGGGATAAATGCCCCGTCTGAGCGATGTGCTCAGGCGGGGCATTTCACATTGGATTGCATAAAATATCTCACCATTAACCGTTTCAGCCGCACCGCCTTCCTTGAGCCATCGCCGTTCTGGTGGTATGGTTTAGCGTTTTTGAAAAATTGAATCGACTTTTGAGGGGATTTTCGTAATGCGTGTTATTCTGCTTGGCGCTCCGGGCGCGGGTAAAGGAACTCAGGCTCAGTTCATCATGGAGAAATACGGTATTCCGCAAATCTCCACCGGCGATATGCTGCGCGCGGCGGTAAAATCCGGCTCTGAGCTCGGTAAGCAAGCGAAAGATATTATGGACGCAGGCAAGCTGGTGACCGATGAGCTGGTCATCGCGCTGGTGAAAGAGCGTATCGCCCAGGAAGATTGCCGTAACGGCTTCCTGCTGGACGGCTTCCCGCGGACCATTCCGCAGGCTGACGCCATGAAAGAGGCGGGCATTACCGTTGATTACGTGCTGGAATTCGACGTGCCGGACGAACTGATCGTCGACCGCATCGTTGGCCGTCGCGTCCACGCGGCATCCGGTCGCGTATACCACATCAAATTCAATCCGCCGAAGGTGGAAGGCAAAGACGACGTGACCGGCGAAGAGCTGACCACCCGTAAAGACGATCAGGAAGAGACCGTGCGTAAGCGTCTGGTAGAATACCATCAGATGACAGCGCCGCTGATCGGCTACTACACCAAAGAAGCGCAGGCGGGCAACACCAAATACGCCAAAGTCGACGGCACCAAAGCGGTAGCTGACGTGCGCGCCGAACTGGAAAAAATCCTCGGCTGATAAAGCCTTTTCTCATCCTGCTGCGGCAGGATGAGAACTCATCTCATTTCTACCTTTTGCTATGATTGGTTCCGTTTAGCGCCATTTCAGCTACAATTGGCTGCGATTCAAATGGTTAAGAGGCGGTAATGCATCAGACGAAAACAGGTATCTTGCTGGCCAATTTAGGCACTCCCGATGCGCCCACCCCCGGGGCGGTGAAGCGCTATCTGCGACAATTCCTCAGCGACAAACGGGTGGTGGATACGTCTCGTCTGCTATGGTGGCCGCTGCTGCGCGGCGTCATACTGCCGATTCGCTCCCCGCGCGTGGCGAAGCTCTATCAGTCCGTGTGGATGGAAGAGGGATCGCCGCTGATGGTGTATAGTCGTCGCCAGCAGCAGGCGCTGGCTACCAGGCTGCCGGATACCCCGGTGGCGCTGGGCATGAGCTATGGTTCACCGTCACTGGCCAGCGCGGTGGATGACTTACTGGCGCAGGGGGTGGAGCACATCGTGGTGCTGCCGCTGTATCCGCAATATTCCTGCTCGACGGTGGCCGCCGTCTGGGACGAACTGGCGCGGATTCTGGCGAAAAAGCGCGCCATTCCGGGTATCTCGTTTATTCGCGACTATGCCGAACATCCGGACTATATCCATGCGCTGGCGGCCAGCGTGCGCGCTTCCTTCGCTGTCCATGGGGAACCGGATCTGCTGCTGCTCTCCTATCATGGGATCCCGCAGCGCTATGCCAACCAGGGCGATGATTATCCTCAGCGCTGTCGCGATACGACGCGGGAACTGGTTTCCGCGCTGGGGCTGCCGCCGGAGCGGGTGATGATGACTTTCCAGTCGCGCTTTGGCCGGGAACCCTGGCTGACCCCGTACACCGATGAAACGCTAAAGATGCTCGGCGAGAAAGGGACGAAGCATATTCAGGTGCTGTGCCCGGGGTTTGCCGCCGACTGTCTCGAAACGCTGGAAGAAATCGCCGTCCAGAACCGGGAAATATTCCTCGAAGCAGGCGGCAAGCAATATGAATATATTCCGGCGCTTAATGCGGACGCAGCGCATATTGAGATGATGGTCAATCTGACGGCGCCTTATCGCTGATCGCGCGCAGGGCGGGGAATATGCTACTATTTCCCGCTTGTTCCCTGTTATTTAAGCGCCACTATGAAATTTCCCGGTAAACGCAAATCTAAACACTATTTTCCCGTTAACGCCCGCGATCCGCTGCTGCAGCAAATTCAGCCGGAGAATGAATCCAGCGTCTCCTGGGTGGTCGGTATCGACCAGACGCTGGTGGATATCGAAGCGAAAGTGGATGAGGCGTTTATCGTGCGCTACGGCCTGAGCGCGGGCCATTCGCTGGTGATTGAAGATGACGTCGCCGAGGCGCTGTACCAGGAGCTGGTGCGCAACAATCTCATTACCCATCAGTTTGCCGGCGGCACCATCGGCAATACCATGCACAACTACTCGGTGCTGGCGGACGATCGCTCGGTGCTGCTTGGCGTGATGTGCAGCAATATCGAAATCGGCGGCTACGCCTATCGTTACCTGTGCAATACCTCCAGCCGCACCGATCTGAACTATCTGCAGGGCGTCGACGGCGCCATTGGCCGCTGCTTTACCCTGATCGGTGACAGCGGCGAGCGCACCTTCGCAATCAGCCCGGGCCACATGAACAAGCTGCGTCCGGAAAGCATTCCGGAAGCGGTGATCGCCGGCGCCTCGGCGCTGGTGCTGACCTCTTACCTGGTTCGCTGCAAGCCGGGCGAGCCGATGCCGGACGCGACGATGAAGGCTATTGAGTATGCTAAAAAGCACGATGTGCCGGTGGTGTTAACCCTCGGAACCAAATACGTGATTGCCGATAACCCGGCGTGGTGGCAGGAGTTCCTGCAGGAGCATGTCTCTATTCTGGCAATGAACGAAGAGGAAGGGGAAGCGCTGACCGGCTTTGCCGATCCGCTGTCAGCGGCGAATAAGGCGCTGGACTGGGTCGACCTGGTGCTGTGCACCGCCGGCCCGGCGGGCCTGTATATGGCGGGCTTCACCGAAGAAGAGGCGAAGCGGAAAACCCAGCATCCGCTGCTGCCGGGGGCGATCCCGGAGTTTAACCAGTTTGAATTCAGCCGCGCGATGCGTCACCAGGATTGCGTTAATCCGCTGCGCATATATTCCCATATCGCTCCCTATATGGGCGGCCCCGAGAAGATCATGAACACCAACGGCGCAGGCGACGGCGCGCTGGCGGCGCTGCTGCATGACATCACCGCCAATAACTACCACCGCAATAACGTCCCCAACTCCAGCAAGCACAAATGCAAATGGCTGACCTACTCCTCGCTGGCGCAGGTGTGTAAATATGCCAACCGCGTGAGCTATCAGGTGCTGAACCAGCACTCGCCGCGTTTAACTCGCGGCCTGCCGGAGCGTGAGGACAGCCTGGAAGAGGCGTACTGGGATCGGTAAGCGCGTCCCTCTCCCGGCGGGGAGAGGGCAGTACATCAGCCGGTGACCACTTCGCCGGCCGGTGGCGTTTCCAGAAGCCGCAGCATGGCGCGGGCAATTTCCCGTTCGCCCATCACCACCTGATTGGCTCCGCGATCGATAATGTAGTCCACTTCGTCATCATAATGGGCGCGGGCGATAATCTCGATATTCGGACATTTTTCCCGTGCGGAAGCGACAATCTCTCCGGCCTCGTAGCCGTTAGGGATTGTCAGCAGCAGCCAGCGGGCGCAATCGAGATGCGCCAGCTCCATGATCTCTTCATTGGCGGCATTGCCGAGCACCGCGCTGATCCCGCGCTCGCGTAGCTCATCCACGCGGGTGCGCGAGGTTTCAACCACCACCAGCGGGATCCCCTGGGCCATCAGCTTCTCGCCCAGCAGGCTGCCGACGCGGCCGAAGCCTACCAACAGCGCGTGGTTGCAGATATCGACCGGCACCTGCTTCTCGTCTTCCAGGACCTCTTCCAGCGTCTGCTCGTCGAGGGTTTCGGTTTTATCGAGATATTTTTCCAGCAGGGTAAACAGCACCGGGTTGAGCATAATTGAGATGATCGCCCCGGCCAGCACCAGATTTTGTCCGGCCTGCGGCAGCAGGTTAAGCGCCATTCCCAGGCCGGCGAGAATAAAGGCAAACTCGCCAATCTGCGCCAGGCTGGCGGCGATGGTCAGCGCAGTGCGCGGCGAGTGACCAAACATCCGCACAAGGAAAAAGGCGGCTGCGGATTTACCAAAGATAATAATCGCCAGCGTCGCCAGCACCGCCAGCGGCTGTTGGACCAGCACCATCGGGTCAAACAGCATGCCGACGGAGACGAAGAACAGCACCGCGAAGGCGTCGCGCAGCGGCAGGGTGTCATGGGCGGCGCGGTGGCTGAGCTCGGATTCGTTAAGCACCATGCCGGCAAAGAAGGCGCCGAGGGCAAAAGAGACATCAAACAGCTCCACGGCGCCGAAGGCGATGCCCAGCGCCAGGGCCAGCACCGACAGAGTGAACAGCTCGCGTGAGCCGGTGGCGGCGCTGCGCGACATGATCCACGGCACCAGCCGGCGGCCGACCAGCATCATAATGGCGATAAAGGCCACCACTTTGCCAATGGTGATCCCGAGGTCGAGGGCCAGGGACGCGAAGCCGACGTTGCCTTTCTCCGCCATACCGGCAATCGCCGGCAGCAGGACCAGCGTCAGGACCATCACCAGGTCTTCCACAATCAGCCAGCCGATGGCGATTTGCCCGCGCTGGCTGTCAATCAGTTGTCGTTCCTCCAGCGCGCGCAGCAGCACTACGGTACTGGCGGTGGAGAGGCACAGGCCAAAGACGATGCCGGTCATCAGCGACCAGCCGAGGGCGGCGGAGAGCGCCATACCCAGCAGCGTCGCCACGGCTATCTGGGCGATAGCCCCGGGGATGGCGATCGATTTTACCGCCATCAGGTCTTTAAGTGAGAAATGCAGCCCGACGCCGAACATCAGCAGAATGACGCCAAGTTCCGCCAGTTCCGGAGCCAGTTTGGTGTCAGCAACAAAGCCAGGGGTGAAAGGTCCGGCCAGCACGCCCGCTAAGAGATATCCCACCAGAGGAGAAATACGTAGCTTATTGGCAATCATGCCGAGAATAAAGGCGAGCACGAGGCCGCCGACAATGGTGGTGATAAGCGGTGTTGCGTGGTGCATTCCGTCTCCTTTCCAGTGGTGTATCGGTCCATTTTGCTACCCTGTCCGGGTAATAGTTTATGACAAAAACGTTCACTTTGTTTATGAATAATTCTTGAGTTGTGCAAAAAAATGCAATTAGCCGATGAAAAGGCACAGAAGGGAAAATGGCGGGGGGAAATCGTGGAACAGGCTGATGACACAAGGGTTAACGGCGGCCAGGGTTGCACTTTGGCCGCCGATTAATCAGGCTTTTTGCCGGTTATCAGGAAGGAATATCGTCAGGAATCCCAGCAGCGGCAGGAAGGCGCAGATTTTATAAACCAGATCGATGCTGGTATGGTCCGCCAGCAGGCCTAACACCGCGGCGCCAAGGCCGCCCATGCCAAAGGCGAAGCCGAAAAACAGGCCAGAAACCATGCCGATGCGTCCCGGCAGCAGTTCCTGCGCATAGACCAGAATAGCGGAAAAGGCCGAGGCGAGGATAAAACCAATGATCACCGTTAAAATCCCCGTCCATTCAAGGCTGGCGTAGGGTAAAACAAGGGTGAAAGGCGCTACGCCGAGGATAGAACCCCAAATCACATATTTACGCCCAATTTTATCGCCAACAGGCCCGCCAATTACCGTCCCGGCAGCCACTGCGAACAGGAAGGCAAACAGATGAAGCTGGGCGTTTTGCACCGTTAAGCCGAATTTATGCATCAGATAAAAGGTGTAATAGCTGCTAATGCTCGCCATATAGAAATATTTCGAGAAAATCAGCATCAGCAGAATGCCTACCGCCAGAATAACCTTCTTGCGCGGCAGCGGATTAACGATGGCCGGTTTCGGTTTGCCCTTATTCATTCGATGCTGCGCGGCATACCAGCGGCTGATTTGCGACAGCACGACAATAGCCAACAGAGCGGCCAGCACGAACCAGGCGACGTTGCCTTTGCCGTACGGGGCGATGATCACCGCCGCCAGCAATGGGCCAAGCGAGCTGCCGAAGTTGCCGCCCACCTGGAACAGCGACTGGGCCAGGCCGTGACGGCCGCCGGAGGCCATCCGCGCTACGCGGGACGATTCCGGATGGAAAACCGAGGAGCCGGTACCTACCAGCGCGGCGGCCAGCAGCACCATGCCGAAGCTACCGGCCAGCGCGAGGAGAATCAAACCGCAGAGGGTGAAGCACATGCCCACCGGCAGCGACCACGGCATCGAGCGTTTATCGGTGATGTAGCCAATCACCGGCTGGAATAGCGATGAGGTGAGCTGGAAGGTCAGGGTGATCATGCCGATCTGCACGAAGGTAAGGGAGAACTCCGCCTGCAGCAGCGGGTAGATAGCGAGAATAAGCGACTGGATCATATCGTTAAGCAAATGGGACAGGCTGATCGCGCCTAAGATGCCAAACGAGGTGCGTGCTTTTTGCGGCGGCGCAGCGGGGCCGGACAAGGGTTGAGCGGTCTGATTGATTGCCATAGGTTCACGTCACTTTTTTATATAGCTTTCGTCTTTTGTCCGCCATGGCGACTGCCCTGATTTTCCCGGCTACTGCATGGGAAATATGACGAACGGGCTGACGCAATGCCATACAACGCGAAGGCGTATAGAGGATGCAGGTAGAATTATTATCCGACTAACATACCTGCTGATAAGGTTTGAAGGAAGTCGCAATTCTGAAAACATATTTGTCAACGCGACTAACTCGCTATACTTTCGGCACTTGGGATTAAGTCAGGGAGTGAAGCATGCATTATTTCAAACACAGCGTAGCGCTGGCGTTATTCGCCGCCTTATCGCTGGGCAGCCTGTCGGCACAGGCCTATGAGCAGGATAAAACCTATAAAATTACCATCCTGCACACCAACGATCACCACGGCCATTTCTGGCGCAATGACTACGGCGAATATGGCCTGGCGGCGCAGAAAACGCTGGTCGATGGCATCCGGAAAGAGGTGGCGGCGGAAGGGGGAAGCGTCCTGCTGTTATCCGGCGGCGATATTAATACCGGCGTACCGGAGTCTGATTTACAGGATGCAGAGCCCGATTTTCGCGGCATGAACCTGATCGGCTACGACTCGATGGCGGTGGGGAACCATGAATTTGATAATCCGCTGAGCGTGCTGCGCCAGCAGGAAAAGTGGGCGAAGTTCCCGTTCCTGTCGGCCAATATTTATCAGAAAAGCACCGGCGAACGGCTGTTCAAACCCTGGGCGTTGTTTAAGCGCGGTGGGCTGAAAATCGCGGTGATTGGCTTAACCACCGACGATACGGCCAAGATTGGCAATCCGGAATATTTCACCGATATTGAATTCCGCAAACCGGCGGAAGAGGCGAAGCTGGTTATCCAGGAGCTGCAGCAGAATGAAAAGCCGGACGTGATCCTGGCCACCACCCATATGGGCCATTACGACAATGGCAACCACGGCTCTAATGCGCCGGGCGATGTTGAAATGGCGCGGAGTTTACCTGCGGGATCGCTGGCGATGATCGTCGGCGGTCATTCGCAGGATCCGGTATGCATGGCGGCGGAAAATAAAAAGCAGGTCGATTATGTGCCAGGCACCCCGTGCGCTCCGGATCGTCAGAACGGCATCTGGATCGTCCAGGCGCATGAGTGGGGCAAATACGTCGGCCGCGCCGATTTTGAGTTCCGCAACGGCGAGATGAAGCTGGTGCACTATCAGCTGATCCCGGTCAACCTGAAGAAAAAAGTGACTTACGATAACGGCCAAAGCGAGCGGGTGCTGTATACGCCGCAGATCGCCGAGAACCCGCAGATGATGTCGCTGCTGACGCCGTTTCAGAACAAAGGCAAGGCGCAGCTGCAGGTCAAAATCGGCAGCGTGAATGGTCATCTGGAGGGCGACCGCAGTAAAGTGCGCTTTGTGCAGACCAATATGGGCCACCTGCTGCTGGCGGCGCAAATGGCGCGCAGCAACGCGGATTTCGCGGTGATGAGCGGCGGCGGGATCCGCGACTCCATTGAGGCGGGGGATATCACCTACAAAGATGTGATGAAGGTCCAGCCGTTCGGCAATGTGCTGACCTATGTCGATATGAACGGCAAGGAGGTAGTGGATTACCTGACCGCCGTCGCGCAGATGAAGCCGGATTCCGGCGCTTATCCGCAGTTTGCCAACGTCAGTTTCGTGGCTAAAGACGGTAAGCTGAACGATCTGAAAATCAAAGGCGAACCGGTGGATCCGGCGAAGACCTATCGGATGGCGACGCTGAGCTTTAACGCCACCGGCGGCGATGGCTATCCGAACATCGCCGATAAACCCGGGTATGTGAATACCGGCTTTATCGATGCCGAAGTGCTGAAAGAGTATATCGAGAAGAACTCGCCGCTGGATGCCGCCGCCTATGAGCCGAAAGGCGAGGTGAGCTGGCAGTAAGCCTGGGCTTCAGGTTGGCTATTTCCCCGGTGGCGCTACGCTTACCGGGGCTACAAGTTGGGTATCCCGGATAAGGCGCGTGCGCCGCTATCCGGGATCGTTTTATCAATCGCGGCGGGCGATATCGGCGAACTTCGCATCGAGAAGCTGCGCCAGATCGCTCGCCGCCAGCTCAATATCCAGCCCGCGTTTGCCGCCGGAAATATAGATGGTGGCAAATTCCTGCGCCGGGGCGTCAATCACCGTCGGCAGGCGCTTCTTCTGCCCCAGCGGACTGATGCCGCCCACCAGATAGCCGGTGATACGCTGCGCCACCATCGGGTCGGCCATGTCGACTTTCTTAGCGCCCAGCGCTTTCGCCACTTTCTTCAAATCCAGCTGCCCGGCGACCGGAGTGACGGCCACCGCCAGATGCTTCATATCGCCGTTCACGGCGACCAGCAAGGTCTTGTAAACCTGGTCGGCATTGAGGCCGAGCTTGCGCACCACTTCATCTCCGAAGTTGGTCTCATTGGGATCGTGATCGTAACTGTGGATCTGAAAGGAAATTTTGTTTTTTTCGAGTAATTTAACGGCGGGAGTCATAGCTATCCTTCTTACCAACCGGTTTTGCGTGACGTCAGAATACGCCCGCAGGTTGTCTAAAAAATAGTACCATCTTGCGCAATAGTGTTGGCAGTGATGGTCACTTTGAGCGACAATCAGACGATCCGGGATGCAAATCCCGGGATAATAATAATGATGAAATTCCTCTTTGACGGGCCAATAGCAATATTGGCCATTTTTTTTATGTCAGCATATCCGGCAGATTCCCTTCGCCATACAGGTGCAGCGCGCCGACGGCAACCACGTAGCGCCCCGGCGGCAAGGCCAGCAGCGTCTCGCGCCAGGCGAGGTTGCGCTGGTGCATCAGCACATCATATAAAGACTGGCTAAAGGTCGTCGGCAGCGATACCGCGCCGCGCGACGGCGGTTGCTCCAGCCACCAGCCGATCATGACCTGCAGTAAACGGGCGTTGGTGCGCCAGTGGGTCAGCGTATCCTCCAGCAGCGCCATCCCCCCGTCGGGCAGATCGCGCAGCAGCGCGATTTGGCTGTCGGCGCCTTCCAGCTCCATCACCGCTATGTTGCTCTCGCGGGCGGCCATCAGCAACTGATAATCGATGCCGTAATCTGGTCGCAGCCCCAGCTTCTGCGCCTGGGTGGCCTGCAGGACCATCGCCACCTGCCACAGCGGCTGGCTGTCGAACAGCCCGACCGACAGGCCCAGCTCGCCGGTTCGCGCCTCTAGCTCGCTCAGCTGCGCATCGCTCAGGCGTTCCGCCAGCGGTGGGTAAGTGGGGAGATCGCTAAACGGTGTTTCATTGCCGCTGATATCGGCCTCGACGATTAACGCATCGGCCTGGCGTATTTTTTTCAGAAGCTTCGCCGGCGGCGGCGCCATGTCGCGGGTGCCCATATGGATACTGCCGACGAGGTGCAAATAGCGTTCGCCGGGCAGGACGATATCCATCGCAGGCCAGGAATAAGACGAGCCGACGGCGGCTCGCCACAGCATTTTTATCCGGTTTAACAGGCCCATACGCGCTCCGAAGTGTGAGGACTTCATGCTAGCGCATATGGTGATACACGTCACCCTTCCGGCGGGCTTTTCTTGTCCCGGCAAAAAAACGGGCGCCGAACAACGTCGGCGCCCGTTTCATCTGACGGCGTTTACTCTTTTGGTTTAAAGCGCAGCAGGCGGTTGGCGTTACTCACCACGGTGATCGACGACAGCGCCATCGCCGCGCCGGCGACCACCGGGTTGAGCAGGGTGCCGGTCAGTGGCCAGAGGATCCCGGCGGCAATCGGGATACCCAGCGAGTTGTAGACAAATGCGCCCAGCAGGTTCTGCTTCATATTGCGTAACGTTGCTTTCGAAATCGCCAGCGCATCGGCCACGCCGTGAAGACTATGGCGCATCAGGGTGATCGCCGCGGTTTCAATAGCGACATCGCTGCCGCAGCCCATGGCGATCCCGACATCCGCCTGGGCCAGCGCCGGGGCGTCGTTAATCCCATCGCCAACCATCGCCACTTTGTGCCCCTGGCTCTGCAGACGCTTAATGGCATCGGCTTTACCGTCCGGCAGCACGCCGGCGATCACTTCATCAATGCCGGCTTCTTTGGCGATAGCCTTCGCGGTGGTGGGGTTATCCCCGGTAAGCATCACCAGCCGGTAGCCCTGCCGATGCAAACGCGCCAGGGCGTCGACGCTGTCTTCGCGCAGCGGGTCGCGGATGGCGAACAGCGCGGCGGCCTGACCATCCACCGCCAGCAGCACCGGCGTGGCGCCGCGTGAGGCCTGGGCTGTCATCTCGCTTTCCACCTCGGCGGTATTGATATGCTGCTCGTTGAGCAGCGCCTGGTTACCGAGCAGCAGACGATGACCTTCCGCCTCGCCGCTGACGCCAAGGCCGCGCAGGGTGCGGAAGCCGCTGACTTCCGGCAATGGGCCGTCGGCAGCTTTATCAAGGATCGCTCGCGCCAGCGGATGGCTTGAGCCCTGCTCCAGCGCGGCGGCAAGACGCAGCGCGGTATGCTCATCAACGCCAGCGAAAGTTTTCACCGCCACCACCTGCGGCTTGCCTTCGGTCAGGGTACCGGTTTTATCGAACACCAGGGTGTCGAGTTCACTGGCGCGCTGCAGCGCATCGGCATCGCGGACCAGCACGCCATACTCCGCCGCCCGGCCAACGCCGGAGATAATCGACATCGGCGTCGCCAGGCCTAAGGCGCACGGACAGGCGATAATCAGTACCGTGGTGGCAATGACCAGGGTATAGACGATCTGCGGCGCCGGGCCGAAGAAGTACCAGATCGCAGCGCTAATCAGCGCAATGACGACCACCGCCGGAACAAATACGGCGGAGATTTTATCCGCCAGCTGGCCGATCTCCGGTTTGCTGCTCTGCGCCTGGCGCACCATGCGGATAATTCTTGCCAGCGTGGTCTGGCTGCCGACGGCGCTGGCGGTAAACAGCACGCTGCCATCCTGCACCACGGTCCCGGCGTGAATAGCATCGCCATCGCCTTTTTGCTGCGGCACTGGTTCGCCGGTGAGCATCGCTTCATCAAACCAGGCTTCGCCCTGGCTTATCATGCCGTCGACCGGGACGCGGTCGCCGGTAGTCAGGCGCAGCGTCATGCCGGCCTGAACTTCCGCGAGCGGCAGATCTTTCTCGCCCTCGGGCGTGACGACCCGCGCCGAAGGCGGCGTCAGGTCGAGCAGTTTTTCCAGCGCTTTCGAGGAGCGCTGACGCGCGCGGGCCTCCAGCATATGGCCGAGGTTAATCAGGCCGATAATCATCGCGCTGGCTTCGTAATAGAGATGGCGGGCTTCCATCGGGAACCACTGCGGCCACAGGTTGACGCTCATCGAGTACAGCCAGGCGACGCCGGTGCCGAGCGCCACCAGCGTATCCATGGTAGCGGTGCCGTTTTTCAGGCTTTTCCACGCGCTGCGGTAGAAGTGGCCGCCGGCGAAGACCATGACGGCGAGGGTGACAAGGCCGATAACCAGCCACAGCGAACGGTTTTCGTCGCTGACCATCATGTTATCGCCGATCATGCCCCAGACCATCACCGGCACGCCGACCAGCAGGGCGACAATCGCCTGCCAGCGAAAACGCTTCATCGTCGCGAGGGCGGTTTCCTGCTGGCGTTCGCGGCGTTGCAGATCGTCTTCGATCGCCTCCGCGCCATAGCCGGCTTTCTCCACCGCCTGCACTAATTCTGCGGCGGACGCACTGCCCATCACTAGCGCCGTGCGTTCCGCCAGGTTAACCCGCGCCTGTGAGACGCCCGGCACCGCGGCAAGCGCGTTTTGTACCCGGGAGACGCAGCTGGCGCAGCTCATGCCGTTGATCAGCAGCTGTTGACTGTCATCTTCGTCATGGGCTGCCGGAAGCTCAGGAGTGGCCGCTGTCAGTGCTTCCGACGGGATTGATGATTCTGCCAGCGGTTTAGCCTTTGGGTGGCTGAGCTCCGCGCCGTATCCGGCTTGTTTAACGGTATCAATCAGCGCTTGCGCGCTGGCGCTGCCCGTCACATGGGCTTCAGTGAGGGTTACTTCCGCTTGCTCAACGTCAGGACGCTGCTCCAGACTCTCTTTCACGCGTTTGACGCAGTGGCCGCAGGAGAGGCCATCCAGCGTCAGGTCGATAGTGTTAGACATAAATAACTCCTGAATAATTTTCCGGTCAACGATTGACCAGACCCACTCTTTCATCGAGTATTAAGAAGGTTAAACCTTCCAGCAAGGGGAAGGTCAAGGAGAAAAAATGAATATCAGCGATGTGGCGAAAAAAACCGGCTTAACCAGCAAAGCGATTCGTTTTTATGAAGAGAAGGGGCTGGTGACGCCGCCGTTGCGGAGCGAAAACGGCTACCGCACCTATAGCCAGCAGCATCTCGATGAACTGACGCTGCTGCGCCAGGCGCGGCAGGTGGGGTTTAACCTGGAAGAGTGCCGCGAGCTGGTGGCACTGTTCAACGACCCGTCGCGGCACAGCGCCGATGTGAAAAAACGCACGCTGGAGAAAGTGGCGGATATCGAGAACCATATCCGCGAGCTGCAAAATATGCGCGCGCACCTGCTGGCGCTGGCCGAATCCTGCCCCGGCGACGACAGCGCGGAGTGCCCGATTATCGATAATCTTTCCGGCTGCTGCCATCGCAAGGCGCAGGCTTAACGGACGGCGGGTCTGATTCGTAGCGTAATCCCTTCTACGGCAATCACTTCAACCTTGCTGCCCGCCGCGAAGTCTTCATCGGCAATCACCGGCCAGGAGCTGTCGCCCACGCGGACGTGGCCGCGGCCGTTCACCAGCGGGGCATCCAGCGTCAGGCGGCGGCCCACCAGTTGCTGCCCGCGCTGGTTGAGCTGGGCATCGGCCGGGCGCTGCGTTTTGACGCGCTTGCGCAGCCATTTCGACCACAGCCACGCCGCCAGCAGGGTGAGAACGGCAAACAGCGTGCCTTGCCATTCCCAGCTCAGCGGCAGGAGCCAGGTCAGGGCGCCGGTCACCACGCCGGCGACGCCGCTCCACAGCAGGTATCCGCTGCCGCCCAGCATCTCGGCCGCCAGCAGCAGCCCGCCGAGGCTTAGCCAGAACAGATGGGGGTGGGTGAGGATCATGCCGATCATGATTTTTTCCGATCGCCAGCGCCTTCTTTGATCAGCTCGCTGATCCCGGCGATCGATCCCATCAGGCTGCTGGCATCCAGCGGCATCAATACCACTTTGCTGTTGTTAGCGGCGCCAATCTGCTGCAGCGCATCGGTGTATTTCTGCGCCACGAAGTAGTTGATCGCCTGAATATCGCCTGAGGCGATCGCCGAGGAGACCATTTGGGTGGCGCGGGCTTCCGCTTCGGCGGACCGTTCGCGAGCCTCCGCCTGCAGGAACGCGGACTGCCGTTCGCCCTCGGCCTTGAGGATCTGCGACTGCTTTTCCCCTTCCGCTTTCAGAATTTCCGCCTGTCGCACCCCTTCGGCCTCAAGGATGTACGCGCGTTTGGTACGTTCGGCTTTCATCTGGGCGTTCATCGAGGCGATAAGCTCCGCCGGCGGGCGAACGTCGCGAATTTCGACGCGGGTGATTTTCACCCCCCACGGGTTGGTGGCGTCGTCAACGATATGCAGCAGGCGGGTGTTAATGCTGTCGCGCTGGGAGAGCATTTCGTCCAGCTCCATTGAGCCGAGCACGGTACGGATGTTGGTCATCGTCAGGTTGACGATCGCCTGCTCAAGATTGCTGACCTCGTAGGCGGCCTTTGGCGCGTCGATCACCTGAATAAAGCAGACCGCGTCGATGGTGACGTTGGCGTTATCCCGGGAGATAACCTCCTGCGAGGGGATATCGAGCACCTGCTCCATCATGTTCACTTTGCGGCCGATACGGTCCATAAACGGCACGACTAAGCTTAATCCCGGCTGCAGCGTCTGGGTAAAACGCCCGAAGCGCTCCACCGTCCACTGGTAGCCCTGCGGGACAATTTTCACCGCCGCGGCCACAATAACCAGCGCGACGAAAATAAGGATAGGAATAAAAATTAGCATCAAAAACCTCCTGTCTTGTTGCCTGGCGGGGCGCTACAAGGAAATAGCGCATGTTTAAACTGAGTATATCTTTCTCCTCATCCTGGAGAAAGGAAAGTGCGGTAAACTAGCGGTGTTTCAGAAAATAATCAGGAAGACTCATGAAGGAAAATAACGCGCTTTTGCGTCTCGACGGTGTGGGGTTTAAGACCGACGACGCCGTTATTTTACACAATATCAATTTTCAGCTTCGCGCCGGAGAATTCAAGTTGATTACCGGCCCTTCCGGCTGCGGGAAAAGTACCTTGCTGAAGATTATCGCCTCGCTGCTCAGCCCAACCTCCGGGCGCCTGTTCTTCGACGATGCGGATGTCGCGACGCTGTCGCCGGAAAGGTATCGCCAACAGGTCTCTTACTGCGCGCAGACGCCGGCCCTGTTCGGTGATTCGGTTTACGATAATCTGATTTTTCCGTGGCAGATCCGCAATAAACAACCGGATCCGCAGGCGCTGCTGGCCGACCTGCAGCGCTTTGGCCTTGACGAAAATATGCTGGAAAAATCCATTAACGAACTCTCCGGCGGGGAAAAGCAGCGCGTATCGCTGATCCGTAATCTACAATTTCTGCCGCGCGTGCTGCTGCTGGACGAAATTACCAGCGCGCTGGATGAAAGTAATAAACAGAATGTGAATGAAATTATTCATGGCTACGCAACGGAAAAACAGGTCGCTGTTCTGTGGGTCACCCACGATCGCAATGAAATTTCGCATGCCGATGAAGTGATTACGCTGCAACCTGCCGGCGGAAATATGCAGGAGGTACAGCATGAACGGGCATAACATTACGAACGAATCGCTGGCGCTGTCGATGGTGCTGGTGCTGGTCGCTATTCTGGTCAGCTATCGGGAAAAGCTGGCGCTGGAAAAAGATATTATCTGGAGTATTTGCCGGGCGATCGTGCAGCTGATAATCGTCGGCTATGTGCTGAAATATATCTTTAACGTCAATCATGCGGTTCTGACGCTGTTGATGGTGCTGTTTATCTGCTTTAACGCGGCGTGGAATGCGAAGAAGCGCAGTAAATATATTGACAAAGCTTTTATCTCGTCGTTTATCGCCATCACTACTGGCGCTGGACTAACGCTGGCGGTACTGGTGTTTTCTGGCTCGATCGCCTTCGTGCCGATGCAGGTGATCCCGATTGCCGGGATGGTAGCCGGGAACGCCATGGTGGCGGTAGGGCTGTGCTACAACAATATGGGCCAGCGCTTCAGCAGCGAGCAGCAGCAGATTCAGGAGAAGCTGAGCCTCGGCGCGACGCCGAAGATGGCCTCAGCGCGGCTGATTCGCGAGAGCATTCGCGCGTCATTGATTCCCACCGTCGATTCGGCGAAAACGGTCGGTCTGGTGAGCTTGCCTGGGATGATGTCGGGGCTGATTTTTGCCGGTATTGACCCTGTGAAGGCGATTAAGTACCAGATCATGGTGACCTTTATGCTGCTGTCGACCGCCAGCCTGTCGACGATTATCGCCGGCTATCTGACCTACCGGAAGTTCTTCAACGCCCGCCATCAGCTGGTGGTGACGCAGCTGAAAAAGCGCCCGTGAACGATCCCGGGTTGCGGCGTTCACGCCTTACCCGGGCTACTTAGGCTACGTTCCGCATAGTTCGCGTAGCCCGGATAAGCGCAGCGCTATCCGGGGAAGGCAACGGATTAGTACAGCAGCGAATAGAGCTGACGACGATATTTGGCGGCCAGCGCATCGCCGGTACCGAGGGCGGCGAGGATCTCCTGCAGCATCTTGCGCGCCTGGCCATCGCCGGCGCCTAAATCTTTCTGCAGATGGCTGAACAGCAGGGCCAGCGCTTCTTCATTACGCCCGACCTGATGCAGCTGCAGCGCCAGCTGGGAGGCCAACTGCGCATCCTCCGGATTCTGTTCCACCTGCTGCTGCAGCTGCTGGATTTCCGGGGTGTCGGCGGCCTGTTTGAGCAGCTCAATCTGCGCCACCAGACCCTGATAGTGGGTATCCTGATCCTGCAGAGGAATGGTTTTCAGCACGCTTTCCGCTTCATCGGAACGGTGCAGAGCAATCAGCGTTTCCGCCAGCAGCAGGCCAATCTGGCTTTCCTGATTCGACAGCTGCCAGGCTTCCTTCAGCAGCGGCAGGGCATCGGCGTATTTTTCTTCCTGCATCAGGGCCAGCGCCTGCTGAGCTTTCAGCTCCTCTTCACGGGGCAGGACTTTATCCAGCAGGGCGCGGATCGCTTCTTCCGGCTGCGGGCCTTCAAAACCATCCACCGGCTGGCCGTTCTGGAACAGATAAACCGTAGGGATGGCGCGCAGACCAAACTGTGAAGCGAGCATCTGCTCGGCGTCGCAATCGACCTTCGCCAGCGTGAACTGGCCGTTGTATTGGGCTGCCAGGCGCTCGAGCACCGGGGTCAGCTGTTCGCAGTGCTGGCTGCGGGCAGACCAGAAATAAAACAGCACCGGAACGTTCATGGACTGCTGTAGCGTCTGCTGCAGGTTCGCTTCGCTAATGTTGACAATATTCTGTTCGGACATGGGCATTTCTCGTTAGTCGATTTCTGTTTTACATGGGGGCGGCATTCCGCGCTTCAACTCAGCCGTGGATAATTTTGTCCATCGCGCGGGCAGGCAGCAGGCGCTTAAGCAGCGCCACCGCGTGGGTGACCAGGGTGACCGGATAGCGCAGCTTTGGTTTATCGCTGGTAAAAGCATGGCGCACTTTTTCCACCACCGCCTCCGGCCCGAGGGTAAAGCGGGCGGCGATACCCGGATTTTCTACGGGCTTATCGCTTTGCGTCTGGTTGACGTTATCGGTAAAGCGGGTGCGGATCGGGCCCGGTTCAATCAGGCTGACCTGAATACCGCTGTGGCGCAGCTCCATGCGCAGCGCGTCGGACCACGCCTCGAGGGCATATTTACTGGCGGCATAGGCTCCGCGGCCGGGACTGGCGATAAGCCCCATCACCGAGGAGGTCATCACGATGCGCCCTTCGCCGTGCGGCGTCATCGCCGGCAGTAGCAGCATGGTGAGCTGATGCGCGCCGAAAAAGTTAGCGGAAAATTGCTGTTCCATCTGCTGGCGGCTGATGGTGTTCAGCGGGCCATAGACGCCATACCCGGCGTTATTGAACAGGCCGTAGAGACGATTATCGGTCAGCGCAATCACCTCCGCTGCCGCGCGCTCCACGCTCTGCGGGTCATCCAGATCGAGCAAAATACCGGTTAGCCCCAGATCCTGCATCCGCGCGATATCCTCTGCTTTGCGGCAGGCCGCCAGCACGCGAAAGCCCTGGCGGGTTAAATCCAGCGCGCTTTCCAGACCAATTCCGCTGGAACAGCCTGTCACTAAAACCGTTTTTTGCATAACTTTACCTGTCAGCGACCCCTGGCGTTCAGGAGTCATGATTAACTAAGGGAGCCAGCCGCTTCGCCATCCAGTCGGCGATAAACGGCTGCGCGTCGCGATTTGGATGAATGCCGTCGTCCTGCATCCATTGCGGCTTGAGATAGACCTCCTCCATAAAAAAGGGCAGGAGAGGAATAGCGAACTCTTTGGCCAGGGCCGGGTAAATCGCGCCGAAGGCTTCATTATAGCGGCGGCCATAGTTCGCCGGCAGGTGAATTTGCATCAGCAGCGGCTCGGCGTTGGCCGCTTTGATATCTTTAATAATGGTGCGCAGCGTCTGCTCGGTCTGCTGCGGCGGAAAACCGCGCAGTCCGTCATTGCCGCCGAGCTCAACCAGCACCCAGCGCGGCTGGTGCTGCTTAAGCAGCGCTGGCAGGCGAGCCAACCCCTGCTGCGAGGTATCGCCGCTGATGCTGGCGTTCACCACCGGCGTTTTCGCCTGCCACTGTTCATTGAGCAGCGCAGGCCAGGCGGCGTTGGCCGCCATCCGATAGCCAGCGCTCAGGCTGTCGCCGAGGATCAGCAGCGTGTCCGCCGCCATCGCGCGGCAGGTAAACAGGAACAACAACAGGAAAGGCACATGCCAGCGGAAAACATACTTGAAGTTCATCATCTTAAGAAGTCCGTCGGTCAGGGGGAGCATCAGCTCTCCATCCTTACCGGAGTTGAGCTGGTTGTCAAACCGCGGCAGACCATCGCCCTGATCGGCGAGTCGGGTTCCGGTAAATCGACCCTGCTGGCGATCCTCGCCGGCCTCGACGATGGCAGCAGCGGGGAAGTATCGATGCTGGGCAAACCGCTGCACCGGATGGATGAAGAGGCGCGGGCGGCGCTGCGGGCGCAGCACGTTGGTTTTGTTTTTCAGTCGTTTATGCTGATCCCGACGCTCAACGCCCTGGAGAACGTCGAGCTGCCGGCGCTGTTGCGCGGCGCCAGCGATAGCCAGAGCCGGGGCGATGCCCGCGCGCTGCTTGAGCAGCTGGGACTTGGCAGACGCCTGCACCACCTGCCGGCGCAGCTCTCCGGCGGCGAGCAGCAGCGGGTGGCGCTGGCCCGGGCCTTTAACGGGCGCCCGGCCATTCTGTTCGCCGATGAGCCCACCGGCAACCTCGATCGCCAGACCGGGGACAAAATTGCCGATCTGCTGTTCTCGCTTAATCGCGAACACGGCACCACCCTGATCCTCGTCACTCACGATCCGCTGCTGGCGGCGCGCTGCGATCGCCGTCTGCGCCTGGTGGATGGCCAGCTGCGGGAGGAAGCATGATCGCCCGCTGGTTCTGGCGCGAATGGCGCTCGCCGTCGCTGCTGATCGTCTGGCTGGCGTTAAGCCTCGCCGTGGCCTGCGTGCTGGCCCTGGGGTCGATAAGCGATCGGATGGAGAAAGGCCTTAGCCAGCAAAGCCGTGAGTTTATGGCCGGCGACCGTACGCTGCGCAGTTCGCGCGAGGTACCCGCCGAGTGGATCGCACAGGCGCGGAAGTCAGGGCTGACCGTCGGCGAGCAGCTGAGCTTTGCCACCATGACGTTCGCCGGGGATACGCCGCAGCTGGCGGACGTTAAGGCGGTGGACGACCGCTATCCGCTGTATGGCACCCTCGAGACGCAGCCGCCGGGGCTGAAGCCGCAGGCGGGGAGCGTGCTGCTGGCGCCAAGGCTGATGGCGCTCCTGAACCTGAAAACCGGCGATACGATTGACGTTGGCGATGCCACGCTGCGCATTGCCGGGGAGGTGATTCAGGAGCCGGATGCAGGGTTTAACCCCTTCCAGATGGCGCCGCGACTGATGATGAATATGGCCGACGTGGCAAAAACCGGGGCCGTGCAGCCCGGCAGTCGCGTCGCATGGCGCTATAAGTTCGCCGGCGACGCTGAACAGCTGGCCAATTATGAGCAGTGGCTGCTGCCGAAGCTCGGCCCGGAGCATCGCTGGATTGGCCTTGACCAGGACGACAGCGCGCTGGGCAAATCCCTCGAACGCTCGCAGCAATTCCTGCTGTTATCCGCGCTATTGACGCTGCTGCTGGCCGTCGCCGCAGTGGCGGTAGCGATGAGCCACTACTGCCGCAGCCGCTATGATCTGGTCGCCATACTCAAGACGCTGGGCGCCGGACGGTCGCAGCTGCGCAAGCTTATCGTCGGCCAATGGCTGCTGCTGTTGACGCTGTCGGTGATAACCGGCGGGGTGGCGGGCCTGGCGCTGGAGCGTCTGCTGCTGCTGGTGCTCAAACCGGTGCTGCCCGCCGCGTTACCCGCTGCCAGCGGTTGGCCGTGGCTGTGGGCTATCGGGGCGACAGGCGTCATTTCCCTGCTGGTGGGCCTGCGACCCTATCGACTGCTGCTGGCGACTCTGCCGCTGCGAGTGCTGCGTCAGGATGTGGTGGCTAACGTCTGGCCGTTGAAAATCTGGATCCCGGCGGTTAGCGTCGTGGTGGTGGGCCTGTTGGCCTGGCTGCTGGGCGGCAGCCCGCTGCTGTGGTCGGTGCTGGCCGGGGCGGTGGTGCTGGCGCTGCTGTGCGGCCTGGTGGGCTGGGGATTGCTGTGGCTGCTCAAACGCCTGACGCTCAAAGCCTTGCCGCTGCGTCTGGCGGTGAACCGCCTGCTGCGCCAGCCGTGGTCGACCCTCAGCCAGCTGGCGGCGTTTTCCCTGTCGTTTATGCTGCTGGCGCTCCTGTTGGTGCTGCGCGGCGATCTGCTTGACCGCTGGCAGCAGCAGTTGCCCCCGCAGAGCCCGAACTACTTTCTGATCAATATCGCCCCTGAGCAGATAGTGCCGGTGAAGACCTTCCTCGCCGAACACCAGACGCGGGCGGCGGAATTCTATCCGATCGTCCGGGCCCGTCTGACGCAGATCAACGGTCAATCCACGGACGGGAACAAAGACGAAGCGCTGAATCGCGAGCTTAATCTCACCTGGAGCGAACAGCGTCCGGATCATAATCCGCTGGTGGCCGGCAGCTGGCCGCCGAAGCCGGGCGAGGTATCGATTGAGGAGGGGCTGGCGCAGCGGCTGGGGATAAAGATCGGCGATACAGTGACCTTTACCGGCGATACCCAGGAGTTCAGCGCGAAGGTCAGCAGCGTGCGCAAAGTAGACTGGGAGAGCCTGCGGCCAAACTTCTTCTTTATTTTCCCCGCCGGGGCGCTGGACGGGCAGCCGCAGAGCTGGCTCACCAGCTTCCGCTGGGATAACGGTCCCGCGATGTTGACCCAGCTGAACCGCGAGTTTCCCACCGTCAGTCTGCTGGATATCGGCGCCATCCTGCGTCAGGTCGGCCAGGTGCTCTCCCAGGTCAGCCGGGCGCTGGAGGTGATGGTGGGCCTGGTGACGGCCTGCGGCGTGCTGCTGTTGCTGGCGCAGGTGCAGGTCGGTATGCGTCAACGCCATCAGGAGCTGGTGGTCTGGCGCACGCTGGGGGCAGGAAAATCGCTGCTGCGCGCTACGCTGTGGGCGGAGTTTGCCCTGCTGGGGCTGGTTTCCGGCCTGGTGGCGGCGATAGGCGCGGAAGTGGCGCTGGCGATGCTGCAGACGAAAGTCTTTGATTTTCCCTGGGCGCCGGACTGGCGCCTGTGGGTGTTGCTGCCGCTGACGGGAGCGGTGTTGTTATCCCTGTGCGGCGGCGGGCTGGGGCTGCGTCTGTTAAAAGGAAAAGCGCTATTCCGCCAGTTTAGCCAGTAAGAATATTGCATTTTGATGATGCGCCGCCTTTTTTGGCGGCGCTTTTATTTTAAACGCACAAATTGATAAATCATTGATTTTTAAGAGCACAAAACATTAAAAACCCAACAACACGCTATGCTGATTCGCGGTTAATATTCAACTGGAAAATATAAGGTGGCTTATTAATCAAGGAAAAACTATGGCACACACAATAAAAGCGCTGGCGATCTCGATCGGCGCAGCATTAGCGTTAACGTCATTGCCTTCCCACGCGGAGATTACGCTGCTGAAACAAGATCCGCAGGCGGGCGATCCGTTAAGCCGGCTTAACTTTACCGTCGGCGGCAGTATCCGGCCGCAGTTCAACATGATGACCGGCGATGGCGACAAAGGCTCCTATAAGCGTAACGGTTTTGACGGCGGCACCCGCTTCCGCTTCGCGGCGGATTACTACCTGTTCGATGATATTAGCTGGATCAGCTACTATGAGCTGGGCGTGAACATTCCGGCGCTGTTTGACTGGGATAACCACTACGCGGAAGGCGCGAACAATACCACCCGCCGCATGCTGTATACCGGCCTGAAAAGCGATACCTGGGGTACGTTAACCTACGGGCAGCAGAACAGCATTTACTATGATGTGGTGGGGGTGAAAACCGATATCTGGGACTACGATATGATCGGTCAGGCCCCGGGGAACGGTATTAATGGCGATTACGATGGCTCCTATCGTTCACGTAATATGCTGAAATATAAGAAAACTGTAGGTGATGTCGATCTTTACGGATCTTATCTGTTCGAAGACAGCGAATACCTGCCGGGTAACGGCCTGCGCTACAAGCGTAAAGGCGGTGGTTCTGTTGGCGCGGACTACCACATCATGAAGGATCTGACCTGGGGTACCGCGTGGAACTACACCCGCGCGGAAATGCGCGACCCGTCAAGCGCCGACAGCAAAACCTATGACCAGAATATCGTCGGTACCGCGCTGAGCTGGACCCCGGATAACTGGACCTTCTCCTTCGGCGGCGGCTGGTATCAGAACTTCCTCACCACCAAGAAAACCGATGTGCATAATTACTTTGCCGGTGACGCCTGGGGAATTGAATATTTTGCGGGCTATAAATTCCCGATCAATCAATACGCTGTTAAATCTATTCAGCCGTACTTTATGGGCGACCGTCTGGAATATGTGAACGGCCGCAACTATCAGCGTATCGATAACGGTCTGGGGATTAGCTTCCAGCTGGATTACGGTTTCCGCGTTGACTACGAACACGTGTTTACCTCCAGCACCGACAACCTTGGCGATATGAACCTGGTCCGTCTGCGCTACGACTTCTAAGCGGTCACAACTCCCCGGTCGCGCGCGCTTACCGTGGCTACAAATCGCGCCGACCGGTAGCCCGGCTAAGGCGTTTACGCCGCAAGCCGGGACAATAGAGCATGCGATTACTTCGCCAGCCAGGCTGCGACCTCCTGCCAGCTGCCGCGAAAGAGAATTTTCCCGGCTTTTTTCCCCAACTGATAGCGATACATCGGGTCGTAGTATTCTTCCAGCAGCGGTACCAGCCAGGCAAAGTGCGCCTCGGTGCTGGCGGTGCGCTGCTGCTGCACCAGCGCCTCATCGAGCCGTTCAGTGAGCTGAGCAAAACGCTGCAGCCCCAGGCGACGGCGGATGGCAAACAGGCCGTGATGCAGATACTCGCCGTATGCCTGCCAGCCTTTCTCTTCGCCATACGCGGCGATAAAGTCGCGATACATGCGATCGAAATACTCTTCGCGCAGCCGTTCGAGGCGAACGTCAAACGGATCTTCCACCACCGCCAGCGGCGACTGCGCCATGCGGAGGCGCAGGCTCTCCGGTAGATGATTGGCGCCGATCATATGGCCTTCATCTTCCAGCACCCAGCGGGTCTGCTGTTCGGCTTTTTTAAGCAGGCTGACCGCCAGGTGGTTTTCAAAGGTGGCCTGCGGATGCTGATCCTGCAGGGTTCGACCGAATGAAGAACCGCGGTGATGAGCAAGCCCTTCCAGGTCGATACCGTCCGGGCGCGAGCAGACCAGTTGAGTTTTGCCGTTGCCGGTGCAGCCGCCAATCAGCACGATCGGGCGCTGCACCAGTTCGTCGGTGGCCTGGATCGCCGCCTGGCGTAGCGCTTTATAGCCGCCGACGATCAGGGGGTAATCCACGCCAGCTTCTTTCAGCCACTGCTGGACGATATGCGAGCGCTGGCCGCCGCGGGCGCAGCACAGGTAACCGTGTGGGTAACGGGCGCACGCTTCCAGCCACGCCTGAGTACGGCTGGCGCGCAGGTCACCCTGGACCAGTTTATGGCCGAGCGCCAGCGCCGCTTCCGGCCCCTGACGCTTGTAGCAGGTGCCGACCGCGGCGCGTTCTTCATCATTCATCAGCGGCAGGTTGATCGCCGCCGGCATCGCGCTTTGGCTAAACTCCACCGGGGCGCGTACGTCAATCAGTGGCGTATCGCTGGCGAGAATGGCGCGATAATCCGTCCCATTGGTCATGGGGTATCCTCTGAAGTCAAAACAGAAATGAGCTTTACAGCAAGGGGGGGATTGTACGCGCCTCAAGGTGTGCCGGGGAAGGGGATAGATCAAATCCCCGGCACGAAGGGCTTAGCTGAGCTGCGATTGCGCCCAGAACAGGCCGCTGGTGTACTCCGGCGGCAGCAGCGGCTTGATCGCTTCCAGCGTCGCGCTCAGGCGATCGGTATCGCTGTCGGTGAGGTTCAGGTGGCCGACTTTACGACCCGGGCGCACCTCTTTGTCATACCAGTGCAGGTGCACCAGCGGCAGCTTCAGCCAGTCGTAGTTAAGATCGGTGCCGATCAGGTTGATCATCACCGACGGGCTGTTGACCACCGGCGGCGGCAGCGGCAGGCCGGTCATCGCCCGCAGATGCAGCTCGAACTGGCTGATAGACGCGCCGTTCTGCGTCCAGTGGCCGCTGTTGTGCACCCGCGGCGCCAGCTCGTTAATCAGCAGCCCCTCGGCGGTAACGAAGCACTCCATCGCCATCACGCCGACATAGTTCAGCTCGTTCATGATCGCCGTCAGCATGCTTTCCGCCTGTTCCTGCTGGCGAGCGTTGGCCTGCGGGAAGGCGACGCTGGCGCGCAGAATACCGTCCTGATGCAGGTTACGGGTCAGCGGGTAGAAGACGGTGCTACCGTCATGAGCGCGGGCGCCCACCAGCGATACCTCGCCGGAGAAGTTAATCCCCTGCTCGACGATGCACTCGCCGTAGTTATCGGCCGGTAGCTGATCGATCTCGTTTTCCCGCAGACGCCACTGGCCGCGGCCGTCGTAACCGCCAACGCGACGCTTAACGATCGCCAGTTCGCCAAGGCGAGCAAACACCGCCGGCCACTCGCTTTTATCCGCCAGCAGCTGCCACGGGGCGGTGGCGAGGCCAAGCTTGTCAAACAGCTGCTTTTGCGTCAGGCGGTCGGCGATAATCGGGAAGACATCGCGGTTGACGAACGCCGGGTGGCGGGCCAGCTCGCGGGTGAGGGCGGTTTCCGGCCAGCGTTCAATTTCTGCCGTGATGACGCTCTGCTGGAACGGCACCGCTTCCGGGTCGGCTTCCAGCCCCACCGGCCAGACGGCGATGCCCAGCGGCTCGCCGGCCTGGCGCAGCATACGGCCTAACTGGCCGTTACCGAGCACGCATACCTGTTTCATGCCGCACCCCGCGGATCCGGATTATCCAGCACTTCATCGGTTTGCGCCTGACGCCAGGCGCTCAGGTGCTGGTGCAGTTCAGCATCGTGCTGGGCAAGGATCTGCGCGGCGAGCAGGCCGGCGTTCGCAGCGCCAGCTTTGCCGATGGCCAGGGTACCGACCGGAATGCCGCGCGGCATCTGCACAATGGAGTAGAGGCTGTCGACACCGCTTAAGGCTGCGCTCTGAACCGGTACGCCGAGCACCGGCACCAGGGTTTTCGCCGCAATCATGCCCGGCAGATGCGCCGCGCCGCCTGCTCCTGCAATAATCACCTGATAACCGTGGCTTTCGGCGCTTTCAGCAAAGCTGAACAGCTTATCGGGCGTGCGGTGGGCGGAGACCACTTCGACATGGTACGGAACGTTCAGGGCATCAAGGATTTCTGCGGTAAATTGCATGGTAGCCCAGTCGCTTTTGGACCCCATCACGATGGCGATACGCGCCGAATTATTGCGGGAAGACATGCGTCTTAAAACTCCTGTGGGTGTGTTTCACACTGCTTTAGAGGCCACAGAGAATAGCATGAACTGCCAGCAAGGAAAACGGTTGCGTGCGCATGGTTAGCCGTCTTTTGTCTCGCCTGGAGGTGATGGCGTGGGTGCCTGATTGACCTTTATCTCCCTCATGATACAGGTGATAAGCAGCACTAACCCCCACGGGAGCATCAGGGTGCCCATAAGCAGTAAATAGATTTGTACCAGCCGGCTATCGTGAGGGCGGGTGCAGAGCAAATAAATGGCATAAAAATAGATAGCCCACGCCAGCATCGCACACCAGACAAACGTCAGCGTGTTGCCGATAACGACGCCGATTAAGGCGATATAACTTACCCCTAACGGATTGAGGATCGCGATGATCATTCCCCACATCAGCGGCTGACTCCACCTTTTCCTGCTCATGCTCGTTCCTTGAGAGTGACGTTGTGGAAGACTAGCATGCAGGGCGGGGGGAAGCGCGCACCTTCGCCCGGGCAAAAGGCGCTTTCGGAATTGTGCTCGCGCAGGAATTAGAACGGAAAGTGGATTAGTTCGACGTCGTCCGGCGTCACCTTGACCATCGAACCTTCGCTGTGCCAGGCGCCAAGTACCACACGCCATGCGGGTTGGCCGTTGGCCTGCAGTTCATGGACCGCCGGGCGATGAGTATGGCCGTGGATCAGCCACTGCACGTGATGCCGCTCCATTGCGTCAACTACCGCCTGTGGATTCACATCCATAATTTCCATTGATTTACTGCTGTTGGCGGCTTTGCTGTCGGCGCGCATGCGGGCGGCGATGCGATGGCGAATAAACAGCGGCAGGGCCAGGAACAAACGCTGGATCCACGGGGTGTGGACTTTGGCGCGAAACGCCAGATAGCCTTGGTCATCGGTGCACAGCGTGTCGCCATGCATGATCAAGACTTCACGGCCATAGAGGTCCAGTCGCTCTTCTTCGGCGAGCAGGATCATCCCGCTCTGGCGGGCAAAGCGCTGGCCGACGAGAAAATCGCGGTTGCCATGGATGAAGTAGCACGGCACGCCGGCGTCGACGACGGCTTTGATTGCCGAGGCAATTTGTTGGTGCAGCGGGTTAGGATCGTCATCGCCGATCCATGCCTCAAACAGATCGCCAAGGATATACAGAGCGTCCGCCTGGCGGGCTTCGCCCTGTAAAAAACGCAGAAAACCGGCGGTGATCGCCGGTTCTTCTGTTTGCAGGTGCAAATCTGCAATAAAAAGTGTCGCCACGAATTACTCGCTGACGGTGACGCTTTTGATGATCACATCATCTTTCGGCACATCCTGGTGCATGCCGCTGCGGCCGGTGGCAACCGCTTTGATTTTGTCTACCACGTCCATGCCTTCAACCACTTCCGCGAAGACGCAGTAGCCCCAACCCTGCAGGCTTTCGCCGGAGAAGTTCAGGAAGTCGTTGTCAACCACGTTGATGAAGAACTGCGCGGTGGCAGAGTGCGGCGCCTGAGTACGGGCCATCGCCAGCGTGCCGCGGGTGTTTTTCAGACCGTTGTTCGCTTCGTTCTGAATCGGAGATTTGGTCGCTTTTTGTTTCATGCCAGGTTCAAAACCGCCGCCCTGAATCATGAAGCCGTTGATAACACGGTGGAAAATGGTGTTGTCGTAGAAACCTTCGCGGCAGTAGTCCAGGAAGTTTTTAACTGTTTCCGGCGCTTTGTCGTCAAACGTTTTGATTACGATATCGCCATGATTGGTGTGGAAAGTAACCATTTTTGCATCCTGTTCCGATGAGTGTGGTGCTAGCACCCGGTGTCGGGTGAGATATAGGGGGGTGTTATAGCATAACCGCGGGGGTCGATGCACCTTGCAATGTGTGCTGCGTCCGGTCTGAATTATGGGTATTATAGAGACTTCATTACCCACACACGTCTACACGGAATCTTCGATGTTAAAAATTTTTAATACACTGACGCGCCAGAAAGAGGAATTTAAACCTATCCATGCCGGGGAAGTCGGCATGTACGTGTGTGGTATTACCGTTTACGATCTCTGTCATATCGGCCATGGACGTACCTTCGTCTCCTTTGACGTCGTGGCGCGCTATCTGCGTTTTCTCGGCTATAAGCTGAAGTACGTGCGCAATATCACCGATATCGACGACAAAATCATTAAGCGCGCTAATGAAAACGGCGAAAGCTTTGTCGCGCTGGTCGATCGCATGATTGCCGAAATGCACAAAGATTTTGACGCGCTGAATATTCTGCGTCCCGACAGCGAGCCGCGCGCAACGCACCATATTGCGGAGATCATTGAGATCACCGAGCAGCTGATCGCCAAAGGCCATGCTTACGTGGCAGATAACGGCGACGTGATGTTCGACGTGCCGACGGACCCGAACTACGGTCTGCTGTCGCGTCAGGATCTCGATCAACTGCAGGCGGGGGCGCGCGTCGACGTGGTTGACGTCAAGCGTAACCCGATGGACTTCGTCCTGTGGAAAATGTCGAAAGAGGGCGAGCCGAGCTGGCCGTCGCCGTGGGGCGCGGGCCGTCCGGGCTGGCATATCGAGTGCTCGGCGATGAACTGCAAGCAGCTTGGCAACCACTTCGATATTCACGGCGGCGGTTCGGATCTGATGTTCCCGCACCATGAAAACGAAATCGCCCAGTCCACCTGCGCCCACGACGGCGAATACGTCAACTACTGGATGCACTCCGGCATGGTGATGGTTGACCGCGAGAAGATGTCGAAATCGCTGGGTAATTTCTTTACCGTCCGCGACGTGCTGAAGTATTACGATGCGGAGACGATTCGCTACTTCCTGATGTCCGGCCACTATCGCAGCCAGCTGAACTACAGCGAAGAGAACCTCAAGCAGGCGCGTTCGGCGCTGGAGCGTCTGTACACCGCGCTGCGCGGGACGGACAAATCCGCCGACGCGGCGGGGGGCGAAGCCTTCGAAGCACGCTTTATCGAGGCGATGGACGACGACTTCAACACCCCGGAAGCCTACTCGGTGCTGTTCGATATGGCGCGTGAAGTGAACCGTCTGAAAACCGAGGACGCGGCCGCGGCGAACGCCATGGCGGCCCACCTGCGTAAGCTTGCTGCGGTACTGGGTCTGCTGGAGCAGGAGCCGGAGGCGTTCCTGCAGAGCGGCGCGCAGGTTGACGACGCGGAAGTGGCGGAGATCGAATCGCTCATCCAGCAGCGTCTGGACGCGCGCAAAGCGAAAGACTGGGCGGCGGCGGATGCGGCGCGCGACCGTCTCAACGAGATGGGCATTGTGCTGGAAGATGGCCCGCAGGGCACCACCTGGCGCCGGAAGTAAGCCATAAAAAAACGCCCGCAAAAGCGGGCGTTTTTATTTTCGTTGTCAGGCCGTGACGGTCACGCTCTGGCCTTCAAAGTTCACCGTCTGACCAGCGACGATTTTGCAGCGTTTGCGGGTTTCCACCGCGCCGTCGACTTTTACCAGCCCGTCGGCGATGGCGATCTTCGCCTGGGCGCCGCTTTCGCTCCAGCCTTCCAGCTTCAGCAGATCGCACAGCTCAACGTGCGGGTGTTTACCTAAGGAAAATGTCGCCATCTCAGGCCTCCTCAACGTCGTGATACTCTTCGCACGCCTGCAGCGTGTTCTGGATCAGGGTGGCGACGGTCATCGGGCCAACGCCGCCGGGAACCGGGGTGATGTAGGACGCGCGTTCGGCGGCATCTTCATACACCACGTCGCCGACCACTTTGCCGCTTTCCAGACGGTTGATGCCGACATCGACCACAATCGCCCCTTCTTTAATCCACTCGCCAGGAATAAAGCCCGGTTTGCCCACCGCGACGATCAGCAGGTCGGCGTTTTCGACATGATGGCGCAGGTTTTTTGTAAAGCGGTGGGTGACGGTGGTGGTGCAACCGGCCAGCAGCAGCTCCATGCTCATCGGGCGACCGACGATATTGGAGGCGCCAATGACCACCGCATTGAGGCCGTAGGTGTCGATATTGTAGCGTTCCAGCAAGGTCACGATACCGCGCGGAGTGCACGGACGCAGGCGCGGCGCGCGCTGGCACAGGCGGCCAACGTTGTAAGGATGGAAGCCGTCGACGTCTTTATCCGGCGCGATGCGCTCGAGAACTTTGACGTTATCGATCCCTGCCGGCAGGGGCAGCTGAACCAGAATACCGTCGATGGTCTTATCGGCATTCAGAGTGTCGATAAGCTCCAGCAGCTCGGCTTCGCTGGTGGTTTCCGGGAGATCGTAAGAGCGGGAGACGAAGCCCACTTCTTCACATGCTTTGCGCTTGCTGCCGACATAAATCTGCGAGGCCGGGTTGCTGCCGACCAGCACCACGGCCAGCCCAGGGGCGCGTTTTCCGGCCGCAACGCGAGCCTTCACTTTTTCCGCAACCTCAGAGCGTACCTGCTGCGCAATCGTTTTACCGTCAATAATTTTTGCTGCCATCAGAGAGAGGATTCCATCTGTATCTTTACGAAAGGGGGATGAGGATATTTTGTCAGAAGCGGGCCTCGCTGTCAGTCCTCGTTTGCTGTTTTATCCTGTCTGAGGCTAATTTAGCCTGTTATGACCATGGTTATTACATGGTTATTGGTGCGTTGCGCCTGGCCACTGAGTCGATTTACGCGCGCATGAGCCCCAGCGGTATGCTTCTTGTACAGTTGGTGGGGGATATTTCGCCAGCGTCGTATAAGCCCGCAGTTTCCTGGCAAAATGGATTGACTCAACCGACGTGGACCGTATAATTCCACGCGTTTCACTCCGCGAAGCACTCGCTTCTCAGGGCGCCCTTAGCTCAGCTGGATAGAGCAACGGCCTTCTAAGCCGTAGGTCACAGGTTCGAATCCTGTAGGGCGTACCATTAAGAAACAAGCACTTACGCAAGTTTCAAACCAGCCTGATTTCCTCCTTGTGTCGTATTTGTGTCGCTAGCGCCAAAAATGGCGTCAATTTTCCGTGCATGTTCGGTCAGGTGGTTCGGTGCCAGGTGAGCATAACGACGCACCATCTCGATGCTTTCCCATCCTCCCATTTCCTGTAAAACAGAAAGCGGGACGCCGGACTGGATCAGCCAACTCGCCCAGGTGTGCCGAAGGTCGTGAAAACGGAAATCCTCGATCCCCGCTTTTTTCAACCCGGCGCGCCAGGCGTTATTGTCATCCACCCGCATTTTTCTAACTGCGGGCGTTAGTGTTCCATCCGGGCGATGTTTTGCCGTGGTGTGAACGAACACCCATCGGGAGTGCTTCCCTATCTGATCCCTTAATACCCTGCATGCGGTATCATTCAGAGCTACGCCTATCGCCTTGCCCGCTTTTGCGTTCTCCGGATTTACCCATGCAACCTTTCTCTGCATATCGACCTGCTGCCACTCAAGCCCGATGATGTTTGAGCGGCGCAGGCCGGTTGCCAGTGCAAATATCACCACTGGCTTAATGCTCTCCGGCATGCACTCGATCAACCGCTCAGCTTCTTCTCTGGTCAGCCACCGTATCCGCTTACTGATCGGCTTGCGGGTTTTGATAACAGGGGCTGTTTTTATCCAGCCCCAGTCATTCGCCGCGGCCCTGAGAAGGGAGCGAATGAAGGAAAGGTGTTGAGCCTTCGTAGCCTGCGAAACCTGCCGTGGTTTGTACTCCGGAACCGGCTTTCCCTTCCTCATCGCGGCATCACGCTTACTCTCCCAGACCTGCAGGTGTTTACGGTTGATCATCCCGTTAACGGCTTCGTGAACTTCCTCCGCCGTTATCTTCGAGACATCACGGCCGGAAAAATGCTGCAGCCAAAACTCAATTTTGGTTTTGTCATCATCCAGCGATCGCTTATGGTCCTTTTCCCGCAACCACCGGATACAGCATTCTTCGAAGGTTCTGACGGGCAGATCGCCGATCTGGTCAACCCGCCACGCTTCCGCCTTCAGCTTGTCGTGGAGCTCCTGAGCCTGCTTTTTGTCCCCCGTGCCAAGAGATCGCCTAACTCTTTTTCCTGACGGCGTAAAGAAATGACAGTGCCACACGCCGCCCCTGAGGGTGATTGACATAAAACTTCTCCTTTATGTTCACCCGCGTTCGCGATGACAGGATCGCGCGGGGTTTTCAAATATGCAATACACGCAGCCTCGGTCGTTCTGTACTTATTGCCGACCTTGCGGCCGGCGAGCTCCCCAGACTCAATCAGGCGGTAGATCACCCGCGCCGACACGATGAGCAAATCGGCGGCCTGCTGTGCTGTAATCGGTCTATCAGATGCCATATCACCTCCGATGCTTACCGCGTAATTCCTCTTCTTCTTGGCAATCAGCGCAGCGCTGACAGCCCGCCACCAGTTCCCGGAGCCGCTCGGGTATCTCTTCCCCGCAGTCGCGGCAGTGAGTAGCTGAAACTGCGTTATGGTTGATGCGCATGTTCTGGATGGTCATTTCCAGCCGGCGCTCTGCCAGCTCGTTGGCCTGAACGATGATTTCTGCGCTCATGCTGAAACTCCCTTAACGGCCAAAAACGTAGCCATCGCTTTATCAACAATCTTCGCGTTGTGGTATTTGCTGATTGCCCATGTGATGGCGAACAGAATCCATCGGAAATGGCTGGTATACGTTTTAAATGTCAGGCCTTCGCAGACATCCCAGGCGCTCCAACCAGCTGGCCAATCAGCGTCATAAACAGCCTGATAAGCCTCCCATTCGTTATTGAAGCCAGCTCGGCACAAGTCGCGGACGATTTCGCGTACCACTGCTTTGTCGCTATCCGGTGTATCGTCATCGTCGTCCCAGTCTTCATCCTCTTCTGTCTCAGCATCTTCATCGTCCTTCAGGTAATCACTCAGAGACTCTTTCAGGCTTTTGCAGAACGCGTCGTGGTCATACTCTTTTGCCAGCATTTCTCGTGCCGAACATCCCGCGCCAGCCTCCAGCTTTTCAGCCCAATAATGGGTATTGATTCCACCTTCCCAGGCGCCAAAAAAGTCGAACATGTCCGCGATGCGACTGAATGTCCAAGTTCCCATGTCGCCGGTTACGGTCAAGTAACCAGGCCAAGTGATAACGTCGTAGTAATAACAGGACGTTTCGGGCTGCTGCATACGCAGGTGTCGATACAGGCCATCATCACGGATGATTTCCAGGCGGTGAAATGCTGTATCGATCAAAAATCGGGAGTCGATTTCAAAGAAGCTCATGCTGCACCGCCTTCAATGCGCTCAAAAGAAATTACCCAAACCCAGGGATTAGCATTCCAGCTTTCTTCGCCGTAGATGGATTCCCACAGACGCTGGAATGCAACCTTGGCCGTTGCGAAATCACCTTTCGGAGTCAGGAATGTTCCCGGGTAATCAGGAAGCAAACTCCCTGCAGGCGGAACGCCTTCGGCAGTGGCATCTTCCTCGCTGATAGCGTTCAGCCGCTCAACCCGCACGTCGGTGATTTCCAGCAGAATGCGGCTGGCCCAGCGCGGCATATGGATAGATGGTCGCCAGCAGCAATGCAGTTCATCATCTGCATCGTAAAACTCTGGCGCAGGCACGCCGTCAGCCTTGTAAACACAAAACTCTGACTTCTCAAAAGGAGTTGAGTCTTTGCAATAGCTATCCATAAGGTCGAAATCGAATAGCGGCCCCTGAAACGTCTCTCGCACCCAGATACGATCGCCGACGGAACCGAACGGACATGGATGCCAGAAATCGAAAGCATGCTCTGCATCTTCGCTCCACGGCCATTTGCTACCGTCTTCACGCTCACCAATTTCAGTGAACCGAGTCTGTTTCCATTTGATAGGCCGCCGGGTCTGCATCTTCCGACCGTCGAGGATGGCGCGCACCATCTCCCCGTTGAATATCATTCCGCGTTCTTTCATGATTCCACTCCATACCGCCCATTCATGCGGCCAATAACACTGACAAATTTCACCAGGCTGACACCCATCGGCTTTACCTTCTCGTAGTGCTTGCGAAGGATGGGGGGCATACAGCGTTCCACTTCGGTTTAGGCTTTACACTCATCGCTTTGGTTATCTCTTCTGCGCAGCGACGAGCCTGGGCGCGGAGAGCGTTTTCTTTTTCTTCAGGCGTCATGCTGCCTCCAGATTTCCGATCCGCTTTAACTCAGCCAGCGATACGGTCGTGATGATGTGTCGCGGGGTGATGTACGGGCGCCAGATAAACAGGAGCGAGCCTTTGGGGTTGCTCTGGCGCTTTCCTGTAACGGATGCCGGAACAAACTGAACACGGCCGCCGGTTATCAGCCTGAGTTCATCAGCTGATTGCATGGCTGAAATAAACCAGCTAGTAGAGATGTCAGCAGGTAACAGCATCACTACGGCCTGAGACTGCGCCCGGGATTGTTCAGCAGCTTTTTCCACCCATGGACCGATATCGGAATAGGGCGGGTTACACCATATCGCCCCGTATGACGTCCATTCGCTATTCAGCGAGTCATCCAGCTCAGTGAGATAGTGAGCGCATAGCGCGTTACTCTCAGAGGCTGCAGCATCCAGCCAGAAGCCAAACTCGCGGTCGAGCGCGTTGAAAATTTCAATCGGCGTTTGCCAGTAGTCACGTTCATTTTTTGGAGTTTTCGATCCGCCGTAGTCAGTCATTGCGCACCTCTTTTCGTGTCCAGCTCTTCAGCCAGCCTCTGAGCCTTTAACGGGTTTCTTACCACTTCACCAGATGGCATTAGCCAGCCACGATGAAGGACGGAGTACATGCACTTCACTTTTCCTACGGTTATGGCGTCGCGGTAATGTTTCATTCGATCTCCAGTATCATTCGCTTAGTCTCTGCCACAAGGGAGAGGAACTCATTCCTTCTCGCGCGAAGGCGGCCTATTTCTGATTGGCACTCAGCGGCTGTCAGACGGTAAACAATGAGTTGCTTTCCTTCAGGGAAATCAGAGCAGTAGCTGATGAAGTCAACCCAATCCCGGCCAGAGCAATCAAGGTGGCCGATTAGTTGCCATCTATATGCCGGATCGAAGGCGCCGCGGGTGAGGGTGGCGTAGTGAGTGGCGGCAATTACCGACTTAATCTCAACCAACCCGTCCCGGCCAACGAGTCCGTCTGGACTATCCCCATACGTTTCGTGATCAAAGAAACCGCCGTTATCCACGTCGACGAAGTTCATCTCTTCGTACAGCATGCGAGCGATTGGCTCCTGTTCGTGGCCGCGCTCCATATGGTCGTTTGTGAAGCCAAACTCAGACTTGCACCCTTTAATCTGCTCAAGAGCTAACTGAAGCGCATAACGCTTGGCTGGCTCACCAAACGCCTTGCCATCGTTAGCCATAATCAAGCCGAAGTTTGAAGCGGTAGCCTTCCCAAGGCGAAGAGCATCCCACTCTTCCCCGTTTTGCTCGACGTCATGCCAGATCATGCTGAGCACTCCTGTTCCAGTTGGCGGCGATGCTCTGGAGAAATGTCCATTCTCGCCAGCACTGCATCCAGGTTGCCATCGCGCTTGAAGGCGGCCTTAGCGTTATTCCATGCCTGCGTTTTTTCCGGCGAAAGCACAGGTTTTGAAACGCGCGCTGGGCTTAAGCGGAGACCTTCAACCGATTCCTTTCCGAACCTGACATTTTTATCGACGTAAACAGTGACTTTCACGCCGACCCAATCCTCAAGGAATGGCGATCCGGTAATGCTTTTCAGCATCTTGCTGTTGGTGGCATTCAGGATCATTGGCTTAAGCTTTTCGCCAGGGCGCAACTCGCTCTCCTCAAAATAAGCGGTGTTAAAAACGTCTTTAGTTTTTTTGGTTTTGTCGCTTTCTAACGTTGCCCGGGCGATCGTCAGCACCGTGGGTTCAACGATGTCGGCACTGCTCAGGTATGGAGAATCGAAAGCCTTACGGTAATGTGTTTTTGAATCTGTCATTTTGCAGCCTCTCTGATGAATCTGTTTACCAAAGGCCTGAGAGCATCCTGAATAGTGAAATGCTCGCGTCGCTCTTTGCTGCTGTCATAAATCGGTGTCCAGCCGCATCCCGTATTCACCTGGATTACCTGGTAACTACCTTTCCCATCTCTCCACTGAATTCCGTTCATCGAGAGCCACTCCTTGAAGTCGGCTAATTTCGATTTGTGGAGTAAATTTCTGCGGGCCATTAACTCTCTCCTTAAAACGGGCAGCCGGTGCGGTGGTCCCAGTCGTATTCCGCCTGGGCGTAAGCTACTGCCGAGATGAGATCGTTATATGCCTCGCCAGCTGCATCGCTGCGGAGGCCTTCGTATGGGCTTTTGTCCATCGGCACAGAGAAGCGGAACAGGCCTGACGGCTCTTTCGGCAGGGCGTCGATAATTTCCTGCGCCCGATCGTCAATCCACTTTTGCTTTTCTTCGGTGAGCGACTGTTCAGCCCATTTCCGTTCTTCGATAGCGTCGTATGCGCGGTATGCGTTCATAAGCACCTCAATAGCTGATACCGGTATGAGGAATGCGGCCATCTTTAACCGCGGTGAGCACCTCGATAGCCTGATCCCGGGTAAGGCTGGTATTGGCCATCAGGGCCTTAACAACCTCGACTCCTACGGCCTTGCGGTGCCTAACGTCGGCTTCGCGGCGCGCCTGCTCATCGGCTTTACGCTTCTCCTCAGCCAGGCGGGCCTGTTCGCGTTGCTCTGCCTCGCGGCGGATGCGATCGGCTTCTTCCTGAGCTTTGCGGCGCTCCGCTTCGATAGCGGCCTGCTTGTCAGCCTCAGCTTTCTTCTCGGCTGCAATGCGATCTCGCTCTGCCTGCTCAGCTTGTGCTTTCAACACAGCTTCGCGATGCGCCGCTTCTTCACGTTCACGCTGTGCGCGCTGCTCAACTTCGCGGGCTGCTGCAGCTGCTGCCAGTCGCTTAATTTCTTCTTCATGGGCAATGCGCTGTCGCTCAGCCTCAGCCGCTTTATCTGCCTGCTCACGATCGAAAGCGTCATTCATCAGCAGAGCCATTTCGTGGTCAGACTCAATCCGAGCTGCCAGCTGCCGATCGAAGTCTTCATTCATGGCCAGTGCTTCGACGTGAAGCGCGAGCATGGCTTCTTCTGCCTTAATGCGTTCCTGCTCGGCTTCCCATTCAGTCAGTGGGCGGCGCACTTCATCTTTCAGCGCATCGAGACGCTCACGGACAACGCGGCGGCTTTCGTCGATCTGCTTTGGCAGAGCTTTCAGCTCAGCGACCAGGTCTTTACCTGCGTTGTCGATGTAGGTTTTAGAGCGCGCGACCTTGTGAGCCATGGATGCGATAGCGTCACGGCCTTTTTTGGTGGTCACATCAGGCACCAGGCTGCGAGCCTCTTTTTCGATCGCTTCGATAAGCGGGTCGAGCTGGTCGTTATTGGTGAAAACCGCCATCGCGTTCTTTTTCTCGATGACGACTAAATCCATTATTTCGCTCATGGCTTCCCCTGAAATTTGGTTGTAAGAATCCCCGGCGCGATGAAAGCCGCCTGATAGCTCAGTTAAATTCGTGCGCTGATATGCGCGGTTAATGCGTCCCGGCTGGAACCAGGTTCGGTTCGATACTGCGTGAAGCGTATGGCCGGCGGATGTGGCGCAGATTGCCCTGCGGCTCATGCCAGTAGCTGCCGTCGCGATAGTCAAAGCTGACCAGCCAGGCGGCGCCGGTGCGGCGATTGCGCATCATCACGGCGCGTCCGCTGTTAGGAATTGAGTTAGCCATTGAACACCCCCGTAGCGTGCAGAATTTTGATAACCACAGCTGTCCAGATAACGCCGCAGATCAGCAGGCAGTAAATCAGTGAACGAATGCCTTGTTTGCTCATGCGACACCCCAGCAAAATTCAAAGCTTACCCATGCAACCGCAATCACAAGCAGAGCAACCTTTAAGCAGAACCGGTGCCATGCAGGTACTTCGTGTTCTCGGATCATTCTTCAGTACCTCGAAAATTAATCTCATGCAGCCTGAGAAGCCCACGCCCTTGCGTCACGACGATTAAGCCATGCCAACTTAACCCACAGGTCATGAACCCCATCACCTCGGCGAGTATTGCGGCATTTCTCGCGGTACCGGAGATACTCGGAATTGCACTCAAGGGCATATTTTTTTGCGGTCATCTCTTCACCTTTGCCTTATCGCGGCTAACGGGACGTTTTGACTTCACCCCGGCGTTGCCGGTGTTGTTTGGATGAGATGATAATGTACTAATGGTTCATCAATGTAAAGTACCAAAAGTACATTTTTGATTTGGTAATAGTTCATTTCAATGTAAGTCAATGAACTTAAAGTATAATTATTTTATGTTTTGTTTTTGGTGGGGGTTGTTTGGCAGTGGAGCTGGCACTGGACGTGCTGATGCTGAGGGAAGAGTAGGGCAGTAAAAATCCGGCGCGGTGGCCGGATCAAAAGTTATGCTGCAGTTTGCAATTACCGGTCTGGCTTATTCAAAGTCATCCCGCTCATCCCTTCGCTTGAAGAAAATCTTATCTAGCCTGAGCACGATCCCAACCAGTCCGATAATCAGCAAAGTAATGAGTATTGGGATAATCAGATCAGACATGCTTCCTCTGCGTGCTAAGGCTTTACCCGTGCTTCCTGTACGTCTGCGGCATGCTGCCGATCACCTTGCCGAACACGAACACCCGATTCATCTCATCTTTCTCGATCGGTTCCCAAGGGGCATAGCTCTTGTTGTCAGATATAACCAGCAGCTTGTCCTTCATCTTTTGCAGGCGCTTAACATGTGCAGTGTCGTCGTACAGGAAGGCGTAAATTCCATCACCGTCAAACTTCCTTACGCTGACGTCGACGAACAACAGATCTCCCGGCTCAATCGTACCTGACATACTGTCGCCGCGGACGTTGATAATCCTGATGTTCTCAGCTTTGCGCCCATCAAACATATGGTTAGCCTCAGCTGGCGCATACTCAACTGAACGGAGTATCTCAACGAACTCTTGGTTTATCACCCCTGGACCAGCGCTGACGGCGATATCCAAGAGGTCAATCCTAAAGATGTCTTTTCGATTGGTTGCCGATCCTGGTTCAATACCATCATCGTCAGCATCGCCAAGTAGGTAGGATGCAGACGTGCCTATATGAGACGCTAAGGCCTGAAGCGTTCCTCGTCTTGGTATTGACTCCCCGTTAAACCATTTGCTCACGGCTTTAGGTGTCAACTTCATTCTCTTGGCGATCTCAGCCTGTCGACCATGTGGTATCAATCCAGCTTTATCGCAGGCCAGCGCTAGCCTCTGAGAGAATTCTTTTCGCGCTCTTTCTTCATGAACCATATGTTCAATCATAATATCACTTGCGTGAACTATCAGCTCCGACATAATATGTACTTACAGTTCATTATCGAGGGTTAAACATGGCACCGAATAGTCTTGGCGAAATCATCAAAAAGATTCGGGTTCCTGTCGTAGCTGAGGCCTGTGGTTGTTCGCCGCGCGCAATTTACAAATGGATTGCTAACGGAAGCCTTCCGAGGACGGATTACACCGACGAAACCAACTACGCAGAAAAGATCGCTCTCGCTTCTGGCGGCCAGTTTACTGCTGCTCAGATCCGGGAAGTCAGCAAGCCTAAAGCCGCCTAACCGGCGGCCTTTCAAACAACACAGAGGAAGTATCACAAATGGAGAGTTCAACGACACGCAACAAAGTGGAGGCTCGCAGGATAGAAAGCTGGTTACACAGCCAGATAGCTGAACTGGGAACCACGAATATCGCCAAAGTGGCCGGAGTGAATAAGTCGACGGTGAGTCGCTGGCGGGAAAACCTGCTGCCGAACATGTCGCTGCTGCTGGCCATCCTGATTTCTAACAGACCGGGAGAGAAAGGTGACTTTGAAGCATAAGTGGGAACAGAAAGGCGAAAGCCGCAGTGCGCTAACACTAACGGCTTTCAGGTGCAAAAACGAAGAGGTAATTGCGAGGTAATTATGCCTGGTAAATCTGTAAGAGTAAACAATCCGGAGGTAGCACGTGAGCATGTCACTTATGGCGAAAGCAATGGGGGTCAAAGTGGGAAACTCACTGCGTAAGCTCGTTCTTATCAAGCTGGCCGACAACGCCAACGACAAGGGCGAATGCTGGCCTTCGTATCAACACATTGCCGATCAGTGCGAATGCAGCAAATCCGCTGTTCGCAACCATATTGATGCGCTTGAGGATATGGGTCTGCTCAAGCGTGAAAATCGCGTTGGGGTCAACAACGGGAAAGGTAATACATCCAACGTGTATTATCTGAACCTTGATGCTACCCCTATGACATCAAAAAGCACAGGGGTATGCCATGAAATAGCACCCCCTATGCCATCTGATGGCACACCCCCTATGCCACCAGATGGCACCAGAACCAGTCACTCTTTTGAACCAGTCACTGAACCAGACTCTCTCTCTGCGCGAGGGCAGTTTATCAGCGAGGCTGCAAAGCGACGGATCGGGATTTCACCCAACGGGGAAATACCTTTCCCTCCTGCCTTCAAGCCATCGGCAGATCACATTGCGATTGCCTCGGAGAAAGGGATCAACATTGAAACCGAGTTGCTGAACTTTCGTGATTATCACCAGGCCCGCGGCACAAAGCTGATCGACTGGAACTCGGCATTCCGGGTATGGCTCAGGAACGCGAGAGTTAATCCGCTTTCCGGGCGCCAGAGAAGCGAACCTGAATCACCACACTGGAACAGCCCTGAAGGCTGGAAGGACTTCATATGACCGCTCAGCTTATGACCGCGATCAGCAATCGCGATGGTGATGCGCTGGCCAGAATGGCCGCAGGTAGCACGGAGCCGCAGAGGCTTCTCGATTTCGAAGCTGAAAGGCTGGTTGACTCCCTGTTCCGTCAGCTGAAGCAGATCTTCCCGGCGTCTACCCAGACCAATCTGCGCACCGACGCCGAAGAGAAGACAGCGAAGCGCCAGTGGATTGCCGCTTTTGCCGAAAACGGAATCCGCACCCGCGAGCAGTTATCCGCAGGAGTGCGACATGCGAGAGCCAGCGAATCGCCGTTCTGGCCATCGCCGGGCCAGTTCATCAAGTGGTGCAAGGACAGCGGCACCGTGCTGGGCGTGACTCTTGTCGACGTGATGAACGAGTTCCACCGTTACAGCCGTGAAAAAGGGCTGCATACCGGCGGTGCTGAGCGCTTCCCGTGGTCTCACCATGTCATGTACTGGGTTGTTACCGATACCCGGCGAGCAATGTACCAGCGCCAACTCAGCGAGGCAGAAACCGAGAAATATGCCGCTAAAAAGCTGGAAGACTGGGCGCTGAAAGTCGCCGCCGGAGAACAAATACCGTCGCCGGTACTGGCTCTGGAGAACAACCAGGAAGCCATTCCGACAAACCATGTCAGCCGGCAGCAGGGGTTTCACCCTGAAGGCAAAAGCTTCGGATGTATGCCAAGCGCGGCATCGCTCGGTGCGTTAACTCCGGCTCAGTGGCTGCGGGATGAATACCTGCGCGGGAAAGAGAGAGGGCTTATCTGATGAAAAAGAACTCTGGCAAACAAGCCGTTATTAACTTCATCGGCCAGCATCCTGGCTGCAGCTTTCAGGATATCCGCCGCGGCACCGGGCTTGACTCTTCAGTGGTAAATTCCTCCCTTTGGCAGATGAACAAAGACGGCCAGGTACAGCGTGCGGGTGAGTGCAGGAGCTATCGCTACACCCTGATCGACACGACAGCCGTAACCGAAAGCGATCCGTCTGTTCAGTATCGCCAGCGTCCTGGCGGCGTAAACCCAATGACCAACCTGTTTAATCAGTGCCTGGCGGGAGTAAGAAAATGAAAAACGAAGTCGAACAGATTGCACTGCAAAACGATATGAGCATTGAATTCGTAACCTGGTTCTTTAACGAGAAGAAGGTGGGGTGCGGGAATGTCTGGTTCATGATGATGGCTGCAATGTGGGAGGGCTGGAAAGGTCGTAGCATCGAAATGGATAAGCTGGCTACGGAGAATGTGGCGCTGAAGAATGTATTTAGCCAGAAGGAAATCCCATCCGAAGCAGTCGATGCATTCATGGAAACCGCAGTAATGGATCATGACTGGAATGAAACCTCCGAGTGGTCATGGGTTGAAAACGAAACAGAGGTTATCCACGCCGTTCTTGACGCACTTAAGCCTGAAACCCCCGCCACCGATCGCATCGTAGCCGAAGCCGAGGCGCGCGGAGTTGAGAAGGCCATCGCTCACCTGGAGAAGAAGTTCAGCAATATCGGCGTGCAGATCATGAATTTGCAGTGGCTGGCAGACTCGCTGCGCGAGGGGGCCGGGAAATGAGCATCGCCACTTATCTCAATACCGGTTTAGCCATTCTTGGATGGGCATACATCATGGTTAAAACAGGCCAGTGGATTACCAAAAATGCTCTGAGGCAGTGGGACAAGCGTTGTAAGGAATCTCGCCGCCAGAAAGCTGTGAATGAGTTTTATGACGCCTTTGAACTTAACAGCCTGGAACCTGGCTCTACCGTTCGCCTGGCCACTAAAGGCGACCTGACAATCATGATGTTCCGCAGCGAGGGGGCCGACAAATGAGCAACCGTTTTTACATGCTTTGCACGCGAGAAACTGTGGGGAGCAACGCCTCGTTTCATTGCCATAACGGAAACGGATACAGCTCCAATATCGACCGCGCGCACGTTTATACGCAGGAAGAGGCGCAGAGATGCTGGGACTACGGGAGAGAGATTGACCAGCCGATTTGCGCTGATGCTGTTGATGCCCTGGCTGTATGGCATGTGGATTGCCAGTACATCCCATGCGATAGCGTGGTTGAGCAAGGTTGCAGCGCATACGTTGCGTATAAAAAAGGTGACTGGAACGGGAACGATGTTTACTGGTTACAAAGCGGAGGGTTGCCAACCGATGATTTCAGCAAGGCATTCGTTTTTGTATCCGCCAACACGGATGAGCCAGGCGTTGTGTGGCTGCCCTTCCATATGGCAGATGCAGTAAAGCGCCGCACGTTCAATATCAATGATTTCAACCGCCGAACTATGGTTCAAGGTGCCGGACTGGTGATGCCTGAATGGCTAAAAAAATACAATCGCAGACAGAAGGCAAAAAGTGGAAAGGTTCGCTGGAACTGCCCACATTGTGGCCGCATTACCTGGCAATACAACCCATACGACTTTGATGGATGCAGCAATTATAGCTGCGAAGGATGGCGAGCATGACAACTGATATCACCGAACTGGTGCAGAGAGCCAGAATCAACGCTGAATGTGGTGAGCATCTTTCCCCGGCGGAGACCATGGAGCTGGTAGAGGCACTGGAATCAGAGAAACGTATTTGCGCAACGTGGAGAAAAACAGCTGAGGCTAACAGCGAAAAGCTGGAGAAGGCGCAGCAGCGTATTGTCAAGCTGGAGAACAATGAAATTCAGGAGGAAGGAAACCAGTTTTTAGTAGTTCGCCATCCTGGCAAAGTGCCAGTCATAAAACATCCTGTGGGTGAGCTTGAGGATTACCTTCGGCAAATTTTTAAAGCCGATCCCCTCGCAACAATCGACATTGTGACTCATCGCTATTATGGCGTAGGCGGTCAGTTTGTTGAGGATGCGGACGAATATCTGCATGAGATGAGCATCAAGGTGGAGGCTGAGTGATGGCTATAGAAAACCCGAGTTCATGCCCGCACTGCGGCGGTGAGAATGGATTCCACACGAAAGAGGTTGTGGATTTCAAGCAGTTTTATGCTTGGGATGGCTCATTCCTTGAAGGACAGCACACCAGCGGCATTCGCGGCGGGAAAGCATTCTACTGCTGCGACTGCGGTCGGAATATAACATCGCGCATCAATAAGCCAGGAGCCAACCAATGACCAGCAAATTAACCAGAGAGCGCATTGAGCTAATCGCTAACTTTCATCGTGCAATGACACTGCCGCCGTCTCACGCTGAAATTGAAGAATTGGCGCGCATTGCGCTGGCCGCAATGGACAGCGAGTCTGGGTGTTTGCCTCTCGACTACCTGCAGGGACACAAAGACGGCCTGGAGTTTGCCTCCCAACTGGCAGAAGCCAATCACCCTGAGACCGGAGACTGGCTTTACGATGACCCTATCGAGTTGGCAAAAGCTATTCGCAAAGGCCCAGATATGCCGCCAGCGCAGCCGGCAGCGGACAGCGAGCCGGATCGCAATCCTGTGCTGGCGTATGCCGACAGTTATCGTGATATGGCGAAACAAGGCGTCGAGTCAGTCCCAATATGGAGCGTCATTACCGACCTCGAGCGAAACATTGCTCCGCTCTATCGTCACGCTCAGCCAGTGCCGGTAGTGCCGAAGTCCATCAGCGTTCGGCAGGCCATTTCTGCTCTTGAGAGCGCAGGTGCAGTAACAACAATCGGTCAGGCGTACAAAATGGGCTGGAACGCCTGCCGCGCCGCCATGCTCGCAGCCGCCCAGCAGGAGGGAAAATGACTATAGCCATCGATCGACTTAAAGAGGTGACAAGGGACTTTGGTCGCAGGCATATCGCCTACCAGATGGCCAGAGAACTGCTGGAGATTTATAGCGGTAACGGCCCGGTTGTCTGGAATGTGTTGAGCGATTTCCCTCCTGAGGTGAATGGCAAATATCTTGTCATTACCAGCTACGGGGATATTCGGACCGCCTGCTATGACTGCGAATCAGGGGAATGGAGGGCTTCAGATGGCACCATTACCGGAGTTATCAAATGGATGGAGTTGCCAGCCGCCCAGCAGGAGGTGAAGGGTGAGTAAGGTCGAATTGCTTGAGAAGATATCGGCGCTCGCTACTGAATGCCACGCGCTGGCCTGTGAGCTTGATATTGGTGATGAGCGAACCGAAATGTTCGAAATCTACGGCGTGCTGCACAACCTCGGTCGCCGAGGCTACGCCAGTCAGGTAGGGCGGCGAATGAATCCATTGCTCTCATCCTGCGATGATGACGAGGATGAGGAAGATGACGATTGGGATGAGGATGAAGACTGATGCCTAAATCCCCCGCAGAACGTAAAGCCTCCAGTTGAAATCAAACCCCTCTCCGGAGGGGTTTTTCTCGTATATGCTCATTTTGCTTTTATCCCCGGGAAGGGCGATAATTACCTGGTCAGTCTGGACAACTGACAACTTTACCCCGGCGCCAAGTGGGGACACATGGCGCACAAAACCTTACAGCAATCCCTGTCACCGATGGCGAAAGCCACCGGCGATTTTCTGCATTCAGCGTTTGACCTCTGCGGAGGTGAAGCGTGAACATCCCTCAATGCGGCATCAAGCTGCACAGCGGCAACTTCAACGCTATAGGCAAGATTCTTCAGGAGCAGCTCTCTGACGGAAAATGTCTGCGCCTGCAGGTCAAAGAGTGGCGCGAAAAGCGCAGCCTGAGCCAGAACGCACTTAGTCACATGTGGTACGCGGAAATCAGCGAATACCTGATTAACTCAGGACGTACCGACGCAACTCCCAAGTGGGTTAAGCGCAATCTCAAAAAGACCTATCTCGGCTGCGAAGAGGTGACATACACCGACTTCATCACCGGTGAGAAAACCACAACCTGGGAACCCCGGCATACCTCCGATCTTGATACCGGCGAAATGCACATTTTCCTGACCAAAGTAGAGGCCTGGTGTGCTCAGTTTGGTCTGGCTCTCACCATTCCACATGGTTGCGAATATCAGCAACTGCAGCAAAAGCAGGAGGCCTGATGAGCAGCCTTCTCGCCAAAGTCATGGAGCGCGGTATCTTCCGCGTGCCGGCGCGCCGCAAGCGCAAAGTCGAAGTTAAACCTTCCGATATCCCCACCTTTCACTATACGGCTCACCTGGTAGATGTCCGCTGGCTGCGCCGCGCTGCCCGGAGGAAAAGCCATGGCTGATTTACGCAAAGCAGCTCGAGGTCGCGAATGTCAGGTTCGCATCCCGGGCGTCTGCAACGGTAACCCTGAAACCACGGTATTGGCCCATATCCGCATTGCTGGATTGTGCGGGACCGGGATTAAGCCGCCTGATCTGATCGCCGCTATCGCCTGTTCATCCTGTCACGATGAAATAGACCGCCGCACGCGCCTGGTAGATGCGGAGTATGCGAAAGAGTGCGCACTGGAGGGAATGGCCCGAACGCAGGTTATCTGGATGAAAGAGGGGCTGATAAAAGCATGAACCAATATCGCATTTCATTACCCTGGCCGCCAAGCAACAACCGCTACTACCGGCACAATCGCGGGCGCACTCACATCAGCTCGGAAGGGAAGGCATACCGCGACAGCGTCGCCAGAATCATCAAAGACTCGATGCTTGATATCGGTCTGACCACGCCACTGAAAATACGTATTGAGTGCCACATGCCGGATCGCCGGCGCCGTGACCTGGACAACCTGCAAAAGGCAGCATTCGACGCCCTGACGAAATCGGGTTTCTGGCTCGATGACCAGCAGGTTGATTATTACAGCGTGAAGAGAATGCCTGTAGTCAAAGGTGGGCGGCTTGAGCTAACCATTACCGAAATGGAGTCCGCATGAGCCGTGACGTTATCGAACGCATCCGCGACCGCTGGCAAAAGCTTCGCCTCTTGCGTAGCCGCGGCACCGTGCTGGTTGACTACCGCATCCTGAGAAATTTCGTTCGCATCTATCAGACCCTGGGAGAGACAGCATGAAACTGGAATTAACCAACGAACAGCACCAGTGGATAGATCAGTGGCTCCAGCTTTGGGGCGCATGGTGCCAGACAGGGAAGATAGACAAGGCGATGATAAATATGATTGCCAAATTCATGGCCACGGTTGAACCGCAAGCACCATCAAGGCCTGTATGCAGCGATGATGATGGGTTGCTGATTGATGCCGTAATCCGGCATTACCTGAAAAACGTAGATGAGAACGCATGGAAGGTGATTTTTGCCTATTACGTCTGTAACTCAAGCGAGATAAGGATCGCTTCATGGCAGCATGCCGTGAGCAAACCTCGCCTGATGAAGACCCGCGCCGGAAACCAGTATAAGCACCCGAGCATTTCAACCATCCGCCGGGAAGTTAAGCAGGTTATCAACGCGGCACTCTTTTGCCTGTACCAGCCGCTGCAAAATGCGTTTAACGATCGCGAAAGCGTGAGGAAAATTGCAAAAAAAAGTCATAACGTGCTTGCATTTCAATGAACAAATGAGCAATATATTTAGTGTAGGTTGCCGTATTTGCGTTTGACCTATCAGAACACCGAGCCTCGCCATCGTGCGGGGCTTTTTATCTCATGGTTTTTTAAAGTGGAACTCGTTTTTTTCAAAAAAAGCCATTTCGGTTTTTTCTGTGATCAATACTATTGATAACTCTTGATAAGAACGTATAATGCCGCGCCATCGATTACCTTACAGGTAAGATTTCGGTAAGTTAAACCGAAGACTAATTTGATAAAAAGTAGTGTTTTTTCTCTTGTGTGGATCCGATTCTTTATGTAGGTTGGAGTTGTAGAGCACACAAAAGGCCTACTAAGGAAATTTAATTTGAACAAAATACAGCCAGCTATTGTTTATACAATGACCTTTTTTGCAATCCCTGTATGGGGCATTTGGCTGCTTTCGCTCGTTAAATAACCAAACAACCGCACAATATCTGATTTTTAAAGATTTTTCTCATCTTATCCATATAAAATAGCCCGGGACTAACGATCTGCGCAGACGTTGGGTTATGTAAACTTGGATAAGGTGCCTGTCTATAGACGAAACTTCAAATACTGCTTCTGGAACAAAGGTATGGGCTCTGACCATAATGGTCGGGATAACTATTGCAATAGTTAGCTTTTTCGGCTCTCGCTTGGTCAATCAAGTCGATGAAATGGATAAGGCTCTACAGGCTACGAGAGAAGTACAGGCTTCCCAAACAGAAATTATCAAAGGTCAGCAGCGGGACATAGATAGTAACGGGAAAGAAATTGAGCGACTGAGAAATCAAGTTGATCGCCTGAAGGATGAAAATGCTGCTCTTAAAGCGAAGGCGGGTATCCCACTTACGCTGAACAACAAGCCACCTTCGGGTGGCTTTTTAGTTCCTGCACAACAGTTGACATCCTCGCTGAATGCTTTTTCTCGTGGTGAATCAGTAGGTTGATACGGCTGAAGAAATATCCGTTCGGGGCGGGCTTTAAAAATACCGGGCGAGGCGGGCTCATTAGGCAGGTTGAGCCGTTAAACGCCTGGCCCGAAACACTTGCACTATCGACGTCAGCCATCACGGCACTTTTGATCCCAGCCCTGGCATCCGCCGGGGCTTTTTTATGCCTGCGATCCGGTCAGGGCTCTTGGGTAGAGACGTGCCGCACGACACGTTAAAGCCCTACACGCGCAGAGCCCTGAACCAGATTGAAGTTACTCAGCAATAAGAAAACTGCATGTCATCATTTGCTTATATCTTATTGACCAGAAAATTAACATGTTGTTAATCTATTCGTGTGGTGAATCCCCCTATGCGGAGGGGCGACCAGTCACTTACAGTGATCTGTAAATGCAGCGCGGGCCATGTCGACTGGGACATGCTCACCGGGAGGCACCCGGCACCATAATGCAATGCTACATAAGCTATTTGGTAGTGGGGTTGCCGTTTCGGCTTCTCCAGCTATGTTTAAAAGGTAGTAACGGAAAACGAGCGCTCTCCTGGTAAATCGGTAGCTCGGACTATTAGGTGCGCCTCGAACCGTTGAAGAATCAGTATTTCCTACCTTCTGCCCGCCCCTCTGAGCGGGCTTTTTTTCGCCTAATTCAGGCAAAACCATAAAGCATTAAGGGCTGCGCTATTTCGCGGCCTTTTTCATTTCAGGGTCAGAAGCACAGCGGTTGTGCGTTCGGCTGTTAACCGAATGGTCGAAGGTTCGAATCCTTCCTGTCCCGCCAAATTAGCGCCATTAGCTCAACCGGAGAGAGCAATAGCCTTCTAAGCTATCGGTTTCAGGTTCGAGTCCTGAATGGTGCACCAGATAATGGCCTGACCTGATAACGGGTTCATACCCCAACTTATCAGGGGCGTTGCTGCAACAGCGTCACAGGCCGCCAGACCCAGCTAGGGTATTTTCGGTCATCACCGACATTGCTATTACCCTCATGCTTATTGCCTGCCTAACCGCAGGCTTTTTTATTTTCAGGGTCGCGGGAATCACCCTCGACGCTTTGTTGGTAAATCAGCCCGACGGCCCTGAATCTTTTACTGACTACAGATAGCACCCCGAACATTATCGGAGGTGAGAGATGCAACGTATGAACCCAACCGATGGTCACAATCTGCCTTACTGGTGGTCAGCCTTGCTTGGTATCTTTTCCGTCCTGAGTCTGCAGGATTATGTCTTCATCATTGGCGCCCTGATCTCTGCCTTCTTCACAATCAAGACTTATTACGCAAAGCGCAAGGAAGAGCGAGAGCGACTGGATGAAGAGAAAAAGCGCACGCGGCTGTTGGCCAGTTATCTGGCTGATGTCTCCGCAAAGCCTGGAGGTGACCGTCCGGCTTCAGCCGAAGTGGTAACCGAGGCTTTGAAGCGGATCGCAAGTGATACACAGGGGTGATCATGACGCCATCAATGAGGAAAAAACTGATTGGCGTGATCGCCGGCGGTGGTGGTGCCATAGCCATTGCCTCTGCGCTCATCACTGGCCAAACCGGTAACGATGGTCTTGAAGGCGTGCGATACGCCCCCTATCAGGATGTGGTAGGGGTCTGGACAGTCTGTTATGGACACACTGGCAAAGATATCATGCTCGGCAAGAAGTACACCGAGGCTGAATGCCGCGCGCTTCTCAGTAAAGACCTGAACACCGTCGCCCGCCAGATTAACCCTTACATCCAGAAGCCGATCCCCGAAACAATGCGTGGGGCGCTTTACTCATTCGCGTATAACGTCGGCGCTGGCAATTTCCAAACCTCCACGCTGCTGCGCAAAATCAACCAGGGCGACCAGAAAGGTGCATGTGATCAGCTGCGCCGATGGACTTATGCCAAGGGTAAGCAGTGGAAAGGCCTGGTAACTCGCCGCGAGATTGAGCGCGAAGTTTGTCTCTGGAGTCAAAAATGAGCCGGTTAACCGCCATTATCAGCGCCGTGGTTATCTGCCTGATAGTCAGTCTTGGGTGGCTGGCTAATCACTACCACGACAGCGCCACTGAGTTCAAAGAGCAGCGCGATAAAGCGACTGAGCAGCTCAACCTTGCTAACGCCACCATCACCGACATGCAGACCCGCCAGCGTGACGTTGCTGCGCTGGATGCCAAATACACCGGAGAACTGTCAGATGCTAAAGCCACTATCGATCAGCTTGAGCGTGATGTTGCTTCTGGTAAGCGTCGGCTGCAGCTCAACGCCAGATGTCCCACGAGCGGAGCGCCCGGCACCAGCAGCGTGGGCGATGCTTCCGGCCCCCGACTTACTGACTCCGCTGAGCGGGATTATTGGAGTCTCCGAGCCGGAATCGCCACCATCACAGGGCAAGTGAGCTACCTGCAGGACTACATCCGCACGCAGTGCCTGAGGTGACCATGCTTCTACTCTTTATTCTCCTGTCGATATGGCTCTGTCGACCAACGGATCTGTGGGTACTGAGGCCAAGCTGCCAAAAAAAACTATTTTGTTACGTTTTTATTGAGGGATTTGGAGGGGAGGGTTATTCTGTAGGTTCTTAATTTATTGTGGGAAGGGGGGGGTGATGTTCCTAGATAATTTTTTGGTATGGGATGAATTTAGACGTTTCAAATTAATCCTGAATAAATATGACGAACGTGCACAAGCTCGGCACATATACCTTGATTTAACTAATCAAAACCTGAGTCAGTCAAATTATCTAAACGACCTTGTGTCCGCTTCATCACGATTTGCATGTAATAAATTTTTCATCAATGTGAATGCGGTATCTCCGGCGTTAAGGAATAACCTCCCAGGAGGCTGTAAAGTTGTCTTTCTTGATGCTAACAAAGAACCTGAACACAACGATGACGGATATGATTTTTACTATCAGATTTATGAACCTGAGGATGAATACAATTCAGAGCCTTGGGGCTATGTTCCTCAAATCAATAGCCTTATGCCTTTAACTTATTTTGAAACTTACAGTTACGTACGATAGGTTATTATTACCATTGCAAAGGCCACCTCTAGGTGGCTTTTTTAATGGTTATCGAGAAAAGGGACTATGCCGATGATCACACTTTCATTAGACGTTAAAAGCAAATGGTGGCTTCCTGTTTACCTCAAGGCACTGACACTCTTCTGCATTATGGCTCGGCGAGATCCAGATTACGAAAAAGTGTCAGCATTCATTGCTAAGCATGGCATTAGCCAGAAACTGAAGGCATATCCGGTGAAAGGGGCAAAGTGAACAATGCCAGGCGATAGCGAACGCAGACCATATCCTCCCGTCAACTTCACTAGCCCTGAAAACTTCCGCCCATACGTCGCTATCATCCCGGCGAATGAGGTCTATATCTGGGTGAGCGACAATATCCTGATGGAAAGCGGTAGCCTCCATAACGAAGACCACTTCCATCTCCACACTGCTGATATAGCGTTTATGTGGGCGTCGAATGCCTTTGATAAGCGTGGTCGTGTCGTCTTGGGTCAATGCGAAGAGGTAATGCTTCGCGCCGGCGGCTGGCAGAAGTCCCGCATGGAGCAGCAGATGCATGAATGGTTCGGTCGTATACCTAAGTTCATCATCACCCTGGCTGCTGACTACTGCGAGCAATGCAACGATCTGGAGTTCTGCGCACTGGTAGAGCATGAGCTTTACCACATCGCCCAGGCAACCGATGACTATGGCGCGCCCAAGTTCAACAAAGAGACGGGAATGCCTGTGCTCAAACTTCGCGGCCATGACGTCGAGGAATTCATTGGAGTGGTCCGGCGTTACGGCGCCAGCAAAGACGTGCAGGAAATGGTGGATGCGGCGAACAGGCCGGCGGAGGTTGCTCATATCGATGTTGCCAGAGCGTGTGGGACGTGCATGCTGAAACTGGCTTAATAACTGGACTGTACTGGACGGATGGTGAAACATGGCTGCACTAAAACCAGAAGTGAAAGCCTATATCATTCAGATGCTTGCGTGCTATGACACGCCTTCGCAGGTGGTCGAGGCCGTCCAGAAAGATTTCGGTATCGCCATAACCCGGCAGCAGGTCGAAACACACGATCCGACAAAGGTTAGCGGGAAGACTCTCGCCAAAAAATGGGTCGACCTTTTTAACCTTACCCGCGACCGCTTTCTCAACGAAATTTCCGACATTCCGATCGCCAACAAAGCCTATCGCCTGCGCGTTCTGCAGCGAATGTCGACGACTGCCGAGAACATGAAGAACATCGGCATGACAGCCCAGCTACTGGAGCAGGCAGCAAAAGAGGTGGGTGAGGCTTACAGCAATAAGCAAAAAGTCGAACACACCAGTCCTGACGGTAGCATGTCGCCGCGACCAACGACGATCAGACTGGTAGGAGTAGAGCCAACTAATGGAAAGTCAGGTTGACCTACAAATCCCGGCGAAGCTCGTTCCCGTATTCGCGACAGAGGGCATTCGCTATCGTGGCGCGCATGGTGGCCGAGGTTCTGCAAAGACGCGCACATTCGCGCTGATGAGTGCGGTTAAAGCGTATCAGGCAGCCGAAAGCGGATTAAGCGGCGTCATACTCTGCGCTCGCGAGTTCATGAACTCCCTCGAAGAGTCATCGATGGAGGAAGTGAAGCAGGCGATCCGGTCTGTTCCCTGGCTGGATGATTACTTCGATATTGGCGAAAAGTACATCCGCACTAAAAACCGCAACGTCAGCTACGTCTTCTGCGGCTTGCGCCACAACCTCGATAGTATTAAGTCAAAGGCGCGCATTCTGGTTGCGTGGGTAGATGAGGCTGAGTCGGTATCGGCGACGGCCTGGAAGAAGTTGCGCCCGACGGTGCGAGAAAATGGCTCTGAAATCTGGGTGACATGGAACCCGGAGAAAGACGGCAGCGCCACTGACAAACTCTTCAGAAAGAACCCGCCGAAAAGCTCGATGATTGTCGAGATGAACTACAGCGACAATCCGTGGTTCCCGGATGTACTCGAAGAAGAGCGCCTCGAAGATCTGGAAAACCTCGACTACGCCGATTATGCGTGGATTTGGGAAGGCGCCTATCTGGAGAACTCAGACAAGCAGGTGCTGGCGAATAAATACGTCGTGCAGAGCTTTGAAGACGACCTCTGGAAGAAATCAGAGCGCCTGCTGTTCGGCGCCGACTTCGGTTTCGCAAAAGACCCAAGCACGCTTATTCGGATGTTCATCCTGGATAACAACCTCTACATCGAATACGAGGCCTACGGTAATGGTGTAGAGCTCGACGACATGTGGAAGTTTTACGCTGGAAAAACCGATGCCACGCCGAAACAGCTTGAAGACTGGAGAGTTACGGACGAGGCGAAATTCCCCGGCATACCAGAGGCTCGCAAATGGCCTATCAAAGCCGACAACTCCAGACCTGAAACTATCAGCCATATCAAGGGCCAGGGTTTCAATATCTCAGCAGCTCAGAAATGGCAGGGCAGCGTAGAGGATGGGATAACTTGCCTGCGTGGTTTTAAGAAAATCATCATTCACCCACGCTGCAAGGAGACGGCCAAAGAAGCTCGGCTCTACTCGTACAAAACTGACCGGATCACTGGCGAAATCTTGCCGGTCATAGAGGACAAGAACAATCACTGCTGGGACGGTGTCCGGTACGGTCTGGACGGATATATCAAGCACAAAGCGCAAGTCGGCGCAGTATTCTTCTAAGGAGCATCGCCAGTGAGCGAACAAGATAACGGCCTTCAACTGGCTGTGAACAATCTCGCCACTGAAATGCGGCGAGCTAATTACCTTAACGCCATCGGTATCGGCGGGGGCAACACCAAGCGCCCTACGCTCTATCAGGAGTTTGGCTACCCGCGCACGATCACCTTTAACGACTTCTACAACATGTACCGCCGTAACGCCGCAGGATTCGCTGTGGTGCATCGTCTTCTGGATGGATGCTGGCAGGACTATCCGGTCATCGTTGACGGTGATGAGTCCCAGGAGGCGAAGAAAACCAACCAGTGGGAAAAGAACGTCACCAGGTTCATGAAGAAATGGTGGCCGAAGGTGAAGGATGCCGATCGCCGCAATATGGTGGGCCGCTACTCCGCGCTGTTGCTGCAGGTGAAAGATAACAAGCCATGGAGCGATCCAGTAGATACCAGGCTGGTGAAATCCCTGGGCGAGTCAGCGCTGGTAAAACTTATCCCGGTATGGGAGCCGCAGTTAACTGTCGCAGAATGGGATAACGATCGCCAGTCCGAGACGTTCGGCCAGCCGAAGATGTTCAACTTCAACGAGCAGCCGGTTGGAGACGAGGCGTTCGTCGGTCCGACGCGCGGTGAGCCTGTGCATCCCAGCAGGGTGATCCTGTTCTGCGAAGGTTCAGAGGATGACAACGTTCTGTCGGGTATCCCGCTGCTTGAGGCCGGATACAACAAAGGGCTCGACCTTGAGAAGATTTCCGGCGGTGGTGCTGAGGGCTTCCTGAAGAATGCCAGCCGGCAGATCGCGGTCGAGTTCAGCAAAGAAACTGACATGGCCACGCTTGCCGATCAGGCTAAGAAAGCTGGTTATGCCGACCTCGGCGAAGCGATGGGCGACAAGGTCAACAAGCTTAACCGCGGCACCGATGCAGCCGCCGTGATGCAGGCCGGGCAGATGCACGTTCTGAGCGTAACTCCAGGCGACCCGGGGCCGACTTGGGAGGTCACCGCCAACGAACTGGCGGCATCAGTTCAAATCCCGTTCACCATCCTGTTTGGACAGCAGACCGGACGACTGGCGAGTGATGAGGATAAAACCGACTGGGCCATTCGTCGCAATACCCGCCGCAACGGCTTCCTGACCGACAGAATCACCGCATTGCTGGAACGCTTCTGGACGCTGGGCATTATCGATCCGCCGACAAATGGAGAGGTCACCATTTCATGGACTGACCTGCTGGCGCCTGGCGAAAAAGAGAAAATCGAGAACGCTTCGAAACTGGCCGATATCGTGCAGAAAACGTCGGGCTTCTATGGTGGTGAACCGCCATTCACCGCCAACGAACTTCGCGAGATTGTAGGCCTCGATCCTCTGCCTGAGCCAAAGCAACCACCTAACCCGAATGACAAGGTGACAACCGATGATCCACTGGCCGATGACACCGGAGCAGACGGCAAAGGTGGGGCTGCCGATAGTTCCGCGCAGCAAGGTTGACCCGACTCGATCAGCGAAGCAGGTCAGCGCGATGTTCCGGGATATCGAGGAGCGGTATCTCGGCATCAAGCGCGCTCTGAAAACGCTCTTCGACCAGCGTCTGACCGGGAGAGAGCGAGAGGTTAACAGCCATAACTGGCATTTCCTGTGCCACGACCACGGCGAAGATGTGCGGCTCTACCAGGTCAATGCCGGCAAGTTCATCTACGACATGTCGGCGCAGGAACTGGCTGACCTGCTGGAGGCGGTGCAGGCAATTCTTGATGACCATCTGCTGGAAGGCGGCGAGCAAAACCTGTGGGCGATGGATTACGTCGCCGCTGAGGCGCAGCGCGGAACGCTGGAGGCCTTCAACAACCTCTCGCAGCAGTCGCAGGTGTACGCCAGCCAGACGACGCTTCAGCAGCTTTTAAGCAGCCCTGCATACCAGAACCAGATCGCCAGTGCCTACATCAGCACATATAGCGACTGGAAGCTGGAAGCTGACCGGGCGCGCGGTGACCTGGCGAACATCATCGCGGATGCCGTTGGGCGCGGTGTGAATCCCCGCGAAACGGCGCAGGTGATAAGCAAGCGCCTTGATGTCTCTATGGGCCGCGCAAAGACTATCGCTCAGACTGAGCAGGTCGGCGCGCTGCGCCAGGCTCAATGGAACGAAACGGACTGGGCTGCCGACAGGCTGGGGCTGAATACCGGGCTTCTGTGGCTGTCAGCGCTAAAGCCGACCACGCGCAGCTGGCACGCCAGTCGTCACGGCAAGCTCTACACCACCGAGCAGGTGCGAGACTTCTACGCTGAGAACGGTAACCGGTACAACTGCTATTGCAGCCAGATTCCAGTGCTGCTCAACGACGACGGTAGCATTTTCAATCAGGGGTTAGCTGAGAAGCTGGCAAAAGAGCGCCAGCAGTGGACCGCTAAGGAGGCCGCGTGATCGTAGTTATTGTTCTGTTACTGCTACTTATCGTGGTCCTGATTGCTATGGCAGCCGGTTCTGGTTCGGTTGATCCTTGCTCCTGTCATCGCTGCGGTAAATATGTTCCTGCGCCAGCGCGTTTCTGCGATGGCTGCCGGCCAGCGCCACTGAGTGGGTATCAACCGAGTAACACAACATCGTCAGGCAAAGTGCTGCCACCACCAAAACAACCCTAAGAGGACGAAACGTGAAGCTATCCAGCATCCACGTTAAATCCCTCGCCATCAACGCCTCCAATATCTCAACGACAACGATCAACGGTCAGGAGCACTACGTCATTCGTGGTGCGGTTCCGATCGTCGATGACATTGTGATGAATGGCGGCCTGTACCCGGCGGAGGAGATTAACAACAGCTACCAGACGATGGAAGGCAAGCTGATGCCTCTGCCGCATCCGATGGTAGATGGCAAATATGTCAGCGCCAATGACCCGCGGGCCATTAACAGCTATCACGTCGGAGCATGGGCGCAGAACGTCAGCAAGTCAGGCGACCAGGTCGTCATGGACGTTTATATCAATAAGGCGGTCGCCGAGACAAAGCCTGACGGTAAGCGTCTGATTAATCGCCTTGATGAGATGATCGCCGGCACAAACACAGACCCAATCCACCTGTCTACCGGCTTACTCACGAACAAAGAGAGAAAGTCTGGCGAGTCGAAGCAGAAGAAGTACTCATGGATCGCTCGCAATATGCAGTTCGACCATATCGCTATCCTGCTCGATGAGCCGGGCGCCGGTACTCCAGAAGAAGGCGTCGGCATGTTCGTGAATGCCGATGGTCAGGAAGGCGAAGTCGAGACTGCAAGCCTCGTTGATGCGGCAAATAGCCTCAAAGATGGCCTGCTGAACAAAGTTAAGTTCTTCCTCACCCATAACTCAGATGCCTCATTCGATGAAATCTACCAGATGCTGCGTGAAGCCATTCGCGCGCCGTCAGGCAGCGATGTTTATCGCTATGTCGTGACCGTATGGCCCGACAAATTCATTTTCGAAGAGGGCAATAAGCTCTTCCAGCAAAAATACCTCATCGACGACAGCACAGTCACGCTGGTCGGCGATCCAGTAGAGGTCGTGCGCAAACCCACTGAGTACGAAGTCAAAACCAACGGAGAAACAAACCCAATGAAAGAGAAGATGATCGCCGCGCTCAATGCCGCAGGCGTTAAAACCGAGGGGCTGACCGACGATCAGGTCTGGGATGCCTATAACCAGCAGGTTCAGAAGAAAGCAGGTGACCAGCCGGGTACTCAGATTAACTCTGACGCGATTACCGCGGCAGTAAATCTGGCGATTAAGCCGCTGACTGACGAGATCAGCACGCTGAAAACCCAGCTGCAGGCCAATGCTGAAAAAGACCTCAAGACCAAGCGTGAAGCGGTCAAAGCGAAATTCCCGTTCATGACCGAAGCGGCGATCAACTCGCTGGCAGGCGAAGCACTGAACGACATGTACTCGCAGTGCCAGACCAGCACCGGTCTGAACCCGGCATTCCAGGGGAATGGCGCTCAGAGTGAAATCCTTTCTATGGAGGCTCCTGAATAATGGCTCTCGCACCTCGTTTCCATACCGTAATCGCGGGCCCGGCCCGCAAGAATGACCCGCAGGTCATTGAAGCAATCATGGCGGCAGCAGTGAAGCCTGGGTCTCTGGTAAAGCTGGATAGCACAGGGAAACTGGCCGTTCACAATGTGGCCGGTGGTGCAGGAGTAGCCCTGGCGCTCCAGCACAATTATATCGGCGGCGGTGATATCCGCGATGCAGTGCCGGCCGGTGATACTGGCGCGGCCATCATGTGCGAAGACGATGTCGATTACCACATGCTGGTAAAGGCTGGCGAAGTGTTGCTGGAAAACGAAGGTCTGGTTTCTGCCGGTGACGGCACACTGGCCAAGTCGACCACTCCAGCAACCGACCAGGTCCTCTTCTTTTCACGCGAAAAGATCACCGTTGGTGCTGAAGCCCAGCTCGTGAAAGTTCGCAAATCAGGGAAAGCTACCGCATGAGCATGATCGTATTTAACAAAAAGCTGGTTACTGAACATAACCAGATCAAGAAGGCATGGAATCAGCTGCTGATGCAGCGCGAATCCTTCAACGTTAACCAGAACAACATTTCCGCCCAGTACGGCGGCGCGCTGGAAGTTAACCAGGCTGCGCTGATCTCTAAAGACTACTGGCGTGAAGTGGACAACATCACCACCCGAGTCTTCCGCAACGACGAAGGCAACGGCCTGCTTGATGACCTGCTCGGTCTCGGTACGCCGATCTCTATCGGCAAGACGGCGGCGCTGTACCGCGTTTCCAGTGACGCTGGCAAGGTTCATCGCACACTGACTGGCCATGTTCCGGAAGAGCTGGATAAAGTCATCTACGACGAAGCCGGCGACCCGATCCCGATCTTTAACACCGGCTACAGCCGCGAATGGCGTGAGTGGAACGGCATGCAGTCCGAAAACCTCGACGCGATGGCCGATGACCAGGAAGCGCACGTTGCGGCTATCCGTGAAGACATGGCTGACTACATGCTTTCAGGCGATGCGAAGGTGAAGGTGAAGGGCTATGTCGGCGCTGGTATTACCAACCACGCCAACACCAACCAGGTGGATCTGAGTGCATCCGGTCTGAATATCGACCTGACCACCTCGACTCCTGATGAATCAGTAGCGTTCTTCACAGGTCCGTTCGCCAAACTGCTGGACGATAACTACGTTCAGGAGAAGGTAAAGGTGTGGGCATCCCCGGATATCATGCGCAACCTGAACCGACCGTATTCCGATGCCGCGGGCTTCAAAGAAGGCACCGTGCTGGAATACATCCTGCGCTATGGTCGCATTGAGTCGTTCAACCAGACCTTTAAGCTGACCGGTAACCACTTCATTGCGTACGTTCGCAACTCGCAGTACATCAAGACGCGCATCGCCGCGCCGGTGGGTACCTTCATGATCCCGCGACAGAATCCGTTCGATAACTACAACACTCTGGTCTGGAGTGCTGTTGGTCTGCAGATTAAGCGCGATTTCAACGGTCGCTCTAAAGTCTTCAACGCACAGGGTTAAGGGGCTTCGGCCCCTTTTCTTCGGGAGAAAGCATGAAAACGTTAAAGGTCGAGAAAACCGGCTGCTGGGGCATGATTGATGGCGTCTTCCAGCAACTTCCTGTTGGCCACGAATTCGTCGCGGCGGACGTTCCTGCAGCTTTTGCTGGTCGTGTGTCGGTGGTGGGCGAAGTGGAAGAGCAAGCGCTGGAAGTAGCCACGCCGGGCAATGACGCTGCAGAGCAGGCAGAGCAGGCAGAGCAGGCAGAGCAGGCAGAGCAGGCAGAGCAGGTAGAGCAGGTAGAGCAGGCAGAGCAGGCAGAGCAGGCAGAGCAGGCAGAGCAGGCAGAATCTGCCAGCAAATCGAAGAAGGCGAAATAACCATGGCTGACCCAATCACAGCGGCAGACGTGCAGGCGTTCCTCGGTGAGTTGGGTTATTCCATTCCCGGAGCTCTTCTCGATCCGATTCTCTGCGTGGTGAACAAGGTTATCCCGTGCCTCGATGGTGCGGGATATGACGACTGCACGGCAAAGCTCATCCTGATGTATGCCGCCGCGCTCATGGCGACGTCTTCCGGTGCCCGGCGAATAAAATCGCAGGGGGCGCCATCAGGCGCGTCGCGCTCGTTCGATTACGGTGAAGATGGCATCACCTGGCTGCGCGACTCGCTGGCGAAACTGGATACCAGCGGCTGCACCAGTGAACTACCTATCAGCGCCGGGAACAGTGTGGGCCTGTTTATGGTGGTCGGGGGCTGCTAATGGCGTGGGTTTCAGTTCAGCAACGGCTGCCGCGGACGTTTTCCCGGGTATGGGTGATCACCGATACCGGCCAACAAACGACGGCGTACGTGAAAAGCGACGGCGAATGGTTCATTAACTGCGACCGCATACGCGCCACGGGCGCCGTTGTGCTGCGATGGAGGGATGACTGATGTCTTCGGTAGCCAATTGGTCATACACAGCAACAGCGACAATCTGGCGGCGCATACGCGATGCTGACGGTAGCGATACCGACGGCGGAGGTCAGCCGTACGGGTGGGAAGCGCCGATCGCTATCCTCTGCGACTACCAGGGTGGTCTCTCTGCAAAAATCGGTGACCTTGGCCGGGAGCTCGTTGTTAAAAACACGATATGGACCGAGTACGCAACGGCGCGGGAGGGAGATTACATCCTGATTGGTACCTCTTCAGCTGCTGCTCCGCCGGACGAGGCCGACGAGATACGGCAGATCGTTCAGTTCGCAGATACGTTCGAGCGACTGGCAGACGATTTCGCACTTATAACGGGAGTCTGATTATGGGCGTTAAAGTTCGGGGCATCCGCCAGGCCAAGGCCAACCTAGATCGCATTATCAAAGACGTCCAGGGGCGTAAAGTCGTGCGAGCAATCCAGTCTGCGATGCTTATTGGCAGTGCGCAGGCTGCGCTTTACACCCCGATCGATACGTCGACGCTTATCAACAGCCAGTTCCGCGAAATCATGGCTAACGGCACCAGGGTAACCGGGCGCGTTGGTTATTCGGCCAACTACGCGGTTTATGTTCACGACCCGGCAGTGAAACAGAACTTCACGCGAGCAACGGCCCGTAAGGAGTTCTTAACGAAGGGCTTCGAAGATACCCGCAGCCAGATTGACGCGGTGGTGAAGAAGGAGCTTTCGCTATGACCCCTCCGATGTATATGCGCCTCAAAGACCTGTTTGTGGCTGAGGGGCTTACCGCGGGGTTTAAGGTCCAGTGGCGGCAATGGCGCGATACCGGGAAAGACACGGACCAGTTCATTGTGTTCAGGCCTTCCGGCGGCACCGATATCACCTTCGACCTTGGCGGCGACTGGTATGTGATGGTTGATGTGATCTCCTCGAAGGCGAACCCCGATGCTGCTGACGCCGCGGTAAACGCCATTGTCGAGTACATCAGCGTGCAATCCGGCGCCGATGATTGCGTTGGCGCGCTGCGGCTTGTCGGTAATGTACCGGCGCCGATCCCCACCGAAGAGGGCCGGTTAGTAACCCGGCTGCTCGTCTCCTGCACATACGGCGAATAATCGTCAGAATCACCCATCAGGCTGCCATATGGCGGCCTTTTTTAATTGAGAGGCATACATGCAAGGCTGCGCTAATGACACCGGCAAGCTGATTGGTAAGGTGGCCGTGCTCCGCATGGCTTTTGGCTGTGCTGATACGGTTCCTGCGCTTTCCGAATGGAAGCGACTCGGCGCCATGACCACCAAGGGCTTCGACTACTCCATGAATACCGTCACCTCTGAGGCTGACGATACGAAGGGGCTGGTTGAGAACCTGGTCAACAATATGGACTTCACCATCTCAGGAGAAGGTGAGTTCCGCAAGAAAGACAAGACGACGGAAGTCGGCGCTATTGCCATCTCGAAATATATTTTCGATGAAGTGCAGGCCGGCCGTCAGCCGACAGTCTGGGTCCGCTTCGACTTCACTGGTGAAGACGCTGGCACTTATATTATGGGCTACTTTAACACCACCTCCTGGTCTGGTGATTTCGGCACTTCGGATATTTCCACCTTCTCTGGTGAGTGGAAAGTTGCTGATGCAGACACGGTGGTATTTGAAGTCGCACCGCCGGCGCTGGCGTTTACCACTAACCTGCCGACGACCAAGAGCGTGGCAGCCGGATCGGCTCTGAATATGTCGGTAGTGGTTGAGGGTGGCACAGCGCCTTACACCTACGTCTGGAAGAAAGATGGCACGGTTGTCAGCGGGCAAACAACGGCGACCTTCAACAAGGCCAGCGCTGCTTCCGGTGATGCCGGGGTTTATACCTGTGAAGTCACCGACTCCTCCGCGACGCCAGTCAAGATCACGTCTGCATCCTGCACGGTCACTATCAGTTAACCGCCAGGCCATTTCGTGAATAGTACAAAGGGCGTTCTGCGCCCTTGATACTGTTTATGGAGCGACTATGACCCCGATTAAAGAATTAGGCGAATGCGTTATCGGTACCGGTGACCGGGAATTCTTTTTCCGGCCGTCGTTTCGCAACATGGCGCGAATCGGTGAGCCCGAGGAGATTGTTCAGGCGTTCTATGACCTGTGCAATGACGAGGCGACGCCATTCGCGCAGCGTGCAGCTGAGGCCTATATCCGCGATGAGTACAGCCGCCTTCCTGATTGCGTCCTGCGGTTTATGCAAAGCGGGCTTCTGTCACGCAAGGCGATCATGGCTGCTCATACGGTACTGACAGCCTGCTGTGACGACGATATCGGCGATCTGGTTGGCTGGATGAAGCCCGGGAAATCACGCAAGCGTGGCTTCGTCTGGCGCCCGGGCAGCATGCCGCCGGAAAGTATGGTCATCGTCGCGCAAAACCTGATGATGCACGGCATCATCGGCAAAGCGAAGGTGCGTAAGCTGCAGCGTTACGAAACGAACAAGACAACCGCAGAATTCCGCGCAGCCGACTACATCATGGCGGCCCGCAACCATTTCGGCATAAGCCGGGAAGAGGCCGAGAACCTCACGATGACAGAGTTCGCCATGATGATTAACGCCAAATACCCCAATCAGAACGGCTTCACGCGCGAAGAGTACGACACGGTCATGGACGAAGACGATCGCCGCTGGCAGGCGATGATGGAGCAGGAACAAGCCCGTAAAACCAAATAAACCAGCCTCGGCATAGTCCGGGGCTTTTTTATACCCGCAACAAATCGCGCATTCGCGTGCGCTTCTTTCAGCAAGAGCTTTCCGTAGTGTGAGTCTGAGACTGGGCGGTGGATTTCATCGTTCCGCTCTTGGCTGCCCATGTCTACGCGAACAGGCTCGCACCACAGAAAGGTAAATACGATGAAATATCCAACCGTATCAGTGAACGGCGTCTCCGTTCGTGTCGATGGCGATGGTCGCTATAACTTCAACGATCTTCATGCTGCGGCAGTAGCAAAAGGGGAGGCAACTGAGTCGCAGAGGCCCAGCAAATTCCTCCGCAGCGCTCAGGTTAAAAGATTCATCAAAGCATTGCAGTCCAAAGCCCAAAAAAGTGCTTTGGAACAAATTCAACCACTTAAGGTAGTTAAAGGTGGGGATGAGCCTGGTGTCTGGGGAGTGGAGCTGCTTGCCATTCGCTATGCAGCGTGGATTAAGCCCGAGTTCGAAATCGAGGTGTATGAGGTATTTCGGACGGTTGTTCGTATGGGCATTGGAGCAATGTCCCGCCTGAATAAAATCGACCATATCATCAACACTGAAACCAAAGCGATTAGCCAGTGTGCTAGCCAGATGGCGAAATGGGGAGTCGGCGGACGTAAGCGGCTACTGCACGCAGCGCGGGAACGGGCCGCCGATGAAGTTCAGTTGTACTTGCCCGGCATTGTTTAGCCCTTTTTAAGTGAACTGCTGCGGGTTTTGTCGTTCTCTCTGGATATAAGATCAGTTCATGGGAAAACTCGCAGCATGCTAGATTGCCTAGAGGTTTTAATTATTGGTGATCTGGCGTGGACGATGAAAAATCAAGACAAAGAGAGTTAGAACTGACGCTTCAAAGACGCTTAGAGAAGGTAACTCCGGACTTACTTTCTGAATTTTTATTCAAGCGGGGCATAGAGGTGTTCAGGTGCCTTTTGTGCGGAAGTGAGGATATTGGCATCCCTCAATGCAATGTGCATCAGTCAGGGCCTGACGGTGCGTCGTCACGATCTTTTGTCGATTACATAAAGTTAGATACGGGTGGTCCTAGGTTTTCTCTCATGCACTACCAGTATCGGATCATTTGCCGAAACTGTGGATTTACGCATCATGTCGCTGTTTGGCCAGTATTAAAATGGATTGAGGATGGTGATAACGATGCCAAGTAGAGAAAGGGATCCTGATGTTTCATATATGGCTGACTACCCAAGATTCAATGGTCGCGGTGGCGGTGGCGGAGGTGGTGACATGCATGACAGGATTACCCGTATTGAGACGGTTGCTGAAAACCAGGAGAAGCTAATTAGCGATACAAGAGCTGATTTGCGTGGCATTCGGTCTGACATGAAGTCCATGGAAAACAGGATTGTTGACAAAATGGACGAAAATCAGAAGTGGCTGGTTGGCCTTTTGGTGTCGGCAATACTGGTGCCTTTGTTCATCGCGTTGGTTACTAAGTAGCGCTGCGGCGGGTTTTGTCGTATCCATCTACCTCTGCTACGATTGCCGCATCATTTACTGATGGGGATAGGGATATGAGGTGTTTTGTTGCGCTTATTTTTTTAATGGCATCTGGCGTGGTTGTGGCTAATGAAAAGCTTTTTTGTGAATTTGCAGTTGGGGATCTGTCCTCATCTCCAGCTCTTCTCATTAAAGGCAATGCTAATGTGATGTTCGACGGAAAATCTTTTACAGCATATAGAACAGACGGTTCTTATATAGTAAGCCCACCGCTGACTGAAAAGAAAGACGGTATGATTTTCGTTGATGATAAAACAAAGGTATTTGCCGCTAGCCAGGACAAATCTAACTTTGCAGTATCAGATAGGATAAAAAAAACCATAGAGCAATGGTCTAAATGCGAAGTAGATAAGGCGTCAGCTCAGCAAAAAAAAGCAGAAGATGAAATGAGGGTAGTCGAAAGCCTTTCTGGAACGAAAGCCAAAGATTTCTTTATGAAAGAAAAACATGCCTTCACTACCAATTGCTTGGTATGGGAGGATGTTACAATGATCACTGGCCGCTATCCCGCCATGGTAATCGCAGGAAGTGTTATGATGGGTAAAAATCCTCGCTGGGATGGAAGAGAATACTCATTCTCCTTCAATAATGGATCGATGGTAGCAAGGTTTGTACCATCTGAGCCGAGACATAAATTCGTCATGCAAGCCGGTGATAAGTTTTATGGTTGTGGGCCATCAATGGTAGACCATAATTACGATTAAGGAAGAAGTAGTAACAAGACGAAAACATAACCTCGCTCCGGCGAGGTTTTTTATTGCCTGGAGAAAAGCAAATGGCTGAGAACGCTGGCAGCATTTATTACGATATTGAAATGGATGTGCAGGGGCTTCTCGTAGCTCAACAACGCGTTAATCAGCGCCTGGACCTGATGGAACGCGGTTTCGACAGCACAACACGCGCCGTCAATAACACTGAGCGCTCTATGTCCAGCCTGTCAGGCGTAGCCGTTGCTTTGGCCGCAGCTCTTTCTGTAAAGCAAGTTTCCGAATATGCAGATGCCTGGGCAACTGTAAATAACAAGCTGGCTAACTCACTGCGGCCTAACGAGCAACTTGCTGATGTAACAGGACGCGTATTCAACATTACTCAGCAAACTCGCAGTAGTTTAGATGCAACGGCATCCCTCTACGCAAGACTGGAAAGGGCAACCAGGCAGTATGGGACCAGCGCAGATGATCTGGCGAAGTTAACCACAATCATAAACCAAGGGTTCGTTGTATCAGGTGCCACGGCGCAAGAGGCCGAGAACGCGATTATTCAGTTGTCGCAGGGCCTTGCTTCTGGAGCTTTACGCGGCGAGGAATTCAACTCTGTAAACGAACAGGGTAACCGTCTTATTGTCGCTCTTGCTGACTCCATGGGAGTTAGCATCGGCGAAATGCGGAACATGGCTGCGCAGGGCAAGTTAACAACCGACGTGGTTGTTAATGGGCTTCTATCCCAAGGAGCAATGATCGGAAAAGAGTTCGCCAATACAACGACGACGATCAGCCAGGCACTGCAGGTGGCTGGTAACAACGTAACTAAATTCTTTGGCGAAAACTCTACCGTTAAAACTGGTGCCGCTATTTTTAATGATGCAGTTGTGACTGCCAGTGAAAACATTGGCGTTCTGAGCGCTGCATTAACTGCTGCAGCAGCAATTATGGGAAGCCGGTATGTCGGCGCATTGACAATGTCTGCCGCCTCTCAAATCCAGTCTGCCTTGGCAGCCCAGCGTCAGGCCACTGCCAATGCCCAGGCCGCCCAGTCTGCGCTAATTGCTGCTACGTCAGTGAAGAGAAAAGCGGTTGCAGACAAAGAGGCGGCTTTGTCTTCCCTTGCCTTAGCGCAGGCAGAATATAATGTGGCCAAGGGTAGCGCAGCTGAAATGCTTGCGCTGGATGCGTTAGTTGCAGCTAAATCAAGAGCAAGTGCAGCATCATTGTCTTTGGCGCAGGCAGAAACTGCACAAGCCGCGGCATCTGCACGAGCGGCGGCTGCAGCAAGTGCTGCCTCGGTAGGTATAGGCCTTGCTCGTGGAGCTCTTTCTTTGATTGGTGGGCCCGGTGGCGCTGCCATGCTGGCAGCATCAGCCATTTTCTACTTCTGGCAGAAAGCTCAACAAGCCAGAGAGGAGGCGCTCCGCTTTGCCGATAGTCTGGACAAAGTAAACGCCTCAATGAAGGCGATGAATAATACCCAGCTCAGGGGCACCATCGCCGATGCTAACGAGTCTATTAGAGCGCAAAAAGATGAAATTTCTGATCTGCAGGCAGAGGTTGACTCTTTAAGTTCTAGATATCGTAATTTCACCCCAGAAGCTCAATCTGTAGCTGAATCATTGGGCCAAGGAGCTGATTTTGCCCGTCAGCAGGCTGAGGTTTCTGACCAGTTAGCCAAGAAATCAAGGGATCTTGCCAACGCTCAAGATAAGTTGGCGCAAACTCAGGAAACTGCGGCTGAAGCCAACAGAACATTAACAAACAACATGCTCACTTCAATGGGTGTGCATGATGGGCTGATCCAAAAGGGTTGGTCACTTGAGCAGGTGCAGATCGCGGTTGCGAAGGCTTTCGGCAACACTGCTGATGAAATAAACCGAGCAAATCAGGCAGGACAAAACTTCAACCCCAAAGCGCTGCAGGTTTCTCCTCCTACCGCTGATGGCGACAAAGTAATTCTTAACCTCGAAGAGCAGAACGAGTTACTGAAAATTCAGGATGAACGTCAAAGAGCAGTGACTAAAGCCAGGATGCAGGCGGCGAAGGTTACTGACAACCCAAATCAGATATCAAAAGCTGGCGATCTGGCTGGAGAAAACTTCGACCTTCAGAAAGCAGAAGAAGCCCGCCAGGAGGCTCAGAGAAAGGGAGAACAGCAAGATAAACGTTCAGCCTCAGCCGCAGAATCGGTATCACAAAAACTTGAACAGCTTCGGCAGAAAGCCATGCTCGCAGCTGATTCTTCTCAAGAACTATCGCGAGAACAGTCCATACTCTCCGCTCAGCAATCTCTGGGCAAGGGCGCCACGCAGGAGCAAATTGCTCTGGCCGGGAAATATGCCGCTCAGGCATACGATGTTGCCTCCGCCATTAAGGCTCAGCAAAAAGCAGAGAAGGAGAAGCAGGATACTGAAAGCGCTTATGCCCAGGTAAGACAGGCAGCATCACCTGTTGTCGCAGTGGATGACCAGTTTCAGAAGCAAATGGCTTCCCTGAATGCCTATGCCACACTTTACCCTCAGAAAATTGCCGAGGTCGAGGCGACTCGCGCCCAGATTGAGGAGCAGTACCGCCAGAAGCGGCAGGAGGCCATGTGGCAGGAACTCAGCCAGCAAAGCCTCGGCTATAACATGCTGACGAGTGCGGTGGATGCGTTTAGCGGGAATGCCTCCAATGCGATCACCGGCCTGCTAACTGGCACAATGTCAGCGCAGGAGGCGATGCAGTCACTCGGCAATACCATCCTGAACAGCGTGATCAACAGCATTGTTCAGGTTGGCGTTGAGATGCTAAAAAACTTTATCATCGGACAGACAATCGGTGCGGCATCAACTGCTAACGGATTGCTACAGGCATCCCTGTTAACCAACGCATGGACACCGGCAGCCTATGCCGCCTCCGTGGCTACAGGTGGCGCAGCAGCAAAAGTGGGGGCCGTGGCCTATGGTTCTGGGCTGGCAACATCAATGGCTCTAAGCACTGTATCTGGTGCTCGCTACAATGGCGGCCCGGTATCAGCCGGCGGTCTGTATCAGGTCGGCGAGAAAGGTAAGCCAGAGATTTACCAGGCCAGCACCGGCAAGCAGTACATGATCCCCGGCGATAACGGCAAGGTCATCAGCAATAAGGATATGCAGGGCGGCGGCGGGTTGAATGTTCAGGTAGTCATCAACAATCAAGCGTCCAATGCTGAGCCGCAATACATGGGGGCCACTCAGAATGACGGTAATTATGTGCTGGAATTCCTGATTTCTGATGCGGAACGCAATGGGCCTTACATCAGCACGCTACAATCGACGCTTGGGTTATCTCGTAAAGCAAAAGGAGCGTTTTGATGGGGAAAGATAATATCTATGGGCCTGGAGAAAGTTTTAGTAGGGGTATGGAGATAGGCAAGACGACCATTTTCCGCCAAAACAGACCGGTAAAATTCCGTCTGGAAATGGTTAACGGGAGTGTTGTGGAGGGGATCATCCCGGCTAACTCTGAATTTAAGATTACGCCTCAGGATGGGGATATCAAAAAATTCGACATTATAATCGAAGATACTCCTAAGTCTCCGCAGGCAATTGAATAACTAAACCAAACCCGCTCCGGCGGGTTTTTTAATGGGTGAACATAATGAAAGTAGCAATCGAAGTTAATGGCGAGGTTATCTGGTACCGCGACAGCGATAAACAGGAGGGGATGGCGTCGTTGGGCTACTTGAAGGACGGCACACAGCAGAAAATCATTGCCGCCCTTGAGGAGGCATTATTCCAGGCGAAAGGGCAGATGCTATTGCCTGATTACGTTGATTGAATATCTGTATGTAGCGCGATGCCCGGCAGGGAGAGCCAGAACGACATTCCAGTGACCGGAGTGCGGCACCACAATGTTGGCAGGAAATTGTTTATAGAACCCTCCGTAGACCTTGCAACCTTCACCTCGTTTATATCGGTTATAAGCAGCGTCATCCATAACAAGGACGTTGATTTGGTGGGAGCACTGAACGGAAACTATTGATCCTCCCTCCATGTAATCCCTGCTGTGCGTGTAAGACATATGACCTCTCTTGCTGTGTGTGAAAAATACACAGTATCAGCGAGACACATTTAGTAATATCCTGATAAAAGATCAGTGCCGCAGCCGCGGCATTTTTTATGCCCGGAGGAAACGTGGCAACAGTTCAATACCCTCCGTTCCTGCCACTGCCCCAGCGTGCCGATCAGAATATGACGCAGGATACAGCCTGGCAGACGACGCAGACGGCAGTCGGTCCATTGATAATCACGCCGATCACTACGGACCTTAAAGCAACCTGGACGCTGCAGTGGATATTCACGCTTGCCCAGGCCGAGCGGTTTAAGTCATGGCTGCGATCGCCGACCTACTGCGACCGCGGACGCAACTGGTTCCAGATGCCGATCGACCTGGGTGATACGCAGGGCGTTCAGCAGCAGACGCTGCATTTCGTCGACATGCCGGTGCAGACCAGCAAAAACGGCAACATTGTCACCTGGACCGCAACGGTTATAAGCAACGGTATAGAGGACATTACCGAGGACTATGACGACTGGATTGTCGAGGCGCAGCCGGGCTACGGCTATTGGCTGGATTACCTGATCACCGAAGTGATGCCGAGGGCTGACTAATGCCGACTTTGAGAGAATGGAAAGAGCGGCGGCCGGCAAGCGATATCAAACAAACGGTGGAGTTTTATCACCCTGCGTTTGGTTATTACCGGGTGGTAAATAACCTGTTTCGTCCGGCGACGTTTGGCGGGAACTCATTCGAGCCTGCGCGGTTCAGCGTGACCGAGCCGGCGCAGGACGGAACGGCAGTGATATCCATGACGATCACCTTTGTCGCCGCGACGGAGCATGTCCGGCAGACACTGAAAAGCTGGCGCGGGGCGGCGCGTATGACGCCGATTAAGTGCCTGTATCAGCAGTGGAACGCGATCGGCGATGCATCATCCCTGAAAGACTGGACGCTGTATGTGAGTGACATCTCTGCTGACGCAAACAATGTGACTGTTGACGCTGGGTTCACCAACCCTTTGACGCTAGCCAACCCGATTATTTACACAACAGAACTTTATCCAGGACTGAAAACTTCATGACGCAAGACGAATTTATCCGGCTTGTTACCGGCAAGCCGTGGGCTAACCGCTCCTGCAGTTTTGGCTCGATGGATTGTTGGGCGCTGGTTGTTCTGTATTACCGGCATGTGCTGGGACTTGAGTTACACCATATTCCAGCGTATGAAGCCGGGGCTGACTTCATTACTTGCCATGAGCAGGAGGTGGAGCACTGGCGAACGATACCAGCAGCGGTGTCGGGTTGCATTGCGGTTTTCTATCGTGGTGAAGTCCCGGCGCATATTGGCGTAATGACAAGCCCCGTTAAGTGCCTGCATTCCCGTGGGGAGTTTGGTTTCGTGCGCAGCGACAACCCGCTGGCGCTTCTTAAAGTATACAGCCGCGTGGAGTATATGGTGCATGGTTCGATATGAATTACAACGCCTTCCTGGCGCGCCAAAGCATCGTGGAGTTGCGGAGGAAGGAACGCCGCTAGCTGAGTTACTTGATTCTCTGAATTTGCACAATGATGTGGTAGTTAAGCTTAACGGCAGAGAACTTGATGACGACTTCGAGATAACTTATCCGCTGTGCAGAAATGATGTAGTCCTTATATTCGACCAGCCAGAGGGTGGGGTAGGGAAACTGATCAACACCATATTACGACCGGTCACAAAAATTCTCTCTGGCGCAATGAAATTGCTCGGTCTTGCACCAAAATCCGGAGGCGTTTCTGTTGCAACTGGAGAGTCGCCCAACAATGATGTCACCCAGCAGACCAACCGGGCCCGTCTATATAAAGGTAGGCCGAATATTTATGGTCAAGTACGAGCCTATCCAGATCTCATACAGGAATCGATGTTTGAATACATCAGTAATAATAAAATGGTTACAGAGTGGATGGAGATAGGCTATGGACACTACAATATTTCATCAGTACGTTATTCCGAATCTTCTCTGGTAGCTATGGCCGGCGCCAGCTATGAAGTTTATCATCCAGGCACGGTAATCCCAGAGATTATTCAGGGATATGCCTTTGACGATGTTGATGGGCAGGAGCTTCCTGGCACCAACGAGCAGACATCAAATATCGTTAATCAAGCCACGACGAATAATTTGCTGGCTGGTAGTTTCGCTGGAGGCCAGTTTTATGCAAAAATTGAAAAACAAAATGAGTTTGATGTTTTCTATGACTCTCCAAAACCATTTTCGGTCACAATCACTGTAAATGTGTCATATAATACAGCCAGTGGGCTGGTAACAAAAAACATTAATGTATCTGCTAGTTTGTTTAACTCTGCGCTATCAGATGATGGGACACTTATCGATCCGCAACAATTCTATGAGTTTTGGTTTAACTATTTGTCTGGTCCAGACTTTGAGGGATTGCCAGCAGACGCCACGGTAAACAGCACTCTTTTCACACTGACTCAGTATTCGACTATTGCGGTTGGGCCATTTTTTGCGGCGCTCCCTGGTGATCAGCTTTGGGTGCACCTCTACGCGAATGAAGCAGGCGGATATGACGGGCCTGCCCGTATCACATGGTGGCAGGTCGACACCGATAACAACCAGATACCTGGTACCGAAGAGAGCATTGATGTAAACGTGCATAACGATGGAGGCAATCAGGATTACATTTACCGGACATACAAAATAACACCTGTTGCGGGTTTTGGACGTTATGCCTTTAGAGCTGAGCGAACCAATAACTCGGCCAGCAACTCAGTACTGTATTTGTCCGGCGCGCATGCTGTAACCATCCGTAAAAACGTAGTATATACCGATGACACAATTGTCAGGGTCACTGTCAGACAGACGGAAACACAGACTGTAGCGTCAGATCGTAAATATAACTGTCTGGTGCAGAGGAAGGTCATATCATGGACGTCAAGCGGCATTGACTTTGCATTGCGGCCCAGCAGGTCATTTGCTGACGCCGTACTACATGAGTGGGTGATCATTGGCAAACAGGATCCATCCAGGCTTGATTTACCTTCGCTTTACGCCATTAAAGACTCGCTGCCAGATGCTCAGCTTGGTTATTTTGACTGGACATTTTCCGATGAAAATCAGCCGCTAGGTGAGCGAATACAGACTATCTGTAACGTAGCTCGCGTTAGTTTTAACTGGATCGGTGATGTTCTTACATTCTGGCGTGATGAAAGGGTTTCTAACCCAGATGCGGTTTTCGCCCGTTCGAATATGTTCTGGGAAGATTACAAGTTGTCATGGAAAATGTCTTTACCTGGTGGGTATGACGGCGTGACGCTCGACTACGTCGACCCTTCAACTAACAAAAAGACCTACATATACCTAAACGTGGGGACCTCCGGAATAAGTGAAATTTCCGACGCTACTGTTAACGCGATGCAGATCAGCCTGGACGGCTGCCGCAACGCCACTCAGGCAACCGACAGGGCCTGGCTTGAGGCGAGGAAAATTCTCTACTCACGCCTGACCATGACGGTGAAAGTGCTGGAGTCGACTCAGGTGGTGCGCGGTACGGTGGTTCAGTGTCCTGACATGTACGATAACGCGCAGCAAACAGGCTATATCACCGGGCGATCCGGCGACGTGTTTTCGACATCAGAGCGTATCGACTTTTCTCTCGGCGATATGTGGGTGGTGATGACTGACAGTCTCGGCAATTACCGCGGTCGCTGGCGGGCCTATCCGGTAAGCGGCAAGCCAAAAGCATTTCAGGCTGCAGCCGATACCTTCGACCTGGCCATTTATGACCGCAGTACGGTACAAAACCCCAGCCGGTATTTCATCGCTACCGACTCGGAACTCAACTCCACAATCTGGCGCGTCGATAGCGCAAAACCAAACGGTGACGATACTCAAACGCTTTCCCTGACTGAGTATTCAGACTCGATTTATCCGTAACACACAGCAGTAATTACCAACCTTCGCGCACACCATCAGATTCACTTCTGAGGGCTTCGTGCGCCTTTTATAGGGCGACATGCACAATGGCAGAAGTACCGTTACCAACTCCAACCGACAACCCGGTACCCAGCACTGATATCCGGGACGCAGTTTATGCAGGCGCCATGCTGGATAAAGTTGTCACCAGTACAGAGCTGACATACACCGATCGCCTCGGCGGAGAGCACTACACCGTAGACGGAATTAAGGCGGAAGGGGATAAAGTCGTTGAAGAAACGCGACAGAACCTGATCCCTCTTAGCCGGCAGTATATGACCTTAGCGGAAGCGCAAGCGGATATCGCTAATATTCCAGAAGGCAGCAGCACCTATGTGCGTAGCCCGGACAGCAGCGCGCTGGCTGACGAGTACATGAATGTGGCTGGGACGCTGACAGCAACCGGGCGTAGAATGCCTTCTCAAGCGGCCATCCAGGCAGTTCTTGACTATATCTCATCTCTCATTGCTACTGATGATGCTGATTCTCCTTTACTGACACTTAATGATGAGGCGGGGTTTCGTCTGGCGGCATTCGGCCTGAATGCAATTCAGAGCAATGCGATGACGGCTGAGTATGATGAGTTTATTGATGGTTTTGTGTTCCGGGATAGCGTCGGATTCGTTATTCAGCAAATAGGGGCTCCTCTGCTCAGCTCTGTTGACAGTGTTCAGCCTGTCGTTGAGCAGCAGCGATTGGTGACTGAGGCATTCAGTGCTGAATCTGACGCGGATATTTCTGGTTTTGTATTTCGCGACAGTGTGGGATTTGTCCTGATGAATCTCAATGGTGAGCAAAGCGATCAGAATAACGATGGGGTAGATGACATTTCACGCAGAAATGCAGCAAATCTTGCCGCTGCTGCTGCCGCACGAGACGAAATTAATACGCGTATTGCTCGGCCGGTTTACGATTACAATATTCTGATCACAGACGGCCAGTCGCTGAGTAACGGGAATGAGGGATGGGCTGCACTGAGCAAGGACATTCGCGCTACTCTGAACATTAATATGCTCGGTGACTCCGTCCGGCCAAAAAATGAGAATGGTTCAACATTTACGCCGTTGAACGGAGCTGAAATCAGATCAGCCCGTGCGGTGGTGCAGGATTTAATCGCCCCTCCTGACGGCGGAAACCTTATGACCGATGAGGCTGTGGCCGCACTGCCTCGTGGGGCTAACAATTTCGGTGAAACCGTCGATATTGGCGCGATGTGGATGTGGCGGGAAATGCAGTTACAGTTCCGGGGAGTGGTAACGGATGAGCGCAAAATTGTGGCTGTGAACTGCGGTGTGGGCGGGCAGATTATTGAACATCTCTCTAAAGGCCATTCCTGGGGATTCTACAACCGGATCATTTCAGCCGTTACCCAGATTAAAGCCATTGCTGATGCCGAAGGTAAAACCTGCGGCGTGGTGGGTTTTTTATATCTTGGCAATGAATATAACTATGACAGCACAAAAGGAGGGGCGACAGACCGCGCAGAATACAGAGCACTCCTGAGAAAGCTCATTGATGATGTCATTACCGATACTACCGCTATCACCGGGCAGACAGAGCCCCCCCTGACTGTGCTGTATCAGACCAGCGGCAGCTGGACGCGCGACAGCACGAATATGAGCATTGGCGAGGCTCAGCTCGATATCTGTGCAGCAGATGCAAACGTAATGATGGCATCACCGGCGTATGCTGTCACCGACAAGGGTGGCCATCTTGACGCGAACGGCTACCGCTGGCTGGGAATGCAGTTCGGAAAAGTGCTCCATCGTGCAATTGATCGTCGCCAGAACTGGCGTCCACTGCAACCCCTGTCAGTCACGCTGAGCGGAACATTCCTGCGTGCGGATTTCCTGGTGTGGAGCCCGCCGCTTCAGTTTCGATCATGCTACGTGGGTTCATCTCCGACGACGTATGCCGCAAAAGGATTCAGAGTCACTGACGATGCCGGGGACGTTCCGGTGACGCGTGTCGAAATTGTAGCCGATACCGTAGTCGATATTACGCTGGGGCGTGAAACGACCGGCGATGTTTATCTATGGTACGCCAGCCAGACCGGAAGTAACGGTAACGGAAATCTGTTTGACAGCGACACAACGGTCGCTGTTGCGAATTACGAATTTCATGAAGGGACAGGGCAATATCCGGAATCAAATATTCCAGAGCTGGTAAACCGTCCATACCCACTGAATAACCCCTGTGTGGCATTTCGTCGCCAGGCAATCGCTATTTAAGGAAAACAAATTATGGGTTCGCGTATTATTGTTCCGGGTTATTTTGGTGATAAAGGCCTGGGTTTTGACCCGCTCGTTCGCCGTGGCCTGAAATATTTGAATTTTTATGGAGAGGCAGATAAAACCGGTCGAAACCTCGCACCGGATGGGGTAGCTGCAACGGTACTGGGTTCGCCTGTTGTGCAGGAAAATGGCGTCCAGTTTACGCCTGCAGGCACATTGCTTGATACGGGTATTCTTCAGCCTCTGGACTTTACTTTTTTCACAATCTTCAACTGTCCGACCCTTTCACAGATTCTGCTGCTCAGCAATTTTAACGGGCCCCGGCAATCTGGCTCAGGAACCACGCAGGGCGTAGTGCTCAGAACGCAGCCTGGATCTACCAGCATGACCCTGAACTTTTCGGTAAACACTCTCAACGGTAGCGTGTCGACGCAGCGTACAGTCGCGCTCGGTGGGTTGCTGGCAAACACAAACTATTTAGTGTGCGCGCGTTTTAAATCGGGACAAAAAATGGACTTTCAAATCCTGAACAAAGCTCTGTCAGCAGAGAAAACAACAGATATGGGCGACCCGGCGGATTTGGGGGCAAAACTGCGTATCGGCGGTAGTTACCAGGCTGATCTAACGAACGCAGGGATTCACCGATTTTCTGCTTTACACACTGTTGCGTTGACAGATGATGAAATTACAAAAGCCGCCACTCAGTGGATGGCGTGGGCTAAGGCTGTAGGTGTTCCGCTCTAGGATTTCTGCGGTTACGTTGTGCTGGATATCTCCCTGAAGCCAAAGCAGGGAAGTCAGGTTCTGATCCAGCACGGCGGCGGGACGGAACTTGCCACATTGAGAGGAAAGTCGCTGATTACCGAAGATGGTGAAGCGATCGAGGGTGAAGCCCTGGACAATGTTACTGTCATCGGCATCGTGACGTTTACTATCTGCGATGTGCGCCAGGACAATGCGGTTATTTAGTTGCTGTCAATGAGTGGAAGAGTTCGTGGTTTCTGTGTCGTAGATGTGGCGTGACAGGAATGCACGATAAAGACAGGGATGTATTCAAACGACACGAAACGACACAAAACCGGATGCGAACGCGGAAAACATGTGTGATTACAGTGTGTTATTTAACGCTCTACTTTCTTCTAAGCCGTAGGTCACAGGTTCGAATCCTGTAGGGCGTGCCATTTAATAATCAATCACTTATCAACTTCCTCCAGTCGCTGATTTTTCCTTGTGGGACATATTTGGGACATCTTCTGCAAAAATTTGCAAAAATTGAGTCAATTTGACGTGCGTGCTCAGTTAAATGGTTAGGTGCCAGGTGAGCATATCGACGGACCATTTCGATGATTCTAATGTCTTGTAGTATCTGTCGGACGATGGCCAGTCAGAGTACAGCATTACTGCTCTGTAATATCGAACAGAATGGTTAATGCTGGTTATAGCTGAGTGCAGAATAAGCGCTCTGCAGGAATGTGAAAATATGTTGCCGGTAACAGGCTAATAGTCATTATAGCTTTAGGTTCTGTCTGACTGGGTTAAATATCGCATTTTAAGCTGGCGTGAAGTACAGTTGTTATAGATCAATATTGAACACTATTTGAAAGCATACCCTCGATGTTCATCCACTGCCTGGAAAGATCCGAATGAACATCAAATTCGTCGCCATCTCCGTATTCGCTGTTGTGTGCGTCTTTGCATCAGATATTTCCATCGCCAAATCGAATTCCTTAAGCGATGATCAGGTCAGTCAAAGGATTATTGATGACTCTGTCGCATCCTACCCCGGTACTTGTGCCTGTCCCTTCAATACCGCCCGGAACGGCAGCTCGTGCGGTGGCCGCAGTGCCTGGAGCAAAGCTGGTGGGTACTCACCTATTTGCTACAAGAAAGAGGTAACAAAGGAGATGGTTAAGGCGTGGCGACAAGAGAATCAATGATAACGATCAATATCTGAACCAGGTGATTACTTACACTGGAATAGTAGTTTAAATAATATTAAATGATTATTTCGAATACTGCAGCCTATTTGCAGTAAGCACTGTTCTGGTAGAGGCGGCAGAGGCCACGGCGTATATCTTTTTACCTTGTGATATTTGAACCCAGCAAATCTATTTCCCCTGCCTGATAGACTTAGTGTCACCGTATCCTGTTACTAAGAGCACGGGGCTACCTACTCATAAGACACTTCCTCTTCTTACGAGGAAACCGGTTCAGCGTGTTGTGTGTGGAGACAGTACCCATCAACTCAAACTGATAACAAAAAGTTTAATTTTTTTCCCCGCCGCGCTGACTATAGTTAGGGCACTTTCACTTGCCCAATAAGGTTACGATTATGAAATTAGTTATCGCCTCCGTAATTTCTCTACTCAGCTTCAGCGCGCTGGCGGCGCCAGAGGGGACGCTCAGCGTACACATTCTTAATCAGCAAACCGGGCTCCCTTCACCGGGGGTGCAGATTGAGCTGGATAAACAGCAGGGGGAGAGCTGGCAGCATATCGCCACCGGTAAAACGGATGCCGATGGGCGGATTAAATCGCTCTATCCGCAGGCGGAGAATATGGAGCCGGGGGTGTATAAAGTGACGTTTAAAACTGGTGACTATTTTAAAAGCCAAAATATGAATACGTTCTTCCCGGTGATTCCGGTTATTTTCAATGTTACAAAGCAAAATCAAAAACTGCATATCCCGCTGCTGCTCAGTCAGTACGGATACTCTACCTACCGCGGCAGCTGATGACCCAAGCCGCTATCCAGCCAACGCCTGCGCGGCTTCCGCAGGCGTCACGCTTTTCTCGCACCACGATGTCCACGCCTAACGCTCGGTCTCTTTCTCTTTAAAGTGTTTAACGGCTTCGTCGTACATCGCCAGCAGGCCGGAAATTTCGCCTTCATATTGCGGCACGCGCTGGGCGCGAACGAGCTCAATCAGCAGCGCATAGGCTGCTTCTTCCGGGGCCGCATGTGGATTAATAAGTCCAGACATATCACCTCCTTAACAGTGGGCCTTTAGCCTACCCCTCGGCGGGAAAACGCAACAGCCTGATATGCAACCAGTACTTCTTATATGGCTCTTGTGAAACCTCAGAGGCGAAGACCACGGCGGAAATCAATTGAAGGAGGGGTTATCCAGACCACTGGCGTGGCGATTAGCGGTGCATCTACACCGGCAGGAGGCTCATCATCAGCCAGGCGATGGCGATGCAGATAAGGGTCATCGACAGCACAAAATTCATGGTAGCTCCTCTTCATCCTTTCTTTACTCGACGTAAATTTTGACAGTGATGATCGCCTTTATCCTTGGCGATTTGTGCCGCTATCCGGCGGTGGGCTGGGGAAAGACGGCCTGTTTCCCCGTGAAGGCCAGCAAAATATCCTCTTTGTCAGGGTTATAGTGATGACATCAATGAATAAGCGGCATCACATTGGTTATGTTGGTCTTTCCGCCTGAAGAATGACTTCAGGTCGCTGATAAGCTTGCTGGGGGACTAACAGGATGAGCACTACACCGTTAACGCTTTCTTTTGCCGGACAACAACCGCCCCTCGCCCTGCCGCAGGTGCCGGGAACACGGGGGCCGGTGGGAGTTGACATGCGCGGGCTAAATCAGTCCGGATTCTGCAGCTATGACCCCGGCTTCGCCAACACCGCCGGATGCCAGTCGGCGATCTCGTGGATCGATACGGAAAACAGCGTGCTATTGCACCGCGGCTATCCGGTGGATCAGCTGGCTCGCCAGTGCGATTTTCTCGAAGTGGCCTACATCATGCTGAACGGTGACGCGCCGGATGAGGCCAGCTATCAAACCTTTCGCGAGACCATCACCCGCCATACTCTGGTCCACGAGCAGATAGCCCGCATGTGCAGCGGCTTTCGTCGCGACTCGCACCCGATGGCGCTGATGTGCGCCCTGGTGGGGGCGCTGGCGGCGTTTTATCATGACGTCCTGGACGTGGAAAATCCGCAGCACCGGGCGCTGGCCGCCACCCGGCTGCTGTCGAAAATGCCCACTATCGCCGCCATGAGCTACAAGTACACCATTGAGCAACCCGCGGCGTATCCGCGCAACGATCTCTCCTATGCCGGTAATTTCCTGCAGATGCTGTTTGCTATCCCGGCGGAAAAATACGTTCTCAATCCGGTTATCGAGCAGGCGATGAACCAGATCCTGGTGCTGCATGCCGATCACGGGCAGTGCGCCTCGACCACTACGGTGCGCGCGGCGGGCTCCTCCGGGGCGAACTTATTCGCCTGCGTCGCCGCCGGGCTGGCGTCGCTGTGGGGGCCGATGCATGGCGGAGCAAATGAATCGAGCATGCGAATGCTGGAGGAGATTGAAAGCGTCGATCAGGTTCCGGCGTTTCTGCGCCAGGCGAAGCGCGATCCGCAGGCATTTCGCCGGCTGGGTTTTGGCAACTCGCGCTACCGTCACCGTGACCCGCGCGCCGATATCCTGCGTGAAACCAGCCATCGGGTGCTGGCGGAGGTAGGCATGTCCGACCGCCTGCTGCAGGTGGCGATGGCCCTTGAGGACGTGGCGCTGACCGACCCCTATTTTGTGGACAATGGCCTGTCGCCAAGCGTGGATTTCTATACCGCGGTGATCCTTAAAGCGATGAATCTGCCTTCGTCAATGTTTGCGGTGGTCACCGCGGTCGGTCGGACGGTCGGTTGGGTGGCGCACTGGAACGAGATGCACCAGGCGCCGCTGACCATCTACCGGCCACGGCAGATTTACGTTGGCGAGGGCTATCGGGATTACGTCTCCCGACGCGGCGAGCGGTCTGCTGAGCTAAGGTAATGCCTTACAGGCAGGAGGCGCGCGGCGTCTTCCTGCCCAGGCGGGTTACTACTCAGAGATGCCGGGAGAGCAGATAGTGCTCGACGGCGGTATATTCGGTTAACCGGGTATACAGCGCCAACAGGGCGCTGAGAAAAGCGCCTACCTCACAGGCCTGCGGCCTGGGCGTGGCGAGTAATGGCTGTAGCGTAGCTCTCAGTTGATCAAGGTCGGGCTTCAGCACATACGGTATATGCAGGGTGCTGAGGATGGTTTCAGTCTGCTGGAAATCATGACGAGATGGCAACGCCTCGTCTGCGCTTAGCCAGCTCAGGATAATCAACATGAGGCGATTTTTAGCGTAGAGATACGATTTCATGGCCTGTCTCCTGTCGGTAGTGGCGCAACACCATCCCCTGAACTTTGTTCATCAGTTCCACGTTATTTTTCACCGCCAGCTTGCTAAGGACGCGTGAACGGTAGTAGTAGACCCGTTTGATCGTGAGCTGCATGGTGCTGGCCACGTGACACAACGGCATTCCCCCCATCAGCAGGCTGATTAAAAAAGTTTCCTTACGGGTCAGGTTATAGCTGTCAGGTATGGCGATATAGAGCTTGTCGGCGGGGGGCGATGTCAAGCGCGGACCGCGGGCAAGGGCAGCGCTGAGCCCGGCAAAACTGGTGATGAACTCTGCGCCGAGCACAATGGCGAGGCTGCGTTCGAGCTCGCTCAACGGGTAGCCTGATTTGGCAAAAATAAAGATCCGGATCAGGGGATTAAACGATTTTAAACTGAGCGCGACCTGCAGTACTTCGATGCTGACGCTGCTGTAATCAATAAGGATGGGGCTTAGCCGGGCTCCGGCATCGGTCGCAAAAAAAGTATAGAACATCTCACTCTGTCCACTAAACGGGTAACAGAGTATTTCTTTAATATCCAGAGGCTTGCTGTTTGGTTCATTAATATACGCTTTCAGGGCAATATTAAAATATTCTGAATCCGCAATGCAGATCAACATAATGACCTCCTGGCATAAATACGCTGTGCATGCTGTCCTGCCTGATTCGACAATTTACTGTAGAGAATACCCGCCTGAAATAACATACTCCCTGCGCTTTCAATTCAGGGGGGAGAACGTGGGAGGAGGTGGTTAATAATGAGGGTGAGATAGTTAGATCGCATTTCTCGAATGTTTTTTAGAAAATAAAAAATAAAAATTACCTTTTATTTACAGTGAGTTGTATTTTTATTATGCGTCAGTTTTATTTCTTTTTCAAAGTGGTGTTAAGACTTTTCTATAAAAAGTAGAAATGGTCCTGGTGGCGAATTTGAATAATAAATAATGAAGTGAGTAGGATGTCAGTGCAGGGAAGGGGTTAAAAGATAACAGGTTAATCCAATGGACTGAGCATTAATAAATTGTACGTATAAAGTACGCCAGGGTATTTCCTGAACGATTCTCCATAAGCGTGGTGATGAGGAGTGAAGATGAAAAAATACAGCAGAGGAATGGCATCTTTCGTGGTGATGATGATGCTTTCTCCGGTAGCGGCACAGGCTGCTGATGGCAAAGTCACCTTTAATGGTGAAGTCATCGAAAATACTTGTACGGTAGTGAATAAAGACAAGACGGTAACCCTACCGACGGTCCAGCGTTCAGCGCTCAGCAGCGCGGGTGAGACGGCGGGCGTGGTTCCCTTCACCATCGATCTGACGAGCTGCACCCCAGGGGCTGATGTCTCGGTGTACTTCGAGAAAGATCAATACGTTTCCACGGAGGGTCGACTAAAAAACACTCTGTCTGACGGCACGGAAGCAGAAAACGTCGATGTGGAGCTGCTGAACACCCGGTTTACGCCGATTAACCTCGCGGAGACCCCAGCGGTCGCTGCAGACGGCAAAGTTGCTCGCCTGGAAGCGATCCCGGTGGCGGTGGCTGAGCAGGATGGTTCCGCCTCGCTACCTTTCTATGCCCGCTACTATGCGACCGACGCCGCCAAGGCTGGAAAAGTCGCTACCTACGTCAACTTTACGGTGGTCTATCCGTAAACCCTGTCCACGGCCCCGCTCAGGGGCCGTTTATCCACCCGGCAAGGAGGAGGTGAATATGCGGCGTATGGTTCTGGCATGGCTGCTGTCCAGCTATTTACCCTCGGCGGACGCCAGCATGGTTATTGACGGCACACGGATTATTTTTCCCGGCGACAAAAAAGAGATCGCCGTCCGGGCCACCAATATGGGGGAGACCCCCTCTCTGACGCAGGTCTGGGTCGACGATGGCCGCGTGCAAAATCAACCGGAAAAGGATGCGGCGCCGTTTATTGTGCTGCCGCCGATTGTGCGCATCGAACCGGGAAAAGGCCAGAGCTGGCGCCTGGTGTTTAACGGCAGCCGCCTGCCGCAGGATCGGGAATCGCTGTTCTGGTTCAATCTTCTGGATATCCCACCTGAGCCGAAAAATGGCAAGACTGACAATTACCTGCAGCTCGCGATACGGTCGCGTATCAAGCTGTTTTACCGTCCGGCAGGCGTGGCGGCGGAAAAAATAGCCGCGGAAAAAGCCCTGAGCTGGGCGCTGGCTCCTACGGGCAACGGGCTGCGGGTGAGCAATGCCTCAGCGCGCTATATCACCATCGACAGCATCACCCTTAACGGACAAAAACACGCTGCCGGCATGGTCGCCCCGTTTTCCTCGCTGGAGATCGCGTCTAAAGGGGTCGCGCTGCGCACGCTGCCAGCCAAATTCAGCTTCACCACCATCAATGATTACGGCGCGGTAGTGAATCATAATTATCCTCAGTAAGGACATTATTATGAAACTCAGGGAGATCAAGGTTGGGTTGATGCTGCTCCTTCCCTGGCAGGAGGCATGGGCGGCGGAGGCGTTTAGTTTTAACCGCGCCCATTTGCACGGCGCCGCGCAGGTTGATCTCCAGAAATATCAATACGGTAATCCACTGCACGCCGGACAGTACCGCAGCACGCTCTCGGTGAATGGCCGGGACCTGGGGGAAGAAACGTTTGTTATCCAGGAACACGATGGCCAGCTTGAGCCCTGCATCTCACCCTCGCTGTTCGACGCTCTGCAGCTGAAGGATGCCCAGTGGCCAACCGCGGCCACCTGCCTGCGTTTTTCGCAGATCGATAAGGCGATCGGCTGGGAGTATGACAGCGGGGAAAACGTCCTGCGGGTAAATATGCCCCAGGCGCTGCTGCAACCCCATTATCGGGGGGCGGTGAACCTGAAAAAGGTGGATAGCGGCGTGCCCGCCGCGGTGCTGCGCTACCAGGCCAATAGCTATCAGAGCATCGTCGACGGGGATAGCAGCAGCCATCATTATCTCGGGCTGGATGCCAGCCTGCGCGCCTTTGGCTGGCGGTTACATCACCAGTCCAGCTACCAGGCGCAGGAAGGGAATACGCACTGGGATAGCATTGCCACCTGGGCTGAGAGAAGTGTAGTGAACTGGGCGTCCACGTTACGGCTGGGTCAGGGATGGACCGACGGAACCTTCTTTGACAGCGTCAGTTTTATCGGCGGCAGGCTGGCTACCGATGTGCGCATGCTGCCGGGCTCTCGCCGCGGTTTTGCGCCGTCGGTCAGCGGCGTGGCGCGCACCAACGCCCGCGTAACGGTCACCCAGAACGGCGCCCTGTTGTACGAGGCAACGGTTCCGCCGGGCAAATTCACCTTCGACGATCTCTATCCCACCAACGCCGGCGGCGATTTACAGGTGACGATCCACGAGGCGGATGGCAGTCAGGACACCTTTACCGTGCCGTACGCCACGCTGCCTGGCCTGGTGCGGGCAGGCGCGGTCTATTATGATCTGTCGCTGGGCTATCTGGATGAGGACGGGATCGCCGGGCGGCCGGGATTTGGCGAAGCCACGCTGCAGTACGGCTTCAAGGACTATATCAGCGGCTATACCGGCGCTAACGCGACGACAGATTATTACTCGACGCTGGTCGGCAGCGCCTTCAATACCTACTGGGGCGCGCTGGCGGTCGATCTTTCCCGTTCTGCGGCGAAGGGCAGGGAGCACGGCTGGCAGGAGGGCTACCGCTGGCGGGTGTCCGCATCAAAATCGTTTACATCCGATACGCGAATGCTGCTCTCGATGAGCCACAGCAACGACGGCAATTATCGCTCCATTCGCGATGCCGCCTGGGAGCACGACCGGCACCCCAACGACTGGCGGGAGATGACCCGCTACAGCGCGACGTTGTCTCAGCAGGCCGGCAGCGGCAGTCTGTCATTTAACGGAATCTGGAGTGAGGATGTCCGCCACCACCGCTGGCGCTCATATCAGCTGGGCTATGCCAACCGCTATGGTCAGCTCAATTATTATCTGTATGCCCAGCAGAGCCAGGATATCCATCACCGCAATAATCAGGTGGTGGGCGTCTCCTTTTCGCTGCCGTTCGGGCAGGCGGGCAGCCTGACCACCCGCTTTAACCACGATAAAAACTACGGCAGCCAGCTGCAGTCCAGCTATACCGGCAGCGCAGGCGAGAAAAACGCCTTCAGCTACGGTTTGACCGCCAGCTACGACATGCCGCGGGAGAACCCAAATGAAGCCAGCGTTGCGGCCAACGGTAGCCTGCGGACGGATTATGCGTACCTGAACGCCAGCGCCAGCGCCGGTCGCCATCAGCAGCAGTACTCGCTGGGGGCATCGGGCGCCCTGGTAGCGCATCAGGGCGGCATGACCGCCACCCCCGAACTGGGGGAAACCTTCGCCATTGTGGAAGCGCCCGGCGCGGTGGGGGCCCGGGTGGCTAACCGCCTTGGACAGCCGATTAACCGCCAGGGTTTTACGATCATCCCTTACCTCGATCCCTTTACCGCTAACTGGCTGGATCTCGATCCGCAGGGTCTGAACGACCATGTGGAGATTGTCTCCAGCAGCACGACGGTGGTGCCCGATTCGGGCGCGGCGGTGAAGGTCAAATTTGTCACGCGTACCGGCTATCCCTGGTTTGCCCATGTCACGCTGCCGGATGGCGCGGCGCCCCCGCTGGGCGCGGAGGTGTTCGACGACAACGGTCGGGCGGTTGGCGCCGTCGGTCAGGGCGGGCTGCTGTATGCCCGAGTGCCGCAAGACCACGGCAGCGTCTCGGTAGTATGGGGCGAACGCAGCGGGCAACGCTGCCGGTTGGCCTATGCCATCCGCGACGACGCGGTGCAGCAGGTTAGCAGCGGCACGCCGCATAAGGTCTGCCGGCCGGGAATAAAGGAGAAGTAATATGAAAAAAATCATCGCATCAGGGGTACCTCTTCTGCTGGCCGGCGGGTACTGCGCTTCGCTGTCGGCAGCGTGCCAGATGGTCAGTGGCAAAACTATCGAGTATTCAGTGAACGTCAGCCAGGCCAGTATCAACCTTGACGTCAGCGATCTCCCCATCGGCTCCCTGCTATACAGCTACGGAGGAATGATTATCACTAATAACGAACGCTGGGAGATCGCCTGCAGCGGCAGCGAGCCCGGCGGGTTTCAGAGCATTGGCGGTTCCCGGGTCGGCCCGGCGGGAGACGGCAAGCCGGGGGATATCTACAGCATCGACCGCCTGCCGGGCATCGGCTACAGCTTTCAGATGGGGGAACAGGATGGAATTAATTTCGATCCCCTGTTCACGGCCTGGCCTTCCGCGCCGGTATTTTCCGGCCAGCGCGCATTTCAGGCGGAAAATAAAAAACCGACCATCTATTTCTGGCGGATTGCCGATAACGGCGGTCTACCGCCGCCGGGCGAATATTGCCTTAATGATTACCTTGGCGATATTTATCTTGGCGGAGTACAGGCGATGCGCTTCAGCGTCAGCGGGCTCTGTATTCAGGTCAAATCACCCACCTGCAAGATTACTGACGACAGTAAAAACATTAACGTCTTCCTCGGACGGCATAACAAAACCGCATTTACCGGGCTCAACAGCACCACCGCCCCGGTTCCTTTTAACATCAACCTGACGAACTGTGAAAATGTCGGCAGCGTGTTTATGCAGTTTAACGCGACGGTGGACAGCGCTGTCGCCGCCAACGAAGTGATTAAAATCGATGACCAACCTGAAGGGGCATCCGGACTTGGCGTGCAGATCCTCAGTGCCGGCGGCTCGCTGGTGCCGCTAAACCAGGTGAGCCAGGTCTGGTCCGGGAAAAAAGGCAGTCAGACGAACTATCGTTTATCCTATCAGGCCCGCTATATCCAGACGCAGCCCGCAGTGACTGCGGGCGAAGCGAACGCCAGCGCGACCTTCGTGGTGACTTATAACTGATCTGCCTGGCGGCGCGGCGCCGTCAGGCATGCGCCAGTAAAGGAAACATCAACTTCCTGTCTTTAAACAGGTTTTCCTTCTGGTCATAGACGAAGAGGATATCTTCTCCCTCTATCTTCTCATACTCGCCGAGCCGGTCTTCACTGGGGGTAAAACCGAGGATGGCCTGGTAAACGTGGTCATCGGCCAGTTCGTTGACCAGCGTCGACAGGCTCTTGCCCACGTCGCAGAATAGATCAAAGCAGATCAGCACCGGACCGTTTTGCATGGCGATGACCACCGCCTCATTTTTTGCCGAGTAATAGACAAAATGCTTCATAAAGGCTGAGCAGTAAAACATCAGCAGGCCAAAGTTATGCTCCACCCGCAGCGGTGAGAACGGGTTGGATTTTTCATAGTAATGGCGGAGCAGGGCGACATCGTCAGCGCTGTCCATATCCAGTTTACGAAAATCACCGGCTCGCGGGGAGACCGGCATAATATATTGATACTCTTCGCTGCGGGTGAAGCCAAATTTGGGGTAAAAATCCACCGTGGTGGGATTGGCGAATAAAAAGAAGGCGTCCGCCTCCTGCTGCCAGTCCTGCAGGATGTGATGGATAAGCTGGCCGGCTAATCCCTTATTACGGTGGTCCGGCTCGGTCATCACGGTGCCAATCTGAATATAACGCCGGGGCGCGCCCTGCCAGCGCAGGTCGATGATGTTGGCCGAAGCGTTAGCGATAACTTTATTGCGTTCGACAAAAGCATAGGGGATATAGGCATCGGTCCAGTAACCTTGCTGATACCACTCTTCAAAAGACAGGTCAAAAGTCTTAACGGCAAGGTCAATGAAGCTTTTTCTTAATGGGTTATTTTCTCTGACTTGCTTCACTAATTGATAATTCATTGTCATAGTTCCTTCTCACTATGGCTTCTGAAAGCGGCGACGTCGGCAAAGGCACTTGCGTCGAATGAGCGCTGTAAACGTAGCATATCTGGGAAAAGGATCCGCAATGTCGATGCTTAACCTTTGCCCCAGTCACAAATAACCGCATGCTGGCCGTGTCAAACCGGGCGAAACGGACTGTTTGCGTTCGCTATCGCCATAATAAAGCGTGAGTAAAAGAGGTATTGGTCGAGAGGCTGAGGCAAATGTACTGGCTATTTTATCGACAATCGGCCGGGCCGTAGAGGTTAGGTTTATTTATTTATGCATTAAACAGGAAATTTTACGCGTTGCGTCTAATAATAGAGTAGTCCCCAGCGTAAGGGCTGAATTTATCCTGGAATCGGCTTATAATAACGCGCTTTGTGATTGAGTATTACCGCACGAATTGGAAAAATACTACGTGCAGGATCCGCTACTTTATTTCGCGGTTTTTGCTCAGCTATTATTGAGTGAATTAACAGGATTACTATGTCAAATTTACCCAAATTTTCCCGCGCGCTGTTGCACCCGCGTTACTGGCTATTGTGGCTGGGAATTGGCTTTTTGTGGCTGCTGGTGCAATTACCGTATCCGGTGATCTACCGTCTGGGAACGGCGCTTGGGCGGCTGGCAATGCGGGTGATGAAAAGCCGCGCGCGGATTGCCAGACGTAATCTCGAACTCTGCTTTCCCGAGATGAGCGCCGCCGACCGCGAGGCGCTGCTGGTGAAAAACTTTGAATCGCTGGGCATGGGGCTGATGGAGACCGGCATGGCCTGGTTCTGGCCGACGCACCGGGTAGCGCGCTGGACCGAGACCAGCGGCGTTAACGAGGTGGTGGAGCTTCTGGAAGAAAAGCAGGGCATTTTACTGATCGGTATCCATTTTCTGACCCTCGAAATGGGTGCGCGAATGTACGGCATGTTTACCCCAGGCATTGGCGTCTACCGGCCCAACGATAACCCGCTGATTGACTGGCTGCAAACCTGGGGACGCTTGCGCTCTAACAAGACCATGTTGGATCGAAAAAATCTGAAAGGGATGGTCAGGGCGCTAAAAGAGGGGGAAATTCTCTGGTACGCGCCGGATCATGACTACGGTCCGGCCAGCAGCGTCTTCGCCCCGCTGTTTGCCGTCGAACAGGCGGCGACCACCACCGGTACCTGGATGCTGGCGAAAATGTCCGGGGCGACGATTGTGCCGTTTGTTCCGCGGCGCAAGCCCAACGGCATGGGGTATGAATTGATCTCCCTGACGCCGGAGCGCACGCCGCCGCTGGCGAGCGCCGAGGTTACGGCGGCCTGGATGAATCAGATTATCGAACAGTGCATCCTGATGGCGCCCGAGCAATACATGTGGCTGCACCGGCGCTTTAAGACCCGCCCGGAAGGAGTACCGCCGCGTTACTGAACGCCTCGGCCAAAAAATAAGCGCATCGGTAGCACGCTCAGTAAATCGCCGTGTATACTGAAAGGGCCTGACTGAAGGCTAATTCCAAGGAGATTGCAGGATGAAAAAAGTGATAGTCGCGTTAGCCCTTTCCGCCGTTGCATTTGGCGCCTCCGCCGCGCAGTTGATTACCAAAGAAGAAGTGAAACACTTCAAACTGACCAAAGTCGGGCCGATCTCGGTGGGGCCGTCCGGTGGCGAATTCTCTTCGCCTTCCGATCTGCACGATCAGCTCTCCAAGCTGGCCGATGAGAAAGGCGGAAAGTACTACGTGATCACCGCTGCGCGTGAGCATGGCCCTAACTTTGAAGCCACAGCGGAAGTGTATAAATAACCTTTTTTAAAGCGTGCCGTATCGGCGCGCAACGCACTGAGCCTGGAGCGCGTTAAGCCTCCGGGCTTATTTTTTTCTGCTATCGGAATTGCCTTAGGCAATAGCGGCAGCGGAAATGCGTTTTTATCGCTATATATAGATTTCATGATCACGATGTTAATGAATTATTGCTTTTTATTGTTAATAAAGAGCCAATTCTGACCTAATGCCTGAGGGAGTGACCCCTGGCAAAAATAGGTAGGACAAATGTGTTATCATCGCGCCTTTCCCTTTTTGTCTGGGGCTTTCTTGTATGCTACAACCTGTTGTTCGCGTCGGTGAATGGCTGGTAACCCCCTCTGTAAACCAAATCAGCAGGAAGGGGCGCCAGCTTACCCTTGAACCGCGTTTAATCGATCTTCTGGTCTTTTTTGCCCGCCATCCGGGGGAAGTGCTTAGCCGGGACGAGCTTATCGAAAACGTCTGGACCCGGAACGTTGTGACCAGCCACGTCGTCACGCAGAGTATTTCTGAACTGCGCAAGTCGCTCAAAGACGGCGACGACGTTAGCCTTGAGTACATCGCGACGGTACCCAAACGGGGGTATAAGCTCACGGTGCCGGTGATCTGGTGCACCGAAGAGGGGGAGGAGCTAGCCCCGTCGATGGAGGCGCTGACGCCTTCGCCGTCGACCGCCGTTCCTGCGCCGTCGACCGCCGTTCCTGCGCCGTCGGCCGCCGGTGCGCCATCCGACGTCTCTGTCCCTCTCCCTGATGCCGCCGCGCCGCCACCGGCTCCTACCGTGGCCAGCGCGCCGTCAGGCCGCAAGCGCCTCACTACCGCTCTGGTGTGGGGGCTGTTCCTGTTGGCGCTGGGCACCTGCGTGGCGCTGGTGGCGCTGTCGAGCATGGAATCGCGGCCGCCGGTCAACAAGGCGCGTCTGCTGCTCAATCCGCGCGATATCGATATCCACCTGGTGAATGGCAACTCCTGCGCTAACTGGTCGTCGCAGCACTCCTACGCCGTAGGACTGGCCAGCCTGATCACCACCTCGCTGAACACCTTCTCGACCTTTATGGTGCATGACAAAACGGACTACAACATCAATGAGCCGAGCAGCTCCGGGAAAACGCTGACCATCGAGTTCGTCAATCAGCGCCACTATCGGGCGCAGCAGTGCTTTATGTCGGTCCAGCTGGTGGACAACGCCGACAGCTCGACGATGCTGGATAAGCGCTACTTTGTGACCAACGATAACCAGCTGACCATCCAGAACGATCTGATGAACAGCCTGTCGGATGCCCTGGCGCAGCCGTGGCCGGCGCGAATGCAGGCGATGCTCAGGCAATATCAGCCCTCGCAAAGCGTGGCGTTAACCTATTTCTACCAGTCGCATCAGCTGTTAATGAAGGGCGACGTCGATTCATTAAGTAAGGCCAGTAGCCTGCTGGATGATGTGATTAAGCGGGCGCCGGATTTTATTTACGCCTATGCCGAAAAAACGCTGGTGGATGTATTGCGCCATTCACAACAGCCGCTGGATGATAAACAGCTGGCCGCCCTCTACAGTGAAGTCGAGCGGGTAGGGGCGATGCCGGGTATAAAAGACATGGCGATTTATTATCAAATAAAAGCGGTGGATTCATTGGGGAAGGGCAAAGTCGACGAAGCAAATACCGCAATTAATAGTGCGATTGATTTAGAGATGTCATGGCTAAATTATGTGCTGTTAGGCAAAGTCTATGAGATGAAAGGTGAGAACCGTCTGGCTGCCGATTCTTACATCACGGCGTTTAATTTACGTCCTGGCGAAGATACCCTGTACTGGATTGAAAATGGGGTTTTCCAGACGTCGGTTAACCGAGTCGTTCCATATCTCGACAACTTTCTCTCTTCAGAATAAGTAAACCCTCATCATGTAAAAGGTTTTGGGCATGGTGAGGTTAAATTTATGTTTCTCATGAAGCCTCTTGTTGTTATTTTTATTTAGCATTCAGGAGGCTTTAAATAACAGTTGGGTAACACACCTTCCTCCTTATAAGTTGCTGTAATACAACGATGTTTATCTTTTTCTGACACCCTGTTGTCATGTTTATATGTTAAGCGAAAAAGGTCAAAATATCATTTGTCTGATGTTTGTTTTTATATCACTTTATCTTTAGGACTTATCTCGTACAAATCAGTAATCTTGTTGGCAGTTGGTCGGGTCAATTAATGGTTCTGTATCATGATCTGTACCTCCCAAATAAACTTAGGAGAAAAACAACCATGAGTTCTGCCAAGAAGATCGGGCTATTTGCCTGTACCGGTGTCGTCGCCGGTAATATGATGGGGAGCGGGATTGCATTATTACCTGCGAACCTGGCCAGCATCGGTGGTATTGCCATTTGGGGCTGGGTGATTTCAATTATTGGTGCGATGTCTCTGGCTTATGTTTATGCCCGACTGGCCACTAAAAACCCGCAGCAGGGCGGTCCTATTGCCTACGCTGGAGAAATATCTCCGGCATTCGGTTTCCAGACCGGTGTCCTTTATTATCATGCAAACTGGATTGGTAACCTGGCCATCGGGATTACCGCAGTTTCTTATCTCTCTACGTTCTTCCCAATTTTAAATAACCCGGTGCCAGCAGGTATTGCCTGTATTGCCATCGTGTGGATCTTTACTTTCGTTAATATGCTCGGCGGGACCTGGGTCAGCCGTCTGACCACTATTGGTCTGGTACTGGTGCTTATTCCGGTAGTCATGACCGCGGTCGTCGGCTGGCACTGGTTTGATGTCGCTACCTATCAGGCGAACTGGAATACCTCCAGCACCACCGATAGCCACGCGGTTATTAAAAGTATCCTGCTCTGCCTGTGGGCCTTCGTTGGCGTAGAATCCGCCGCCGTGAGTACCGGGATGGTGAAAAACCCGAAACGTACCGTGCCGCTGGCTACCATGCTGGGCACTGCGATGGCCGGTATCGTCTACATCGCCGCGACTCAGGTTATCGCCGGTATGTATCCTGCTTCTCAGATGGCCGCGTCCGGTGCGCCGTTCGCAATTAGCGCCTCTACCATCCTCGGCGGCTGGGCTGCACCGATGGTATCCGCTTTCACCGCCTTTGCCTGCCTGACTTCTCTGGGCTCGTGGATGATGCTGGTTGGCCAGGCCGGTGTACGTGCCGCCAACGACGGTAACTTCCCGAAAGTGTATGGCGAAGTTGATAACAACGGTATTCCGAAAAAAGGCCTGCTGCTGGCCGCAGTGAAAATGACCGCGCTGATGGTGCTGATTACCCTGATGAACTCCGCCGGTGGTAAAGCCTCTGACCTGTTCGGCGAACTGACCGGTATCGCGGTACTGCTGACCATGCTGCCTTACTTCTACTCCTGTGTTGACCTGATTCGTTTCGAAGGCATCAACATCCGTAACTTCGTTAGCCTGATTTGTTCGGTACTGGGTTGCGTGTTCTGCTTCATCGCGCTGATGGGCGCAAGCTCCTTCGAACTGGCCGGCACTTTCATCGTTAGCCTGATTATCCTGATGTTCTACGGTCGCAAAATGCACCAGCGCCAGAACAACGCATCGGATAACAACACCACCGCTAACGCGCACTAATCAGTAACCCGTTTTCCTGAGGCTCCTTCCATCACCTGTCATCACGCGACGGGAGGGGCTTTCTACATCTGGAGATTTGACTATGAACGTTATTGCAATCATGAATCACATGGGGGTTTACTTCAAAGAAGAACCCATCCGTGAACTGCATCGTGCTCTCGAACGCCTGGACTTCCGTATTGTCTACCCGAACGACCGTGACGACTTATTAAAACTTATTGAAAACAACTCTCGTCTGTGCGGCGTGATCTTCGACTGGGATAAATACAATCTCGAACTGTGCGAAGAAATCAGCAAAATGAACGAGTACATGCCGCTGTATGCGTTCGCTAACACCTACTCCACCCTGGACGTTAGCCTGAACGATCTGCGCATGCAGGTTCGCTTCTTCGAATATGCGCTGGGCGCTGCGGAAGATATCGCGAACAAAATCAAACAGAACACTGACGAATACATCGACACCATTCTGCCGCCGCTGACCAAAGCGCTGTTCAAATATGTCCGTGAAGGTAAATATACCTTCTGTACCCCAGGCCACATGGGTGGTACCGCGTTCCAGAAAAGCCCGGTAGGCAGCATCTTCTATGATTTCTTTGGCTCCAACACCATGAAATCCGATATCTCCATTTCGGTTTCTGAACTGGGTTCCCTGCTGGACCACAGCGGCCCGCACAAAGAAGCGGAAGAGTATATCGCTCGCGTGTTTAACGCAGAACGCAGCTACATGGTGACCAACGGTACTTCTACCGCTAACAAAATCGTCGGCATGTACTCCGCGCCGGCCGGCAGCACCGTGCTGATTGACCGTAACTGCCACAAATCGCTGACTCACCTGATGATGATGAGCGACATTACGCCGATCTACTTCCGTCCGACCCGTAACGCCTACGGTATCCTCGGCGGTATTCCGCAGAGCGAATTCCAGCACGCGACTATCGCCAAGCGTGTGAAAGAGACGCCGAATGCGACCTGGCCGGTACACGCGGTTATCACCAACTCAACCTATGATGGTCTGCTGTACAACACCGACTTCATCAAGAAAACCCTGGATGTGAAATCCATCCACTTTGACTCCGCGTGGGTGCCTTACACCAACTTCTCGCCGATCTATGAAGGCAAATGCGGGATGAGCGGCGGCCGCGTCGAAGGGAAAGTGATTTATGAAACCCAGTCCACGCACAAACTGCTGGCGGCGTTCTCCCAGGCGTCGATGATCCACGTGAAAGGCGACGTAAACGAAGAGACCTTCAACGAAGCCTACATGATGCACACCACCACCTCTCCACACTACGGGATCGTGGCCTCCACCGAAACCGCGGCGGCGATGATGAAGGGGAACGCTGGTAAGCGTCTGATCGACGGCTCTATTGAACGTTCCATTAAGTTCCGTAAAGAGATCAAACGTCTGAAAGGCGAGTCTGACGGCTGGTTCTTCGACGTCTGGCAGCCGGAGCATATCGATGGTCCTGAATGCTGGCCGCTGCGTTCCGACAGCGCATGGCACGGTTTCAAAAACATCGATAACGAACACATGTACCTCGACCCGATCAAAGTCACGCTGCTGACTCCGGGGATGAAGAAAGACGGCACCATGGATGACTTCGGTATTCCGGCAAGCATCGTGGCGAAATACCTCGACGAACACGGCATCGTGGTTGAGAAAACCGGTCCGTACAACCTGCTGTTCCTGTTCAGTATCGGTATCGATAAGACTAAAGCGCTGAGCCTGCTGCGTGCGCTGACCGACTTCAAACGCGCGTTCGACCTGAACCTGCGGGTGAAAAACATGCTGCCGTCGCTGTACCGTGAAGATCCTGAATTCTATGAAAACATGCGTATTCAGGACCTCGCGCAGAACATTCACAAACTGATTGAGCATCACAACCTGCCGGATCTGATGTTCCGCGCGTTTGAAGTGCTGCCATCGATGGTGATGACCCCGTATGCCGCGTTCCAGAAAGAGCTGCACGGTCAGACGGAAGAAGTGTATCTCGAAGAGATGGTCGGCCGCGTCAACGCCAACATGATCCTGCCGTATCCTCCGGGAGTGCCGCTGGTGATGCCGGGTGAGATGATCACCGAAGAGAGCCGTCCGGTGCTGGAGTTCCTGCAGATGCTGTGCGAAATCGGCGCCCACTATCCAGGCTTCGAAACCGATATCCACGGCGCCTATCGTCAGGCGGATGGTCGTTACACCGTTAAAGTGCTGAAAGAAGAGAATAACAAGTAATAGACGCACACCAGGGAAGTGGCTTGCCACTTCCCTTTTTCACGCTGCAAGGAGAACACATGAAAACACCCTCACAGCCGCGCGCGATTTACTACATCGTTGCGATCCAGATCTGGGAGTACTTCAGCTTTTACGGCATGCGCGCCTTACTCATCCTTTACCTTACCCACCAGCTTGGCTTCGACGACAGCCACGCCATCAGCCTGTTCAGCGCTTACGCATCTCTGGTTTACGTTACCCCTATTCTCGGCGGCTGGCTTGCCGACCGCCTGCTCGGCAACCGCACGGCGGTAATTGCCGGGGCGCTGTTGATGACCCTCGGCCATGTGGTGCTGGGCGTTGAGTCGACCTCCGCATGGAGTTTGTACGTCGCGCTGGCGATCATCATCTGCGGCTACGGCCTGTTTAAATCCAATATTAGCTGCCTGCTCGGCGAACTGTACGCTCACGACGACCCGCGTCGCGACGGCGGTTTCTCGCTGCTGTACGCCGCCGGCAACGTCGGCTCGATTGCCGCGCCCATCGCCTGCGGACTGGCGGCGCAGTGGTACGGCTGGCATATCGGCTTCGCCCTTGCGGGGATCGGTATGTTTATCGGCCTGATGATTTTCTTAAGCGGCAGCCGCCACTTCCGGCATACCCGCGGCGTCGATAAACCGGCGCTGCGGGCGGTGAAGTTCGTGCTGCCGACCTGGGGCTGGCTGCTGGTGATGCTCTGCCTGGCGCCGGTATTTTTCACTCTGCTGCTGCAAAACAACTGGTCCGGCTATCTGCTGGCGATCGTCTGCCTGTTCGCTGCCCAGATGGTGGCGCGGATCATGATCAAAGCCCCGGAGCATCGACGCGCGCTGTGGCAGATCGTCCTGCTGATGCTTGCCGGAACGCTGTTCTGGATGCTGGCGCAGCAGGGCGGGAGCTCGATTAGCCTGTTTATCGACCACTTCGTCAATCGTCGTCTGCTGAACTGGGACGTGCCGACCGCGCTGTTCCAGTCAGTTAACGCGATAGCGGTGATGGCGGCCGGCGTGGTGCTGGCGTGGCTGATGCGCCCGGAAGGCAGCGTGCGTTCTGTGCTGCGCGTCTGGCTGAAATTTTCTTTCGGCCTGCTGCTGATGGGCGGCGGCTTTATGCTGCTGGCGCTCAATGCCCGCCATGGCGCGGCTGACGGTCAGGCCTCAATGGGCATGATGGTCGCCGGGCTGGCGATGATGGGCTTTGCCGAACTGTTTATCGACCCGGTGGCGATGGCGCAAATCACCCGTCTGAACATGCCCGGCGTCACCGGGGTGTTGACCGGGATCTATATGCTGGCCACCGGCGCGGTGGCCAACTGGCTGGCGGGCGTGGTCGCCCAGCAAACCACCGAATCGCAAATCAGCGATACGGCGATTGCCGCCTATCAGCATTTCTTCGCGCAGATGGGCGAATGGACCCTCGGCTGCGTGGCGGTGATGGTCATTATCGCCTTTGCCGCGGCCTGTAGCGTTGGCAAACGTCGTGCGGCTGCCGGTGAAATTACCGGCGGCGGCGCCTGACGCTCGTCCCGGCTCGTGGCGTAAACACCTTGTCCGGGCTGCGATTCGTAGCCCCGGTAAGCGCAGCGCGACCGGGGGCATTACCTCAACAGCGGAGCGCGAAGTCGCTCCTTGCACAGCTTAGTGAACAGGAGGGGGATATTCTGGCATGCGCGGAGGCCAACGATAAAAAATACCGTTACTGAAGCCATAGCTGAGTGAGATCAGCTTGGAGTGAATCCAGGATCGTTAAGATTGTGCTCTGGTGTCTTCCCAGAGACAGGCCGCGCGGAAGGGTGACCTGGTTCAATTTATCGAAGCTAGTTTGAAAGCAAGGTTATGAGGAATCCATATGTCTGAACAACAAGCACAAGGTGCCGATGAGGCCATTGACCTTAATAATGAACTGAAAGCTCGTCGCGAAAAACTGGCTGCGCTGCGTGAGCAGGGCGTAGCTTTCCCCAACGATTTCCGTCGCGATCATACCTCTGACCAATTGCATGCTGAATTCGATGCGAAGGACAACGATGAACTCGCTTCCCTGAACGTTGAAGTTGCGGTGGCTGGTCGGATGATGACCCGTCGCGTGATGGGCAAAGCCTCCTTCGTCACCCTCCAGGACGTCGGCGGCCGCATTCAGCTGTACGTGGCGCGCGATGACCTGCCGGAAGGCGTCTACAACGAACAGTTTAAGAAATGGGACCTCGGCGATATCATCGCCGCCCGCGGCAAGCTGTTCAAAACGCAAACCGGCGAACTCTCGATCCACTGCACCGAGCTGCGCCTGCTGACCAAAGCCCTGCGCCCGCTGCCGGATAAATTCCACGGCCTGCAGGATCAGGAAGTTCGCTATCGCCAGCGCTATCTGGATCTGATCGCCAACGAAGAGTCGCGTCATACGTTCCGTATCCGTTCGCAGATCCTCGCCACCATGCGCCAGTTCATGGTGGCTCGTGGCTTTATGGAAGTCGAAACCCCGATGATGCAGGTGATCCCAGGCGGGGCGTCCGCCCGTCCGTTCATCACCCATCACAACGCGCTGGATCTGGATATGTACCTGCGCATCGCGCCGGAACTGTATCTGAAACGTCTGGTGGTTGGCGGTTTTGAACGCGTGTTTGAAATCAACCGCAACTTCCGCAACGAAGGGATCTCGGTACGCCATAACCCAGAGTTCACCATGATGGAACTGTATATGGCGTATGCGGACTACAAAGACCTGATCGAACTGACCGAGTCGTTGTTCCGCACCCTGGCGCAGACGGTGCTGGGCAAAACCGAAGTGCCGTATGGCGACCAGGTGTTTGATTTCGGCAAGCCGTTTGAAAAACTGACCATGCGGGAAGCGATCAAGAAACACCGTCCGGAAACCAACATGGCGGATCTGGATAACTTCGACGCGGCGAAAGCGCTGGCGGAATCTATCGGTATTCAGGTAGAGAAAAGCTGGGGGCTGGGACGCATAGTTACCGAAATCTTTGACGAAGTGGCGGAAGCGCATCTGATTCAGCCGACCTTCATCACCGAATACCCGGCGGAAGTTTCTCCGCTGGCGCGCCGTAACGACGTCAACCCGGAAATCACTGACCGCTTTGAATTCTTCATCGGCGGCCGCGAAATCGGTAACGGTTTCAGCGAGCTGAACGATGCCGAAGACCAGGCGCAGCGCTTCCAGGATCAGGTGAACGCCAAAGCGGCGGGCGATGACGAAGCGATGTTCTACGACGAAGACTACGTGACCGCCCTCGAGTACGGCCTGCCGCCGACCGCCGGTCTGGGTATCGGTATCGACCGCATGGTGATGCTGTTTACCAACAGCCATACCATCCGCGACGTGATCCTCTTCCCGGCCATGCGTCCGCAGAAGTAATCCATTGCACTCCCTCCCGGCCTGCGCCGGGAGGTTCTCCCTGCATTATCCCCGGCCTGTCGGCAGAGCGATGTTATTAAAGGACTTTTTGCAACGTGCCGCGCTGGCTGCCGTTTGCCCATACGCCGTTAAAGGCGTCGTTCAGCGTAAAGGCTGAGCTTTTCACCCGGAAGGTCAGTTTACCCTGGCTGGCTTTCGCCGCCTCAACCAGATGGCCGCGGGTTTTCACCGTTTTAGCGGTGACGGTAATCTCATCAATTTTATCGCCATACTCCGTATAAACATACCAGGTGCCCACCCAGGGGCCGAAGCCGCTATCGGCGTGCTGTGCGGCGGCGGCATTCTCGGCTTTGGTTTGATGAATATCGCAGGTGATCCCGTCGGTCATCTGCGTGCAGCCGGAACGTTCAAGCTGTTCCCGGTATTTCGTGCTAATGGCGTGGGCCGGCGCGGCGGCGACCAGCGCCAGGGTCAGGGTGGTGAAAAGCCAGGTCTTATTCATCTTATTGTTTCTCATCGCGATAGCGGCGTGCCGGGCCAGAGAGAGGGATACACGTTGGTGTATTCTCCCGTTGGCGTCAGAATAAAATAACCCAACCAGTCCTGATAAGTAATTAGCAAGACGCTCTGGGGTTATTTATTAGTAAAACATCAAAGTTTCATGCTTATTTCGCAAGCCAACCTTCCCATTGCTTGTCATATTATTGCAGAGAGAATGTTAATTATTTGATGTTTTAAAAGCGGCTATGTGTCATTCAGGCAAATAACAGCAGGCCTGTCCTTGGCGCACGGCAAAAGCCCGCGCTGGTGCGGTGTTGAGTTTTTTTCATATTGCTATCATCATATTTCGAATGAAAGGGATAACCTCTGAAGCGGGTTATTAAGCCAGTAATTTTTATCCGCAAAATAAGCCGGCGGCAAGCATTATTTCCATTTATTTTTCAGGGTTACCTGAAATAGCGAATATACCGCCAGCGCAATGATGGATTTCCATCATTTCTCCGTTTTCATCGTCGGTCGTCACCTGCTTATAGTGACGCCAGACAAGACCACAGGGTGGAAAGGAGAACAAGATGGCGACAGAGCAACTGCGGTGGGGCGTGAGCCCCCTGTGCTGGACCAACGATGTACTCGAGGATTTAGGCGGTGATATTCCCCTGGATACCTGCCTGCGCGAGGCACGGGAGGCGGGCTATCAGGGCATTGAGTTAGGACGGAAATTTCCCCGCCAGGCATCAACCCTGGGCCCGCTGCTGGCGGCGGCCGACCTGCGCCTGGCGTCCGGCTGGTACAGCGGCATGCTGGCCGACCGCAGCGTGGAAGCGGAGCTGGAGGCGGTACGGGAGCACGCCCAGCTCCTCCGGCAGCTCGGCGCGAAGGTGATGGTTTACGGCGAATGCGGGCAACTGCCAGGTGAAACCCCGCTTGATGAGCCTATTTCGCTCTCGCCGCCGTTAAGCCGCGTCAGCCTGGCGGCGTATTGCCACAAGCTGAATACCTTTGCCGACCTGCTGCTGCGCGACTATGACCTCCAGCTGGCCTATCACCATCATCTGATGATGCTGGTGGAGCACGATGACGAGCTGGAGCGGTTTCTGTCTCACACCCATGACAACGTCGGGCTGGCGTTTGATACCGGGCACGCCTTTGTCGCCGGGGTCGAGATCCCGCGCGTACTGCACAAATATGGCCACCGTATCCGCCATCTGCATCTGAAAGACGTGCGTCCGCAGGTGCTGGGGCGTCTGTATCGGGAAAACCTGAGCTTTAACGAGGCGGTGCGCGCCGGGCTGTTTACCATCCCAGGCGACGGCTGCATCGACTATGCGCCGATCCTCGACTTTGTCCGGGACAGCGACTACCGCGGCTGGCTGATTATCGAAGCCGAGCAGGACCCGGCGATGGCGCCGCCGCTGGCCACCGCCAGCCGCGCCTATGCCTGGCTGGCGCACCATTTATCTTCCCCTTCATCGTCAGAGGAGTACGCATCATGAGCGCGCGGTTAAATATTGGCCTTATCGGCTCAGGTTTTATGGGGCAGGCACACGCTGACGCTTACCGTCGCGCGGCGATGTTCTATCCCGATCTGCCCAAGCGCCCGCATCTCTACGCGCTGGCGGATCAGGATCAGGCGATGGCCGAACGCCACGCGGCGAAACTGGGGGCGGAAAAGGCCTACGGCGACTGGCGCGAGCTGGTAAACGATCCGCAGGTTGATGTGGTGGATATCACCTCGCCGAACCATCTGCACTACACAATGGCGATGGCGGCGATCGCGGCGGGTAAACATGTCTATTGCGAGAAGCCGCTGGCGGTCAATGAGCAGCAGGCGCAGGAGATGGCGCAGGCGGCACGGCGCGCGGGGGTGAAGACCATGGTGGCCTTTAACAACATCAAAACGCCGGCGGCGCTGCTGGCAAAGCAGATTATCGCCCGGGGAGATATTGGCGAACCGGTGCGCTTTCGCGGCACCTTTGATCAGGGGTTTTATAACGACCCGAACCTGCCCTGGTCCTGGCGCTGCTCGAAAACCCTCGGCGGCAGCGGGGCGCTTGGCGACCTCGGCGCCCATACCCTGTCCGTCGCCCAGTTTTTGCTGGGCGGGATCCGTGAAGTGACCGCCAGCGCGCAAACCTGCCTGCGCCAGCGTCCGGTGCCGCAGACCGATGCCGGGTATGCCAGCCAGGTCGCGGTCGATGCCGAGTGGCGGGAAGTGGAAAATGACGATCAGGTTCAGTGCCTGGTCAATTTCGACAGCGGCGCCGCGGGGGTGATTGAGGCCTCGCGCATCGCCGCCGGGCGGATCTTCGGCGTGTTCTGGGAGGTCTCCGGCACCGAAGGCACGCTGTATATGGACGGGGAGCGCTTTAACGAGCTGCAGGTCTATCGCTTCAACGATGATAAACATGACCGCGGCTTTAAGACGCTGTATGCCGGGAGCCAGATCCCGGCCTATGCCGGCTTCTTCGGCTTCGATTTTGGCGGCGGCGGGCTGGGCTATTTTGACGTCAAGGTGATCGAAGTGCATGACCTGGTGCAGGGGATTTGCGGGGAGGGCGACTGCTATCCCAACTTTGAATTTGGTTTGCAGAATCAGCGCGTGCTGTCGGCGATTGAAGCCTCGATGGCCAGCCGTCGCTGGGTGAACGTGGTTAAAGACTAAGGAGCCGCTATGTTTCCGTCACACTTACCAACCCCGCGCCGCCCGGCGGCGCAGAGCATTCCCATCCTGCGCTGGGGCATTATCGGTCCTGGCTGGATCGCCGAGCGCTTTGTGCACTCATTGAAAACCTACAGCCGGCAGCAGGTGGTGGCGGTGGTTTCCCGCAGCCAGGCGAAGGCCGACCGGGTGGCCGCGGAATGGGGGATCCCCCAGGCTTACGGCCAGGTGGAGGAGATGCTGGCGCGTCCGGATATTGATGCGGTGTATATTGCGACGCCGCACAACCATCACTTTCCCGACGGCATGCAGGCGCTGAAGGCGGGCAAACACGTGCTGATAGAGAAACCCTTCGCCCTCAACCTCGGCGAAGGGCGTGAGCTGCAGGCCGAAGCCGCCCGCCAGGGGAAGCTGGCGCTGGAGGCAATGTGGTGCGATTACGCGCCGAAATATGATGTGATCCGCCAGTTGCTGGAGGATGGGGCGCTCGGCGACCTGCATACCCTGCTGGCCGATCACGGCGAGTATTTCACCCGCGACCACCGCATCTTCAATGCCGATCTTGCCGGCGGGCCGATGATGGACCTCGGCAGTTATGTGACCTCGTTTGCGCTGATGGTGGGCGGCATGCCGCAGGAGATTGTCGCCCGCGGCAGCGCCACGGCGGAGGGGCTTAACGGTCAGACGTCGATGCTGTTTAGCTGGCAGAACGGGATGCAGGGGTTGTTAAACACCACTTTGTTCAGCAACACGCCGGGCGGGGCGGTGGTGGCCGGACGCCAGGCGACCCTGACGATCGACGGCCAGTTTTACGCCCCCGGCGGCTTCACGCTCGCCGCCAGCCAGGGCGGGCAGGTGCTGCGCTGGGAAGAGCCGCGCAATCGCTACGACCAGCTGTTCTGGCAGGCGGAGCATTTTGCCTGGTGCATCGGGCAGGGGTTGCAGGACTCGCCGCTGCGGCCGCTCAGTCGGGTGCTGCAGAATCTGCAGGTGATGGATGAGGTGCGGCGCCAGGTGGGCGCGGTGTTTAACGAAGAACGTTAAGGAGCCGGCCGGGCATTGGTTTGCAGATAGCGCGAGCGTATCTGCCATTGCCCGGCAAAAGGACGCGTACGATGCCTGATGTCTGTTGCCCGGCGGCGCTGTGCTTGCACGGGCCTGGGATATCTATGCAACCGTTTGATATTAAATCAGATTAGTGCCTGTGTTATGTAGGCCGGGCAAGGCGACGCCGCCGCCCGGCATAAAACGGTTCCGCGTCGGCTGTTCTTGCCCGGCGGCGCTGCGCTTGCACGGGCCTACGATTTTACTGCAACCGTTTGATATTAAATCAGATTAATGCCTGTGTTATGTAGGCCGGGCAAGGCGGCGCCGCCGCCCGGCATAAAACGGCTCCGCGCCCGCTGTTCTTGCCCGGCGGCGCTGCGCTTGCACGGGCCTACGATTTTACTGCAACCGTTTGATATTAAATCAGATTAATGCCTGTGTTATGTAGGCCGGGCAAGGCGTTGCCGCCGCCCGGCATAAAAGCGGCTCTGCGCCCGCTGTCCTTGCCCGGCGGCGCTGCGCTTGCGCGGGCCTGAGATATCAATGCAACCGTTTGATATTAAATCAGATTAATGCCTGTGTTATGTAGGCCGGGCAAGGCGTTGCCGCCGCCCGGCATAAAACGGCTCCGCGTCGGCTGTTCTTGCCCGGCGGCGCTGCGCTTGCGCGGGCCTGGGATATCTATGCAACCGTTTGATAGTAGAGTGTATTGATGCCTGTGTTATGTAGGCCGGGCAAGGCATCGCCGCCGCCCGGCATAAAAGCGGCTCCGCGCCCGCTGTTCTTGCCCGGCGGCGCTGCGCTTGCGCGGGCCTGGGGTATCTATGCAAGCGTTTGATATTAAAGCATATTAATGCCTGTGTTATGTAGGCCGGGCAAGGCATCGCCGCCGCCCGGCATAAAAGCGGCTCTGCGCCCGCTGTCCTTGCCCGGCGGCGCTGCGCTTGCGCGGGCCTGGGATATCAATGCAACCGTTTGATATTAAATCAGATTAGTGCCTGTGTTATGTAGGCCGGGCAAGGCATCGCCGCCGCCCGGCATAAAGGCAGGTGCAGCGCCTGATAGCGGTTGCCTCGCACCCGCTCAGCGACAGTCGTCGACGGCGACAAACTGTCCATGCTGCAGGGACTGAACCGCCGCTTCGGCTATGGCCTGCGCCTGCAGGCCGTCCAGCAGGCCGGGCAGGTCGGCGACGGTTTCACCATTCAGGGAGCGAATAAAGGCGTCAAGATGCTGGTAATAAGATCCCTGTACCCGGCTGAACCAGTCCGGCCACAGGCCCGGCTCAATGCGCTGATTGCCGCGCCACAGGGTAGGGCCCGCCGGCGACTGGCTACCGGACTCCAGCGCGCCTTCGGCGCCCAGCAGGGTGATCCGTTCATCGTACCCGTGGCCGGTGCGGCGGGTATTGTCCAGCTGCGCCAGCGCGCCGCCGCGCATCTGCATCATCAGGATGGAGGTGTCGACATCGCCAAATTCGGCAATGTCCGGCAGGGCCAGCGCCGCGCCCATCGCTGCTACGGTGCGCACTTCATCGCCAGTGAGAAAGCGCAGGAGATCGAAGAAGTGGATCGCCTGATCGCGCATCTGGCCGCCGGAGCTGCGCAGATAGTCGAGCGGCGGCATGCTGGAGGCGCGGCAGACCATCTGCACCAGCTCGACCCGGCCGATCAGCCCTTGCTCCAGCTGGCGGCGGAGCTGCTGATGGCTGCTATCGAAGCGCCGGTTAAAGCCGACAGTGACCGGCACGTTCAGGGGGAGCACCCGCTCCACCACCTCACGGGCGCGCGCCAGGGAGAGGTCGATCGGTTTTTCGCAATAGACCGCCTTGCCCGCCCTGGCGGCGGCTTCCAGCAGTTCGGCATGCGACGGGGTTGAACTGGCGATCAGCACCGCGTCGATGGCGTCGCTATGGATCGCCTCGCTCACGGTCACCGCCCGGGCGCCATAGCGGGCGGCCAGCGCCTGGGCGCGCTCCGGGGCGGCATCGGCCACCATCGTCAGCGCACTTCCTTCATGACGGGCAAGACTGGCGGCATGAACCTGACCGATAAAACCACTGCCTACCAGGGCAAAACGTTTGCAGATCATTTTTTTCTCCAGAATGGCGAGGGGACGCTGCCACCATAATCGGTTTGCTAAACTCACTGACACTGCCGTTTTGATGGATTTCCATCATGAAGAGAGGGGCGATGAAAAACATTTCACTGGCGATGCTGGCCAGACAGATTGGCGTCGGCGTGGCCACCGTTGACCGGGTGCTGAACGAGCGCGGCGGCGTATCGCCGCAGACCACGCGCAAAGTGCTGCAGGCGGCGCGCGAGGCGGGACTGAAGCGGATCCTGCCGGAGGAGCACCGCTTTCCCTGGCAGATTGAGGTCTTTCTCAGCAGCAATGACTCGTTCTTCTTTCCGCAGCTGGCGCAGGATTTTGCCGCCGTGGCGGATAGCCTCGGCTATCGCCGTCTGACCTTGCACCGCACCTTTGTCCCGGAGTCGCAGCCGACGACGCTGGCCCGGCGCATTGCGCGCAGTTGCCAGCAGCGTCAGGGGATCATCGTCTTCGGCAATGACCATCCCGCGGTGCACGACGCGCTGCGCCGCTGCCGGGAGGCTGGCGTCCCGGCGATCACCCTGGCGACGGACCTGCCCGGCGCCGACCGACTCTGCCACGTGGGGATCAATCAGCTGCAGGCTGGCCGCACGGCGGGGTTAATGCTGGGGAGAATGACGCCGCGGCCCGGCGAGGTGCTGATGGTCAGCGGCCGGCAAGATTACAGCGCGCATCGCCTGCGCATTCAGGGGTTCCGCGAGGTGCTGAGCCAGCGCTTTCCCCACCTGCAGCTCAGCGACGTGCTGGCGGGCGAGGAGCGGCGGGAGCAGATCACCCGCCTGGTGGAGCAAGCCCTGTGCCGCAGCCGAAATATTGTTGGGATCTATAACACCGGGCTTGGCAATACCCAGATTGCCGAGGCGCTGGCCCGCCACCGCCGCGAAGGCGACGTCTGCTGGATCACCCATGAGCGTTACAACACCACCCGGCAGCAGCTGGCGAAGGGCAGCCTGGCGTTAACGCTCGATCAGAACACCCGCCAGCACGCCCAGCTGGCGATCGACCTGATGCTGCGCCATCTGGAGTCCGGCTACCAGCCGCAAACCTATGCCGACGGTAAAGTCGACTTTATCCTCTACAGCGCCGAGAACGTGGACTAAGGCGTGCGGCGCCTCCCTTCCTGACAACACGGATTTCCCCGGCGGGTAAATGACCACCCCGCCGGGAGGGATCGCTTCAAAGCGTTGTCTGCTTCTCATTTTTCGCTCATTTATGCGGCAATGTTAGATGTCTGTCAAAATTCTGTTACTGCATAGTTTTAAAATTTTCATTTCAGTTATTTACTTATAAAAGTTTCAAATGTCTTGTTAATGAAATAAATGGTCTGAAATCCAGGTTGCGGCGTAAATGGACTGATGTTTCAAAATAGTGATGATAAAACAGCCGTTATTTGTGATTTAGATCACGATGGAGTGCGAGAGGTGCCGCAGCGTCGTCGATATACCAGCAGACATTTGCCGCAACGTAACTGAAATTAATTTTTCATTTTGTTTCATTCACCGGCGTACCTACAAAATCAAGGATCAACTATGAATATTAAGAAAACGATTGTTGCCTCTTTGTTAGCCTGCATGCTGCCTGCGGTGGTTATGGCAAAAGATGTCTCCATTGGCGTCTCGATGGCGCTGTTTGACGATAACTTCCTGACGATCCTGCGTACCTCGATGCAAAAAGAGATGAAAAAAGATGGCGTTAAATCGCAGATCGAGGACGCGAAAGGGGATGTCTCCCAGCAGCTGCAGCAGGTACAGAACTTTATCGGCCAGGGGGTGGACGCCATTATCGTCAACCCGGTGGATACCAACGCGGTGAAACCGATCATGGATCAGGCCACCAAAGCCGGGATCCCGCTGGTGTTTGTGAACCGCCGTCCGCAGGCGGAGCTGACCGACAAGATGGCCTATGTGGGATCGGACTCCATTCTTGCCGGCCGTCTGCAGATGGAAGCGCTGGCGAAAGCGATGAACGGTAAGGGCAATGTGGCGATCCTGCTCGGCGACCTGGCGAATGAATCCACTCGCGACCGCACCAAAGGGGTGGAAGAGGTGGTAGCGAAATACCCGAACATCAAAATCGTCCAGAAGCAGACCGCGAAATTTACCCGCAATGACGCAGTGGATGTGGTCAGCAACTGGATGACCAGCGGTGAGGATATCCAGGCCATCGCCTCCAACAACGATGAAATGGCGATCGGCGCCCTGCAGGCGCTGGGCAAAAACCCGAACCATATTCTCATCGCCGGCGTGGATGGCACCCCGGATGCCCTGCAGATGCTGAAGAGCGGCAAGATGATCGCCACCATCTTCCAGGATGCGAAAGGCCAGGGTGAAGGCGCAGTCGACGCGGCCATCAAGCTGGCGAACGGCGAGAAAGTGGAAAAAATCATCGATGTGCCGTATCAGCTGATCACCAAAGAGAACATGGCTGAATTTACCAACCGTAATCAGAAATAGTCCTGGCCAACCTGTGGTACGGAGGTGGATGTATGAACGCTTTTGCCCTTGAAGCCGAAGGTATCAGTAAGTTCTTCCCCGGCGTGAAGGCGCTCGATAATGTCTCATTGCGCGTGCGTCCGGGAACGGTGCATGCCCTGATGGGCGAGAACGGCGCCGGTAAATCCACGCTGATGAAATGCCTGATCGGTATCTATCGCCCCGATAAAGGGTCGATTCGCGTGAAAGGGGAGCCGGTGGAGTTTACCGACACCATGGATGCGCTGCGCTCGGGGATCTCGATGATCCACCAGGAGCTCAATCTGGTGACGCATATGACGGTGGCGGAGAATATCTGGCTGGGGCGCGAGCCGATGAAGTACGGCTTTGTCGACCACGGCCAGCTGACCCGCCAGACCCAGGCGCTGCTGGATAAGCTCAATATCCGCTTAACCGCTGACCGGCTGGTGGGCGACCTGAGCATCGCCGCCCAGCAGATGGTGGAGATTGCCAAAGCGGTTTCATGGAACGCGGATATCGTGATCATGGATGAGCCCACCTCGGCGCTGACCGAAGGCGAGGTGGCTCACCTGTTCACCATCATCCGCGACCTGCGCGCCCAGGGTAAAGCGATCATCTATATCAGCCACAAAATGGATGAGATCTTTGCCATTACCGATGAGATCAGCGTCTTTCGCGACGGCACCTGGGTGGGGAGCAAAAACACCACCGAATTTACCCGTCAGTCGCTGATCACCCAGATGGTGGGCCGCGAATTAACCCAGCTGTTTCCGAAATTTAATAACACCATCGGCGAAGAGGTGCTGACGGTGCGCAACCTGACGCGTCAGGGCGTGTTCCATGACGTCAGCTTTAGCGTACGCCGTGGCGAAATCCTGGGCGTGGCCGGGCTGGTGGGCGCCGGGCGCAGCGAGGTGATGGAAAGCCTGTTCGGTATGGAGCGCTTCGACAGCGGCGAAGTGCTGATCGACGGGGCGCCGGTGACCATCGATTCCCCCTCCGTGGCGATTGAAAAGGGGATGGCATTATTAACCGAAGACCGGAAAAAGTCGGGCCTGTTTCTGGTGCTGTCGGTGCTGGAAAATATGAGTATCGTCAAAATGCCGGAATATATCGGCAAGAGCGGTTTTGTCCAGCACGTGAAAATGGCCGAAGACTGCATGGAGCAAATACGCCGGCTCAATATTAAAACGCCGACGATGGATCAAATTATTAATAACCTCAGCGGGGGGAATCAGCAAAAAGTCCTGATTGCGCGCTGGCTGTTAGCGCAACCGAAAATCTTAATTCTCGATGAGCCGACCCGCGGTATCGACGTCGGGGCGAAGGCGGAGATTTATCATCTTATCAGTGAACTGGCGAATCGGGGGGTGGCGGTGATTATGGTCTCCTCTGAACTGCCGGAAATCCTTGGCATGAGCGATCGGGTCATGGTGATGCATGAAGGTCGTATCACCGGCATCCTGGAAAAAGACGAAGCCGACCAGGAAACCATTTTGTCGTTGGCATCCCATTGAGGCACAGAGAATGAGTAATATGAAATTAACGGCGGCTCCGGCCAGCGAGGGTTCCTCCTTCTTCGCTAATTTGCGGCATAAAATGCCGAAAGATACCGGCATCTTTGTGGTGATGCTGGTGATTGCCCTGACCTTTGAAATCGCCGGCTGGTATGTTCGCGACCAGTCGTTCCTGCTCAATACCAACCGGCTGGTGCTGATTGTGCTGCAGGTGGCGATTATCGGCATCATCGCCGTGGGCGTCACCCAGGTGATCATCACCACCGGGATTGACCTCTCCTCCGGCTCGGTTATTGCCCTTGCGGCGGTGGTGGCGGCCAGCCTGGCGCAAACCTCCGATAGCCTGTCGCCAATGTTCCCGGCGCTGGTCAACCTGCCGGCGGTGATCCCCATTTGCGCGGGGATCGGCGTCGGCCTGCTGTGCGGCCTGACCAATGGTTTCCTGGTGACGCGGACCGGTATCCCGCCGTTTATCGCCACCCTCGGGATGATGGTTTCGGCGCGCGGTCTGGCGCAGTATTACACTCAGGGCAACCCGATCAGCTTCCTCTCCGACAGCTTTACGGCGATAGGCCAAGGGGCGATGCCGGTGATTATCTTCTTCGTGATCGCCGCCGTGTTTCACATTGCGCTGAAGCATACCCGGTATGGCAAATATGTGTATGCCATCGGCGGCAACATGACCTCGGCCAAAGTGTCCGGCATCAATGTGAATAAATATCTGGTGATCGTCTACACCATCGCCGGGGCGCTCTCCGGGCTGGCGGGGGTGGTGCTGGCGGCGCGCGTCAGTAGCGGCCAGTCGAGCATGGGGATGTCCTACGAGCTGGACGCGATTGCCGCCGCGGTGATCGGCGGCAGCAGCTTAATGGGCGGAGTGGGGCGCATTACCGGCACCCTGATTGGCGCGATGATCCTTGGCCTGATCAAAAGCGGTTTTACCTTTGTCGGCGTCGATGCCTATGTGCAGGATATTATTAAAGGCATCATTATCGTTGCGGCGGTAACCATCGATATGCGTCGCAACCGGAAAAAACACTAATCTTATCAACGGGCGGCAACGGCGAAGGATGCCGTTGCCGCCCGTCCTGTCCAGAAATAAACAAAATACTCCCCGCCAGGCTCCGCCTGTCTGTTTTGCCCGCGCTGCGCATCCTGTACAGTTTCGCCACTTCCGTTGTCCATTCGTCAGGGGCCACGCGTGGCCTGCGGTTTCTGGAGTCGTATGAATACACCATCCTTTGGCAAATTCTCGCCGCGCTGGCTAGCGGGAAAAAGGGGCCTTATCGTCACGCTGCTCGCGGGGCTGGCGATCCTGGCGCTCGGTCGGGGCATGAATTTGCCGGCCAGAGAGGTTTACCGTGAGAGGCAGATCCGCCAGCTGGAGGAGGATGCGCAGTGGGTGGCGGAACGCCTTGAGCGGCGGATGAACATTCCGGCGCCGCAGCGGGAAGCGACCTGGCCGCTGGCGGCGATGCGCGCCGCTCTCCAGACCCTCGCCCAGGAGCGGCATTATCAGCTGCTGCTGGTGAATGGCGACGGGCATCTGCTGGCGGCATCGCACGCGCTGCCGGCCAGCGTGCTGGCCCAGGTACAGGCGCAGTTCCCGCGAGAGATGCAGCCCCCGCTGTTCGGCAGCCACTACCAGACCATTCAGCCATTCGCCCCGCATCAGCGGATGTTAAGCCGGGCGCTGAACGGCAACGCGGGGCTGGCGGGCTGGAATCTGGTGATGCTGGCGCCGGATGGTGGATTGCCCTCGTTGCTGGTGGCTTACCGCTGGCCGGTAACGATCGGCCTTGGCGCGGTGCTCGCCAGCGCGCTGCTGGCGCTGAGGCAGGCGGCGCGCCAGGCGAAAACGCTAATTGCCAACCGCGCCGTCAGGGATGGCGAATCTGCAGGGTGGCGGGCAGGTAGCGCTGAAGCGGCTCCGGGGCCTGACCGTCGATCAGCTGGCTGAGCAGATCGTAGCAGTGCCAGGCCAGCTGGCGATTATCCTGCTGCACGGTATCAATGCGCAGGGAAAGCGAATCATACAGATAGTGATCGTCGAAGCTGGCGAGATGAATATTGGAATCCAGCAGATGATGCTGGCTCATATAGCGCAGCACCCCTTCGAGCAGCCCGCAGGCCGCGGTGAAGAGCGCCTTCGGCGGACGCCCCAGCCGAGCGCAGAGCGCCGCGAACATCTCATAGCCGGAGCTGGGGTGGTAGTTGCCGTTGATCACCCACTCAGGGCGCAGCGTGATCCCCGCCTGGGCCAGGCCCTGGGTGAACCCCGCCAGCCGGTCGCGCGACGGCGACAGCCGCGGCTGGCCGCCGAGAAACCAGAACTCGTCCGCATGCTGAGGCGCGATACGGGAGATTAGCTCGGCCGTTGGGGTGACCGAGTCGGTCATCACCAGCGGCAGGGCGCTGTCGCTGGGGGAGCGGTCAAACAGCACCACCGGCAGCTGTTCGCTGAGTTTCTGATAGTCGGCATCGCTGTGCATACAAGAGGCGACTATCAGGCCGTCGACCTGGCGGGCGATCATGTTATTGACCACCACGCTCTCCTGGCCTGGGTTTTCGTCGGTGCAGGAGATAAGCAGCTGCACGCCGGCTTCCCGGCAGAGCGTCTCAAGCTCGTGGGAGAAAACGGCAAACCCGTAGTTGGTGATCTCCGGCACCACCAGACCAATGGTATGGCTGCGGTTATCGCGCAGCGAGCGCGCGTGAATGCTCGGCTGATAGTGCTGTTCGCGAGCGATCGCCAGTACGCGCTCGCGCGTCTCCTGCGCCACGCGCAGCTCTTTACCACGACCGTTGAGTACCAGGCTGGCGGTCGCTTTGGAGACGCCCGCCAGTTCGGCGATATCTTTGATAGTTACGCGTTTGGTTTTCATCAGCACCCGGGAGCCTGAAAGCAAAACGCTTATTCTACCATGCATGGCCGCAGCAGCCAGCGGCAGAATGCCACCGGCGTCGCACCGCTGAAGATGAGCTGCCCCGGATAGCCCGGGAAGAAGCGGCTGCTCATCACCCCCTCGCCATCGTTGATGAAAATCTCCACGCTGGAGCGGTCGATAAAGATCCGCAGGCGTCGCGCCTCGCCGCGCCAGTAGCGGTGATGCATCTCCGCCGTCTGCAGGCCGCGACGCGACAGACGCAGGCCGTCGCGATTGACGGTGAGCTGCAGGGCGCCGGCAAAGTCCAGCCCCAGCGTGCTGTCGGGGGAAAGGTCAAAGGCCAGCTCCATCGGGGCGAGGGGCAGGGTCTGTCCGCACCAGCCCTGGGCTTCCCCGCGCAGGGCGACCAGCTCGCGCAGCGGACGCTGATACAGAGTGCCAGCCTGCCACTCCAGCTCACGCACGCAGGTCATCTGATGGATCCAGCCCTGCGCGCGGGTGGGCTGATGCATCTCGTCCCCGTCGGGGACGCCCATCCAGCCGACCAGCAGGCGGCGGCCATCGTCGGCCTGCATGGTCTGCGGCGCGTAGAACTCAAATCCGCTGTCCAGCTCGTGCAGCGGGCCGTGGTCGAAGATCCCGCGTTCGGCGTCGAAGCGGCCTGCCATCCACACCGCCGGATAGGTATTGAGAAAGCGCTGCGCTTCGCGGGCCAGCCCCTGCGGGCAGCAGATCAGCAGGTGGGTGTCCGCCAGCGGAAAGAGATCCGGGCACTCCCACATGTAGCCGGCGTTCGCCAGGCCGTTCACGTCGTGCCCGGCGATCTCGCCCACCAGGCGCCACTCCCGCAGGTCGCTGGCGGTAAACAGCAGCACTTTGCCGCGCTGTTGCACATCCTGCGCCCCAAGAACCATGTACCAGCGCCCGTCCTGCCGCCACACTTTAGGGTCGCGCACATGGCCGGTATAGCCTTCTGGCAGCGGCAGCACCGTCCCCAGCTTGCGGAAGGTGCCATCAGCATTCTCGGTCGCCAGACATTGCCAGGCGGTGCGCCCGCCGTCGGGGAATTTCACGTTGCCGGTGTAGCACAGAGTCAGGGCGCCCTCGAACTCGACCGCGCTGCCAGAGTAGCAGCCGTTGCGGTCATACTCTTCATCCGGCATCAGGGCGATAGGTTCGTGCCGCCAGTGCAGCAGATCGGCAGAGCTCCAGTGTCCCCAGCACTTATAGGTATGGTCACAGGCGAGCGGGTTCCACTGATAAAACAGGTGGTAACGCCCGGCGACCTGGCAAAAGCCGTTAGGATCATTCAGCAGTCCGTTGACCGGCGCCAGATGCCATTGCGGATAATGGCTGTCGGCCAGCGCCTGCGGCTGGCCCTGCATAACGGCCTGCAGGATCGCAGGCAGGCGTGACGGTAATGACATTATTCAGCGTCCGTTTTGTATTTCAGCGTCAGAGAGAGCGCGAAGGCCACGGCGAAGGCGATCGCCATTCCGATAATGTAGTTCAGCAGCGAGCTGGCCTGCACGATAGCCATTCCCGGGATCGCCGTCAGGCCCACCGCGGTCATGTAGACGTGCATAGACACCACCCAGGCGCCGCCGGCGGCACCGCCCACCAGCGCGGCGATGAACGGTTTCACAAAGCGCAGGTTAATCCCGAAGATTGCCGCCTCGGTGATCCCCAGCATCGCCGAAAACGCCGACGGCAGGGTGATGGCTTTTATTTTGGCATCTTTGGTTTTAAACCACACCGCAAAGCAGGCGCCGCCCTGGGCGACGTTGGCCATCGCCCAGATCGGCAGCAGGAAGTTGACGCCAATCGATGGGTTGCCCAGCAGTCCGGCCTCGATGGCATGGAAGCTGTGATGGATACCGGTAATAACGATCACCGAATAGAGGCCGCCGAACAGCAGGCCCGCCAGCCAGCCGGCGTGGCTGATAAGCGTGCTGAGGATAAACGAAATGCCGTCGCCGAGCGCGCGACCGGCCGGGCCGATCAGCAGCAGGGCGATAAAGCCGGAGATAATCACCGTCAGGAACGGAGTGAGGATCAGGTCCAGCGCGTCAGGGATCACGCGGCGCAGCCGCTTCTCGACCATGCTCATAAACCACACCGCCAGCAGCACCGGGAAGACGGTGCCCTGGTAGCCGATCATCGCCACTTCGATGCCGAAGAAATTCATGGTGTGGAAGCCGGCGGCGACGCCCCAGGCGTTGGTCAGAGCCGGATGGGTGAGGATCCCGCCGAGGGTCGCGCCCAGATAGGGGTTACCGCCAAATTCGCGGGCGGCGGTAAAGCCGATCAGGATCGGCAGAATGATAAACGCCGCCGAACTGCACATATCCAGCATGATATAGAGAGCGTTGCTCGGGTCGACCCAACCGTAGGTTTTCACCATCCCCAGCAGGCCCATCAGCAGGCCGGAGGCGACGATGGCCGGAATAATCGGCACGAAGATGTTGGACAGCAGGCGGGCGATGCGCTGGAACGGGTTCAGCTTTTTCGCCGCCAGGTCGGCGGCTTCGGATTTGCTCGATTCGCTGATGCCTGCGGCCTGGATAAAGGCGGCATAGACTTTATTGACCACCCCGGTGCCGAAGATGATCTGCATCTGTCCGGCATTGCGAAAGCAGCCTTTCACCCCGTCGATTTTGCCAATCGCCTGCTGATCGGCGAGCGCGTCGTCGACCAGCACCAGCCGCAGGCGGGTGGCGCAGTGCGCGGCGCTGGCGATATTTTCCTTGCCGCCCAGCAGGGGAAGCAGTGAGCGGGAAATCTGTTCAAAATCCATAGTACCCTCTAAATGCATGATGATATGGCGTGGGCGGCGCCAGCCGTGGCAGGCGCCGCGAACCTTATATTTATGTGTTATTTACCCTGTCGCCCCGGTTGCCGTCAGAACCAGGTCTCCATTTGCATACCGAACGACCATTCGCCGCCCGATTTGAATCCGTTGCTGCCTAACGCGTCATCGTTGGCGTAGTTGTCCAGTTTTTTGCTCCAGTCCATCCACGATGTATAGAAGCGGATCTCCGGCCGCGAGAAGAAGTCGCCGATGCTGCCCACCTTGAAGGTCGGGGCGAAGGTCAGCTTGTAGAAGCTGCCATTGACCGCATGGCGATCGTTGTAGCCTTCAGGCTGCAGATCCATGTACTGATAGCTGCCCTCCCAGGCGAGGGCGAAGTTCTGCGTCACTTCCTGAATCAGACGCAGGTTGAGGGTGGCCCACTGATAGCTGTCGCCATCGACATAACGATCTTTACTGCTCTGCGCCAGCACGGCCGGGGCAATAAACCAGCGATCGCTCAGCGGCGTGGTGCCATAGCTGGCGAAGCGCCAGGTATTGGCCCCCGGGCGCAGCGCGCCGTCGGAGCCGATGCCTTTAACCTCGGCGCCCAGCCCGTGGCCGTACAGCAGGGCCGTTTTGCTGGTCCCGTCGCGCAGGCCATAGAAGCTCTCATTGTGCAGGCCCAGCAGGGCATGAACCCCGGTGTTAGCGGCATCGCCTTTCACCAGATTGCCGTTCGCGTCCTGGCGGTCGTCATTATCTTTCGCCCGCATCCCGCTGACCATCATCTGCACCGGGCCGGCAAAGTTATTCATGCTGACGATATAGTTCTGCACGCTGTTGCTGCTGTCGGCGATATCGCCAAAGTTGCGGCCGTATAACGAGAAGTTGCTGCGCAGGCTGTCGTTCCATTTCACGTCGTAGATCCCGCCGCCGGTCCCGGCGAGGAACACCACATCCGAGTCAATCCAGTGGATGTCGAAGTTGTCGCGGTCAAAGCGTTTCCCGGCCCACAGGGTCGAGCCTTTGAACGGGCCTTCGAAGGTCGGCAGATTGCCCAGCTCGACGAACGCCTGGCGTACGTTCAGGTCGCTGCTGCTTGCCGTCCAGTCGTTATAGGTGGTCTGTCCGTCGGCCACCATCACTTTGAAACGGGTGGTCGCCCCGTTGTCCAGGGTCTGTTTATGTTCGAGGTTCATTTCCACATAGGTGTCGGCCTGGTTGCCCAGGCGACCAATGGCGCCGCCGGTCTCCCCGGCGGGGGTCATATAAGCGCCGGATTTGGTACTGGCGGCCGAGTCGTTCATGATCACCCCGGAACGCGCATAGCCGTGGAACTCAAAGCCGCCGGGCCGTTCGGCTTTTTCTTCCAGTTGAGTGGTGCGCCTGGCCACCTGCTGGGTGGTGGCCTGGGTTTGCTGCTGCTGCTGGGTTAACTGCTGAACTTTCTGCTCCGCTGAGGCGGCGCGGCTTTCGGCAGTGCTGGCGCGGGTCTCGGCGTCCTGCAGGCGTTTTTCCAGGGCGGCGAGACGCGCTTCAATGCTGTTCAGGTCTGTCTGCCCATGGGCGGCGGCGGTGCCGGTTAGCAAAGCAATAAGAATGGCTAACTTCCGTTTTTTATACATGTTGGTGACATCCAAAGGTAAATCAGTGAGTGTGCTAATGTTTGCTAAACCGGTTTAGTTGATATGTTAAACATGTCGGTAACGCGGTGAAAATAAAAATTGCTAAACCGGTTTAAGAATTGTGATGTCGCCAGCAAAGTGGGCCGTTAACCGGCCCAAGGGGATCACAGCGAGCGCTGAAGATCGTCCTTGTAGGGCAGGGCGGTCATGGCGCCTTTGGCGGTGGTGGCCAGCGCGCCGCAGGTTTGCGCCAGCGCGAGGTCGGGAGCCAGGGCTGCGAGGTTGTCCGGGATACCGTGGGCGGCGAGGCCGGCGAGTAGCCCGGCGACAAAGGCATCGCCGGCGCCGGTGGTATCGACGGCCACCACCGGGCGGGCAGGGAAGTGGCTAACCTGCCCGCGCAGGGCGGCCTGGACCCCCGCTTTACCCTGGGTCACCAGCAGTAGCGTCGGCTGGAAGCGGGCGTTCAGCCGGGCGATGCCGCTGACGATGTCGTCGCTGCCGCTGATAAACGCCAGCTCCTCTTCCGAAAGTTTTATGGCGTCGGCGAGGGCCAGCGCCCGGTCGAGACAGTCGCGAAGGTCCTGCGGATCCTGCCACAGGTCGCTGCGGATATTGGGGTCGAAGCTGACATAGCCCCCGGCGCGCTTTATCGCCTCCATCGCCGCGAATGTCGTGCTGCGGCTCGGCTCCGCGCTGAGAGCGATGGAGCAGACGTGCAGCCACTGACCGGCGGCAAACGGCGGGAGATCCTCGGGCTGAAGGAACAGGTCGGCGCTCGGACGGACCATAAAGGTAAAGGTGCGCTCCCCGTGGCTATCGAGATCGACCACCACCGTGGAGGTGCGCTGCGCCGCATCGAGGCGCATATAGTTCACATCCACTTGCTCCTGCGCCAGGGTGTGACACATAAAACGGCCGAAGGGATCGTCGCCGACGCGGCCGATAAACCCGCTGTCACCGCCGAGCCGCGCCACGCCGACCGCCACGTTGGCCGGCGCGCCGCCGGGGCATTGCAGCAGGCGGCCCTCTCCATCGGGCAGGAGATCGACGACCGCATCGCCGAGTACCCAGATTTTTCCATTCATACGACAAGCTCCTCTAAGCTAAACTTTATTAAACCGGTTTAGCTCATTAAAGCACAGCCCACCGGTAAGCGGAACGATTGGGTCACGAAACAGGGAGGCGAGGGTAAAAAATGTGAGCCAGGCGGAATATTTCGCCACTCCAGATCTGGACTTTTCCTTCCCCACCCGCTTAGGTATAGTTCAACAGGTCGCGGTTAGCCCCGCCGCGGTGGCCAAAGGTAAAGGAGTGCGTAGCGCGATGAACCCCAGTTTTGGCGATATTTACGATCGGTACCAGAAGCTGACGCTGACTACGCATCTGCCGGCGGTGATCGCCTGCAGTGAAACGCTGAGTTTGGGCAAAGACCAGGGCTTTATTCCGCAGTCGGGCTATCTCTACTTTCTGCTGCAGGGGCAAATGACATTGGCCTTTGGTGATGAGCAGAACCTGGTCGGGATTGTTATCGCGCATATGCCGTTAGGATTACTGGAACATTATTGTCCGTCGGTCGCGCTCTATTATCAGTGTCTGGGCGAGTGCCAGCTGGCGAAAATAACCGCCAGCGATTTTGAGCGAATATTCTTTCATTCGTCGCCGGGCTATATGCAAGAGCTGACCACGATCCTGGCCTATATGGGCATATTTGCCCTTGATGCCCACTATGAACGCGGCAGCCAGACCAGCTTTCAGACCATTAAATCGATGCTGTCGCGCTATTTATATCGCGGCGAAATTGATGGGGGTCAGCATGAGAGCCTGTCGGCATTTATTATTAAACGAACCAATCTCTCGCGCAGCTATGTGTACCAGGTGCTGGCCGCGCTGCGCGAGGGGGGATATATCACGGTGAAAAAAGGCAAGCTGATCTCCATCGACCGTCATATTCCTGAGAAATTCTAAATCCGATTCGGCAGATTCACGCCATCACGTTGCTATTACCGCCAGGGAAAGCGCTAAGCGCGCTTTTTCCCCCGGCCCCGTTACGCCTGAATCTGGCTGTTTTATTTATTTAACCTTGCACTCTGGAGTTATTTTATGACCCTGGACTATGTGGCGCTGGCCATTCTGATCGCCGTGGCCTTAATACTTTTTTATGGCGTGATTGTTATTCACGATATTCCTTATGAAATCGCCAAAGAGCGGCGTCATCCTCATCAGGATGCGATTCATTATGCCGGTTGGGTCAGCTTATTTACCCTCCACGCGCTGTGGCCCTTGTTATGGATCTGGGCGACGCTGTGGCGCGAAGACCGCGGATGGGGGATGCGCCACATTGCCGACGATCAGCAGGCGCTGCATCAGCGTCTGGAAACGGTGGTCCAGCAGCTGGAACAGGTCCAGCGCGAGGTGGACGTTCTGAAAGCGAAGGAGGCAAAATAATGGAAACGTTAATGTTGCTGACCTACGCCGCGCTATGCATCGTGGTGTTTAAAGTTTTTCGCATCCCGCTCAATAAGTGGACCGTGCCGACGGCGGTGCTCGGCGGTATCGCCCTGATTGGCGCGGTGATCTTCGGGATGAACTACAACTTCCCTTATACCGACGTCGGTAACCAGGTGTTTCGCACCGTGCCGATTGTGTCGCAGGTACGCGGCCGGGTGCAGAGCGTACCGGTGAAGCCTAACCAGATGCTGCATAAGGGCGATGTGCTGTTTACCCTCGACCCGACGCCGTTCCAGGCGAAAGTAGACGATCTGCAGGCGCAGATAAAAGCAGCCAGTCAGGATGCGCTCTCCTTAAACGCGGCGTTAAGCCAGGCGCAGGCCGAGCTGAGCCGTGCGGTGGCCCAGCGCGACCAGTCGCGGCGGGAGTATGCCCGCTATCGAGAGGGCCATGCCCAGGGCGCCTTCTCCGATCAAATGGTTGATACCCGTCTGCAGACGTGGAAAGCCGATGAAGCCAGCGTCAGCGCGGCTCAGGCGAAGGTGGTTCAGGCGCGTAATGCGCTGGACTCGGTGGTGAAGGGCAAAAACACCACCGTGGCCTCCCTGCTGGCGCAGCTGCAAAAGGCGCAGTTTCAGCTGGAGAACACTGTCGTCCGCGCCCCGGAGGATGGCTATGTCAGTACCGTCGGCTTACGGCCGGGCACCATGTCCACTGCGCTGGGGATGATCCCGCTGATGACCTTTGTGCCGGTGGAGGGCGCCGCCTCGCGGGAGTACGTCGCGGCATTTCGCCAGAACGCCCTGCAGCGTCTGCACAAAGGCGAGCCCGCGGAGCTGATGTTTCCGGCTATCCCGGGCACCGTCTTTCACGGAGAAGTGGCCGACGTGCTGCCGGCGATTGGCGAGAGCCAGTTCCAGGGGCAGGGCAAATTGCTGACCACAGACGCGCTCAATACCCATGGCCGGGCGCTGGTGGTGCTGAAGGTGACCGATCCGCGTTTTGCCGAATACGCTCTGCCGCAGGGGGCCACCCTCGAGGCGGCGGTCTACTCGGATCACCTGAAAGAGCTGTCGCTGATCAGGAAGATCCTGATCCGCATGAAGAGCTGGGAAAACTATATCTATCTCGATCACTAAGCCGGCGGGCGCGGGGCGGACGAACCGCCCCGCGCCGCGGTCAGGCCTCGCTGTCCACCAGGCCGTCAATAATCACCTGCCGCACCCCCTGCGAACAGGGTTCAATACGCCCGCGCACCCCATAGACGGCCGCCAGAGTCTCGGGGGTGATGACCGCGGCCGGGGTGCCGTCGCCGAGCAGCTGGCCCGCCTTGAGCATCAGCACGTGGTCGGCGTGACGCAGGGCAATATTGATGTCGTGCACCACCACCAGGGTCACGATGTTGCGCCGCCGGGTCTCCCGGCGCACCAGATCCATCACGTGAAACTGGTAGTTGAGGTCAAGGGCGCTGAGCGGTTCGTCGAGCAGCAGCAGGCGCGGCTGGCGGATCAGCGACTGGGCGAGACCCACCAGCTGCTTTTGCCCGCCGGAGAGCTGATCGAGGTAGCTCATCGCCAGATGGGCAATCCCCAGCTGTCGCAGCAGCGCCATCACTTCCTCCTGGCGCTGCGGACTGTGGCGTCCTCCGGCGGCGCGCTGGGCAACGATAATCGACTCCAGCACATGCAGATGCACGCCGGCGGGCAGCGTCTGCGGAAGATAGACCACCTGCTCTGCGCGACGTGAGAACGGCTGCGTCAGCAGATTTTCCCCCTCCAGCAGCAGCTCGCCGCGGCAGGGGCCCAGACCCGCCATCGCCCGCATTAACGTTGATTTACCGCTGCCGTTTGGCCCCAGCAGCGCGGTGATTTTCCCTCGCGGCAGATGGGGAACCGTCAGGTTCTCGATCACCTTGCGTCTGGGGTAGCCGGCGCTGAAGTGAGACAGCGACAGCCCGGATAATGTCTGGTCGCTCATACCTGCCCCCGATGACGTAAAATGATGCTCAAAAAGAACGGGACCCCGACCAGGGAAGTGACGATCCCCACCGGAATAATGGCCCCGGGGATCAGGTTTTTCGAGGCGATGGAGGCCAGGGAGAGCACCAGGGCGCCGATCAGCGCGCTGGCGGGCAGGTAAAAGCGATGGTCTTCGCCGAAGAGCATCCGCGCAATATGCGGCGCCACCAGGCCGATAAAGCCGATTGGCCCGACAAAGGCCACCGAAAGCGCTGACAGGATGCTGATCCGCAGCAGCGTGGTCAGGCGCAGACGGCGAACGTTAATGCCAAAGCTGATGGCCCGGTCCTCGCCCAACCGCAGGGCGGTCAGCTTCCACGCGCTGCGCAGCGACAGGGGCATCACCAGCGCCAGGGCGACCAGCAGGATGGCGACTTTGCTCCAGGAGGCGCGATCGATGCTGCCCATGGTCCAGAACACCAGCCCCTGCAGCGTGTCTTCGTTGGCGATGAACTGCAGCATCGAGACCAGAGCGTTAAAGGTAAAGACCAGCGCGATGCCGAACAGAATGACGCCGGAGGTGGCCACCTGGGTCCAGCGGGTGATGCCGTCCAGCAGCAGGGCCGCCAGCAGGGCGAAGATAAAGGCGTTGGCTGAGATAAACCACTGGCCGGGAATACCGGGCAGGCCAATACCGAGCACAATCGCCAGCGCGGCGCCAAACGCCGCAGCCGAGGAGACGCCGAGGGTAAACGGGCTGGCCAGCGGGTTATTGAGGATGGTCTGCATTTCGGCGCCGGCCAGTCCCAGCGCCAGACCGACGATAATCGCCATCACCGCATAGGGCAGACGGATATCCCAGACGATGGCGCGCGTGCCCGGATCGGCGCTGGCCGGATCGGTTAACGTCTGCCACAGGCTCTGCAGCGGCAGACCGGAGGGGCCGAGCATAAAATCGAGCAGCAGCGACGCGACAATCAACAGCGCCAGCAGGAGGATCAGCAGCAGACGGCGACGCACGATACGGCGATAGTCATCCATCACGCCAGAGGTCCCGGCGGGCAGCCCGTCGAGCACGGAGTCGGAGGTTAAACGCATGCTGGATTACTCGCTTTGCTGCCAGGAGAAGACGAACGGCTGGTCCGGCAGGTCGGTGAAATGGCGCACGATATAATGGTACGACTCATCCGGGTTGAGATCGCCGAAGGCCTGCGGGTAGATATCTTTCGCCAGGTATTCCATGCCGACAATATTCCACGGGTGGTTATAGAAGTGGTGATAAACGCCATAGGCCCGCTTTTCCTGTACCGCCGGGATCTGGCTGACCCCAGGTCGCGCCAGCAGCGTCTGCGCCTGGGCCTTCACCGCCTCTGGCTTAACCGCATAACCCAGGGGCAGCACCTGGCTGTTGCCGCGCTTCGAGCCGGTCATGATCCAGGCGTCGGGCTTCATGCTGATGATTTTCTCCAGCGAGACGAACCCGGAGGCGCCCGGCAGCAGCTGCGAACCGATATTGTTCGCCCCGACCGCCTCTACCAGCCCGCCCCAGCCGCTGTGGCCATGAGTAAAGCAGCAGGCGTCGCTGTTGCCGGCCAGCGCTTCCACGAAGACGTTGGCCTTCGGCGTGATGGCCGCGGTTTTCTGGCGAATCGTCTGCAGCTGCTGACGATAGTAATCGGTAAAGGCTTTGGCCTGGCTCTCGCGGTTAAGGACTTTGCCCAGCAGGTCGATGCTGGGGGCGGTATCTTTCGCCGGGTCGATCTCATAGTCGACAAACAGCACCGGAACGTGCAGGGCGCTGAGCTTGTCGATGACGCCGCTCTCCATCAGCGCTGGCCTGGCGCGCAGCTGGGCGATCATCAGATCCGGCTGACGGGCGATGACGCTTTCAAGATCGACGTTCCCTTTATCGCTGAAGCCCATGTCAAGGATCGTGGCCGACTGCGGCCACGTCGTTTTCAGCATCTGCCAGGTGGCAACATCCTGCTTTTTCGCCAGATTATTCCATGCCACCAGCCGTTTAAACGGATTGTCCCGGTCCAGCAGGGCGAGGGTCATAATGTCGCGACCATCCTGCAAAATAATACGCTGCGGCTCTTTGGCGAGGGTGACCTGCCGGCCGTCAAGGTCCGTGACCGTCAGGGGATATTGGGTTGCATAGCTGAGGAGGGGCGTCGCGAGCAGCGCAGTAAGTAACAGCGATCTTACTGATTTTCTTGCCATAAAATGAGTTCCGTTTGCCAATTTATAAATATAATGATTCTGAGAATTATTCTCGAGTAAACGTCAACGGCAAGTATATCAAGGGCAAATTTCATAAAATGTAACAAACATGTTGGAAATTATGCCAACGCCGACAGGGCGCGCGCGGCGGCAGCATTTTCTGCCAAGGCTGGAGGTCGAAGACGTTTTTCAGGCTAATTCCTAATGTCATCCCCGGTTCGTTGTGCCATCCTGAATGCGACTCATAACACGACACGTGAGAGAGGATATTATGAAAAAAGCAATGATTGCGTTATCGGCTATTCTGGTTGCGGCTCCGGTTTTTGCTGCGACAACACATGCAACAGATGATACCGTCGCGGCGGCGAATGCCAACGCCAACACCGCTAAAGAGAAGCTGCATCAGGCCCAGCACGAGGGCGAAGAGCAGCAGCTGAAGGCGAAACACGCCGCCGAAGGCAAGCAGGACAGCGTCGGCAGCCAGGTGAGCGAAGGCGCGCAGAAAACCTGGAACAAGACCAAAGAAGGCACCGAGAAGGGGTGGGATAAGACCAAAGAGGTCAGTGAAAAAGGCTGGAATGCCACCAAATCCGGTGCGGAAAAGGGCTGGGATAAAACCAAAACCGGCGCCGAAGAATTAAAAAATAAAGTGACTGAATAAGTCCTTTCACCTGTCTGAATAAAGGTCGCGAAAGCGGCCTTTTTTATTGTCCTTCCTCCCGCAGCCTGGCTGTTGCGCAGCACAGCAACTGCCGATGCCAGGAATCGTCCTGGTTAACCAGTTACTCACTCTTTCTTCACATTTGCCCGGTACAAAGGGGCTGAATCAGGAGGTGTACCATGAAAAAGATGATTTCTCTGGCAGTAATTTTATCCTGTGTGCTGAGCGTCCCGGCCTTTGCCGATGGCCCGAACGACGGCCATCGTCCGGGGCAACCCACGGTGTGGCAGAACGGTCCGGACCATGACGGGCATGCACCGCAGGGCGGACCTGACGCGCATCATCAGGGCGACCATGACCAGCGTGGCCCGAATCGCGACGGCCATGACAAACGCGATCTGGCACGTCATGAGCAGGACCATTTCGCCTGGCGCGGGAACGATTTCCGCAAAGGCCACCCGGCTCCGGCGCCGTTCCGTGGCGATGAATATCGCGTCCGCGACTGGAGCGACCGCGGCCTGCCGCCCCCGCCGGAAGGCCATCACTGGTCCTATATCGACGGTAACTATGTGCTGATCGCCGCGGCGACCGGGATCATCACCTCGATTCTGGTGAGCGGCGCCCTCGGCCACTAAATGCGCTGCTCCGCGACGCCGGGTCAGGAAAAGCCTGATCCGGCGATGGCGCACTCGCGGAAAGCTACGGATCCAGCGCAGCATCCGGCCAGTATTTATAACCATTGATCGTTGCCTGGGTGGACAGTTCTTTTTCGGTCAGATGATAAACGTTGACCTTCGAGGACAACGAGGCGGTATCTGACGCCACGCCGCTGGAAGCGGCGGCGATCGGCGCGCTGCAGCCCGCCAGCGCAACGATTGCGAGAAGGAAAAGCCTCTGTAATTGCCTGCCCGTTTATTTTATATAACGCTGGATGTGGCCGTGCACGGTAGGGTAAATAACGGGAAATCCTCAAAAAAATAAACTTTTATTTTTTAATTGCACTATTTTTATTATTCATTGCGCTGTGATGAGTGAATTATTAAATAAGATGCGTCCATTCCAGGTATTAGAAATGCTGCTTGCATAAACTTTTCATCGCGATACCGTGATAAGTCCTTAATTTATTTCCCGGAGAGCGGCATGAGTGATTATGTAATTCCAGAAATTAAAGCGACGGAAGCGGAAATGATTTCTATCCGTCATTATTTACATGCCAATCCGGAATTAAGTCTTGAAGAGTTTAATACCAGCGAACTGGTCGCCAGCAAGCTGACGGAATGGGGCTATCAGGTGACGCGCGGTCTCGGCAAGACCGGCGTGGTCGGCAGCCTGAGCAAAGGCGATTCTCCGCGCACCATCGGTTTACGCGCCGATATGGATGCCCTGCCGATCGAGGAAACCACCGGTTTACCCTGGGCCAGCACGGCGCCAGGAAAAATGCACGCCTGCGGCCATGACGGTCACACCACCATTCTGCTGGCGGCGGCGAAATATATCGCCTCGCCGGCCTGTCAGTTCAACGGCACGGTGCATCTGATTTTTCAGCCGGCGGAAGAGGCTATCGGCGGCGCGGATTTAATGATTAAAGACGGCCTGTTCGAGCAGTTCCCCTGCGAACGCATCTTTGGCTTGCACAACATGCCAGGCCTGCCTGTAGGCAAGCTGGGCTTCTACGCCGGCAACTTCATGGCCTCGGCGGACACCGTCAAAATCACGATTACCGGCTACGGCGGCCACGGCGCCCACCCCGAGCGCACCGTCGACCCGATCGTCGCCGGTGCGGCGCTGGTGATCGCCCTGCAGAGCATTGTGGCGCGCAACGTGCCGCCGGGGGAAACGGCAGTGGTCAGCGTCGGCACCTTCCAGGCCGGTATCGCCTCCAACGTCATTCCGGAGAGCGCGGTGATGGAGCTGAGCGTGCGGGCGATGAAGCCGGAAATCCGCGACCTGCTGATCAAGCGTATTCACAAGCTCGCTGACTTTACCGCCAAAAGCTATGGCGCCAGCAGCGTAGTGGAGGTTTACGACTCCTATCCGGTATTAACCAACAGTCCTGAAGAGACCGATTTCGCCCGGGCGCTGGCGCTGGAGGTGTTTGGCCGCGAAGGAGTCCTGGAGTCGATCTCGCCGATGAACGCCAGCGAGGATTTCGCTTTTATGCTGCGCGAACGCCCGGGCAGCTACTTCCTGCTCGGCAATGGCGAGAAAGGGGAGAAGGGCGGTTGCATGGTGCACAACCCCGGCTACGACTTTAACGATGACATTATCACCACCGGCGCGACGCTGTTCGCCCGTCTGGTGGAAAAACACTGTCGCTAATCTCTGGAGAAGAACGCGAATGAAAAAATCACTGTTGCTATGGCTGGCCTTAATGGCGTCGACGTCGGCGCTGGCCGAAGGGGGAAAGGAGATCCGCTTCGGCGTTGACCCGACTTTCGCGCCGTTTGAATGGAAAGATCCGCAGGGCAAGCTGGCGGGGTTTGATATCGATTTAGGCAACGCCATTTGTCAGCAGCTGCAGGCGAAATGCGTGTGGGTGGAAAGCAATTTCGACGGCATTATCCCGGCGCTGAAGGCGCGTAAATTCGACGCGATCCTTTCCGGGATGTATATGACCGAGAAGCGCAAAGCGCAGATTGCCTTTAGCGACAAGTTGTATAACGGGCCGGTGTTCCTCGTGGCGCGTAAAAATACCCTGCAAGGCAATACGCCGGAACAGCTGAAGGGCAAAACCATCGGCGTGGAGCAGGGCTCGGCGCAGGAGACGTATGTTAACCAGCACTGGCGGCCGCAGGGGATAAACATTGTGGCCTACCAGGGGGCCGATAGCGTGGTGCGTGACCTGGAGTCGGGGCGCATCGACGGCGCGGTGCTCTCCGGGATGATGGCCGACTACAGCTTCCTGCAGCAGCCGCAGGGTAAAGAATTCGCCTTTGTCGGCGGCCATCTGCAGGACGATACGCTGTTTGGCGCCGGGGCGGCGATAGGTTTGCGTAAAGACGATGAGGCGCTGCGTCAGGAAATTAACGGCGCGATTGCGAAGATTCTTGCCGACGGCACCTATAAAAAATTAGCTGGCAAATATTTTAGCTTTGATGTTTATTCCGGGACATAATGTCAGAGTGTACCTGCGGGCGTGGAGCGCCCGCCGTAAGATTCCTTTTCTGATTATCCAATCGACCTCCTCTCCTGACCCCTGTGGTTACCTGAGGGAAGCAGAATATAAGCTAAGGAGTACTCGGCATGATGACACGTCCTTTGGGCAAAACCGGATTTTCCATCGCCCCATTAGTCTTTGGCGGCAACGTCTTTGGCTGGACCATCGATGAAAAAACCAGTTTTGCTCTTCTTGATGCTTTCGTTGACCACGGTTTTGACGCTATCGATACGGCGGATGTTTATTCCCGCTGGGCGGAGGGCAACCAGGGCGGCGAATCTGAAACCATAATCGGCCGCTGGCTACAGGCGCGCCCCGGCATGCGCGATAAAGTCAAAATTTTCACCAAAGTCGGCTCCGATCTCGGCCTCCCCGGCCATAAAGGGCTCAGCAAAGCCTGGATCCAACAGGCGGTTGACGACTCTCTGCGTCGCCTGAATACCGATTATATCGACCTCTACTTCTCCCACTGGCCGGATCCGCAAACCCCGGTGGCGGAAACGCTGGAGGCCTTCCACAGCCTGCAGCAGGCCGGAAAAATCCGCGCGATGGGGGCCTCTAACCTCGATGCGATGCAGCTGGCGGGGGCGCTGGAGGTGGCGCGTAAGGGCGGCTTGCCTGCGTGGCAGGTGCTGCAGCCGGAATATAACCTCTACCACCGCTCCGCCTTTGAAGGCGCGCTGTGCGATCTCTGCGTCAGCCGCGATATCGGGGTGGTGACCTACTACAGCCTGGCCTCGGGGTTCTTAACCGGTAAGTACCGCCAGCCGTCGGATCTGACACAGAGCCAGCGCGGAAGCGGGATTGGTAAGTACCTGAATCCGCGCGGCATGCGGATTATCGATACCCTGGCGGCGGTCGCGGACGAGCAGGGCGCGAAGCCGGCTGAGGTGGCCCTGGCGTGGCTGATCGGCCGCGAAGGGGTGACCGCGCCGATCGCCAGCGCCACCAGCGTGGCTCAGGTGGAGAGTTTTGCCCGCGCGGCGGCGCTGAGCCTGAGCGCGGAGCAAGTGGCGCGGCTGGACGGCGCCAGCGCCTGAGGCAATCCCTCTTCCCGGCGGGGAGAGGGGGGAAGGCTATACATGACGCGGACCGTAGGCCGGGTAAGGCGCCAGCCGCCACCCGGCAAAATAACGGCGCAACCGGAAATGCCCCTGCCCGCGCTGCGCTTAGCAGGGCTACAGCTTCTATGTTACTTCCGGGCCGATTGCGCTCCCGGTTAATTGTCTGCGTTATGGCAGTCATGGTGCAGGGAGCGCACAGGGGGCGGCCAGTCGCCGCCGCCCCCTGTACCCCCGGGCTCCGGCCAGCAACATCGCCGCTGCGCGGTGCCTTCGACTTATCCCTGCAGGCTTCGGGTCGGGCCGAGGCAGCGTCCGTGCAAAACACGGCCCTCAGCCCGCATCCATGCGGGCTGCCCCGGCCTTCCGGGAACGTCTCAGCGATGTTGAGGCCGCAACACCGGCAGTTTCAGCAAGACTGGTGAATAAATTAACGACAGGTTGCGCGAATCGTAGACCGGGTAAGGCGCCAGCCGCCACCCGGCAATAAAGCGGCTCTGTGCCTGATGGCATCGCCCGGTGGCGCTGCGCTTACCGGGCCTACGAGGTGTGATCCTGTGAGAGGCCCCGGTAGGCCGGGTAAGGCGCCAGCCGCCACCCGGCAATAAAGCGGCTCCGTGCCTGATGGCATCGCCCGGTGGCGCTGCGCTTACCGGGCCTGCGAGGTGTGAGCCTGTGAGAGGCCCCGGTAGGCCGGGTAAGGCGCAGCCGCCACCCGGCGAAATGACGGGTGCGGTGCCTGAAAGCGTGCCCGGCGGCGCCCTACTATTCCTGATGGCGGGTGACGTTGAGGATCTTCGCGCTGGCGCCGACCGGGAAATTGCTGAGGGCGCCGAAATCGCTGCCCTGATAGCCCATGATCTTGCCGTCAGTGCGCATCTGCTGCAGATCGATGAGGATCACCCCCAGCGTGGGAATGATTTTCTCCCGCCAGACGAACAGATAGAGATCCTCAGCCACCTGCACGTAATGGCAGCGATCGACATCCGCCAGCCCCTTTTCCACGCCGTCCAGACACTGCCAGGCGTAAAAATTATCGTTGAGATAGATGTGCTCATAGCGCTCGGTCGGGCTATAGGTGTACTGATTGCGCATGCCGACCAGCGCGGTGGTAAAGCCCGGCAGCGGCCCCGGCTGGGTATCCAGGCGGGCGAAGACAAATCGCGCCTCGACGGCGGTCAGCGGCAACCCTTGTTCTACCCGGCTGAAGGCGTCCAGCCGCGCGGCGGCTTCGTCCGGCAGCTGGCCGTATACCAGCGTGGCATTGCGCTGCGTCAGGTTGCATACCGCGCTAATGCTGGCGTTATCCCGCTCCGGGTCAAGGAAGTCGATAAACAGAATGTCCGGGCGCAGGGCGGTCGCCCGCCAGGGGGCGCGCTTGCCGTTCCAGCTTAGCGTCTGCTCATCTTCGATAACCAGCTGCTGCGGCTCGCTCCCGGCGACATAAAAGGTAAAGTTTTCGCCTGCGGGCAGGCTGGCGGTAGCCAGCAGGTTACCGTGCGGCGCAAAACCATCGGCCAGCGCGCCGACCTGGATAAATACGGCTTCTGAAGTCATAGGGGCTCCTGAACAGAGTAGGGCGTTAGGCAAACGCCAGAGTGGGAACATCGACGATACTGGCCCCGCCGTCGGCGACCAGCGTAGCGCCGCTGATGATGGCGGCCTGCGGCGAACAGAGAAACTGACAGGCCTCGGCTATCTCCTCGGGGCTGGCGGGGCGGCGCAGCGGAACATCGCGACAGACCCGCTGATAAGCCTCAGCCAGCGACAGCCCTTCCGCCTGCATCAGCGGGCGCATCTCTTCATCCGCCATCGGCGTCGTGACCCAGCCGGGACAGATAGCGTTAGCGCGTACCCCCTGGGGGCCATAATCGCGGGCGACGGAGCGCATCAGGCCGATTAAAGCGTGTTTGGCGGTGACGTAGCCGCAGGCCTGCGGCCCGGCGGCCAGAGAGGCGATGGAGGCGACAAACAGCACATTGCCGCGGCGGGCAATCAGCGAAGGCAGACAGGCGCGAACGCTGGCGAAGGCGCTGGTGAGATTGCCGTCCAGCGCCTCGCGCCATTGGCGGTCGCTGGTCTCGGCGGCGGGGCTGTTGCCCATCCCGCCGGCGCTGCAGATGAGGACATCAATCCCGCCGGTCTGGTCGAGGATGGCCGGTAGCAGCCGCTGGCGCCACACCTCGCCGTCGGCGGCATCGCCCACCAGCGCCGTGGCGCCGGTCTCATCAGCGACAGCCTGCAGCGGCGCTTCGCGCCGTCCGGTAATAAACACCCGGTCGCCCGCGGCGCGCATCAGCCGCGCGCAGGCGGCGCCAATTCCGGTTCCGCCACCGGTTATCACCACGACTCTCGCCATCCGCACTCTCCTGTAATGGGGTTTCCGATTACCTTAAAAAGCGCGTCAGGTCCCGGCTATCGCCCGGAAGAACGATAGCCGTGGTGGTTAATGGATCTCGCTCACAGGGATCGCCTGCGGCGCAGGCACCGGCTTCATGGTGGCGGGGTCGACTGCCAGATAGCGCCCGGTTTTGCTGTCGATGCCGACGTAGTCGATCATCTTGCCCTGTGCCCGGGTGACCATGGTGCGCTTAGCAAATGCCTCGTAGGCCTCGCTCATGGCTTTGACCCGATCGGGATGTTCGGCCGCGACATCATGCGTCTCCAGCGGGTCGTCGTGCAGATTAAATAGCTGCCACGGCGCGTCGCCGGCGGTGAGGCCGCGCGGCACCAGCCGTCGCAGCTTCCATTCGCCATCGACCCAGGCCGCCTGATGATGCAGTTCAACCCCGTAGTTGCCGCGCGGCGGCTCCTGTACTTCGCCGGTGAGATAGCGCTTAAAGCTGACGCCGATCATCGGCAACACCGGCTTTTTCGCCAGCGACTTGTTCGGATCGATGCCGGCGAATTCATATAGCGTCGGCGCCACGTCATACACCGCCATCGTCGAGGCGTCGATTTTACCGTGGCGGGTGATCCCGGGACCGGAGATCATAAAGTCGGTATTGATGCCGCCCTGGGCGCTGGTGGTTTTGTGATAATTGGCGTAGGGGGCGTTGCTGACGTTGGCCCAGTGCGGGCCGTAGGAGACAAATGATCCTTTGCGGCCGACGTTGTCATAGCTGTTATCGAACTGCTTCCAGAATTCCGGGGTAGATTCGTAGTAGAAACCCTGCGCCGGGTTGGCGCCGTTATCGGTTAAAAAGACCAGCAGGGTATTTTTATCGCGCCCGGTTTGTTTCAGCGTCTCCATCAGGGTGCCGATTTGCGCGTCCATATTGGCGATCATCGCCGCATACACCTGCATCACTTTCGCCGTATATTTCTGCTGCTCTGGCGTTAGCGCCTCCCACTCTTTATCCAGCTCCAGATGCGGCAGCGGGGTATCGTCATGGATAATTCCCAGCGCTTTCAGGCGGGCGATGCGCTGGCGATAGACCTCGGCGTAACCCTGCTCATACTGGCCTTTGAAGCGCTTAATCCACTCGTCCGGCGCCTGCAGGGGATCATGAGGGGCGGTGAAGGCCAGCCAGGCGAAGACCGGCTGTTCCTTCGGCGTCGCTTTAATCCAGCTGTTCATCTGGCGGGCGTAGGCTTCGCTGGAGTAAAAATCATCCGGTAGGGAGACGCGCTCGCCGTCGCGGGTGTAGTAGGTGTGGAAGGCTTCAACGGTCCCCAGCGGTATCGCGTCGTTAAAGTGGCTGGTGCCGCCGCCCATAAAGGCGAAGGCGTGGTTAAAGCCGCGATCTTTCGGCGTGGCGCCGGGAACAAAACCGAGGTGCCATTTACCGGCCATCAGGGTGTTATACCCCGCGTCTTTAAAGCGCTCGGCCATGGTGGTGACGCGGTCGGTCAGCCGCAGCTCGTAGCCCTCCTTGCCAATGGTGCTGTCGTACCACCACATGCCGCCCATCCCAGCCTGCTGGTTACTGTTGCCGGTGAGCAGCATTGAGCGCGTCGGGGCCGACATCGGCGAGGTGTAATACTGGCTCATGCGCATTCCCTGCTCGGCCATCGCCTGCAGATTGGGGGTGGGGATCTCGCCGCCAAAGGGGCTGATGTCCGAGTAGCCCATATCATCGGCGATAATCACGATGACGTTTGGACGCTCCTGCTGCGCGGCGTGCGCGCCACCGGCGAGGATCATGCTGACCGCCGCGGCCATGGCTTTTTTGTTCACGACTGACTCTCCTGTTCAGAGGGGGATATCATCAGGGTAAGGCGCTACGCAGTATGCGCAGTCCCAACAAACGCGGCCCGCCAGGCCTTCAGGCCATTAAGGTCGCGGGAAAAGGGGCGTACTGGCGCGAGGATGTCGCTAAAGAAGCGGTAGTAGCCTCCGCAGAGGCGGTTGTTGCCTGCGGCGTTGAGATGCGCCGGGCAGCCGCCCTGGCAGACCATTTTTACCGAGCAAGTCTGGCATTCGCGGCGCAGACTTTTCTGCTGACCGAAAGGCAGTTGCACCGAGGCGTCGACCGCGGCGGCGAGCGTCTGCTCATCGAGGCGGCCCAGCCGATGTTCGGCGTTGATCAGGTGGTCGCAGGCGTAGAGCTGTCCGTCGGGCTCCATCACCAGGTTGCTGCCGCAGCGGGCGCTGTGCACGCAGCTGCCGCTGGTATGAGTGAAATACTGCGCCCACGCCTGTTCGATATTGATAACGAACACCCGCCCCCTATCGCAGCGCTTCCGCCACTGTCGCCAGATGCCGACCATAAAACGTCCCCAGTTATCGGCGCTGAGCTGGTATCCTTCGCGCAGGGCCGCGCCTTCGCTCATCAGCGGCTGAAACTGCAGATAGCGCGCGCCGAGGCTGACCAGCCGGTCATAAATCGCCGCCGCGTGGGCCGCCATCTCGTTATGCACCACCACCAGCAGATTAAAGTCCACTTGATGCTGATGGAGCAGGTCAATGCCGCGCAGCGCCGCCGACCAGGTCGACCGGCCGCGTTTATCCGGACGATGGTAGTCCTGCAGCGCTTCGTTGCCTTCGAGGCTCAACCCGATAATAAAGCCATGTTCGCGGAACAGTTGGCACCATGCGTCGTTGATCAGCGTCCCGTTGGTCTGCAGGCTGTTGCTGATAGTCACGCCGTCGGGGGCATAGCGCTCCTGCAGGGCGAGCGCTTTTTTGTAGAAGCTCAGGCCGGCCAGCAGCGGCTCGCCCCCCTGCCAGACAAAGTTGATTTCCCGCGCGCCGGCGGGCTGGGCGGCAATATAGCGGCGGATAAACTGCTCCAGCCGCGCGTCATCCATCTTGTTGACCGGCGTTTCGTCCTGCGGGTAATAGCAATAGCGGCAGGCGAGATTGCAGGCGGGGCCAATCGGCTTCATCAGAATATGAAACGGCACCGGCGAGCGCGGCTCAGCGGCCAGCGGAATTTGCTGCTGGCGCAGGGCGGCGATATTCAGCATCGGCTTATCCTCGGTTAATGACCGGTACTGTTGATATTATTTTGGCAACAGCGGGTCAGGCGTAATCACATGATTAAGCCGCGGCGAAAATTAAATGCATCCTGTTAAGGGTATAAGTGAAAAAAAACAAAAATCCATCGTTCTTTAGGATGAGAATCACGCGTCGGGAATAGGGTTTTTTTATCACCAGGGGCAGGTACGCCGGGTGTTAATCTTATTTGTTTATGTTTTAACGCCGCTATCGTAAAGCATGGCCGGGGTGTTTTTTAAATGCTTTATATAACAATGTATTGCTGAAAATTTTGTAACGGCTATCACATTGTTAATATGTTAATGATTGTGTTACTTAAATGTGAAATGTATGCTTCAATTATCAGTAGTCATACATGTGTCATGTACCATCATCTCGACGGGGAGGCCCTATCATGTCTGCTTTGTTAAAAGCCAGCCGTAATGATGCGATAATAGCCCGTTGTTTACAGACTATTTCCCAGTTAATTCCACTAACTTCAGCGGTGTTTTATCGAGTAAATAATCGTTTAAAACCCGAAAACTATATATTGCATAATATTTCCGATAATACGCACCAACAATATCTGGAAAACTTCCAGCCGCTGGATCCGCTTCTGCCGTCGCACTTTAGCCACCAGAACACCACCGTGGCGGCGATGACGCCGCGGCTCTGCGACCGCAACCGGCATTACTATCATGAATTTATGTTGCCGAATAACGTGCGCGACATGACCGAGATCTTTATCCGCCGCGAGCGGCGGATCGTAGCCGGTATCTCGCTGATGCGCGACGTGCCTTTCTCCAGCGAAGAGCGCCAGCGGGCCCAGGCGGTGCTGCCGCTGGTAGAGCTGGCCATTCGCGACTGCCTGCAGGAAGAAGATGATCTGCCCGCCATCCTGACGGCGAAAGAGCGGGAAATCGTCGGCATGGTGCGCGAAGGCGCCAGCAATAAGCTGATTGCCCGCCAGCTGGATATCTCGCTCTCGACGGTAAAAACGCACCTGCGCAATATTTTCGCCAAGACCGAAGTGGTCAATCGTACCGAACTGGTTTCCCGAACCTGGATGCCGGCCGCTCAGCGTACGCTGCATCTGTAATCTGACTTTCGCATCCCGCGCGCGCCGTGGCAGCACGGCGTTTTCCTGATGCCTGTGGGTATCACTCCCTGGAGGATCCCCCGGGGGGAGGCTTTTTTGACCGGAGCACGCCCTACGATGTCGAGTACACCTCTCACTGATAATGCGCTTTCCCGGCCCGCCGGGCTGATGGTGTCCCTGCGTTTGCTGGCGGCGATCGTGATTTTTGCCGCTATTGCGCCGGGTATTCTGATGACCGCGCCGGCGGTGGCGGCGCAGCTGGCCAGCGAATGGCAGCTAAAACCCGGGCAGATCGGCTGGCTGTTCTCAGCGGAGCTGGGGGCGATGAGCCTGGCGACGCTCCCGGCGTGGTGGTGGATGAGCCGCCTCGACTGGCGGCGGGTTGCCCTGACGGCCGGGGTGGTGTTTCTGGCCGCCAACCTCGCCTCGGCGGTGGTCACCCAGTATGAGACGCTGCTGGCGGCGCGCTTTATCGCCTCGCTGGCGGGCGGCACGTTGATGATTTTGTGCATCAGCTGCGCGGCCGGAACGCCGAACCCGTCGCGGGTCTACGCCTTCTGGGTGCTCGGGCAACTGCTGTTAGGGATGCTTGGCCTGCTGGCGCTGCCCGGCCTGTTCGCGACCTTTGGCCTGAAGGTGGTGTATCTGATCCTCGCCGCCATCATGCTCTGCTGTTTGCCGCTGGTATCCGCTTTCCCTCCGCGCTTTCAACCGCTTTCAGTCTCCCGCCAGCAGCCGTCGACGGCGCTGTGGCGTCAGGCGCTGGCGGTGCTGGCGGTGCTCACTTTCTATATCAGCCTTAGCGCCGTGTGGACCTTTATCGGCACCATCGGCAGCGCGGCGGGGCTGAGCCCGACGCAGGTCGGTCTGGTGCTGGCGGCGGCGACGGTTTGCGGCATTATCGGCGCCGGCGGCGCGGCCCTGCGCGGCACCCGGCGGGCCGATCGTTTACCGGTGTGGCTGGGCTACGGCCTGTTGATCGTCAGCGTTGGGCTGCTGATCGGCCAGCCGCTGCTGGTGCGTTACGCCATCGCGGCGCTGCTGTTTAAGTTCACCTGGACCTTCGTGCTGCCCTTTATTCTCGCCCGCGTGGCCGGGCTCGATAACAGCGGTCGGCTGATGAACAGCATCAATCTGGTGATCGGCGGCGGCATGGCGGCTGGCCCGGCGCTTGCGGGGGCCTTACTGCAACACTTCGCCAGCGCCGACCCGCTGCTGGCGGCGGCAGGCGTCTGCGCGCTGCTGTCACTGATTTTAATTGTGGCGGCATCCGCCGCCGGGAAGGCTTAGCCCACGGGAGGATAGAGTGAAAAGAAAAACCGGTTTCTTCTTTGATGAACGTTGTTTCTGGCACAGTACCGGCCTGCACGCGGTGACGCTGCCGGTGGGCGGTTGGGTACAGCCGCCCGCCGGCGGCGGTCATGCTGAATCGCCAGAGACCAAACGGCGGATGAAAAACCTGATGGATGTCTCCGGGCTGACGCCGCAGCTGGCGCTGCGCAGCGCGGCGCCGGCGAGCCTTGAGGACCTGCGGCGGATCCACCCCGACAGCTATCTGGAGCGCTTCAAGGCGATAAGCGATAACGGCGGCGGCATGCTCGGCAAAGAGGCGCCGCTGGGGCCGGGCAGTTATGAAATCGCCTGTCTTTCCGCCGGGCTGGCCTGTGCGGCGGTGGAAGCGGTGCTGAAGGGGGAGCTGGATAACGCCTATTCGCTGTCGCGCCCGCCCGGACACCACTGCCTGCCGGACCAGTCGATGGGATTTTGTTTCCTCGCCAATATTCCCATTGCCGTCGAGCGAGCGAAAGCGCAGCTGGGGCTGGGCAAGGTGGCGATCATTGACTGGGATGTTCACCACGGTAACGGCACCCAGCATATCTACCTGCAGCGCGACGACGTGCTGACTATCTCCTTGCATCAGGACGGCTGCTTCCCGCCGGGCTACGCCGGCGAGGACGATCGCGGCGTGGGCGCGGGCGAAGGTTACAACATCAATATTCCGCTGTTGGCCGGGGCGGGGGATGACAGCTGGCGCTATGCGCTGGAAACTATCGTTATTCCGGCGCTGGCGCGTTTTGAGCCGGAGCTGATCATCATCGCCTGCGGCTATGACGCCAACGCCATGGATCCATTAGCGCGGATGCAGCTGCACAGCGATAGCTTCCGGGCGATGACCGAACAGGTCCAGCAGGCGGCGAATCGCCTGTGCGGCGGGAAACTGGTGATGGTGCACGAGGGCGGCTACGCCGAGTCCTACGTGCCGTTCTGCGGCCTGGCGGTGATGGAAGCCCTGAGCGGCATCCGCACCGAGGTCCAGGATCCGCTGCTGGAATTTATTCAACAGCAGCAGCCGCGCGCCACGTTCGCGCAGTTCCAGCGCCAGGCCATCGATCGGCTGGCGCAGCAGTTTGGCCTGCAATAGTCGCTCACGCTCACGTTGATCCCTAAAGTCCCAATATGGGACTTTTACTTTACTTAGTCCCGAAATGGGACTAGTCTCTGCCCATGAAGATAATCTCAGTGAAAACCTTAAGGGACTTCTGGGCGGAGAATCCCGACGCTGAACAACCGCTAAAGGCCTGGGTAGACGAAGCGACAAAAGCAGACTGGAAAACCCCGGCGGAGATAAAGGACCAATACCGCAGCGCAAGTATTCTGAAAAATAAGCGGGTGGTATTCAACATTAAAGGAAATGATTACCGGTTAATCGTAGCCGTTGCTTATCTGCGGGGGTGGGTGTTCGTTAAGTTTATCGGTTCGCATAAGGAATATGACGAGATAAACGCTGAGACGATAGAGAGGAAGTAAATGATGAATGTGAAGCCTATCCGCACTGAACAAGATTACGAGGCCGCGTTACGCGCGGTTGAACCTTTTTTTGATAATGAACCTGCGCCGGACACGCCGGAAGGGGATTTTTTTGAGGTGATGTGCCTGCTGATTGCTGAATATGAAAAAAAGCACTATCCCATCGAGCCGCCGACGCCGATAGAGGCGATCAAGTTTCGCATGGAGCAGCAGGGGCTGACCGTCAAAGATCTGGAGCCGGCGATTGGTAAATCGAATCGCGTGTATGAAATTCTCAATGGTACGCGCAACCTGACGCTCCCGATGATTCGCCGGCTTCACGCACAGTTCGGCATTCCTCTGGAGAGTCTGATCGGCGCGTGATGGCGCGGGCATCCGGCTCACTCATGCATCCACTGACTTACTGCCTGATTAACCATCGCCAGCACGCTGAGCAGCAGCATCCGCTGCTGCGCTTCCAGCCGCAGATAACGGCGCAGCGGCGGCATTTTACAGACCACTTCGCTGGCGGCCCAGGGTTCAATGCTGCAGCGCCAGCCGCTACTATCAAAGGTCAGCGAAAAGCGGCGGTAATCCAGCTCGCTTAAGGTCTGCTGGAGATTAGGAAAACCGTTGAGATAGCCGGCGAGTTCCTCGCTGTCTTTGCCGCCGATAAAGCGGATCGGCTGGCGTTTCCACCAGCCGGATTGATGGGCGCGAATGTTACCGCGCACGGGCCGGGTCACCGGCCCCTCGACGACAAACTCGCAGCTGTGAATGCTGGCCATAAACAGCCGCTTCTGACGCACGCTGAAGGTGACGGCGGTGGTGTCGTTCAAGCGCAGCAGCGCGCTGCGTTCGCTCAGCTTTTCGCTGGGCCAGCCCGCCAGATCGCGCTGCACCGCGTTCATTAACGGCGTTTCAAACCAGGGGACGGAGGACATCTGGCGTCATCTCCCCGCGGGTCTGTTTTTCATAATTGTTGATGGCGCGCTCAACCACCTCTTCCACTACCAGCGGCTTGAACGGATTGACGCGCTGCACGCACACCGTCCAGAACAGGGCGTAAGCGGCGGTCAGGCCGAGCATTATGCCGAACGGCACCAGCACCTGGCGGCTGTCCATCCCGGGCGGCGTGATATTGACGATAGCGATGATGATCCCGACGCTGGAGATAATCTGCGGCAGCGGGAACCACGGCGAGCGGTAGGCGCGCGGCAGGTCCGGGCGGCGAATGCGCAGCATCACCACCGACAGAGTAACCAGCAGATAGGCGACGCCCCAGGCGCAGACCGCGGCGAGGATCAGCGGCACGATGCGGTCCAGATCGCCGTTCAGATACCAGGCGTGCAGGCAGGTGATCGCCACCCCGATGGCAATGGCGATCACCGGCGTCTTAAAGCGCGGATGCAGCCAGGTCAGGAAACGGGGCAGCGCGCCGTCCAGCGCCATGCCGTAGATAATACGCGGCACGGCGGCCATCAGCGTATTGATGGTGGCGCAGCCGGCCAACAGCAGCCCGACCCCCAGCCAGTACTGGCCGGCGTGGCCCATCACCCGTTCGGCGAAGGCCGGGATCGCCATCGGTGTATCCAGCAGATGGACGTTGTTGGCCGCGTCGAGCACGGTATTCTCCACCTGGCGGTTGATCGCCGCGCCGTAGATAAACATGCAGCTGGCGACGCCCAGCAGGCCCAGCGCCATCGCCCGCGGTATGGTGCGGTGGGCCTGTTTGATCTCCGGCGCCATCGGCGTCACCAGTTCGCAACCGACGAACATAAACATCGCCATGCCGATATAGCCGAACAGGCCGTTGATATCGCTAACGTTCAGCGGTGTGCCGAACCAGCCGGACAGATGGGTGACCGGCGCCATAAAAATGCCGCACAGGCCGAAAATGGTCAGCGTGGTCCACATGCCGAAGGTCAGCACCACTTCGACCTTGCCGAAGATTTCCACGCCGATGGCGTTGAGCAAGCCGAAAATCACCACCATGCCGACGCCCACCATCCAGGTATTCTGGTGAGCGGCCATCTGGGCGTTAATCGACTCGAAGTTCACCAGCGCCATAATGCCCGCCAGGATCGTCTCCGCCGTCCCGGCGAAGATATGGACGATCAGATAGGCGCACAGCGCGCCGGTGATAGCGAAGAAGCGGCCCATGCCGCAGGAGATATAGTCGTACACCGAACCGGTGGTGGGAATGAGCGTCGCCGCCTCGGCAAAGGTGGTGACCTGCGCCTGCATCATAATAAAGGCCAGCAGTACCGCCAGCGCGAAGGTATCGCCGCCCATGCCGAAGCCGCTGGTGACCGTCAGGATCACCGGGCTGGCCATGATCAGCCCGACGGAGCTGGCGAGGGTGGTCGGGAAGCCGACGACGCCGCGCTCAAGATGGCTGGCGAGTCTGTTACTAAACATAGTCAACCTCTGCACAATAATGGGGTAGGGCAGGGAATAGCCAGCGCCACTCCCGGATAGTCATAATTTAGGCGGGCATCCTGCTCAACGAATATCGTCCGGAAGGTGGAGGGCGGCGCATGATTCTGTGACGCAGTCGATGAATGTCGCGGCGGATAAACAATATGACCCCGAAAACCGGGGCCATCCGTCTTGCCACGTTGCGCCTGTTTCTGCCGGATGGCGGCTGCGCCTTATCCGGCCTACGGTCCGTGCGGCCTGCCTTTAATTTATTCACCATGCTGACTGAAACTGCCGGTGTTGGCGGCCTCAAAACCCCCGGTGGCGCCGCTTACCGGGGCCTCCCCTGTGCGCTCCCTGCGCCACGAGAGTCCCCCAGGCCCGTGCAAGCGCAGCGCCGCCGGGCATTATCAGTTTGTTAGCGGGTCTCGACGTTCGCCAGGTAGTGCTTCACAAAGCGCGGCGTCAGAATTTTCCACTCCACTTCGGTGCCCTGTTTAACAAACCAGCTGTCGCCCGGCGCAAAGCGCTGCGGCTCGCCGCCGGCGACGGTCAGCTCCACTTCGCCCTCCAGCACGGTGGCGTGCTCGGTAAACGGATAGGTCATGGTAAAGCTCCCCTCAGTGGACGAAAACAGTCCGCAGGTAAAGGCATCCTGCGGCTCGCCGTAGATCATCGCGCCCGCTACCTGCGGGTCGCCGGCGGTCGGCGTCGCGCCGAGCAGGCTGACGCTGCCGATCGGCTGCAGATCAGGTACCGGGTGTTTAAGTTTAAAAGCGTGCATAGCGTTCTCCTGGTTAACTCCGGCCTTTCCAGAAACCGGCGGTTTGATGCATCAGTTTTCCGGCCGTGACTAATAACAGACGCAGGCTGTCACGGCCGTGGATGGTCGCGTGAGGAATGCTGCTTAGCAGACGATAGCGGTCGGAACCGCCGTTGATCCCTTCGGCGAGGATTTTGCACACGATGTGCGACGGGGTGACGCCGAAGCCGGAGTACCCCTGGACGTAAAAGACGTTGTTATGGTCGCGTAAGGTGCCGATCTGCGGGAACAGGTTGGCGCTACAGGCCATCGGCCCGCCCCACGCAAAATCGATCTTCACATCCCTGAGATAGGGGAAGACCTCCGCCAGCAAGGTGCGGTTCCAGGCGGCGAAATCGTTCGGCGTATACTCCACAAAGCGGGTGGCGCTGCCGAACAGCAGGCGGTTTTCCCGGGTGACGCGGTAGTAGTTAATTACCGGGCGAATATCGCTGAAGGCGCCGCGCAGCGGGCTGATGCGTTCGATCAGTTCATCGGAGAGCGGCTCGGTCGACACCTGGTAGGAGTAAGTGACCAGCGTCTTGTTGTAGATCTCCGGCTCCATATTGTTGAGGAAGCTGTCGCAGGCCCACAGCAGTTTGGCGGCTTTGACGCTGCCCATCGCGGTGCGTACCCGCACCTGTTTGCCGTAATTCACTTCCACCACCGGCGAGGATTCGAAAATCTTCACCCCCAGCGAATGGGCGGCCTGCGCCGAACCGAGCAGCATATTGAGTGAATGGATCTGGCCGCCGCCCATATGTTTCAGCGCGCCGCAGTAGACCTCGGAGCCCACCACCTGCTGCACCTCTTTTCCGGTATACAGTTCGATCTCTTCATCCGGGGTAGCGGCTTTAAACTCCTTCTCCCACTGGCGCAGCGTTTTAAGCTGTCGCTGGTTATAGGCGAGATAGCCGTAGCCGGGCACGAAATCGGCGTCGATGTTATATTTGCGGATGCGTTCGCGAATGATGCCCGCGCCGAGGTTGGCGATTTTAAACAGCGTCTCCAGCCCCTCTTTGCCGACGTGCTTTTTTACCGCTTCGATATCGTGGCCGATACCGGCCATCACCTGGCCGCCGTTGCGCCCGGTGCCGCCGTAGCCGAGATGGCGCGCCTCCAGCACCACCACGTTGGTGATCCCCTGTTCCGCCAGCTCAAGGGCGGTGTTAATGCCAGAGAAGCCGCCGCCGATAATTACCACATCGGCTTCAATATCTTCCCGTAGCGCCGGGAAATGGAGGTGATATTTCTTCGTCGCGCCGTAGTAGTTCAGCGCATCGATCTTGATGTTCATCGCGTTACCCTGTGGTCTTGCCTGGCTCAAGACCCTCATCACAGCACGCCGCGCGGGCGTTGAATATCGTCCGGAAGAATGACGTTCTTTAGAACGATAGGCTGCGGCGGGAAGCCGTGCTGTGATGGGTTAACTTTGCTGAAAAACGGGTGCTGACGATGAGCGAGATAACCTTACTGGCGGAAGTGACCGCCTTCTTACGCCAGCCGCACGGGCAGTTTATTGCCGGTCAACGTGAGGCGGGCCGCGGCGCGCCGTTCGCGGTGATCAACCCGGCGACCGGGCGGGCGATTGCCGAGGTCACCGCGGCGGATAGTGACCAGGCGGATCGCGCTATGGAGAGCGCCCGCCAGGCGTTAAGTCAGTGGCGCGAGATGCCGACGCTGGCGCGCGGCGCGCTGCTGCTGAAGCTGGCGGACACGCTGGCAGAGCATCGCGAAGCGCTGGCGCAGCTGGAAAGTCTCTGTTCCGGCAAAACTATCACGCTGGCGCGGATGCTCGAGCTGGACCAGTCGGTGGCGTTCCTGCGCTACTTCGCCGGCTGGGCGGGGAAAGTCACCGGTGAAACGCTGGATGTCTCGCTGCCATCGATGGCCGGGGAGAAATATACCGCCTTTACCCGCCGCCAGCCGCTGGGGGTGGTGGTTGGCATCGTGCCGTGGAACTTCTCCATCATGATTGCCATCTGGAAGCTGGCGGCGGCCCTGGTCTGCGGCTGCACCATCGTCCTCAAGCCGAGCGAATATACGCCGCTGACGCTGCTGCGCGTGGCGGAGCTGGCAAAAGCGGTGGGTATCCCGGATGGGGTGATTAATGTGGTCAACGGCGCCGGCGGCGAGATTGCCCAGCGGCTGATTACGCATCCGGCCTGCGCCAAGGTGAGCTTCACCGGCTCGGTGGCCACCGGTGAAAAAGTCCAGCAGTCGGCCAGTGCGTCAGGTAAACGGGTGACCCTTGAGCTGGGGGGGAAAAACGCCGCGCTGTTCCTCGATGACCTGACGCCGGAGGCGATGGTCAACGGCATTATTGAAGCTGGCTACCTGAACCAGGGGCAGATTTGCGCCGCTGCGGAACGTTTTTATCTGCCGCAGGGAAAACTGGATGCGGTACTGGCGCTGCTGAAAGACAAGCTCAGCGCTTTTGCGCCGGGGTCGCCGCTGGATGAACGGACGCTGATGGGGCCGCTGGCCAACCGCCAGCAGTATGACAAAGTTTTGCGGCTCATTCAGACCGCCCGCGACGAGGGCGATACCATCGTCTGCGGCGGCGAAGCGCTGCCGGGGGAGGGCTATTTCCTGCAGCCGACCGCGGTCAAAGTGCGCAGCGAAGAGAGCACCCTGATGCGCGAGGAGACCTTCGGCCCGTGTGCAGTTTTATCGGCTATCGCAGTGAAGAAGAGGCGCTGGCGCGGATGAATGCCTCACCGTATGGCCTGGCGGCCAGCGTCTGGTCGGATAATATTCGTCAGGCGCTACGCTACTCGGAGGCGATTGAGGCCGGCATCGTATGGGTCAATATGCATACCTTCCTCGACCCGGCGGTACCGTTCGGCGGCATGAAGGGCTCGGGCATCGGGCGCGAATTCGGCAGCGCGTTTATCGATGATTATACGGAGCTGAAGTCGGTGATGGTGCGCTATTAATCGCCGTTCAGCGACATAGCGCTGTCATGTGTCGCTTTGCGCCAGATAGGCAACACATTGTGTGCCTTCTGGCCTGCAACCCGGGCGGTGCACGGCATCGCTTCCGGGACGCTTTTCCCGTCACGGATCCTTTCTTCCCCTCCTAATCCGCCATTGCCGTAAAAAAAATCAGCAGATTATCTTTTTTGCCCGCCAGGACTTGTTTGATATTAGATAATGAGTATAGTTCTCATTCTCTTTTTCATTCGTAATTTTGGCAAGGTTCGAGCTGCGCCAGTGAGTCGTTCACTAAGAGTCGCGAAGGCGTAGGGTGACGTAAAGACAGCAGGCTGGAAACACACAATATCGGCCGCTGCGCGTCCATCGGGTCATTGATTTTTTATAGGGTTGATCCAATGAAATACACACTTCCGGCGTTGACGCTGGCCATCAGCGCGGCGTTAAGCGGCTGCGCGACGCCTCATTCCTCTGCCGTTTCCCAACCGGTTGTCGACTCGCCAGTCCCTAACGTGGCGCAACCGCTGCAGCGCCAGCTAGCGGAAGGGCTGTACGAGATGGCGTTAAGCCCGCAGGGTGATGCGCTGTACGTCGCCAGCGCTGAAGGCTTTAAAAATGTACAGGGCGGGGCGGTTTACACACTGGATCCGCACACCCTCAATACCATCGGCCTGACGCATACCGATCTGAAAAACTTCGCTTTACAGCTCTCTGCGGAGGGTAAAACGCTGTATGTCAGCAATTCGCTGGACGGCGGCATCAGCGCTATCGACACCGCCACCGGCAAGGTAAAAAACCGCCTGCTGTTCAGCGAGCGCAATGAAAAAGGTCGCCCTTATGGGGCCCGTCAGCTGCTGTTGCTGAATAATACTCTCTACGTTGGCGCGGTCGCCGACCCGGCGCAAATCTGGGTGGTTGACGCCACTACCCTGAAGCTGAAAACGCGGATTAAAAATACCGGTAAATGGATGACCGGCCTGCACTACTCCGCGCAAACCGGTCGCGTGTACGCCGCTAACGGCAGCGGTGAAATTCTGGTGATCAACCCGCGTAACCAACGCATTGAACAGCGCTGGAAGCCGCTGGGCGACAAGCCGGCGCTGCTGCTTAATATGGCCGAAGATAGCGACACCGGCCGTCTGTTCGTGACCGACAACTCGAAAGCGAAAACCACTCTGGTGCTGGATATCCACAGCGGCAAGCTGCTTAAACAGCTCGACGTCGGCGATTCGCTGGCGGTGCAGTTCAATAAGAAACGCCACGAAATTTATATTTCACAGCGTGAATCCGGCAAGGTCATCAGCCTTGACGCCAGCCGCTACACGCTGAAGAAAAGCTGGGCGCTGCCGGCCAATCCCAACAGCTTGCTGCTTTCCGCCGATGGTCAGACGCTGTTTGTCACCGTCAAACAGCCCTTCAATAAAGACCACTCCACTAAAGGCCCGGACAGCGTCGTACGCATCGACCTGAACGAGCAATAAAAATAACTTGCCCGGCGACGGGCCCTTTGATCCATTTATCCTCATCCATGGGGCAAATTATGCACACCACGCACTATTCATCCTTCCCGCTGCGTAAAACGCTGTTGGCCTTAGCCATCGGCGCCGCCAGTCAAACGGCGATGGCCGCTGACGCTGCCGCCGCGAAGCAACCTGGCGAAGAGACCCTCATCGTCGAGGCTAACGAAACCAGCGATTTTAAATCCGGCGGCGACCTGGTGGTTCCGGCATTCCTCGACGGGCAGATCGCCCACGGCGGTCGTCTGGGGATGCTTGGCGAACAAAAGGCGATGGACGTCCCGTTTAACGTCATCGGCTATACCTCGAAGCTGATTCAGGACCAGCAGGCGAAAACTATCGCCGATGTCGTCAGCAACGACGCAGGCGTGCAGGCCGTACAGGGCTACGGAAACTTCGCCGAGACCTATCGAATCCGCGGGTTTAAGCTCGATGGCGATGACATGACCATGGGCGGTCTGGCGGGCGTGGTGCCGCGTCAGGTGATGGACACCCAGATGCTGGAGCGCGTTGAAATTTTCAAAGGGGCTAACAGCCTGCTTAACGGCGCGGCCAGCAGCGGCGTCGGCGGGATGATTAACCTCGAGCCGAAACGGGCGGAAGATCTGCCGACCGCACGTGTTGGCGTCGACTATACCTCTGATTCGCAGGTTGGCGGTACCCTCGACCTGGGACGCCGTTTCGGCGATAACAACCAGTTCGGCGCCCGGGTCAACCTGGTGCATCGCGAGGGAGAAGGCGCTATCGATAACGATAAACGCCGTACCACGCTGGCTTCGCTGGGGCTTGATTACCGTGGCGATCGTTTCCGCTCCTCGCTCGATTTCGGTTATCAGAAGAAAACGTTCCACGGCGGTACGATGGGCGTCAATATCAGCGGCGTAGATTTCATCCCGGCGCTGCCGGACAACAGCAAAAACTACAGCCAGAAGTGGGGCTATAGCGATATTGAAAGCGAGTTCGGCATGGCGAAGGCGGAATATGACCTGAGCGATAGCTGGACGGTATACAGCGCCCTCGGCGGTCAGCATTCGCATGAAATCGGCACCTACAGCGCGCCGAAGCTGCTCAATAAAAACGGCGATGCAACGGTTGGCCGCCTTGATACTAACCGCATCATCGACGCGATCAGCGGCATGGGCGGGGTACGCGGCGATTTCAATACCGGTGCGATTTCGCATAAGGTGAATCTCGGCTATGCGGCGCAGGTGCATACCGATGCGACCGCCTGGCGGATGTCGTCGAAGAATCCGACCACCAATATCTATGACAACCGCGATGTGGCAATGCCGAATAACGCCTATTTTGGCGGCAACTACCACGATCCGCTGGTCACCTCGCGCAGCCGTACGCAGGGCTGGCTGCTGAGCGACACTCTCGGCTTCTTTAACGATAAGGTGCTGTTTACCGCGGCTGCTCGTCATCAGAAAGTGGTCGTGCGCAACTACAGCAACGCCACCGGACTGGAAGATACCTCTTCGCGTTATACCCAAAGCCGCTGGATGCCGACGTTTGGCCTGGTGTACAAGCCGTGGGAGCAGCTGTCGCTGTATGCTAACCATACTGAAGCGCTGCAGCCGGGCTCTGTGGCGCCGACTACGGCGGCCAATGCCGGGCAGAGTACCGGGATCGCGCACTCGAAGCAGGACGAAGTGGGCGTCAAGATCGACTACGGAACGATCGGCGGATCGCTGGCGCTGTTTGAAATCAAAAAACCGAACGCCATTTCCGATACCGCTGGCAATTATGGCCTCGACGGCGAGCAGCGTAACCGCGGCGTAGAGATGAATGTCTTCGGCGAGCCGATGCTGGGGCTGCGTCTTAACGCCAGTACGGTGTGGCTGGATGCCAAACAGACTAAAACCGCTAAAGGCGCAACCGATGGTAAAGATGCCATCGGGGTGGCTAATTTCTACGCGGTGCTCGGCGCCGAGTATGATATTAAGCCGGTGGAAGGCCTGACCGCGACAGCGCGTGTCAATCATAGCGGCTCGCAGTATGCCGATGCGGCCAACACCAAGAAGCTGGATAGCTACACCACCCTGGATTTAGGCCTGCGCTATCGTATGCGCCTGAACGCCGACCAGAACGAAATGACCTGGCGCATCGGGGTGACCAACGTGACCAACGAGAAGTACTGGTCCGGCATTGACGATACCGGTACTTACCTGTTCGAAGGCGATCCGCGTACCGTCCGCGTCTCAATGAGCTACGACTTCTGACGCTAAAAAAAGCGGGGCGGGCGGCTGACGCTCGCCCCACGCAACTTGCGACAATCCCCCCTAAGTGATAAAAGGTGCCCCTTCGCAAAAACACACAGGGGAACGACGTGAAAGACGCGTCAACGTCGTCGGATGCCGTAGAAGAGAGCGGCCCGACGCTTCATCGCGGTTTACAGAACCGACATATTCAACTTATCGCCCTTGGCGGCGCGATTGGCACCGGCCTGTTTCTCGGCATTGGTCCCGCGATTCAAATGGCCGGCCCGGCGGTCTTACTGGGTTACGCCGTGGCCGGGATTGTCGCTTTTCTGATCATGCGTCAGCTGGGCGAAATGGTGGTGGAAGAGCCAGTATCCGGTTCCTTTGCCCACTTTGCCTATAAATACTGGGGGCCGTTCGCCGGCTTTCTCTCCGGCTGGAACTACTGGGTGATGTTCGTGCTGGTAGGGATGGCGGAGCTGACCGCCGCCGGGATCTATATGCAGTACTGGCTTCCCGACGTGCCCACCTGGGTTTGGGCGGCGGCTTTCTTCATCATTATTAACGCCGTCAACCTGGTCAACGTACGCTTGTATGGCGAAGCGGAGTTCTGGTTCGCGCTGATCAAGGTGCTGGCGATTATCGGCATGATTGCCTTCGGCCTGTGGATGCTGTTCGGCGGCCACGGCGGCAGCAAAGCCGGGTTCGACAATCTGTGGAAACACGGCGGCTTCCTCGCCACCGGCTGGCACGGACTTATTCTGTCGCTGGCGGTGATCATGTTCTCCTTCGGCGGGCTGGAGCTTATCGGCATCACCGCCGCCGAAGCGCAAAACCCGGAAAAGAGCATTCCCAAAGCGGTCAATCAGGTGGTCTATCGTATCCTGCTGTTCTATATCGGTTCGCTGGTGGTGCTGCTGGCGCTCTACCCGTGGGTGGAGATCAAATCCGACAGCAGCCCGTTTGTGATGATTTTCCATAATCTGGACAGCAACCTGGTGGCCTCCGCGCTGAACTTCGTCATTCTGGTGGCCTCGCTGTCGGTGTATAACAGCGGCGTGTACTCCAACAGCCGGATGCTGTTCGGCCTGTCGGTGCAGGGTAATGCGCCGAAATTTCTCGCCCGCGTCAGCAAGCGCGGCGTGCCGGTGAACTCCCTGCTGCTCTCCGGAATTATCACTTCGCTGGTGGTGGTGCTGAACTACCTGCTGCCGCATGAAGCGCTGGGGCTGCTGATGGCCCTGGTGGTGGCGACGTTGCTGCTGAACTGGATCATGATCTGTATGGCGCACCTGAAGTTCCGCGCCGCCCAGCGCCGCAAAGGGCGCGAATCGAAGTTCAAAGCGCTGCTGGCGCCCGCCAGCAACTACTTCTGCATTGCTTTCCTTGGGCTGATCCTGGCGCTGATGTGCACTATCGACGGCATGCGTCTGTCGGCGATCCTGCTGCCGGTGTGGATCCTGTTCCTGTTTATCGCCTTCAAACTGCTGCGCCGCCCGGCGTAAGCGAGATGCCCCGCCGTCCGGCGGGGCTGCCTGCCTTTTTATTGTGATCCTCTTCGCAGGCGGCGCATTTGCCTGGCGATCTTCTTTTTGTAATCGATTACTTTTGTTTTGAGCTGTTTTGTAATCGATTACTTTTCTGAGGGCGAGCAACATGGTCACAACAACAGAAGGTCGGGAAAGTGTCCGCGTGAGCCACCGTTTTCTGGTGCCGCGGCTGTCGTTAATGATGTTTATGCAGTTTTTTATCTGGGGCAGCTGGTCGGTGACCCTGGGGCTGGTGATGACCCGCTATGAGATGTCATTGCTGATCGGCGATGCGTTCTCCGCCGGGCCGATCGCCTCCATCTTGTCTCCCTTTGTGCTGGGGATGCTGGTGGATCGCTTTTTCGCCTCGCAGAAGGTGATGGCGGTGATGCACCTGGCCGGGGCGGCGATCCTGTGGTTTGTCCCGCAGGCGCTGGTGGCGCAGAACGGCGCCCTGCTGATTGGCCTGCTGTTCGGCTATACGCTGTGCTATATGCCGACCCTGGCGCTGACCAACAATATCGCCTTCCACAGCCTGGCCAATGTCGATAAAACCTTCCCGGTGGTCCGCGTGTTCGGCACCATCGGCTGGATTATCGCCGGGATCTGCATCGGGGTGACCGGTATCTCTGATACCACCGGCATCTTCACGCTAGCGGCGCTCTGTTCGGTCGCGCTGGCGCTCTACAGCCTGACGCTGCCGCACACCCCGGCGCCGGCCAAAGGCATGCCGGTTCAGTTTCGCGACCTGCTGTGCGCGGACGCCTTCGCGCTGCTGAAAACCCGCCATTTCCTGATTTTCTCCCTCTGCGCCACCTTAATTTCCGTGCCGTTAGGCACCTATTACGCCTATACCGCGTCGTATCTGGCGGATGCCGGCGTCAAAGATGTCAGCACCGCGATGTCGTTCGGTCAGATGTCAGAGATCGTCTTTATGCTGGTGATCCCGTTGCTGTTCCGTCGCCTCGGGGTGAAATACATGCTGCTCATCGGCATGGCGGCGTGGTTCGTCCGCTACGCCTTTTTCGCTCTCGGAGTCAGCGAGGAGGGGCGCTTCCTGCTCTATCTGGGCATTTTGCTGCACGGCGTGTGCTATGACTTTTTCTTTGTCGTTGGCTTTATCTACACCGATCGCGTGGCGGGTGAGAAGGTAAAAGGCCAGGCGCAGAGCATGATTGTGATGTTCACCTACGGGATCGGCATGCTGCTGGGCTCGCAGATCTCCGGCGCGTTGTATAACCATCTGGTGGCCGGCCAGAGCGTGCCTCAGGCCTGGGTGACCTTCTGGTGGATCCCGGCGGTGGCCGCCGCGGTTATCGCGCTGATTTTCCTTTTCTCTTTCCAGTACAACGAGAAAGAGCCGCACTAATTTTTCAGGAGGGGGTATGAAAACGATTAAGGGACCGGGCATTTTTCTGGCGCAGTTTATCGGGCCGCAGGCGCCGTTCAACACCCTGGCGGGGATAGCGCAGTGGGCCGCCGGCCTGGGGTACAAGGCATTGCAGATCCCCTGCAACCACCCGGCGATTTTTGATGTCGAGCGGGCGGCGGCGAGCCAGACCTACTGCGACGAGGTCAGCGGCATCCTGGCGGAGCATGGGCTGGTGATCAGCGAGCTGTCCACTCACCTTGAAGGACAGCTGGTGGCGGTGCATCCAACGTATGACGCGGCGTTCGACGCCTTTGCCCCGGCGGCGCTGCATGGCGATCCGCAGGCGCGCCAGCGCTGGGCGGTGGAGAAAGTGCGGCAGGCGGCGGTAGCCTCCGGCCGCCTGGGGCTGCAGGCGCACGCGACCTTTTCCGGGGCGCTGGCATGGCCCTTTTTTTATCCGTGGCCGCCGCACAATCAGCCGCTTCTGGATGAGGCCTTTGCCGAGCTGGCCCGGCGCTGGCGGCCGCTGCTGGACCTCTTCGACGAGCAGGGAGTCGATGTCTGCTATGAGATCCACCCCGGCGAAGACCTGCACGATGGCGTGACCTTTGAGCGTTTTCTCGCGCTGGTGGATAACCATCCGCGCTGCAATATGCTCTATGACCCGAGCCACCTGCATCTGCAGCAGATGGACTACCTGACCTATATCGATATCTATCACTCGCGTATTAAAGCGTTTCACGTCAAGGACGCCGAATTTCGCCGCAACGGGCGCAATGGCGTCTACGGTGGATACCAGCCCTGGCAGCAGCGGGCCGGGCGTTTCCGCTCTCCCGGCGACGGGCAGATCGACTTCAAAGGGGTGTTCAGTAAGCTGACCGAATATGATTTTGCCGGCTGGGCGGTGCTGGAGTGGGAGTGCTGCCTGAAGGATAGTGAGACCGGCGCGCGCGAGGGCAGCGAGTTTATCCGCCGCCATATCATTCCCGTTGCCGGACGGGCCTTCGATGACTTTGCCGCCGGCGGTAGGGAATAACATGATTCAGGTCGCGATTATCGGGGCAGGGTTTATTGGCCCGGCGCATCTGGAGGCGCTGCGGCGGCTGGGAGATGTCGAGGTGGTGGCACTGTGCGACAGCCGCCTTGAGGCGGCGCAGCGCAAGGCGCAGGCGTTGAACATTGCCCATGCCTACGACAGCGTGGAGGCGCTGCTGGCCCATCCGGGGCTGCAGGTGGTGCATAACTGTACGCCGAACCATTTGCATGCCCAGATTAACCGGCAGATCCTCGCCGCCGGGCTGCACGTCTTCTCGGAAAAGCCGCTGTGTATGACGGCGGGGGAGGCGCGGGAGCTGGTGGCGCTTGCCGCCCGGGCCGGCGTGGTGCATGGCGTCAGCTTCGTCTATCGCCAGTTCGCTATGGTCCAGCAGGCGGCGGCGATGATCCGCCATGGCGAGGTCGGCAGAATCTTCGCGGCCCACGGCAGCTATTTACAGGACTGGATGCTGCTGGAGACCGACTACAACTGGCGGGTCGATTCGGCGCAGGGCGGCGCGTCGCGGACGGTGGCCGACATCGGCTCCCACTGGTGCGATACCGTGCAGTTTATGACCGGTCGGCGGATTGTCGAGGTGATGGCGGATCTGTCTATCGTCTGGCCAACGCGTAAAGCGCCGGTCAATGGCAAAGCGACCTTCAGCGCCGTTCACGAGGCGCAGGCATATGAAACGCGGCCTGTCGATACCGAGGACTTTGGCTCGGTGCTGTTGCGTTTTGACGATGGCAGCAAGGGCAGCTTTATGGTTTCCCAGGTGAGCGCCGGGCGGAAAAACCGTCTGGCGGTGGAAATTAACGGCAGCCTCTGTTCTCTGGCCTGGGATCAGGAAGTGCCCCAGCGGCTGTGGATCGGCCACCGCGAGCAGCCGGATCGCCTGCTCAGCGATGACCCGAGCCTGCTGCGGCCGGAAATCGCTGACAGCGCCCATTACCCCGGCGGCCATATTGAGGGCTGGCCGGACGCCTTTAAGAATATGATGGGGCATTTTTATCAGGCGGTGCGCGCCGGGAAGATGCCGGCGGCCGGGGCCCGGCGCTTCGCCGCTTTCGACGACGGCGCCGATATGATGTACATCATCGAGGCGATCGTCAAAAGCCATCAGCAGCAGCGCTGGGTCAGCGTCGAACGCTGAGCGCAGGTGGGGCGCAGGATTATTTCACCCCAAGATAGCCGTCGAGATAGGCACCGGAGAGCTCGTTGCCGAACAGGACGGCATCTTTATTTTCCATCGCATTATCCCATTTGTCGCTGGCATTACCGGTGAAGGCGTGCTCGGTGCGGGTGCCCTGCGCCGCCTGCTGTTTGATGGCGTCCGCGGTGCGGCGGGCATCGCTTTCGTTCATGCCAGCGGCTTTATCCTGCTGGCCGCGGGCGTACATTGCCGTGAAGGTCGGCAGGTTTAAACGGTAATTTTCCTGGCGGTTGACGGTGAAATTGCCGCCGACAAAATCGGAGCGGTGGGCGACGAAGGCGTAGGCATGGCGTTCCGGTGACGATTTTGACGAGGTGCAGCCGGTGATCGTTGCCAGGGCACAGCTGAGGGCGAGAACCGCGGTGGAGAGCCTCATGGGGATATCATCCTTAATCATAAAAGAAAAAATGGGGCGCAGGCGGTCTGTTGCGCCTCCTGCGCTAATGAGAATATGAAACGGCAAAAGGATGCGCGTTAACGGGGCGGGAGAGAAGCCCTGATTATTAATAGTTTCCCGGGACACCGTCTCGCTGAGCTACGCTTTCGCGCCAGGCTGGCAGGCCAATCAGAGGTCATTTATGATAGCCTGCAGGATCCACCTCTATCGCAGGAAGTGCAGGGTTTATGTCTATTCAGAAAATTGCTCGTCTGGCCGGCGTCTCGGTGGCCACGGTGTCGCGGGTGCTGAACAACAGCGATACGGTAAAAGCCAAAAACCGTGAGCGCGTGCTGCAGGCGATCAAAGAGAGCAACTATCAGCCGAACCTGCTGGCGCGTCAGCTGCGAACCGCCCGCAGCAATATGATCCTGGTGATGGTCTCCAATATCGCTAACCCCTTTTGCGCCGAGGTGGTGAAGGGGATAGAAGAAGAGGCGGAGAAGAATGGCTATCGCATTCTGCTGTGTAACTCCGGGTCGGATCTGGCCCGCTCGACCTCGGGCCTGCAGCTGCTCTCCGGCAAAATGGTCGACGGCATTATTACCATGAACGCGCTCTCCAGCCTGCCGGAACTGACCACCATGATTGGCGACGCGCCCTGGGTGCAGTGCGCGGAGTATGCCGACACCGGCAGCATCTCCTGCGTCGGGATTAACGACGTTGAGGCGGCTCAGGGGGCGGTATCCCGGTTGGCCGATAGCGGCCGCCGACGCATCGCGCTCATTAATCACGACCTCAGCTATCGCTATGCCCGTCTGCGCGAGCGCGGCTATAAAAGCGTGCTGCACGTGCACGGTCTGGCGTATCAGCAGGTGACCTACGCGCAGGATCTTAGCGCGGCGGCCGGTAAACGGGCGATGGAGCAACTGCTGTCGCGAGACGAGAAGCCCGATGCGGTGTTTGCCGTTTCGGACTCCCTCGCCGCCGGGGCGCTGCGGGCTATCGCCCAGGCCGGACTGCGGGTGCCGGAGGATATCGCGGTGATCGGCTTCGATGGCACCGAGCTGGCGGAAGTGGTCTCCCCGCAGCTGACCACCGTCGAACAGCCCTCCCGGGCGATCGGCCGTACGGCGGTGTCTCTACTGATGAAACGCATCGACGATCCCGACGCTGCCGTCGAACGGGTGATGATGGACTGGCGCGTGATAGACCGCGCCAGCGTCTGAGGATCAGCGGGAGAAGGCGCCGGTCAGCGCGCGAATATCGTTGCCGGTGGGCGTTTGATGAATGCGTAAGCCAAACTCATCCACCACAGCGAATACATGGTCGAAAATATCCGCCTGGATCCCCTCATATTCCGCCCATACCACGGTGTTGGTGAAGCAGTAGATCTCGATCGGCAAGCCGTTGGCATCCGGCGCCAGCTGGCGCACCATCAGGGTCATATCCTGGCGGATGCGCGGATGATGGCGTAAATACTCCTGCAGATAGGCGCGGAAGGTGCCGACGTTGGTCATCCGCCGCTCGTTGAGGATCGATTGCTCCCCGGCGTACTGCTGGTTCCAGGCGCTAATCTCCTCGTGGCGTGAATCCATATAGGGTTTAAGTAACTTCGCCCGGATCAGGCGCTGCTGCTCCTGTTCATCAAGAAAATGAATGCTGGTGGTGTCGATGTTAAGGCTGCGTTTGATGCGGCGGCCGCCGGAGGCCGACATGCCGCTCCAGTTTTTAAACGAGTCAGAGACCAGCGACCAGGTCGGAATGGTGGTGATGGTATTGTCCCAGTTGCGCACCTTGACCGTGGTGAGGCCGATATCGATCACCGCGCCGTCGGCGCCGTACTTCGGCATCTCCAGCCAGTCGCCAAGCTTGAGCATATCGTTGGCAGAGAGCTGGATACCGGCCACCAGACCGAGGATCGGATCTTTAAACACCAGCATCAGCACCGCGGCCATCGCGCCGAGCCCGCTAATCAGGATCGCTGGCGACTGACCTATCAGTAGCGAAATAATCAGAATGCCGATAATAATCGCCGTCACCAGCTTAATTCCCTGGAATATGCCCTTCAGCGGCAGCTGTGAGGCGGCGGGAAATTTCTGCGCCAGCTTTAAAATGACATCCAGCAGCGAGAAGAAGGACAGCATGGCATATATCATCACCCACAGCTGGGCCACGGTGGTTAATATTTCCGCGGCCTCGCTGCCTTTTTGCAGCCACAGCACCGCCTGGACGTTGACGATGATCCCCTGCAGGGTAAAGGCCAGTCGGTGAAAGAGTTTATTCTGCGTGATGATTTGCAGCCACAGATGGCTGCTGGCCAGCGCCCGTTTTTCAAATGCGCGCAGGACCACTTTGTGCAATATCAGATGCACGACCACGGCGGTGAACAAGATAATGCCGAAGATAATCATCAGCGAGCGGGTGGGGGTTATTTCGATTCCTAAGGCGGCAATTTGCGATATTAATTCCTGCATAACGTCTCCTGAATATCCAGCGGGTATGATGACCGCTGGATAGCTATTATGCAAATTACCGCCGCCGGTATTACGAGGCCACCGTCGCCGGCTGTCGGTTGAGATGATGGCGTAGCCACAGCGCTATCGCCCCCAGCAACAGCATCATGGCCACCTCGACCAGCAGAAAATCAATCAGCGCCTGCGGATAGTTGCCGCCGCCGCGACGGGCCAGCGCCAGGAACAGCGAACCAAGGATAGCCGGTCCGAGACCGAGGGTCGCCTGCTGCAGGGTGCTGAGGATTGCGCTCCCGGCCCCGGCGTCGCTGGCGCTGATATCGCGCATACCAATCCGATAAAAGCTGTTGACGATCAGCGCCTGGCCATAGCCGATCAGCGCCGTGGCGGGAACCAGCGTCAGGGCGTTGGTGGCGACGCCGAAGCGGGAGAAGGTGGCGCACAGCAGCAGGAGACCGGCGATCTGCACCGCCAGACCGGTCAGCAGGATCCGCCCCATGCTGTAGCGGGCGATAAGCCGCGGGGCATACAGCGCCGAAATAAAATAGGCCACGCCGAGGGCGATAAAGCTATTGCCGGACTGCCACGGCGCCATCCCCAGCCCCTCCTGCATGGTCAGCGCCATGCAGAACATAAAGCCGGACCAGGCGCTGAAAAACAGCAGGGCGATGGCCATCCCGAAGCGGATGCTGGTCAACTGCAGCAGACGCGGCGGCAGCAGAGGATGGTCGCCACGCTGCTGCTGGCGCAGGGCGCTCTGACGCATGGCGAACAGCAGCGGCAGGACCGCCACCAGCATCAGCTGCAGCCACAGCGGCCAGTGCAGCTCCGGACCGAGGGCCATCGGGAACAGCAGGCAGCAGAGGATCAGCGCGAGGTACAGCGTACCCTGCCAGTCAATCCGCGACGGCGTCTCGCGACGGGTTTCCGGCACATAGCGGCGGCTCAGAGCCAGCACCAGCAGGCAGATCGGCACATTGATAAAAAAGGCGTTGCGCCAGCCCAGCCCGGCGATGTCCGCCGACACCAGCCAGCCGCCGCCCATCTGACCGACGATAAAGGCGATCCCGCCGATCCCGCCATACAGGCTGATGGCCCGGGCGTGGGCGGGGCCTTTAAGGGTGACGTGCAGGGTCGCGAGGATCTGCGGCACAATCAGCGCCGCCCCGGCGCCCTGCAGGGTGCGGGCCGCCAGCAGGGCGCCGATGCTGTTCGCCATCCCGCACAGCAGGGAAGCGATGCCAAAGAGGGCGACGCCCCACATAAACAGGCGCCGGCGGCCATAGTTGTCGCCAAGCTTACTGCCCATCGCCAGGCAGACGGCAAAGGCGACGCCGTACAGCGCGACGATAAGCTCCAGCTGCGTGGCGCTGGCCGCCAGGGTGTGGGTGATGGCGTCCAGCGCCACATTGGTGATCGAGGTATCAATAAGCGGCAGCATCTGGCCGCTCAGCAGCAGCAACAGACCGGCGCGGCCGGGTGAAACAGCAGACGTATTCATGGGATTCTCCATTGCGTCATTCAGCAGACCGACGTAGCATTACCGATAAATTAAACGGGTACCAGTTCCTGTCTATACTGGTATTGGCACTACTATGCTGGAGGGGTGATGACCACGATGCCGCAACGGGAGTCGACGATCGCCGTGCCGGACGATCGACGCAAACAGCTGGGGGCCTTTCTGCGCGCCCGCCGTGAAAGCCTCGATCCGCAGCGCCTGGGGTTGCCCCGGGTGGGCCGCCGGCGCACGCCGGGTCTGCGCCGGGAAGAGGTGGCGATGCTCGCCGACGTCGGCGTTACCTGGTACACCTGGCTGGAGCAGGGGCGGGAGGTGAATCCGTCGGAGGCGGTGCTGGTGGGGGTGGCGAATGCCCTGCAGTGCAGTCCGCTGGAGACCCGGCATCTGTTCGTGCTCGCCGGGCTGACCCCGCCGGAAGCCACCCAGGTGACGGTGTGCGAAGGCATCAGCCCAGGGACCCGCCGGATGCTGGACAGCCTGATGCCGCAGCCGGCCAGCATTCAGAAACCGAACTTTGATATTGTGGCGTGGAACGACAGCTTCTGCCGCCTGATGGGCATCGATTTCGCCACCCTCCCGGAAGAAGATCGCAACTGCATTTATCTCTATCTGACCCATGAGACCTGGCGCAGCCGGATCGAAAATCGCGATGTGCTGCCGACCTTCGTCTCCTATTTCCGCGCCGCGATGGCCGAGCACCGCGGCGATCCGGCGTGGGAAAACAAACTGGCGCGCTTTTTCGCCGCCTCGTCGGAGTTTGAAGCGCTGTGGCATCAGCGCTACGAGGTGCGCGGCGTGGAAAACCAGATTAAACATTTTAACCACCCGCAGCTCGGGCGATTCAGCCTGCAGCAGATGTACTGGTATTCGGCGCCGCGCAACGGCTCGCGCCTGCTGGTCTACCTGCCGATGGACGAGGCGGGCGAGCAGGCGCTGGCGTGGCTGGACCAACATTAATCACAGGGAATCAGATGGCTGGCAATGTGCCATCTTCGGGTATTGCCCGGCCGGCGCTGCTGGACGGTTCCCTCTCCCTCCGGGAGTAGGGGGGAAGGCAAAGCCCTGCCGGGAAGTCTTTTATATTATCTGTGGCTTCAGCGCACATTGCGCTCCCGGTTAGTCTTCTGCGTTATGTCACTCATGGGGCAGGGAGCGCACAGGGGGCGGCCAGTCGCCGCCGCCCCCTGTACCCCCGGGCTCCGGCCAGCAACATCGCCGCTGCGCGGTGCCTTCGACTTATCCCTGCAGGCTTCGGGTCGGGCCGAGGCAGCGTCCCTGCAAAACACGGCCCTCAGCCCGCATCCATGCGGGCTGCCCCGGCCTGCCGGGAACGTCTCAGCGATGTTGAGGCCGCAACACCGGCAGTTTCAGTCGCACAAGTGGTTAAGTTAACGGCTGGCTGCTGCGGACCGTAGGCCGGGTAAGGCGCCAGCCGCCACCCGGCAATAAAGCGGCTCCGTGCCTGATGGCATCGCCCGGTGGCGCTGCGCTTACGCGGGCTTACGGTAAGGAGTAACAATCTGATATATAAATGGTTAAGTAGGCCGGGGAGGGCGACAGCCGCTGTCCGGCAGAAAGGCGAGCATATTAGCGAAAACAGGTTTGTCATCAGTCTCAAGGAATGCCAATGAACGTAACCCGAAAAGAGCAGCGCATTATTCAGCGCGCGCTGAATGCCTGGCAGGCCAGCGGGGAGTTAACCCCCTCGGACAGCCAGCGGCTGGCGCAAACGATGCGCGTCTCCCCCTTCGACTGGCGGCGCCTGAGCCGCTATGCCTTCTGGACCGCGCTGGCCTGCGTGCTGATTTCCCTGGGCAGTCTGTTCGCCGACAGCGAGCTGGTGGCGTGGCTGCTGAGCCTGTTCAGCCACTCGGCGCTGATGCGGATCCTGCTGCCTGCGCTGCTGGCAGTCGCCTGCTACGGCTGGGGTTTTCGTCGCCAGCGGCGGGAGACGCAGTGGCACTACAGCACCGAGGCGATTTTGTTTCTGGGCGTCGTCTTTACCGCCGTGGCGCTATGGCAGCTTGGCGAACGGCTGGATAACGGCAGCGGCCATATCGCACCGCTGTTTCTGGCCGGATGCGTGATTTACGGCGCCATCGGCTATATTGCCCGCTCCGGGCTGGTGTGGCTCTTTTTTCTGCTGGCGCTGGGCAACTGGTTCGGCGCGGAAACCGGCTACGTCTCGGGGTGGGGCGCCTACTGGCTGGGCATGAACTACCCGATTCGCTTCGTCCTGTTCGGCGGCGCGCTGCTGGCGCTCTGCTACGGCGCGCAATCCCTGCTTCGCCAGCGGCAGCTGTTTACCGTCAGCAAGGCGATGGGCCTCACGTACCTGTTTATTGCGCTGTGGATCATGTCGATTTTCGGCAATTACGACGCAGAGAGCTGGTACCAGGTGAGCCAGGCGCGACTCCTGCCGTGGGGGCTGCTGTTTGCCGTAGCGGCCGGCGTCTGCATTTTTATCAGCCTGAAAACCGATGACGGAATGTTGCGCGGCTTCGGACTAACCTTCCTGGCGATCAATCTCTATACCCGTTTCTTTGAGTTTTTCTGGAACGGGATGCACAAAGTGCTGTTTTTCCTGATCCTTGCCGTCTCGCTGGCGGTGATTGGCCGCTATGCCGAGCGCATCTGGCATGCGGGGAACGTTAAACCATGAAAAATTAAGCGTTTTTAAAGAAGTGTGGCTGGCGGCAGCGACGTCCTGCGCGAATTGTCGTATAAGCGAATTTTACGCTTTTGACAGGGGAGCGAGATGAATAAGGAGTCGATTTTTCGCCAACTAGAACAACGGATCGCCGGGCGAGCGCTGACGGCGGAAGCGCTGGGCGAGTTTAACGCTATGGCCATCGCCGATAGCTTGAAGCAAAAACGCAGCATCATCAGCCATCATCTGAATAATCTCCATCGCGAGCAGCGGGTGGTCAAAGTGAACGGTCGCCCGGTGCTGTTTTTACCCGTTACCGTTCTGCGCGATCATCACCGCCTGGCGGTTCGGCACGGCGAATACGCCTCCATTCAGGCGCTGTGCGCGGATCGTCAGGATAGTCTGGCGCAGCTGATTGGCGCGCAGGGCAGCCTGCAGGAAGCATTGCGCCAGTGCAAGGCTGCCATCAGCTACCCTGGCGCAGGTCTGCCGCTGCTGCTGCGGGGCCCTACTGGCACCGGGAAAAGTTTTCTAGCTCGCCAGCTCTGGCACTACGCAATAGATGAAGGTATTTTACCTGCCGATGCGCCTTTTACCGTATTTAACTGCGCCGAGTACGCGAATAATCCAGAACTACTGACCTCGAAGTTATTTGGTCATGCGAAGGGGGCCTTTACCGGCGCCGATAAGGCCGTTCCTGGTCTTATCGAGACCAGCAACGGCGGGGTGTTGTTTATCGATGAGGTTCATCGGCTGCCGCCCGAAGGCCAGGAAAAGTTGTTTCATTTTATGGATAACGGTAGCTGGCGCCGGCTGGGGGAGAGCGCCGACGAGCGCAGCGCCACGGTGCGGCTAATTTTTGCTTCAACCGAGGATCTGGAAAAACACTTCCTGGCGACCTTTATTCGCCGTATTCCGGTGATTGTAAAAATTCTGCCGATCGCTGAACGCGGCCAATTCGAGCGGCTGGCGTTTATCCACCACTTTTTCCGCCGTGAAGCCCAGCGTTTGAACCACGATCTGGCGCTGGATGGCGAAATCGTCAGCCAGCTAATGCGTGAAACGCTTGAAGGAAATGTCGGTGGGCTGGAAAATTTGATTCGCAATATTTGCGCCAGCGCCTGGACATTTGGCGAACGTGATAGCGGTCTTTTACATATAAAAGCGGGTTTGCTGCCCGACCGATTACTGGCGGATGCGCCTTTTACCCTTCAGCAAAATAGCGAGCGGGTTATGATTTACCGCGATGGCGACGCGCAGCCTCTTTTTTCTGGTCGTCACCATGAATACCAACGGCTAACGGAAAATATTTGTAGCCTGTGCGAGGAGTTGGCTCAGGATAATATTAGCGTGCGGACCTTTGAAAAGCTTATTTATCAGAACGTGACGCTCTATCTTGATGCGCTGATGAATCAGGAGAGTACGGTCTCTCTGCAGGACAAACGGCTGCGCTTTATTGAAGATGTGGGCAAAGCAATCGCTGTCAATTATGACCTTCAGCTAAATGTCGAATTCGCTTATCTTACCGGCCGCTACCTCACCAGCCTCCCTCTGGCGCCGCGCAGCGTTGCTGAGCCCGTGCGTCTGGTGATGCAGCGCTGGCTGGACTCCTCGGCGGGGCTGGCGCAACGCATCGCGGAGAAACTACTGGATGTCGTCAATAATAAATACGATCTGCTCATCGATACGCTTGACCGTCTGGCGATTACCGCCATTGTCAGTAATGCTATCGATGCGACCAGCGGCGGAAAAGTGAAAGCGCTGATAATCGCCCACGGTTATTCGACCGCCAGCAGCATTGCCGGCGTTGCCAACCGCCTGATTGGCGAGAAGATCTACCAGGCCATGGATATGCCGATGGAGGTGGCGTTTAACGATGTCAGTCGCGCCGTGGTTGATTATCTCCAGCATACGGACACGCGTGCGGGTGTGATGGTGCTTATTGATATGGGCTACACCAAGGAGATTGCCGATGCGCTTTTGTCGGTGATTAACGGCCCGCTGGTAGTGGTGGATAACGTCACGACCCGCATGGCGCTGAACGTTGCCAGCGAGATCGCGTTGGGAAAAAACATCGAACAAATCGCCGAAGAGATCGTGCCGCTTAATCAGTCGCGTTGGGATGTGTTCTGGCCCGCAGAAAAAAAAGAGCGTGTGCTGCTGGTGACCTGTATTACAGGTATCGGTACCGCATTTAAATTTAAAAATCTGATGGAGAAGAGCCTGCTCAACGATTTTGATATTAACATCATCGCCTGCGAGTATACGCGCTTAAAAAACAGTCGTACGGCGGTATCGTTGCTCCACCAGTATGAAGTTATTGCGGTCGTGGGTACCCACGACCCGCAGCTGGCCGGAGTGCCCTGGGTTGGCATTGAGGAACTACTTGGCGAGCAGGGGCATCGACATCTAAGTCAGCTCTTAAGCGGCTATCTTAATGAAAAGCAAATTGCGCTGATTAATAAAAATATGGTTCGTGAGTTTTCACTGCATAACGTTGTCAACTCTCTGACGATACTGAATGCTGGAAAAACCATGGGCCATATCGAAACCATTATCGCTGAGTGGCAAAATACGCTTGGTTTTCATTTTAATAATAACTTAATTATCAGTTTATATGTGCATCTCAGCTGTATGATTGAGCGTCTGGTAATGCGTAATGAAATTAGCCATTATAAAGATCTTGAGCAATTTACCCGCCAGCATGGCGAATTTATTGCCATGGTGAATCACTCGTTCCAGCGCCTGAAAATACTCTATAACGTGGCGCTACCGGTAGCGGAAATTGGCTATATTCACGATATTTTTGAATTACGTATTGAAGATTTTAGCTGGTAATCCTCAACGCAGCCCCGGAGAATTACGCCGGGGCTGGCAGGCGGTTAGCGAATCAATATTCGACTTTCCACATATAGCGGCGGGTGGTCAGCGGGTGGTTGCGAGCGGTGGCCAGCGCCAGGTTGTAAACATCCAGTACGCAGTTGTGCAGCAGGCCGCAGAAATATTCGCGCACGCTGGCGTGCAGTGCGTCGATTCCCACCTTTTCCACGTCAATAATCTGCAGTTTTCCCTGGTAACGTTCGATAAAGCGGATCGCGCGATCATCCAGCGGGCGGGTGCGGCCGCTGCTTTTTAATAAAATAAACGGCGTTCCCGTTTCGGTAATCTCAAAGGGGCCGTGGAAATACTCGCCGCTGTGGATGCTGGCGGAGTTAATCCACTGCATCTCCAACAGAATACAGATGGATTCCTGATGCGCGGCGCCGAATGAGGGGCCGCTGCCCATCATGTAGATGACCTTTTCGGTCTTCCAGGCTTCGGCAAAATGGCGCGCATCCGCCTGAACCTGCTGCTGAGCGCCGCGTACCACGGATTCAAAACTGGCAAAGGCGCTGACCATCTCATCGTAATGGGCGTATCCCTCAGTTTGCGCAAGCACTTCCAGCGCCAGCCACAGGCTGTATGCCGCTTTTTGCTGCGTCGGATCGACGGTTTCGGGATAGCGCGCCCAGCAGTATTCAATAGTGTAATCGCTGTGTTCGCACAGCGGCGTGCCGGGGGTATATACCAGTCCAATAGTGGCGGCGCCTTTCTGACGCGCGATGCGGGCGGCTTCCACCGTTTCAGCGGTGTTGCCCTGCTGCGAGGCGAGGATCACTACGCTGTTTTTACCTAACGCGTTCGGCGTCGCATGGACAAATTCATTACTGGTAACATAGCCGACGGCCAGCTTTTTAGCTTCACAATCGAGAAAATATTTCCCCGGCCAGAAACCGGTTAATGAACCACCGCAGCCAACAAACCATACGCGCTCAATGTGCTGCTTAGATAAAATATCGCGAATAATAGTATGTGCGTTTTGATGAGCTATAGACATATTGGTCTCCTTGGGATGTAACGGGTCCTCCGCTGAAACGCGGATAACTTTTACTATGCGTCAATTAATTGAGTTGTTTACTTTTCATTTTCTGGTGGAAATGCGGATCCTTCGGTATTGCGGGATCGATGCCCTTCACTGGCGGCAGTCGGGCACAAACCATTTGTAACGGAATAATATATTCAAAGACCGCAAAGTCGGGATCGTTAATAAATGCGAAGGGCATATTTTTGCCGTTATTTTCGACTTGTGGACCAATGCGATAAATATGCTGAGTCCAGCCGCCAAGTATTTCCGCCAGGCGATCCTGACGCTCATCGGGAAACGGATCGAGCATGATCAGGGTAGAGCGCTCGTCGAAGGCGTTATAGATCCCGTGGATGAACTCCTCAAATTCGTAACCGGCAACCGGACAGCGTAGCGTTTCAAGCATCTTTAGCGCACCTTCCTGAACGGTGCCAAACAGCCTTGCCGGACCGGTCAGGCGAATGTCCGCGCTGTCGATAAGCGGTCGGGCATGATTGAGAACCCACGCCTGCGAGGCCTCAATGAGCGTCGGCAAATGATTAAACGTGGTATCCATGCGGACGAGTAGCGCCTTGCGCTCCTCATCGCTCAGGCGCCGCTGGCGACTGGCGACAGCAAGCCCCAGCAGCATCAGATTAAGTATGGTGCAGTGATACCCTTTGGTTTTGGCGCCAGCCCGCTCTTCTCCACAGGGTACTGTTAAGACCAAATCTGCCGCCCGGTCGATAACGGCTGGCGCTTCCCCGGCCATGGAAGCGGTAAGATGCCCGGCTGCCCGGGCGCGTTCCATTGCGGCGAGGGTAGAGAGGCTGCCGCCTCCCTGAGAAATGCCGATGACCAGCGCTTTGTCGCTGAGGGTCAGCGCCGAATCATCCAGCAGAAAAGGCCAGTAGACATCAACGGGTAGCCTGCACCACTGCTGCATAAACGAGCGGGCGGTCAGCGCGCCGTGATAAGAGGTACCGGAGCCGGTCAGGATAATACGCGTGACGCCGCGCTCCGTTAGCGCTTTTGCCGCCTGCCAGAGATCTTCCCGCGTCTGCGTCAGCATAGCGAGCAGACAGGCGGGTGTTTCATTCATATAGTCTTCTACGTGCATAGGTGATATTCCTCTTCTTAAAGCAGGCCTAGCGCGCTGGCCGCCATGCCAAACGCGACGGTTCCTAGCAGGATCCAGTTAATATTGACTCCCTTGCGGATCAACTTGTACATCCCAAGGGTGAAAAGCAGCGGCAGCAGCGAAGGAAGTATTTTGTCAATAAACTCCTGCGCCTTCATGGTGGTCTGCCCGGCGGTAAAGCTGAGCGGGGTGGTGATATCTATCATGCTGGCGGTCATCGCGCCGACGACCATGAGGCCAACAATTGATGCGATATAGGTCACCCGGTCCATAAGGCCGCTTTGGTAAATTCTCATCAGCCAGGTCGTACCCGCCCGGTAGCCGAGCTTGAGGCCATACCAGCGGCACAAAAGATGCGGCAGGTTATAAACTAACAGCGCCAGTATCGGTCCCAGCAGGCTGCCCTGCTGGGCGAAATAGATACCCATCCCGGCGGCGATAACCTTTAATGATCCCCAGAATATGGAGTCGCCGATGCCCGCCAGCGGCCCCATCAGGCTGGTTTTAATCGCGTTTATCGACTCCTCATTAAATTCGGGGTTACGCTGGTTCTCTTCTTCCATGGCAATCGACAGGCCGAAGATAAAGGTCGAGAGATGGGGCGTGGTGTTAAACAGCACCAGATGACGCTGCAGGGCGCGCCCCAGCTCCGTTGGGTCCTGATAGATGCGCTTCAGGGCTGGCGACATTGCGAAGGCATAGCCCATATGCTGCTGGCGCTCGTAGTTCCAGGAGCCCTGTAGGGTAAAGGAGCGCCAGAACACGCTGCGTAAATCGCGGGCGGTGATGCGGCTTGCATCATCGCTTTGCGGCTGGGTAGCGCCAGTCACAGTTTGCGTCATTTCGCTCATGATTAGCTCTCCTGCTGCTTAAGATTAAGGAACTGGCTGATGATAAATGCCAACACCACAGCGAACAGCGCGATGGCGATGATATCCAGTTTGGTATATGCCGCTATCAGAAATCCCAGACCGAGGTACGGCATCAGTTTGCTGCTGAGCATCATGCTGATCAGCAGGGCGAAGCCGAGCGCTGGCAGGATCTTACTGGCGACGATCAATCCATTGGTTATCACCGGCGGAATGGCCTCCAGGAACCAGCTTACCGCCGAAGAACCAAGCAGAATGGCAAAAAATACCGGTAGAAATCCGTTTAAAAAATAGAGTAGCGTCGGACCGGCGAGGTGCATCAGGCCGACCATTCGGGTATTACCCTGTGCCGCATAGCGGTCCGCCAGATGACCAAAGCGGGCGTTCACCACGCGCACCAGGATTCCCAGCGTCTGCGCCAGCATTGAGACAGGGATGGCGATGGTGAGCGCAGCCTCTGGACCACGACCGGACATGATCGAAAACGCGGTGGCCAATACGGAGCCGGTCACGATATCTGGCGGGTGCGCGGCGCCGATGGCGACGTTGCCGAGGAAAATAAGCTCCAGCGTAGCGCCAATCAGAATCCCCTCATGTAAATTACCGCAGACCAGACCGGTGAGGGCGCACATCACCAGCGGTCGATCGATCATTGATACCCCAAGCAGGCGGCCATCAAGTATCCCCAGGGCAGCGATCAGTCCGAGTAACGTTGCGGTGAGCAACATAGTGACCTCCGAAGTTAAAGTTGGTCGTTAAGGAGTTCAGCCGAGTGGGCGGGTACCTGACGCATCTCCAGCCGAATACCTTTTTCTTTTAGCGCTCTGCTATGGGCGATTTCCTCTTCGGTCAGATAGATGGCCTTGCCGAATTGTCTTGCCCCTTCCTTCTGTGGCAGACCGCCGTAATTAATTGCGCTAATTCCCGGGACTTTTTCCACTAGCGCGAGGGTTTCCGCAGTATTGCCCAGGACCACCATGACTTTTTTATGATCCAACTTGCCGCTGTTAAGCTTTTCCGCCGCCTGTTCAACGGTGGCGATGTCCATCGTGACGCCCGCTGGCTTTGCCAGGTTAAGCGACATCGTAATGAAGGCATCCGCCGCGGCTTTGGCGTTGGCGACGATGATATGGTCGATATCCAGCGCTCGGGTCCAGGCAAAAACCACCTGGCCGTGCAGCAGCCGATAATCAATGCGCACGAGTTTAATCATGAGATTCTCCCTGTGGGTCAGAGGATGGTTGTGTTATTAGAGGATTGATGAAAACAATGGATTCACGCGCCGCGCTGGTGGCGTAGATAATCGCGGCCTCGGTAGTGGCTTCTTCGCACAGCAGAAACTCCAGCAGCAGAGTCAGATTGATGCCGGCGACCACGAAAACGTTGCGATGTCGCATCAAGACGCTCACGGCGCTATTGTTGATACTGCCGCCAAGCAGGTCGGTGAAGATCACCACTTCATCACCATTCGCCTGGACGATGAGATGCTCCAGGGTTTGCTCCAGCTGTTCGGTGGTCACGATATCTTCGTCATAGGCGCAGACCGGGATAACGCCGTGTTCGTCGCCAATCAGCAGCGACAAACTGTTCACCAGTCCGCGAGCAAAATGGCCGTGGCTGGCCACATAGATATGTTTCACCCGGTTTCTCCTTCATCCAGATAGCGGTATCTGTTAAGAGCAAAGGGCGTGCCAGAAATGAAAAGTATTATTTATCAATTAATTAAATCGTCTGGTTCACACTAAAGTCGTTATTCCTGGCACAAGCGGGATTATGAGCGCCAGAAACTTGGCACAAACGGCAGAAAAGAGGGGGAAAGAGTGGGTGAAGAAAGTCCCGGGCGAGACGCTGCTGCGCCATGGCCCGGGCGTTCCCGGCAGAAGGGAATTAAATCTCGGTAATGGTCGTCGACTGCGGCAGACGCGACTTCGGCAGGGTAGCGTTGAAATCTTCTACGCTATGGTGGCCGACCGGGACCACCACCAGGCTGGTGTAGCCCTGGGCTTTCAGGTCAAATTCCTCATCGAGGATCGCAAAATCGACCCCTTCAATCGGCACGGCGTCGAGACCCATCGCCGCTACGCCCAGCAGGAAATTGCCGACGTTGAGATACACCTGTTTCGCCATCCACTGATCGTCATCTTTCAGCTCTTTGCGGTGCATATCGGCAAAGAAGGTGCGACCCTTGTGGTTAGCGGCTTTTGCGTCCGGGGTGGCGAAACGGCCATCGGCCTCTTCCTGAGCCACCACGCGCTGCAGCCAGGCGTCGTCCATCGCGGTTTTCGCGCAGAACACCACCACGTGCGAGGCGTCGAGAATTTTACGTTCGTTGAACACGTAGGTGCCGCTGGCGGCTTTCGCCACGCGAGCTTTCCCTTCATCGGTGCTGGCGACAATAAAGTGCCACGGCTGGGAGTTGGTGCTAGACGGGCTGTACTGCAGCAGCGTTTTCAGCTGTTCCGCTTCCCCGGCAGTCAGCTTTTTCGTGGCGTCAAAGGCCTTGGTGGAATAGCGCTTCAAAGCGACCGATACGATATCCATAACTCTTCCTCACAGTTTACAGCACCTTACCGGTGCGTTCAGGAGAGGAAGAGTACAGCGAAGATCGCAAAATGATAAGGGTGAAAAATGCGATAACACTTATCGCATTTGGCTGAAAATCAGCGCGGACGCAGGCGCTGCTGGGCCTTTTTACTCAGCTTGTTCACCACCTGATGCCACGAATCGTCAATCAGCTCGGCCAGCAGATCCTCGCTGATATCCTCTCCTGGCACCACCGTGATCCAGTGTTTCTTGTTCATATGGTAGCCGGGTTCGATACTGCGATAAATTTGCTGATTCAGCAGCGACTTCTGCGGCTCGGCCTTGAGATTGACCAGCGCCCGGCCGCGAATAGTCATGGTGATCATAAAGATGCGGCCGTCGACCTTAAACACGTCGTACTCTGGCCCAAAGGGCCAGCAGTGTTCGGTAAACGGGTAGGTCAGGGCGATACGGTGAGCGCAGGGATGCAGTGTTTCCGGCGTCATTAGGCGTCCGCCTCATGCAGGGCGTGCCACATGGCTTCAAAGCCGAGGGCGATAATCTCCCGGGCGCGCTGCGGATCGTGGCTGGCGAATTCGATGGTGGTTTCCGCCAGCGACAGAAACAGGGCGTCGCCAAAGGCGCGGTACGCCTCGCTGAGGAATGTCTCTTTCACCGACAGCTGGCACATTTCGTTGAGCTCCGGAAAGCTCTCTTTTACCTGGCGGCGGGTTTCGTCGGTGATGCGCTCGCTGAGCGCCATCCGGCGGATCGCTTTGTGCTCCATCGGGTTGCGCACGCCCCAGTCGATATAGCTGTTCCAGATATTGCGCGCGTTCTCTTTCGGGCGCTTCTCGTCCGGATCCAGCCCGGCGATCATTGTGCGCACCAGGCGCAGCTTAATCGCGAGGTACAGCTCGTTGAGCAACTCATCCTTGGTGGCGAAATAGCGAAACAGCGTTCCCTCGGCCACACCGGCGCTGCGGGCGATGGCCGACGTCGAGGCGGCTATGCCGGACTGGGCGAAAGCCGCGGTGGCAGCTTCCAGTAACGCTTGCTTTTTATCTTCACTCTTTGGACGAGCCACTACTTTTTTCCTCACGCAGGTTTAAACAAACCGCCGATCTTGGCACGTCTGACCAGGTCGCTGCAACGGCGGAACGCAAAAATTGAAAATCGTCTTGACGACTTTCATCGCTTTCCTAATAATGAGTGCGTACTCACTCATAATCAAGTTATATCATAAAGCCTCCGGGATGGGGGCTTTTGTCTGGTCAGGATATGAACCGTGTCACTTTCAGCGTGGTCGCCATCATGTTACTCGCAGCAGCAACGACATTGCCGTTTGTTCTTAATGCCGGTTTTGGTAAGGCGCCGCAGGGGGCACAGCTTAGCCAGGTGGAAGCGTCTCCCCACTACCGGGACGGCCAGTTCCATAACCAATTGCCCACGCCAGGGTTCACCGGGCAGAAAAATATGCTGGCGGCGTGGTGGGATTTCCTGATGACCAAACGGGAAAACGCCCGTCCCGCGCAACCGCTGCCGCTGGTGAAGACCGATCTGGCGACGCTGCCCCTCGGGCAGGACGTGATGGTCTGGCTCGGCCACTCCTCCTGGTACCTGCAGCTGGCGGGAAAACGCATCCTGATCGACCCGGTGTTCAGCGATTACGCGGCGCCGTTCTCTTTTATCAATAAAGCCTTCCCCGGCGACTATCCGTGGCGGGCGGAAGGGATGCCGGAGATCGATCTGCTGATCATCTCCCACGATCACTACGACCATCTGGATTACGCCACCATTCGCGCCTTACTGCCGAAAATTAAGCGGGTCATTACGCCGCTGGGGGTCGGATCGCATCTGCGCTACTGGGGAATGGACGGGGCGCTGATTACCGAAGCGGACTGGCAGCAGGCGGTACCGGCCAGCGACGAGCTCACCGTCCACGTGCTGCCGGCGCGGCACTTTTCCGGCCGTGGGCTGAAGCGTAACCAGACGCTGTGGGCCAGTTTTCTGTTCGTTACCCCGCAGCAAAAGATTTATTACAGCGGCGACAGCGGGTATGGGCCGCACTTTAAAGCGATAGGCGATGAGTTCGGTCCGGTCGATCTGGCGATCATGGAGAACGGGCAGTATGACCAGGACTGGAAATATATCCACATGATGCCGGATGAAACGGCTCAGGCTGCCGACGATCTGCGCGCTCGCGCGGTGCTGCCTGGGCATGCAGGACGATTCGTTTTGGCGAAACACAGCTGGGATGAACCGTATCAACGGCTGGCGGCTGCCAGCGAAGGAAGGGCCTGGCGTCTGCTGACGCCTGTGCAGGGCGAGCCGGTGTGGGTCGCCGATAAGACGCAATCATTTAACGCCTGGTGGCGCTAAGCGCCAGTGCAGTATCAGAGGAGAGAGCATATGACGATTTCCGCTCAGGTGATTGATACTATCGTCGAGTGGATTGATGATAACCTGCATCAACCGCTGCGTATTGATGATATCGCTCGCCATGCCGGGTATTCGAAATGGCATCTGCAACGGCTGTTTTTACAGTACAAAGGGGAGAGCCTGGGGCGCTATATTCGCGAAAGGAAGCTGCTGCTGGCCGCCCGCGATCTGCGCGACACCGATCAGCGGGTCTACGATATCTGCCTCAAGTATGGCTTCGATTCGCAACAGACCTTTACCCGCGTCTTCACCCGGACCTTCAATCAGCCGCCGGGCGCCTACCGCAAAGAGAACCACAGTCGCGCCCACTGAGGCGCGCCTCTCCTGGTTTACCGCTCGAGGGAAAACCAGCGACGCCACACCCAGCGCAGCACCAGATACTCAATGGCGCCCAGCGCTAAGAACCACAGACAAAACAGCACCGTATAGAGCTGGTTGAGATCCATCATATGGAATGTCTCAACCAGCTTTTGCGCCAGCGTCAGGCCCAGCGAAGGCGCGGGCAACAGCAGACAGGAGAGCAGGGCCAGCAGTAAGATCCCGGCGGCGGAGAGCAGCGTTTCCAGTGGATGTTTCATGTCATGTTAATCATCAGTTAAAAAACATATTGTCCGGTAAAATAATGCTTAACGCAATATGCTTTGTTTTTTTACTCGCTATAACACGACTATTTTAAATATTATCGCCTGCCTTTCGCTCTCATGTTAATTAATCTGAAATAATTTGTAATTAAGTTAATTGCAGCGGGTGTAAATTAACGTCATTATTATGCCAGCGCTTTTACAAAACTGTAAGTGCTATATCCCACCAGCGTGGCAATGATAATGGCTAACGCGATGTACAGCGCCAGACGGCGCCCGCGGTAGATTCCAAACATATTTTACCTCGTTTAGTTTTGGTTTATTAATATTCTGTAATAGTTGGTTTGTGGAATTAACTTATCACAAAATTTTTATTTTGCGAAAAATTTAGACTTGTATTGGTTCACATTTTTATCGGCATTTTTGCCCTCTTTTACTTCATTGGCCAGGAATGATTTCAGGCTTTCCGACTCACGGAATTTATAAGGAAAATGTAAATTGACCAAGATGAATAACCCAAAGTTTACGACGCCCTCGGGCGACACCGCGCCACGGCAGGTCTGGCAGCAGACCGTTGACGCAGTGCTGGCGCAGACTAAAAGCCAGGCCGCTGGGTTAAGTTCCGCAGACGCCGCCGAGCGCCTGAATACCTGTGGGCCGAATGCGCTGCCGGAAAAGAAAGGCAAACCGGGCTGGCTGCGCTTTCTCGCCCACTTTAACGACGTACTGATTTACGTGCTGCTGGCCGCCGCGGCGCTGACCGCCATCATGGGGCACTGGGTCGATACCCTTGTGATCCTCGGCGTGACGGTGATTAACGCCCTGATCGGCCATATCCAGGAGAGCAACGCCGAAAAATCGCTGCAGGGGATCCGCAACATGCTCTCCAGCGATGCCCGCGTCCAGCGTAACGGCAAGCATGAGACTATCCCGACGCGCGACCTGGTTCCGGGGGATATCGTTATCCTGCGCGCCGGCGACCGCGTGCCGGCGGATATGCGCCTGATTGAAACCCACAACCTGCGGGTGGAAGAGGCGATCCTCACCGGCGAGTCGACGGTGGTGGATAAAATCACCGACGCGCTGGAGGGCGATCTGCCGCTGGGCGACCGGGTGAACATGGTCTTTTCCGGGACCACCGTCAGCGCCGGCGGCGGCGTCGGCGTGGTGACCGCCACCGGCGCGCAGACCGAACTCGGCCATATCAACCAGATGATGGCGGGTATTGAGAAGCACCGTACCCCGCTGCTGGTGCAGATGGATAAGCTCGGCAAAGCGATTTTCGCCATTATTCTCGCCATGATGGTGGCGCTGTTTATCTTCAGCCTCGCGCTGCGGGATATCCCGATGGGCGAGCTGCTGCTGTCGCTGATTAGCCTGGCGGTAGCCGCGGTACCGGAAGGACTGCCGGCGATCATCTCGATTATTCTGTCGCTCGGCGTGCAGACGATGGCGCGCAAGCGGGCGATTATTCGTAAGTTGCCGACCGTGGAAACCCTCGGCGCCATGACCGTGGTCTGCTCGGATAAAACCGGCACCCTGACGATGAACGAAATGACCGTCAAAGCGATCATCACCGCCGACTGCTGCTATCGGGTGGAAGGCGACAGCTACGAGCCGCAGGGGCGGATCTTCCTCGAGGGGAGCGATGAGCCCGTGCAGGTTCAGCCCGGCACCGTGCTGGAGACCTGGCTGCGCACCATCGACCTGTGTAACGACAGCCAGCTTACCCAGGATGAGCGCGGTCTGTGGGGGATCACCGGCGGGCCGACCGAAGGGGCGCTTAAAGTGCTGGCGGCGAAAGCGCAGCTCCCGACGGTGGAGGCCCGTCTGGTGGCCAAGATCCCCTTTGACTCGCAGTACAAATATATGTCGACCCTGCAGCACATCGATGGCAATGCCCGGGTGCTGATCACCGGTGCGCCGGACGTTATCTTCGCCATGTGCCGCGAGCAGATGAGCCGCCACGGCGCGGTGCCGTTCGAGGCGCAGTACTGGGAAGAGGAGATGGCGCGCTTCGCCCGTCAGGGACTGCGGATGGTGGCGGCGGCCTGTAAGCCGGCCAGCCTTGATGCCACCACCCTCAACCATGAGGACCTGCAGGAGGGACTGATTTTCCTCGGCATCGCCGGGATGATGGATCCCCCGCGTCCGGAAGCCATTGACGCCATCCACGCCTGCCAGACCGCCGGCATACGCGTGAAAATGATCACCGGCGACCACCCGCAGACGGCGATGAGCATCGGCCAGATGCTGGGGATCACCAACAGCAGCCAGGCCATGACCGGCTACAAGCTGGAGCACATGGACGATGCGGCGCTGGCGAAGGCGGCGGTGGAGTACGACATCTTTGCCCGTACCAGCCCGGAGCATAAGCTGCGCCTGGTTAAAGCCCTGCAGGATAACGGCGAAGTGGTCGGCATGACCGGCGACGGCGTTAACGACGCGCCGGCGCTGCGCCAGGCCGACGTGGGTATCGCCATGGGTATCAAAGGCACCGAAGTCACCAAAGAGGCGGCCGACATGGTGTTGACCGATGATAACTTCGCCACCATCGCCAGCTCGGTAAAAGAGGGCCGTCGGGTCTATGACAACCTGAAGAAGACCATCCTCTTCATCATGCCGACCAACCTGGCGCAGGGGCTGCTGATCATCATCGCCCTGCTGGCGGGGAACATTATTCCGCTGACCCCGGTGCTGATCCTGTGGATGAACATGGCGACGTCGGCGACGCTCTCCTTCGGCCTGGCCTTTGAGGCCGCAGAGCGCAACGTGATGAACCGTCCGCCGCGTAAAACCGGCCAGCATGTGATGGATGGTTTCGCCGTGTGGCGAGTGGCTTTCGTCGGGTCGATGATCGCGATTGCCGCCTTTATCCTTGAGGCCTGGCTGGCGCCGCGCGGCCACAGTCCGGAGTTTATCCGCACCGTGCTGCTGCAGATGCTGGTGACGGCGCAGTGGGTCTACATGATCAACTGCCGCAGCAGCGACAGCTTCTCCCTGAGCATGGGTCTGCTGCGCAACAAAGGCATCTGGCTGGTGACCGGCGTCCTGCTGCTGATGCAGCTGGTCATTATCTATGTCCCGCTGATGCAGAGCATGTTTGGTACGGAAGCGCTGCCGCTGCGCTACTGGTTTGTCACTCTGGTCATCGGCGTCGCCATGTTCCTGGTGGTGGAAATCGAGAAGCGTCTGACGCGCCGGTTCCGCAAAACGGCCTGAACAATCTCGCGCTCCTCGCTGCAGGCGCGCGTTACTGTCGCAAGGATCCTCTATGATTAAAACCTTCCGCTTTGCTCTGCTGGCCTGCGGTCTGGTCGGCGGCGCCCTGACGGCGACCGCCGCGCCGGCGGTGCCGGTCCGCGTCGCCACGGTTGAACTGGCTCCTCATGCTGAAGAACGCGCTATCCCCGGGCGGGTCGAGGCGATCCGCGCCGTCGACATTCGCGCGCGCACCGAAGGGGTGATTGTTCAGCGCCACTTCCAGGACGGCCAGTATGTTACCGAAGGCGACCTGCTGTTTACCCTCGACGACGCGCAGCCCCGCGCGGCGCTGGCTCTGGCGCAGGCCGAGCTGAAAAGCGCCGAAGCCTCATTACGTCAGTCGCAGCAGTTGCTCACTCGCTACGAGCGGCTTATCAACAACCACTCCATCAGCCGCAACGACGTCGATACGGCCCGGATGCAGCGCGACGTCGCCGCCGCTGCCGTGCAGCAGGCCAAAGCCCGCGTCGAGGCCCAGCGGATAGTGCTCAGCTACACTCAGATTGCGGCGCCGGTGACCGGTCGCGTGGGCCATAGCGCCTTTCACGTCGGGACGCTGGTTAATTCGTCCAGCGGCGTGCTGGTGGACATTGTGCAGTTGGATCCGGTGCGGGTCTCGTTCGCCCTCGACGAAGCCGCGTTTTTCAGTAAAACCGGCCAGCATGCCGACATCCACGCCCTGAAGCAGGCGTGGCTGGCGCAGATTGAGATTGATGGTAAACGGCGCGACGGGGTGTTGACCTCTATCGATAACCGGATCGACGCCCGCACCGGCAGCGTAGCGGTGCGGGCCGAGTTTGCCAATCCGCAGCACCGTCTGCTGCCGGGCGGCAGCGTGACGATCCTGTTCCGTCCGCAGGAACTGCCGTCGCGGGTGATGGTCCCGGCCGCCGCCGTGCAGCAGGATCCGCAGGGCTTTTTCAGCTGGGTGCTGAAGCCGGACCACACCGCCGGGCAGCGTCGTCTGACCCTCGCGGGGCAGCAGGGGCAGCAGTTTGCGGTCGAGAAAGGGCTGCAGGCGGGCGAGCAGGTGATCACCGACGGCGCGCAGCGGTTGCGTGAAGGCGCCGCGGTACAGGTGCTGAACTAGCTAAGGAGAAGGGATGCTGACCTTTTTTATCCGTCGTCCGCGATTTGCCATGGTGATCGCGCTGCTGCTGACCTTTGTCGGCGCGGTGTCGCTGAAGCTGATCCCGGTGGAGCAGTACCCGGCGATCACCCCCCCGGTGGTGAACGTCAGCGCCAGCTGGCCGGGCGCCAGCGCGTCAGACGTGGCGGAAGCCATCGCCGCCCCGCTGGAGACCCAGCTCAACGGCGTCGATCATATGCTGTATATGGAGTCCACCAGCTCGGATGAGGGGACGTACCGCCTGAGCATAACCTTCGCGGCGGGCACCGATGCCGACCTGGCGGCGATCGACGTGCAAAACCGGGTGGCGCAGGCGCTGGCGCAGCTCCCGGCGGAGGTGCAGCAGAATGGCGTCCAGGTCCGCAAGCGCGCCAGCAATCTGCTTATGGGGGTAAGCCTCTACTCGCCGCTGGGCACGCTGTCGCCGCTGTTTGTCAGCAACTACGCCAGCACCCAGGTGCGCGAGGCGCTGGCCCGCCTGCCCGGCGTCGGCGAGGTGCAGATGTTTGGCGCCCGGGATTACAGCATGCGTATCTGGCTGCGCCCGGACCGCATGAACGCGCTCAACATCACCACGGATGATGTCGCCCAGGCGCTGCGCGAGCAAAATGTGCAGGGCGCGGCGGGGCAGGTGGGCACCCCGCCGGTATTTAACGGCCAGCAGCAGACGCTGACCATCAACGGGCTGGGGCGTCTGAACGAGGCGGCCAGCTTTGGCGAGATTATTATCCGCCGCGGCGCGCAGGGGCAGCTGGTGCGCCTCGCCGACGTGGCGACCATTGAGCTGGGCGCCCGCAGCTACAGCTCCGGCGCCCAGCTGAACGGTAAAGCGTCGGCCTATCTGGGGATCTATCCGACGCCCACCGCCAACGCCCTGCAGGTCGCCAGCGCAGTGCGTGCGGAGCTTAACCGCCTGCACACTCGCTTTCCGGCGGATCTCACCTGGGAGGTGAAGTTCGATACCACCCGCTTTGTGGCGGCGACGATCAAAGAGATCGGCGTCTCGCTGGCGCTGACCCTGCTGGCGGTGGTCGTGGTGGTGTCGCTGTTCCTGCAGAGCTGGCGGGCGACGCTGATCGTAGTGCTGGCGATCCCGGTGTCACTGATCGGCACCTTTGCGGTGCTCTATCTGCTGGGCTACAGCGCCAACACCCTCAGCCTGTTCGCGATCATTCTCGCCCTGACGATGGTGGTGGATGACGCCATTGTGGTGGTGGAGAATGTGGAAACCAAAATGGCGGAAGGGCTGGATCGCCTGCAGGCCACCGCCCAGGCGCTGCGGCAGATCGCCGGGCCGGTGATCGCCACGACCCTGGTGCTGCTGGCGGTGTTTGTGCCGGTGGCGCTGCTCCCGGGGATCGTCGGCGAGCTGTACCGGCAGTTTGCCGTGACGCTCTCCACCGCGGTGGCCCTGTCGAGCCTGGTGGCGTTAACCCTGACCCCGGCCCTCTGCGCGCTGCTGCTGCGCCCGCGTCCCGCCCGACCGGCGGCGGTGTGGCGGGCGTTTAACCGTCTTCTCGACGGCACCCGCGACGGCTATGGGCGGCTGGTCGGCTGGATGAACCGCCGCCCCTTGCTGGCGCTGGCGGCGACGGTGGCGGCAGGCGCGCTGGTGGCGTTCAGCTTCACCTCGATGCCGAAAGGCTTCCTGCCGCAGGAAGATCAGGGTTACCTGTTTGCCAGCGTGCAGCTGCCGGAGGCGGCGTCGCTGGAGCGTACCGAAGCGGTGATGGCCCAGGCGCGTAAACTGCTGATGGCTAACCCGGCGGTGGAGGATGTGATTCAGGTGTCCGGGTTCAACATTCTCAACGGCACCAGCGCCTCTAACGGCGGGTTTATCTCGGTAATGCTCAAGGACTGGCATCAGCGGCCGCCGCTGGATGCGGTGATGGCGGATATTCAGCGCCAGCTGCTGTCGCTACCCGAGGCGACGATCATGACCTTCGCGCCGCCGACCCTGCCGGGCCTTGGCAATGCCTCGGGGTTTGATCTGCGCATCATGGCGCAGGCTGGTCAGTCGTCGGCGGAGCTGGAGCAGGTGACGCGGGAGATCCTCCAGCTGGCGAACCAGCATCCGCAGCTGAGCCGGGTGTTTACCACCTGGAGCAGCAACGTGCCGCAGCTGACCCTGACGGTCGACCGCGACCGGGCGGCGCTGCTGGATGTGCCGGTGGCGCAGATCTTCAGCAGCCTGCAGACGGCGTTCGGCGGCACGCGCGCCGGCGATTTCAGCCGTAACAATCGTGTCTATCATGTGGTGATGCAAAATGAGATGCAGTGGCGTGAGCGGGCTGAGCAGATTAGCGAGCTGTACGTCCGCAGCCGCGACGGCGAGCGGGTGCGGCTGAGCAATCTGGTCACCATTACGCCGACGGTGGGGGCGCCGTTTATTCAGCAGTACAATCAATTCCCGTCCGTGTCGGTGAGCGGTTCAGCGGCCGAGGGGGTCAGCAGCCGCACGGCGATGGCGGCCATGGAGCAGATTTTGCAGGCCCATCTACCGCCGGGATATGACTATGCCTGGAGCGGGATCTCCTGGCAGGAGCAGCAGACCGGTAATCAGGCGGTGTGGATCGTGCTGGCGGCGGTGGCGATGGCGTGGCTGTTCCTGGTGGCGCAGTATGAGAGCTGGACGCTGCCGGCGAGCGTCATGCTCTCGGTGCTGTTCGCCATCGGCGGAGCGCTGCTCTGGCTGTGGACCGCGGGCTATGCCAACGATGTGTATGTTCAGATAGGGCTGGTGTTGCTGATCGCTCTGGCGGCGAAGAATGCAATTCTGATCGTTGAGTTCGCCCGCAGCCGGCGCGAGGAGGGGCTGTCTATAGTCGACGCTGCGCGCGAGGGGGCTACCCGCCGCTTCCGCGCGGTAATGATGACCGCGGTGTCGTTTATTATCGGCATTATGCCGATGATGCTCGCCACCGGCGCCGGGGCGCAGAGCCGGCGGATCATCGGCACCACGGTATTCAGCGGGATGCTGGTGGCGACGATGGTTGGCATCCTGTTTATCCCCTCGCTGTATGTACTGTTTCAGCGTATGCGTGAGTGGGCGCATCGGCGGGGCTAAGCGCGGCGCTACCGGTCGGTAACGGGGATACTCCAGGCTGCAACGACTACCGGGCGGTCCCCTCTCCCTTTGGGAGAGGGGTAGGGTGAGGGTGGGTTTTGCGTTCACGTTGCGTTTGGGCGTGAGCCCCGCCTTATCTGCCGACCTCCGGTTCGCTGATTTCAGCGGGAATCAGCCCTGCTGCACGCCCGTAGATTTCAGGGGCCATACCATAGCGAACAGACTCTGTAGGCCCGGTAAGCGCAGCGCCACCGGGCAAGGACATCGGGCACGGCGGCAATACCTTGCCCGGCCTGTCGTTAATTTATTCACTCTCCTGGCTGGAATGGCCGCCCCCAAACGCGCCCGCTATTTTCTCTCCACCGTTATCATGGTCACGAACGGATGATACTGCCACGGCACGCTGCCGCCTTTGCGGTACATCTTCGACAGGGTGCCGTCGAGATAAAGCATCTGCCGCACGCCAAGCTTTGACTGCGCATAGCAGGCAAAATCGTAAAAGTTGGTCTCGCGATCGCTGAGCATAAACACCACCCGGCCCTGCTTATCGATACCAACCCCGTTGCGCAGCTTGCGCGAACTGGCGGAGGGCTTCAGTCGCCAGTTGATGACGCCATTTTCAATCAGCATCGGGCCGGACTGCACCGCATAGCGGATGGCGGGAGAGGATTTGTACGCCGGCAGCGGCACGATTTTCGCCCGGCCGTTTTCCACCAGTAATACGCCGCCGGGGCGGATAAAGAAGTTCCCGCCGCCGGCGGAGCGGTTGACCGGCGTCAGCCGTTTGCCGTCTTCGATATACAGCCCCAGCGGCGCGTAGGCCTTATCGTAAATGCCGCCGTTCATCGCCATCTGCACCCGGCCGTCGCCATCGATACCCGCCAGCAGCGAATGCAGGGAACCCCAGGCTTTGCCGTGCCGATCCTGCCAGTACATCGCAATGCGCTCTTTCTGCGCATCCACCCGATAGCTCTGCAGGGTCAGCGTCGGGTCGGTGAGGGTACAGGCGGCGCTGGCGACGGCGGCCAGGGGCAGCAGCGCCAGAGGGAGCAGGCAACGTAATAACATGGGCAGTCCTTTCTATAGTCTGCGCCGAGTATACCCGCCTCGCTGCCTTATGCCGCCCAAATCTCACAGTGTTTTTGCACCAGCCCGGAAAGCGAACCGCCGTTGGCGATAAAGTCGCGCATCTGCTGCGCCTCGCTGTGCGGCGATTTCGCCTGGCGAACCACCGCCTCCAGCGCTGCCGTCGCCTTCAGCTGATGGGCGAAAGGGGCCAGCCGGTCGGCGAGCTGCAGGATCTCCTGGCGGATGCTGCGCTGCTCCCCGCTGCGCACGTCGGTGAGGGTCCCGTCCAGCCCGTAGCGGCAGGCCTGATAGCGGTTAAAGGGGTACAGCAGATAATCATCAGGCTGGTGCTTAAAAGGACGCTCCGTCAACAGCCAGCAGGCCAGGGTCTGAATAAAGCCGGCGATGTGGATCGCCTGGGCAAGGGTCAAGGGGGTGTCCATCACCCGCACCTCGACGGTACCAAACTGCGGGCTGGGGCGAATATCCCAGTGCAGATCCTTCATGCTATCGATCATGCTGGTGTAGCTCAGCTGGCGGAACAGGCGACGAAACCCCTGCCAGTCGGCCACCCACGGCATCGGACCGTTGTCGGGATAGGAGGAGAAGCGGTTCAGGCGTGAACAGGCGAAACGGCTGTCGGTACTGTCAAACCACGGCGAGGCGGCGTTAAGGGCGATGAAGTGCGGTACAAAGCGCGACAGGCCATGCAGCAGATAGATGGCGTCGTCGCCGCTCTGGCAGCCGACGTGCACATGCTGGCCAAAGACTGTCGCCTGCTGTGCCAGATAGCCAAAATGCTCGACGGTTTTGACATAGCGCGGGTTATCGCTGATTTGCTGGCGCTGCCAGGCATGAAAGGGGTGGGAACCGCCGCCGCAGATCTGCAGATGATGGCGCAGCGCCGCGCGCTGGACCGCCTGCTGGATGGCGCTGAGCTGGATTTGCGCATGGCTGATGTCGCGGCACACCCCGGTGGCGATCTCCAGCATGCTCTCGGTGATGTCGTGTTTGGCTTCTCCCACGGTCAGCTCATGCTGGACGTCGGCAATCAGCGTCGAGGCATCCTGGCTGAGATCGTAACCCGGCGGGTTCACCACCTGCAGCTCCAGTTCGATACCGAGGGTAAAAGGATCGGAGCGGTGAAAATCGGCTAAAGGCATAGTCTCTCCCGGTCGATGTGTTCCCTGAAGTATAGAAGGGATTGATCCCGACGGAGAATACGCGGCGGCGGTGGACGGGGGATGAATAAAAAGTGACGCAGAGTGATTATTTGAAATTTGCCATATAGCGGCTGGTGCAATTCTGCAACATATTTCCCGCTGGCGGTGCGGCGGAATAAGGCGCAATTATTTTCCCATAATTATCATGGTGATAATATAAGTCATTCTTATTTTACCGGTCGGTTTTGACCTATTTTCGTCCGCGTAAGAGCTGGTACGCATTTTGCCTGTTAATCCGTGACATTTTATTTAACAGGGATCATGTGATGCACAAAAAGACGTTATTTTCGCGTGCCGGTCGTCTCGCCGTGGCGGTGAGCGGCGCACTGGCCCTGGCGGGCGCCGCCTTACCTGCCAACGCCTCCACGCTGCGGATCGCCATGACCGCCGCGGATATTCCATTAACCCTTGGCCAGCCGGATCAAGGCTATGAGGGCAACCGCTTTACCGGCATCCCGCTGTACGACGCGCTGGTGGAGTGGGATCTGTCGCAAGGTGAAAAGCCCAGCGGTCTGGTGCCGGGGCTGGCGACCGAGTGGCACATCGATCCGCAGAACACCAGCCGCTGGATTTTCACCCTGCGTCCGGGGGTGAAGTTTCATGATGGGACGGAGGTGAACGCCGACGCCATCGTCTGGAACGTGGATAAGGTACTGAATAAAGCGGCGCCGCAGTACGCCCCGGGTCAGATCGGCAACACCCTGTCGCGCATGCCGACCCTCACCGGCGCAGAGAAAATTGACGACCACACCGTGGCGCTGACCACCTCGGAACCGGATGCGCTGCTGCCGTACAACATCACCAACCTGTTTATCGTCTCGCCGACGGCGTGGCAGAAGCAGTATGACGCGGTGCCGGCCAGCGTGGGAGATAGCGCCGCGCGCAGCAAACAGGCGTGGACCGCCTTCGCCGCCCACGCGGTGGGTAGCGGCCCGTTCAAACTGGAGAAGCTGGTGCCGCGTCAGCAGCTGATCCTCGATAAAAACCCCGACTACTGGAACAAAGATCGCATTCCCCGGGTGGATAAAGTGGTGCTGATCCCCTTGCCGGAGGCCAACGCCCGTACCGCGGCGCTGTTGTCGAAGCAGGTGGACTGGATTGAAGCCCCGGCGCCGGACGCCATCGATCAGATCAAGTCTCAGGGTTTTCACCTCTACGCCAACACCCAGCCGCATCTGTGGCCCTGGCAGTTCTCCTTTGAAAAAGGATCGCCGTGGCAGGACATCCGCGTGCGCAAAGCGGCCAACTTGTGTCTGAACCGTGCTGAGCTGAAGAGCTACCTCGGCGGCTATATGACCGAGGCCACTGGGGTCTACGAGGCTGACAGCCCGTGGCATGGCAAACCCACCTTCCAGATCAAATATGACCCGGACGCCGCCCGCCAGCTAATGACCGAGGCCGGATACAGTGCCAGCAAACCGCTGCACGTCACGGTGGCTACCTCGGCCTCCGGCTCCGGGCAGATGCAGCCCTTGCCGATGAACGAGTATATCCAGCAGAGCCTGAAGAGCTGCTTCTTCAATGTGGATATCAAAGTGGTGGAATGGAACACCCTGTTTACCAACTGGCGCCTGGGCGCCCGGGACCCCTCGGCGAAAGGGATCGATGCGATCAACGTCAGCGCCGCGGTTAACGATCCTTACTTTGGCCTGATCCGCTTCTCGACGGCCAAAGCGTTTCCGCCGGTGGCGACCAACTGGGGTTACTTTTCCACGCCGGAGACGGAGAAGCTGGCCGCCGCCGTCAAGCACGCCTTTACCCCGGCGGAGATGAACAAAGCGGCCGGTGAGTTGCACGCCGCGCTGGTGGATCAGGTGCCATTCCTGTTTGTCGCCCACGACGTCGGGCCGCGTGCGATTTCCCCTGCGGTGACCGGGGTGGTGCAACCGCAGAGCTGGTTTATCGACCTCAGCCTGGTGAGCAAAAAAGAGTAATCGCGAAAGGGGCGACCGATGATCAATACGCTGCTATACCGCATTCTGCTGGCTATCCCCACCATGCTGGGGGTGGCGGTGATCTGTTTCATGCTGGTGCAGATCGCCCCGGGCGACCCGCTGGTGTCGGTGATGCCGCCGGACGCCTCGGAGGCGCTGCGTCAGACATTAATGCAGGCTTACGGCTTTGATAAGCCGCTGCCCCTGCAGTTTATCCACTGGCTGTGGCGGGCGCTGCACGGCGACCTTGGTATGTCGGTCGCCACCGGCCGCCCGGTGATAGACGAAGTGATGACCGCGGTGGCTTACTCTCTGCGCCTGGCGCTGCTGGCGACGGCGATCGGTTTTGTCCTCGGCAGCCTGTTCGGCTTTGTCGCTGGCTATTTTCGCAACAGCGTCATTGACCGTCTGGCCTCGGTATTGTCGGTGTTTGGCGTCAGCGTGCCGCACTACTGGCTGGGGATGCTGCTGGTGATCCTCTGCAGCGTCAAGTTCGCGCTGCTGCCGGCCACCGGCGGCGGGCCGATAGGCGAGGTGGGCTGGCAATGGGACTGGGCGCACCTGCAGTTCATGCTGCTGCCGGCTCTCACCCTGTCGGTGATCCCGACCGGGATTATCGCCCGCACCGTGCGCTCGCAGGTGGCCGATATCCTCAGCCGGGAGTTTATCGTTGGCCTGCGCGCCCGCGGGCTCAACGAGTCGCGCATCTTTGTCCATGTCATGAAAAATGCCGCGCCCACCGCGCTGGCGGTGATGGGGCTGCAGGTGGGCTATCTGATGGGCGGCTCGATCCTTGTGGAGACCGTTTTCTCCTGGCCGGGAACCGGATTGCTGCTCAATACCGCCATTTTTCAGCGCGACCTGCCCCTGCTGCAGGGCACCATCTGGGTGCTGGCGCTGTTTTTCGTGCTGCTCAACCTGCTGGTGGATATTCTGCAGACCACCCTCGACCCGCGTATTAAGAGGAGCTGACCATGGTGGATACGGCAACGACGAAAGCGGTCCCGGCCGCAGCGGCCCACGCTACCCGGCAAGGTTACTGGCGCGGCGTGCTGCGCCGCCTACTGCGCGACCCCGGCGGGGTGGTTGTGGGCGTGGTGATCCTCCTGCTGCTGGCCCTGGCGCTGTTCGGTCCGTGGCTTATCGTCAAAGATCCCTATCAAACGTCGATGTTCCTGCGCCTGAAACCCATCGGCAGCGACGGCTTCCCGCTGGGCTCGGATGAGCTGGGACGCGACATGCTGTCGCGGCTGATCCTTGGCACCCGACTGTCGCTGTTTATGGGAATTGTCCCGGTGGTGTTCGCCTTTTTTATCGGCGGGGCCATCGGGATTATCGCCGGCTATACGGGCGGCAAAACCAATACCGTGATTATGCGCACCGTGGATGTGTTCTATGCCTTTCCCTCCGTCCTGCTGGCGATTGCGCTGTCGGGAGCGTTGGGGGCGGGCATCGGCAATGCGCTGTTGTCGCTGACCCTCGTGTTTGTGCCGCAGGTGGCGCGGATTGCCGAGAGCGTGACCGCCCAGGTGCGGCATATGGACTATATCGACGCCGCCCGGGCCACTGGCGCCAGCGCGTTGACCATTATCCGCGTCCAGGTGTTGGGCAACGTGCTCGGGCCGATCTTCGTCTTCTCCACCGGGCTGATTTCGGTGTGCATGATCCTCGCCTCCGGCCTGTCGTTTCTCGGCCTCGGCGTGCGGCCGCCGGAGCCCGAGTGGGGGCTGATGCTCAATACGCTGCGCACGGCAATCTATACCCAGCCGTGGGTGGCCGCCCTGCCGGGCCTGATGATTTTTATCACCTCCATTTCGTTCAATATCCTCGCGGACCGCCTGCGTGCGGCAATGGCGATTAAGGAGTAAGCGATGCAACCCTTTATCAATATCGACCTTGGCGGGCCGGCGCAGCCGCTGCTGAAGGTCAATCACCTGCTGAAGTACTTTCGCGGCGGCAAAGGCCGGGAGGTGGTGCAGGCGGTGGACGATATCAGCTTCACGGTGATGAAAGGCGAAACCCTGGGGGGGGTCGGCGAGTCGGGCTGCGGCAAATCGACCACCGCCCGGCTGCTGATGCAGTTGCTCACCCAGGACAGCGGCGAACTGATCTTCGACGGACAGGGGGTCGGCTCGTCGCGTCTGCCGCTGAAAGCCTACCGTCGCCAGGTGCAGATGGTTTTCCAGGATAGCTATGCTTCGCTCAATCCGCGCCTGACCATGGAGGAGAGCATCGCCTTCGGCCAGCGCGTCCACGGCGTCAGCGCCAGAGAGGCCAGCGAATATGCCCGCTATCTGCTGGCGCACGTTGGCCTTGAGCCGGCGCGCTTTGCCGACCGCTACCCGCATGCGCTCTCCGGCGGCCAGCGGCAGCGGGTGAATATCGCCCGCGCGCTGGCGATGAAGCCGCGGCTGGTGATCCTCGATGAGGCAGTGTCGGCGCTGGATAAATCGGTGGAAGCCCAGGTGCTGCAGCTGCTGCAGGACCTGAAACGGACTCTCGAGCTGACCTACGTGTTCATCAGCCACGATCTGCACGTGGTTCGCTGGCTGTCGGATCGGATCCTCGTCATGTACCTTGGCGAAGTGGTGGAGATTGGCCCGGCGGAGCAGCTGTTTACCGCCTCCGCCCACCCCTATACCCGGGCGCTGTTAAGCTCGATGCCCTCCATGGACCCGGAAAACCGCACCCTGACCTCGCCGCTAAGCGGCGATCCCCCCAGCCCCATCGCGCCGCCGAGCGGCTGCCGCTTTCACACCCGCTGCCCGCATGCGAAGGCGGTCTGCGCCGAGGTGAAACCGCGGCTGGAGGCGGTCGGGGAGGGGCACCAGAGCGCCTGCCTGATGGCGCAGCCGGCCTCGCCCTGGCATCAAAGCATCCCCCTTAAGGAGGTCAGCCATGTCGGATAACGCCTTTGTCCATGTGCGCGACCTGCGGGTCGTCTTTCGCCGCGACGGACAGACCATCAACGCGGTCAACGGGGTCTCCTTTGAGGTACAAAAGGGGGAGGTGATGGCGCTGATTGGCGAGTCGGGTTCCGGCAAGAGCGTGACCCTGCGGGCGCTGATGCGCCTGCACCCGCCAGGGAGCAGTGAGCTCTCCGGCACCCTGCAGGTGGGGGACGACGAGGTGCTGACGATGAGCGCCAGCCAGCTGCGGCGCTATCGCGGCGGACGCTGCGCGATGATTTTTCAGGAGCCGCTGCTGGCCTTCGATCCGGTCTACACCGTCGGGCAGCAGATTATTGAAGGGTTGCGCCGCCACGAAGGGCTGTCGCGCCAGGCGGCCCGGGACAGGGCGCTGGAGGCCCTGCGCCAGGTGCGCATTCCCAGCCCCGAGCGGCGGCTGGATGCTTACCCGCACGAGATGTCCGGCGGAATGCGCCAGCGGGCGATGATCGCCCTTGCGCTCTCCTGTAACCCGCAGCTGCTGCTGGCGGATGAGCCGACCACCGCCCTCGACGCCACGGTGCAAATCCAGATCCTGATCCTGCTGCGCGAGCAGCAAAAGCAGCGCGGGCTGTCGATCGTGTTTGTGACCCACGATATCGGCGCCGCGGTGGAGATCGCCGACCGGGTGGCGGTGATGTACGCCGGGCGGATCGTCGAGGAAGCGTCGATGAGCGAGATCCTGCGCCACCCGCGCCATCCTTATACCCAGGTGCTGCTGGGCAGTCGGCCGAAAGAGGGGCTTAAGAAAGGTGATGCCCTGCACTGCATTCCCGGCGCGCCGCCGGATCTGGCGCGCTTGCCGCCCGGCTGCGCATTTGCCGAGCGCTGCCCGCACCGTCGCCCGGTCTGTGAGCAGAGTCTGCCGCCGACGGAATCCATCGCGGAACGCCACGCGGTGAGTTGCCACCGCTGGCGCGAGCTGGCGATTGACGCTAACGCCCAGGCCCTGGCCGTCTGATCGGCGGCAAAAAACCATACAGGATGAAGACCAGGCGTTGATAGCGCATTTCCACCGCCGGTTACGCTGGCGGCGACCTTGATGTCAGGAGACTACCATGAGCAGTGATGTACTTTTTACCCCCGCGACCGACACCACCGGCTGGCGCATCAATGGCGATCGCCTGTGGGCGTCGTTAATGGATCTCGCGCAGATCGGCGCCACGCCGAAGGGCGGCTGCCGCCGTCTGACCCTCACCGACCTCGACCGCCAGGGGCGGGACAAGGTAATAGGCTGGGCGCGGGAGGCCGGGATGAGCGTCACCATCGATAAAATCGGCAATGTGTTTATGCGCCGGGAAGGCCGCAACCCCGGCCTGCCGCCCATCGTCTCCGGCAGCCATATTGACACCCAGCCCACCGGCGGCAAATTTGACGGCAACTACGGCGTGCTGGCGGCGCTGGAGGTGGTGCGCACGCTCAACGATCTGCAGATTGACACCGACGCGCCGATTGAGGTGGTGTTCTGGACCAACGAAGAGGGGTCGCGCTTTGTGCCGGTGATGATGGGCTCCGGGGTCTTTGCCGGGGTCTTCCCGCTGGAGGAGACCTGGGCCGTCACGGATAAAGAGGGCGTCAGCGTCGGTGAGGCGCTGACGCAGATCGGCTATATCGGCGAGCAGACCCCGGGGGAGCATCCCATCGGCGCCTATTTTGAGGCGCACATTGAGCAGGGGCCGATTCTCGAAGATGAAGCGAAAACCATCGGTATCGTGCAGGGCGTGCTGGGGATCCGCTGGTACGACTGCGTGGTCACCGGCCAGGCCTCGCACGCCGGACCCACGCCGATGCGCCTGCGTCAGGATGCCCTGCAGGTGGCGACCCGCATTATGCAGGAAGTGGTGGCCATTGCCGGGCGCAGCGAAGAGGGACGCGGCACCGTCGGCAGCGTGCAGGTGTGGCCCAACAGCCGCAACGTGGTGCCAGGGGAGGTCTCCTTCTCCATTGATATGCGCAATCTCAGCGATGCGCTGGTGGACGAGATGGATCGCCAGCTGCGGGCGTTTATCGCGGAGGTTGAGCGGGAGAGCGGTCTGCAGGTGGCCCTGAAGCAGGTAAGCCACTATCCGGCGGCGCCGTTCGATGCTGAATGCCAGCAGGCCATTGCCGATGCCGCGCAGCGGCTGGGCTATCCGGCGCGGCCGATCGTCTCCGGCGCCGGACATGACGCAGTGTATATGAGCTACCTGGCGCCCACCGGGATGATTTTTATCCCCTGCAAGGACGGGATCAGCCATAACGAAATTGAGTATGCCTCGCCGGAGCACGTCGCCGCCGGGGCCAACGTGCTGCTGCAGGTGATGCTTCAGTACGCGCGGCCGGTGTAGACGGTCGTCCTCCCCGGCGGCGCGTCCTCCAGCCGTTTATCATGCTGTCACCCGGGTAAGGCGGTTACACCGACGCGACCCGGGACGGCGGATGACGGGGCGGTCAATCACGGCTCCCGCTCCCTGCGCCAACCCGCTGGCGGGCAAATTTGCGCGAGCCCACCACGCACAGCACCACGCCCAGCGTGACCGCCAGCATCAAAGGGCTGACGGTTTCGTGCAACAGCGCCGCCGACAGGCCAAGTCCGAAGAACGGCTGTAATAGCTGGAGCTGGCCGACGGCGGCGATCCCGCCCGCGGCCAGCCCTTTGTACCAAAAGATGAAACCGATCAGCATGCTGAACAGCGACACATAGCCGAGCGCCGCCCAGGAGGAGGCCGAGATGGCATGCCAGGACGCGGGCTGAACCAGCAGCGAGGCGGGGAGCATCAACGGCAGGGCTATCACCAGCGCCCAGCAGATCACCTGCCAGCCGCCGAGCTCCCGCGTCAGCTTTGCCCCTTCCGCATAGCCGAGGCCGCAGGCGATAACCGCCGCCAGCATCAGCAGATCGCCGCTGAGTGAGGCCGCCGCACTTTGCGTCAGGGCGAATCCCACCACCAGCAGGCTGCCCAGCAGCGAAAAGATCCAGAAAGCCCGCCGCGGGCGTTCGCCGCCGCGCAGTACGCCGAAGAGGGCGGTCATCAGCGGCAGCAGGCCAATGAACACAATTGAATGCGCCGAGGTGATGCGCTGCAGGGCCAGCGCCGTCAGCAGGGGAAAGCCGATCACCACCCCGGATGAGACGATGATCAAGGGCACAAGCTGCGCCAGGCGCGGGCGTTTCTGGCGAAAGCCGACCAGCAGCGCGACGGCAAGCAGCCCGGCGATGGAGGCGCGCAGAAAGGTCAATAAGAACGGATCCATATCCTGCACCGCCAGTCGCGTCGCGGGCAGCGAACCGCTAAAAATAATCACCCCCAGTAAACCATGAAGCCATCCGGACCAGGGACCGGGCGCCGATTTATCCAGTGTTGAATCTACCACGTTAACCTCGCGTTATCAGATTGGGCTGCGCCCGCTTGAGCATCGTCTGCGGCGATGGTAATGTGCCTAATCTAATACAATCAAATTATTGTCATAGATACATTTCACGATGAAAGCCCGATATAAAGCCGTTGTCGACCGATATGCGCAGGCGATCCGCAGCGGGCAGCTGCCCGCAGGCAGCCGTCTGCCGACGCACCGTACCCTTGCCGCCGGAGAGCGCATCTCGCTGGCCACCGCCACGCGCGTCTACCGTGAACTGGAAGAGATGGGGTTGGTCAGCGGCGAAACCGGCCGCGGCACCTTCGTGCGCGACCTCTCGCTGCCTCCGGGGCACGGGGTCGATCAGCAGGTGGTCGCCGCCGATGTCGTGGATCTCAATTTCAACTACCCTTCGCTGCCGGAGCAGGGCGATGCGCTGCGCGAGGCGCTCAGGCAGCTGGCGATGGCGGGCGATATTGACTCGCATCTGCGCTATCAGCCTCACGCCGGGCGGCTCGCCGAGCGGGACATTATCGCCCGCCATTTGACCTGCCAGCACTTTGCGCCGGACGCGGAAAATGTCCTGATCGTCAACGGCGCACAGCACGGGCTGGCGGTGACCGTCATGGGGCTGTTACGTCCGGGGGATGTGGTGGCGGTGGATGCGCTGACCTATTCTGGCTTCAAAGTTCTGGCGGCACTGTATCATCTGGAGCTGGCGGCGATCCCCTGTCGGCCGGAGGGACCGGACCTGCGGGCGCTTCATACGCTGTGCCAGCAGCGGCGGGTGCGGGCGGTGTATACCATGCCGACGCTGCACAATCCGCTGGGCTGGGTGCTCAACACCGGGCAGCGACAGGCGCTGGCCGATCTCGCGCGCCAGCACGATCTGCTGATTATTGAAGATGCCGCCTATGCCCGGCTGGTGAGCCATCCGCCGCGGCCGGTGGTCAGCTATGCGCCGGAAAGAACGGTGTATGTCACCGGATTTTCAAAAAATATCGCCACCGGACTGCGCGTGGGGGTGGTGATTTCTCCGCCGCGCTATCGGCCGGAGATTGAGCGCGCCATCCGGGCCACGACGTGGAATACGCCGACGCTGATAAGTTCGCTGATCTGCGCCTGGATTGAAGATGGCACGGTGGCGCGCTTTGAAACGCAGAAACGCCAGGATGCGCGACAGCGGCAGCAGGTGGCCCGCGAGGTGCTTTGTGGGCTTCCCGTCGTCAGTCATCCCGATTCGTACTTCGTCTGGCTGCCGCTGGGTGAAGAGAGCCGGGCCGATCGGCTGGCGAATGCGCTGATGGAACGCCGCATTTCGGTATCGACCGCCGAGCCGTTCTGCGTCTCCGCCACGATCCCGCAGGCGCTGCGCATTGCGCTCGGATCGGTGCCTTTCGACAGCCTGCGCCCGGCGCTGCTCAGCGTGCGCGACGCCGTTGAGTATGAACAATACCGCTAACCCATCTGCTCCAGCTGGCCGCGCAGGACCTCCACCCCCTGGGCGATGGCGTCAGGGTTAATGGCGTGGAATCCCATGCGAAAATAGTTATCCGGCGGCGCGGCGCTGAGAAAATGGCGCGCCCCGGGCTCAATCAGCACGCCGGCGTGGGCGGCGCGCCAGGTGAGCTGCTGGGTGTTGATCTGCGCCGGGGTCTGCAGCCAGAAGGCGTTAGCATGTTCGCTCCCTGCCAGCGCGCGACACGACGGCAGATAGCGCTGCAGGGCGGCGTGCAGACGCTCCCAGCGCTGGGCGGAGTCATAGTGGTAGCGCCGCAGATGGGTTTCATAATGGCCCTGTGCAAGGAAGTGGGCCATCTGGTACTGAATGTTGGTCGGCGGATGGCGATAGACCAGCCGGCGCAGGGCGCGCGCCTCGTCGATCAGGTCCGGGTCGGCGACCATAAACCCCAACCGCAGCCCCGGTGACAGCGCTTTTGACAGGCTGCTGACATACACCACCCGGCCGCTGCGATCGCTGGCCTTCAGCGCCGGCAGCGGGTTGAGGGTAAAGTTACTCTCCGAGTCATAATCATCTTCAATAATGACCGCGTCATGGCGGGCGGCATGCTCCAGCAACTGGCGACGCCGCGCACTGCTCATGGTCACCCCGGTGGGCACCTGATGGCCTGGAGTGACATAGTAGTAATCGCAGGGAAGCTCATTAAGCACGATCCCCTCTTCATCCACCGGGTGCGGCACCACCTCGGCGTCGGCGAGCAGAAAGGTGTTGATGGCTTCGCGGAAGCAGGGGTTTTCGACGCCAATGCGGGTGGTGGAAGAGAGCAGCAGTCGGGTCAGCAGGTAGAGGGCATTTTGCGAGCCAAGGGTGATGAGAATTTCATCCGGCGCGGCGACAATGCCCCGCTTGGGCAGCACCCGGGTGCGGATCTGCTCGATCAGCATCGGCACATCCTGGTCAATATGGTCGATGACCCACGCCGGGTCGCGCACCCCGCCGTGCAGCCAGTTCGCCGCCGAGCGCCAGGTGGCCAGCGGGAATTGCCGGGTATCGGGCTGGCCGTAGATAAACGGGTAGCGGTAGTGCATCCAGCCCGCCGGTTTGAGGATCGACTCCTGCTGGCTGGGGGTCATCTGCAGCCGGTCGCCCCAGCGTGGTGCAGCCGCTTCGCGCTGCGGTGCACTCTCGACGGCGGCAGGCGAAGCTTCATGATAGTCGGGATGCAGGTAGTAACCGCTGCGTGGGCGGCTAATCAGGTAGCCCTCGTTGACCAGACTTTCAAACACCAGCGCGGTGGTGTTACGCGAGACGCGAAGCTGGCTGGCCAGCTGGCGACAGGAGGGCAGCGGGGTGTCGGCGGCGAAGATCCCGCTGAGAATGGCATTCACCAGCGTCTCTCGCACCTGTTCCTGCAAACCGCGGCCAGGCTGAAAATCAACGTGTAACAGGTGACGGATCATACGGGGCTCCTCTGGCAATAACGCATTGCGACCACCCGTTACACTCAGCAAATTCCATACCACCCTGCCGCCATCTGACACAGCGATGCGGCCCATCTGGCTCTATACGGAATTGAAAAACGCTCCCACATTAAAAACGTATTCAGCCGCCGTGGACCGGAACGTCCCCGGCCACTATTTTGCAGAAACCTTTTCGCGTTCTGGAATGAACCCGTCTGGCCAATCCATCAGGGGTGAAATAATGAAAAAATCATTGGCATCAATGTGTCTGAGCGCTGTATTAACGGTCGCTTTTTCTTATCACGCCGTCGCGGCCGATCTTCCGGAAATAGAAAAGTCCGGCACCTTGAAAGTGGCGACGGAAGATGATTATGCGCCATTTAACTTTATGAATAATGGCCAGGCTGATGGCTTTAACAAAGATATGCTTGAGGAATTACGTAAGTACGCCAAATTCCATGTCGACCAGAGCATATTACCGTGGACCGGATTATTAGCGGCTGTCTCCACCGGGCAATACGATATGGCCTTAACCGGGGCGGTTATTACCGATGAGCGGCTGAAGGTCTTTGATTTCACCCCACCGTGGGCCTCCGCGCAGCACTATTTCGTCAAACGCGCTGGCGATACCTCGCTAAATACCATTGCCGATCTCAGCGGCAAAAAAGTGGGGGTACAGGCCGGGAGCGCGCTGCTGGCGCGTTTGCCGGAGCTGAAGGCGATGCTGGAGAAGACCGGCGGCAAGCTGGGACCGGTGGTGGAGTATCCCTCCTATCCGGAAGCCTACGCCGACCTGGCGAATAAGCGACTGGATTACGTGATTAACGTGGTGATCTCGGTAAACGACCTGGCGAAAGCCAAACCGAAGGTCTTCGCCAAAGGGCTGGCCGTCTCCGGACCGGGCTATATGGCGTGGCCGATCCCGAAAAACTCGCCGCAGCTGCTGGCCTATATGACCAAGTTTATGAACCACATGAAGGAGACCGGCAAGCTCGCCGAGCTGCAGAAAAAATGGTTTGGCGAAACCTATGACAACCTGCCGACCGAGGCGATCACCAGCCCGGAACAGTTTCACAAACTCGCCGGACTGTAATATTCCGCGGCGGGTAACCGCCGCCTGTTGCTGAGAAGGAGGGCCTCATGGATGCAATTTCCTGGCAGTTATTAATCGAAGGCGCATGGACGACCCTCTGGATTTCGGCCATCGCTATCGCCTTCGGGGTGGTGGCGGGCCTGCTGATCGCCCTGGTACGGATGCTGCGCCTGCCGGTGATCGACCAGCTGCTGGTGATCTATATCAGTCTGGCCCGCGCAACGCCGCTGGTGACGCTGGTGCTATTTCTGTTCCTTTCCCTGCCCACGATGGGCATTAACCTCGATAAGAACGTGGCCGCCATCGTGGCGCTGACGCTAAACACGTCGGCGTTTAACGCTGAGATCTGGCGCAACGCCTTCCGCACCTTTCCGCGCGAACAGCGGGAGGCGGCGGAGTCGGTGGGAATGCGCCGCTGGACCTACTTCCGCTACATCATGCTGCCGCAGATGTGGATCGAGAGCCTGCCGGCGCTGGTCAATGAGATGTCCTTTTTGATCAAAGGTAGCCCGGCCATCGCCGTGATTGGCGTGGTGGATCTCACCCGGGTCACCAACCGTATCTCCTCGGTCACCTACGAGCCGCTGTCGCCGATCCTCGCCGCCGGCCTGCTGTATGTGGCGATCATCGGCTGTTTGTTGAAGCTGCAGGGTATCGCGGAACGTAAAGCCAGGCGTCTGGCGCGCTAGGAACGGGAGGCATTATGAATCAGTGGGGCGTTATCTGGTCGGTTCGCGATAGCTTTATTGCCGGGTTATTCGCGACCCTCGAACTGTTTATTACCGCCGCCCTGGCGGCGCTGATTATCGGTATTGCGCTGTGCTATTTTAGCGAATATCAAAAGAAAGTGATTAACCGGATTATTATTGGTTTCGTCAGCCTGATGCGCGCGATCCCTTTTTTGATTCTCGCTTATCTTCTGTATTACGGACTGCCGCAGCTCGGTATTAGCATGGAGCCGTGGACCGCCGGTTTACTGGCCCTGATTATTTATCATGGCGCCTATTTCTTTGAAATATTGCGCAGCCAGCGGCGGGTATTTTCCGGCGGATATATTGAAGCGGCGATTGCCCAGGGCTTTTCTCGCTATGCCATTTTTCGGCGGATTATTTTACCCAATATCGTCTCTTCCGCCTTACCGCTGATCGGCAATCAGCTGATTATTTGCCTGAAGGACACCGCTTTCCTGAGCATTATTACCGTTCAGGAGATCACCGCCGCCGCCAACAGCGTCCAGGCGACCTATTTTATTCCGTTTAACGCCTTTATCGTCGCCATTGGGCTTTACTGGGCGATCAGCATTCTGCTGGAGCTGCTGATTAAGCGCCTGACCGCCTGGGGAGCCAAAAGAGGAATGAGCCATGCCTGAGTCTATTGCCGTAAGCGTCAAAAACGTCTCCAAACAGTTCGATAATGTGGAAGTCCTGCGGGATATTAACCTGACGGTGGAGAAGGGGACTGTGGTGAGTATTCTCGGCTCGTCCGGGTCGGGAAAATCCACCCTGCTGCGCTGTATGAACTGGCTGGAACAGCCGGACCGCGGTGAAATTCATATCGGCGGTCAACGGCTGGGGATTGATGAACAGCGCGGCCGGGCGATGTCGCACCGCCAGCTGGCCAAAATCCGCGAGCGGGTGGGGATGGTCTTTCAGAGTTTTAACCTGTGGCCGCACCTGACCGTGCAGCAGAACGTCAGCGAGGCGCTGCTGCGCGTTAAGGGCATGAAACGAGACGAGGCGAAGGCCATGGCCATGCAGCAGCTGGAGAAAGTCGGCATGGCGCACAAAGCCGATGTTTACCCGATCACTCTCTCCGGCGGGCAGAAGCAGCGGGTGGCGATCGCTCGTTCGCTGGCGATGTCGCCCGAAGTTATTCTCTTCGATGAACCGACGTCGGCGCTGGATCCGGAGCTGGTTAATGAGGTGTTGGGGGTAATGAAAGCCCTTGCCGCCGAGGGCTACACCATGGTGGTGGTGACCCACGAGATGGATTTTGCCCGCCAGGTGTCCAATGAGGTGGTGTTTCTGGAGAAGGGACTGCTGATAGAGAAGGCGCCGCCGGAGAAGTTCTTCACTCAGCCTGACTCCGAACGCGTCAGGCAGTTTCTGCAAAGCAGCCGTTAGTCCGGCCTGCATTCCCTGCCGGCAGCGCCGACAGGGGATGCGTCGGGTTTCGCTTAATCCCGGTCGATAGCGAACGGCTGCCACGCCTGACGCACCGGCATCACCTCCACCCGGTTAATGTTCATATGCGCCGGCAGCGTGGCGATATAAAACATCTGCTCGGCGATATCGCGCGCGCTCAGCGGCGTGGTGCCGCGATAGAGCTTATCCGATGCCGCCTGGTCGCCTTTGGTACGCACCAGGGTGAATTCGGTCTCGGCAATCCCCGGCGCCAGATCGGTGACCCGCACGCCGGTGCCAAGCAGATCGCAGCGCAGGTTATAGCTGAACTGCTTCACAAACGCCTTGCTGGCGCCATACACATGGCTGCCGGGATAGGGCCACTGCCCGGCGATCGAGCCGATATTGATAATACTCGCCCCGGCGCCATGGCGGATCAGCGTCGGCAGCAGGGCGTGAGTGACTGTCACCAGACCGGTGACATTGGTGTCGATCATCGTTTTCCAGTCCTCTAGCGCCACCTCCTGCGCCGGCAGTGGCGACAGCGCCAGCCCGGCGTTGTTGATCAGGGTGGTGATATCGGCGAAATCGGCGGGCAGCGACGCCACGGCGGCAGCCACCGCCTCGCTGTCACGAACGTCAAGCTCAATAATATGCACCGGCACCCTGGCGGCGAGTCTGTCCTGCAAGGCCTTCAGTCGCGGATAGCGGCGCCCGCTCAGCACCAGCGACCAGCCCGCGTCGGCAAACACCTGCGCTGCCGCTTCGCCAAAACCCGAGGTCGCCCCGGTGATAAACACTACGTTGCTCGTTGCCATCTCATTCTCCTGTGCGGTTGTCCCTTCACTATAAAAACGCCGGACGACAAGGCACAGGGCCAGACGACGGGCAGGGATGTGACACCGTGTCACATCGTTATGCGCGCACTGGCTCTATCCGATTTGCGCGGCCAAGGCCAATGATGAAGCCAACCACTACGACATGAGAGAGGGCAGGGTATGAAGCTGGCAATTCACAACGAGGTCGCGGTAAGCAATGACGAAGTTCGGCAATTAGATCGCGCCTATGTGTTTCATTCATGGTCGATGCAGGGCAATCTCAACCCGCTGGTCATCGCCGGGGCGCAAGGCTGCGAGCTATGGGATTATGAGGGGAACACCTGGCTCGATTTCAGCAGCCAGCTGGTGAACGTCAACATTGGCTATCAGCACCCTCGGGTACTGGCGGCTATGAAGGCGCAGCTGGAGACCCTGGTCACCATCGCGCCCGCCACCGCCAACCTTGCCCGCGGCGAAGCGGCTAAGCGCATCGTCGACCTGGCGCCGGCGGGCTTCAGTAAGGTGTTCTTCACTAACGCCGGGGCGGATGCCAATGAGAACGCGATTCGCATGGCGCGGCTCTATACCGGGCGCGACAAGGTGCTGTCGGCCTATCGTTCCTATCATGGCAACACCGGCAGCGCGATCGCCGCTACCGGCGACTGGCGCCGGGTGCCGAATGAGTTCTCCCGCGGCCATGTTCACTTCTTCAACCCCTACCTTTACCGCAGCGAGTTCAACGCCGCGACTGAAGAAGAGGAGTGCCAGCGCGCGCTGGCGCATCTGCGGCGGATCATTGAATGCGAGGGGCCGACGGCCATCGCGGCGATCCTGCTGGAGTCCATCCCCGGCACGGCCGGGATCCTCGTGCCGCCGGCAGGCTATATGCAGGGCGTGCGCGCCCTGGCCGACGAGTTTGGCATCGTGCTGATCCTCGATGAGGTGATGGCCGGCTTTGGCCGCACCGGCAGCTGGTTCGCCTTCGAGCAGGATGGCGTGGTGCCGGATCTGGTGACCTTTGCCAAGGGGGTTAACGCCGGCTACGTGCCGGCGGGCGGGGTGCTGATTAGTGAGCCGATTGCCCGCTACTTTGACGACCACTTCTTTGCCGGGGGGCTGACCTACTCCGGCCATCCGCTGGCGATGGCGGCGATTGTCGCCACCATCGACGCGATGAAAGAGGAGAAGGTGGTTGAGAACGCGGCCTCTATCGGCAACGAGGTGCTGCGCCCCGGTCTCGAGGCGCTGGCGGAGAAGCACGCCATTATCGGCGAGGTGCGCGGTCGCGGCCTGTTCCAGGCGCTGGAGCTGGTGAGCAGCCGTGAACAAAAAACGCCGCTGACCGCCGCCGACATGGCTGCGATCAAAGGGGCCCTGACCGAAGCCGGGCTGCTGGCCTTTGTGGTGGAGAACCGCATTCACGTGGTGCCGCCGTGCACCATTACTGCTGAGCAGGTGGCGCAGGGGCTGGCGATTTTTGATGCGGTCTTTGCTCGCTTTGCCAGCCTGGCGAAGTAGGGGAGGGGGCCGGATACTGTTGCCCGGCGGCGCGCTTGCACGGGCCTACGGGGTGTGAGCCTGTGAGTGGATCCTGTAGGCCGGGTAAGGCGCAGCCGCCACCCGGCGAAATCAAGGATACCGTGCCTGATATCTTGCCCGGCGGCGCTGCGCTTGCCGGGCCTACGGGGTGTGAGCCTGTGAATGGATCCTGTAGGCCGGGTAAGGCGCAGCCGCCACCCGGCAACACCACGGGTACCGTGCCTGATTATTGCCCGGCGGCGCTGCTGGACTGCACCCCAAAAGTTGGACACCCAACTGAGTAAG